>Ga0160421_1000028_pt1 | contig 194179 bp, 194 predicted proteins | sample TAMARWmetagpilot_FD_108195 | JGI IMG/M metagenome (GOLD analysis project Ga0160421, IMG submission 108195) | Phycosphere-associated microbial communities from TAMU algal ponds, Corpus Christi, Texas, USA - TAMU ARW-7 10/27 metagenome pilot | ecosystem: Engineered > Artificial ecosystem >...
CTGCCAGATATAGGGGGTCAGCGATGGAATGCGAAGGGTTTCGTGGCGCAATGCGTCTCGGATTGCCGCAAAAACCTGATTTGCCTGGTCCTCAAGCGCGCTGTGGCATTGTGGCGGGCGAAACCTGCGTCAATTGAAGGGCTTAAGCCGGTGAAAGGTTTGCCGCTGATCGGGCGGCCCCGTTTGCCGGGCAATCTGCCTTGGTGGCCCGTCAAGGCCGCTGAGCTGCGACGAGATATCGACGACCCGACCACAGATCGGGACGCGACAAGACAAGTAAGAGGATCCTAATATGACGGAGAACACCGACGCCTGGCGTGACCTTGCCGCGAAAGAGTTGCGCGGTCGCACCTTGGACGATCTGACCTGGAACACGTTGGAGGGCATCCCGGTCAAACCGCTCTATACCTCTGAAGATGCGACTGACCTGCCACATATGGGGGGGGTGCCGGGGGAGGCGCCGTTTACCCGGGGCGTGAAGGCGACGATGTATGCCGGGCGGCCCTGGACGATCCGGCAATATGCGGGGTTCTCGACGGCGGAAGAGTCGAATGCCTTCTACCGCAAAGCGCTGGCCGCCGGGCAGCAAGGCGTGTCCGTCGCCTTCGATCTGGCCACGCATCGGGGCTATGACAGCGATCATCCCCGCGTTGTGGGCGATGTGGGCAAGGCCGGTGTGGCGATTGATAGTGTGGAGGATATGAAAATCCTCTTCGACGGGATCCCACTTGATAAGGTCTCTGTCTCGATGACGATGAACGGCGCCGTGATCCCGATCCTGGCGAATTTCATCGTGGCAGGTGAGGAGCAGGGCCATGAGCGCGCGGTGCTCTCGGGCACGATTCAGAACGATATTCTGAAAGAGTTCATGGTGCGGAACACCTATATCTACCCGCCCGAGGCCTCGATGCGGATCATTGCCGACATCATCGAATATACGTCGAACGAGATGCCGAAATTCAACTCGATCTCGATCTCCGGCTATCACATGCAGGAGGCGGGGGCGAACCTTGTGCAAGAGCTGGCCTATACGCTGGCCGATGGCCGCGAATATGTGCGCGCGGCGATGGCCCGCGGCATGGATGTCGACAAATTCGCCGGGCGGCTGAGCTTCTTCTTTGCCATCGGGATGAATTTCTTCATGGAGGCCGCGAAACTTCGCGCGGCGCGGTTCCTCTGGCACCGGATCATGACGGAGTTCGGCGCGAAATCCGAACGCTCCAAGATGCTTCGGACTCACTGTCAAACCTCGGGGGTCAGCCTGCAGGAGCAGGATCCCTATAACAATGTGGTCCGCACCGCCTATGAGGCGATGAGTGCGGTTCTGGGCGGCACGCAGTCGCTGCATACCAACGCTCTGGATGAAGCCATTGCATTGCCCACCGAGTTTGCCGCCCGGATCGCTCGGAATACGCAGTTGATTTTGCAAGAAGAAACCGGCGTGACCAATGTGGTCGACCCGTTGGCGGGGTCCTACTATGTCGAAGCGCTGACGGCAGAACTGATCGAGCAGGCTTGGGCCCTGATCGAAGAGGTCGAAGAGATGGGCGGCATGACGAAAGCCGTTGCGACTGGCATGCCGAAGCTTCGGATCGAGGAAAGCGCGGCCAAACGCCAGGCGATGATCGACCGGGGCGATGAGGTGATTGTCGGGGTGAACAAGTACCGGCTGACCGAGGAAGACCCGATCGACATTCTCGAAATTGACAACACCGCGGTTCGGGAGGCGCAGGTGGCGCGGCTGGCGCGCATCCGCGAAACGCGTGATGCGGCGGCTTGCGAGGGCGCCCTGGCGGCGCTTGAGCAGGGCGCCTCTACCGGCACTGGAAATCTGTTGGAACTGGCCGTGGAAGCGGCCCGCGCGCGGGCATCCGTGGGGGAGATCAGCATGGCGATGGAAAAATCCTTTGGCCGCCACCGGGCGGAAGTCAAAACCCTGGCTGGTGTCTATGGTGCCGCCTATGAAGGCGATGAAGGCTTCGCGGCGATCCAGGCCGATGTGGAGAAATTCGCCGAGGCAGAGGGCCGCCGCCCGCGTATGCTGGTGGTGAAGATGGGCCAGGATGGGCATGACCGGGGTGCGAAGGTGATCGCCACGGCCTTTGCCGATATCGGCTTCGATGTGGATGTGGGGCCGCTCTTCCAAACCCCGGAAGAGGCAGCGCAGGACGCGATCGACAACGACGTTCATGTCATCGGCATCTCGTCTCAGGCCGCCGGGCACAAAACCCTCGCGCCAAAGCTGATCGAGGCGCTGAAGGCCAATGATGCCGGGGATATCATCGTGATTTGCGGCGGTGTGATCCCGCATCAGGATTATGAGTTCCTACAAAATGCTGGCGTCAAAGCCATTTTTGGGCCCGGCACGAACATCCCGGAAGCGGCTCAGGACATTCTGCGCTTGATTGGGGAAGCCCGAGGCTGATCCGCGCAATATTGAGAGATTGAGGAGAGGGAGCCGGAAAACGCACGTTTTCCGGTCGGTTTCCTCGCGGAAACCGGCCTTTGGGTTTGCTCTTGCCCTGATCCGGCCCCTGTCGCATCAAGGGGGCAGGAAGGAGACCCGCGCGTTATGGCTTTGCCGGTCCGACAACAACTGATCTATTGGGGCATCGCCTTTGCGGTGTTCCTTTTGATCCTGTGGGCGCTTGGCGATGTCATCTTGCCGTTCGTTGTCGGCGGCGCTGTGGCGTATTTCCTTGATCCTGTGGCCGATTGGCTCGAAGCAAAGGGGCTCAAACGCATCTGGGCCACGGTTCTGATTTCGTTGATGGCGCTGCTGGTCGTTGTCATTGCGGCGCTGATCGTTGTGCCGCTTCTGATCAGTCAACTCACGGGCCTCATTTCCGCGGCCCCTGATCTTTTCATCCAATTGCGCGATTTCCTGATCACGCAGTTCCCGCAATTGATGGATGAGAGCTCACCACTCCGAGGTTCACTCGTGGCGATTGGTGAAACCATCCAATCCCGTGGCGGCGAGTTGCTCAATGGCGTGCTGAGTTCCGCCATGTCGGTGATCAATGTCATCGTGTTCATCGTCGTCGTGCCCGTTGTCTCATTCTATCTGCTGTGGGATTGGGACCGGATGGTGGCCCGGATCGACGATCTTCTGCCGCGCGACCACCGCCCAGTTATCCGCCACCTGGCGTCTGAGATTGATCAGACCTTGGCGAGTTTCGTCCGCGGGCAGGGGACGGTCTGCTTGATCCTGGGCACGTTCTATGCCGTCGCCTTGATGATTATCGGCCTGCAATTCGGAGTTGTTGTCGGGTTTATCGCCGGTTTGATCTCGTTCATCCCCTATATCGGGGCGCTGTTCGGCGGGGTGCTGGCCGTCGGCTTGGCGCTCTTCCAGTTCTGGGGCGAATGGTGGTGGATCGTGGCCGTGGCGGCGATTTTTCAAGTCGGCCAGGTTGTCGAAGGCAATATCCTGACCCCCAATCTGGTAGGGGGCTCGGTCGGACTGCACCCGGTGTGGTTGATCTTTGCGCTTTCGGCCTTTGGCGCGGTGTTTGGCTTTGTTGGCCTTTTGGTGGCGGTGCCGGTGGCCGCCGTGATCGGCGTTTTGGTCCGATATGGGGTGGAGCAGTATAAACAGAGTCTGCTCTATCAGGGCCTCGGCAAGACCAAGGACGACTAGCGATGGCCGAGCAACTGGTCTTCACGCTTCCCCTCCGCGCCGCGATGGGGCGCGAGGATTTCTTCGTCTCCCCGGGCAATGCGGTCGCGGTCGCAGGGATTGATGATTGGCAAAGCTGGCCCTTTGGAAAAATGATCCTGGTCGGGCCAGAAGGCGCGGGCAAGACCCATCTGGCCCATGTTTGGGCGGATATGTCGGGCGCGGTTCTGGTCCAGGCGAGCGACCTGACCGGTGCGCTGGTCGAGGCGCTGGCCGATGCGCCGGGCGTTGCCGTGGAAGACGCCGATGACATTGCCGGTCGGCCCGAGGTCGAAACGGCGCTTTTCCATTTGCACAATGCCTTGGCTGGGCGGGATGCGCCGCTCCTGCTGACGGCGCGGGATGCGCCAGAGCGTTGGGGGCTTGGCCTGCCGGATTTGGACAGCCGGATGCGGCAGGCGGGTGTGCTGCGCTTGTCCCCGCCGGATGACGCGCTGTTGGCGGCCGTGATGTTGAAGCTGGCCCAGGATCGAGAAATGCCGCTGAAGCCGCGTATTCTGAGCTATGCCCTGGCCCGGATCGAGCGCTCTTTTGCCGCCGCGCAGGCCTTTATCGCCGCGCTTGACGCGATGGCATTGGCGGCAAAACGCCCACCCACCCGCAAAATGGCCAAGGCGATCCTTGCGGATGACAAGGAATAAATGTCACGTTCTTGATATAGAACTGACCTAACGCAAGAACCCATGAGCACAGCAGATTTCCTCACCGCCCCTATTCCTGATCCCGTTGATTTGCCCGAGGCGCAAACCAAGGGGCCGCAACGGTTTTTCAATCGCGAACTTAGTTGGCTCGCGTTTAACTGGCGGGTCTTGGAAGAGGCGGAAAACCCGCGTGTGCCGCTGTTGGAACGGGTGCGGTTCGTCTCGATCTCGGCGGGCAATCTGGATGAGTTTTATACGGTCCGCGTTGCGGGGCTCAGGGAATTGGCGCTCGAGGGCAATGTCATGCCCTCTGATGATGGCCGCAGTCCGACGGAACAACTGACGCTGATCAATGCCGATGCCCGCGCCTTGATGCAGAGCCAACAGGATGTTTGGATCGCACTGAAAAAGGAGTTGGAGGGCGAGGGGATCCACGTGGTCGCCCGATCTGACCTTTCGGCCGCGGACAAATCCTATCTTGAGACGGTGTTCCTGACCCAGGTGTTTCCGGTGCTGTCGCCGCTTGCGATCGATCCGGCGCATCCGTTCCCGTTCATTGCCAATGAGGGGTTCTCATTGGCTTTGCAGATGAAGCGCGAGCGCGATGGGCGAAGCCTGCAGGCGCTTTTACCGATCCCGGGACAGATCGACCGCTTTATGCAACTGCCCGCGCCGGACGGGCAGACTAGGTTCTTGCCGCTGGAAGAGCTGTTGCTGCTCCATGTGGGGGCGCTGTTCCCTGGCTACAAACTCACCGGGTCCTGCAGTTTCCGCATTTTGCGCGATAGCGATTTGGAGGTCGAAGAAGAGGCCGAAGATCTGGTCCGCGAGTTTGAGACCGCGCTCAAGCGTCGCCGCCGGGGCGAGGTTGTCCGCCTGCAAATCTCTGACGGGGCGCCAGAAAATCTGCGCGCGGAGATCATCGAACAACTCAATGTTCAGGGCGATGAGATCGTCGAGGTGAAGGGTATGATCGGCCTGATCGCCTTGAAAGAGCTGGTGATTGATGAGCGCCCCGATCTGCTCTGGCCTGGTTTCATGCCGCGCGTGCCGGAACGGGTGCAGGATCACGAAGGCGATATGTTCGCGGCGATCCAGCAGAAAGACATGCTGCTGCATCACCCATATGAGACCTTCGACATGGTGGTCCGCTTCCTGGCGCAGGCGGCGCGAGACCCCAATGTCGTGGCGATCAAACAGACGCTCTACCGGACCTCCAACGAAAGCCCGATTGTCGAGGCGCTGTGTGAAGCGGCGGAGAATGGCAAATCGGTGACCGCGCTCGTGGAGTTGAAAGCGCGGTTTGATGAGGCGGCGAACATCCGGCAGTCGCGCAAGCTCGAACGCTCCGGCGCGCATGTGGTTTATGGCTTTATCAACTATAAAACCCACGCGAAAATCTCGACCGTTGTGCGCCGCGAGGGCGACAAGCTGGTGACATACACCCATTACGGCACCGGCAATTACCACCCGATCACCGCGCGGATTTACACCGATCTGAGCCTTTTCACTTGCGATGATGCGCTTGGCCGAGATGCGACGAAGGTGTTCAATTATATCGGCGGATATGCCGAGCCGGAGGGGCTGGAGAATCTGGCGATCTCCCCGATCAGCCTGAAATCCACGATCCTTGAGAACCTCAAAGCCGAGGCGGAGCATGCCAAGGCCGGCAAACCGGCGATGGTCTGGGCCAAGATGAACAGCCTAATCGAGGCCGATGTCATCGATGCGCTTTATGAGGCGAGCCAGGCGGGGGTGAAGATCGATCTGGTGATCCGGGGCATCTGCGGGCTCCGGCCCGGGGTGAAGGGGTTGAGCGAGAATATCCGGGTGAAATCGGTCGTGGGCCGGTTCCTGGAGCACTCGCGGATTGTCTGTTTTGGCAACGGATCGGGCCTGCCGTCGAAAAAGGCGCGGGTCTATATCAGCTCGGCGGATTGGATGGGCCGGAACCTGAACCGCCGGGTCGAAACTCTGGTGGAATGCAAAAATGCGACCGTGAAGGCGCAGATTGTGAGCCAGATCATGGCCGCCAATCTGGCCGATGTGGCGCAAAGCTGGGTGTTAACCCCGGATGGCAGTTTTGAGCGCCCCGACCTGAGCCAGATCGAGAACCCGTTTTCCTGCCACCGGTTCTTTATGGAGAACCCTTCCCTGTCGGGCCGAGGGTCCGCCGGGGCGAAAGACGTGCCAGCGCTGACCCATTCGAATGATTGACGGGTGCGTGAGCGGCATGTCATGCCTGTGACTATGATGGGAGAGGCTGCCGTTCCGATTGAGACGCACCCCGATTGGGGGCCGTTTGGCGCGCCGCTTTTCGATGGGCCGCAAGCCCGCGCGCTGAGCCGGGTGGGCGTGATCGATATCGGTTCGAACTCCGTCCGGCTGGTGGTGTTCGACGGTGCAGCGCGGTCGCCGGCCTATTTCTTCAACGAGAAAATCCTTTGCGGTCTGGGTGCAGGCTTTGCCGAAACCGGGCGGCTGTCGGTTGATGGGCGCGCGCGGGCTTTGACGGCGTTGAAACGCTTCGCGGCACTGGCCGAGGCGATGGATGTGTCGCCCTTGGTGACGGTTGCAACTGCGGCAGTGCGCGAGGCCGCGGATGGGCCAGAGTTTCGCGCCGAAGTGGCGGCGGAGACTGGCTTGCAGATTGTCGTCGTCGATGGCGCGGAAGAGGCGCGGCTTGCGGCGCAGGGCGTGCTGTTGGGCTGGCCGGGCGCGCAAGGACTGATCTGCGATATCGGTGGCTCGTCTATGGAGCTGGCGGAGCTGTTGGGCGAAGGCCAGGTGGGCCGTTGCGAGACCTCGGATTTGGGACCATTGAAGCTGATGGGGATCAAGGGCGGCAAAAAAGCCGTTCGCGCCCATATTAAGGATCGGATCGCAGCGCTCAAAACCCAATTCCCGGACCGACCGGAGCGGTTGTTTTTGGTTGGCGGATCGTGGCGCGCAATTGCCCGGATTGACATGGAGCGGCGCGGGTACCCTTTGAAAGTGCTGCATGAGTATCGCATGACGCCACGCGCGATCATGGAGACGATCAAATACATCGCCAAGACCGATATCGATGCGTTGCGAGGGCAGACCGGCACCAGCGAGGCGCGGATGCGCCTGGTGCCTTTGGCCTCCGAAGTGCTGCGCGTTTTGATGCGGCAGATCCGACCACATGAGGTTGCGATCTCAAGCTATGGCATCCGCGAGGGGTTGCTCTATGAGCAGATGGGGCCGGAGCTCCGCCATCGTGACCCTCTGATCGAAGCCGCGCGCCATGCCGAGGCGCAGAACGCGCGGATGCAAGGCTTTGGTCGCGCGCTCTACAAATTCGTGGAACCGCTTTTTGCCAATGCCAGACCGGCGCGGAAGCGCTTGGTGCGGGCAGCCTGTCTGCTGCATGATGTAAGCTGGCGCGCTCATCCCGATTACCGGGCCGAGGTGTGTTTCGACACCGCAACCCGCGCCAATTTGGGCGGCATGACCCATGCGGAGCGGGTGTTTTTGGGTCTGGCGTTGTTGCACCGGTATAAATCCAGCCGCTCGGGCACAAATTTTGACACGGATTTGTTGAAGCTTTTGCCTGAGGCCGATGTGGTGCAGGCGGAGATCTTGGGCCGCGCAATGCGCTTTGGCGCGATGTTTGCGCTGGACCGACTGCCGGATCACGGGCGGCTCAAGCTTTATCCAAAGAAGAGAGTTCTGGAGCTGACACTGACGACCGACGCGGGGCGGAACCTGTTTGGCGAGGTGGCCGAGGCACGGTTTCAGGCGCTTGCAGGTGCGATTGGGGCCGAAGCGGTGGTGCGCTCCGGCCCCTGATCAAAGCTCAGTGGCAGGCCGGACGATCGCCTGGGATCAACACACGATCAATCACATGAATCACGCCGTTGTCGGCCTCGATATCGGCGATAACCACATTGGCCATTTCTCCGGAGCCGTCGGCGATGGACACGCCACCCGAGCCGGCGGTCACGCAAAGGCGCGCTGAGGTCAGTGCCGGGCGGATATAGATCGACCCGTTCGGCAACATGCCCGAGGTCAGTTCGCGATCATCCACATGGTAGAGCAAGATATCGGTCAACTGCCCCTGGTTCTCCGGCAAGAGCAGCGTTTCAACCGTACCCTCAGGCAGCGCGGCGAAGGCGTCATTTACCGGCGCGAAGACGGTGAACGGACCAGGTCCAGACAGCGTGTCGACCAGGCCTGCGGCGGTCACGGCGGCCACGAGGGTCGAGAAGCGCTCATCGGCGGCGGCGATATCAACGATGGTGTTGGCGCTGGCAGCGGAGCCCATCAGGGTGGCCGCGGTGAGGGCGGTGGCAAGCAATTTTTTCATTTATGTGTCTCCCATTGTCTGAACACGGAAGGGGTTACGAGGGGTCATCTTGATCCGATCACGGCGATCACAAGCCTGTGATGGTGCGTGATCTCTTGTCCGACCTCGGGCAATCGCGTAACCCGGGCGGAACGCGACCCCGAGATGAGAGAACCCATGCGCCTAAGCCGCTATTTCCTACCCGTTCTGAAAGAGACTCCTGCCGAGGCGCAGATTGTCAGCCACCGGCTGATGTTGCGCGCGGGGATGATCAAACAAGCCAGTGCGGGGATCTATTCTTGGCTGCCGCTTGGCTATCGGGTGCTGACGCGGATCGCGCGGATCGTGAATGAAGAGCAGCAACGCGCGGGCCATATCCCGATGTTGATGCCGACTTTGCAAAGCGCTGATCTTTGGAAAGAGAGCGGGCGTTATGACGCTTATGGTCCAGAGATGCTGCGCATTCGTGACCGGCAAGATCGGGATATGCTTTATGGTCCGACCAATGAAGAACTGATCACCGATATTTTCCGGTCCCATGTGACGAGCTACAAGGACCTGCCGCTGACGCTCTACCACATCCAGTGGAAGTTCCGCGATGAGATCCGCCCACGCTTTGGCGTGATGCGCGGGCGCGAATTCCTGATGAAAGATGGCTATAATTTCGACGTGTCGAAAGAGGCTGCGATGCACGCGTATAACCGCCATTTGGTGAGCTATCTGCGCACCTATGAGCGTATGGGTCTGCAAGCGATCCCGATGCGGGCCGATAGCGGGCCGATTGGTGGCGATGACACCCATGAGTTTCTGGTGCTGGCCGAGACCGGCGAGAGCGAAGTGTTTTACGACAGCGAGATCACCGATCTGAAATTCGGTGACCGCGCGGTGGATTACGACAGCGAGGTGGAGTGTCAGGCTGTGTTGGAAGAGTTCACCAGCCGCTATGCACGCACCGACGAGACCCATGACGAAGCGCTCTTCATGGAAATCCCTGAAGAACGGCGCCGGGTGGCCCGCGGCATCGAAGTGGGTCAGATTTTCTATTTTGGCACCAAATACTCCGATGCGATGGGCGCGACGGTGCAAACCGCCGATGGGCAGAAAGTGCCGGTTCATATGGGCAGCCACGGGATCGGTGTCAGCCGCCTGATGGGGGCGATTATCGAGGCCAGCCATGACGACAAAGGCATCATCTGGCCCGAAGGTGTGACGCCGTTCCATTGCGGCATCGTCAATCTGCGTCAGGGTGATGCTGGCACGGATGCCGCTTGCGAGGGGCTTTATAAGGCGCTTCAAGCCAAGGGTCTGGAACCGCTCTATGACGACCGCGAAGAGCGGGCGGGCGCGAAATTCGCCACCATGGATCTGATCGGTCTCCCCTGGCGGATCACTGTCGGGCCACGTGGGTTGGACAAAGGCGTGGTGGAGCTAACCTGCCGCCGGACCGGCGAGAGCGAAGAGATGAGCGCGGAGGCGGCGGCGGCAAAAGTGGCCGAGATCTATGCGCCGCATCATGGTCATGCTGACGCGATGGTAGAGCCGATGGCGGATCGGAGCTTCCACACCTGGCTCTAGCGCCAGACGGGCGTGTCTGAACTCTAACGACTCATACTGTCCCGGCTTGTCCGGGGCAGAGTGTTTGGCCGGTGCAATATTGCCTGGCCATGACCCTCATTTCCAATCTGTTTTGATCGTGCCGATTGCGTTTGGTCGGGCAACATTTCTTCTCCTTTCGGACAGGAGGCCTACCCGAATTCTTCTGAAGATATGCCATTGCCCAGACCGCTTCCGCCCCATGGTCCGATAGGTGTCGCGTGATGAGAAAACGCAACGCCTGTTAGGGGAGACCATAATGGCGAGACATATATACGGAACTCCGGAGGCCGATGAGATCAGCGGCGGCGCAGGTCCGGATCGCATTCACGGTAAAGAAAGTGACGACACGATTTCGGCAGGCAACAGCGCCGACCGCGTTTATGGCCAAGGCGGCGGCGACACGATCTCTGGCGCAGGTGGTGCAGATGCGCTGCGCGGCGGCGGTGGCGCCGATGTGATCGATGGCGGCGCGGGTCAGGACAAAATTTATGGCGGCACAGGTGACGACTACCTAACCGGCGGCAATGTCCGGGCCGGTGGCTCTAGCTCCGGATCGGGTGGCGTCGATGACAAACTCTGGGGTGGTGATGGTAATGATACCATGTATGGCCAAGGAGGGAACGACAAGCTCTTCGGCGGCGATGACCAGGATCAGATGTTTGGCGGTGCCGGTGCAGACAGCCTCTTTGGCGGCAATGATAATGACGAGATTTCCGGCGGTGGCGCGAATGACGTCGCCATTGGCGGCCAAGGGAACGACAACATCTCCGGCAATATCGGGGCGGATCGCCTCTATGGCGGCGCTGATCAGGACGTTTTGTCCGGCGGCACCGGCTCCGACCGCCTTTACAGCGGTGCTGGTCATGATCACTCCCAGGGCGACGAGGGGAATGACAAGGTCTATGGGGCCGATGGCGATGATACCCTGACGGGCGATGGTGGCGACGACCGTCTCTATGGTGGCGCTGGCAACGATGCGTTGGATGGCGGTATCGGGGCCGATTTCCTCTGGGGTGGCAAAGGTGATGACGTCATGTTTGGCGGGGCGGGCAATGACCGGCTTGGCGGCGCAGACGGAAATGACATCCTGTGGGGCGGCAGTGGCAAAGATCTTCTCTATGGTCGGGCCGACAATGACGAACTGCATGGCGGCACCGGCAATGACGAGTTGAGAGGCGGCGTTGGCGATGATGTTCTTTACGGCGACGGTGGCAGCGACTTTCTTGGCGGTGGCCAGGGCAATGACATGCTCGATGGCGGCACGGGCAATGACACGTTGATGGGGCGCCAGGGGGACGACGTTCTGTCCGGCGGGGCAGGGGTCGATGCTCTGTTCGGCGGCAATGGCCAGGATGTCTTGTCGGGTGGCGGCGGCGGCGATGTGCTGAACGGCGGCGCTGGCGCAGACGATCTGTCGGGCGATGCGGGACGCGATGTACTGAACGGCGATTCCGGTGCGGATGTGCTCCGCGGCGGTGCTGGCGCTGACACGCTGGACGGTGGCCACGGGACCGACCGCCTTGAGGGTGGATCGGGCGTCAACCAATTGACTGGCGGCTCCGGCGCAGATGTCTTTGTTTTCAAAGACGGCGGGTTTTCCCGCGATACGATCACCGATCTGCAAGTCTTTGGGTCTGCCAAAGACACCATTGATCTATCGGACTTTGGCTTCCTGACGGCGTATGCCGATCTGGATGCCTGGCAAGCGGCCAATGTCACAGTGACAGCGGATGGCGACGTCAAGATGCGTCTCGCTGGCGCACAATCCGTCGTGATCGAGGACCATACCGATCGTGGGGAGGCGTTTGTCGAATTCGTGATGGACACGATCTTGTTCTAGCCAAGATCAGATCAAATCCGCCGTTTTGCAGGCGCGGCGGTTCCCAGGATTTGTTGTCAAACGTGACGGGGGTTCTACCCATCCCTCGTGAAGCTGATGACGTGCGTACAACAGATTCTGGAAGGGCATTTGGTGGGGTGGGTCTAAGCAGCCATCCATTGCCAGATGGTCCCGGAGAGGGCGGCGCATTCTGCGCCGCCCTTCTTTGTATCAGGCTGCAAAGCCCAGGTAATGCAGGTGGATCTCATAGATCGGGTGCGTTTCCGCGCCGACGATGTCCTCCCGATGGTGCCGGTAGACCGAGCGCCAATAGGGCTGAATGATCACCCCTTCATCGCGCATGATCTGTTGAATCCGGGCCATCACCTGGCTGCGGGCTTCGGCATCGGCAATTGCCGAGGCTTCGGCCAGAAGCGTGTCGAACTCTTCATTGTTGAAGCCGGTTTCGTTCCACGGCTCGCCCGACTTATAGGCCAGCGTCAGGTTCTGCACGCCCAAGGGCCGGTGGCCCCAATCGGTGGAGCTGAACGGGTATTCGGCCCAATCGTTCCAGAAGGTCGACCCCGGATAGATGGTCCGCGTCACGTTCAAACCGGCATCGCGGAGCTGCGCCGCCAGCGCGTCCGAGGTGGGGCGCCGCCAACTGTCATCGATCGAGATCAGCTCATGCTCAAAGTCGAGCACACCAGCCTCTTCCAACAGGCGACGGGCTTCTTCCGGGTTGTATTCCGGCGGTCCGATATCGGCATATTCGGGATGGATCGGGCAGACATGGTGGTTCTCCGCCACGGTTCCGCGCCCATCATAGCCGATTTCAAGTAGAACACTGTTGTCGCAGGCCAGCGCCAAGGCGCGGCGCACCCGCACATCGTCATAAGGCGCATTGTTCTGATTGGTCCGGAGCACCAGCGAGTTGGCCGAGAGCGCTTCGGATTTGGTCCAGCCGATCGAGTCGAAAATATCGACGAAGTTGCCGACAGTTTCATAGAGCATGTCGATCTCGCCGGCCTCGGCCGCGGCCAAATGGGCCGATTGGTCGGTGCCCAGATCGACAAACTCGATCCGGTCCAGCGCCGCACCATTATCGGCATCCCACCAGGTGTGATCGGGGTTCTTCTCCATCACCGCGCCGACACCCACCTCATAAGAGACAGGCCGATAGGGACCCGTGCCGACGGGGTTATCGACCGGGCTGCCCGAGAAACCGTTCTGCACGATGGCAGAGGGGTAATCAGACATGGTGGGGATGATGGTGATGTCGGGCTGCGCGAGATTCAGCACCACAGTGTGATCGTCAACAACCTCCAAGACGCCATCGGCAATCGCGCCGGTCGCCTCGTCAATAAGCGCGCCCATCCGCGAGGCCATCGCGTTGCCTTCCATCGAGCGGTCGCACCACCGGGTGATGTTGTAGGCCACATCGGTCGAGGTAAACGGCGTGCCATCGTTCCACATCACACCCTGACGCAGGTACAACGTGTATTGTGTCGCGTCCTCATTGACCTCCCAGTTTTCCAGAAGTCGGCCCGAGAACACGCCCTCACGGCTGTATTCCACCAGATATTCCAGCCACCCACGACTGAAATTCGCGATCTGCGGCCAGTCATAAGAGGGCGGATCTTTCATCGCGCGGACTTCTTGCTGGATGCGGATCGTCCCGCCTTGTTGGATATGCCCGGCGGCGCGCGCAGGTTTGGCCGAGCCAATCAGGCCATAGGCCACGCTGGCCGATACGCCAAGCGCGGTCGCGCGGGTCAAAAACTCGCGGCGGTCCATCGTGCCGTCAGCGACTTCCTGCGCATAGGCCATAGCTGCGGGATGCACGTTTCGTGCGGAATGAGTCATAGGTGTTTGTCTCCCTGGACGAACGGGCAGGAGCCCGGCCTGGTCGTCAACTCCAGGCATTCTGGGTGAAGGCGGGGCGCAGGCATCTGTCGGCCTGTCTAACCGCCATGGTTTGATGTCGAAAAACGACATGAAGGATTAAAAGCGACATGTTGGGTGGGTGCAAGCGTTATTGGTGCTGGAATCAACGAAGCTTGACCCTTGGCCTTAAAGCACCCAGTTTGCGCGCAACAATAATGGGCAGGAGCGCCGGATGTCTGGCCGGACCAAACCGTTCTCGGGCTTTGAGTTTATGATCGCGTGGCGCTATCTGCGCGCCCGCCGCGCCGAGGGCGGGGTCAGCGTGATGACCTGGATCAGCTTTATCGGCATCGCTTTGGCGGTTATGGCGCTGATTGCGACTTTGGCGGTGCGCTCGGGTTTTCGCCATGAATTTGTCGCCACGATTGTCGGCGCGAACCCGCATATCTCTGTCCTTGGGTTGGAGCGGTTCGATTATACCGAAGAAGAACGCGCCTTGATCGCGGCGAACCCGGATGTCGCGGCGGCCTTGGCCGGGCGCGCGGCCACCACACGCACAATTGAAGCGCCGCAAGTGGTGGCTGACGCGGTCCGCGCGGTGGCCGGTGTCGAACATGCCGCCGCTGTCATCCGCGCCGAGGTCATGGCCAGCGCGCGGGCCGAAAACACGCTTGGCCAAGTGATCGGGATCACCGCTGAAGACTTGGCCACCGTGCCTTTGGTGCGCGAGCCGGAAGCCGCCTTTGGCGATTTGCAGCGTTTCAACGAAGGCGTTGCGATTGGCGAGGGCGTTGCGCGGCGTTTGGGGCTGCGGATCGGCGATACGATCCGATTGACCTCGCCGACGGGTGCGCAGACTGTGGGCGGGCGGGCCGCCCGGATCGGGGGTTATGAGGTCGTCTATGTGTTCCGGGTGGGCCGGTGGGACATCGACAATGTGCGCATCTATATGCCCTTTGCCGAGGCGCAGAGCTTCTTTGGCCGCGATGGCGTGGCCGATAGCATAGATGTTGCGGTCGGCGATCCCGAGGCGGTTGAAGAGGTGGTTTGGGAGGTGTCCCAAGCGGCCGGGCAGGGCACCTATGTCCGCACCTGGCAGGACAGTTCCGGGGCGTATCTGCAAGCCTTGCAGATGGAAGACAACATCATGTTTGTCATCCTCTCGATCCTGGTTTTGATCGCAACGATGAACATCGTCTCCGGCCTGATCATGCTGGTGAAAAACAAGAGCCACGATATTGGGATTTTGCGCACGGTTGGCTTGAGCGAAGGCTCGATCCTGCGGGTGTTCTTCATCTGCGGCTCTGCCATTGGGCTCGCGGGCACGGTTGTGGGCGTTGCGCTTGGTTGCGCCTTTGCGATCTGGATTGACCCGATCTTTAGCTTTGTGAACTGGGTCGCGGGTGGCGGTGTTTGGGATCCGTCGGTCCGGCTTTTATCGCAATTGCCGGCGCGGCTTGAATGGGGCGATGTGATGTCGGCGGTCACGCTGTCTTTGGGTCTGTCCTTTGTCGTGACGATCTTCCCCGCCCGCCGCGCGGCGCGGATGAACCCGGTGGAGGCGCTGCGCTATGAGTAAGCCAGTGTTGCGCCTCGATGGGATCGAGAAGGGCTACAATCACGGATTGCCGAATGAAATCCGCGTGTTGCGCGGGGCCTCCGTGGAGGTGCAACCGGGTGAGATTGTAGCGCTGGTCGCGCCTTCGGGTGCCGGGAAGTCGACGCTTCTCCATATCGCCGGTCTGCTCGACACCCAGGATGCAGGCGTGGTCGAAATCGACGGTGTGGATCAGGGCCAAGCGTCTGATCGGGCGCGGACGGCGGCGCGGCGTGGACAGATCGGGTTTATCTATCAGTTCCACCATTTGCTGCCGGAGTTCACGGCGGCTGAGAATATCGTGCTGCCGCAGCTGGCCCATGGGGTGCCTCGTGCCGAGGCCGAGGCGCATGCGCAAGAGTTATTGGAAAGCGTCGGCGTGGGAGACCGCGCCAGCCATCGGCCCGCCGCGATGTCGGGCGGCGAACAACAGCGCGTTGCGTTCTGCCGCGCTTTGGCGAACCGGCCCGCGTTGCTTTTGGCGGATGAGCCGACCGGAAACCTTGATCCAGCGACGTCCGATCGCGTGTTCGATGCTTTGATGGCGCTGGTGCGCGGACGCGGGCTTGGCGCGCTGATCGCGACCCACAATCTGGAACTGGCCGGGCGAATGGATCGAGTCTTGCGGCTTGACGGCGGCGTTCTTATGGATGCGCCCGAGGTGGCCTGACCGCAGCTTCGTGTTAGGCAGCCGAACTGTCGCCCTCGAACCAGGTCACAATCGCATCAAGGATGCCATCGCGCATCGCCGGGGCCTCCATCAGCACCTCATGCTCGGCCCCTTTGATCAAATCAAGCCGCCCGCCAGGCCAGTGCGCCATGCGAGCTTTGATGGCGCTTGGTTCCACGATCCGCTCCAACTCTCCCAAGATCGTCAGCGCCGGTGTGTCAGGCGCGGGCATCGCGAGCAAGGTGCTGCTCTCGCGCAGCGCGGCATTGACCCATCGGATAGAGGGGCCGCCGAGCGCCAAATCCGGATGCTCTGCCACTTGTCTTGACATGTAGTCGAAATTGTCCCGGTCCGAGGTCAGCGGGTTGTCTTCAAACGCCATTGGCTCAGCCGGGCCTGTCGTGGGCGCGAATTTGGTGTCGAGGCCAAGCGGGCCGCTCAACCCCATCACGATCCCAGAGATCGAGCGGAGAAACGGCGACATCTGAATACCCCACATCGGTGCGGTGAACACTGCGCGCGTGATCGGCAACCCGTCATGCAACGCCCTGAGTCCAATGGCCCCGCCCATCGAGTGACCGATTAGAAACCACGGCTTCGGCGGCGCGATCTGGTCCAGCACTTGGCGCATGGCCGCCACATCTTCGCGATACTCATCGAAGCTGACCACATGGCCCATATCGCGGCGATGCGCAGGGCGGTCGGCAAGGCCCTGGCCGCGCCAATCGATTGCGACCATACCATAACCGCGCGTGACCATGTCTCGCGCCAGCCGTCCGTATTTCTCGATATACTCCGTGCGGCCCGGGAACATCAGCACTGTGCCTTTGTCGCCTCCGGGCCAATGACCAACCCGAATCCGCGTGCCGTCTTTTGCGCGGACCCACCAGGCGCCCGCCTCATCCGGCCCATCGGCCACATCGGCCAGATAGGGGGCAGGCTCAATCGCGGTGTCGACAGGATCGGCCAACATCACATGTCAGCCGAGCGCGCCGCCAAGGCGCATGGCCGCGCCCATATCGCCATCAACCTTCAATCGCCCGCCCATGAAGGCGGCGGTCGGGTTCAGGTCCCCGGCGAGGATTTCTTGGAACGTGTCGGCATCGGCGGTCATCGTCACATCGGCTTCGGCCCCGTCTTCGGCGGCGCGCACGCCCGAGCCGTCGACAACAATCGCGCCTTCACCTTCGATGACAAACATGGCGCTGCCGTCGAACCCATCGCCGAGTTTCGCGCTTAGAGCCGCCACGGCACCGGTAATCACATCGCTCATGAGAATCTCCTTCCCGTCGATCACGCGGCTTTGTTCTGGAACCTGCGTGTCAGAATGCTACAGTCAAAAGCAGAATGAGAGCATTCGTCATCATACACAACACTCTCCTTGCGGCAGTTTTGACCATGTCGGCGGGAACCGGCTTGGCCTTTGCGCAAAACGACCGCCTGGAAGAATTGTTTGAGCGGCTCCAAATCCCGGATTTGGGCAATTGGGAGTTGGTGGAGGAAGAGATTTACCAACGCTGGTCAATCTCTGGCTCGGCCTCGGCGGATTTCCTGTTGATGCGGGGGCGCGAGGCGCTGGATGAGGGCGATCTGGACGCGGCGCTTGATCACCTGACTGCGCTGACGGATCATGCGCCGGATTTCGCCGAAGGTTGGAATGCGCGCGCCACAGCCTATTTCCGGATGGGCATGTATGGACCCTCAATTGCCGATGTGCAGCAAGTCCTGGCCCTCAATCCACGCCATTTCGGAGCGTTGACGGGCTTGGGCCTGATGTTGGAGGAAATGGGCGAATTCGACGCCGCGTTGGAGGCTTTTGAGAGCGCGCAAGCTATACATCCGCATCGTCCCGACATAAATCAGGCGGTGGATCGGTTGAACCGGATGCTTGAGGGCGAAACCCTCTAGATTTTCAGAACAAGGGCCGAAAGGGGCTGCCCTTCGCCGGGCGGTCAGGCAGAATGACAGGCAGCATGTCGGGGCAGGGGCGCATTGCCGCCATCCTTGGTCCCACCAACACCGGGAAAACCCATTACGCGATTGAGCGGATGCTGGCGCATCGCACCGGTGTCATCGGTTTGCCGCTGCGCCTGTTGGCGCGCGAGGTCTATGACAAGATCGTCGCGCTGCGCGGCCCCTCTGTCGTGGCGCTGGTCACAGGTGAAGAACGGATTGTGCCGCCGCGCACGCAATACTGGGTCTGTACCGTTGAAGCGATGCCGCAGAGCAACGGCACGGATTTTCTGGCCGTCGACGAGATACAGCTCTGCGCCGATCCAGAACGGGGCCATGTTTTTACTGACCGTTTGCTCCATGCCCGTGGCCTGCATGAGACGCTGTTTCTGGGCGCAGATACGATGCGCGGTGCGATCGCGGCCTTGGTGCCTGGCGTCCAATTCATGCGACGTGACCGGTTTTCGGAGCTGACCTACACAGGCTCAAAGAAGATCAGCCGCATGGTGTCCCGTTCTGCGATCGTTGGGTTTTCGGTCGAGAATGTCTACGCCATTGCTGAGCTTTTGCGGCGCACGAAAGGCGGCGCCGCCGTGGTCATGGGCGCACTCAGCCCACGGACGCGCAACGCGCAGGTGGAGCTCTATCAAAACGGCGATGTGGATGTGTTGGTGGCCACCGACGCCATCGGCATGGGCCTCAATCTCGACATCCGCCATGTGGCGTTTTCGGGTCTGCGCAAATTCGATGGGCGCAAGATGCGCGACCTTGCCCCCAACGAACTGGCACAGATCGCGGGGCGCGCAGGGCGATACACCGAGCCCGGCAGTTTCGGGGTCACGGGCGAGGCCGCGCCGCTAGATGATCAGGTGATCGAGGCGATCACCAACCATCGCTTCGCGCCGGTTCGGAAACTGCAATGGCGGAATTCGCGATTGGAGTTTGGCACTGTCCCGCGCCTGATCGCGTCGCTGCAGGAGCACAGGCAAGACGAGTGGCTCTCGCGGGCGCGAGAGGCCGACGATCTGATGGCGCTAAAGGCCATCTCGGGGCAAGCGGATGTGGCCGAACGGATCAGCGGTGCGCAGGACGTAAAACTCCTTTGGGATGTCTGTCGCATTCCCGACTTTCGAGGGATCAGCCACGCGGAACATGCGAGCCTTCTGGCGGGGATTTTCGACTATCTGCACGATCTCGGCCGCGTGCCGGACGACTGGCTTGCGCGGCAGGTGAAACGTATCGACCGCACCGAGGGCGATATTGACACGTTGTCGAAACGATTGGCGTATATCCGCACATGGACCTATGTCGCGCAGCGGAATGGCTGGGTCGATGATGAATCCCATTGGCGAGACGCCACGCGTGCCGTAGAAGACCGGCTGTCAGATGCGCTTCACGAGCGGCTGACGCAAAGATTTGTCGACCGGCGCACCTCCGTGCTGATGCGCCGGTTGAAGCAGAAGGAGAGCCTTGTGGCCGAGGTGAACGACAAGGGTGAAGTGACGGTAGAGGGCCAATTTGTGGGCCGCCTCGAAGGATTCCGGTTCCGTCAGGATGCGTCCGCAACGGCGGATGAGGCCAAGACGCTACAGCAGGCCGCGGTGGCGGCGCTCCGGCCAGAATTCCATCTCCGTGCAGATCGGTTCTACAACGCGCCGGATACCGAGTTTGACTACACCGAGCAAGGGGGCCTGATGTGGGGCGACCAGGCCGTGGGCAAACTCGTTGCCGGGCCCGAGGCGTTGAAGCCTGTCGCCGAGGCTTTCGTTGATGATGAGGCCGGGCCGGAGGTGATGCAGAAGGTCCAACGCCGGCTGCAACATTTCATCGACCGCAAGGTGGCGACCCTTTTTGAACCGCTTTTGGCGATGTCCAAGGATGAAGCGCTCACCGGGTTACCGCGCGGTTTTGCCTTCCGCATGGTCGAGGCGCTTGGTGTCCTGCCCCGCGCCGATGTCGTTGAGGATGTGAAAGCGCTGGATCAAGACGCGCGGGCGCTTCTGCGCAAACATGGCGTGCGCTTTGGCCAATTCACGATTTTCCAACAACTGCTTCTGAAACCCGCGCCAACACGGTTGCGGCTGGTGCTTTGGGGCTTGGCTAAAGGGCTGGCCGAGTTCCCGGAAAGCCCGCCGCCCGGTCTGGTGACGATCCCGAATGCCGAGGGGGTGCCCGACGGCTATCATACGATGTCGGGCTATCGTGCCGCGGGAGCGCGGGCGATCCGCATCGATATGTTGGAACGGCTCGCCGATATGCTGCGCCAGCAAGATACGCGCGGCGGGTTTGAGGCGACGGCGGATATGTTGTCGATCACCGGCATGACGTTGGAACAGTTCGCGGATCTGATGCAAGGCCTTGGGTATAAGGCGGATCGCGGAGAGCGGGTGAAGGTGAAAGCGGCACCAGTGACAGAGACGCCTGCTGCGGAGACATCTGCAACGGAGGGAGCCGATACGCCTGATCCGACTCCCACCGAACTGCCGGACGATGCGCCCGGCGAGGGGCCTCCCGCGACACCGCAGGAAACGCCAGCGGAGCCGCCTGCTGAGGCCCCTTCGGTGCCGCCGCAGGAGATACCGACGGAGACACCGCCGGAAAGTGTAGCAACTCCGCGGGAAGCTGCGGAGGCGGAACCGGAGATGGAGGTGTTCTACACCTTCGCCTGGGCCCCGCGCCGCCGCCCGAACCAACAGGGTCAGCGGCGAAATGATGGCGGCGGCAATCCGCGTGGCAAGAAGGGCAAACCGCAGGGTAAGCCCGGTGGCAAACCACGCGGCAACAAACCTCAAAGCTTCTCCGCTAGGCCGGATCGCAAGAAAGACCGGATCGACCCGGACAATCCCTTTGCCCAAGCCCTCGCGGGGCTGAAGGATAAGAGCTGACCGAGGCGGTCAAAGACCGGCTGGACAAGTGGCTCTGGCAGGCGCGGTTCTTCAAGACCCGGAGCCTGGCCACGAAAACCGTGTCGGGCGGCCATGTGCGCGTCAATGGCGAGAAGGTGCAGAAAAAGGCAACCTCGGTCGGGCCCGGTGATGTGCTGACCTTCCCGCAAGGTCGAATGATCCGCGTGGTTCGGATCGTCGCCTTGGCCACCCGCCGCGGCCCCGCACCCGAGGCTCAGGCGCTCTATGACGATCTGACCCCGCCTGCGGAGCCAATCCCCGAACGTGTCGGTGCGCGCCCAACCAAGAAAGCGCGGCGCGATATGGAGGCGCTCCGAGACGAGGACCCCGATAGGATCTAGTCGCCAGAGTGGATCATTATCGGGCAACGGCGTCGCACCCATCTTGCAACTTTTGTGGGTGTTGCGTAGCTAACGACTGACCAAGTCTGCCGAGTCTTCTGATGACCTATATCGTTACCGACAACTGCATCGCCTGCAAATACACCGATTGCGTGGAAGTTTGCCCCGTGGATTGCTTCTACGAGGGTGAGAACATGCTGGTCATCCATCCTGATGAATGTATCGATTGTGGCGTGTGCGAACCGGAATGCCCGGCTGATGCGATCCGCCCGGATACTGAGCCGGATATGGAGACCTGGGTCGAATTCAACCGCAAGTGGTCCGAAGCCTGGCCGGTGATCATCACCAAGAAAGATCAGCTGCCAAATGCGGATGAGATGGACGGCAAACCCGGCAAGATGGAGCTGTTTTCCGAGGCGCCGGGCGAAGGTGGTTGACCGATTCGCATCTGCGATGCAGATTTAGAGATATGAAAACTCTGTTGCACCGCAGCATAACCCTGTAAAAACAGGGCTTTTTGGCCTGTGCGCGCCGTCAGATTTTGAAACCTTCGTTTTTTGTGCTATATATCTGTTACAAATAGAGTTGTGACACGCGCCGCGGGGCTGCTGCCCGCGATGAGATATCAGGACATAAGAATCCGCTTGTGGAAAGCCTGTCTTTCCACTGGCGTTTTTGTCGCCTGATGCTCGTGGGCCGAAAGAGGAAGACATATATGAGCAAAGCACGCAAATCTCGGGATTTCAGCCCTAACGAATACGTGGTTTACCCTGCGCATGGCGTCGGACAGATCGTATCGATCGAAGAGCAAGAGATTGCTGGGATGACGCTTGAGCTGTTCGTGATCTCGTTTGAGAAAGACAAAATGACCCTGCGTGTGCCGACCGCCAAGGCCACCGAAGTGGGCATGCGTTCGCTCTCGAGCCCTGATGTGGTATCGAAAGCACTGGATACACTGAAGGGCAAGGCGCGCGTGAAACGCGCCATGTGGTCCCGCCGGGCGCAGGAATACGAGCAAAAGATCAACTCGGGCGATCTTATCGCGATTGCCGAAGTGGTGCGGGATTTGCACCGCGCCGATGATCAGCGTGAGCAGAGCTATTCCGAGCGTCAGCTTTACGAAGCGGCGCTTGAGCGTCTGACCCGCGAGTTGGCGGCTGTGAACGGCATGGATGAGGCTGGTGCGCAGAAGCGCGTCGACGATGTCTTGACGGCGCGCGCCGCCGCCTAACCCGCTTGAAATTCAATAGAGAACGCCCGTCGCATTGCATTGCGGCGGGCGTTTCTGTTTTGGCGGCGGGCGCGACATCGGCATGATTGTGCTGATCTTCGATCAGCGTCGCGATCAGACTGGCCATTGCCTCTGGGCTGGCCGAAGATTGAACCCGATCTGTGGTTGGTCCGACCCATTGAGGTAACAGGATCGGATGAAAGCACGTTGGAAAGGACGTAACATGTCGAAACTTCTTATGACCGTCTTCGCGGCAAGCACGCTGTTTCTTGCAGGCTGCCAGATGAGCGACCAAGACCGCGCGAATCTCGGCCTTCTGGGCGGCGCTGCGGGCGGTGTTTTGCTGGCCGACGCTTTGGATGCCAATGATGAGTGGACCATTGTGGCTGGCGTGGCCGGTGCCGCCGCGGGCACGTTGTTGGCTCGTAGCACGCAGCAGAACCGCTGCGCATATGCACGTGGCGACGGCACGATCTACTACGCTGCCTGCCCCTAATCTGAGGCGCATCGTCAAGACATTAGCTGGGCCTCCTCACCGGGAGGTCCTTTTTATGTCAGAGCCGCAACCAAAACCGCCATCGCCGCAATCTCTGCTAGTTGCTGGCTAGCGCCCAGGACATCACCGGTTTGGCCGCCGATCTTGGTTTTGGCCAGTGCACCAAGCCCGATGGCGACGGCGAACCCCATGAGAAGCGCCAAGAACCCTCCAAACCCCGCAAAGATCAGCGCCACGCCGCCGGCGACGCCGGATGCGAGCCATGCGGTGTCCGCAGGCGGGCGCCCGACAGCGCGCGCCAATCCGTCGGGACGCGCCGGGGCCAGATGCGCCATCAGCGCGACCATCGGCGCCCGGCTGATCGCCGCGCTGGCGATCAGCACGGGAGCTGCACTGCCGTGGTCCAACGCCGCCGCGATCAGCGACCATCGCGCCAGCAGGCTGAGGCCCAAGGCCAGAACACCATAGGTGCCGATCCGGCTATCGCGCATGATCTCCAGCCGCCGCTCGGGTGTCCAACCGCCCCAGAACCCATCCGCCGTATCGGCCAACCCATCTTCATGCAACGCTCCACTGGCAATAATCAAAACGGTCAGTGTCAGGGCCGCGCAGACGCCAGTCGGCAGGCCAAAGGCCATCGCGATCCCGCCCGTCAACGCGCCCAAGAGGCCAAGGACGGCGCCCGCCAGCGGCCAGGCCCACGCCGCCCGCGCGGCGCGGTTTTGGTCGCCCGACCACGGCAAGGGCAAGCGTGTCAGCAACCCGAGGGCCAGCCAGATATCGGCGGCCCGGATCAACGCCGTGTCGGATGTTCTGTCGCCTTCGGACATCAAATAGGCCTTTCTGTCGCGTGGCGTGTGATCAAGCTTGCGATAAACACCAAAGCCAACGTGATCGCAAATGAAAGACATCGCCGCCATGATCCAAGCTCCCGATAGCCCCGCCACGTTTCGTGCTGCGTTAACCGCCGCTCCGAATTCGGATGTGGCGGCCATCGCTGAGGCGCAAGCGCGCAACGGGCAACTCACCAAGCCGCCGGGCGCTCTTGGTCGGTTGGAGGATTTGGCGATCTGGTATGCGGGGTGGCGATCGAACCCGCGTCCAACAATCGCTTCACCGCAAGCGCTTGTCTTCGCGGGTAATCACGGCGTGGTTGCGCGTGGTGTCAGTGCCTTCCCGGCGGAGGTCACCGTGCAGATGGTGGCCAATTTCGAGGCGGGAGGCGCCGCGATCAACCAACTCTGCAAGTCTGCCGGTGTGGATTTGAGCGTTCACCCGTTGGAGCTTGACCGTCCGACCGCCGATTTTACCCAAGGCCCGGCGATGAGTGAGGCCGATCTAATGGCCGCCATTGGTGCCGGGTGGGCCGCCGTCAATCCAGACGCGGATCTTCTGATTACGGGCGAAATGGGGATTGGGAACACCACATCCGCCGCCGCCATCGCATTCGCGCTCTATGGGGGCGAGGCCAGCGATTGGACCGGTCGGGGCACGGGTGTGGACGATGCAGGGCTTGCGCTGAAAACCCAAGTGGTGGCCGACGGGCTTGCGGCCAATCCAAGTGCTGCCACGGATGGGCTGGAGGCGCTGCGGTGTCTTGGCGGGCGCGAACTGGCCGCGATGGTCGGCGCGATTGCCCATGCCCGCATCTTGCGCATTCCGGTGATCTTGGACGGGTTCATCTGCACCGCCGCCGCCGCAGCCTTGGCCAAAGCCGTGCCCGGGGCGCTGGATCATGCGGTGGCGGGGCATCTCTCTGCGGAACATGCGCATGGGCCGCTCCTGACCGCGCTTGGCAAAGAGCCGCTTCTGGCGCTTGGCATGCGGCTTGGCGAGGGCAGTGGTGCGGCTCTGGCGATCCAGGTGCTTAAGGGCGCCTTGGCCTGTCATTCGGGCATGGCAACCTTTGCCGAGGCCGGTGTCGCAGCGGGTTAGAGGCTACCCGTCTCCCGGCTGTTGCGTCGCGTTTTGTCGGGCGATCACGCCTTTGAGGGCGCCGGCATCGCTGCGGGTGCGGCGCTTGCCGGTTTGCGGTGGCTCATCATGAGCCATCTCATCAAGCTGCGTGACCAGGGCGGTCTCCAGGTTGTTGTTCAGCTCGCGCGCGCGCTCCATATACGCGTCGTTCTGCGTCACCGGCACGCCCGGCACCCAGACATCGGCGAGGCTGCGCAGGTTTTGCCGATCGTGACGGTAAAACGCGGTTTCCAACTCATGAGCCTCGTAATCGGTCATCCCCATATCTTCGAGCACATAGCGCGCCGCGCGGAGTGAACTGTCGAACATCTCGCGCACGATATGGTCGGCCCCGGCATTGTAGAGCTCGTAGACATGCAACCGGTCATGCGCCCGCGCGGTGATCGCGATATCCGGCCGGAGCCGTCTGGCATAGCTCACCAGATTGACCGCCGCTTGTTTGTCATCCACCGCAACCACGAGCACGCGGGCGTCATCCAGGCCTGCCGCATGCAGCAATTCGGGCCGGGTCGGGTCTCCAAAGAAACCCCGGAACCCGAATTTGCGCATCAGCTGGATCGTCGAGAGATCACTGTCGAGCACGATGGTTTTGAAGCCGGAGGCCTGCACCATCCGGTTGACGACCTGCCCAAATCGGCCAATCCCGGCGATGATCACCGGGGCCTTGGCATCAATCCGATCCGGCTCGGGTGTCTCGTCGCTCGCTTCACCCATTCGGCGGCTGAGATAGTCGTAGAGGATGAAGAAAAGCGGCGTCAGAAGCATGGAAAGCGCGACAACCAAAAGCAGCATTTCACCGATATGGATCGGCAGCACGGTTTGCTGCAGCGAGAAGGAGATCAGCACGAAGCCGAACTCACCCGCTTGGGCCAAGCCGAGGGTGAACAGCCAGAGGTTTCGCCCGCGCAACCGAAAGATCAGGCCGATGCCATAAAGCAGAACGCCTTTGACGATCATGACCGCGAGCGTCAGGCCAACCACGATGAAGAGACTGTCCCAGAGGACGCGGAAATTGATGCCTGCGCCGACCGTGATGAAGAAAAGCCCCAGAAGCAGCCCCTTGAAGGGCTCGATATCGGCCTCAAGCTCATGGCGGAATTCGGAGTTGGCCAGCACGACCCCGGCAACAAAGGCGCCAAGCGCTGGCGACAGGCCAACAAGGATCATCAGAAACGCGATGCCGACGACGATGACAAGCGCGACAGCGGTATACATTTCACGCAACCGCGCCATATGGATGAACCGGAAAAGCGGGCGGCTTAGGAAATAGCCGCCCAGGATGACGGCGGCGACTGCGCCGAGGGTCACCAGGGTGACGCCCCATCCCGGCAATCCTTCGACAAGCGACATCGTGTGATGCGCGTCATCCTCGACCGCGCGCTGGATCGAGCCGTCTTCGCCGAAACTGACCAATCCGGGCACGGCCAGAAGCGGCAAAAGCGCCAGCATCGGGATCACGGCAATGTCTTGCGTCAGCAGGACCGAGAAGGCCGACCGCCCGCCATTTGTCTGCATCAGCTTCTTTTCATTCAACGTTTGCAGCACAATCGCGGTCGAAGAGAGCGCGAGGATCAAACCAATCGCCAAAGAGGTTTGCCAAGCAAAGCCCAACAGCGCCGCGCCACCTGCCAGTGCAGCCGTGCTTAGCACGATTTGCGCGCCGCCAAGGCCGACCAGCTTCTTGCGCATCTCCCAGAGGCCCTTGGGGTCTAGTTCCAAACCGATGAGAAACAGCATGAGGACGACGCCGAATTCCGCGAAATGTTGCAGGTCTTCGGTCTCTGCCCCGACCAGCCCCAGAACCGGGCCAATCATGATCCCGGCGAGGAGATAGCCAAGCACCGACCCCATGCCAAACCGCACCGACAAGGGCACCGCGATCACCATCGCGGCGAGGTAGATGGTGGCTTGGAGCAGGAAATCTTCCATATAAACGTCCTAGATGGGCAATGGCGCGTCGGGCTTCATCTGATCCATAACGATCTGCGATTGCACCCGCGCGACAGAGGGGTGCGGCAAGAGTATCCCGTGGATGATCTCGTGCAAGGCTTGCAGATCGGCGCACCAAACCCGCAGCAGATAATCGGCCTCACCTGTCAGCGTAAAGGCCGCTGTGATCGCTTCTTGTGCCCGGACGAGGCGGGCGAAGCTGGCATCGGTGTCATCGCTATGAGCCGCCATCTGCACCTGCACGAAGGCTTGCACGCCCAAGCCGACACGCGCCGGATCGATCACCGCCCGGGCCCCGATCAGATAGCCTGCCGCTTCCAGCCGTTGCCGTCGGCGTCCGGCTTGGCTGGCCGAGAGGTTCAGCTTCTCGCCCAACTCCTGCGCGGTCAGGGTCGCGTTTTGTTGTAGCGCTTTGAGAAGCCGCCGGTCGGTGTTATCAAGCATGCGGGACTATCGCGTAATTTCTCGACTTTGTGCGTTTATCTTGCGGATATGGCCGGATAAGTCCAGCAGAACGCGCGGAATGCGCGTGTAATATGCCGTACTCTACGCATAGCGAACAGATTCCCTTTCGAAGGAGGAAACCAAATGGGCCCGTTCCCCCATGACGCCCCCCGTGCCACCATCAGCGACGAAAACCCCGCAGGAACCGACGGGTTCGAGTTTGTCGAATTCGCGCATCCCGAGCCGCAGGAGCTGCGCGATCTTTTCGCCAAGATGGGTTATGTGCACACCGCCAATCACAAGACCAAAGCCATTGAGCTTTGGCAGCAGGGCGACATCACATATGTGCTGAACGCCGAACCGGGCAGCTTCGCCAGTCGGTTTGTGGAAGAGCATGGGCCCTGCGCGCCATCGATGGCCTGGCGCGTCGTGGATGCCGATCATGCGCTGAAACATGCGCTGTCGAAAGGGGCCGAGGAATATACCGGCGCTGACAAAACCATGGATGTGCCCGCGATCATCGGCATCGGCGGCAGCCTGATTTATCTGATCGACCAGTATTACGACGCGAACCCCTATAACGAGGAGTTCGATTGGGTTGCGGATGCGCATCCCCAGGGCGTCGGGTTCTTTTATCTCGATCACCTCACCCATAATGTCCACAAGGGCAATATGGATATCTGGTTCGACTTCTATGGCCGGATCTTCAACTTCAAGGAAATCCGCTTCTTCGATATCGAAGGCAAGTTCACTGGTCTCCTAAGCCGTGCGCTCACCTCGCCCTGCCGACGCATCCGGATCCCGATCAACGAGGACCGGGGCGAGAAGGGTCAGATCGTCGAATATCTGAAACGCTATAACGGCGAAGGTATCCAGCATATCGCGGTTGGGTCCAACGACATCTACGCCTCGACCGACCAGATCGCCGAGCGTGGCATCAAGTTCATGCCCGCCCCGCCGGACACCTATTACGACTTGAGCCATGAGCGTGTGCAGGGCCATGAAGAACCGCTCGACCATATGCGGAAACATGGCATTCTGATCGATGGGGAAGGCGTGGTTGATGGCGGGGAAACCCGTATCCTGCTGCAGATTTTCTCGAAGACCGTGATCGGCCCGATCTTCTTTGAGTTCATCCAACGCAAAGGCGATGACGGGTTTGGCGAAGGCAATTTCAAAGCCCTGTTCGAGAGCATCGAAGCCGACCAAATCGCCCGCGGCGTGCTTGACGAGGCCTCCTAACCTCGCACGCCCTTCGCAAAGGGGCGGATCTGGCGCATGATCTGCCCCTTCTCTGCTTCACAAATATCCCCGCCGGAGGCATCCGCGCCTTGCCAAAGCAGGCGCGTTCGGCAATCTGGGCGCTCTGATGACCAGGAGTGCGCTTATGGATGATGTCACCGCCCGCCATAATGAAAAGATGCGCAAGCTGAAGAAGGCACGGGATCGTCTGATGGCGACGAAGACCGAGAAAAAAGGTCTGATTGTCGTGCATACCGGCAATGGCAAGGGCAAATCCTCTTCCGGTTTTGGGATGATCATGCGCTGCATCGGCCATGGCATCCCGTGTGCTGTGGTGCAGTTCATCAAAGGCACCTGGACGACCGGCGAGAAGGAGCTTTTACGCAGCCGCTTTGCCGAAGAATGCAGATTTGTCGTCTCCGGCGAAGGGTTCACCTGGGAAACGCAAGACCGGGAGGCGGATGTGGCGGCCGCCGCCGCCGGGTGGGAACAGGCGAAAGCGTTGATCCTTGATCCCGAGATTCAATTTGTGCTGCTCGACGAGATCAACATCGCCCTCCGCTACGACTACTTGGATATCGACGCGGTGGTCGATTTCCTGCTGCATGAAAAGCCCGAGATGACCCATGTGGTGCTGACCGGGCGCAACGCCAAGCCGGAGCTGATCGAGATTGCCGATCTGGTGACCGAGATGACGCTGGTCAAACACCCGTTCAAAGATGGGATCGTCGCACAAAAGGGCGTGGAGTTCTAAACCAGACGCTTGCAAAAGCGCCGAACCTTGGGTCATCGGCGCGGAAACCCCGGGAGATCGTCAGATGAAGCGTTCAGAGATCAACGACATCATGGCCGAGGCGGATGCGTTTATCCGCTCTTTCGGCTTTGTTCTGCCGCCATTCGCCTATTGGACGCCGGATGAGATGAAGGCCAGGCGCGCCGAGATCGATGGGATTGTCTCAGGTGGCATGGGCTGGGACGTGACCGATTATGGGCAAGGGAAATTCGATGAGCTCGGGCTTTTCCTGTTCACCTTGCGCAATGGCCGCCTCTCCGATCTGCAAGCGGGTGGCGGCATGTGCTATGCCGAGAAGCTGCTGATTTCAAAGAAAGATCAGATTAGCCCGATGCATCGGCATTATCTGAAAGCCGAAGATATCATCAATCGCGGTGGGGCCACGATGGCGATTGAGCTCTATGGATCCGCCGGGGATGGTTCTTTCGACGAAACCGCTGGCGGCACCGTGCTTTGCGACGGGATCGCGCGGGCGTTCGAGCCTGGTGAGGTGCTGCTTTTTCAACCAGGTGAAAGCGTGACGCTGATGCCGGGTGATTGGCATGCGTTTTGGGGCGAAGGCGGCGATGTGTTGATCGGCGAGGTCTCAACGGTGAATGATGACGAGACGGACAATTGGTTCCGTGCGCCGATTGGGCGTTTTGCAGAGATCGACGAAGATGTCGCGCCGACGCATCTTCTGGTCTCAGATTACAAAACTTGGCTTAGCTAAGATGATAGTCCTTCGGCAGGAGCGGCTCGGGCACCTCTAGGTCAAGCCGGGGCGCGAGGCTGATCTCGACCACCCGACACATCGCATCTAGCGGCAAGGCATTCACACTGGTCCCGAAAGGTTCGGCCAGTTCTTCGGTGACTTCCGCCAATCCCAGAAACACATAGGCCACGACGGCGACGAAGAGCGGGGTCAGCCAGCCCGCCTGTTCCACAAGGCCGAGCGGCAAAAGCACGCAATAGAGATAGGTCGTGCGGAAGATTAGCAATGAATAGACATAGGGCAGAGGCGTCGTCGCGATCCGCTCGCAGCCGGCCTGCGCCAAGGTGATTGCGCCAAGCCGCTCGGTCAGCGCCTTAGCCCCAAACCCGTCGATCTCGCCTGCGCGATGTGCCGCCGAAACCTCGTCGGCCAGTTGGTTCAGCGCGCCACAGGGCGGATGGGGCGTTGCGCCAAAATCTTCCCCCGTCAGGGTCTTCGCGGCGGCGTCATGGGGCAGTTGGCGCAGATTGGCGCGGTGAAGATGCAGAAAGGCCAGGGCAAGCCGGAGCACCTGTTTTCGTCGGTCCGGGTTGGTGATGAAGATGTCGGTTTCTCGGCCGAGCGCGCGCAGATCGGCGATCAACTGGCCCCAAAGCCGCCGCCCCTCCCACCACCGGTCATAGGCGGCATTGTTGCGAAACCCCAGAAACATCGAGAGCGCGACGCCGAATACCGCGAAGGGCGCGGCGCTTGGATGCGCGATGGGCAACAGCCCGTTCAGATCGACGAAGGTCACGCCCGCCGCAAGTGCGGTCAAGATCACGATCCGCGGGGCAATGCGTGGCAAAACCGAACCTTTGACGGCGAAGAGCAGTTGCAACAGGGTCGGCTTGTCGCGGACGATCATGGCTAAAGCGCCCGCCAGCCGATATCGGAGCGGGCGAACCCGTCGGGCCAGTCGATTTTGTCCACCATGTCATAGGCTTTGTCGCGCGCCTCTTGAAGCGTCGCGCCCCGTGCGGTGACGTTCAATACCCGACCGCCAGCGGCGCGAAACTGCCCCTCGGCCCGGGCTGTGCCCGCATGAAAGACCATCTGAAAGCTATCCTCGGGCAATCCATCCAGCCCTTTGATCACGCTGCCTTTTTTATAGGCGCCCGGATAACCTTTCGCGGCCATCACCACGGTCATCGCGTGGTCATCGGCCCAGTTCACCTGCATCTCGGCCAACCGATCTTCGGCACAGGCGAGCATCAAATCCAAGGCCTGCGCTCCAAGCCGCATCATCAGAACCTGGCATTCGGGGTCACCAAACCGGACGTTGTATTCCACAAGCCGGGGCTGCCCGTCCTCGATCATGAAACCCGCATAAAGCACGCCGCGATAGGGTGTGCCGCGTTTGGCCATCTCATCAATCGTTGGTTGGATGATCTCGGCCATTGCTTTGGCGGCCACGGCATCGGTCAGAACCGGCGCGGGCGAATAGGCGCCCATGCCGCCGGTATTCGGCCCTTCATCCCCGTCATAGGCGCGTTTATGGTCCTGCGCTGTGCCAATTGGCAGGGCGGTTTTGCCATCGGAGAGGACAAAGAAACTCGCCTCCTCGCCCTCCATGAATTCTTCGATCACCACTTCGGCACCTGCGCCGCCAAAGGCGCCGCCGAACATGTCGTCAATCGCGGCCAAGGCGGTGGCCTCGTCCATCGCCACGATCACGCCTTTGCCCGCGGCCAGCCCATCGGCCTTGACCACAATCGGCGCGCCCCGGTCCCGGATATAGGCCTTGGCAGCTTCGGCTTCGGTGAAATGCGCATAAGCCGCGGTCGGGGCATTTGCGGCATCACAAATCTCTTTCGTGAAGGCTTTCGAGGCCTCAAGTTGCGCCGCGGCCTGCGAGGGGCCGAAGGTCAGGATGCCAGCATCGCCCAAGGCATCTGCCACCCCGGCGGCCAGTGGCGCCTCTGGCCCGACGATCACAAAATCAATCGCCTCTTCACAGGCGAAATCAGTGACAAGCGCCGGATTTTCCACATCCAAATCCGCACATTGTGCAATTTGGGCGATACCCGCATTGCCGGGCGCGACGATCAGCTTGTCGCATTTCGGGTTTTGTAACACGGCCCATGCCAAAGCATGTTCGCGCCCGCCGCCGCCGAGGATCAGGATGTTCATGGGCACGCCTCCTTGGCCTTTGATTGCGGGCGTTCTAAGCTGCGCGCGAGGCCAAGACAAGCAATGGGGGCAGGGGCGAGATGTCCGATTTGATCGACGACGACGAAACCCCGGGCAATGCGCCGGAATTCAGTGTCTCGGAAATCTCCGGCGCGGTGAAACGCACCGTCGAGGGCGCGTTTTCCCATGTGCGCGTGCGGGGCGAGGTCGGGCGGCTGTCGCGACCACGCTCAGGCCATGTCTATCTGGATTTGAAGGATGATCGCAGCGTCCTGGCGGGGGTGATCTGGAAAGGGGTTTCTGCGCGGTTGGCGCATCAGCCCGAAGAAGGCATGGAAGTGGTCGCCACCGGACGGATCACCACCTTTCCGGGGCAGTCGAAATACCAATTGGTGATTGAGGATATTCGGCCTGCGGGCGTCGGCGCGTTGATGGCGATGCTCGAAAAACGGCGCGCGGCCCTGGCGGCCGAGGGGCTGTTTGACGAGGCGCGCAAGCAGCCGCTGCCCTACCTGCCGGAGGTCATCGGCGTCGTGACCTCGCCATCAGGTGCAGTGATCCGGGATATTCTGCATCGTCTGCGGGACCGGTTCCCACGCAAAGTGTTGATCTGGCCCGTGGCGGTGCAGGGGGAGCGCTGTGCGCCGGAAGTATCCAATGCCATCAAGGGCTTCAACGCGATGACGCCAGGCGGCGCGCTGCCCCGCCCGGATTTGTTGATCGTCGCACGTGGCGGCGGGTCGCTTGAGGATTTGTGGGGGTTCAACGAAGAGGCTGTGGTCCGCGCGGCGGCGGAGAGTGACATCCCGCTGATCTCGGCGGTGGGGCATGAAACAGATACCACGCTGATCGATTTTGCGTCGGACAAACGGGCACCGACCCCGACGGCGGCGGCGGAGATGGCGGTGCCGGTGCGGTTGGAACTGCTGGCCTGGGTCGAGGGGCAGGGCGGACGGCTGTCACGCGGCGTGGCGCAGGCGGTCTCGCTGCGAAAACAACGGCTTGGCGATTTGGGGCGCGGTTTGCCGCGGCTTGATGCGCTGCTCGAAACGCCGCGGCAGCGGCTGGACCGGGCAGTGGTGCAGCTTGGTCCGGCGCTGAGGACCGCGACCCAAGACCGGCGCAATCTGGCGGATCGGTTGTCGGGGCGACTGACACCCGCCTTGGAAAAAGCGTTGAATGCCAAGCGGATAGAAGCGGGCCGGGTCGGGGCCGGCCTGGCGCCAGGGCGGCTGGCCTCCGGGCTGCGGACCCGGCGGGAAGCGCTGGCCAGTCAGGCAAGACGGTTGCAGTCGGGGCGTTTGACGGATCGTTTGGAGGCGGCAAAGGCGCGATTTGCGGAGATGGATCAACGGTTTACGCGGGTGGCGCAAGCGTCCGTCGCGGCACGGCGAGAGCGGGTGGAGGCCTTGGAACGGCTGCGCCAGACGCTCGGCTACACCGAGACACTCCGTCGAGGCTATGCTGTTGTTCGGGAAGGTGAAACTCTGGTCACAACTCAGGCAGTCGCTGCCAAGGCTGCGCATTTGGAGATCGAATTTTCGGATGGCCGGTTGGGGGTGATCCCCGGCGGCGGTGCGGCGCGAAAATCGGCTGGTAAGTCGCCGCGTGCGTCCGTGCCGAAGCCGAGCCAAGGCAGCTTGTTCGACGAAGAATAGGTTACAAAAAATCGCGTAGGGTGTGAATTTCCCAACCCTATCGGCCGATTTCTTAACTCTCTCTTAACCGCATCGCGCGGTTGAGATGCAACATCCGCCAGAGCGTCGGGACGGCGGGCAGAACGAAAAGCAGCAGGCCCAGAAGCATGTAGCTGATCAGCATCGCGGGGATCCATGCGAGGGCGCAAATCAGGCCGGTGACGGCGACGACCCGGTCGGCCGTGACCTTCGGCAAAGCCGGCGACAGCGACAGTTGCAACAGCGCACCGCCGGGCAGCGGGCGCATCGGGATCAGGCTGAGCGCCGCGAGATAGAGATTGACCATGGCGAAGGCGTTGAGAGCCCAGGCCAACCCGCCCTGTGGTAATACCGAGACGATGAGCGTCATGACCGCCCAGAGTGTCAGGTTCGTGAGAGGGCCCATCGCCAAAATCATCATTTGAACCGATGGTTTCGTGGGCTCGGCGTCGCAGGTGCTGATCCCGCCAGAGAGAGTGATCTGCCGCACGGGAACACCGTACAATCGCGCGGCCAATGCGTGGCCCAATCCATGTAGATAGAGCGCGAGGAAGAGCAGGAGGAGAACCACCATCTCGGCCAGAACATCCGCCACTGTGCCGTTGAAATGCACCAGAAACGCGGCCAGAAACAGGATGCTCAATTTGATCTGAACCGGCCACCCGCCGATGCCGCGTAGACGAAATAGGATTGGGTCTTTCAGAGTCATCTTATCGCGCCTTCAAGAACTACCAGCAGAGCCATGAAAAAAGGTCGCGGGGGTTTGTGGCAATTCTTTAACGCATCTTGGACCATCTTGGGGAGGCAGGCGTCCATCGCAAGTAGCGGGCGCTTGGTCATTGTTGGCTGTCTTCGATCCCCAGTTTTTCGACGACATTGCCTTAGTTTTGCCAGGACATCGTGCAAAACGATCTGAAAAACGTTTCGGAGCGGCTGGTGGACGTCGACCAATCTATGGACCTTTGTCATGTTTCGGAATGACGCGGCGCTTTTTGAGTTTCGCGGACCATGGGGCGTGCCGGTACAAATTGGCAGCAGCCTGCTGCTTTTGATCCTGATTTTCCTGTTGTTTAGCAGCACGGTGCAGGAACTTTACTACGACTTCCTGTTCCTCGTGATTTTGCTTGTGTCGATCTTCTTGCACGAATTGGGCCATGCCTGGGGTGCTTTGATCCAAGGCCAGCCGGTGCGACGGATCATGATTTATGGTGCTGGCGGGTTCTGCGAAAGGGACCGCCCGGCACCGTCTTATGAGGAAGAGTTGATCGTCGCCATGGGGCCGATTGTGACGGCGGTTCTATGGGCCGGTGCGGTTTTGATCGGGCCGTTCCTGCCGCCAGGCGATCTGGCCTGGGCGGTTCATACCTGTGCGCTTGTGAATTTCTTTCTGTTGATTTTCAATATGTTGCCGGTGATGCCCCTGGATGGCGGGAAACTGCTTCATCTGGGCTTGCAGCGTGTGATGCGTTTGGAACACGCCACCCGGCTCTGCGGGGCTGTTGGTCTCGTCACCGCCGTTCTATGGCTGCCGCTGATGATCTTCAGTTTTCATCACTGGGGGCTGCTTTTGCTCTTCGTTCCACCGATTCTGATCCATTGGCGTATGCTGCGCCGCGCCGCCTAGCGCGGCGCTGCTTTAATAGACGAAGTCGAAACGCCGGTTGAGCGGCAGGTCGCGCACCCGTTCTCCGGTCAAATCATAGATCGCATTGGCCAGCGCCGGCATCGAGGGCGGCGTTGAGGGTTCGCCCACACCGCCGATATGGTGCTGCGTTTCAAGAATGCGAACCTCGGTTTCCGGCACCTGATGGATACGCAGCGCGTCGTAATCGGGGAAGTTGTACTGATCGACCTCGCCGCCCGAGAAGCTGATCTCGCCCTTCACGGCAGCGGTGAGGCCATAGACCAGACCAGACACCATCTGCTGTTCGATAATGCCGGGGTCGAGCGCCGTGCCGACATCGCAGGCGATCCAGGCGCGGTCCATGGAAATGACACCGTCTTGGTCGCTGACCTCCATCGCAATGGCGACGGGCGTGTGGAAGGAAAAGGTCATCGCGACACCGCGCCCGATACCGTCGGGTGTCTCTCCCGACCAATTCGCCATATCAGCCACAGCCTCCAGCACGCCAGCCGAGGGGGCATGTTCGCCGCGCGCCAGTTCCAGGCGGAAGGCCAGGGGGTCGCGGCCTGCTGCATGCGCCATCTCGTCGATGAAGCTTTCCATGAAGAAGCCGTTGATCGAATTGCCGACCGAGCGCCAGAAGCCGATTGGCACGGCGAGATCGGTCAGATGGCCTTGGACCCGGTAATTGGGGATCGCATAGGGCTGATTGAACATCCCCTCCACATGGCCTTTGTCGGGGCCAGGCGGCGAGAAGCCAGCGATCCGCATCAAAGACTGCTGCGTGACCGAGGGCGCGGCCATGCGGCCATCGAGCGTCTGGGCGAAGCCTTCGCGGATCACGCCGCGCATCCGAGCGGCGGCGGCGGGGCGGTAGAAATCGTGGCGCATGTCTTCTTCGCGCGACCAAGTGACTTTTACCGGCGTGTCGGGGACCTCACGGGCCACGCGAGCGGCCAAGACGGCGAAATCGAACTCGCCCCGACGCCCAAAGCCGCCGCCGAGATAAGTCACATGGCAGGTGACCTGTTCGGGGTCGAGCCCAACGGCCTCGGCGGCCTTTTGTTCCGCGAGGATCGGGGCTTGGGTGCCGCACCAGAGCGTCAGCGCGTCGCTGGAGTAGATCGCCGTGGCATTCATCGGCTCCATCGTCGAATGGGCCAGCCAGGGCATGGTATATTCCGCCTCGATCTGGATGTCCGATTGCAGAGGGGGCTCATCCGCGTCGCCATCGTTGCGGAGGGTGGAGTTTGGTTCGTTATCGAGGCTGGCGCGGATCACCTCCATCAGCTCGTCTGAGGTTTCGGGGTAGGGGGCGGGGCCCCATTCGATCTCGACTGCTTCGGCGGCTTGGATCGCAATCCAGGTGTTGTTGGCAACAACCGCGATGCCGGTGCCGAGATCGATGACGCGTTCCACGCCCGCCATGGCCTCGGCGGCGCTGGCATCGAAGCGCAGCATCTCGCCACCAAGGCGCGGCGACATACGGACGGTGGCAAACTTCATTCCCTCCAGCCGGACATCCGAGCCGAACATGGCGGTGCCAGTAGATTTGCCGAGCATATCCGTGCGCGGCATGGATTGGCCGAGATAGCGCCAATTGGCCTTGGTGCGCAGTTCGGTGCCGCGGGTGATCGGTTCGATCTCTGCGGCGGCTTCGGCCAGATCGGCATAGGGGATCGGCGTGCCATCGGGCGGGATCACCGCGCCGCCTTCGGTGGCCATCGCGCTGCGCGAGAGGCCAAGGCGGTCGGCGGCGGCTTGTTTCAGAGTTTCGCGGGCCGACGCTCCGGCGAGGCGCATCTTCTCATAGGCGTCCAGCATCGAGGTCGAGCCGCCAGTGACCTGAAGCGCGGCCATTTTCGGGATGACGGTCATCGCCTCGATCATCATGTCCTGAAAACCCGAGCGCTCATAGTCATTCACCGGCAGGCCATGGGACATCAGCCCGCCATTGTAATAGGCCTGATCCGGCGGACCGTGATGGACGCGGATATCCTCCCAATTCACGTCCAGTTCCTCTGCGACCAAGGCGGCCAGCGTGGTGTAGACGCCTTGGCCCATTTCGGCGCGGGGCGTGATGATCGTCACACCGTCTTGGTCGATGGTGACATAAGGGGTGATCGGGTGATTGCCGTCGTCATTTGGCAGCGGGTTGGGCAGCGCGCGGGCGTATTGGTAGTAGCCAAAGGCGACGCCGCCCGCGATGGCGGCGGTCCCGAGAAGAAAGGTGCGGCGGGCGATGGTTCCGAGACGGCTCATAGCGTTACGCTCCTTGAATAGTGGCAGCCGCGGTTTTGATCGCGGCGCGGATACGGTCATAGGTGCCACAGCGGCAGAGATTGCCCGACATGGCGTCGTCGATGTCTTGATCGGTGGGGTTGGGGGTGCGGCTGAGCAGGTCGGCGGCCTGCATGATCTGCCCCGACTGGCAGTAGCCGCATTGGGCCACCTGATGTTCGACCCAGGCCGCTTGCAGGGCGTGGAGATTGCCCGGCTGACCAAGCCCCTCAATCGTGGTGACCTCGTCCCAGACATCCGCCACCGCGATTTGGCAGGCGCGCACAGCCTCGCCGCCGATATGCACGGTGCAGGCGCCGCAGGAGGCAACACCGCAGCCGAATTTGGTGCCGGTCATGCCCAACTCGTCGCGGAGCACCCAGAGGAGCGGAACCTCTTCGGGCAGGTCGATTTGATGGGTGGTGCCGTTGATTGTCAGTGGGATTGTCATGGCGCGCCTCCTGTCGGGTCTTTTGAAAGGATAGCGCGCCTGGTGTGAGGTTTCCATGACAAAATGCGCAAAGATTGTCATTTTGCCAGAATTTGCCTAGATCGCTCATATTTCAGGTATGTGTTTCAGCTGGCTCGCGCGGGATGACGAGGTGGTGAGCGGCGTGGACAAGCCTGCCTGCTTGCGCCCTTATATGAAGGAGTGAGCCCGGAGGAGGGGTGGCCTTATGTCCGAGAAGATCGTGCCTGCCCGTGACAGCCTGCTTGACCGGATTGGTCGGCGCATGGCGCGCAAGCTCAATCGGCAGAGCTCGGGCTATCAGCCCTATACGCCGTCGGATTTCCCAACGCTCTGCCGGGTTCTAAGGCCGGGCGATGTGATCCTGATAGAGGGCAGCGAACGGATTTCCAACGCGATCAAATATCTGACGCAATCGACCTGGTCCCACGCAGCGCTCTATGTCGGCGATGTGCTGCCAGAGCCGGAGGATGGTAGCGAGCGCCCGCGTCTGGTGGAGGTGAACTTGGGTGAGGGCTGCGTTGCGGTGCCGTTGAGCAAATACCAGACCTTCAACACACGGATCTGCCGGGCGGCGGGGTTGAATGAGGAAGAGCGTGCGCAGGTTGCGGCGTTCATGATCGGTAATCTGGGGCTGCGCTATGACATGCGGAACATCTTTGATCTGGCACGGTATTTCCTGCCGACGCCACCGGTGCCGGTCCGCTGGCGGCGGCGGATGTTGGCCTTTGGCTCAGGCGATCCGACGCGGGCGATTTGTTCCTCACTGATCGCGCAAGCGTTCCAATCAATCCGCTATCCGATCTTGCCAGAGCGGCAGGCGGAGGGATCGGATTATGCGGCGCGAGAGATTTACCACATCCGGCATCATTCGCTCTTCGCGCCGCGCGATTTCGACCTGTCGCCCTATTTTCGGGTGGTCAAACCGACGCTGGAGGATGGATTCGATTTTCGGGAGATCGAATGGGGCGAGCGCGCCGAGGCGGAACTCTAGCCCCGCAGGTCGCCCCGCCCGGTGATTGGCACCGGGCGAAGCATTTGAAAGTTACCGACCCCGAATACGCGGATCGAGCGCGTCGCGGAGACCGTCGCCGATATAGTTCACGCTCAGCACGGTCAGCGAGATCGCCATGCCGGGCCAGATCACCCGCTCAGGGTTCTGTTGCAGCCAATCGGTGGCGTCAAAGAGCAGCCGCCCCCATGTCGGGAAATCGCTTGGGAAGCCCAGACCCAAGAAAGACAGCGCGCTTTCGGTGATGATCGCGTTCGCGATGCCGAGCGTGGCCGAAACCATGATCGGTGACATCACATTGGGCAGCACATGGCGCAGGATCATCCGGTGTGACGGCGTGCCGATGGACTTGGCAGCCAACACAAATTCGCGTTCTTTCAGGGCCAGCACATCGCCGCGCACAACCCGCGCGGTTTGCATCCACGACGTGATGCCGATCACGAAGACGATCAGGATGAAAATCCCACCTTCGGGGCCGAAAGCCGCGCGGAGTTGGTCGCGGAACAGCATGATGATGACCAAGAGCAGTGGGAGCAGCGGCATCGCCAGGAACAAATCCGTGGTCCGCATCAAAAGCCCGTCGAGCCGTTTGAAATAGCCCGCGAGGACGCCGATGAACGTGCCGAGCACCAGGCTCAGCAGCATCGCGGTGAGACCCACGGCAATCGAGGTTTGCCCGCCCGCCATCATCCGGGCCAGCGTGTCGCGGCCCAATTGGTCGGTGCCCATCGGATGGGCCAGGCTTGGGCCGGAGTTTCGCGCGCGGATGTCGATATAGGTCGGGTCGATGGTCCAGATCAGCGGGCCGATAAAGACGAAGAGCAGCGCAAAGATGAAAAACCCAAGACCCAGCATCGCGCCCTTATGGGTTTTGAACTGGTCCCACACATCCCACCACTGGTTGCGTGGTGGGCGGTAGTCTTCGAGGCCGTCATCGGCCGGGATGATGGGGGCATCAGTCATAGCGGATCCTCGGGTCGAGCACGCCATAAAGGACATCGGCGATGAGGTTGAAGAGTACGATCAACACGGCGAAAATAAACGAGACGGTTTGCACGGTCGGAACGTCACCCGATTGGATCGCGATGATCAGCAACTGACCGATTCCGTTCACCTTGAAGACCTGCTCGGTGATGATGGCACCGCCAAAGACGGCGGGCACGTTGAGTGCAATCACGGTCACAACCGGGATCAGCGAGTTGCGCAGCACATGGACCAGAACCACGACCTTCTCTGTCAGGCCCTTGGCGCGGGCGGTGCGGACGTAATCTTGGTTGAGATTGTCGAGCATCGAGGCGCGCATGAAGCGGCTGATCTGGCTGGCGTTGAACAGGCCCAAGACCATGACCGGCATAATGATCTGCTTCAGTTGGACGACGAAGCTATCCCAATCCGTCACCACATGGGTTGTGTCATAGACACTAGGGAACCAGCCGAGATTGACCGCGAAGATCACGATGAACAGAACCCCGGTGAAGAAGGTCGGAACAGAGAAGCCGAGCATCGAGATGAATGTCCCGATCTGGTCGAACCAGGAATACTGTCGATAGGCCGAGATGATCCCGATCGGCAGGGCAATCAGAATGCCGACGATGTAGCTGATGCCGACCACCCAGAGGGTTTGCGGCATCCGCTGCATGATCAGTTCCATCACGGGCGAGCGGGTCTGATAGGAGATAATCCGGGGCCCTTCCGGCCCGACCTGCCAGCCGGTCCAGCTTTCGATCAGGTGCAGCGGCTCGTTCCAGACCATCAGTTGCAGCCATCGGAAATACTGCACGAAGACCGGTTGGTTCACGCCCAAGCTTTCGCGGATCTGTTCGCGCACCTCTGGCGGGATCGTCAGTGGCAGGCCCGCGGTCGGGTCCGAGGGCGAGAGCTTCACGATCAAGAAGATGATGAAGCTGATGAACAGCAGGGTCGGGATCGCCAGCAGCAATCGTCGGATTGTGTAGGTCAGCATATGGTGCGGTCCCTTTGCAAAACGAGGCGGGTCATCGTGCCTGGGCGTCGCGCAGGGCCAGAAGACCTGCGGCGCCGATCATGGCACTGCCCGAAAGGCGGTTGAGGAGGCGGCCGCGGGAGGCGAGCCGGGCAAAGAGCCGGGCTGCCGTCGCGCCGTAGATGAAGAGAATCACGCCATCGATCACGAGATAGGTCGCACCCAGGATCAGAAGCTGGGGCCAGATCGCGGCCTCCGGCGTGATGAATTGCGGGAAAAGGGCGGCGAAGAAGAAGACCGCTTTGGGATTTGAGGCAGAGGTGAAGAACCCCTGGAAATAGAGCTGCCGGGCGGAGGCCAGCAGGGCCGCCTCGCCGGGCGGCGTGGGGGCCGCGCGGAAGGTGCGGATGCCCATCCAGACCAGATAGGCGACACCGGCCCATTTGATCACATCAAGCGCCCAATCGGTGGTGGCGATCAAAGCGGCCAAGCCGAACCCGGCGGCCAGCATTTGTAAGGAATTCGCAGAAAGGTCGCCAGCGACGGTCCAGCCGCTACGACGGGGGCCATGACGCATGGAATTGGAGATCATCAGAAGCTGGCTCGGACCGGGAGGTGAGGCGAAAAACACGCCCACGGTCGCCAGATAGGCCAGATAAATCTCGATGCTCATATATGGGGCCCGATCTTTTGTTGCGCCGCCCCGAACGGGCGGGACGGCGCAAGGTCAGAGGATCATGGGATTATTCGGCGCGACGCCAATCCATGATGTTCCACAGCTCGCTGTCCCAGTCGGACATGCGGATGCCTTCGAGCGAGTTGGCATGGGCCGACACGCCCCCACGGTGGATGAGCGGGATGATCGAGTAGGACTGGATGATCATGTCGTTCATTTCACGCGCGATGCGGCCACGCTCGTTGAGATCGGCGGTCACAGCCATCTCGTCGACAAGCGCGTCATACTCTTCCATGCAGAACCGCTGGATGTTGGCGCCCTGCCACTGAGTGTCGGGGCCAGGAATGTCCGAGCAGCGCCAGTTGGCCATATACGCTTCGGGGTCCACACCAGCGAAGTTGTTGGTGTACATCTCCAGGTCGGCATAGAACTTCTGGAAGGTGTCGGGCGAGGCCGGGTCACCGCCGAAGAAGACCGACGCGTCGATGTTGCGCAGCTCGGCGTCGATGCCGATCTCGCTCCACCACTGCTTCACCAGCGCTTGTGTGTCCTGACGGACGGCATTGGTGGAGGTCTGGTAGAGGACGCTGATCGGCATACCGTTGGCTTCGCGGATTCCGTCGCCATTGGTGTCCATGTAGCCCGCTTCGTCGAGCAGTGCATTCGCGCCAGCGATATCCTGCACCAGGCAAGCATCATTGGCGGTCGAGGCATAAAGCTCAGGCGCAGGCAGGACGTTACAGGTCGGCTGACCACCGGCCCCGTAGCCCACTTCGACCAGCAGCGCGCGGTCAATGGCCATCGACATCGCCTGGCCGATGATCGGATCGGTCAGGAACGGGTGCGGGCCACCCTCAAGCGTCGAACGCAGGTCGCCAAGCGCTGGATCGGGGTTGGTCTGGTTCACGTGGATCCGCTCGACCGAGGTCCCGAATGCGGTGACAACCGTACCGATCCCTTGCGCTTCCATCTGCGCCAGAATCGTCGGGTCGATCTGCAGGTTCCAGGCATAGTCGAACTCGCCGGTTTCCAGAACCGACCGTGCCGCCGCCGCTGCATCGCCGCCGCCTTTGAAGGTCACGGTTGCGAAATATGGGCGATCGGGGAAGCGGAAGTTCTCGTTGGCGGCGAATTCGATCACGTCATTGGGCCGGAAATCGGTCACAACGAACGGGCCAGTGCCGATCGGGCCAAAGTTGGCGTCGGTGCACTCCGGCGCGCGCGCGCCCAGGCAATCGGCAAACTGTGCTGCCTGGATGATCGGCGATTCCGCGCCAACAAAGGCAGTGTAGGGGAACGGCTTCGGCGCGGAGAAGTTGACCTGAACGGTCATGTCGTCCACCGCGACAACGCTTTCCACACCGTCAAAGTAAGACGCCTGCGCGCAGCCGCCTTCCGGATGGGTGCAATATTCCCAGGTGAAAACCGCGTCCGCTGCGGTCAGAGGCGTGCCATCGGACCAGGTGACGCCATCGGCGATGGTCCAGGTGATTTGCGTCAGGTCTTCGCTCACGCCGCCGTTTTCAACCGTCGGAATTTCAGCCGCCAACCAGGGCACCATGGTGCCGGTGTCGTCGAAGCGGGCGAAGGATTCCAGAACCAGCGAGGCGCTTTCCACTTCCTTGGTGCCACCCGAGAGATAGGGGTTTAGCGTCGAGGGCGCTTGCCAATAGATGATGTTGAGATGGCCCGATGAGCCGCGCTCGGCCATCGCTGCCACGGGGGACAGCATAAAGGCTGCCGCCGCCCCTAGTAGAAGTGTTTTCGAGTTCATGTCTCTCTCCTTGTTGGGTTGCTCATTTCAGGCCTCAGCCGCCGCCGTTGGTTCAGCGGTCGTCTTGGTGTCGTCATAGAGGTGGCAGGCCACATAGCGGCCGGGTTTCACCTCTTTGAATTCGGGGTCGATCTGGCGACAGATATCCATCACGGAGGGGCAGCGCGTGCAGAAGTTGCAGCCTTGCGGTGGGTTTGACGGGCTGGGCACATCGCCTTCCAGGATCGTGCGATTGGCATTGTCATGCGCAACCGGATCGGGTTCTGGCACGGCCGACAGGAGTGCCTTGGTATAGGGGTGGAGCGGGTCGGCATAGAGCCCCTCACGCGGGGCAAGCTCGACCACTTTGCCCAGATACATCACCGCGACCCGGTCCGCGATATGGCGCACCATCGAGAGGTCGTGAGAGATGAACAGATAGGTCAAGCCGAGTTTCTGCTGCAAATCTTCTAGAAGATTGACGACTTGTGCCTGGATCGACACGTCAAGCGCCGCAATTGGTTCGTCACAGACGATGAATTTCGGGTTCAGCGCCAGAGCGCGGGCGATGCCGATACGCTGTCGCTGACCGCCGGAAAACTCATGCGGGTAGCGATTGGCGAAATCGCGGTTCAGGCCGACCGCATCCATCAACTCATAGATGCGCTCAAGTTGCTCGTCTTTCGACTTGCCGGAATGCTCCGACAGCGGCTCGCCAATGATGGCCGCGACAGTCATCCGCGGGTTGAGGCTCGCTTGCGGGTCCTGGAACACCATTTGCATGGTCGGGCGCATCTTGCGGAGCTTGTCGAACCCGACATGAGCAATCTCTTCGCCATCAATGCGAATCGACCCTTCCGTCGGTTCATAGAGCCGCAGGATGGCACGCCCGCAGGTGGATTTACCGCAGCCGCTTTCGCCAACCAGGCCGAGGGTTTCCCCCTCGAAAATATCGAAACTGACCCCATCCACGGCCTTCACATTGCCGGTATGGCGGCGCAGCAGCCCACTATAAATCGGGAAGTACATTTTCAGCCCGTCGACCTCGACAAGCTTCTTGTTCGCGCTGGCGTCAAACATCGCGGGGCGCCCCTTTATCTACGTCCCAGAAACAGGCGGCGTCATGTGACGGGCCAACCGGAACGCGCAGCGGGTTTTCCCTTGCGCAGCGGTCGAATGCGAGGGGGCAGCGGGCGCGGAACGGGCAGCTATCGGGCGCATGGCCCAAAATCGGCGGCTGACCTTCGATGACCTGCAAGCGTTCGGAGCGCTCACCGGTGACGGAGGGCACCGTTTCCAACAGCATTCTTGTATAAGGATGCTTGGGGTTGGCGAATAATTCGCGCACCGGGCCTTGCTCGACCACCTGACCGCCATACATCACCATAACCCGGTCTGCGATGCCGGCGATCACGCCCAAATCATGGGTGATCCAGACGATGGCCATGCCGAGCTTCTGGCGCAGTTCTTTCACGAGTTCGAGGATTTGCGCTTGGATCGTCACATCGAGCGCGGTGGTCGGCTCGTCGGCGATCAACACTTTCGGGTCGCAGGCCAGTGCGATGGCAATCATCACCCGTTGGCGCATGCCTCCCGAAAACTGGTGCGGATAGTCGCCCAAGCGGCGGGTCGCATCGGGAATACCGACCAGTTCCAGAAGCTCGACCGCGCGCTTGCGAGCCTGGGATTTGTTCAACCCCATATGCTTTCTAAGCGGTTCGGTGATCTGATAGCCGACATTGAACACCGGGTTCAGCGAGGTCATCGGATCTTGGAACACAAAGCCGATGCGGGCGCCACGCACGGCGCGCAACTCGTCTTCGTTGCAGGTCAGCAAATCCTGCCCTTCGAACAGGACTTGGCCATTGCGCACTTCGGCCGGGGGCATCGGCAAAAGGCCGATCAGCGACATCATCGTCACCGATTTTCCAGAGCCGCTTTCGCCAACCACACCGAGAAGTTCCCCTGGTTCCAGGTGGAAGCTCACGTCATTCACGGCATGGACTTCGCCGCGCCGGGTGCGGAAAACAGTTTTGAGGTCCTTGACATCAAGGACAGAGGGCAGACCCCCATCGGGCATCGTGTGACGCTCCTCGCCAGTTGGTATTGTCCCGGCCTCTGATGGGCGGGTGCAAGCAATGAGAGTGACGGTAACAGGAAAATCGCAGCCCGCAAGCGGCAATCGGGGGCCTCTTGCGTGACGTTCAGGCAGATGCACAAGACTTAGGCACTTGCCATGCGCTGGGCTTGACGACGGGGCGGGTTCGGCACAGGGTCAGCCATATTCACCTATAGGAGTCGAGGATGCGAACCGCCCTTTCCGCGCGGGAACTGCTTGAAAAGCTTGTTTCTTTTCCAACCGTCAGTCGGGATTCGAACTTGGAACTGGTCGATTGGGTGGAAGGGTATCTCACCGATCTCGGCGTCACTTGTCATCGCGATTACAACGAGGATGGGTCCAAGGCTTCGCTTTACGCCCATTTGGGGCCGGAAGACGCGGGCGGCGTCATTCTGTCGGGCCATACCGACGTTGTGCCGGTGGATGGACAGGCCTGGGACACCGATCCGTTTCAGGTGACGGAACGCGATGGAAAGCTCTATGGGCGCGGCACCTGCGATATGAAGGGTTTCGATGCGCTGGCGCTGAGCCTGGTCGCGCCGGCGCTGGAGCAGGGGTTGAAACGCCCGCTGCAAATCTGCCTGACCCGCGATGAGGAAATCGGCTGCATCGGTGCGCCGCCGATGATCGCCGCGATGCAGCCGCATATGCCCAAGGCAGCTCTTGCGATCATTGGCGAACCAACCGAAATGCGGACGGTGACCGGCCACAAAGGCGGCACCGGATTCGATATGCATGTGCGCGGGTTCGAGGTGCATAGCTCGCTGCAAGATCGCGGCGTCTCGGCGATTATGGAAGGGGCCAAGCTGATCAATTGGGCCAACCGGATGAATGCCGAAAACCGGGCCAACGCCGATCCGGGCAACCCGTTTGATCCACCCTACACGACGATCCATGTCGGCAAGATCGAAGGCGGAACGGCGCATAACATCACGGCGAAGGATTGCCGGTTTGTCCTGTCATTTCGTTGTGTCCCCAACGAGTCGCCGCAAGACTGGGCCGACCGCTATCTGACCGAGGTCCGCAAATTGGAGGCCGAGATGCAGGCGGTTGAGCCGTCTTGCTTCATCCAAGCCGACCCGCTTTGGGATGTGCCAGGCCTCAGCCCCGAGACTGACGGCGCCGCTGAAGCCATGGTACGCCGCCTGACTGGTGACAACGCGACCCATGTGGTGAGCTTCGGCACCGAAGCCGGGCAGTTTCAGGCGGGCGGCTATTCCGCCGTGGTCTGCGGCCCCGGCAATATCGAACAGGCGCATCAGCCAAATGAGTTCATAACCATTGACCAGTTTCAGCAAGGCGAGCGTTTCATGGCGCGCCTGTTGGACATTCTGACAGAGGAGTAACCCGATGCCCGTGAAGAATCGCCTTGCCGAGCTGCATGACGAGATCACGGGGTGGCGTCGCGAGATTCACGCCAACCCGGAACTGCAATACGACTTGCCGAAGACGACCGCGCTGGTCGAGGCGCAGCTTAAGGCCTTTGGCGTCGACGAGGTGGTCACGGGGATCGGCAAATCGGGCATTGTCGGGGTGATCCGGGGCAAGACGAACACAGGCGATCGCTGCGTTGGACTGCGTGCCGATATGGATGCGCTGCCGATGAATGAGGAAACCGGGCTGGCCTATGCCTCTGAAACCGAGGGGAAAATGCATGCCTGCGGCCATGATGGGCATACCGCGATGCTGCTTGGCGCGGCGAAGTACCTGGCCGAGACACGTAATTTCGACGGCACGGTCTGTGTGATCTTTCAGCCCGCCGAAGAAGGCGGCGCGGGCGGCAAGGCGATGGTCGATGACGGGATGATGGACCGGTTCGGCATCGAAGAAGTCTATGGCATGCACAATGAGCCGGGCCTGCCCGTGGGAGAGTTCGGCGTGGCACCTGGCCCGATCATGGCGGCGGCGGATGATTTTGAGATCACCATCACCGGCAAGGGCGGCCATGCGGCGCAACCGCATAACTGCATCGACCCGACGCCTGCGACTTGCGCCGCGGTGATGGCGCTGCAGACCGTGTCGAGTCGCAATGTCGACCCGTTGAAACAGGTGGTGGTGTCGGTTTGCACGATGAAGACCAGCTCGGAAGCCTCGAATGTGATCCCCAATTCGGTCCTGTTGCGCGGCACGGTGCGGACGCTGGATGAAGGCATTCGCGATATGGCTGAGGTGCGGGTGATCGAGATCGTGCAATCCACCGCTGCCGCCTATGGCTGCACGGCACATATCGAGTATCGCCGGGGATACCCCGTGACGGTGAACCATGAGAAAAACGCCGAGATTGCGGCCGAGATCGCCGAGGCGGTCGCCGGCCAGGGGCGGGTGCATTACGGGCGTCCGCCGCGCATGGGGGCGGAAGATTTCAGCTATATGCTTCTGTCCCGGCCCGGTGCCTTTGTGAATGTCGGCAATGGCGACACCGCCAAGGTCCATCACCCGAAATACAACTTCAACGATGAGGCGATCCCGTATGGCTGCAGCTTCTTTGCTGAGCTTGTGGAACGCCGGATGCCAGCCGCCTAAGGAGCGATAGGATGCCGATCAAGAATCGTTTTGCCGAGTTGCTGCCCGAGATCACCGAATGGCGGCGCGACATGCATGAGAATCCTGAGCTGATGTATGAGCTGCCGCGCACGGCCGCGTTGGTCGCAGAGCGGCTGCGGGCCTTTGGCTGCGACGAGGTGGTCGAAGGGATTGGCCGGACCGGCGTCGTGGCGGTGATCAAGGGCAAGACGGATAGCGCGGGCAAGGCGATTGGGCTGCGTGCCGATATGGATGCGCTGCCGATTCACGAGATTACCGGGCTGGATTATGCCTCGAAAACGCCGGGTGTGATGCATGCCTGCGGCCATGATGGGCACACGGCGATGTTGCTGGGTGCGGCGAAATACATGGCCGAGACGCGGAATTTCGATGGCACCGTGGTGTTGATCTTCCAGCCAGCCGAAGAGGGCGGCGCAGGCGCCAAGGCGATGATCGACGATGGGTTGATGACGCGCTGGAAGATTGATGAGGTCTATGGCGTGCATAATGCGCCGGGGGTGCCCGTGGGGGAGATCGTCACCTGCCCAGGGCCGCTTCAGGCCTCTTCCGATGAGTTTGAGATCATTGTGACCGGTCAAGGCGGCCATGCGGCGGAGCCTCATAAGGCCGTCGATACGACCCTGGCTGCGGCGCAGATCGTCGTGACGCTGCATACGATTGTGTCGCGCAATGTCGACCCGTTGGGTCGGGTCGTGCTGACGGTTGGGACGTTTGAGACCGACTCGAACCAGTCCAACATCATCCCCGATACGGCGCGGATGGAGGGCACGGTGCGCTGTCTCGAGCCGGAAGCCCGCGCGCTCGCTGAAGAGCGGGTCCGGCGGGTGGCCGAAGACACGGCCTCCGCCTTTGGCGCCAAGGCCGAGGTGATCTGGACCCCGGGCTATCCGGTGACGGTGAATGATGCCACTTCTGTGGACTATGCTGCCGAGGCCGCCGCAGCCGCTGGCCTGAAAGTGGATGCGGAGGCCGCACCGATCATGCCGTCGGAAGATTTCTCCTATATGTTGGAGGAACGCCCCGGGGCCTATCTCTTCTTGGGCAATGGCGACAGCGCCCAATGCCACCACCCCGCCTATAATTTCAACGATGAAGCCATCCCGTTCGGGTGCAGCTTCTTTGCCGAGTTGGTCGAACGCCGTATGCCGGCGGCGTAACACTTAGAACCAGGAGAAAGAGACCTATGCCCGTCAAAAACCGTTTCGCCGAGTTGCTGCCTGAGATCACTGAATGGCGGCGCGACCTACATGAGAACCCCGAGATCCTGTTCGAGACGCACCGCACCTCGGGCATTGTCGCGGAGAAGCTGAAGGAGTTTGGCTGTGACGAGGTGGTGACGGGCCTCGGGCGCACTGGGGTTGTGGGCATCATCAAGGGCAAAACCGACAGCTCCGGCAAAACCATTGGTCTCCGCGCGGATATGGATGCGCTGCCGATCCATGAGGAGACCGGCGTGGACTATGCCTCGAAAACGCCGGGCGCGATGCATGCGTGCGGCCATGATGGGCACACCGCAATGTTGCTTGGGGCTGCGAAATACCTGGCCGAGACGCGCAATTTCGACGGCACCGTCGCGGTGATCTTTCAGCCTGCCGAAGAAGGCGGCGGTGGCGGCAAAGAGATGGTCGATGACGGGATCATGGACACCTTTAAGATCGACGAGGTTTATGGGATGCACAATTGGCCCGGCAAACCGGTCGGGTCCTTCTCGATCCGCCCCGGTGCGTTTTTTGCGGCAGCGGACCAATTCGACATCTATCTGACCGGCCAAGGCGGCCACGCGGCCAAACCGCAAGAAACCGTCGACACGACCGTGATGGGCGCGCATGTGGTTCTTGCGTTGCAGTCAATCGCCAGCCGGAATGCCGACCCGGTGAAACAGCTTGTGGTTTCAGTGACGTCCTTCGAGACCGGCTCAAACGCCCATAACGTGATCCCCGAAACCGTGCATCTGCGCGGCACCGTACGGACCATGGATCCGGGCATCCAGGATTTGGCCGAAGCGCGGCTGAAAGAAATCGCCGAGGGCACGGCGGCGATGATGGGGGGCAAAGCCGAAGTCGACTATCGGCGTGGCTATCCGGTGATGGTGAACTCCGAAGAGCAGACCGAATTTGCCGCCGAGGTGGCCAAGTCCGTTTCCGGTGACTGCGAGGACGCCCCGCTGGTCATGGGCGGCGAGGATTTTGCCTTCATGTTGAACGCCCGGCCCGGGGCTTATATCCTCGTCGGCAATGGCGACACGGCGGCAGTGCATCACCCGAAATACAACTTCAACGACGAAACGATCCCGGCAGGATGTTCCTGGTGGGCGGAGATCGTCGAGAAGCGGATGCCGGCGGCGTGACGAGACACCCGGTGTCAAAAACCCGAGCGAAGTGAAAACCCAGGGCGCGCCATACTTGGCCGCGCGCTGGAACATCCGGTCAGCAATATCGGGGGGTTCGATGATCTACGCCAGCCCGCCGGGCCAATTCGGAACCAACTCCAACCGCGCTCCAAAGTCACGTCGCCATGACAGCCACTTTGTAAACCCGACGTCCACATTTGTCTCGTCATACCTGTTGTCCGACCAGTGTTATTGGCCGTCTTCGGGCTGATCTTTGCGGTGGAGATCAGCGTATTCTCGCGGTGAGAAGCGGTGTAGGATTCAACCGCTCGCCTGTCTTCGCGTGGATCGTGCCGGTCGCCCGCGCGTCAGGTAGAGGCTGGCGAGCCCCACGAGTGCCAGGGTTGTGGTGAGGGCCGGGTCAAATGCCAGTTCGACAAATGGTTCCCATAAGCGCCACGTCGTCCCGAAAATAGCTTTATAGCCGGATGCGATGGTCGCCATCGACCAGCCATATTGGATCAGCCAAAGGATCGCCGCCCCAATGATGCGCGCGGGGTCAGAGCGCACCACCATTCCAAACAGGCCGAAGATCAAGGCAGCCGACAGAGCCTTGGCGATATGGGTGACGATGATCAGATCGGGTGTGACACAGGTCCAGTCGATGCACCTGGTGCCCCAGCCTGCAATCGCATCGTGGCCCCAGGGGCCGAAGCTGATGATTTCATGGGCTAAAACAGCCGCGGTCAGACTTAGAGAACCCCAGATGGCGAGACCAGCGGCTGATCTTAGACGTGTCGGCTCATCCACCCGTATGGCTCATATGGCGTGAGACCTGGCCATCTACCTTCTGGCGGGAATAGTCGAAATCATGGCCTTTAGGCTTGCGCTCGATTGCGGCGCGGATCGCTTCTTCTAGCAAAACGTCGTCGCGGGAGTCCCTGAGCGGCGCGCGGAGGTCGGCCATGTCTTCCTGGCCGAGACACATATAAAGCTCCCCCGTGCAGGTCAGGCGCACCCTGTTGCAGCTTTCACAGAAATTATGCGTGAGCGGGGTGATGAAACCGATCTTCTGGCCGGTCTCTTCGAGTTTCACATAACGCGCCGGGCCGCCCGTGCGTTCAGCCAAGTCGATCAGGTTGAAACGTTCGGCGAGACGAGCGCGCAGGTCTTTCAGAGACCAGTATTGTGTGATCCGGTCCTCATTGCCCAGATCGCCCATTGGCATGACTTCGATGAAGGTCAAATCCATATCCCGCGAGGCGCACCACTCTTGCAGGGTGAAGAGTTCGTCCTCGTTGAAGTCTTTGAGCGCCACAGCGTTGATTTTCACTCGCAGCCCGGCTTTCTGTGCCGCGTCGATCCCTTCCAGAACCTGCTTCAAGCGTCCCCACCGGGTGATCTCGGCGAATTTCGTCTCATCCAGCGTATCGAGCGAGACGTTGATCCGACGGATGCCCGCAGCATAGAGTTGATCGGCGAAGCGCGAAAGTTGGCTGCCATTGGTGGTCAGCGTCAATTCTTTGAGCGCGCCCGAGTCGAGATGCCGAGTCATAGACTGGAAAAAAGTCATGATATCGCGGCGCACCAGCGGCTCACCTCCGGTGATGCGCAGTTTTTGGACGCCCATGCGGATGAAGGTCGAACACATCCGATCCAGCTCTTCTAGCGTCAGGAGTTCTTTCTTCGGCAAGAAGGTCATGTTCTCCGACATGCAGTAGACGCAGCGGAAATCGCAACGATCGGTGACGGAGACGCGCAGATAGTTGATCGCGCGGGCAAAGGGGTCGATGAGAGGGGCAGTGTTTTCCATGCCCCGAAGGTAGGACTGGCGGAGAGCCGCCGCAAGCTGTGATTGCGGCGTTGATGCCGGTGACCAATCTCCTTAGGTTTATCCTATGATGAGAATGGTTTTCTGCGCCTTGATTATGTTGGGCTTGGCCGCCTGCGCTGATGGTATTGGCCTGCTCCAAGACGGCGGTGCGTCGTCGGCCTCGGAACCGGGGACAGACACGCCGCGTCCGATGGAACGGCCAGAGGTCGGCGAAGAGACAGCCAGCTTGGATGGCGATGCGGCTGCATCCTTGCCCGCCGGTGGCCGCGGCGAGACCGTTGCCACATTGGGTGACCCGACCGAGCCGGGGCTTTGGCTGCGCACGCCATTAGTGCGGGCCGAGCAAGAGGGCCGGGTGGTGACCGAGGGCGGTGCGTCCATCACCCTCACCTTGATCCCGATTGAGGCAGAGCCGGGGGCAGGCAGCCGGATATCGCTGGCCGCGATGCAGGCTTTGGGCGTGTCGCTGACCGATCTGGTGTCGCTGACGGTGATCCCGGGTTAATCGACTTTGCGGCGGATCGCCCGAACGATGAGCCAGACCGCGGCAATCACCGGTAACGCGAGAAGGGATGCCAGGATTGTCTTGGAGATACCCGCTTGTTCGGCAAGCGGTGTGGTCAGATAGACCATCAGATTTACCGCATAATAGCTGATCGCAACGACCGAGAGACCTTCGACAGTCTTTTGCAGGCGCAGTTGCAACGCGGCGCGCTTGTCCATGCTTTCCAAGAGGGCTTGGTTCTGCGCCGAGCGGTCGACATCGACCCTGGTCCGTAACAGATCACCGGCGCGGTAAGCCCGTTCGGTCATCTGCTGCAACCGGCTTTCGGTGGCTTTGACTGTGCGCATCGTGGGGTCGAACCGGCGCATCATGAATTCGGCAAAGGTCTGACGGCCCTGAAACCGGGTCTCGCGCAGAACCTCGATCCGCTGATGGACCAGCGCCTCATAGGCGCGGGTGGCGCCGAACCGAAAGCTGGCCCGGGCCATCTGGTTTTCCAGATCGGCGGCGATGGTCAGCAGTTTGCCAAGTGTCGCGTCAGGCTCTGCAAGATCCCCCGCCATGTCATCCAGAAGGGCGGCCAGATCGCGATCCACCGCGCCCATGCGGGTGCTGATGGCGCGCGCGCGGGGCAGGCCGAGCATCGACATTGCCTTATAGGTCTCAATCTCGCAAATCCGCTGCACGACGCGGCCAATTCGGCGCGGGCCGGTTTTGGGGTTCACGAACAGGGCGAAGTTCATGTGGCCTTGAGGGGTGATGCGAAAGTCGCCCGCGATCACCGCGGCTGCGTCCAGCACCTGGCTGACCGCGAGGCTTTCGGGCAGGAACCAGCGGTCGATCTGCTTGGCAATCTCGGCCTCGGATTTCGGTGCATTGGCGATGTGGATATGGGCGGAGGTGATCCGGGCCCCGGGCGCGGCGGCGAGCCAGTCTTCAGGGAAGACCTCCCAAATCTCGGGGTCAAATGCGCGCTCGGCTTGGCCGTCGAGAAAGGCCGAGTAGGTCACGAACTCCGTATGTTGCTCCCATTTCAGATGGCATTTGCCGATTTGGCCAGTGTAATGCGTGGCGTCTTCGGGCGGGTGCGGCGCGCCGTGACGGTCGAGCAGGGCGATCAGATGGGCCCGGTCCAGGGCCCGGTCGCGTTTCGCGGCGTCGACGGGGTGTTTGATGGCGAGAAACGCCGCCTGGCCCGGGCTGCTGAGGACGGGGAACGGGCGGGCGTGAAGTTCATTGGCGAGCGCGTAGCGCAAGGGATGGTCGTCAATCGGGGGCATGGGCGAGGTCTGTTCGAGGCTGCGTTTCAGCGTGACTAACAGAGTTTCACGACCTGTAAACAAAAATATTCAATGAAAAGAGGTGGTTATCTGCACACCGTCGTATGCCGTTGTCTCGGGGAAGCCGCTAGAGCCTGAATTCCATTTCGAAATTCTCTAATGTGACATTGCCGATTATGACGATGTTGGGCCGAATGACGCACCAGCCGTGGCGGGTGAAAAACGAGCGCGCGGGGAAGCTGGCGAAGGTGAAAAGCCGGGAAAGCCCGTTTGCTTGGGCATGGCTGAGCAGCCCGGCCAGAAGCGCATCGGCGGTGCCGGTGCCGCGCGCCTCCGGCGCAACAAAGGCCATGTCGAGATAGCCGTCGGCGCGGAGGGTCATGAACCCGGTAAGTTGGGTGTCGTCCCAGGCGGTCAGCACTTTTTGATCGGCGAACCGGGTAAGAAATCGATCTGCCGGGATTGGCGCGCCGGCCCAAGCATCGCGTTGGGCTTGGTCATAGTGGGCGGCCGCGCCGATTTGCACGGCGTCATAGAAGAGCGTGCCGCAGGCGGCGGCCATATCGGGGGTGAAGGGGCGGATATCGGGCATCGGCTCACTTTCGGGCGGGGCGGCGGGCCGCGTCACGCCCCCTGGCGGGAGCCCTCCTTAGCCCGCATTGCCATGGGCGGGACACGAGGGCGGTACACGGATCGCCGAGCGTGTGTGGTGCGACGGGAGCTTAGGAGACCTGGCCGCCCGCGATCTGGATGGTTTGACCATTGACGCTGCGCGCGCTGTCAGAGCAGAGCCAGAGCGCGGCGCCGGTGATCTCATCGGTATCTAGCAGGGTTTCATGACGGTTGCCGCCGGCAAGATAGCCCCGCGCTTCGGCCTCGCTGATCCCTTGATGAGCGGCGATTTGCGCGGCGTTGCGGGACACGATCTCGGTGTCCACGTAGCCGGGGCAGAGCGCGTTGAAGGTGATGTTGGAGCGCATGTATTCTTCCGACAGGCCCCGGATCAGGCCAATCGCGCCATGTTTCGACGCGGTATAGGCGATGGCGTTTTTTAGGCCACGGACACCGGCGATGGAACTCACCACGATCATCCGGCCCCAATCCTCTTTGCCAAGCGTTGCCAGGGCAGCCTGAAACGTGAAAAACGCGCCGTCGAGATTGGTGGCCATGATGCTACGCCAGTGTTCGGGCGTTTCCTTGGCAAAGGGGGCGGGTTCGGCGATGCCAGCATTGGCGACGCAGATGGCGATGGGGCCGTGCGCGGCGGCGGCGGCATGTATGCCTGTCTGGACGGAGGTCGGGTCACTCACATCCATGGCCAGCGCGTGCAAGCGGGGGTGAGCGCTTGCGATCTCCTCAAGCCGGGCCAGGTTACGCCCGGTGATGGTGACCTCGGCCCCGGCCTCGGCAAGCCCGGTCGCGATGCCAAGCCCGATGCCCGTGCCGCCGCCGGTGACCAGCGCGTGACGTCCTTGATGCTCCATAGATCAGTCCTCCCTACGACGCATCCTACGCGTCACGCCACAAGCGGCAATATGCGCGGCTGCGGGGGGTGGACATTCCCTTACGTGAGGGCGTCTATTCAGCCGAACCGGGCGGGCGGGTTTGATCACGTCCGCTTGCCGTGTGGGAAAGATTATGTCGCAAAGTCGTGCTGTTGCGCAACATCTGCCATGTTGCTACATCGGGGCTTAGCAAGGACGGAACCAAAAAGGGGGATGCCAGTGAAAATCGGGGCACCGAAAGAGGTTGAGGCCGGGGAATCTCGGGTGGCGATGACGCCGGAGAGTGCCGCGCAGCTTCAAAAACTGGGATATGAATGCGCGATTGAGGCAGGTGCCGGGGCGTCCGCAGGCTTCTCGGACGCCGCTTATGAAGCCGCAGGGGTGGAGATCATCAAGACCCCGGCGGGGCTTTACAAGGCTGTCGATGTCATCGCCAAGGTGCGTCCGCCCACCGACACCGAAGTTAAGCGGCTGAAACATGGGCAGCTTTTGATCTCGTTCTTCTATCCAGGACAGAACGAGGCCCTGATGGAGTTGGCCAAATCCAAAGGCGCGAATGTGATCGCGATGGATATGGTGCCGCGGATCAGCCGGGCGCAGAAGATGGATGCGTTGAGCTCGATGGCGAATATCGCCGGGTATCGCGCGGTGATCGAAGCGGGCAACAATTTCGGTCGGTTCTTCACCGGTCAAGTGACGGCGGCGGGCAAAGTGCCGCCCGCAAAGGTTCTGGTGGTCGGCGCAGGTGTCGCCGGGCTGGCCGCAATCGGGACGGCGACGTCTTTGGGCGCCATCACCTATGCGTTTGACGTCCGCCCCGAGGTGGCCGAGCAGATCGAGTCCATGGGGGCGGAATTCGTCTTTTTGGAGTTCGAAGAGACCGGCCAGGATAGCGCGGCGACCGGCGGCTATGCGGCCCCCTCCAGCCCGGAATTCCGCGAGAAACAGCTCGAGAAGTTCCGCGAGTTGGCACCAGAGATCGACATCGTGATCACCACGGCGCTGATCCCGGGCCGCGACGCGCCGGTGCTCTGGACCAAGGATATGGTCGAGGCGATGAAGCCGGGATCGGTCATCGTCGACCTGGCGGCCGAGCGCGGCGGGAACTGCGAACTCACGGTAATGGATGAGAAAATCGTCAGCGATAATGGCGTGACCATCGTCGGCTATACCGATTTCCCAAGCCGGATGGCGGCGCAGAGCTCGACGCTTTATGCCAACAATATCCGGCATATGATGACCGATCTGACGCCCGAGAAGGACGGCCAGGTCAATCATGACATGGAAGATGACGTGATCCGGGGTGCGACGGCGGTGTTTGATAGCGAGATCACCTTCCCGCCGCCGCCACCCAAAGTCGCCGCCATCGCGGCAGCGCCAAAGAAAGAGGCGGCTCGCGAACTGACAGCGGAGGAAAAGCGCGCCGAAGAAATCGCGGCCTTCAAGGAGCAGACCAAGCGGCAGGTGGCGCTGATCGCCGCCGGCGGCGCTGCGGTGCTGGCGGTGGGTCTCGTGGCACCCGCGAGCTTCATGCAGCATTTCATCGTCTTCATCCTGTCGATCTTCATCGGGTTCCAGGTGATCTGGAACGTCGCGCACAGTTTGCACACGCCGCTGATGGCGGTGACCAACGCGATCTCTTCGATCATCATCCTCGGCGCGCTCATTCAGATTGGGTCCAGTTCCTTCCTGATCACGCTTTTGGCGGCCTTGGGCATCTTCATGGCGTCGGTGAATATCTTCGGCGGTTTCCTCGTGACACGGCGCATGCTCGCCATGTTCCAGAAATCTTGAGCGGGCAGGGGTAGAGATAATGGATTTCGGATTTACGATTGCGGCCTATGCGGTCGCGGCGGTTCTCTTCATCCTGTCGCTTGGCGGGCTCTCGGGCCAGGAAAGCGCGAAACGCGCGGTCTGGTATGGGATCGTCGGCATGGCGATTGCCGTGCTGGCCACGATGGTGGGCCCAGGGCAGGGGCTTTGGCTTCTCTCGGTCATTTTGATCGGCCTCGGCGCGGCAGTGGGCTATCAACTCGCCACACGGGTGCAGATGACCCAAATGCCCGAGCTTGTGGCGATCATGCACTCGCTTGTGGGCCTCGCGGCGGTCTTTGTCGGTTTCAACGCCGATATCGAGATCGGGCGTGTCACGGCGGCCTTTGTCGAGGCCGGTTTCCCCTTCCCGCGGCCCGAAGAGGTCACGACCGAAGGGGCCGCCTATGCAAGCACGTTTACCGGGTTTGCGGGCATTGTGGCCAAGAAGACAGGGGTTGAAATCACCATCCTGCGGATCGAACTGATGCTCGGCATCTGGATCGGGGCGGTCACCTTCACCGGCTCTGTCATCGCTTATGGCAAATTGGCTGGCCGGGTGGATAGCACGGCGAAGCAATTGCCGGGCGGTCACCTGCTGAATGCGGGTGCGGCGGCCGGCTCACTGATCCTGGCGGCGCTTTATCTTGGCGATGCGGGCAGCTGGACACTGGTGCTTCTGACGCTTCTGGCGCTTTTCATCGGGTATCACCTGATCATGGGGATCGGCGGCGCGGATATGCCCGTCGTGGTGTCGATGCTGAACTCCTATTCCGGCTGGGCCGCGGCGGCGATCGGCTTCTCGCTCGGCAATGATCTCCTGATCGTGGTCGGCGCGCTGGTCGGCTCGTCTGGTGCGATCCTCAGCTACATCATGTGTAAGGCGATGAACCGCAGTTTTGTCAGCGTGATCCTTGGCGGGTTTGGTGGTGCCTCCGGCCCGGCGATGGAGATCGATGGCGAACAGGTGGCAATCGATGCCGATGGCGTGGCCGTGGCATTGAACGAGGCCGATAGCGTCGTCATCGTCCCGGGCTATGGCATGGCTGTGGCGCAGGCGCAGCAATCGGTGAGCGAGTTGACCCGCAAGCTGCGGGCGGCGGGCAAGACCGTGCGCTTTGCGATCCACCCGGTCGCGGGCCGTCTGCCGGGGCATATGAACGTGCTCTTGGCCGAGGCGAAGGTGCCCTATGACATCGTGTTGGAGATGGATGAAATCAACGACGATTTCCCAGAGACCGACGTGGCGATTGTGATAGGCTCCAATGACATCGTGAACCCGGCGGCGCAGGATGATCCAAACAGCCCTATCGCGGGGATGCCGGTTCTGGAAGTCTGGAAAGCGAAGCAGGTTTTCGTGTCGAAACGCGGCCAAGGCACGGGGTATTCCGGCATCGAAAATCCGCTGTTCTTCAAGGAAAACACGCGGATGTTCTATGGCGATGCGAAAGCCTCGTTGGACACGCTGCTGCCGAAGCTCGGCTGATCAGATGTTTGCGCCGCCCTACCTCTCATGGGGCGGCGCATGAACACGCCTGCGCATCTGCTGCTGGGCGCAGCGGCGTTTGGCGACCCGGAGCGGCGACACACCACGACTGCCGCGATCATTGGAGCCCTGGCACCCGATCTATCGCTTTACCTCATGGCGGGTGTGGCGCTGATCGTGTTGCAAATCCCGCCTCAGGTGGTGTTTGACGAGCTGTATTTCTCCGATGCCTGGCAGCAGATCTTCGCAATCGACAATTCGGTTTTCGTCTGGGGCGCGGTTTTGGCCTTCGGGCTTTGGCGTCGAACCTCGTGGATTGTGGCCCTTGGTGGCGCGGCGCTGATCCATTTGGTGACCGATTTCGTCCTGCATCATGACGATGGGCGACCGCATTTCTGGCCTCTGAGCAATTGGATCTTTGAAAGCCCGATCAGCTATTGGGACAGCCGCAATGGCGCGCGGGTTGTGGCCCCGTTGGAGGCGCTTTTGGCCGCGGCTTGCTATGTTGTACTCTGGCGTCGCTATGAGACATGGGGTCCCCGTCTGGGGTTTGGCGTGGTCCTCGGCGCGGAGCTGTTTGTGATGCGCAACTGGCTGGTGTTTTTCTAGCCCTGCGACGGTCTTGCAGATGGCATCGAAGATTATATCTGATAAGAACAGTCAGATATTGATTCAGGCCGCCTATGCTTGCTCAGAAATACACCGTTTCAGACGCCCCAGATTCCAGACACGACCGGGCGGAATTGGCGTGGTTACGCGTCGCGGGCGCGCGCTGCCGTGTGATGCGGCGGAGCGACTTGTTTGAGGCCTGCGCCGTGCTGAGCATGGCGCGGGAGCAGGCAGCGTTGGCCTATGTACAGGCGCTGTTTCGGGCCCTGCCGACATTGCTGCCGAACGGGTTTCGGCTTTATCGGCCCGGCGATGACCAGGTCTCATTTGATGAAGCCTGGCTGCTGCAACTGCTCGACCGGGCGCGGGCAGGAGACGCCGATAGCCTGACATTTCTGATCAAACGGCGCATTCCGCGGCATGCGGAGCGGCAAGTGGCGTTTTTGGTGCATAGCCTGGCCGCTGCATTGGATGATCGCCCAAACATTGAAGCGCGCGAGAAAATTTCGGCATAATCGGTAAAAAGTGCCGAATTGCCCTCGACAGTTTTTAGAATGTCTCTAAATTGAGCGTATCGCCAGCCAGCCGATGCGCCAGCCCGCTTTGATTATCATCAAGAGGATAGACCTATGACTCAACCTGCCGCGCAGATGAGCCCGACCGCACAGGGCGCAATCGTGGAGGCACTGACCCAAGGCGTGGCGGAAACCGCCGTGACCACGATGTTGGCGCAAAACTTTCATTGGAATGTGACCGGCATGGGCTTCGGCCCGCTGCACGCGCTGTTCCAAGAGATTTATGAGGACCATTTCGTGGCTCAGGACGACCTGGCCGAGCGTGTCAAAGCGCTGGACGGCCATGCATTGGGGCAGCTTTCGGTGATGCTGGAGCGCTCAAAAGTCGAAGAGCATGATGGCCATGCCGATGCCGAAACCATGGTGGCGGCGCTGCAAAAGGCCCAAGAAACTCTGGCTGCGACCTTGGCCGAGGCAGGCGCGCTTGCCGCCGAGCATGGCGACACGCTGACCGAGGATCTGTGCATCGCACGTGGTCAGGTGCATGAGAAGTTCGCCTGGATTCTGCGGTCTCACCTACGCTGAGACACGAGGCTGCCGGCTAGGCGGCCTTTTTCGCAGCTTTGCCAAGACCAAGGGGCGGTTTCGCCCCTTTTTTCATGCATTTCCGGACATAGGCGGGCTGCCAGGCGGAGTATTTGCCCATCACTTCCTGCTGCGTGATCAACATCTTAATAAAAGCCTCTTGGTGGTCGGCTTTCTTCAGCGTCTTATACATCGCCTTTTGGTCCTTGGTCATCGAGCATCCGATGCAGTGCCCGGCGCGGCGGAATTTACAGACATCAATGCAGGGGCTGGGGTGTTTCGACATAACCTGGCCTTGTTGTTACTTTGTGAGGATGAGCTTTCCGGCGCGGGTGATGCGCAGGGTGTAGGTCTTGTCATCCAGAATGATCAGGGCGGTGCTGCCCTCGCGTCCGGTAAGTGTGCGGGCGTCATGGACGGGCATGTCTGGTGTGGGCAGGCGCGGCGAGGCCGAATCGGCTTCTACAAGTGAATGGAAGGTCATGTCTGGCTCCTCAGTCATCATGAGGCTCATTCCTGAGCAAAAGTGTCGGGTATGTCAATACCTGAGTTTTCCAGTCGGAATATTTCCGCGTGCCGCTGGACGTTGACGCAGCTGCGTCACGCGTTCGGCAATCTCCGGCCGGATCGGCCCTGGGCGCTGTATGTCCCGCAACGTCGTGAACCAATGCGTCGGCGGGTTGCGCCCCGCGCGCGCCTTGTCCCACGTTAGCGCGCGAAACACGGCCTCTGCGTCTGATGGCACGCGATCGGGGATGTCATGGCCATTCAGTGTCGCCCAAACGCCCGTCCAAAGCCGCCCGACAGACCAGGGATTGTACCCGCCGCCGCCAAGTACCAAAAGGCGCGGCGCCTTGAGGCCCATCAGGGCGCGCAAAACATCCCAATGAGCATTGTTCGACAGGCTGAGGCGGCTCAGCGGATCCTCGTCGACGGCGTCCGCGCCGCATTGCAAGACAAGGGCGTCAGGGGTGAAGTCCCCGACGGCTGGCAATATCAACTCGTTGAGAATAAAGGTCATTTCGCTGTCATTTAGGCCGCGCGGCACCGGCAGGTTCAGGCAGTTGCCGCCCCCATCTTCGTCCAGCCCGCCTGTGAACGGCCATCGCCGCTCCTCATGAACTGAGATCAACAGCGTCTCGGGATCGCCGGCAAATCCGGCCTCCACACCATCCGCATGGTGCGCGTCGATATCCACATAGGCGATGCGTTTGGCCCCCGCCCGACGGAGCGAGAGCATCGCGAGGACCGGGTCATTCAAATAGCAAAATCCGCCCGCCCGGTCGGGCATCCCATGATGCGTGCCACCACCGGGGTGGTAGATAGCGCCGCCATCCGCCAGGAGCTCGCCGGCCAAAAGCGATGCACCGGCGGCGGTGGCGGGACGGCGGAACATCTCGGGATAGATCGGATTCGAGACGGTGCCAAGGCCATGGCGCTCGCGTGTCTCCGCGCTCACCGCTTGGTCGCGCTCCGCTTGCTCCAACGCCGCGACATAGGCCTCGGTATGCCAAATATGCAGGGCTTTTGGCTTGGCGCGTGGCGAGTTTCGATATTGTGTCTCCGGCAGCCAACCCATGGCGCGGGAGAGGTCCATCACCGTTGAAACGCGTGGCACGCGGAGTGGATGCCATTGCCCGTAGCTGGAGCCGCGATAAATCTCGGAGCCCAGAAACAGGGGCGGGTTCTGCATGTCAGGCTCCTCAAGCTAACCGAAAACTAAGTGCGTTTGGCGGAGGATCAAGCCGAGGCAGACGCCGCAACAGATGTCACAATGCCTTGTTATGCTGGATTCTTTCTAGAAATCGCATATGTTGTGGCCAGAACAGGATGAAAAAAGGGTATATGGGCAGTCCAAAGACATTTCAGGCCCCTTTGCAAATCGGGGGCGTTCCAAAACGTGAAACCCGCACGCAATTTGCCGCACTCTGCTATCGGACGCGGAAGACTGGGGTCGAGGTGCTCTTGGTCACCTCGCGGGACACCAGACGGTGGATCATTCCCAAGGGCTGGCCGATGGATGGCCTAACCCCGGCGGATGCAGCGGCGCAGGAGGCTTGGGAAGAGGCCGGTGTCAAAGGCAACGCGCATGACCATGTTGCCGGAATCTATAGTTATAACAAGAAGATGGAGGATGGGCCGGACCTGCCCTGCATCGTCGCGGTGTTCCCGGTCGAGGTCAAGAAACTCGAAGCCGAATTCCCAGAGATGACAATGCGGAAACGCAAATGGTTCACGCCGAAAAAGGCGGCGGCGCGGGTGCGGGAGTTGGAGTTGAAACTCATCCTACGGGAGTTTGACCCGTCCCGGCTTCGCTAACAGCAAGCGCTTGATTGCCGGAGAGATTTGCTTAGGTTGGCGCGATCATGATCCGATATTCGCTGAAATGTGTCGAAGGGCATGCCTTTGACAGTTGGTTCCAATCTGCCGAAGCGTTTGATGCGCTGGCGGCAAAGGGGCTTCTGTCTTGCGCGGTCTGTGGCGCCGACGATGTGAAAAAGGCGATCATGGCCCCGCGTGTCAGGAAGAAGGGTGGGGTTGTGGCCCCTGAGCCATCGGTTGCGGATGCGCCCGCGCCATCGCTCAGCACGCCCGCCACACCGGTGGAACAGGCGATGAAGGCGATGCAAGCCCATGTGGAGAAGCACTCCACCTATGTGGGCGGCAGATTCGCCGATGAGGCGCGCGCGATCCATCTGGGCGATGCGCCCGAGCGGATGATTCATGGCGAGGCGAAACCGGAAGAGGCCAAGGCCCTGATCGAAGATGGCGTGCCGATTGCGCCATTGCCGGGCGTACCAAAATCGAAAGCAAACTGAGATGCGGGTGTTGATCACCGGGGCCAATCGCGGCGTCGGCCTTGCGATCGCCGAGGCATTGGCGATCCGAGGCGACCACGTCATCGCAACCACACGTTCGGCGATGCCTTTGGCAAATGTTCAATGGCAACAGGCCGATATGGCCGATCCAGCCTCGATTTCTGCCCTGGCAGAGCGGGTCGAGGGGCCGCTTGATCTGCTAATTTGCAATGCCGGGGTGTTGCACGATCGGGCGGAGGCTCTTGAAACGGGCTATCCGCCGGAGATGTGGGCAGAGACCTTCGCAATCAACGTGACAGGTGTATTTTTGACGATCCAGGCGCTCCTGCCGAAGCTCCGCGCCGCCGGTGCGGCGAAGATCGCAATCCTGTCGTCACAGCTTGGTAGCAACACACGGGCAACAGGCGGAAAATACATCTATCGCGCCTCCAAATCCGCGGCCCTTAATCTGGGGCGTAATCTGGCCCATGATTTGGCGCCCGAGGGGATCGCGGTGGGGATCTATCATCCCGGTTGGGTGCAAACCGATATGGGGGGATCAGCGGCCGATATCACTGCCGCTCAGGCGGCCACCGGCCTGATCCAGCGTTTCGACGTCCTTGGTCCTGACACCACGGGCGTGTTTGAAACCTGGGATGGGCAGCCGCACCCGCTTTGAACGGCGCTATTCGGCGGCGTCTTTCGGGGCGCTTGGCGTGACTCCATTGATAAAATCCGCCTGCTCCGAGGCCTCCAACTGATGTTCTATAGCGCGAAGCGAGACATCTAAACTCGCATCATGCAGTACCCGCAGCTCGGGATCGGCCAAAAGCGCGTTCATCCGGCCCTCTAGGTCACCCGAACGGATCGAGGTATCCTCAAATGTGTTGAGATCGAATTTGTCCCAATACTCCAGGTCGATCCGGTTTTTATCCTTGGAGTTCGCTGTGCCCCGCAGCTTTTTGAGCACGAACTCTTCCCGCGACTTCACGGCGTAGTGGTTCACCTGCCCAAACTCATAGCTCACCACCCGCGCGTTTGAGCGCCAGCCGGTCTCAAGATACTGATCTCCGATCGGTTTGCCGCTCGCGGTCACCCAGGTGACCTCCTTCGGGTTGACCTCCCGATCCTTGTTGAAACGGGGGCGGTGCACACCAAAATAGTCGAAGCTTTTCGGGCGGAAGAGCGTTTTGAAACCCCAGACAAGGCCATTCTCCGGCTGCACCACATTGCAGGCGCGGGTGAAGCGCTTGGTGACCGGGCTCGGGTCCATATGTTTGGCCCCGGATGAGCCAAAAAGCCGCCAGTTGATCGACACTGCATCGGTTTCGTCGGGGAGCGCCTCAAGCAGGGCGTCCAAGCTGCCGTCGCCGGTATGGATGTTCAAAAATTCATCCGCATCGACGATCATCACCCATTCGGCATTTTTCACCACGTCCATCCGGTTGGCCCGGGAATAGGCGCGGCGTTGCGGGTCCATCCGGGGGCCAAGCGGGTTGTCGAAATGTTGCACGATCCCCATCGCGTCGAGGCGGTTCAAGATCAGATTGGTGCCATCGGTGCAGTCGTTCGAAAACAGGACGAATCCATCAAACCCGAGGTTCAGGTAATGCGCGATCCATTCAACGATGTAAGGTCCTTCGTTCTTCATCGTTGAGACCACGATCCGCCTGTTCTTGGCACCTTCGGGGCGCGGGCGGATGGTGAACCGGTTGGGATCGGGGGCGGGGGTTGGGCGGGCGGATTCGATCGGTGTTTCTGGCGTCGCAGACGTGGCGGGCGCAGGTTGAGCCGCCTCCTGTGCTGGTGCTTTGGCCTTCTGCGCGATCACATTGATCGTCGCTTTGGGTTGGGTGAGGGTCTTGAAAATCTCGTCTGCAATCTCATCGGCCGATTTCCCGCTATGATCGGGGTCTGCGCGATCAGGAGCGATTTCCTCGACCTCCGCACCTGAGGCCGCTTCATCGCCATCTGTGGCGACGCTATGCAGGCTCCGCCTGGCTGCCGCTTTGCGCCCGGTCTGCTCGGAGTTGATCATCTTTGCGATGACCTTGTCCGGCACGCCGCGTGCGCGCAATTGCTTGACAACCTCTTGGTATTTCATCGGCAGATGCAGGGTGAAGAGCACCTCATCGAGCTCTTTGATCGAGAGCTTGCCTGCCTGTTTCAACTGCGCCAGCCACTCGTCATACTCGCCGGTTTCGCGCAGTTTCTTGACCTGGGCTTCATGGAACGCCAGCGCTTCTTTCTGAAGCTGGGCCAGCTGCTCATCTTGCAGCCATTCATCCATCTTGGCGCGCACCGCCGGGCCACGGTCGGCCGCGCCGCGTACCTCAATCTCATTGCGGTCGAAGATCGAGAAATAGCTGGCGTTATATTTGTCGGTCTTGTTGTTCACATTGCCCCGCATCCGGCGAAGCAGATAGGCCTCGTAGCTTTTCACCGCATAGTGGTTCAACTCCACTAGGTCATAGCCAAGCGTCGGTTTGGTCGAGCGCCAGCCGGAGAGCTTGAAATCAATCTGCATCTCCTTGCCCGAGCCGTTTACCCAAGTCTGCGCCATCATCGCGCGGGGGCGTTCGGGGTAGAGCTTGGCCTTTTTGATATGCGGGCGGTGAATGCCAAGCTTCATCTCGTTATACGGGCGGAACATGGTTTTCACACCCCAGCCCTTCTTGAACGCATCGGGCGCGGCGCGGGTCAGGCTTTCGGTGACAAGGCCGGGGTTCCATGGCGTCACATCGTTGGAGCCGAAGAAGCGCCAGGTGATGTTGATCGCATCGATGGGTTTCGGCATCGCCTCCATCAGGGCACCGACAGTGCCGTCGCCTGCCTTGATGTTCAGGAACTCATCGGCATCCATCACCATGATCCACTCGCTGTCGCAGACCTCAGGATTGGACTGCGCCAGGTTGAGCGCGTTGGGCTGGGGTTTTTTGCCCTCTGGCACGTCATTGCGGAAATGCTGCGTGATGCCCATTTCTTCGAGCCGGATCAGCATCTCATCGGTGCCGTCCGAGCAATTATTGGTATAAACGCAGATGTTATCGAACCCCATCAGGTGGTGATAGGCGACCCATTCCAGAAGGCAGTGGCCTTCATTTTTCATCATCGACAGAATTGTGTATTGATGCTTGGTCATATCGCCCCTTGGGGTGGTTCCTGCTCACTCTTTAAAGGGTCACTCTGCGGCGCGGCTTCGACCGCTTGTTTGGCAAATGTGACCTTGGGTCCCCACCGTTAAACCGCAAATTGGGCCAAAAGACGAGGCTTGGCGGGTAAATCGCAGAAAATTTGGCGAAACCGGTGCGGATTTTGCGGCTCAGGCCCCCTCCATTAGATGGCGGACAAACAGGCGATCGAGCGGGAGCGTGACCGGCACGGCGTCCAACACCGCGCCGATCAATCCGTTGGAGTGATCCCGCCAATCTGAGGCGAGCGGGGCACCGATCACCAGATTTTTCCGCTTCAAGAGATCGGCCTGCGGATGATCGGGCGGATATGGTGCGGGCACGCGTTTCAACGGCTCCGGCCCCCAGGTGGACAGCGTCATGCCCGTCGCGGCGAGCGTCTCTGCCAACGCCGCACCTTTGGCGTCAATGAAGGCCCGAAACCGGGTGAGCGCATCACCTTTGAGACCCGGCAACCCATAGCCGACCCAAAGACCATCGGTATCGGCGGCAAAAAACACGCCGGGATTGCACGGCCCATCGCCGGTGCCAGACCAGAGCATATGCAGGTGCGTGTTGTAAGGTGTCTTATCCTTGGAAAACCGCACGTCACGATAGATGCGGAAGACTTTGCCCTTCATCGAGCGGCCCAAGAGTTTCGACAACTCCTCGGCCATCAACTCCGAAAACAGCTCCGCCGGTTTCTTGATCGCTCGCGTGTAGTGATCTTTGCGCGGATCGAACCAGTCTTTGCTGTTGTTCTGCGCCAGCTCCGCGAAAAACGCGGTGCTGTCATCGATCATCTGGGTAAAGCCATCCACTTGCGCCATTGCCGCCGCCTCCCTGTTGCACGGGCGTCAGGGTGGGCCGGGGTAGGGCGCTCTGGCAAGAGGGTTAGAGCAACCCGTCCGGCATTTTCTGCTCCGCCGCCGTGTTTGCGCGCCGGAAGATCAGGGTGACCAGGGTCGATACGATCACGATGAAAAGCGAATAGAGCGCGGGCACGGCCATATAGCTCTGCGCCTGCTCACCAGAGAAGGTGAAGGCCACAATGGCAATGGCCAGTGGTCCGTTTTGAATGCCGGTTTCCAATGCCACCGTGCGCGCGTTCCTTGGATGGAGCCGCAAGGTGCGCGCGAAGGTATAGCCGATGGCGATCCCGAAAAGCCCCAGCCCAATGGCCGCGACATAGGTTGCGGGCGTTGTGGTGACCAGAAACTGCCAGTTGCGCGGCACCCAGGAGACCATGATGAAGAGGATGAAAAACAGCGCCAGCGCTGAGCCCAGAAACTCAGTCACCGCGCCGACATTGACGTTGATCTTGCGCATCCCCATGCCGATGGCGACGGGCACCAGCAGCAAGACCAGCGTTGCGATGATGTTTTCCCGCGGGATTTGCAGGTCCAGCGCGGCGGAATAGACCACCAGGATGACGGGGATCAGCAACACACCGAACACGGTCGAGGTCACGGTCATCAGAACCGAAAGCGCCAGATTCCCTTTGGAAAAATACGTGAAGATGTTCGAGGTGGTGCCGCCCGGCATGCAGGCCATGATCAAGACACCGATGGCGATGGCCTCGGGCAAGGTCAGGAAACTGATCAGCAGAAAGCCGATAAACGGCATGAAGCCATATTGGCTGATCACGCCGATGGCCAAGCCATAAGGCCGTTTCAGCGCCAAGAAGAAATCCCGTGGGGTGAGCGAGGCGCCCATGCCCAGCATGATCACGAAAATCATCAGCGCCAGAAGCGCCTGTTCGAATGCTCCGACCATCTGCGCCTACTCCGCCGCGATCTGCGACAGCTCTTCGGCGCGCAGGTCTTTTCTGAGGATTTTGCCGACATTGGATTTCGGCAGTTCGTCACGGAACTCCACGCGTTTGGGCACCTTATACGCGGTCAAATGCTCTTTGCAGTGGGCGCGGATGTCTTCGGCCGTCACGCCTTGATCGCGTTTGACGATAAAGGCTTTCACGGCCTCGCCCGTGCCATCATCCGGCACCCCGATCACAGCGGATTCCAACACCGCCGGATGGGTCGCCAAACAATCCTCCACCTCATTGGGATAGACGTTGAAGCCCGAGACGACGACCATGTCTTTCTTGCGGTCGACGATCTGGAAATAGCCGTCAGCGTCCATCACGCCGATATCGCCGGTCAAGAACCACCCCTCTTTCATGACTTTGGCGGTCTCTTCGGGTTTGTTCCAATAACCGGTCATGATCTGCGGGCCTTTGGCGGCCAGTTCTCCGGTCTCGCCCTGGGGCACCGGCTTGCCGTCTTCATCCAGACAAGCGACCTCGGTTGAGGGCACCGGCACGCCGATGGAATTGGGGCGCGACTTGCCAAGCGGGTTGAAGGTCAGGACCGGCGAGGTTTCGGTGAGCCCATAGCCTTGGATCACGGGCTTGCCGGTGATCTCTTCCCACCGCTCGGCCACAGCGGTTTGCAGGGCCATGCCGCCGGCAGAGGCGAATTTCAGGTGTTTCGGCGGGCTGTCGGTGAACCAAATCTCATTGGTCAGCCCGTTGAACAGCGTGTTCACGCCACTCATCCAGGTGATTTTGTAGTTCTCAAAGGCGCGTTTGAGATTGGTGAGCGGGCGCGGGTTCGGGATCAAGATGTTCCGCGCGCCCAGCCAATAGAAGCCGAGCAAGTTCACCGTGAAGGCAAAGACATGATACATCGGCAACGCGGTCAGCGCGACTTCGCGGCCCTTCTCGACCTCACCGGCGAGCAATTCCATGGTCTGTTCCATGTTCATGATCAGGTTCCGATGGCTCAACATCGCGCCTTTCGACACGCCCGTGGTGCCGCCGGTATATTGCAGAACCGCCGTATCATCGGGCGACATGCCGGAATGATAAGGCTCGACCTCAATGCTCTCGGCATGTTGTTTCTGCCGCCCGGCAGCCACGGCTTCGGGCAGACGGATATGGGCCAGCTCAATCGGTTGGATTGTCCGATCCCAGTATTTCTGGACCAGACCGACAATGCCGCGCGGCATCGCGGGCAGGAACTCAGCCACGCGCGTCACGATGATGTTGGGGATCGGATGGCCGCGCATCGCCTCGGGCAATTTGTCGGCGAACATATCGACGATGATCAGCGCGTGGGGTTCGCTGTCTTCAAACTGCTTCGCCATCTCTTCGGCGGTGTAGAGCGGGTTCACGTTCACCAACACGCAGCCAGCTTTCAGAACTGCGAAGGCGGCGATGGGAAAGGACAGACCGTTGGGCAGTTGCACCGCGACCCGGTCACCTTGCGCCAACCCGGCGATCTCGCGCAGATAAACCGCCAGTGCGTCCGACATCTCATCGACTTGGTCGAAACTGAGCGTGCCGTTCATGCCATTGGGCAGACAGGCCGTGAATGCGGGCGCTTTGCCATAGACCGAGGCCACCGAGCTGATCATGTCGCCGATTGAGCGATAGGCTAGGTCTTTGATTTCCGTGCGGGCTGATGGGCCATAAAAGGCCGTCCATGGACGATCGTCGCGCGACATCGTGTCTCCCTTTTTCTCCCCTTCGACGAGGTTAGCCCATTCCGCCATAAGAAAAAGAAGGAATATTCACCGTGACGCCAGGGAAGTTCCTTTTCCTGCGATAGGTTTTTCGTGTTGTCTTGGTATTTGTCGGAGGAGCCCGGATCGAAGCTATGCCTTGCGGAGCGATGCGCCTCGCGGTTCAGAGCGGTCTAACGAACCCGCAATGACGTGAAATCACAGACCGTGCTCTACATCAGGTTCAGCCGCAAAATGCCTGCATTGATCAGGGCTTCCCGTGTCTCCATCATCCGGTCGCCGATCTCACCATAGAGGTTTTCTTCGGTGAGCCAGAAGGACGGGCCGCCGATATTCATCGCCAACACACTACGCCCGTCATCCAGATTGAAGGCTGTCGCAGCGCCGTTGATTTCGTGTTCCCAAACGCCGGCAACCACGCAAAATCCGCGCGTGCGCAGTTCTTCACCAGTGCGTTCATGTATCTCCAGGAACTTTTGGCGTTCATCGCCCATGATCTCGGCGAGCTTCTCTACCCTGACTTTGCGGCGCGGCGCGGGCAGGGCGTGGAGATAGGCTTGGCCCATCGCCGTCGTCGCCATCGGAATCCGGCTGCCGATATCCTGCCGCAGCATGATCCGCGACACTGAGCGGTGCAGCGCGATATAGACCATCTCGTGACGGTCGGCCTGACCAATGGCTACCGTGCCGCGGGTGTCATCGGCCAGTTGTTGCAAGGGGCCTTTCGCCAACTCGGTGATGCCGGTTCCGTTCCCGAACGCCTGCGCAAAGGCCAGAACGCCGGGGCCGAGGCGATATTTCTCGGTCTCGGCGGAATAGACGAGATAGCCAAGTTCGGTCAGCGTGAAGGCAATCCGGCTGACTGTGGGTTTTGGCAGCCCGGAGCGGGCCGCGATCTCTTGGTTTCCAAGCGGTTTCCCCTCAGGCACAAAGCTGCGCAGCACCTCAAAGCCCCGCGACACGGCAGTCACAAATTGGCGGGAGGATTTCGGATCCTCTTCCGAGGTGTCTTTGGGTGTCGCGCGGGGTCGGGCCATACTGCCTCTCGGGTCAAGGGTGTCTCACTAGACATTAGAACCAGTCGTTTCTCAAGTTGCGAAACGATTTTTTGCAAAGTGCCCATCGCTCAGTATTTTGTGAAATATTATTTTGCACTGCGGAATAATGGCGCTATGGTTGTGGGACAGATTGGGGATGTAATGCAGACGGGACAAGCGCAGCGGTGTTGAAGACAAGACTCACGGAGCGCTTTGGGATCGAGAAGCCGATCCTTTGCGGTGGCCTGATGTGGCTGGCGACGGCGGAGTATGTCGCGGCGGTCGTGAATGCCGGGGCCATGGGCTATATCACACCACGCTCCTATCCAGACGAGGCGGCCTTTGTCGACGCGCTCCGCCGGTGTCGCGCGATGACCGGTGGGCGGCCCTTTGGCGTCAATCTCTATATCTCGGCCCGACCAGAGGAAAACGCGCGGATGCGCCGATGGATCGAGATCCTGGCAGATGAGGATGTGCGCCACGTTGAAACGGCGGGATACAGTCCGGTCGCCTTTTTGCCCGCGCTCAAGGCGGCGGGCTGCCAGGTCGTGCACAAGGCGACCAGCGTCCGCCATGCGGCATCGGCGGCAAAGGCGGGCGTCGATGCGGTGGTGCTGATCGGCGCGGAATGCGGTGGTCACCCGGGGCAGGGGGATATTCCCGCCATGGTCTTGGCCGCACGGGCTTTGGAGCAGATCGATGTGCCCGTTTTGGTCGGCGGTGGCATCGGGTCGGGGCGGCAGTTGGCCGCCGCGCTGGCGCTTGGGGTAGATGGGGTTTTGATTGGCTCGCGTATGCTGGTGGCCGATGAGATTTGGGCGCATGACGCCTATAAGACGCATTTGCTGAGCCTGGACGAGACCGGCTCAACCACCGTCCTACACGCATTGAAGAACACCTATCGCTGCCTTGCCAATGACACTGCGGCGGCGGTGGCCGCGTTGGAGGCCGAGGGCGTGCGCGACTACGAAACACTGGGGCCTTTGATTGGCGGGAAGATGCAGCGCCAGGCCTATGAAACCGGGGATTGGAGCCAAGGGGTGTTGTCGCTTGGGCCGGCGGCCGCCTGGTGCGACCGACTGGAACCCGCAGGCGTAATTTTGGACCGGCTGACGGCGGAGGCCGAAACCGCCCTGAGATCAGTCCGAGACCGGATTACCCCGGCCTTGGCGCCCGCGTAACGAGGACAAAGGGACAGACGATGGGAATTGACAACGACAGCTTCATGCAGATCTGCGCCGCGTTGCAGCGGTTCGTCGAAGAGCGGTTGATACCAGCGGAAGAGCAAGTCGAGCTGGACGACGATATCGCGCCGGAGATCGTGCAAGATATGCGTGAGATGGGCCTCTTCGGCCTGTCTATCCCAACGCAATATGGCGGCCTTGGCCTCAGCCTGAGCCAGGAGGCGCAGGTGATGCAGATCACCGGGCGGACCTCTGCGGCGTTCCGGTCGGTCTTCGGCACGAATGTGGGCATCGGCTCGCAAGGCATCATCATGGACGGGACCGAGGCGCAGAAAGCTCACTATCTGCCGAAGCTGGCGACGGGCGAAATCATCTCTTCCTTTGCGTTGACCGAACCCGATGCCGGGTCCGATGCCGCCGCGATCCGTACCACAGCGCACCTGGACGGCTCCGATTATATTCTGAACGGCACCAAGCGCTATATCACCAACGCCCCGCGCGCAGGGCTGCTGACGCTGATGGCGCGGTCCGAGCCGGATCAGAAAGGCGCCGCCGGCATCTCCGCCTTCCTGGTCCCGACCGATCTGCCCGGGATCACCATCGCACCTGCGGACCGGAAAATGGGGCAGCACGGGACCAAGACCAGCGATATCATCCTCGAAGATGTCCGGGTGCCCGCCGAAAACGTCATCGGCGGCGTGCCGGGCCGTGGGTTCAAGACTGCGATGAAGGTGCTGGACCGGGGCCGGATCAATATCGCGGCAACCTCGGTCGGTATGGCGTCGCGCCTGATCGACGAGGCCTTGGCCTATGCCCATGAGCGCAAAGCCTTTGGCAGCGCCATCGCAGATTTTCAACTGGTCCAGGCGATGCTCGCCGACAGCCAGACCGAGTATTACGCGGGCCGCACAATGGTGACCGATGCCGCCGAGGTCTACGACCGCGAGGGCAAGGCGATCCAGGAGGCGGCTTGTGCCAAGTATTTCTGTACCGAGATGGTCGGGCGGGTCGCGGACCGCGCCGTGCAGATCCACGGTGGGGCGGGGTATATGGCCGCCTATCCGGTGGAGCGGTTCTATCGCGATGTGCGGCTCCTGCGGATTTACGAAGGCACGAGCCAGATCCAACAATTGATCATCGCGCGCCAGATGAGCCGCGCCTTCCAACAGGGGTAAGACATGTTTGAACCAGGGCTTTACGACGGGCGCTGCGCGCTGATCACCGGTGGCGGCACGGGGCTGGGCCGGACCATGGCCGAGCGTTTGGCCGAACTGGGCGCGGAGTTGGTGATTTTTGGCCGCCGCGAAGAGGTTCTGAAAACCGCCGCTGAAGAGATCGAGGCCAAATACGGGCGCCGGGTGCGCTATGCAGCGCTGGATGTCCGCGATGCCGCCGCGATTGACGTGGCCCTCGACGCGATTTGGGATGACACGCCGCCCGATATCCTGATCAACAATGCGGCGGGCAATTTCACCGCGAAATATGAGAGTCTCTCGCCACGTGCCGTGGATGCGGTGTTGAACATCGTGCTCCACGGCACGGCCTATATGACGCTGGCCTGCGGCAAGCGCTGGTTGGCGGCGGGCATGAAGGCGACGGTCATGTCTATCACGGTCACCTATGCCTTCACCGGCGCGCCTTATGTGGTGCCCTCGGCCATGGCCAAGGCCGGTGTGCTGGCGATGACCCGGTCGCTTGCCGCCGAATGGGGCCCGAAAGGCATCCGCTTCGTCGCCGTCGCGCCGGGGCCGTTCCCGACACCCGGCGCGTGGGACAATCTCTATCCGCGGCCCGGTCTCGGCAAGATCATGGAACAGCGCCCACCGGTGGGCCGCCCAGGCCGTCATGACGAATTCGCCGATCTGACCGCCTATCTGTTGAGCGATCAGGCTGGCTTCATTCATGGTGAACAGGTGATCATCGACGGCGGCAATTGGTTGAAGAAGGCGGCGTCTTTCTCGGAACTTGATGCGCTGACCGATGAGGATTGGGTGGCGATGGCCAGCGGTGCGAAGCCGAGCAAATGAAGAGTGACTGGACCGATATGAGCCCGTTTTCGGAACTCTTAGGGCTCCGCGTTGACCGCGCGGAGCCTGATTACGCCCGGCTCCGCTGCGCCTGGCAGCCGAGCTTCACGAATATGTCCGGCGTGGCCCATGGCGGTGTCGTGGCCAGCGTGATGGACACGGCCTGCGGCGTAGCGCTCACCGCCGATGAGGCTGGCAAACGACAAGGCCGCGTTGTGACGGTGTCGTTCTCACTCAACTATCTGGCGCCGTTCCGCGAGGGCGAAGACATCGTCTGCGAGGCCTGGGTCATCGGTGGCGGGCGGAAGCTTAAGACCGTCCGCGTGCAGGTGACCGATGCCAATGAAGTCACGGTGATTGCCACCGGCCATGGGGTGTTTCGCCATATCACCTGGCCTTAGCGGCCTTAACGGCCTTTGAACTCGGGAACGCGTTTTTCCATGAAGGCGGTCCGGCCCTCGGTGAAGTCTTCGGTTTGAAACAACACGGCTTGCGCGTCTGCTTCGGCGGCCAAAGCCTCGTTGAGACCCATGGGGCCGCGCGACAGCCAGGTCTTGGTGAGCGCCACGGCGGCCGGTGCCCGTTTGGCGATGGTCTTGGCGATGCCTTGAGCCGTCGCCAAAGCCGCGCCGGGTTCGGTCACTTCCTCGACCAGCCCCCAATCTGCCGCCGAATCCGTGTCGAATTGTTCCGAGGTCAGCATCAAACGTTTCGCCCGACCCAGCCCCATCCGGGCGGGCAAGGTCCAGATCGCCGCCATATCCGGCATCAGCCCCAGCTTGTTGAAAGCGCAATTCCAAACCACGTCCTCGGCGGCCACAACCACATCGCAGGCCGCCGCCAGCGACATGCCTGCCCCAACCGCGTAGCCTTCGACTGCGGCGATCACTGGCTTTTCGCCCTCGATCAGCAAGCGGACAAGACGGTGCAGGCGTTGCAATCGCGCCCGCCCGGCCATCGTCGTCAGATTGTCCATGCCAGAGATGTCACCGCCGGCGGAAAACACGCCCTCGGCTCCGGTCAGAACCAAGACCCGCACCTCGGGATCGGCCATCAGATCGAAGACCGCGTCATGCAGCGCCTCGCGCAATTCGAGCGAGAGCGCGTTGAGGCGTGCCGGATAGCGCATGGTGACCGTCGCGACACCACCAGAGGTTGTGACATCCACACCCAAATCCACAGAATCGCCTGACATATCGCGCTCCAATCAATATTTCGCTCTGCGAACTTTAATTTTGTTTTGCATCCCGCGTCCAGTAGCCTAGTGTGGAAACATGAAGAGACGGTGCCGCCGGGAGGGCCTGGCGCCATCACATCATTTGGGAGGAATTCAAGATGCATAATGCGCTGTTGAAGCGTATGGCTGCGGCTGTGCTGGCGGTCGGGATAGGCACCCCCGCGATTGCGGAAATGCCGTCGACAATCGCGGTGACCACCTATTCCACAACCTCCGCCGGTTTCGCGCAGATGGTCGCGATCGGGGGCGTGTTGCAGTCAGAGCTGGGTGTCAATCTGCGGCCTATTCCAGGCGACAATGACATTTCGCGCCAAGCGCCGCTGCAACAAGGTGTGGCGCAGTTCAGCTCCACCGGGTTTGGCGTGTTCTACAGCCAGGAAGGCGTCTTCGAATTCGCCGATCGTGGCCAGTGGGGGCCGCAGCCTGTGCGCCTGGTCATGTCGAATGTCTCTGATGGCGGCATCGGCTTTGCCATCGACCCGGCGCTTGGCGTCACCGACCCGTCCGAGATGGAAGGTGTCCGGGTCGCGCGGATCGTCGGTTCGCCTGCTCTGAACCTGCTGGTTGAAGCTTATCTGGCCTTTGGCGGTCTGACTTGGGACGATGTCGAAGTTGTTGAATTCCCTGGCTTTGGCGCCTGGCTTGACGGTTATGTGGCCGGGCAGGTCGATGCCGGGATCGCGGTCAGCGACAGTGGCACATCGGGCCGTCTGGCGGCCAGTAACCGGGGTATGGATTGGGTCCTCTTCCCAACCGACGACGCCGAGGGCTGGGAGCGGATTACGGAGTTTGCCCCGTGGTTCTTCCCCAAAACGGTGACCGCCGGCAACAATGTGCCGGAAGATGGTCTACCCTTCGCGGTCTATCATTATCCGAATCTCGTCACCTATGCCGAGGCGGAAGAGCAGATGGTCTATGAGTTCACCCGCGCCATGGTGGAGTTCTTCCCGCAATATGAAGATGCAGCGCCAGGCGCCTATGGCTGGGCGGCGGAGCGTCAGTCGCTGTCTTATGTCATGCCATTCCACGATGGGGCGATCCGTTACTGGCAAGAGGCTGGTATGTGGACCGACGCGGATCAGGCCAATCACGACGAACTCCTGCGGCGTCAGCAGGTTCTAGCGGATACTTGGGCCGCGGTGATTGCCGAGGATCATGCCGATGACGGAGCCTTCGCGGCAGCTTGGCAAGCGGCGCGGTTCGAGGCACTGTCCGAGGCCGGGTTCAACCCGTTCTTCGAAACCTGGTAACGCTGTACGGACGCATCAAAAATGACCACCGCTGAGACTGACACGCGCCACGGAGCGCACCCGAAATGGGTCTCCGCTGTCGTAATCCTAGGCGCAGTCTTGGCGGTGGTTCTGACGATCCATCAGGTGTTTATCCTCGGGCGTGCCACCGGCGTGATGCTGCTGGAAAACGCCTATCTCTATTGGCTTTTGGCCTGTCTTCTGCCGCTGGCCTTTTTTGTCTTCCCCCTGACGATCAAAGGTCGCTGGATTTGGCCGTTGGACCTGCTCATGGCGCTGGCCACTGCGGGGATCCTTGGCTATTTCGCCTGGAACGCCGAGACGATGGTGCGCCAGGCCTGGGAATATACGGCCCCTGAGCCGGCCCGATGGGCTTCGCTTCTCTTATGGTTCCTGGTGATGGAGGTCACGCGCCGCGCGGGTGGTTTGGCGATCCTGATCGTTGTGGGCGTTCTGTCTTTCTATCCGGTCTATGCCGCCTCAATGCCGGGCGTGTTTTCTGGCTTTGCGATGACGGTCGAGCAGACCGGCATGTATCACATCATGAGCACGCAGAGCATGTTGGGCTTGCCGATCAAGGCCTTTGCCTCGCTGGTTGTCGGGTTCCTGCTCTTTGGCGTAACCTTGCAGTTCACCGGCGCCGGGCGGTTCTTTCTCGATATGTCTTTCGCGCTTCTGGGCCATGTCCGGGGCGGCGCGGCCAAAGTTGCGGTGTTTGCCTCCGGTCTAATGGGCTCAATGTCGGGCTCGGTCACCTCGAATGTGTTGACCACCGGCACACTGACCATCCCAGCCATGACCAAATCCGGCTTCCCCCGGCTCTATGCGGCGGGGATTGAGGCGTGCGCGTCCACTGGCGGCACATTGATGCCGCCGATCATGGGGGCCACGGCCTTTGTCATGGCGAATTTCCTCGGCATTTCCTATCTGGAGGTGGCGACGGCGGCGATCATCCCCTCGGTGCTGTATTTCTTCGGCCTCTTTATCGGTGCCGATGCATTCGCGGCGAAAGCCGAGATCAAGGGCTTGCCGCAGGAAGAACTCCCGAGCCTGCGCAAAGCGATGCGCGAGGGCTGGTACTACATCGCCGTTTTTGCCTTTCTGATCTGGATGTTGATCGGTTTGGGGCGTGAAGCGGCGGCACCGTTCTATGCCACGGGCCTGTTGCTGGTCATCAATCAGGTGTTTTCCAAGCGCGACCGGATGACATGGGACCGGTTCAAGTCCTATCTGCTGGCTGTTGGGCGGCTCCTGGTCGAGATCGCCGCGATCCTGGCGGGGATCGGCCTTGTGGTCGGCGCGCTGGTCGTGACCGGTATGATCGGCGGGCTGACCAATGCGCTGGTCCATATTGCGGGTGGCTCGGTCCTGGCGCTTCTGGTCATGGGCGCGTTGGCAAGCTTTATCCTGGGCATCGGCATGACGGTGACGGCGGCTTATGTGTTCCTGGCCGTTGTCCTCGCGCCATCGCTGATTCAGGCGGGCCTCAACCCGCTGGCGGTGCATATGTTCATCCTCTACTGGGGCATGCTGTCCTTCATCACGCCGCCAGTGGCGATTGGTGCGTTCGCCGCGGCCTCGGTTGCGCGGACCAGCCCGATGCGCACGGGGTTCAAGGCCGTGCAACTCGGCGCGATCATCTATTTCGTGCCGTTTTTCTTCGTCCTCAACCCGGCGCTCCTCCTGATCGGAACACCGCAGGAGATTATTTCCGTCACGGTGTCGGCGATCATCGGCGTTGCGGTTCTGGCCAACGGATTGCAGGGCTATATCTATGGCATCGGACCCGTGACACAGGGGCCCATTGGATGGGTTGTGCGCGGTTTGATGATTGTCGGCGGGCTGGCCTTCGCCGCGCCAGGCTTGCCAATGGCGGGTATCGGGCCGCTGGTCACGTCTGCGATTGGTGCTGGCTTTGCGGTCTTGGCTCTGATCCTCGCCTGGATTACGCAAGACAAAGCGGCTTCGCCGCTTGTTGAAGGACAAACCGGACATGACGCACACTGAGCCGTTTTCGGCTTCTGACGACCCAGAGACGCAGGCGTTTCTGGACAGGCTGCCGCGCAAACTCCATGAGGCGCCGCTCAGATGGGCGGCGGACACACCCGATGGGATTGCAATCTCCGATCCAACGCGGCGGTTAACCTATGCCGAATTGGGCGCGGCGATCTCGGTGGCGGCTGCCCGGCTTGTGGCGCACGGTGTCCGCCCGGGTGACCGGGTTGCGGTGATCAACGAAAACGGCGTGACCTCCGCCGTGTTGATCTATGCGGTGAGCGCGGCAGGGGCCATCGCCTCGCCGATCAATGCTCGGGTGTCGCCGCGTGAAGTGGCGGTGATGCTGGGCCATCTGGTACCACGCTGCATTCTCTACGCCACCGACAGCGCCGCTGCCGCGACCCATGCTGAAGAGGCGGGTGTCGCGCCCGAGACCGACCCCGTGATCGGCCAATTTGCCATCGGCGCGTTGATTGACGAGGCGGTGCCGGAAACCGGCGATTTGCCGGCTGTGATCATGTTTACCTCTGGCACGACGGGGCGGCCCAAAGGGGTCGTGCTGGGCCACCAGGCGATCCTCTATCAAGGGGCCAGTCAGGTGGTTAGCCGCAACATCTCAACCGAAGATACGCTTTATATCGTCGCGCCGATCAGCCATGCGATCGGTCTGGGCTCGAACCTGATCACCGCGGCCATTGGCGGGGCCGAGGCCATGCTGGCACCGCGCTTTTCACCGGAGGCACTGGCCCATGCGATTTCCGAAGATCGGATCAGCTTCATGGTCGCGGTGCCGCAGATTTACGCCAAACTGCTCGATTATGCTGACGCCCATGGCATCGACCTGAGCCAGACCACCCGGTTGCGCTTTACCGGCACGGGCGGATCGCCGGTCGACCTGAGCCTGATGCAGCGGATGAAAAGCATATTCGGCCTGCCGTTTCGCAATGGCTATGGCTGTACCGAGATGACGCCAATTGCCCGCGTGCCGGATGGGGTGGAAGCTTCAGGCGACGCCATTGGCATCGCCTCGCCGGGCTGTGAGGTGAAAGTGGTGCGCGCCGATGGGTCCGAAGCCGCCGATGATGAGGTGGGGGAGCTTTGGGCGCGGGGGCCGTCGCGCATGGATGGCTATTACAAGGACCCCGAGGCGACGGCGGCGACGATCACGCCGGATGGCTGGCTCAGAACCGGTGATATGGCGCGGCGCGATGCGGAAGGAAGCTTCTATATCGTTGGGCGCGGCAAGGAGTTGATCATCCGCTCTGGCTTCAATGTCTATCCGGTTGAGGTTGAGGGCGTGTTGAATGCGTTTCCAGGCGTGATGCAATCGGCCGTGGTCGGTCGAAAAGTGCCCGGAGATGAAGAGGTCGTCGGCTATGTCCAGGCCGCAGCCGGTGTGACGCTTGATCTCGACGCGCTGCGGCAGCATTGCCGCGAGAACCTCTCGGGCTACAAGGTGCCGACAGACCTTATCCAAGAAGATTTGCCCATCGGGCCCACCGGCAAAATCCTGAAAAGCGCGCTCGCGGCGCGGTTTGCGCCCTAGCCCTCTGGCGTCAGCAGGCTGACCCCAAGGGCCGCGCGGCGTTTCAGCCATAGGCTGGGGCGGTAGCGTGGATCGCCCGTGGCCTCTTGCAGCGCGGTGAGGATCGTCATGATCCGGGCCGGCCCAAGCCGATCCCCAAGCACCATGGGTCCGATCCGATAACCGAGGCCCAACATGGTCGCGCGGTCGATATCTTCCGGCGTTGCAATCCGCGCTTGGGCGATCTCGCAAGCAATATTGGTGATCGTGGCGACCATGCGTTGGGCCACAAAGCCGGGGCTGTCATGGATCACGGTCACACCCTTGCCACCCCGGGCCAGGGCGGCAAAGGCGGCCTCGCGCATCTCGGGCCGGGTGACCGGCGTCGTCATCACCGTGCGCCGCCCCGCGAGGCCAAAGAGCGGGTCGACCGCCACCGTGCGGGTCGGGTCAAGGTCCAGATCCAAGGCGGTGCTGGTCGCGTCACGCCCAAGCGGAGAGATCAGCAAAAGCGCCTCGGGGGACGGGCTGTTGCAAAGCGTCACGCCAGCGTCGAGCAGGGTTTGCGTAAGCTCCGCCGCGCCGTCCCCTGGCGTCACATAGACCGGTGGCAGATCGATATCGGGGGCCTCGACCGGCGCGGGCCGGATGATCTTGCCCGCGTCATAGCGATAGAAACCTTCGCCGGTCTTCCGGCCCAAGAGGCCTGCTGCGACGCGCAAGGGTGGCATGGGCGAGGGGCGAAAGCGGGGCTCTTGCCAGAACTGTTCGTAAATCGACTGCATCACCGGGAAGGACACATCCAGGCCCGTCAGATCCAGAAGCTCAAACGGCCCCATCCGGAACCCCGCCGCCTCGCGCATCACATCGTCAATCTGATGTGGTGTGGCGACACCCTCTTGCAGCAGGCGGAGCCCTTCGGTGTAAAGCCCGCGCCCGGCATGGTTGACCAGAAACCCGGGGCTGTCGGTGGCCGTAACTGGTGTATGTCCGATCCCGTCGATCAGGGTGGTCATCTCGGCCACGAGGTCGGGCCTTGTGCGTAGGCCAGGGATCACCTCGACCAGTTTCATCAGCGGCACGGGGTTGAAGAAATGCAGGCCGACCACGCGCTCGGGCCCCGGCACTGGCGCGGCAATCCGTGTGACGGCGAGTGAGGAGGTATTGGTGGCCAGGATCGCATCATTGCGGAGGATGTCGGCGAGCTTGGTGAACAGGGCCTGTTTCGGCTCCAACGCCTCGACAATCGCCTCGATCACCACATCGCATGGTGCAAAACTGTCCAGGCTGTCGACTGGCTCCAGCCGGGCGATGGCCGCACCCGCCTCGGCTTGGGTCATGCGGTCTTTCGCGACCGCTCGGGTCAACATATCGCCGATGAAGGTGCAGGCGGCCTCAAGCGCGGGCGTGGAGGCGTCGTGGAACAGAACGCGATGCCCGGCTTGAACAAACACCTGCGCGATGCCGCGCCCCATCGTGCCAGCGCCGATTACGCCGATGACAGGCTTCGTCGCGGCACTCATGTGGGGGTGGCCGGGGCGAATTTGACCCCGTAACGGACAATGCCCTCTTGGTCATAGAGCCGCCGCACGGTTGCGGTGACCGGGTCGCCAATGGCCAGCGTATCGGGATCGGCCCCGACGATTTGGCCAATGATCCGCGGGCCGTCAGTCATCTCGATCACGCCGACCAAGATGGTCCCGGTCATGGTTTGTTGGTCATCGAACTCCGCCGGTGCGCCGCCGCGCGCGATGACCGTGAAACTATAGATCGTCCCGGTCTCGGCCAACGTCTCGGGTTCGAAATCCTGCGCGTCGGAGGTGATGCCAACCGTGCGCGGCGGATAGACCAACTCGTCGGTTGAGGGCGAACGCCCGCCTTCAAGCCGCAACCGCGCATCGATGGAGGCCGCATAGAGCGGCAGGGAGATATAGGAACTCATAGCGTGTCTCCAAAGCGGCTGCTCAGCATCCGGCGGTGCTTCAGATAGGTGACATAATCAATCTCTTGACCGCTGTCGGCTTGGGCCGCGACCGGGCGGCTGGTCGGGCGAGGGCGATCGACTGTGAGTTTAAGTGCCGCCGCACCCGCGCCGAGGGCAACGGCGGTGATTGTCGCCTCGGCCTGCGCCTGATCCAGACGGTCGGTGAGCGCGAGAGGGGCCGAGGCTGCACCCGCATCGCCTAATACCGGCCAAAGCCGGTCGCCCTCGGCGCCAGTGGCGGTCTCGAGCCTCTTGGCGACCCGAGGCGGTAGACCTGTCGCCAGGTGATCGGCGGTGAGGTCAAAGCGACTGGCTATGAGATCGGCGGCTTTTCGGTCGTCTTGGGTGCGCAATTCCAGGTCCTGTAAAAGTGGCGATCCCGCCCGCCGGAACCGTGCGCCAAAGCTTTCATGGCTGATCGTCATCGAGGGGCCAAGCGTGGCGATGCCGGGGCCCGACCCAATCACAAACGCAGCGGCCCCGGCGCCAAGGGCATGTTCCAGCGGCGTGTCGGGCGCGGCGGCGGGTGCATCGGTGGCGATGGCCAGCACGACCTGGCCTTCGGGCAGGCGCTCGGCTTCCATAGCCGCAAGACGCAACGCCTGCAGACCAGCTTGCTGCGAGCCGCGCAATTCATAGACGGCGGCGGGGGCGCCGGTTAGCCCGGTCAAGATTGTCGCGGAGGACGGTTTTTCTTCATAGGGCAGGGTGGTCGCCCCGACATAGACGGCCGCGATGTCTGGGTTGCCAGCGACTGCCAGCGCTCGCCGTGCGGCGGCGATGGCAAGTGTCACCGGGTCTTCATCATAGGCGCAGACCGTTTTGCGTTTCAGTCCCGAGGCCGCGCAAGACCCCCAGGCCGCGACATAGGCCGAAGCGGGCAGGCGCAGGGTCGGAAGTTCGGCTGCATAGGCAAGAATGCTGGTCATATCTGCGTCTCCCTCATGCCGCGCCAAGGATGGTCACCGCGACCACGCCGCCGGAGCCGCCCACATTATGTGCCAAGCCCACGCTTGGATTGGGCAATTGTCGTACCTCGCCCTTTGCGGTGCCGCGCAATTGGTGGAACAGTTCATAGATTTGCCCGGTGCCGGTGGAGCCAATCGGGTGCCCTTTGCCGATCAATCCGCCAGAGACATTCACGGGCAAGCGGCCATCGGCGGCGGTTGTCCCATCGCTGATCATGCGCCCTGCATCCGCCGTCTCGCAAAAGCCGAGATCGCCATAGGAGAGAACCTCGCCGATGGTGAAACAGTCATGCACCTCGGCCAGGCTGATCTGATCCGGGCCAAGCCCGGCCATATCATAGGCCTGCTTGGCGGCGCGGCGGGTGGCGGCCAGTTCAGTCATTGTCGGGCGGTCATGAACGGCGACATAATCGGTGCCGCCGCCGACGCCCAAGACCTTCACCGGCCTATCCGTATATTGCCGCGCGATGTCATCGCGCGCGACGATAATCATCGAGGCCCCATCGGTGATGCCGCAGGCGTCCGAGAGGGTGAACGGATCGGCCAACATCGGGGCGCCAAGCGCCTTTTCCAGATCAAGCGCCCGGCGGAATTGCGCTTTTGGGTTGGCGATGGCGTTCTGGCGGTTTTTCACTGCAACGCCGGTGATCTGCGCCTTCGTGGTGCCGTGTTCAAACATGTGCCGCCGGGCCATCATCGCGTAGATGCCGGGGAAGTTCGTTCCCGCCAGCCGTTCCCATTCCACATCGCCAGACACGCCAAGCCAAGAGCGGTTCCGCTCGCGCGGCAGGTCCGACATCTTCTCGATCCCACCGGCCATCGCGATCTGCGCCTGACCGCTGGCCACCGCCATTACGGCGGCGCGAAACGCGAAACCGGCGGAGGCGCAGGCGTTTTCCACATGGGTCGCGGGCGAGCCCACCAGGCCGGCGGCCTCCATCATCAGAGGGGCGAAGTTGCCGAGTTGCGACCCGCCGGTGCCGAGCGTGCCGATAAAGGCTTCGTCAATGGAGGCGGGCTCCAAGCTGCGGTCAAGCGTGTCGAAGCAGGAGACACGCGCGTCATAGAACAGCTCTTTCAACGTGCGATCCGGGAACAGGCCATAGCTGCTCTGCCCCGCCGCGATGATCGAGACGCCAGTGCTCATGTCGACATCTCCGATGTTGCGCCGTCCAAGGCTTTGCCAAGGGCCGTCATGAGATGAGAAAGCTCAACCCCGGCCCATTCCACATCCTCACGCGCCAGGAAGTCTTTGAGATAGGTCTCGATGGCGGTTTCCGTGGCGGCCACGCCCCGAAATCCTTGCTCGCACCAGCTAACGCTTTCGATCGGGCGCGGGTGCCAATCTCCATTCAACACCGCGTGGTGGATCACCCCGTCCCGAACGACCAGACTGGCCCAGATCAAGCCGCCCGGTGCCTTTTCCCGCCCATGCCCGACGCGATCGCCAGGCAGCGTGTCGTCGCCGAGGCGCAAGGCCAGGCTTTTGCCATAGAACCAGTCATCTTGACTGAGCTCCTTGAAAAACGTCTGCGCCGAGGTGCGTTCCGCATCTGTCAGCTCCCCTGGGGTCAGATCGGAGACGCCGAACGCCTCGGCCATCAGATCATGGGATAAGGCGATCAACTCGTCTTCTCCAACGGCACGACCAACCTCTTTTTCGAGATAGGTGAAGCGGGATTTCAGCGTTTTATGCACTTTATCGCGGGTTTTTTCCGGTGGCATCGGCATTGCTTTGCCAGCCAGATCAGTGTCGATCCCACTGATATTCAGGAGCAGACGGAAGGTCATGACGCCGTTTTCGATCTTCACCGAGGTGGGCATAAGTTTCCGCCCCTCCACCTCGACATCATTCAGTGGTCGATACTTTGCGGCGATGCCAAAACGGCGCTCCAAAACCTCGGCCATGCTGGTCAGGACCCGGGGGAAAGCCAGCCCCGCCGTGACCGGCAAATCGGCATCGGATTGGCGCAGGATCAGTACCAAGAACGCCGACCCTTTGCCGCCATAGACCGCGCCGCCGCCATTCACCCGACGCATCACCTGGATGCCCTTCTCATGGCAGAAATCCAGGTCGAGAACCTGGGTTGGGTCTTCATTCACGCCAATGGTGATCCCATCATCCTCGAAGAAATTGAGGATCACGGTCGAGGGCACGTCGCCCGCCACAACCGCCTGTTCAATGGCTGGAGATGTCGAGGTGGAGAACGCAGGGTATGCGTCGCGCGAGATCACCAGGCGCCAGGGGGCGTGGGGCATGTGGGTCCTTGTCATGATCTTTTATCCGTTAAAATTGGGCCGTCGGGCAGGCGCTCGACCGTGGTCAGATCATCGAGGCTCAGCAAAGTCTGGGTCTTGAAAGCCGCGCTGATGGCCTCGCAGCTCTCGGGCACGGCTGTGCCCTCTAGACAGAGGGCGATTTTGTCGCCTGGCGCGAGTGTCAGGGCATATTTGCCCGTTAACCCTGGGATGCCCAAAAGCAGGCTGCCGATCTCGGACGGGAACAGCTTCACGCCTTTGACCTTCACCATTTGATCGGTGCGGCCAAACACGACCTGCGGCAGGCAAACGGTGCGGCCATGAACCGGCGCGGCGCGCTGCATTACGGTCAAATCGCCGGTCCGATAGCGCACCAGAGGCATCAGCTCTTTGGTCAGATGGGTCAAAACCAACTCGCCGCGCGTGCCATCGGGGACCGGGGTCAATGTCTCGGGGTCGATCACCTCGGCATGGACCCATTCATCGAACACATGCACGCCGGTCCCGCCTGGGACGGTCCGGGCGACGGGCAGGACCTCGGAGAGCGAGAACGCGTCGATCAACAGCGTGTCCGGCATTGCCGCGCGGACAGCAGCGTAAAGCGTCTTATTCCCGGTAAAGGGCTCACCGCCGGCAAAGAACACGCGTGGTGGCGGCATACCTTCGGCGATGGCCTTCAGCGCGAAGGACGGGTTTCCGGCCAAGACCGTCACATTATGATCGCGGCAGATTTGGGCAATCCGCGCCGGGTCGCCCGGGCCATGCGGGATTGTTGCGACGCCCTGGGCTTCCATCTGAGTCTGATAAAACAGACCAGCCACAAACAGGTGATAGCCGAAGGTGATCAAACAGGTGTCGCCCGGGCCAATGCCGCAGATGTCCAGATGGCTGCGACAGGCTGCGACCATCTGCTCGATATCGCTCCGGCTGGACAGGACCGGCATCAACCCGCCACCGACGGGCGTCATGTTCATCCGTTGCACGGGCACATGCGGGGCCATCGCGCCAAAATCGGGCTTGGCCATCTCGGCTTGCAGGTCCGCCTTTGTCATCAACGGCACCTGCGCCGCAAACCCTTCGAGTGTGTCAATGCGGCTCGGTAGACGCCCGGCATAAAACGGATGCGCCCCGATGCGATCAAGCATCAGGTTCAGCCGGTCGAGCGTCTGCGCATCATCAGCCATAAAGCGATTTGCCCTCGGCGGCTAAGGCCACAAGGCGTGGCGGCGGGGTGAAGCGCGGACCGTGCAGTTTGGCCAAGCGCTCGCCCTCGGCGACAAATGCCGCGACGCCGCCCCCTTGATCGATGTAAGACATCACGCCGCCGGTCCAGGACGGATGGCTCCAGCCCAATTGCGAGCCCACATCGGCCATTCGCGGATCGTCGATCACGCCTTCATCCCAGGCCCGCGCCGCTTCGGTTGCTTGGATGTGCAAGAACCGCTGCCGGAGCGCTTTTGGGTCGGGTTGATCGGCGGCGACAGGGTACAGATCGGCCAGCCCAGCCCAAAGATGGCGCGGGCCCTCCTCCGGATAGTCATAAAACCCGGCTTTCGCGCGACGGCCGATCCGGCCCATCTCGACAAACTGTGAGACAACGGCGAAATCGGATCCTTCAATCCAATCCGCGCCCAGATCGTCGCGTTCCTGGCTGCGGATGCGCAGCATGGTTTCTTGGCTGATCTCATCGGCCATCGCCAAGGGGCCAAGCGGATAGCCTGCCTGACGCCCCGAGTTTTCGATCAGCGCGGGCGCAACGCCCTCGCACAGCATCGCAAGGCCTTCGTTCATATAGGTCGAGAAGACGCGCGAGGTGAAAAAGCCGCGCCCATCCCGAACAACGACCGGGATTTTGCCAAGCGTCTTGGCCAAGTCCAAAGCCTGGGCATGGGCCGCGGCACCAGTGGCATCCCCCAAGATAATCTCAACGAGCGCCATGCGCGGCACTGGGCTGAAAAAATGCATGCCGATAAAGCGTTCTGGCGCGGGGGAGGCCTCGGCCAGCCCAGTGATCGGCAGTTTGGAGGTGTTGCTGGCAAAGAGCACATCCGGGCCTGTGGCGGCGAGCGCTGCACGGGTGACTTCGGCCTTGACGCCCCGATCTTCATAGACGGCCTCGATAATCGCGTCGCAGCCCGAAAGCGCGGCCATATCGCTGACCGGGTCGATCCGGCCAAGCGCCGCGCTGGCGGCCTCTGATGTCAGCTTGCCGCGGGTCACGGATTTCTCCATCGACTTGGCGGCGGTTTGATACCCGGCGCGGGCCGCCTCGACATCGCGGTCGAGCAGCACAACCGAGAGGCCTTTGCGCGCGGCAACCTCGGCCAATCCGCTGCCCATCAACCCCGCCCCCAAAATGCCGATCTTTTTGGGTGCGAACCGGGGGATGTCGGCGGGACGGGTTGCCGCCTTACGTGCCGCCGTCATCGAGAAAAACGAGCGGATCCGGTTTTGCGCCACATCGCCCCGTGCCAAGCTGGAAAACTGCCGCGCTTCGATCTCGAGCCCAGTGTCGAAGGGGACGCGCAAGCCTTCAAAGAAGCAGGATAAGATTGCACTTGCGGTCGCATCGTTCGGGCCAGTCTCGGCCTGGGCTTTGCCCGCCATTTCGATGAACAAGCGATGATTTTGCGGCACTTCGGGTCCGCCGCCGGGAATGGAAGATCCGCGTTGATCCCATGGCTTTTGCGGTGCGGGATTGGCGCTGATCCAGGCTTTGGCCGCCGCGATTAGGCCGTCGAGCGGCACAAGATCATCGACCAGCCCGGCCTCATAGGCGGCGCCAGGGGACAGGCGGCTGCCGTTCAGCACCAGAGGCAACGCTTTTGCAATGCCGATCATCCGCCCCAAACGCTGTGTTCCACCCGCGCCCGGGAGCAGACCCAATGATGCCTCGGGCAGACCGATCACCGCGCCCTCGACATCTGCCGCGATCCGGTGATGGCAGGCCAGGCAAAGCTCGAACCCGCCGCCAAGCGCGGTGCCGTTGATCGCCGCGACAATCGGCTTGCCGCCCAATTCCATCCGCCGCAACATCGCGCGGAACCCATCGGAAAATGCCCGCACCTCAGCCGCCGGTTTCCCGCGCATCTCAGACAAAGCGCTGAGATCAGCGCCCGCGATGAACTCCGGCCGATCCGATGCCAGGATGATCCCGGTCACGGTGTCATCTTCGAGCGCTGCGTCCATCGCGGCGATCAATTCCAGACGCAAGGGCGGGCTCAAGACATTCATCGGCCGGTCGGAGACGTCTATGGTCAGCGTGCGAATGCCGCCATCATCGGTTGCGCTGCGCAACAACGGATCAGGGCTCTGTGTGGTCATTGGGCTTTCCCTAAGATGCGGTCTTGCGACGAGATATTCCGATAGACGAAATCATATTTCGCAAAAATATCATTCAAGGCAACCCCTTTCTATAAGGATAGAACGGCACTTGTTTCGTTCTGCGAAAAATGATTTCACTATAGCGTCGCATGTGAGATGACCCTGTTGCAACCGAGAAGGAAGACAAACGTGGCCGAAGCCTTCATCTATGACAGTGTGCGGACCCCGCGCGGCAAGCTGCGCGGCGGCGCGCTGACCTCGATCAGCCCGATTCAATTGGCGGCAACACCGCTTCGGGCCCTGGCCGCGCGGAACGAGCTGGCCACGGAAGTGGTGGAAGATGTGGTCTATGGCTGCGTCGTGGCGACGGGCGAGCAGGGCGGATGTATCACGCGGGCGGCTGTTTTGGCGGCGGATTGGGATCAATCGGTCCCTGGCTTGCAACTGAGCCGTTTCTGCTCCTCCGGCTTGGAGGCGGTGAATATGGCGGCAGCCCGCGTCATGGCGGGGCAGGCCGATCTGACGGTTGGTGGCGGTGTCGAAAGCATGAGCCGGGTGCCAATGGGGTCGGATCGCGGCTCTTGGCAGGCTGATCCGCATGAGACCTATGAGACCTATTACGTGCCGCAGGGCATCTCGGCCGATCTGATCGCCACCAAACATGGCTACACGCGTCATGATCTCGACAGCTTCGCCGCCGAAAGCCAACGCCGGACGGCGGCGGCGTCGCAGGCCGGGTCTTTCGATGGGTCAATTGTGCCGATCCATGATCTGAACGGAGACCTGGTATTGGATCGCGATGAACATCCGCGACCCCAAACGACCGTCGAAAGCCTGGGCGCATTGCCGCCCGCCTTCGCCAAAATCGGAGCTGAGAAAGGCTGGGACGCTCGCGCACTGTTACGTTATCCCGAGGTGGAGCGCATTCGACACGATCACACGGCAGGCAACTCATCCGGCATCGTCGATGGCGCGGCGGCGATGCTGATCGGAACCGCCGAGATCGGTCAGCGTTTGGGCCTAACGCCCCGGGCGCGGATTCGAGCCATGGCGTCGATCGGATCGGAACCCACGATCATGCTGACCGGCCCAACCGCCGTGTCTCAACGGGCGCTGGCCCGCGCCGGGATGACAGCGGGCGATATTGACCTGTTTGAGATCAACGAAGCCTTCGCCTCCGTCGCGCTGTCTTTCATGGAAGGGGTCGGTGCAGATCACGATAAGACAAATATCGATGGCGGCAGCATCGCGATGGGCCACCCCCTTGGCGCGACCGGCGCGATGATCCTTGGCACACTCCTGGACGCGATGGAGCGCAACGGGCTGGGCACGGGCCTAGCCACCCTCTGCGTCGGAGGCGGGATGGGCACAGCGACGATCATCGAGCGGCTCTGAGCCCGAATGGATGTTCCGATTTTTGTTTAGCCGGATACCGGGTGGCGGACGCTCGGTAGAGTACTGAGCTTCGAGTGTGAGAGCCGAAGCTCTGCGGCGGCGCTCAGTGATCAGAAGCATCGTAGGCTTCACCCATGCGGAACCGGCTTGAGGCGGCCAAAGAGTTGCTAATCTGCCGCAAGATGCAAGATAACGCGCGAGATCACCAGCCCGATGGGCGTCACACCCGGTCTGATGGTGTGGCGAAGACGCATGCCTTTCTGCAGTTGACGTGGCGGAGCACACTTCGCGTTAAACGTGACAGAAAAATCGCCCACGACCACCAGAATTGATCGCCAACACCGGGAGTCCATCCTGCATCCGAAAGGCCAGTAGCCAAACACTCTTCGAGCGATGCGATGCACGCAGTCTCGGCCAGTCAACTACAATCTCCATTTTCAAACCCAGATAGCATCAACAAATTGAAAAGCTTGAATGTTTTTGTTACCATATTCTCCAGATATTGTTCTATAGTAGGTTAAAATGGAGGGACATATGGTAGACCACGCACTTGACGTCGGAGGGGCGTCCGAAGCGGATGTAGTTCTTAAACGCAACTTGGAGCAGCGATCGCTCACTCGGGGGCGCGTACAGGGCGCTTCAGTCGGCGTATTTATCGGAGCGCTCGTCATGGCCTTGCTTCTAGTTGCCATCTGAGTGAGGGATGTAGGAGGCTAGCGTACATTTGTGCGCTATTTTTTTAGACATCAGTAAGAATTGTTAGGAAGACTATCGTGAGCAACCCCTCAGCCGGAATTCCACGCGGCCTTACTGTTGCCATCACCCTTTTGGCGATGCTTGGAATCGTTATTCTTCTTTCGGTCGCTGAATTGAGAAGTGGAGGAAACCCTTCAATTCTTCTCTATGTTGCATTTTTGTTTATAGGAACCTTTGTTTTTGTTCTTCAGTCCTTTTTTATCTCTAGTGAACTAAAAGCACACAAGGCCCAAGTCAAAGAAGCGATCGATTCAGGCGCAGAGAGAATCAATGGAGAAATGACCGAGTTACTCAGCATCCGTGTGACTCCCATGGACAGCAGAGAGGCATTGCTTTCAACAATCTCTGGGGTATTCGAACGTGCGGCAGAGCGCGCTAGGGAGAAAAACAAACGTCCAGAAGTCATTGTATTGTTTGGCGCAAGCAATATTCAACAGAGCGGGCTCGCAGCAGTGGGAGAAGCCGTTGACGAAATGACGAGTTCCGGTTTTGAGAAGTTTGTCGCAGCAAGGAGCATGGCCGAAAATGAGGGTATTCAATTCCACCGTTACGTGCGACTATTCGACGACAAAAGCTTCCCAAACCGCTCCCCTGAGATCCGTCGCGGCTATTTGCTGTGGTTGGAGGAGCAGGTCCGATTGATGAAGCGGAGCCCGCTTTACGTTTTGGTTAATGCAAGGAGAGCTCCGCGCTGGAAGGCAATCCGCAGCAGCATCATCTCTGAGACTGACTTCGTCGACATTCTTGGCGACGGAGAATCGGGGGTATTGATAGCTGGACAGACATTCGCCGCAACCCAACGAAGGAACGCGACGCGGTTTATTAACTCGGTAGCAGGTGGTCGCGAACCTGTGCTTGACAGATATGAACAATCTACGCTGCCAGACCTTCAACGGCACATTGATGAAATGCTTGAGTTGAACAGTCGATTGGTTCGAGAAGACTAAGCGGAGCCGAAATTGCTTGACGAATTCTTCCTTCAAGCCTTAGCCGCCTTGGGCTTCACGAGCATTTGGGCCTTCTTTATCTTTGTTCTCGCTCTTGCGGCTTCATTTCTTTCCCTATTTGTTGCCTTCTTCAATCGCACAAGAAAATATCCTGAGGATCCTCTTTCCTCGGGTGTTCTGTTTTTTGTTTCTTCGACGCTAATCTTTCTGCTTGCGCGTCATGTCTCATTGGTTCTGCAGTTCGACGTTTTGCCGTTTGAAATATCGCTCGTCTTCCTTTTTTGCTCGGCGGTCTTAGTTTGCTCCGTAGCAGCTTTAGGTTCGCTCACTCTCGCTGCTATTCTGGCGGCGCTCACAGCCCTAAACGCGGTACTTCGCTTCAGTAACGAGGAGGGACCATTCTTTATTAGTCTGGAGGAATGGTTCTTAGAATACTTCCCATACGATGTGGAGCCCAAGGTATTCGCCACCGGCGGCATGGCGTTTCTTTTTGTAACGATGTCGTCTCTCTATTTCATTCGATTGGCTAATCGTAGGCGTAAATACCGACTCTTGGTTGATCAAGGCGCTGGGATCGATCCCGCCGCGATTGAAAAACTGTCGTTCATACTCGCGTTTTTGATTGGCTTGTTGGTGGCGATGTTTGCCACTGGAGTGAGCATACCAACAATCACACTTGTTACTGGCGTACTTGCAGCTGGAGTGGGGTTTGCCGCCAAAGATATTTTGGCGAATATTGCAGCCGGCGTGCTACTCGTGTGGGACGGATCGATTAAGCTAAATCACGTGATAAGCATTGATGGTGGGGGTTATGGCTGGGTCGAGAAGATGACGATTCGGCATGCGGTGATAATGGATAGAAATGATGTGAGCGTATTGATTCCTTACTCCAAGTTGATCAATTCAACGATTCAAAACTGGACTCACAATGACGATAAGGTGCGTTTGAAAATAGATATTGGTGTAGATTATAAAACTGGAGACTTGGGCGTAGTGCGCGAGGCGATGCTTCGCTCGGTTTCTGGCGATGAAAGGGTGCTCGAGATTCCAGCGCCAAAAGCACTTGTTATCTCCGCTGGTCCATCTGCCATTCAAATGCAATTGCGGTTTTGGATTGGGGATCCGAAGAATGGAATCCGAAATGTGATGTCTAACGTTCTTGAGCGTATGTTGGTTGAGTTTGGGCATTCTGGCATAAGCATTCCATTCGACCAATTGGATGTAAATGTTCGAAGTTTTGTCAAAGACGATTGATGGATTGGTGACTATCACATGGGCAATACTCTTCTGACAGGTGGAATTGGCAGTGGCTTTCACTATGGATGCGTTGCCTCAGTTGGGTGGTGAGAGCTGTTGTATGCATGTTGTTCCGAATGATTCTTCCTCGAAAAATGACCGTAGTGCTGCGGCAAATCAAATAAGGCTTCTAGCTGAGGTGCTATTCCACTATTTGTGACGACACTTGTTCGAGAAGTCACTTGGATATGCCCGCACCACAGAACGGGCTTCTGGTCTAGGAGTCACCATATCTTCCGCATCGATATTTGTTCGAAAAGTTGCTCGGATATGCCCGCATAAGGTGACGGCACCCCCTAAAACCGGGATTCTAGGGCTCTGTTGAGCCATTTTTTCCGGTTCGAACTCTCGATTTTGGGAGTATGGGACAGGAACTGCAGAATGGCAAAAATACCGCTCAACAGAGCGGTATCATGCGGTTCGAACTTTTTTCTAGCGAACCTGATTTAGGAGCGAGAAATCTGCTGTATCAGGGCGTCTGAAGGAGCTGTTGCAGTGTGTGGCTCCATCCGGCGGAGGTCGTGTAGCCACGCAGCGGGTTTGGTTCGCAGCCGCTTCCCTGAGAGCTCGATCTTGGTGAAGCAGTTGCGCAGGAGCTTGCGCCGTTCTGGTTCTGTACCAGCCTCAAAGGCGGTGGGCAGGTCAACTGCCAAATGAACGAGCTCTTTCAAATCATGTCGTGATTTCTCCAGGTCACTTAGCCGCCGTAACTCTTCTTCGAGTCGGGCCAGTTCGAAGGTGCTATTCTGGCGTCGGAGGTCGTAATCGGCTTTGGTAATGGTGCCGTCCACCAGCAAGTCGGTCAGACGGTCCTGCCGTGCCCGCGCATCGGCTCTTCGCAGCTGTAGCGACTGTTCGTTTGGTGTCGCATCATGGTTGCAAAGCCACATGTCAAACCGGTTCTCGGCTTCGGTGACATCTTCGGTGGCGAGAGACAAACGCTTCAAACGCATCAGGAGTGCGGACGTGAGCGCGTCTTCTCTGATCGAGCGTGTCGGGCAGTCTTTCGTGTGGCACCGGTAATAGCAATGCGTCTTTTGGCGTTCTCCGGTGAGCACGCGTTCGCAGTGACCACAATGAACCAAACCGCGATACCGCATCTGGAGCTTAGTCGATTTCTTCTGGGTTCGTTGCGCTTTGATCTCCTGGATGCGCCGAAACTGATTTGCGCTTATCAAGGGATTGTGCGTGCCGTCGTAGAGAACACCCTTCAAGAGGATCTTGCCCATGTAGAAGGGATTTCGCAGCATGGTTTCGATGTTGCGGCGAGCTACCGGCTGCCCGGCAAAGCCGGTCAGCCCAAGCTTTTGAAGCTCAGCGGTCAAGCTGGTGATTGAATAGTCGCCTGAGCTGTAGAGCTCGAAAGCTTGCTGCACGAGCGGTCCCTTGATGGGATCAACTGGTTTGATTGCGCTCTCCGGGTTCAAATAACCAATGGGTGCGCGAAAGGGGTACTGGCCCTGCCGCAAGCGGCCTTGCTGCCCCTTTTTGACCTCCATACTAAGATTGCGGCTGTAGTCGGCGGCTAAGGCCATTTGGATATCGGCGAGTAAACGGCCCCCACGGCTGTCGAAGTCCAAGCTATCGGCGGCAAAGTAGATCTTTATTCCAGCTCGCGACGCATCATCGAGCCGCGCCCAATCAGCATAGTTACGACTAGAGCGATCAATTCGGTGAATGATCAGACCCTCGGCCTCGCCCTGGCGAAGTTGACGCAGCATTTGGCCGAAGACTGGACGACCGGTCTTTGCGGCCGTCTCTTGCTCTTCAAACCACTTGGTGATGGTAAGGCCATTTTGACTCGCAAAGCCCGCAATTGCATCTCGCTGGGCATCCAGAGAAGCACCATCACCTTGGCGCGCCGTGGAAAACGATGAGAACGTCGAATTATGGTGCAGCCCGCGGTGTATTGGGCTTTGCGGAAATCATGCTTTGGTGCGGAATTGGGCTGGGTGTGATCATCGCGGTGGTCGCGGGTGGAGCCGCCTCACGCGGATTTGGATCATCCGGGCTACTGGCCGCCCTTCCCGGTATCACCATCTCGGTTGTCTCCTTCATTGGCGTGGTGTTGACGCAGATGGGCAAAGCCACAGTCGATACCGCAGACTACAACTACCAAATGCTCCGCGTGGCCCGGCAACAACTGGCCGTCTCGCAAAAAGCTTTGTCGGCGGCCAACCGCCAGCTACAAAAAGCGACCTTGCGGCTATCCGGCAACAGTGCCGCGCGGCATATGCGGAGCCATGGTCGCCCAAGAGCAGCGATGGTCCACCGCCCGAAGATCCACCCGCAGACCCGCCACCAGAAAACGCCTCGGATGATCCACTCAAACCTTCGCCAGAGCTCTGATCAACCGTACTCTGGGGGCATGAACAAGTTGCCAACAGAGCGTCTTGGACGCGCCACCTTCCAGCACATTACGCCGCGTAGAGCTGTACGTCCGACCGAGCGAGAGCTGCGCTGGATGAAGCACCTCGAACGGCACGGCCCGCAATCCTCCGAGCTGCTCTACGAACGCACCCGCGACACACACCGCTCCAAAGATCAGGCGCTACGTGACCTGCAGAAACTGCGCGCGGGCGGATATCTCACCCTGCCCAAACAACAGCGCGCAACGGAGCGGGCCGAGTTCAACCCCTACATCTACGATCTCACGCGCCAAGCCAAAGACCACCTGTCCGGTTTGGGGGTGGCGGAACCCACCATACGTCCGGTGGGACATTGGTGGCACGCCTACATCGTCTCGGCTGTCACCGGCTCGCTTGATATCCTGAGTGCGCGGCGCGGTCACACGTATATCCCGGCCCACACCATCCTTGCTCGTACCGCGGCTGATGTGCCGATCCCGGTTGGGTCACAGCGACTAATCCCAGACCAGGTGTTCGCCATGCGTTATCCGGAGGGGTACCGGGCGCTCCTGTTGGAGGTGGATCGGGGCACTGAGCCACTCCAATCGAGTGCCGCGAGAAAGAGCCTGGCACGATCAATTGACCTCTATACCAAGATGCTCGAGACCGACGCGCATCGCCGTCACTACGGCCTCACTGCAACGACGCTTGTCCTATGGGTATTCAGCAATCCGATTCGGCTTGCGCGGTTCCAAGAGCTGGTAGTGTCCCGCTCTGGCAAACACGCGGGTCGCTTCCTGTCCAAGGTGTTGCCGGAGCAATTGACCTGGAAGACCCTTTGTCAGATGCACGAAAATCCGTGGGCTTCAGGGGCTGGGGAGATTGCCGTGGGGCTCTGAACGGGCGGATAGCGGAAATTCGCTGCGGTTGCAGAATGTGTATTCGCCGATCACCAAAGCAGCCCCTCATTTCAGGTTTGGATGGATCACCATCGTCCAAATGCTGATCTTTCTTGCTCTTCTTCAGCCATCCGCTCATCTTTGATGGTAAGCAGAACTAGAGCTACTCCATCCCCTATTTTTTTGGCTTGTTCAAAAATCTCGTATTGGCGCGCTTCACTGCGATCAAACCAGGCATCGGCTCCGATAATTTGGGGAAACCTGTCTCCCTCAGACCGGCCAAACACCACATCAAACGCGGTCGTCTGGGCATCAAGCTCGCTCTGGGGAAACCACCTGTCGTGCAACATTGGTGCCTGTGTGAACCATTTTCGACCTTGCTTGGTGTGACAGATTAACATGCAAGGCCAAATGTCGGCTTCAACAAGACGAATAGCGGTAGCCGACAAGCTCGTATCAAACTCAGCGGCAAACTGTTCAATTACATTGAAGGTCAGCTTCCGATGATCACGTGCACGAGGCTTGATCAGATAGTGCGGCATCAAGAGTGAAGCTGCGTACCCATTGGCTTTACGTTCTGCGAGTTGTTTATGCTTCGGCTGATATTCCTCAACGCGGCACTGGAGCTTCTTCCCGCGATGATAGTGCCAATGCCCTAATTCATGAGCGATTGAAAATCGCTTACGGCGATGCCCTCGGCTTTGATCTACAGAGATGATGGCAGTATCATGGAATCCGAGGATGTCGGCTTCACACCCGTGCAAATTACAATATCTAACTTCGGCACCTTGATCGAACGCGATAGCCTCCAGGTCAATTTCCTTGGGTTCCGTAACGCCGAGTGACTTCAAGAGCTGCTCGGCTGGATCAATAACCTTCATCAGTTATCGCTCTGCTCTGGATCAATCACGCCAAGGCGGATCAGATCGTTGTACTTGCGCAGAACTTCTTCATCCGTCAGATCGCTCTCGGTTTCATTGCGCGCAGCCATGGAAAGACCGTCCTGGCTAAGCGCTTGCTTCAACGCACGGCGGGCAATGGAAATATCAACCACCGCCGCGACAGCACGCGCCGTCTGCGCAGCTTTACGCCCCGCCTTTGCGGCTTTCATTCGTTCCTTGCGTGCTTGAATAACCGTTTCTTCGAACTGCGACCTCATTCGGTCACTGATCTCAGCCGCATCACCGCCAGCTTTGGCGACTTCACTGAGAATGTCGTCATCAGAAGCCGCAATGAGGTCGTCGAAGAGCGCATCGGCTAGTGAAGCCAGATGCCTCCGTTCGTCGCTTCTCTTGTCCGTCATAGTGTGAACCCATTTTCGATGGCGCTGTTTATCTTGCGCCGGACGTATCGGCGCTTGCTATTGAACCCGGTCTGATCAAGTCCAGTTATCTCGCGCAGTTCTGTCCCCTCTGTGCCGCTCAACATGCCAAGGACAATGAATTGCGCTTCATCATCACCATCGAAAAGTTCAAGCAGGCGATTTTCAGTATCTCGGCTCTGTTCATTTGAAATCATCCTCTCTTCAGCAGTTGGACCCGTTTCCATAGGGGTGATGGCATCCAAATTTTCGATTGTGTCATCATGTACCGACACCTCGTCACGTTGGTTTTCTACCTTCTGAAGCTCATCATGAGCGATGCTGCGGATGGCCTCTGCAACAAATCTGACAACGCTCACCTTGCGTGGACATTTCCGTGATCCGGCAATCGCCCTGCAAAGTGCTTCCTGGACCATTTCCTCTGGCTCTACGGGATAGATCGCGTAGAGCTGAGCAACCGATCTAAGCCGCAGCCAATCAGCGTTGGTGAAAGCAGCTATGCCTTCTTCCAGTTCATCTCGGGTCAGCGCAACGGCTGGCTCCATGTCGTTCATGCGCGCAAAACCTCTTCTCGAAACTCCATGCTGAAAAAAATCGCGTCCTCGGACAAATCTGTGTCCGAACCCCTCGAATTTTTCCGCATAGGTGGATGAGGCCAGAAATCTATCTGGCAGAAAATATGGGAAGAACGAAATGATATACGCAATTAACTATGACCTGAAACAACCAGGTCAAAACTACGATGAGTTGCACGAAGCAATCAAGAGTTGTGGTGCTTGGTGGCACTACCTGGACAGCACATGGTTGGTGGATACCAGCCTGACAGCCCAGGGGGTCTGGAACAAGCTTTCACCACACACCGACAAGAACGACAACATCCTGATTATTGGTGTCAGCCGCGACTATGCTGGTTGGCTGCCCCAAAAAGCGTGGGACTGGATCAATGCCCGCACAACCAAAATGGCCGCATAGGAAAGGAAAACAAATGTCAGGCAAAAACCAATATGTCGTAAAAAATGGCGATAGATGGGGCGTTCGCGGTGAAGGCAATGAGCGTCTCACAAAGAGCTTCGATACTCAGCGCGAAGCAATTGGCTACGGACGTGACATCGCTCGCAATCAGAATGCAGAACTCCGGATCCAAGGCGAGAACGGTCAGTTCCGAGAGGCGTGGAGCTATGGCAACGACCCTCACCCGCCCAAAGGCTAACACCACAAAATTCGGCTGGGGAGGAGCCGAATAGTAAACAGGAGAGATCTCATGTCTTTCAAAAAGGTCCACCTAAGAAAGTTGCTCGCTGCGTTTGGTTCGACAGAACAGAAGCTCGTTACTCTTCTTAGAGCAGACATCAGACAAGAACTTGCAAAGGCAGTTGGCGAGAACAAAGGAGGAGGAGACTTCCACGGACCGTTTTGGTCAGACGCTAAGGATTATGTTCTAACGGGGTCTGATTTCGATCAGAGAACGCAGTTGCGGGTGCAAGCTAACAAAAGAAGGGAGCGTTTGTACCCAAGCCTGAAGAATGGCTTTGTCGATTGGTGGGAAAACAAGAAACGGTTTAACAATGAGCACATTCGGCCTTTCCCGGCCGCCATCAAAAATCAAGTCAACTTCCCTGAACTGGATGCTACTGTAAAGGCAGAAAACTTCATGGGTTTATCTATTGGCGATGGTGATAAACGGCTGATTTACCCATATTTTTCGGAAAGCCCTCCCTTGTCTGCTGATCATGCAAGGATCGGCTTGTGGTTTCTATCGACGGCATTCCCTCAACACTCAATAGAAGATTTTCGGATACTTGACGTTCTACGTGGAAGCTCATTCTCGGTTCAAGAATCTGATCTTACAGGTAATGAAGAGCGCACATTTAAGCAGCTCTTTGCAAGGATATTGAGACGCTGGAATGACTTACGAGAAGAATACTAGCCCACAATGTCCGAGGCATCTGATCTGTATTTGGTGGAAATGACGACTGCAAAAGAAGCCGACAATGGACATATAGATTGATTGAGCGAACGGCAGCAAAGTCCGCGATCTATGCGTTCGAACAGGTTAAGACTTGTTGCAGTGCGGCGAAAGTCCGGTCTGACGGGCCGCACTGCAGCAGAGTGGCCATGTGGTGAAAGTCCGGATTGGGCCGTGAGTACCATAGATTTAGCGGCTCTCAAATGAGGTTGGCAGACGGTTCCTCATTCGCCGATCCAGTGTTTACAAGGACGGCCAGCACTCCGCAGTCGCAATCACGGCCTCAGGCGCGATGGTAGTCTGCGTCTGCTACTCGGGCGCTGTCGTTGTCCAAACATAAAAACGACCCAGGCACGGCTGACCCAGCGCTGTGTACTCTACGGCTCACACCGCGTTGCGGACAGGCGCGGACTTGAGTGTGAGACCAACTTTTTTCAGCCAGCAAAACCCACACTTTTAGCCCTCACTCCCACTGATATCGCTCCGCATTCATCGTATAGGCGAGCCGCAGCGTGCCCTGGCTCTCATCGAATATCTGGACCTCTGAGATGCGGCACACGACGCCATTGTGCTGCGCACGCTCCAAGCGGCAGCGATAGATGATGCTGAGTTCATTGCGGGAGAAGGCCTCGTAGACCCGCTCAGCAGCCTCGTCGTCGCTCACAAACAGGTTCACCGCACCAAGATACCAGAGATTGTGCCAGCCGCGTTGTTGCGCCGCTTCATTGCAACTCTGGGCAATAGCGCCAAACGGATTGCGCCGGGGCGCCATTGGCTGGAGGATTTGCGCGATAACAGACCATTCCCCGATATCGATCTGGGTCGGAATACAGGCCACGAACCGATGGCTGCCGAGTTGGTAGTCATCCCAAGCCACAAATACCGGCAAGCGTTCCGCGATGATCTCGACATCATCGAGCTGGTACCCCGCCCAGGAAGCCACCAGCGCCTCACGCGCCTCAGTCTCCGCGCGGTTGGCGGCAAAAGGTGAGAGCCCTTCGGTATCGGCCGGAAGCCGGACGGTGTGGTTGAGTTGCAGATATCGTTCGATGAACTCGGGCGTCAGATCCGATACCAGCCAGATGCCGTTTCGCAGGTCAGTTTCGTCCGCATGGGCGGGCCAAGACAGCAAAATGGTCAGAAGAACCGCTCTCAGCATTTCAAATACTCCACATTGCATATCGTACGGGTTACTCCAGGATGGCCTGGCTATTGCTTCTCACGCCGTGTCGAGACTGCGCCGCCGAGTAACAGCCCGACAATCGGCGCGCCAAGCATAGCGAGGCTTACAATCCGCAGGAGCGGTGCGGTGCCAGTCGCCTCACCATAGCCCGTGCCGTGGGCCAGCGCCTCGACCCAGAGCGACGGCGTGAGGAACCAGAAGGCCACCGCGCCAATGGCAACGACGGCAACCGGCCAGCCCTTCGAGCCTGCGAAGGCACTGATTGCGGCCAGTCCCAAAGCGATCCAACAAATGAACAGCCCGACCAAAGGCATTATTGCCCCCAAGATAACCAGCACCAGCGCGGCCACCCCAAATCCAGACCCTGCGTTCATTACAATGCTCCTTTGATTGAATGGCTTTAGTTGGACAACGAACAGCCGCGATTGGAGGCGGCGGAGACAATGGCCGCACGACGACCAGCCCAACCTCCAAGCGGGTTGGCGCGGCCAAGGGCATCGCGCTGCAAGCGTGCATACTCACTACGGAGTTGGCGGCAGTTCATCCGGGTGGTCCGCTCCGCATAACTCACTGTCCGATCTACCGAGGTGCTGGTCGCAGCCGTCACGCCAGCCGTGGTGATCAGCGGAATCGCCACCGCGCCCAGACATCCGCTCAAGAGCATTGCCGCAATGGTAAGAAGAGCAGCCTTGCCGCTCATCCGGGTCAAAACGCGTCTCGTATCGTGCATCACTTTCCTCCAAACAAAACTACACTGACCCGGCGCACGCAGCCTGTCGGGCGGACAAAAATCGGACCCTCTTTTGCATCAAAATTGGCAATTCTGTACACTGTTGAAAGGGCTCAATACTTCACCATTGTGAGCGACCAAGCATCCCGGTATGATTGGGAGAGCCCTGCGTTAGCCCTTTGTTTTGGGGTGGAAATCGGCACTCTGCATCACAATTGCCAATACTGTTGCAGATCGGCAGCGCGCCTGCCCAACCGTTCCAAAAACGCACGGCATCACATCTATGACACTCATACCCGACCGCACCTCCGAGATGCGGCTCTACAATCCCGCGCGTCAGCGCCTCTACATCAACGCAGACGAGCGACGCCGCTTTGCCGCTGCCGCAGCAACTGCTCCAGCACACTGCCATACCCTCGCTTTGACCTTGTTGTTCACCGGCTGCCGTCTCTCCGAAGCACTGGCGCTGACGCCATCTTCCATTCAACCCGAGGCGCAGTGCATCACCTTCCAGACGCTGAAACGCCGTCGTACCGGCGTGTTCCGCGAAGTCCCGGTACCGCGCCAGCTGATTGAGCTGATTGACGTCCAGCATGGCTTATCCAGGCAGAGCGCGGCACACCCCCTCTGGTCCCTGGCTGGTCAACCGTTGCATCGGGTGACCGCCTATCGGTGGGTGAAATCGACCATGGCTGATGCCGGTATCCATGGCGCACAAGCCTGCCCCAAAGGGCTGCGCCATGGCTATGGCATTCACGCCATCCAATCTGGGGTCCCCGTGACCCTGCTTCAGAAATGGCTCGGCCATGCGTCGCTCTCCACCACCGCGATCTATACCAATGCCCTTGGCGCTGAGGAGTTGTATATTGCAGAGCGGATGTGGGTCTAGCTGAGCACCAACATCTTGATGATTGAGGGCGGCCTGGTTGTGCACACCAAGCCACCCCCGCTCCCAAACCGGGAGTGTCGTCAGGACGTTTCTCTGCGATCCAGGCGATCTTGCAGCCAATCCAGCACTTCGTCCTCGACCCATCCCACTCGGTTAGGGCCCAGGGTGACCCGCTTTGGGAATGTCCCGGCCTTCTCGAGTCGGGCAATGTGTTGAGGCGAGTACAGAACCAACTCCTTCAACTGACGCTTCGATAAGATCCTCATCACGAACTCTCCATGATTGAAGAGCATCGCGATGCCCCAGGGTTGACAAAAACCTAGGCCGCTTCAGCCTACGCAGAAACCCGGTTTTCGGTCCATCATTTCCGACTGGTCGCCGTAAATCCAAAGGGTCAACGAGGGCTTGCGGGGCCAAAACCTCAGCTTGAACAGCACATGGCGGAACATGGAAGCACACCACAAAACACAGAGACTTCTGAGCCTAAAATGTGCCTAAACACGCTCCTTGCTCAAGGCAATGTCCGCTAAGTCTTTGAGAAGATTTGGAGGCGAGTACCGGAATCGAACCGGTGTACACGGATTTGCAATCCGCTGCGTCACCACTCCGCCAACTCGCCCTCCGTGGTGCTGACCGGGGGTAGCGAATTGGGGGAGACGGTGCAAGCGGTAAAAGCTTCGAACAATCGGCAGGCCAGCGGAGAATGGTCGCGGTCCCCGCCATAGTTATTGCGAAGTCTGGGCGCTTGTGCCATCACGGCACAAACGAAACTATACTCATTGGTTCAGTTCATGACCGACTTCGCGTCCCGCCGCACAATTATGGTCGACACGCAGGTGCGCCCATCTGATGTGACCAAGTTCCCGATCATCGATGCGATGCTCACCATCCCGCGCGAAGCCTATATGCCCGATGACAAGCTGGATCTGGCCTATGTCGGCGCGCATGTTGATCTGGTGCCTGGGCGCGTCGTGTTGGACCCGCGTGTTTTGGCAAAAATGCTGGATGCCCTTGATTTGGAGCCCGGCGATCTGGCGCTCGATATTGGGCCAGGGTTGGGCTATTCTACAGCGGTTTTGGCGCGGATGACAGAGGCTGTGGTCGCGGTTGAGGAAGACCCGACACTTGCAAAAGAAGCAGAAAACATCCTTGGGCAACAAGGCGTCGACAATGCCGCAGTGATCGAGGCGCCGCTGACAGACGGCAGCGCCAAGCACGGGCCCTATGACGTGATCTGCATTCAGGGGGCGGTACAGACTTTGCCCGGCGCGATCATTGATCAGTTGAAGGAAGGTGGCCGTATCGCCGCGATTTTCATGGACGGGGCTTTGGGCGAATGCCGCATCGGTCGCAAGGTTGATGGCCGGATGAACTGGCGGATGGCCTTTAACGCAACGGCGCCGATCTTATCCGGTTTCGAAGCAGTGCCGAGTTTCCAATTTTAGACCAACATTGCGGCCCCGTGTCGGGCCATCATGAGGCAGGACATATGACTCGATCCATTGTTACCGCGGCGGCTGCTCTAGGGGTTGCCCTGAGCCTTGGTGCGGCACCGAAAGCCGCTCAGGCGGACAACCTGCGCGATGCATTGGGCGATGCTTATGAGAATTCCAGCATCTTGGAGCAAAATCGCTATCTCCTGCGGTTGCAGGATGAAGGCGTGGCGCGGCAGATTTCGGGTCTGCGTCCGATTGTCAATTTCGTTGCCAACAGCAGTTGGAATTCAATCACCGACACCACCACCAACAGTCTGTCCCTGGTCGCGGATCTTCTGATCTACGATAGCGGGGGGACGCGCCGTCTCGTTGATGCGGCAGAGGAATCTGTTTTGGCGGCGCGGCAGAGCCTCATCGCGCTGGAGCAGCAAGTGCTGCTCGATGCTGTCAGGGCCTATATGAATGTCTGGCGCGATATTCAGGTGGTGCAGGTTCGCGAAAGCAACGTGCGGGTTGTGACGCAACAGCTTCGCGCCGCCCGGGACCGCTTCGAGGTTGGAGAGGATACGCGGACAGATGTGGCGCAGGCCGAAGCCCAACTGGCTGCCGCGCGCTCCGCTCTGGCCGCTGCCCGTGGTCAGCTTGAGATCAGCCGGGAACTTTTCATCATCGCGGTCGGGCGTCCGTCTGAGGGCCTCATCGGTCCGGGCGCATTACCGGATTTGCCAGATACCGAGGCCGATGCCGACAGCCTGGCGCGGCAACAGCACCCCACGATCCTGGGCTTGCAGCACGAAGTGCGCGCCGATGAGTTTGCTCTGGCTGCCGCCCGGACGGATTATGGCCCCTCTCTCTCGCTCCGCGCGGAAGCGGGCGAAACCTGGGGCGATCGAAATGATGGCGAAAGCAGCTCGCTCAGCCTAACCCTGACGCAGCCGATCTATCGCGGTGGACAGCTCTTTTCGCTGGAACGCACCGCCATCGCCACACTCAGCGCAACGGAGTTCGAGTTGCAGCAGCAGGTTCGGGTGATCATCCAAACCGTTGGCAACGCTTACGCGCAACTGCGCATCGCCAATGCTCAAATCCAATCCTCCGATCAACAGATTCGCGCCGCGCGTCTGGCGTTTGAAGGGGTTCGGGAAGAGGCCGCACTTGGCGCGCGAACCACCCTTGATGTGTTGGATGCGGAGCAGGATCTTCTGGATGCGCGGATCAGCCGTATCCAGGCCCAGGCCGACCTCTATGTCGGGGCCTATTCGGCGCTTGCCAGTGTCGGGTTGCTGACGGTTGATCATCTTGATCTCGATGTGCCGCAATATGACCCAACCGCGTATTACAACGCTTATGGCAACGGGCCTCCGCGATCGCCGACGGTCCGTGGGGACCGGTTGGACAGCGTTTTGGAGCGTTTTGGCCGCGAGTGACAAGGCACTGGCGTAATCTGCCAGGTTCTGCGGATATTGAGCTATCCATTGTGTGAGATCGCGGCTGCGGTTATCCTCGCGCCTACAAGAACACCCGCCCATGCGGGGAATCGAGGCGAGTCGAGGAGAGGTTGCGCATGTCTGATCCAGCAAAATCAGAGGCGATTGAGGATGTTTTGTCGTCAATCCGTCGGCTTGTCTCCGAAAACCATCCTGCCACTGAAAGCAAGGCCGCACCCGTCGAGGGGGCGGAGGCCCCGGCAGATGCCGAGGGAAAACTGGTTCTGACACCAGCTCTGCGCATCGCCGACCCTGACGATCCGTGGCGGCCGATTTCGGTTAGCGAGGAGGCGGAGAATCACGACGATCCCGAGAGCGCTGTGGACCATGACTCGTCAACGGATATCTCCGAGGACGAAATCGCAGACGATTCTGACCCCGAGACGGCGGCAGCGGACGAGGCCGCCGCAGAGGCCATCGCAGAGATAGAAGCGGCTGTTGCCGAAACCGACGGGGTTCCCGAAGAAGCCGCTGTCGAGCCTGGTCCGTTTGAACCCGAGCAGGGGGATAATGACTGGCCTGACGCGACCAGTGGCGACGCCGCGCTCGACATCGCAGCGCTGCGCCAGGCGCGCAAAGGCGAGCCGGATCAAGACGACGGCGCTCTCGAGGTAGAAGCGCCGGCCGAGGTTGCCGAGGATGATGACGCGGGCGGTGAGGCCGCCGAGTTGGCCGAAGACCACGCAACCTCCGACGAGCCCGCTGTTGAAGATCACGACCTTCAAGAGCAGGCCGAGCAGAACGCCGATGAGATAGATTGGTCGGAGCCCGAGAGCCTTGATGAACCTGTCGAAGCCGAAGAGCACGCTGAGGCAGAGCCTGACACGACCCCTATGTTCAGCCGCACCGCAGCCCGCGACCGGGTTGTGGATTTGGGCGCGCAACTGAAGGAACCCTCTGGTGAAGACGGGTTGGAAGATGTGGAGGATTTGGGCGAGGAGCCGGGTCTCTTCACTTTCCCCGAGCAGGCCGCGACGGAGATCGACGAGGAGGTGCTCCGCGAGATTGTGGCCGAGGTTGTGCGCGAGGAGATGCAGGGTATTTTGGGCCAGCGGATCACCCGCAATGTCCGCAAAATGGTCCGCCGTGAAATCCGCATGGCGCTGGCCGCCGAAGAGCTCGAGTAACAAGCCGCCCTTTCGAGACGGGTTTCCCTTGACCTCTTAGGCCGAGGCATCACTCTTATGCGCAATGTTTCCAATTCGCGACCATAACCCATCTGATCGCACGCCCATCGTGACCTATGGACTAATCGCGATAAACGTCGTGATTTTTCTCAGCTATTACCCCGGCCTGGCAAATAGCCCGGTGCAATTGGCAGGGTTCTACGACGAATGGGGCTTGGTCCCGGCGCAGCTTTTGCGGGAAGGAGAGGCGCTGCCACTGCTGACCTCGATGTTCCTGCATGGTGGCTGGATGCACATTATCGGCAACATGCTGTTTCTATGGATTTTTGGCGATAATCTCGAAGACCTTTTGGGCCATTTGGGCTTTTTGGTCTTCTATCTCGCATCTGGGGCCGCGGCCGGGCTGGGGCAGATCCTGTCTGATCCGAACTCGACCGTGCCGATGGTCGGTGCGTCCGGCGCCATCGCGGGGGTCATGGGCGGCTATCTCCTGATGTTCCCGCGGGCGCGGATCGATGTTCTTGTGATCATTGTGGTCATCATCAAGATTTTCACCATTCCCGCCTGGCTGATGCTGGGGCTCTGGTTCGCGCTGCAACTCTTCAACGGGATTGCCATCGATGCGACCGGTGGCGGGGTCGCTTATTGGGCCCATGCAGGCGGCTTTGTGGCCGGTGTGCTGTTTATGCTCCCGGTTTGGTTTCGCCGGGGCGGGGCCGGGTATTGGGCCGAGACACACGGCAAACCGCCGCATGAAGACGTCGAATACCGAGTGACCCGGCGCAGTGGCATCCCCCGCATACAGCGCCGAAGCGCGCCGCGCGGGGCCGATGACCGACCCTTGGGAGATCTCAGCCGGGTGCCGCGCACTGGTACCAGACGCGGACCGAGATCTCCTTGGACAGGCGGGCAGGATTAGACGTCTGATGCGAATGGCTGCGGCCTTCCGAGGGGTGATTTGAGCCTTCACCCCCGCATTGCCGGTATGCAACGAATGGTTGTTTCAGATCATGTCCAGTGGATCGCACTAAACGTGCGGAAACGACAGGCGTGGCTGTTCCAGAACTCAGACCTTCAGGGGATCAAGACAGCGCGCCCCGCCTTTCGAGCCTCAATGTGATCAAATGCCGATCTTCCATCCGACAACGGAACTTCAAGGCCGACTTCAAGCTTTGCCTGTCCTTTGTGAAGAAGGCGCACCAACTCAGAAAGCGCATTCGCGTTGGGTTGGAAAATTGTCCACTGATAGTTCTTTACGCCCTCTGGTAGGGCCTTGCGGCTGGCGCGCTTGCACAGGAAGGTCTTAACAGCGCCCTTGATCAAACCGCTTTCGTCAAAGGTCCGTAGCAGCGGGTGAACTGTTGTCGCATGCCCCAAGGCGTTCTCTCTTAAACAGCCAAGAAGCTGCTGGTCATGATCCCAAGTCGCAAAGTTAAGCGTCGCATCGAACAAACCCGCCAACTCGTCGAAAGGGGTGCTGGAGAGATCGACAGCTTTGCTGGTCCCTAGCTCCACGCAGTGGTCATGGTCTTTAGGAAACGCAATCGCCGTGACCTCGGCGCCCCAATCCGACAGCATCTGTATAGCAAACGAACCCAGACCGCCCGCGGCACCGTGGATGAGGACGTTCTTACCGGGCGCATTCTCTTTGGTGAGACCGGCACCCCGCACTGCCAGCCACATTGTTGTGAAGCTGTAGGGAAGTGCGGCGATAGTTTTCAAGTCAGTCCCGTCAGGGACCATGGCCAGTGATTCAGGGGCCGCCTTGACACAAACATGGCTCGAATGAGTACCCGCTCGGGAGGGCTTCTTGGCGCCGAACACCTGGTCTCCGATGTTATATGACGTAACGCCGTCGCCGACGGCAGAAATCGTCCCGGCGAAATCATTGCCAAGCACCATTGGAAACTCACCGGCGCCGAGCAACGACAAGAGCTTGCGACCATATCCCAAGGCCCGCTGTACATCGATTGGATTGACCGACGCCGCTGCAACTTCGATCTCCACCTCTCCGGATTTGGGTGCACTCCGAATGGTTTCGACTAGCTTCAAGGCGCCGGTCTCAGGATCTTGGCAAAGTAAGGATTTTCCGGGACTCATGAACTATGTCCTCAATCATGAAGGCACTGTTTGGGAGTAGTGTGTGGTTGGCCATCCTGAAGGCAGCCAACCACACACATTCCAGGTCACACAATGTTGCGTGGCCGGAGTAGGAGCAGGCCGCCCAAACCCCCAACCGTGCCAATCACATGGTTCATCTCGGCGACAATATCGGGCGCATGATAGCCCCAGATCGGCCAGGCGGTCCACCAGCCGAGATAGTAGAACACCGCCATGAAGGTCACGATCCCCCAGGTCTCCCGCGACACGCGGGAGCCTTTGATGGCGACCCAGATCAGCAACAGGTTGACCGGAAAGGCCAGCATCGCACCGCGAAAAGCGTGGTAGTTGGAATGGGTCGGACCATCGGGCAGATTCACCGCCGCAAACTCCGGGTTCCAGGTGAAGGCCAGCGTATACCAGACGCTTACAAAGCCCCCCATGACACCCAGCAGAATCAGAATGCGACCCATCAGTTGTCTTCGGTCCATCGGTCGTTTCCTTTCTTGTTCGGTTTCGCAGCGCCAGGTGTTCGCATCCTGCGCTTTTCAGGGGCTACAACGAAAGATGCAGCCTCCAAAATGGAATGCCGCATTCTGTTTCGCCGAGACCTACTGGCGGTTCGGAGACGTCGCCTTAACGATTGTTAAGGTGCCTGTATTTTCCTACGGATGCGGCTGAGTGAGACGGGCGTGATCCCAAGATAAGACGCGATGTAATGCAGCGGCACAAGGTCGAGAACGGCAGGGTCGTCGTTGATCAACGCCCTGTACCGCTCCTCCGGCGGTCTGCCAATCCGGTCGACGAAGAGGTCCTGATAGTTCACCAGGCAGTGGACGATTACCGACTCCATGTAATCCTTCATGCCGGGCGTTTTTGCGGCTTCCCGCTCCAGCTCGGATTTGTCTAGAATCCGCACCACACAAGGTGTAATGGTCTCAAGCTCGTATTTGCTCGGATCTCCAGTGTGTATGCTCTGCAAAGAGGCGCAGAGCTCGCCGGGTAGGAAGAACTTCACGGAGACATCTGCACCATCATTGTTGTGCCAAAGCCGAATACAGCCTGACTCGATGAAATAGGCGTGTCGGCTCACATCACCGGCATGCAGAAGCGTGAAGCGTTTCGGAAACGTTTTGGCAACACCAAGCCGTGAGAACAGCACCCGTAGCTCATGCGAAACCTTCACGTCTGCTTCCCCATCTTTCAGCCGCGCACAGACATCCTTTGCATACTGTCAGCAAATCACCAGACGCAAGATAACTGTCACTCACGACCACGTTGCTGTCATTCGCGTTGCAATGCAACCGAAGCGGACACCGATCTGGAGGAATTCAAAGGCAGCTTCGTCCGGCAAAGCTGGCACTCTACGCTAGCGTGCCGCCACTATCCGTCCGTCCAGTCTCGACCTGGCCACATCAGGCGCGTTCGGAGTATTCCATCGTCTCAGTGTTGATGATGACGTTTTCGTCTTGGCCCACAAAGGGCGGCACCATGACTTTCACACCATTGTCCAAGATCGCTGGTTTGAAGCTGTTGGCCGCTGTTTGACCCTTCACGACCGGCTCCGTCTCCACGATCTTGCACGTCACTTTTTGCGGCACCGTCGCATTGAGCGCCTCGTCTTCATAGAACTCCACCACGATGGTCATCCCGTCTTGCAGGAACGGGCGGCGGTCGCCAAGCAGGTCGGCGGGCAGCTCAATCTGCTCATAGGTTTCGGCATCCATGAACACCAGCATCCCATCGGATTCATACAAGAATTGCTGGTCTTTCTGTTCCAAACGCACCCGCTCGACCTTGTCGGCGGAGCGGAACCGCTCGTTCAGCTTCGACCCGTTGCGCAGATTCTTGAGTTCGACCTGTGCAAAGGCCCCACCTTTGCCGGGCTTCACATGGTCCACCTTCACCGCCGCCCATAACCCGTCATTGTGTTCAAGCACATTTCCGGGGCGAATCTCATTTCCGTTGATCTTTGGCATCGTCCGAACCCTGTCAAAACTGTGGCAAAACCTTGTGATTTGCTTGAGCCGACCTATATCTGGCGGCTAGCGGGGTGGCAATACACCGAGTTCAGTGCAGTTTTTCGCCGAGCTATGCGTTCGGCGAATATCATGTATGCAAAGATTGCATCACAGAATCGCACAAGAAAGCGGCATAAGAGGCGTCACGCCGAAAATGCAAGAGCAATAAAAAGGACGACGAAATGCGAGATTTCGTTGATGGCACTGCCTTCAACTTTGAGCAAGGCCAACGGTCGCGCAAACTGTTTGCCGCTGTTGTACTGGCTGCGTTGGATGATGCGATTGCCGACGACAAGAAATATGGCAACGGGCCGGAGCAGATCGCCCGTTGGGCGCGCTCCCGCGATGGGCGCGAAGTGCTGAGCTGCGCCGGTATCGACCCCAATGAGCGGGTTGTGTCGGGGCTGATGGCTTTTGTGGGCAATGGTGTGCGCACCTCCGTCGCGCTCAGCCGCGAAGAAAGCGAACGCCGGAACCAGGCCGAAGCTGCCTGATCCACACCACAGGAAAAGCTGCTTGAAAAGCGCGTCTCTCTGGGGCGCGCTTTTCAGTTTGGCGATGCCAAAACCTTTGAGACAAGCGGGTTTGGAAACTGCCGGGGCAGGGTGATTGCCCAGAATTCCTCATGCAGATCTTCCAATTGCGGGGCTTCGACCAAAAGCCCACTCTCCAACTCATCCCTGACCACGATCGGCGGGACCAGCGCCAAACCGGCATCTTCCCGCACCAAGAGACGCATCATCGCCATATCATCAGCCTCGGCCGCGATCACGGGCGTGACGTCCAGGCGCTCGCAAATCCGGTCGAATTGGGTGCGCAGCGTGTTCCCCTCGCTGGGCAGGATCAGCGGCGTATCGCGCAAGATCTCCGCAACGGGCCGGCCGTTCGGCAGACGATGGGGATGACCCACCAACCGCACAGGTTGATCGTCGATCCGGTGGCTGCGCCACGGCGTGGCTGCATCATGGCGCGGGGCTTCGTTGAGCAGCACCACGTCAAGGCGGAGCGCCTCCAATTCGGCCAGCAGTTCCGCCAAAGACCCCGCGCGGAGCACCACCGAGACATCGGGCGCGCCCAAGAGTGGCCGCAAGAACGTAAGCTGAAAGTTCCGCGACAGCGTGGCCAAGGCACCGACCCTGAGCACCTGCCGCGCAGCCACGCGTCCGGCGAGCGTCTCCAGCAACTCTTCACCCGCCTCAAAGGCCGTATCGGCGCAATCCAGCGCGATGCGCCCGGCTTCGGTCAGGTGCAGCACCCGCCCGCGCCGTTCAAAAAGCGCGTGGCCCAAACGCGCCTCTAACGTTTTTATCTGCGTTGAGACAGCGGACTGCGCCACGCCCAGGGTCTCGGCGGCCCGGGTCAGGTTGCCTTCATGCGCAACGGCATGGAAGGCGCGGAGATGGGTGTAATTCAGTTTAGCCATGCGTTCTATGATATAGAACGTTATCTGCATAACAATATATTTTTATTCTATTCATGTGGCCGCTACATCTCCCCGAACGCAGAACAGACTGACCGGAGACGTGCCCCATGACTTTCCTCGCCTATCTTGCGCCGCTGGCTCTGATTGCCGCCGCAATTGCCGCCTTCGCAGGCCCCGGTATGCGCCCGGCGCGCAGCTTGGCCCTGATCAACGCGGCGAGCCTCCTTGCGCTTGTCATCGCTGCGGCCATCGCGGTGACGGTGATGTTGCAGGGGCCGACAAGCTCCGCGCTGATCGGTGCCAATGGTCTCGGCCTGCAACTCCGGCTTGATGCGCTCTCGGCGGTGATGATGGCTTTGGTCAGCTTCATTGGCTGGGTCGTGCTGCGCTATGCCCGGAACTACATGGATGGGGACGCGCGGCAGGGGGCGTTTTCCGGCGGGCTGGCCCTGACACTTGGCGCGGTGATGCTTCTGGTGATGTCGGGCAATATCCTGCAACTGGTCTTGGCCTGGATGTTGACCAGCCTGTCGCTGCATCGGCTTTTGACCTTCTATGGCGAGCGCCCGATTGCCCGGCTCGCCGCGCGGAAGAAATTCCTTTTCGCCCGGATTGGGGACGTGTTCCTGATCTCGGCGGCCGTGATCCTGTTCCAAAGCTTCGGCACTGGTGAGATCGCCACGATCACTGCACAGCTGCAAACCGGCGAGATCCCCGGCGGCCTCACCTGGGCCGCGATCTTCCTGGCGATCACCGCGCTTCTGAAATCGGCGCAATTCCCAACCCATGGCTGGCTGACCGAAGTGATGGACGCGCCGACGCCGGTTTCGGCCCTGCTGCATGCCGGCGTGATCAACGCGGGCGGCTTCCTGGTGATCCGTTTCGCCGATCTGTTCCTGGTCGCCGTCCCGGCCATGCATCTGCTGGCCATCGTCGGCGGGTTGACGGCCGCGCTGGCCTCGCTGGTGATGCTGGCCCAGACTTCGATCAAGGTCAGCCTGGCCTGGTCCACGGTTGCGCAAATGGGCTTCATGCTGCTGCAATGCGGGCTCGGGGCCTTCTCGACCGCACTCCTGCATATCGTGGCGCACTCGCTCTACAAAGCGCATGCCTTCCTCGGCTCCGGTTCGGTGGTTGATCAGGCACGGGCCAAGTTGGGCCACCGGCTGGCGCTCCCGAAACTCTCCGATATGGGCTTGGCACTTGGCGTCGCGGCGCTGGCGGTCCTGGGCACCGGATGGGCCTTCGGTGTGACGCTGGAGAGCAAACCGGCGCTGGTCGTCCTTGGGGCCATCCTGGTCTTTGGCCTCGCCCATCTGATGGCGCTGGCCTTGGGGCAGCAGGCGCGCGGCGCTCTGGTGGCAAAGGCAGCTTTGGCCTCGGTCATGCTCTCCACCCTCTATTTCGGGCTGCAATTGGGCACCGAAGCCCTGGTGGCAAGCGCCGTTCCGGTGACGGGGGCCGTCTCCTTCGGTACCGCGCTCCTCATGGGGCTGATGCTGGCGGTCTTCGCGCTCACCGCTTGGATACAGCTTGCGGCCCCGCGCGCCGTGGCGTCGGGCCGCTGGCAAGCCTTCGCAGTGCATCTGCGCAATGGCTTCTACGCCACCACCACCCTCAATCGGGCGCTGGCGCCCTCGCTCAAAGCTTGATGCACGCGGAAGGACCAAAACAATGACCTTGATGACCGATATCACCGCCGATCTGACACCGCACGCCATCGCCACCGCCGCTGATAGCGCGGGCCGCCGCCTGGCACCAATCTGGCCGCTCAGCAGCTTTGTCGCCGTGAACCCGTTCCTGGGCCTGGCCGACCGGCCCTTTGACGAGGCCGTGGCCTATGTCGGCAAAATCGCCGGGGCGCAAATGACCTTGCCGCGGAAAGAATATGCCAACGCGATCACAACCGGGCGGATCACCGGCGCCGATCTCGACTATGCAGTGGCGCAAATGCCGGACGTGACGGTGGATGGATTGGCTTTGGCTCGTTTGGCCGATGAGGCTGGCCCGGAAGGTAAAACGCCTTGGAAGACCGTGGCCGATCTGGCGGTCGAAGCCACTGGCAGGGATTGGCCAGCCCATGTGACCGAGCGGATCGCAAGCTTTGCAGCCGCGCATTTCGACACAGGCCAGGCCGCGTGGAAACTGGCCGGGGCTGGCGGGCTCTGGGCCGCGTGGAAGGCGGAGGCCGCCCATGACGCCAGCGCTGAGATCCTTGGCGTCACCGGGGCACGTGCAAAAATCGCCACCTTGCCCGACGATGCGGAGGCAGCCTTACTCTGGGCCGCTGGTGAGCTTGGATTGTCCGAAGCCGTGTTGGCCGAGGTCTTCACCCGGGCCCTTTACACGATTTCTGGCTGGGCAGGGCATGCCCGGTATCACCTCTGGCAGGCGGAACTGGCGGGCGAGACTGATAACTCGCTCCGTGACCTCCTGACGGTTCGGATGGTTTGGGAGGCGCTGCTTCTGCTGCATGTAGATCGCGCGGCGTGGGAGCAGGCGAAAGCCGCCTACGCCGATCTGCCAAAGGCGGGTGTTGAAGATCGCGCCGCACTGGCGCTGCAAATCGCCTATGAGCATGGCTGGCAGCGGGAGGTGTTTGCGGAACTGGGGCAGGAGACACCCGCCGCGCCCGAGCGTCCCAATGTGCAAGCGGCTTTCTGTATCGATGTCCGCTCCGAGGTTTTCCGGCGCGCGCTTGAAACCACGCTTCCCGGGGTCGAGACCATCGGGTTTGCAGGGTTCTTCGGCGCGGCATTGTCCTACCGTCCGCTTGGTGCGGCACACTCCACCGCACGGTGCCCGGTTCTGCTGAGCCCGGCAGGCGAGGTGTCCGACGAAACCAATGCAGAGCTTGCCGCCACGCGCCAGGGCCGGATTGCGGCGAAATCGCTCTGGACACGCTTCAAACAAGCCGCCGTGGCCAGTTTCGGTTATGTCGAGGCGCTTGGGTTGAGCTATGCGCCGAAGCTGCTGGCGCAGTCGCTGCGCGGCACGACAGCGCTTGGCCAAGGCAATGCGGGTCTGACCGATGCGGAAGCGGCCACCTTGACCCCTTCCCTCGACGTGATCCCACCTGCAGATCGGGCCGCCACTGCCGCCACGATCCTGGGTGCGATGTCGATGGCCAAGGGGCCGTTTGCGCGGATCGTGATGTTGGCCGGGCATGGCGGGCAGAGCCTCAACAACCCGCATGCGGCGGGCCTGGATTGTGGCGCCTGCGGCGGTCACACAGGCGAGGCGAATGCCCGGCTGGTGGCCAAGCTCTTGAACGAACCTCAAGTGCGGGCCGAACTGCCCGACCATGGGATCGACCTCCCCTCGGATACGGTGTTCATCGCGGCTTTGCATGATACCACCACCGATCAAGTCGCGCTGTTTGATATCGACAATGTGGTTGAGAGCCATGCCGATGACCTTGCTCAGCTGCAGAAAGCCTTGAAAGAGGCGGGCGGCCTAGCCCGGGCGGAGCGCGCATCGCTTCTGTCACTTGATAAGGGTCTCGACTTGGATGGGGCGATTGCGGCCCGGGCCCGGGATTGGTCTCAGGTGCGGCCCGAATGGGCGCTGGCGGGCTGCGCAGCGTTCATTGCCGCCCCGCGTCACCGGACCCAAGGCACCGATTTGGCGGGCCGCTCCTTCCTGCATTCCTATGAGTGGCAGGCGGATGCGGAAAACGGCTTTGGTGTTTTGGAGTTGATCCTGACCGCACCTCTGGTTGTGGCGAGCTGGATCAACCTGCAGTATTACGGCTCTTCGGTCGACAACAAGGTCTTCGGGGCTGGCAACAAAGTCCTGCACAATGTCTCGGGCCTAGTTGGCGTTTTGGAGGGCACGGGTGGCGATCTTCGGCCCGGCCTCCCCCTGCAATCGGTGCATGATGGCGAGCGGTTGATCCACGAGCCGATGCGGCTTTCCGCAGTGGTCGAAGCACCGGTCGACGCGATGAATGCGGTGATTGAGAAACATGAGGGTTTGCGGGACCTGCTCGACAATGGCTGGCTGCATCTCTTCCAGATGGATGCCAGCGGCCAAGTCGCACTCCGTTATACGGGTGATCTGACATGGGAGCCGGTTGCGGGCCTCCCAATGGATCGCGCCGTCGCCTGAGCGTCATTCACGGATCAACAGGCCTGGAGGGGCGGCGTGGGGATGCGCCGCCCCTCTTTCATGTGATGGCGCGGGTCGGACGGAAGCTTGCGGAGGCGGCGAAAGTCTGACCGGAATTCTCGTCACGGATCTAGCTCGCGGGACCAAATCGTTCCCTTAGAAAACGCGATTCGGATGGTGGCCGCTGTGGGACTCGAACCCACACGCCCGAAAGCCTCGGATTTTAAGTCCGGTCTGTCTACCAATTCCAGCAAGCGGCCACGAGAAAAGCCATACAAGCCCGTTTCCCGAAGGTCGAGAGCCCCCGTGCAATGGACCGCAATTCCAAACACCCCCAACAATCAAACCGCGCCTAAAAGAGACGGCGCAACCAATCACGGCATATCTGCCCAAGGGTTCATTCAGCCGGAAATCGCGCAACACCGAAGATTTGCGGCAGATCAAGGCAGCTGAAATTTTTCAAGTCATACTAATATTTGGAACCGCGCCAATCTGACGGAGGCCATGATGGTCCGACAACGCAAAGAATTGCTAACCGTCACACCGCCCACTTTGGAGCGGTTTGGATTTGATCAGATTGACCAGGCCCTAGCGATAACCGGGCCCGCCATGCGGCGCGACTGGCTGTTGGCGCGGTTTCAGGAAGGGCTGCAACTGCGCATGTTGCGGGCGCCTGACCTGGGTCTCATCGCCTTCACGCCTGGCCGGGCGGCCTGGGTGCCGATTGCCGGTGCCGAAGAGGCCGTGGTGGTGCACGACCTTCGTGTCGGGGCGCAGTCGACCGCCCCCGAGACGGTCCGCCGATTGTGGATTGCGGTGGAGGAGTGGGCGCGGTTTTACGGATTTTCGTCGGTGCTGGCGCTCTCGGGTTCGGCCCTCGGCCTGATCCCGCCGGATATGATCACCGGGCGGCGCTATGTCTGTCTAGACGAGGGGCCGGGGAAGACCCGGTTGATGGGGAAGGTTCTGCAGGGGCCGATCTCTTTGCCACGGATTCCAAAGGATTGGGCGCTCCGCACGGAACGTCTTGGGCCGGGCCTCGTGATCCAAAGCACTGGGCTGTCCTCGGATTTGGAGGCGCGTGCGGAGGCCCTTCTCGGGCTGGCGCGGGCTGATGGTTTGGCAGCGCGTCATGAGCGTCTGGATTCGGCGCAAGCGGCGCGGACACGGGCGGTTACCCCTTCGGCGCTCTTCTCCGTCGTACTCGATGGCGAGGTGATCGCCAGTGACGGGCTTTCCGAGGTGCAGATTTGGACCGCGATCCGCCGACGGCTTGACGGGTAAGCCTTTGGGTCAGGCGCCTGCGTAGCTGCAAAGCGCATGGACGGACATACCCATCGTCTCCAGCTTGGCCCGCCCGCCGAGATCCGGCAAATCCACTACGAAAGCGGTGCCGACAACCTGCGCGCCCAAACGTTCGATCAGTTTGATCCCGGCCTCGGCCGTGCCGCCGGTGGCCAGCAGGTCATCGACCAGCAAGACGGCCTCTCCTGGGCTGAAAGAATCGTCATGTATTTCGACTGTGGCTTGGCCGTATTCCAACTCGTAGTCTTGCGAGATGGTCTTGGCGGGCAGTTTGCCGGCCTTGCGGATCGGCACGAAGCCTTTGGAGAGTTGATGCGCCACCGCGCCGCCCAGGATGAAACCCCGCGCCTCAAGCCCCGCAACTTTGTCGATCTGCTGCCCGACAAACGGGGCCAGGAGTTGGTCCACCGCCAAGCGAAATCCCCGCGGGTCTTGGAACAAGGTGGTGACATCGCGGAATAGGATGCCCTCATGCGGGAAATCTGGGATCGTGCGGATGTAGTCTTGCACCTGTTTTTGGTCGAGCATCTGCGAGCGGGTCCTTTGCGTGGGCTGCTGGAGGCAGTGTAGCGGGTTCGGCCTTTGGGAACAGCGTTTATGGCTGCGTCATAGGCGGGGATAGTGGCGTTGAAGCGCTTCCAGGTCTTGGCCGGACAGCCGGGTGACGGAATTGCTCTCTTCCGAGAAAATCGAGCGGCGATAGGCGGGGGAGGCGATATCGGTATGCAGGCCGAGCGCCTGGACCAGCTCTTCGAGCACGACACTCGCGATCTCGCGGCGGCGGATATCCCGGCTGATGGCGATGGCGGCGGCGGTGATTTCGTCGCCACGCGAGCGGAGCGCGACACGGCCGATGGAGATGTTCGTGCCATCCAGTTCGCCATTGCCGGTGCCAGTGATCTGTCCGCCTTGGGGTGTGTCGAGCAGGTAGACGGGGATCTCGAACTCACCCTCATAGACCCGTTCCAGGAACAGCCGCGCGCCCGAGCCGTTGATCTCATCAATTGCCTGATCCAGCGCGGTATCCACCAGATCGAGCTTGTAGCTGGGGAAGGTGAAGCCAACCTGTGCAATGCCAACGCGTAGGCGCAACTGCTGATCTTCGGGCCATCGGATTTGCGGCTTGGAGCAGGCGCCATCGGGTTCTGCACCGCAGGTGACCAAACGGTAAAACGCCTCGTCGCTGATCAATCCCGGGACGGCGATGAATTCCTGTGCCGCCACGGGCAGCGGGACGAGAGCGGCAAGAAGTGTGCGGCGGGTCAGCATGGGGTATGTGATGGGCGAGCGTGGCGCTGGGTTCAAGTTGCAAACGGGCACTTTGGTGGAACTGTTGCGCGGAGGGCGCGCGCCGTCACGCCCCCCTTCGGGAGCCCTCCGCCGCGCGCGTTGCCACGGCTGTGCCGCGTCCGGTGACGCATCACGCTTGTGCGCGGCGGAGCGTTGCGGTCAACACGCCCATCCCAATCAATGTGCCGCCGCCCGCGCGGGTCAGCCAGGGGATCACGCCGGGCCGTGTCAGGCGGCTGCGGAGTTGATCGGCGAGCAGCGCATAGGCCAGGGCGTTGATCGTCGCCAGCGCCACAAAGGTGCTGATCAGGATGGCGAATTGCGGGATCAGCGCCGCGTTCGGGTCGATGAATTGCGGCACGAAGGCAATGAAAAACGCAATCGATTTCGGGTTCAGAGCGGTCACCGTAGCGGCATGGCCGAAGGTTTTCTTGGCCGTGATCTCGGATGTGTTTGGCAAATGGGTCAGACCGGAGGCGCTCGCGGAGCGGATCAGCTTGACCCCAAGCCAGATCAGGTAAAGCGCGCCCGCCCATTTCAGGATCGTGAAGAGCGTAGCCGATGCCAAGACCAACGCGCCAAGCCCGGCAAGCGAGGCGGTCATCGCCACCAGATCACCAACAGCCACCCCGGCGGCGGTGGAGACGGCGACCCGGCGGCCTTGGCTGAGGGCATAGGAAAGGACCAGAAGAACCGTCGGCCCCGGGATCAGCAGCAAAGCGGTTGAGGCCGCGGTAAAGGCCAACCAAATCTCGAAACTCATCTTCGATCTCCTTCTGCGACCGGGCGGTGTGACAGCGCCCGCATCGCCGCCTCAAGCGGTCCATATCGGGCAACAAACTGCCAAGCCCAGGCATAGATCACGGTCACTGCAATGAAACCGGAGCTAATCCAGAAGATCTCTGCCGGGTCAAGCTGCCCTTTCAGCAGGCCGATTTCATCCATCACACCCATGCCCAGATAGATATGCGCGAGGTAGAGTGTCAGGGCCTGGCGTCCGGGCCGGGTGAACCAGCCGAGCACTTTGCCGAGATAGGGGGCCACCAGAAGGGCGGCCCCAATAGCCGCAACCGCGCTCCCTGAGGCCGCGAGCATATAGGCGGGACCGGGCGGGACCGGCGCTGTTGTCAGCAATTCGGCCAGTTCGGGGTCAGTGGCCGCAAGCAGGCCCGCCAGCCAGCGCGTGATGAGCGCAACCGCACTCCCCCAAAGCAGCAACTGAACTTGGACCCGACGCTGCGCCAAACTCATCCGCCCAAGCGCCATGCCGATTAGGAAAAACGCGGCCCATGGGATAACCGGATGCCAGCCATTGTAGAATGTGTGGCGGAGAAATCCGGGCAGGGTCCAGAAATCCGCATATGTGAGCGTCTGCCAATCCCACCCGCGCTCATAGTTGAACAGGATAAGCCCGATCAGCGCGGCCAGAATGAACCCCGCAGCGCCGAGCCAAAGCATGCGGGTCGAGGCGGCGACAAACATCAGCGCGACCAGGAAATAGACCGCGTAGAAATGCAGAATATCGGCGTCGAACAGCACCATATTGGCCATGCCGAGGGCAAAAAGCAGCCCGGCGCGGATCAGGGTTCCCCGCACCTCGCCGCGCCCAAGGGCGAAGCCGACACCTGCCAGGACCACGAAAAGCGCCGCCGCGCGGCCCTCCAGCAATCCGGTGAAGGCGGAGTAGATGTCGTCGCCCGGCACCACCTGCGCGGCGAGCCGAAAGTTGACAAAGACCATCCCGGCAAAAGCCGCAAACCGCGCCAGATCAAGCCCGTCGAGCCTCACAAAACCCGCCCGGCCACGGCCGAGAGCTTCTCAACCATCGCCGGATCACGCTTGTCGGGCGCGGTTAGGATCGCGAACTCCAAGGCGCGGTCGCAGCCATGCGGACAAGGCGCGCGCTCGGGCCCCAAGAGGCCTGGCAGTTTGGAAACCAGCGATTTCGCTTTGCCAGCATTGCCGCTCAGCGTCGCAATGATCTCTGCGATATCAACCTCGCCATGATCGGGATGCCAACTGTCATAGTCGGTGATCATCGCCACCGAGGCATAGCAAAGCTCCGCTTCGCGCGCCAATTTTGCCTCCGGCATATTGGTCATGCCGATGACGTCGCAGCCCCAGGCGTCGCGATACATGATCGACTCCGGAAGGGAGGAAAACTGCGGCCCCTCCATCGCCAGATAGGTGCCGCCGTCATGAACCGTAATGTCCGACGCATGCGCCGCCTCAAGACAGGCCGCGCCAAGCCGGGGGCAGGTTGGATGGGCAACACTCACATGACCGACAAGGCCGGGGCCGAAGAAGCTCTTCTCGCGGGCAATCGTCCGGTCAATAAATTGATCCACAATGACAAAATCACCCGGCGCCATCTCTTCCCGAAACGAGCCGCAGGCCGAGACCGAGATTACATCTGTGACGCCCAATCGCTTCAACGCATCGATATTGGCGCGGTAGGGCACAGACGAAGGTGTGTGCACATGGCCCCGGCCATGCCGCGGCAGAAACGCCATTTTGACGCCGTCTAAACGCCCGACCAAGATCGCATCGGAGGGTGCGCCGAAGGGGCTTGCGACGTCCGTCCAGGTTGCATCCTCAAGCCCGTCAATTTCATAGACGCCCGAGCCGCCAATGACGCCGATCATCGTCTCCATCTGTCGTCCCCTCGCATCCGGTTTGCGATCAAGCTATCGGCAGAGGAGCGGGCCGGCAACCGCTCCGGACGCTCCCTCACTCATCGGGGCAATGCGCTTGCCATGTGCCGGGTCACTCGCCAGGTCGAGAGAGCGAAAAGACCTCCTCGACCGCCGTGTAATCACGATAGCCAAGCCGGGCCAACGGGCGGAATTTGGTGACGTCGAAGATCCCGTCCACCAGGCAGTCTTCCCGCAAATGCACGCCCGTGACCTCCCCAAACACCACGAAATTGGCCGCCCCTGGCAGTTGCACAATCTGCGTCAGTTTGCATTCCAGATTGGCCGGTGCGTTGGCCACGCGGGAACAGGCGATCGTCTCGCACCCGGCGCGCTCAATCCCGGCCAGCGCGAATTCGTCGGTTTCCTTCGTCCAGTCGCCCGAGGTCTGGTTCATTCCGTCACGCGCCGCATATTCCACGATATTGACGCAGAAGACGCCGGTGTCGCGGATATTGGCGACGCTGTCTTTGGTGTCGCCCCGGTCGGGTTTCGTAGCGGTGGAGGCGAACATCACCTGTGGCGGCACATAGGCGACGGCGTTGAAGAACGAATAAGGTGCCAGGTTCTCCGACCCGTCTGCTGCGCGCGTGGATATCCATCCGATCGGGCGCGGCGTCACCACGGCGTTAAACGGGTTATGCGGCAGCCCATGGCCGTCTTCTGGTCTGTAGAACATGGTCGATAAGCCTCTCTAATTTGGCAAGGAGTTAGCCGCGTGTTAGGGCCAAGGCCAGAGACAAATGAACGACACGGGCCCCCATGTATCACCTGCTCCGCGAAGAGCCTGATGACCGATGGGAGGTCGAGGCGCTTTACGATCTATGTTTCGCGCCCGGGCGCGAGGCGCTGTCGAGCTATCGGTTGCGCGATGGCGTGCCAGCGGTGCGCGACCTCTGCCATGTGGCGCGAGATGGCGATGGCATTTTGGCGGGTGCGGTGCGGTTTTGGCCTGTTCGTGTGGGGGAATCTGGCGTGGAGGCGTTGTTGCTCGGCCCCATCGCGGTGCACCCGACCCGCCAAGGCGAAGGGTTGGGCGGCTTGTTAATGGAGCAGGGACTCAGCCGCGCGCGTGAGGCCGGTTGGTCCCGGGTGATGCTGGTCGGCGATGCGCCATATTATGCGAAGTTCGGCTTTCTGCCGCTTCGGGGCGTGCAGATGCCACCGCCGACCAACCGGGACAGGGTGCTGGGCATTGGCGATTGGGCCGAGGTCACGGGCGATGTGACGCCCTGGCGACACTAGGGGCCGGGTTCTCGGAGCGCCGATTCAGATAGCGCCTGCTGGCGTGATTGAACCGCCCGCGGGCTATCTTCGACCCATGATCATAGTATTCACAAGACATGGAGGAACGGGATATGACCCGCCGCAATACTTACACCGCATCCACCGCTCTGGTTGTCAGCCTCCTGCTCGCCAGCGTCGCCAGCGCGCAGACGTTGTCTCGCGACGGGGCCGGAGATGGCGCCCACGGCCCGGCATCCCAGAGCGCCCCCGGCTGGCCTAACGGGCTTGACCGCGAGCTCGCGCATCAACAAGCCGCCCGAGGTATCGATGACTCAGAGGAAGGGATCGCCGCGTCTTCGGTACAGCTCCAGGACATCGCTCGCCGCTGCGCTGCCGCAGGGGGGCAGCCGCTTCGCGAGCGCGACACCGGCGTGTTTCACTGCCATGATGAGAACGGTGCAGAGATCAGCACTTACTGAACCTATAGGCATAAGGAGGAGTTGAGATGCGATCCGGTTACAAAGAGCGTGTGTCGGACTGGTATGCTTTTGCGGGGGTCAGCCTCTGGCTTGGCGGCCAGGCGATCTGGCGGCTGACCGTTCCGGCGCGCGAGATGCTGAACGGACCGTTCACAACGGTCGAGTTCTATTTGGATCTGGCGATGCTGGCGCTGGTGGTCTGGTCCAGTTCCAATCTCGCCCGGCGCAGCGATGGCCCCAAGGGCTTGCGGTCCGCGCGCCCGCTCCTCGCGATGATCGGCATTGCCGGCGGGGTGACCGTTCTGGCGATCCGGCTTCTCACCGATAATGGCTGGTTTTCTGGCCATCTCGACTGCTGTACCGGGTACTTGCGCTGACAATCTGCGCGGACGTATCCCTGCCGATTGCCGAACCACATGCGGCGCAGCAATCCGTCGCGGCGGATGAAATGGTGATAAAGGGCTGCGCCGACATGTGCGAGGATTAAGAGACCCAAAACCGTGGCGAGGGCACCATGCACAGCACGGGGCGGAAAGGCTGAGAAATCAACGGGTAACGGATCGCCCGAGCCGCCAAATACAATCGCTGGAAGTCCGGCCATGACCGAGATCGCAATGCCCGAGCCACACATGGCGAAAACGACCAGATAGAACAGCCAATGGGCGGCCGTTGCGCCCTTGTTCAGCACCGCATTGCCGATATCCGCCTCGGGTGGCTTTGCGGTGACCAAGCGCACGATCAACCGGGTCAGCATCAGTGCCAGGATCGCAATACCCATCCCCATATGCATACGGAGTGAGATCAACTTGAATGGGTCATCATTTGGCGTCGCCGCCAGGACCTGCCCGCCCATGATGAGACCACCGATGATCATCGCGGCAAGAAGCCAGTGTAATGTGACAAGGATCGGATGATAGCGGGTCATAAGCTGTACCTTTCGATCTGCACTGAGTCGGGTGACAGTGTATCTTGCTTCCGCTATTGTTGCTATCGCAACGGTATCGTATCCGCTGGAGGCGAGTTAAAGCACTGGTATGGATGTAAAAAAAACAACGCAGCAGGTGCGGGAGAGTTCGTTTGGCTGGATGATCAAACGTCTTGCCGCGCGGCTGGATGATGAGATGAACGCGAATCTGGCACCGCTTGGGCTCGATCTGGCGTCCTTCGCGATCATGATGACGGTGTTGGAACGCAGCCCGCTCAGCCAGGCCGCAATTGGGGAGCGGTTGCAGATGGCGCCGTATAAGGTCAGCCGGTCGCTCGATACACTTGAAGCGCTCCGATATCTCGCTCGCCATCCCGATCCCGCCTCGCGCCGGGCCCATGTGATCCGCCCGACCGATTTGGGCCAGCGGATCGCGCCGCAGCTTTATGCCGTGGTCAGCGGTGTGAACGGGAAATTGGTCGCGCCCCTCTCGACCGAGGACCGGCGCGATTTGGCGGGCATGCTGACCCGGATGATGGTGGCGCAGGACGCTTGGGGCGGATCCGAATAGGTTACGAAAATCGGGTCTATGGCGAATTTTCGTAACCTATTTTTGATTTGTGGGCACTCAGCCCTGCTGCCGGAACCAATCCATGACGGCAGGGCGGACCGACTGTGCGCCCGTCGTGCGCGCCTCGTTGATCACATTGCGCACCTCGCGCAGATCGACCCGGCGCAGCAGGCTTTTGACCGGGCCAATTGAGGCCGGGCGCATTGACAGGCTGCGCAAACCCATGGCCGCGAAGCAAAGCGCCTCAATCGGACGCCCGGCATCTTCACCGCAGAAACTGAGCGGCGTATCGGTGTCGTCGCAGCGATGCACGATCTGCTCAAGGAAGGTCAGAAACGACACATTGAGCGTGTCATACCGCCGCCGCACCCTCTCATTCTCGCGATCCGCCGCAAAGAAGAATTGTTTCAGATCATTGCCGCCGATAGAGATGAAATCAGCCATCTCAAAGAAATGTCGCGGTGCAAAGGCCAGGCTGGGGGTCTCAAGCATGGCCCCAATCTCGATCTCGGCGGGCAAGGTGTGGCCAAGCGAGTCCTCGCGGTCAATCTCCCGCAACAGATGGTCCCGCGCCTCGATAAACTCTTCAAATTGCGCGACAAATGGGAACATCACGGTCAAGGGCCGACCATGGGCCGCGCGGATCAGCGCTTGTAACTGCATCCGCATCACGCCGGGCTTGTCCAACCCCACGCGGATCGCCCGCCAGCCGAGCGCCGGGTTCGGCTCATCCTGCGGCTTCATATAGGGCAGCACTTTGTCGGAGCCGATATCAAGCGTGCGGAACACCACCCGTTTGCCCCCGGCGCTGTCCATCACGCGGGCATAGAGGGCGGCCAGCTCACCCCGGCGCGGCACCTTGTTGCGGGTCAGGAATTGCAGCTCGGTCCGGAACAGGCCCACGCCTTCCGCCCCCGAGGAGGGCAGCGAAGGCAGATCCGCCATAAGCCCCGCATTCATATGTAAGGAGACCACCGTGCCGCAGAGTGTCTCTGCCGGTTTGTCACGGATCGAGGCATAGCGTTCCTGCGCCGCCGCGACCATCGCCATCTTATCGCGGAACGCGGCGGCGACCGTTTCTTCGGGGCGCAAATGCACGATGCCCTGATCGCCATCGACCAAGATCGGATCGCCGTTCAGCGCCTCCGCCGTAATGCGTTTTGCGTTGACAACCAACGGGATAGCCAAGGCGCGCGCGACAATTGCGGCGTGGCTGCCGACAGAGCCCTCTTCCAAGACCACGGCTTTCAACGAGCGGCCATAGTCGAGCAGATCGCCAGGGCCGATATTGCGCGCGACCAGAACCGGATTGTCGGGCATCTGTGCGCCCGCGTCCGCGCCTTGGCCGGTCAAAAGCCGCAGCATGCGGTTCGAGAGGTCGTCGAGATCCTGCAACCGCTCCCGCAGATATGCATCCGGCACCGTCTCCATCCGGGCGCGCGCGGTGGATTGCTCCTTTTCCACGGCCGCCTCGGCGGAGAGGCCCCGGGCGATATCTTCCTCCATCCGGCGCATCCAGCCCCGCGAATTGGCGAACATGCGATAGGCTTCCAAGACCTGCATCTGTTCGCCATCGCCCTTGGGGGCCTGCGTCAGCATCTCATCAACCGAGACTCGCAGTTGATCCACTGCATCGCGCAGGCGGACCAACTCTGCATGGGGGTCCTCGGCAATCGGGTTGGTCACAACCACACGAGGCTCATGGAGGTAGACCCGGCCTTCGGCCACACCTTCCTGGGCAGACCCGCCACGGAGCAACACCTGTTGCTGATGCCGTGGTGAGAGGGCGGCGCCTTCGCCCAGAAAGGCGCCAAGTTCGGTCATCTCGGCAATCACCATGGCGACGACTTCGAGAGCATAAATCTCGTCATCGGAGAATTGCCGCGCCTCTTTCGACTGCACCACCAAGACACCGAGACGTTCGCCCAAACGTTGGATCGGCACACCTAAGAAGCTGGAGAACCGCTCTTCCCCCGTCTCTGGCATATAGCGGAAGCCAGGCTCGGCCGGGGCATTGGCGGTATTGATTGCGTGCGCGCGGGAGGCGACCCGACCGACCAGGCCCTCGCCCATGCGCATCCGGGTCACATGCACAGATTCCGGCGCGAGGCCTTCGGTGGCGCAAAGCTCCAAAGTGTCGGCATCGCGCAGCAGATAGATGGAACACACTTCGGTGCCCATGGAGTCGGCGATCAGATGGGTGATCCGATCAAGCCGCTCCTGCCCCGCTCCGGCCTCGGCCAGAGTGGCCTGCAAGCGGCTGAGCAGCTTGCGGCTTTCGCTTTCGGTTTGTTCGGGCATCCCGCCGTAACCCCTGCGCCTTCCGTCGCCCTACGCATAGCGCGGCGTGGGGGCAGGGCGCAACGGCGGAGCGGTTAACCGGCAGAGCGACGATGCGGCGGCGTATGGGCGAAAACGGTCCCTGTCTTGGCGGTGATTGGCCGGTGCCGCCTACGCCAACGGCCCGTGATATTAGACCGAACGGGTGAGCCCGCCATCGATGCGGAGATTCTGGCCGGTCATATAGGCGCCGCCTTCTGAGGCGAGATAGGAGATTAGTGACGAGACTTCGTGAGCACTCCCGTAGCGCCCCATCGGGATGCGGGCGCGGCGGTCTTCGGTCTCGGGCAGGCTATCGATGAAACCCGGCAGCACGTTGTTCATGCGTATATTGTCTGCTGCGTATTTGTCGGTGAAGAGCTTGGTGAAAGCGGCGAGGCCTGCGCGGAACACGCCCGAGGTCGGGAACAGAGGATCGGGTTCAAAGGCTGCGAAGGTGGAAATGTTGATGATCGCGCCGCCGCCGTTTTGCTGCATCACCGGGGTGACAAGACGGGTCGGGTGGATCACATTCATCAGATAGACCTCCATCCCCTGATGCCAATCCTCATCAGAGATTTCCAGAACTAGACCCTTCGGCCCGTGCCCTGCGGAGTTGACCAGCACATCGATGCGGCCCCATCGGTCGACGGACCGGTCGACGAGTTGTTTCAAGGCTTCGTTGTCGAGGTTCGATCCGGTGACGCCAACGCCGCCCAGTTCCTCTGCCAAGGCCGCCCCTTTGCCGGAGGAAGACAGCACAGCCACATGAAAGCCATCGCGGGCCAATTGCCGGGCCGCATCGGCACCCATGCCAGACCCGCCCGCCGTTATCAGGGCGACTTTCTCTACAGTCATCAGCTTCACCTCCGATTGGGTAACTTGATTTCCTGTCTAGTATATGAGTGTTTTTGGAGCAGAGGTGACACATGTCTTCTGCGATCTGAGGATAGAAAAACTATTGCCAAAGCAGATTTCTCTTCCGCCGTTGAATGGCCTGCGGGCCTTTGAAGCCGCCGGTCGGCGGTTGAATTTCCGCGCGGCGGCGGAAGAACTGGGCGTGACCCAGGGGCGGTCGCGCAACAGGTGCGCGGCTTGGAGGACAATCTGGGCCTGATGCTGTTTGAGCGCCTGCCGAAAGGGTTGGCCTTTACGCCGGCAGGTCGCGCGTATCATGCCGAGATCGCGGCAGCCTTCGGGCTTTTACACCGCGCCACCGAAACCCTGCGCCCCGCGCCGAAACGGGTCACAATCAGCGTGACGCCCACCTTCGCGTCAAAATGGCTGATCCCCCGCCTGCCTGAGTTTGCGGAGCGGCATCCAGAGATCGATCTGCGCATTTTGGCAACTGAGGGCGTATCGAGCTTTGAGGCGGACGGTATCGACTTGGCTATTCGGCAAGCGCAGCCACCCTTCGGAGCGAGTCTCGATGCCCGGCTGTTGTTCCGTCACGAGGTGATCGCTGTCTGTGCGCCCGGGTTGGTCGCGGGGCGGGATCTGCCCCTTCCTCTCGATGAACTGACCAAGCTTCCACCGCTGCACGACACCCATGATCTCTGGCCGCGTTTCGTCGGGAGGTGATGGGGCTGGCGGATGTGGCCCGCCAACGTGGCGTGCGGTTTAGCCAGACAACGCTTACGCTTGATGCGGCGCTGGCGGGGCAGGGCGTGGCCTTGGCCAGCCGGTTCCTGGTGGAACAGGATCTGGCGGTCGGGCGATTGGTGCAACCCATTGCGGGTCGCCTGGTCGGCGATAAAGACTTTCATATGTTGGCAAGATCAAAAGCCCATCGACGGCCCGTCGTGGATGACGTGATGGATTGGCTGGCCCAGGTGTCTGACGACGCCATTTCGCCGTGAACGCGTCGGTCAAGGCGTCCTCGACGGATCGCGGAGGGTTTGGATGACATGCCGCATCATGGCCAAGAAGGCGTCTTGTTCTTCGGCAGTTAAGCCTTGCAGGGCGCGGGCGTTTTCCGATCGGGCGGCCTCGGTGGCTGGGTTTTGCAGGGATTTGCCGCGCTCGGTCAGCCAAATCCGCTGAAGCCGCCCATCATCAGCATCCTTGGTGCGGGTGACCAACCCATCGCGTTCCATCCGGGTCAGTGTGTTCGCCATCGTCGCCTGTTCGATATCGAGGCGCTGGACCAGCTCGGATTGTGTCTGACCGTCCCGGGCCCATAACTCCAGCATTGCGGGGAAATTGCCGGGGCTGAGCCCGAGCGGCTTGATCCGGGCATGAATGGCGCGCGCGAAGAGCCGGGCCATGTGATTGGCGAGGTATCCCGCCGAGTCTGTTTTGTCGAACGCCATGCCGCAGCGTAACTTTGGATAGCAGGCTATGCAATGATCAATAGCTTGCTATATAATGAGGTCGCGCGCTGGCCCAAACGATTCGCCGCGCAGTTTTATATAGCTCGCTATGCAAAAGGAGACATGATATGATCCGTGTTCTGCACCCCATCGCCGGGGGACTCGCGTTTTCCCTGATTGTTGTGTTTTTTAGTACGACGCTGATCTCGGAACTGTTCGGGTCGGTTGAGATGATAACCGCTGTGAAAACTGCTATCCCCTGGGGATTCTTGGTGCTGATCCCGGCCATGGCGGGTGTCGGCGGAACCGGACTGCTCCGCGCGAAGGGGCGTCGTGGTGGCCTGCTTGGGAAGAAGGCGCTGCGCATGCGCTGGATTGCCCTGAACGGGCTCTTGGTCTTGGTGCCCTCGGCATTGTTCTTGGCCGATCGCGCGCGGGACGGTCTGTTTGATACAGCGTTTTATGCCGTCCAGGGCGTGGAGCTTGTTGCGGGCGCGACAAACATCATCCTGATTGGGCTGAGCATTCGGGACGGGTTGCGGTTGTCTGGCCGTCTTCGGCCGCGTCGCACCACAGGCCGCGCTTAAGCGGCCTGCTCCAATCCGAACGCGTCATGGAGGGCTTGAACCGCCAGTTCCATGTATTTCCGGTCGACCAGCACCGACACCTTGATCTCAGAGGTGGTGATCACCTTGATATTGATCCCTTCGTCGCGCAGCGTGGAGAACATTTTCGACGCCACACCGGCATGGGAGCGCATGCCGATCCCGACGATGGAGACTTTACAGACATCGGTATCGGCGACCAGATCGTGGAAGTTGATCTCGCCCTTCTCCTTCGCCTCATTCATCGCGGCCTCAGCGCGCTTCACCTGATCGGTAGGGCAGGAGAACGTCATGTCGGTCCGGCCTTCTTCGGCGATGTTCTGAACGATCATGTCCACATTCACGCCCGCCTCGGCCAAGGGGCCGAAGATGGCGGCGGCGATCCCGGGGCGGTCTGCGACCGAGACCAGGGTCATTTTCGCCTCATCACGGGAATAGGCGACACCGGCAACCACATTGCTTTCCACGATATCCTCCTCGGCACAAACAAGCGTGCCCGCATTTTCATTGTTGTCTTCAAAACTCGACAGCACCCGCAGGCGCACATTGTAGCGCATCGCCAATTCGACGGAGCGGGTTTGCAGCACTTTCGCGCCGAGCGAGGCCAGCTCCAGCATCTCTTCAAATGCGATCTTTTCCAGCTTGCGCGCTTTCGAGGTGATGCGCGGGTCGGTGGTATAGACGCCATCCACATCGGTGTAGATGTCGCAGCGCTCCGCGCCGAAGGCGGCGGCAAAAGCCACAGCGGTGGTGTCGGACCCACCGCGGCCAAGGGTGGTGATCCGACCCTCGGGGCTGATCCCTTGGAAGCCGGCGACCACGGCCACTTTCATGCCTTCGTCGAATTTGGCGTTGATATTCTCGGTCGGGATTTCCTCAATCCGTGCGGCGGCATGGGCGGATGTGGTCTTGAGCGGCACCTGCCAGCCCTGCCAACTGCGGGCGGGCACGTCCATTTCCTGCAAGGTCAAGGCCATCAGCCCGGCGGTGACGTTCTCGCCCGAAGAGACGACGGCGTCATATTCGCGCGCATCGAAAAGCGGCGAGGTCTCATCGACATAGCCGACAAGCTTGTTGGTCTCCCCCGACATCGCAGAGACGATGACGATCACATCATAGCCATTGGCCACTTCGCGCCCGACGCGTTTGGCCGCGCGGCGGATGCGGTCGAGCGTGGCGACAGAGGTGCCGCCGAATTTCATCACCAGAAGGGGCATGTGCCCGAAACCCTTTCGATTGGTCCGGGCCGGGTCATAAGCGGGGGCGTTCGGGCTGACAAGGGGCGGGAGTGTCGCTAGGTTGGGTGTGATTGGGACAGGAAGGCTGACATGAAACTGACATTGGCGGATTTAGAAGCGGCGGCAGAGCTGGTTTACACACAGATGCAGGCGACGCCGCAATATGCCTGGCCGCAACTCGCCGCAGAGACCGGGGCGGAGGTATGGATCAAGCATGAGAACCACACGCCGACCGGATCGTTTAAAGCGCGGGGTGCCATCACCTTCATCGATTGGGTGAAACGAACCTATCCGGAGGCCAAAGGCATCTGCACCGCGACGCGCGGCAATCACGGGCAAGGCCAAGCGCGCCAAGCCGTGGCGGCGGGGCTGACCGCGAAAGTCTATGTGCCACATGGCAACTCGGTTGAGAAAAACGCCGCGATGCGGGCCTTTGGCGCCGAGGTGATCGAATTCGGAGAGGATTTCGATACCGCGCGGGAGGAGGCGTTTCGCGTGGCCGAGGCCGAGGGTTTGGTCATCGTGCCGCCGTTCCACCCAGAGATCGTGCGTGGCGTGGCGACCTATGCCTATGAATTGCTGTCGGCGGTGCCCGATTTGGATGTGATCTATGTGCCCGTCGGCTGCGGCTCGGGCATCTGCGGCAATATTCTGGCGCGCGATGCGTTGGGGGTGAAGACGAAGATTGTCGGCGTGGTTTCAGAGCGGGCCGATTGCGTGAAGCAGTCGGTTGAGGCCGGGCGGTTGATCGAGACGGAGAGTTCCGCAACCTTCGCGGATGGCATGGCGGTCCGGGTGCCGGTGGCCGAGGCGTTTGAGATCTATTCCAAGGGGGCCGCGCGGATCATCTCAGTCAGCGATGAGGAGGTCGCCGAGGCGATCCGCATCTATTATCGCGACATCCATAATCTGGCGGAAGGGGCAGGAGCCGCGCCGCTGGCCGGATTGCTGAAAGAGAAAGACCAGATGCGCGGTAAGAAGGTCGGCGTGATCCTCTGCGGTGGGAATATCGATACCGAGTGGTTCCTGACGGTCTTGGGTGGGGGTGTGCCAGAGGTGTGAGGGACCCGGAAATTTGAAATTTCCGATCCGTTTTTCATCCGAAAAACGCCCCCCCACCCGTTAGGGCAAGTGTTTCCCGGCCTCTTTTCGGGCGAAGGGTTTCATCTTCTCGCCATGGGTTGCGAGAAAGTCGCGGACCGTGTCGGGATCGCGTTTCGAGAGATCGCGGAGCCACCAGGCCACGGCCTTCTGGATGAACCATTCCGGGTCTGCCACATAGTCGGAGCACCAGCCAAGAATGCGGGTGCGCGCGGTTTGCTCTACCAGTTTGGGGTGCCGGGATTTACAGAACTGCAGTGTGAAAACCAAGGCCGCGCGTTTGGTCCAAAGATGGTCTGAGCGGGTCCAGGTCTCGACGTCATCAAGACGGGTGGGATCGGCCAGAAGTCGCTTCTGCCCGCCTTGTGCAACGGCGTCAGCAATGGCCCAGCTATCGAACTCCGGCACAAACCCTTTGATGCAGTCCCAGGCTGGGCCGTCATCCGGTTTGATCCGCGCTTGCAGGAAGAGCTTTCCCGCCGCGACCCGGGCCTCGAAAATGTTGCTGGCCCACAATCCTTTGGCCAGCGTAACCAAGCCAGGCAGATCATGGGACTTCCGCCATTGCGCGGCCAGATCGCCGGTGATCGCATTGGACAGCCCCAGATACTGCCGGTCCACCTTGTGATAGGCGCGCATCTGCGCCGCACGTTCCGGGTCCGCATGGGCCCTCAGGGCGCGCAAGGCGTCTTCGACGGTCATACCGGGATGCCGGTGGGCTTGCCGTCGATGGTTTCGGTATTCTGCTTCGCCCAATGGGTGCGGATATCGGCGTCGGATTTGCTGTCGACCCATTGCTGCATCGTGGGCCGCTCCCCCACATAGTCCATGAAGGGTACGGCGCAGCCGCAGGAGGTTTGCACCAGATCCACCTCGATATCGAAGATCTGCCGCGCACTGCGATGGGGCGGGAAGAGCGCGGCCATCTCGGCCCAGTCCGGATCGACAGGATGAACAGCCCGGGCGGTGCCATAGCAGCGCAAGATCAACGGGCGTTTGGAAAAGGAACACCACATCAGGGTGATCCGCGGCTGTTCCAGAAGGTGCCCGGCGGTTTCATTTCCCGAGCCCGTGAGGTTCAGCCAGGCAATCCGGTTGGGCCCGAGAACGCGCAAAGATTCCATGCCCTTGGGGGAGATGTTCACCCGCCCATCAATGCCTGCCGTGCCGGAGAAGAATAGAGGCTGCTCAGCGATGAACCTCTGGTGATCTTCTTCGATTTTGTCGAATTGTTTGGCCATCACTCCACCGTCACGGATTTCGCCAGATTGCGCGGCTGGTCCACATCGGTGCCCTTATGAACTGCCGTGTGATAGGCGATCAACTGCGCCGGGATGGAGTAGAGGATCGGGGCGAAGAACGGGTCAACCTCGGGCATGACCAGGGTTTTCCACGCGCCGTCCGAGGCTTGTTGCGCGCCGGGTTTGTCGGTCACCAACCAGACTTTGCCGTCGCGCGCCATGACCTCCTGCATGTTCGAGACGGTCTTGTCGAAAAGCGCGTCGCGCGGGGCCAGAACCACCACCGGCACAGTTTTGTCGACCAAGGCGATTGGACCGTGTTTCAACTCGCCCGAGGCGTAGCCCTCGGCATGTATATAGCTGATTTCCTTGAGCTTTAACGCGCCTTCCAGCGCCAGGGGGAACATCGCGCCGCGCCCCAGGAACAGCACGGTTTGGGCGCGTGCCAAGGTGCGCGTATGGCGCTTGATCTGATCCTCCAATGCAAGCGCTTGGTTGATCTGCGCCGGCAGGGCGCGGAGCTGCCGCAGCATGTCGGCCTCGCGCGCGGCATCAATCCGGCCTCTTTGCCGGGCGGCCAAGATCGCGAGGTTGGCCAACACGCCCAGTTGGCAGATGAACGCCTTGGTGGAGGCCACGCCGACCTCGACCCCGGCCTTGAGCGGCAGCGCCAGGTCGCTTTCCCGGGCGATAGAGCTTTCGGCCACATTCACCACCGAAAGTATCCGGGCGGCTTTGCCTTCGGCATAGCGCAGCGCGGCCAGCGTGTCGGCGGTCTCCCCCGATTGGCTCACGAAAAGAGCGGTCGCTTTGTCGGAAACCGGCGGCTCACGGTAGCGGAACTCGCTGGCGATATCGACATCGCAGGGCAGGCCCGCCAGCTGTTCAAACCAGTATTTCGCCACCAAGCACGCGTAGTTGGCCGTGCCGCAGGCAACCAGGATGACCCGGTCGGTCTCGCTAAAATCCACATCGCCTTCTGGGATCTGCACCGTGTCGCCCTGGGCGTAATGCGCGAGGCAATCGGCCAGAACCGTGGGCTGTTCAAACACCTCTTTGGCCATGAAATGCCGGTGCCCGCCCTTGTCGATCTGGGTCGCCTGGGCGGCGATTTCGCGCAATTCGCGATTGGCCAAGCGGCCTTTGGCATCATAAATCTCGGCCCCTTCACGGGTGACAAAGGCATAGTCGCCTTCTTCGAGATAGGTGATCCGGTTGGTCATCGGGCTAAGCGCGATGGCGTCGGAACCGACATACATCTCACCATCGCCATGGCCGATCGCGAGCGGTGAGCCTTTGCGGGCGGCAACGATCAAATCACCTTCGCCTTGGAACAGGAACGCCAGCGCGAAGGCCCCTTCGAGATGTTTCAGCGTCTCGACGGCGGCGTCGCGCGGCGTCATGCTCTGGTCGAGGTAATGCTCGCAAAGTTGCGCGACGGTTTCCGTATCAGTTTCGCTTTCCCACGCCGCGCCGTTCAGCCGGTCACGCAGTTCACGGAAATTCTCGATAATCCCGTTATGGACCACTGCGACGCGACCCGCGCGGTGGGGATGGGCATTGGCGACGGTCGGCCCGCCATGGGTCGCCCATCTTGTATGGCCAATGCCGGATTTGCCCGGTAGTGGGTTGTGCACCAACGCATCGCTGAGATTGACCAGTTTGCCAACGGCGCGGCGGCGGTCAAGCGTGCCGTTTTGCACCGTGGCCAAACCGGCGCTGTCATAGCCCCGATATTCGAGCCGTTTGAGGGCTTCGACTAAGATCGGCGCGACCTCATGATCGCCCAGAACACCGACAATGCCACACATGTTCTACTGCCCTTTTTGCTTGGCTTTGATCGCGCGGAGCCGGGCCATCAGTTTGGCCGCCAGCCCGGGTTTGTTGATCTGCTTGCCGCGTGCGACGGCCAACGCCTCACCCGGCACATCTTCGGTGATCACCGATCCGCTCGCGGTCATCGCCTCATCACCGATTGTGACCGGCGCGACCAGCATTGTGTTGGAGCCGATAAAGGCCCGCGCGCCAATCTGTGTTTGGTGCTTCATCACCCCATCGTAGTTGCAGGTAATGGTACCGGCACCAATATTGCTGGCCGTGCCGATGGTCGCGTCGCCGATATAGCTCAGATGGTTGACCTTCGCGCCTTCGCCGATTTGGGCCGCTTTCACTTCAACGAAATTGCCGATCCGCGCGTCATTGCCCAGTTCTGCGCCCGGGCGAAGACGGGCATAGGGCCCGACAATGGCATCAGCGCCCACATGGGCGCCTTCGAGGTGCGAAAAGGCGCGGATCGTGGCGCCGGATTCGACCGTAACACCGGGGCCGAAGACCACGTTTTGCTCCACCACCGCATCGCGTCCGATATATGTGTCATAGGCGAAATGCACCGTGTCGGGGGCGGCTAAGGTCACGCCTGCGTCGAGCATCTCGGCGCGTTTGGCGGCTTGGAACAGCGCCTCGGCCCCGGCCAGTTCTGCCCGGGTGTTGATGCCGAGCGTCTCCGCCTCGGGGCAGGTGATCGCGGTGGCGCTCAGCCCTTCGGCGGCCGCAAGAGCGGGCACGTCGGTGAGGTAGTATTCGCCCGCGGCATTCTTCGTCTCGACCTTGGCCAAAAGACGCAAAAGGGTGGCGGCATCGGCGGCGAGAAGCCCGGAGTTGCAAAGCGGGTTGGCCAGTTCGTCTGGTGTCGCGTCTTTCGCCTCGACAATGCGGGTCAGACGATCGCCCTCCATCATCAAGCGACCATACCGGCCCGGATCGGCGGCTTCGAACCCCAGAACCACGATGTCATGGCTTGCGCGGGCGTCGACCATACGGCTAAGCGTGTCGGTCGAGATGAACGGCGTGTCGCCATAGAGCACGATGACATCGCCCGCGAACCCGTCTAACGCGGGCGCGGCTTGCAGCACCGCGTGGCCAGTGCCGAGTTGTTCGTCTTGGCGGGTGCAGATGGCCTCGGGGTCAAAAACGCCCACGGCCTTTTCCACGGCCGCCGCGCCGTGACCCGTGACCACAATCACCCGCTCAGGTTCCAACGCCGCGCCGGAGTGCATCGCATGCGCGATCAGGGGTGCCCCGCCAATTTGGTGCAGCACTTTCGGGTGGTCGGAATTCATCCGCGTGCCCTGACCGGCGGCGAGGATGACAAGGGCGATCGGCATGGGCCTGTCCACATTTTCTTTTTGTCTTGTGGCCCCGGTATGTTCCATGCCACCCCATCGCGCAAGCCAGGGCACGGTCAAATCGGCTTACGGTTCATTTCAGGCGCAGGCGGAAATCTGCCCAAAGAGGAGAGCGGGATGCGCACGGTGATCTTCGATTTGGACGGGACATTGGCGGACACCTCCGGCGATCTGATCGCGGCGGCTAATGCGGCTTTGGAGGCGCTGGGCCATGCGCCGCAACTCGTTCATGGGCAAGATGATGCGACGGCCTTTCGCGGCGGTCGGGCAATGCTGAAACTGGGTTTTGAGCGTTTGCGGTTTGAGGCACTAGCAGCAGAGATCGAGGCGGGCTATCCGCTGCTTCTTGAGGCCTATGGAGCGGCGATTGACGTGCATACGCAGCTTTATCCTGGGGCAATTGCGGCGGTTGAGCGGCTGCGCGCCGCCGATGTGGCGGTGGGCATTTGTACCAACAAGCCGGAAGGGTTGGCGGAAACCTTGTTGAGCCGGTTGGGTGTGCGCGATCTGTTCGACTCGCTTGTTGGGGCCGACACGCTGCCGGTGCGCAAGCCGGACCCTGCGCCGTTTGTTTTGGCGGTTGAGCGGGCGGCGGGCAGCCGGACCAGCGCGCTTTTGGTGGGCGACACAGACACGGACCGAAAGACCGCGCGGGCCGCAGGTGTGCCAAGCGTTCTGGTCACATTCGGGCCGAATGGGCGCGGGGTTGAAGCGTTGGCGCCCGAAGCGCTGTTGGACCATTACGATGATCTGGATCGGATCGTGGATCATCTTCTGAGCTGAGACCGCGCGGATGGGATTGACGCGCGGCGCGTGCCGCATAATCCTCCGACCATGGATAGAACAGTTTTCACCGGCAGTTTCACGCAACAAGAACCGATCCCAGAAGCGGGCATCGCGGCGGCGTTGGAGGTGCTCAGCCATGGGCGGCTGCACCGCTACAACCTCCAAGGCGACGAGGCGGGCGAGACGGCGCTTCTGGAAGAGGAATTCGCGGTCTTCACCGGAGCGAAATACGCGCTGGCCGTGGCCTCGGGCGGCTATGCGATGGGCTGTGCCTTGCGCGCCTTGGGCGTGGGGCCGGGCGACCGGGTCTTGTCAAACGGGTTTACGCTTGCGCCTGTGCCGGGCGCGATTGCCAGTGTCGGGGCGGAGCCGGTTTTTGTTGAAACCACCGAGAGCTTGACCATCGACCTGCCCGACCTGGCGGAGAAAGCGGCGACATCGGGTGCGCGCGTGCTGCTCTTGTCGCATATGCGTGGGCATCTTTGCGATATGGGCGCGTTGATGGAGATCTGTGATCGCGCCGGGATCGCGGTGGTGGAGGATTGCGCGCATACGATGGGCGCGGAGTGGGAGGGTACCCCTTCAGGTCGCCATGGTGTCTTTGGCTGTTATTCGGCGCAGACCTATAAGCATGTGAATTCCGGCGAAGGTGGGCTGCTGATCTCGGATGATGCCGAGTTGATGGCGCGGGCCATTATCCAGTCCGGCAGCTATATGCTTTACGGTCGCCATCGCGCCGCGCCGCCTGCGGAGGTGTTTGAGCGGGTGAAATATGTCACGCCGAATATCTCCGGCCGGATGGACAATCTGCGCGCTGCGATTTTGCGCCCGCAACTGGCTGATTTGCCGGCGCAGGTGGCTCGTTGGAATGCGCTCTATTACGCGGTGGAGGAGGGGGTGCGGAACACGCCCGGCCTCAAAGTGATCGAGCGCGATCCGCGGGAGAAAATTGTGGGTTCGTCGATCCAGTTTCTTCTGCCGGAGGCGACGCCCGAGAAAATCGAGGCGATCATTGCAGGCTGCCTGGCGCGCGGCGTTGAGTTGAAGTGGTTTGGGGCCGAGGAGCCGGTGGCCTTCACCTCACGCTATGACAGTTGGCGCTATGCCCCGCCGCAGAGCTTGCCGAAGACCGACAAGGTTTTGGCTGGGCTTGTCGATATGCGCCTGCCGCTGACCTTTTCGGATGAGGATGCGACATTGATCGCATCGATCATTCGAGATGAGGTGCGCGCCGCGCTGTGAGGCGCAAAATTCTTACAAGAATTTTGACCGGAATTTTGCAAAATTCCGGCCGCATTGCCGATAGGTTTTGACTCACTTTCCGCTCTGCGCTATGAATTGAACGAGCGTTCAATTAAGGGGAGGGGCCGTGCGATGTTCATGGCGTCAATGAAGTTCGACCTGGGCGAAGATGTGAATGCGCTGCGCGAGATGGTGCATCGCTGGGCCCAAGATCGGGTCAAGCCAATGGCGGCAGAGATCGACCAATCTAACGAATTTCCGCCCGCACTTTGGGCCGAGATGGGCGAGTTGGGCCTCTTGGGCATCACCGTTGACGAAGAGTTCGGTGGCGCGGGCATGGGCTATCTCGCGCATGTGATCGCGGTGGAAGAGATCGCGCGGGCTTCGGCCTCGGTCTCGCTCTCTTATGGCGCGCATTCGAACCTTTGCGTGAACCAGATCAAACTGAATGGCACGCCGGAGCAGAAGGCGAAATACCTGCCTGGGCTGGTGTCGGGCGCGCATGTCGGCGCATTGGCGATGTCGGAGGCTGGTGCGGGCTCCGATGTGGTCTCGATGAAGTTGAAGGCCGAGAAGCGCAATGACCGCTATATCCTGAACGGCACGAAGTATTGGATCACCAACGGGCCGGATGCTGACACCCTTGTGGTGTACGCCAAAACCGATCCGGAGGCCGGGTCTAAGGGCATGACGGCGTTTTTGATCGAGAAAGATATGGTTGGCTTCTCGACCTCGGTGCATTTCGACAAAATGGGGATGCGGGGCTCGAACACCGCCGAGTTGGTCTTTGAAGATGTCGAAGTGCCGTTCGAAAATGTCCTGGGGGAAGAGGGCAAAGGCGTCCGGGTGCTGATGTCGGGCCTCGATTACGAGCGCGTGGTGTTGAGCGGGATCGGCACCGGCATCATGGCGGCCTGTCTCGATGAAATCATGCCCTACATGGTGGAGCGCAAGCAGTTTGGCCAAAGCATCGGGAGTTTCCAACTGATGCAGGGCAAAATCGCCGACATGTATACGAAAATGAACTCGGCCAGGGCCTATGTTTACGAGGTCGCCAAGGCTTGCGACCGGGGCGAAGTCACACGGCAGGACGCCGCGGCTTGTGTGCTTTATGCCTCGGAGGAGGCGATGGTTGTGGCGCATCAAGCGGTGCAGGCGATGGGCGGCGCGGGCTTCATGAATGACAGCGCCGTCAGCCGGATGTTCCGTGATGCGAAGCTGATGGAGATCGGCGCGGGCACCTCCGAAATCCGGCGGATGCTGGTGGGCCGTGAAATGATGGCGCTGATGGCCTGAGACCCATGGAAGCGCTCGGCGATCTCAACGTGACCGAAGGCGTGCTGCACAGCGAGCTGAGCAGCGTGGCCCTGGTGCTGGAGTGGATTGCGGCGCTGGTCAGCATTCTGGCGATCCTCGTCATGCTGATCGGCACGGTCCGGTTTCTCGTCGGGTTTATAAGTGGCGAGGCCAAGATCGCCAAAACCGACCGCGCCCGGATGCTGAACGAAGAGCGGGTGGAGCTTGGGCGCTACATTCTGGCGGGGCTGGAGCTCTTCATTGTTGCCGATATCATTCACACCGCGCTCAGCTTCGCGCTTGGCGATCTGATCTTCCTCGGGCTTTTGGTGCTGATCCGGTCGGCGATCAGCTTCTTCCTCGACCGCGAGATCGAGGCCATCCGGAAGGACCCCGAGCGGTGACCCGGCCCATGTGGATCAGCCTTACCGGCCTCGTTTTGGCCGCCACGCTCTTTGGTGTGATGATGGGCTTGCGCGCGGTGCCACCGACAGAGGGCGAGATTATCGACAGTTTGGCGGCGCTCTATGTGGCAGAAACCGGTGGTTCGCCGACAGATTGCCACGCGGTGCCTTCGGAGTTGAACGGTGTGCGTTTGGTGCTGATTTGTACGCCACAGGGCGGCGAAACCCGGCTCTATCCTGTGAATGATTGGGGTGTCATGGTGGAGTTTGACGCCTCACTGACAGCAGGAGAGCCCCAGACATGAGCGATTTTTCCAAACTGAACGCCTTGTTTTTCAACACATCTCTGAAGCGCACGGCCGGTGAAAGCCATACGCAGCTTTTGATGAACGCATCCGCCGGGATCATGGAAAAACACGGTGTCACCGTCGAGCACGTGCATATGTTCGATCATCAGATCGTGCCCGGCGTCTATCCGGATATGACCGAACACGGCTGGGACCGAGATGACTGGCCACAGATTTGGCCGAAGGTGCTTGAGGCCGATATTCTGGTCATCGGCACGCCGCTTTGGTTGGGTGAGGAAAGCTCGCTCTGCCGGGTGTTGATCGAGCGGCTCTATGGCATGTCTGGTGAGCTGAATGACAAGGGCCAGAGCATCTATTACGGCAAGGTGGGCGGCTGTGTCGTGACCGGCAATGAAGACGGGATCAAACACGCGGCGATGACGATCTGTTATGCGCTGAGCCATCTGGGTGTGACGATCCCACCCCAAGCGGATTGCGGCTGGATCGGCGAGGCGGGGCCTGGCGCGTCTTACGGCGATGATGACGGGGCGGGCGGCAAGATCGGCTTCGACAATGATTTCACGCAACGCAACACGACGATCATGACCTGGAACCTGATGCATATGGCCAAGCTGCTGAAAGACGCAGGTGGTCTGCCGAATGAGGGCAATGACCGGCGCGCCTGGAAAGCAGGGTGCCGGTTCGATTATGAAAACCCGGAGTATCGCGCGTGAGGGTGTTTGAATGACCCAGGCGCAAGAATACGGCGCGCCGTCCTTGGTTGGAGATGAACGGCGCACCAGACCTGCCCCCACCATGAAGGGGGCAGGCCGCATGATGCGATTAGAAGCGCATCACGTAGGAGATGCCGTAGACCATCGGGTCAATTTCGGCCGTACCCTGAAAGACGCCGTTCACATGCACATCGGCGTCGATATCCATCCAGCGCACGTTGAAGCGAACAGCTGCTCGATCCGACACCGCGTAGTCCAGCCCGGCTTGCAACGCCAGCCCGATGCTGTCGTCTATACTGACGTCGTCGCCAGTCAAAGCGCCAATGGCGTCGGTGTCGAGGAATGCCGTGTAATTCAAACCAGCCCCTACGAAGGGTGTCACCGCGCTGTCATTCGCAAAGTGGTAGTTCAGCGAGATCGTCGGTGGCAGATGCATGGTCTCCGCCACATCACCCAGGCCAGCCAGCGTCACGGTGTGTTCGAACGGCGTGGCTGCCAAGATTTCGATGCCCAGGTTGTCGCGAATGAAGTATTCAAACGTGATCGTCGGGCGGATGTCATCGTCGATCGTCGAGTTCGCTCCAGCAATAACACCCGTATCGGATTGCGGGTTCACCGAGCCAATGCCGAAGCCGAGCGTCCAGTCGCCTCTTTGCTGCGCCGCCGCCGCGCCTGCAGAGGCGAGCAGGGCAATCATGGCGAGGGCGGAAATGGTCGTTCTCATTTTGTCACCTTTTACGTTGAGAATGCTCTGGTCCTGCGCCTGCTGCGCTGCGGCGACATTGATCTGGGTCAAGATGCTGGACGGTTTCGCTGCGACAAAATGGTTGCGAATGAAATGATGCCGCTAACAGCGGGGTTGAAGATGTCTAAGAGGCCGATAAACCGATGAAATTATCTACAAACCTGATGGCAGGATCTGACACCGCAAAGGCCAACCGTGCAGCCCATCTCGAGGCGCTTGCCCTCGTGCAAGATGCGGCTGCACGTGCAGCGGCGGGAGGCGGAGAGCGGGCGCGCGACCGGCATTTGTCGCGCGGTAAGATGCTGCCGCGCGAGCGGGTGGCGAACCTGCTCGACCCGGGTTCTCCGTTTCTGGAGGTGGGCGCGACGGCGGGCCATGAGATGTATGACGGCGCGGCGCCCTGTGGCGGGGCGATTGCCGGTGTCGGGCGGGTGCATGGCCAGGAGGTCATGGTGGTCTGCAATGATGCGACGGTGAAGGGCGGGACCTATTATCCGATCACCGTGAAGAAGCATTTGCGCGCCCAGGAGATCGCCGAGGAATGCCATCTGCCCTGCATCTATCTGGTCGATAGCGGCGGGGCGAATTTGCCGAACCAGGATGAGGTGTTCCCGGACCGCGATCATTTCGGACGAATTTTCTATAACCAGGCGCGGATGAGCGCCAAAGGCATTCCGCAGATTGCTGTGGTGATGGGGTCGTGTACGGCGGGCGGCGCTTATGTGCCGGCGATGTCGGATGTGACGATCATCGTGAAAGAGCAGGGGACGATTTTCCTGGCCGGGCCGCCCTTGGTGAGGGCGGCAACCGGTGAGGTCGTGACGGCGGAGGATCTGGGCGGCGGCGATGTGCACACGCGGCTTTCTGGCGTGGCGGATTATCTGGCGGAGGATGACACCCATGCGCTGGCTTTGGCGCGGCGCGCGGTGCAATCGCTCAACCGGGCGAAACCTAAGACCGTGCAGTGGCAATCGCCCGAAGACCCGGCCTATGACCCAGAGGAACTGCTCTCGGTCGTGCCGTCCGCGTTGACCACGCCTTATGACATTCGCGAGGTGATCGCGCGGGTCGTCGACGGCTCGCGGTTTGACGAGTTCAAGCCGCGATTTGGAGAGACCCTTGTCTGCGGTTTTGCGCATCTGATGGGCTGCCCGGTGGGGATCATTGCCAATAACGGGGTGTTGTTCTCCGAGGCGGCACAGAAAGCGGCGCATTTTGTGGAGCTCTGCTCGCAACGCTCTACCCCGCTGGTTTTCCTGCAGAATATCACCGGGTTTATGGTGGGGCGGAAGTATGAAAACGAAGGCATCGCGCGCCATGGCGCCAAGATGGTGACCGCCGTGGCCACGACCAATGTGCCGAAGATCACCATGGTGGTGGGCGGCTCCTTCGGGGCCGGGAATTACGGCATGGCCGGGCGCGCCTATCAGCCGCGCTTCATGTGGTCCTGGCCCAACTCTCGGATTTCGGTGATGGGCGGGGCGCAGGCGGCGGGTGTTTTGGCGACGGTGAAACGCGATGCGATGGAGCGGGCGGGGGAGAGCTGGTCGGCGGAGGAAGAGGCCGCGTTCAAACAGCCGACCATCGATATGTTCGAGCATCAGTCGCATCCGCTCTATGCATCGGCGCGGCTCTGGGATGACGGGGTGATTGACCCGCGCAAGTCGCGCGAGGTGTTGTTTTTGAGCCTCAGCGCCGCGTTGAACGCGCCAATTGAAGAGACGCGGTTCGGCGTCTTCCGGATGTAATGGAGACGGTGGAAGCGAGGGGCCAGCCCCTCGCGCTCCCCGGGATATTTATGAAGCAGAGAAGGGGCGGAACGTGACCCTTGAAGAGGTGAAAGAGCGCTACCCAGAGGCGGAGACCTATCGGTTCGGGGACAGCGCTGCTTTGTCAGATCAACTCCTGGCACTGGTCCGAGCGGGCAAAAAGCGCGCCACCTGCACGGCCGTGGCAGAACTGGGCTTGTCTGAGGCGATGCCCGAGGTGGGACGGCGCGATATTGTGTTGGATTATGATGATGTGCCGCAGCTTGTGACCGAGACGTTGGAGCTTCGCGAGGTGCGGTTTTGCGAAATGAGCGAGGATATGGCTTTGGCCGAGGGTGAAGACGAGACGTTGGCGGGGTGGCGTCAGGGGCATGAGGCCTATTACCGGCGGGCGGGGATTTTCGCGCCTGATATGGCGCTGATCTGGGAGCGGTTTGAGGTCGTCGAGGATTTTGGGGGTGGGGATGTTTAGAAAGATCTTGATCGCGAACCGGGGCGAGATTGCCTGTCGGGTGATGGAGACGGCGCGCGCCACGGGGGTGCGGTCCGTGGCGGTTTATTCCGACGCGGATGCGGGCGCGCGGCATGTGGCGATGGCTGATGAGGCGGTGCATATTGGCGGGCCGGCGCCGAAGGACAGCTATCTGCGCGGGGATGCGATTATCGAGGCGGCCCAGGCGACCGGCGCCGAGGCGATCCACCCCGGTTATGGGTTTTTGAGTGAGAACCCGGGTTTTGTCGAGGCGGTTGAGGCGGCGGGGCTGGTCTTCATCGGGCCCTCGGCGAGTGCGATCCGGGCGATGGGGCTGAAAGATGCGGCCAAGGCGTTGATGCATGAGGCGGGTGTGCCGGTTGTGCCGGGCTATCATGGAGAGAACCAGGACCCGGAGCATCTCGCGGGGGCGGCGGATGCGATTGGCTATCCGGTGCTGATCAAGGCGGTGGCCGGCGGTGGCGGCAAGGGCATGCGCAAGGTGGATGCGCCGGGCGGATTCATGGAGGCGCTCGAGAGTGCCAAGGGGGAGGCCGCGACGGCGTTTGGCAATGACGCCGTTCTGATTGAGAAATTCGTCGAGAAGCCACGCCATATTGAGGTGCAGGTCTTTGGCGATGGCGAGAAGGCAGTGCATCTCTTTGAGCGCGATTGCTCGCTGCAACGGCGGCACCAGAAGGTGATCGAGGAAGCCCCCGCGCCGGGTATGACTGAGGAGATGCGGGCGGAGATGGGGATGGCCGCTGTCCGCGCCGCCGAAGCGATTGGATATGCGGGCGCGGGTACGGTTGAGTTTATCGTCGACGGCTCTGAGGGGCTCAGGCCCGATCGGTTCTGGTTCATGGAGATGAACACACGGTTGCAGGTGGAGCATCCGGTGACCGAGGCGATCACCGGGGTGGATCTGGTGGAATGGCAGTTGCGCGTGGCGGCGGGCGAGGGCCTGCCGAGGGCACAAGATGCGCTTTCGATCAACGGCCATGCTTTTGAGGCGCGGCTTTACGCCGAGGATGTGCCGAAAGGGTTTTTGCCCGCGACGGGCATACTGGCGCATTTGTCCTTCTCCGAGGGCGCGCGGGCCGATACCGGCGTCCGGCCCGGCGACACGATCAGCCCCTGGTATGATCCAATGATCGCAAAGCTGATCGTCCATGGGCCGACCCGGGCCGTGGCGCTGAACCGGCTGGAACAGGCGTTGGCGGGCACGGAAGTGGCGGGGTCGGTGACAAACCTGGCGTTCTTGCGGAAGCTGGCGTGCCATGACGGGTTTGGCGCGGGCGATGTGGATACCGGGCTGATTGACCGCGACCTTGAGGAGTTGGCCGTTGATCCGGTGGCGTGCACACGGACCCGGGCGCTCGCGGCGTTGGGCGCGTTGGGGTTGGATGAGGGCGATGACAAACTGGCTGGGTTTGCGCTTTGGGCACCGCTGAAACAGAGCGTGCAACTGGGCTATCGCGATGAGGTTTTGACCTTCGGTGTTGAGACGTTGGGGCCTGGACAGTTTCGCGTCTCTGGGGATGAAGGCAGCCATGATGTGAGCCGGGCCTTGGGCGGATGGCAGATTGATGGGGCGGTGGTTGGCGCTCGGATACAGCGCCATGCGGCGGGCGTTTCTGTCTTCTGGGGTAACAACTATGGCTTTGATTTGATCGATCCTTTGGATGTCGTGGCCGAAAGTGGCGCGGCGGCGGGGTGGATTGAAGCGCCCATGCCGGGGCTGGTGAAAACGGTTTTCGTCGAGGCGGGGCAGGTGGTGTCCAAGGGGGATCGGCTGGCGGTCTTGGAAGCGATGAAAATGGAACATACGCTGAGCGCCGGGCGCGCCGGGGTGGTGGCCGAAGTGTTGGTCGAGGCCGGGGCACAGGTCGAAGCCGGGGCGGCGCTGATTGTTCTGGAGGAGGAGACATGAGCGGCGGCAAATTCTTGCAAGAACTTGGACCGGAATTTTGCAAAATTCCGCGCTCCGTTCGGGAGGGCACACCATGATCCGTCTGCATCATGTCCCCTGGTCCCGGTCGTTCCGGGTGCTGTGGTTATTGCAGGAGATGGGGATCACGCCTGACTTGGTGCGGTATCGGATCGGCGACAAAACGATGCGGGAAGACGGGCTTCTGGCGCACTCGCCCGGGGGACGTATCCCGGCGCTGGAGGTCGATGGCATCACGGTGTTCGAGAGCGCGGCGGTCCTGCAATATCTCTGTGAAAGTCGCCCGGAGTTTGGGTTCGGTCGGGCGCCGGGCGATCCGGATCGGGTGGCCTATTTGGAGGCGATGGGGTTTGCCGAGACCATGGCCTCACTGATCGAGCAACTGAACCTCAATCATCTGTTTTTGCGCCCGCCCGCCAAGCCGTCCCCTGCGGTTGTGAAGCTGAACACTTTGCGGTTGAAGGCGACATTGGACGCGTTCGATCGGATGATCGCGGGCGAATATATCCTGCCCTCGGGGTTCTCGGCGGCGGACGCGATGATGGGGTTCAACCTCTTTGCCGCGCCCTATTATGTGAAACTCGATCCTTGGCCGGGGTTGCAGGCGTACTGGGAGCGGCTTTCGTCTCGGCCCGCGTTTCAGGCGGCAGCGGCTCTCGAAGGCCCGCAGGATTTCTATGGCCAGGATTTTTATGAGGTGCCAAGCGATGGGTGAGTTTGTCGAGATTTTCGAGGTCGGCCCGCGCGACGGGTTGCAGAATGAGAAACGGGAGATCCCGACGGCGGAAAAAGTCGCGCTGGTCGATGCGTTGAGCCAGGCCGGGTTTCGGCGGATCGAGGTGGCGAGTTTCGTCAGCCCGAAATGGGTGCCACAGATGGCCGATAGCGCCGATGTTTTGGCGGGCATTACCCGGGGCGACGGCATTCGCTATGCCGCGCTGACCCCGAATATGCGCGGCTATGAGGCGGCGCTTGCGGCCAAGGCCGATGAGATCGCGATTTTTGGCTCGGCCTCGGAAGGGTTCTCGCAGGCCAACATCAATGCCTCAATTGCGGAGAGTCTGGAGCGGTTCCGGCCTGTGGTCGAGGCTGCACGGCATATCGATCTGCCGGTCCGGGGGTATGTGAGCTGCGTCACCGACTGCCCCTATGATGGGCCGACCGATCCGGGGCAGGTGGCGAAGGTCGCCGATCAGCTGTTTGCCATGGGCTGTTATGAAATCTCTCTCGGTGACACGATTGGACACGCAACGCCCGATAGCATCGCGCGCATGCTTTTGGCGGTGCGCGATGTGGTGCCCGTTGGGCGCTTGGCGGGGCATTACCATGACACAAGCGGACGGGCGCTCGACAATATCGACGCCTCGCTCAGCCTGGGCGTGCGGGTGTTCGATGCCGCTGTCGGCGGTTTGGGTGGGTGCCCGTATGCGCCGGGGGCGGCGGGGAATGTGGCGACGGAAGCTGTCGCGCGGCATCTTGAGGCGCTTGGTTATGAGACCGGCTTGGATTTAGCAGCGGTAGAGGCGGCGGCGGAAACGGCAAAAGCGATGCGGGCATGACGCCGCGCCATGCCGTGATCGTGGGGGCCGGTCCCGGGCTTGGCGAGGCCCTTGCGCGGCGTTTCTTGAATGGCGGCGCCAAGGTGAGCTTGATTGCCCGCGCAGAGGACCGCCTTGCGACGATGGCGACCGAGCTTCGGTCTGATTATCAAAAACCGGTCGCTTGGCGGGCTGCAGATGCCGGACAGCCCGATGCGTTAACTGCGACCATCGCCGAATTGAGCGCGGAGCAGGGCGCACCAGATGTCCTGATCTACAACGCGGCGGTTCTGCGGTCGCAAATGCCCCTGGAATTGGCACCCGAGACCTTGCTGGCGGAAACACGGGTCAATCTGGTTGGGGCATTGGCAGCGGCGCAAGCTGTCGCGCCCGCGATGGTGGCAGCCGGTCGAGGGACAATTCTTTTCACCGGCGGCGGGCTTGCGCTTGAGCCGTATCCGGAATGGACTTCCTTAGCGATTGGCAAGGCCGGTCTGCGCAGTTTGTCCTTTAGTCTTTACAAGGACTTGTCGCCGAAAGGTGTGCATGTTGCGGTGATCGCGGTCTGTGGTTTGGTGGCGGCTGGCGGCCTCTTTGACCCCGATGACATCGCTGAGGAGTATTGGCGCCTTTCGGTCGCGCCAGAGGGGCGCGCCGATCGTGAGCGCATTATTCAACCCGCCGGAAGCGACCCGTTTTACAACGACCCCGAGCGGCGGCATCGGGAGACCACGGTTCCGCCGATGCACTTGAAAGAAGGAGCCTGAGATGACCGAGACACTTTCCATTGCAGTCGATGGGCGCGGAGTGGCGACGGTTACGCTGAACCGAGTCGAAAAGCACAATGCGCTTGATGCGCAGATGATTGCGGAGTTGACGGAGACGGCGGACCGGCTGGGACGTGATCCGGCGGTGCGGGTGGTGGTTTTGACCGGAGCGGGGCGGAGCTTTTGCGCGGGCGGTGATCTCACGTGGATGAAGGCGCAGATGGCGGCGGACGGTGCAAAGCGGGCGGCGGAGGCCCGCAAGCTGGCGGACATGCTGGGTGCGCTTGATCGGATGCCGAAACCACTGATCGGTCGGGTGCAGGGGCAGGCTTTTGGCGGCGGTGTCGGCATGATGTCGGTCTGCGACGTGGCGATTGGGGTCGATAGCGCGAAGTTTGGATTGACTGAGGTGCGGTTGGGCCTGATCCCGGCGACGATCGGGCCGTATGTCGTTGCCCGGATGGGCGCGGCCAAGGCGCGGCGGGTGTTTTTCTCCGGCCGGGTCTTTGGCGCAGCAGAGGCGGTGGAGTTGGACCTTCTGGCGCGGGTGGTGCCCGAGGCAGAACTGGACTCGGCGGTGGAGCGTGAGATTGCGCCGTATCTGAGCGCGGCGCCCGGGGCCGTCGCGGAGGGCAAGGCTCTGGTTGCCGCGCTTGGCACGCGGATCGGCGAGGCTGAGGTGGCGATGTCGGTCGAGGCTTTGGTAACCCGTTGGGAGAGTGCCGAAAGCGCCGAAGGGATTGGGGCGTTTTTTGAGAAGCGCAAGCCGGGGTGGGTGGCCCCCTGAGGGATTGCGCCCGCTGGCGCGGTCGCCGCGGGCGTCCTCGCTGACGCTCGGACGCGGTGCGAATTTGCGACGGTGTCGCGCGGAACGCGACGTGTTTCTAGGGAAGATGAGAGGAGCCGGGTGTGAAAGCGATTCGGTACGAAGGATTTGGCCCTGCCAAGGACGTTTTGACATTTGGCGAGATGGCCGATCCGGAGCCGGGGCCGGGCGAGGTCTTGGTGCGAGTCAAAGCCTCGGGGATCAACCCCTCGGACGTGAAACTCCGGGGTGGTGCGCGACCGGGGGCTGTTATGGCCTATCCGCGTGTGGTGCCGCATTCCGATGGGGCGGGCATTATCGAAGCGGTCGGCGCGGGCGTGAATCCGAGCCGAGTTGGCGAGCGGGTCTGGCTTTGGAATGCCCAGTGGCAGCGGGCCTTTGGGACGGCCGCTGAACTGGTCGCTCTGCCAGACGCGCAGGCGGTGCCTTTGCCGGACGGAACCTCCTTTGCCGAAGGGGCATGTTTCGGCATTCCGGCGATGACCGCATGGATGGCGGTTTGCGGCGACGGGCCGGTCGAAGGGCAGACCATTTTGGTGACTGGCGGGGCCGGAACCGTGGGGCGCTATGCTTGCCAGATGGCGGCATTGGCGGGCGCGCGGGTGATCACCACCGTGTCCTCGGCAGAGAAAGGCGCGCATTCGACCGCCGAGACCTGGATCAACTACCGCACTGACGATGTGGCGGGTGCGGTCATGGATTTGACCGATGGCGCGGGGGTCGACCGGATTGTCGAGGTGGATTTTGCCGCCAATCAGGCGACGAGCCTTGCTTTGGTGAAGCCGGGCGGAGTGATCGCCTCCTATGCTTCGGCCAGTGAGCAGGTGCCGCGGCTCGAGTTTTATCCGTTTATGTTCAAGAACGTGAAACTGCATATGCTGATTTGCTATCAGATGGCGCTGGCCGACCATCGGCGAGGTGAGGCGCAGCTGACAGATTGGCTGCAGGCCGGTGCGCTGTCTCATGCGGTGGTGCCGGGCGGCAGGTTGGTCGACTGCGCGGTCGCTCATGAGATGGTCGAGGCTGGGCAAAAACTCGGAACTGTTGTGATCGACATCTGATCGCGGCTTTGTTTTTGCGACACCTGTGCTAGCTTTCCCGAACCGGCCCCGCAAAGAGGGCCAGACCGGGAGGATCCATGACCATTTTTCCTAACCTCTATCCAGAGGTCTCTCTCAGCGATCTGTCGATCACCGAACGGCTGTTTCAGGGGCTGGAAGGGCGGCCCGATGATGTAGCGATCATCGATGGGCCCTCTGGGCAGACACTGACGGCGGGCGCCTTGATGGATCAGATCAAGCGCCTTGCGGGCGGGTTGACGGCGCGCGGCTCCTTGCCGGGCAAAACAATCGCCATTCTGGCGCCGAATTGCCCGGACTATGCGGTGGTGTTTCATGGAGTCGCTTTCGCCGGCGGTACGATCACCACCTTGAACCCGACCTATACCGCGCCGGAGATCCAGCATCAGCTACAGGATTCGGGCGCGGCGATGCTGATCACAATCCCGGCTTTGGCCGATTTGGCGCGCGAGGGGATGAAAGACACCCCGACCTCTGAGCTGGTCGTCATTGGCGGCGGGGTCGACGGCGCGCTTTCGCTAGACGATCTGATGGGTGCGCGGCAAGAGGCGCAGGCCGCGGTGGATCTCGATACTTTCCCAGTGGTTTTACCCTATTCCAGCGGCACGACGGGCCGGCCCAAAGGGGTGATGCTGAGCCACCGCAACATTGTGACCAATGTGAACCAACTGGCGGTGCCAACCGATATGCGACCGGGGGAAACGGTGATCGCCTTCCTGCCGTTCTTCCATATCTACGGCATGACGGTGTTGATGAACCTGGCCTTGGCGCGGGAAGCGCGGCTGGTGACCATGCCGCGCTTCGATCTGGAGCTGTTTTTGCAGTTGATCCAAACCCATGCGGTGAACCGGCTCTATATCGTGCCGCCGGTCGCCTTGGCCTTGGCGAAACATCCGATGGTGGATCAATACGATATGTCCTCGGTGCATTCGATCTTCTCTGGCGCGGCCCCTTTGAGTGCCGAAGTGGAGGAGGCGGTGGGCAAACGACTCGGCGCGGAATCGATCCAAGGCTATGGCATGACCGAGATGAGCCCGGTCAGCCATTCCACCTATCGCGGCAAACCGCGCCATGGCTCGTCTGGGCAAGCGGTACCGAACACCGAATGCCGGATTGTCGACCCGGAGACCGGCCGCGATATGGGGCCGGATGAAGAAGGCGAACTTTGGGTGCGCGGGCCGCAGGTCATGATGGGCTATCTCAACAATCCAGAGGCGACGGCGGCAACCAAGACCGAAGATGGCTGGCTAAAGACGGGCGATTTGGCGGTGATAGATGCCGATGGCTATATGTTCATCCGCGACCGGCTGAAAGAATTGATCAAATACAAAGGCTTCGCGGTCGCGCCAGCGGAGGTAGAGGCGGCGCTGATCGGGCATGATCAGGTGATTGATGCCGCCGTGGTCGGCAAGCCCGATGATGAGGCGGGCGAGTTGCCGATTGCCTTTGTCGTCGCAGCACCCGACGCGGAAATCGGCCAGCCCGAGATGCAGGCCCATGTGGAAGGCTGCCTTGCGCATTACAAACATCCGGCAGAGTTCCGCTTTGTCGATAGTGTACCGAAATCCGCTTCGGGGAAGATTTTGCGCCGTTTCTTGCGGGATGAGTTGCGGGCGGAGCGTTGAGACCGGCGGTGGGGCATCGGTCTCAATGAACAGAGCGAGCCGCGGCGGTGTCCCGCCGCGGCCCCTGTCGAAACCAGTCGAGATTACTGCAGATCCGCGGGGGGGACGTTCGCAATCTCGGGCCAGTTCTCGTCAGCTTGGGCGACGTAGCCGGGGATGTCGGTCAACCAGCGTTCCTGAATATCGGCGGAGATGTTGAGGAACAGTTCACCATCAACAATCCGCCACTGTTCCGGATCGCCGTCGAATTTGAAGCCCATCGCGGCGCCAAAGGCGCAGTAGCCGCCATATTGCGGCAGATAGGCTTCCGGGTCGGCCTCAAACGCGGCCCGATGCTCTTCATTGGCAAAGCGGTACGTGGCGTCGTTATAGGAGGCGGTGATCGTCCAATCGCCGGGCGTGGCTTCGCCCTCGGTGAAATAGGCGACGGGGTCATAGCCTTGCAGGGCGAGGCCGGTGGAGGACGCATTGAGTTCGACGCCAGCGGCAAGGCTGGACGTTGCGATTGCGACGGAAAGTGCCGCGCCTGTGAAGAAAGTTTTGAGAGTGTTCATCGGTCTATCCACTTCTGTCTTGCCAGAGCGGCTTTGCGCTTTGGCTTATGTGAGGAGATGTTCGCGGCAAGGTGGCCAGGAACAGATGTTTTGTGCCATTAGGAACCAATTGGTACAAATCAACTGACTGTGATAGAAGAGGATATTGATATGTTTGACGCACGGGATGGAGCGCTTAACCCCATGGGCCGGCCAAGAGAATTTGACACGGAGACCGCTCTGAAAGGGGCGATGGATATTTTTTGGCGGCAGGGATATGTGGCGACGAATTTGCCCGATCTTCTGGATGCGATGGGTCTGACGCGCGGCAGTTTCTACAAGGCGTTCAAGGACAAAGAGAGCGTCTATCTGACCACGCTGGATCACTATGATCGGGAGGTGGTCTCACGCACCGTGCGGGCTTTGCAGACCTGCGAGGCTGAGACCGCCAGCGAGTGCCTCTCGCTGATCTTCGCGGCCCCGGCGGACCCGGGGCGGGGGTGTTTTATCTGCAACGCGATGGTGGAGTTGGGGCCGGTGCACCCAGAGGTGAAGGCGCGCACGAGCCGAATGGCCGACCGGCTGCGCGATGCGATCAAAGGCGTTTTGATTCGATATGGTACGCAAGATGGGGCCGAGGAGACGGCCGATGTGATCTTACATCTCTATTTTGGGCATCAGGCATTGGGAAAAGCGGCAGCGGGGCGCGCAGACTGGCCGCAAAGGCTTGCCCATGTCCTGGCCGAACGGTCGCTCTGAGCCGTGTGAGAGGGGAGGTGACCCTCTCATATGTCGTACGTCCTATGGTTGACTGCCAACCCGCCCAACTTTGAGACGCATATGCTGGGACCGAAAGAAGATCGGGTGGGACGTTACAACGCCGTGCCGATCCAGCATCTCCTACCCGCATGGTCCCGTTCGGAGTAACCTCGCGGCTTAGTAAACCCCCAATCTGAAGATCGCTATCCGCCGACGAATTGCTGCGCCTCGGCAACCAAGTCCGGCCAGCGGTCAGACTGGGTGTCAGCGACGACCAGCCACTCCTTCATGGTCCGCTTTCCGACAATTAGGCGTTTGCCGACCTTCAGCTCTTCCATCTCGGAGACTCTGTCCGCAGGCAGTTTCACGACCAGGCCATCGGTGCCGAGATAGGCGAAACTCTTCCCCTTCACCTGAATGCTTTCTGCTTTGAGCATCTTGCCGAGGGACACATCGGCATCTAACAGGCATCGCGTCACGATCGTTTGATAAACGGCGTTACGGTCGGGCTGCGTCATCCGCTCCTCCCTCTCAATACCGATTTTAGCGCCGCAGCCGGGCGAGCAGCGAGCCCAGAACGATGCCAACAAAATCGGTGACGACATGGGCAATGATATTGGCCAGAAGATCACCATGCCACAGAAAAAAGGCTGTCAGGGCCGCGCCGGATATCGCCGTGGTCAGGGCCGGTCCGATGCCCCACATCGGGATATGCGCCAAAGCGAACGCAGTGACGACGAATGTCGCCGCAAGGATGAGGTCAAGGCCCAAGGACGTAAGGGCCGCCAGGGCGATGCCGCGATAAAGAAGCTCTTCGACAATGCCGCCAACCACAACGGCCAACACAAGATACCAGATCGGCAGGTCGGCAAGCGCAGACAATGGTTCTTCAAACCCTTTGAGGCCAAGCCATCGCGGCATGCGGAGGAGAATAGGCCCCAGCCCGAAGACGAAGATTGCCGACATCCCGGCGGCCCAGAAAAGGGTCCCCAAATCCGGCGAACCGAGTCCAATCGTATCGATTGGGACGCGCAGCGGGCCGAGGGCGATCCAAAGGCAAGCGATCGCCAAACCGGCAAGGAGAAGTTGCAGGAGAAGGTTCAATGAAAGGCGCTTGGCACCTGCGACCGATCTTTGACCGATCTGCGCGATCGCAACGGGGCCGCCCAAGGCCAGCAAGAGAACGAGGATGGAAAGTGTATCAATCATGGCGATCAGATCCTGGATGGTGCAAAGGGTCATTTCAGATCCTGCGCGCCTCTCTTCAGCCTATCTTCTCCTAAGGATGTTTCCGATCCAAGATTCAGATATCGGCGGCGGCAGGCTCTCGCCACATTGCTGGGACGGGAGAGGTTTGGGTGCGCAGCGCAAAGGTCGGTCACGTCTGGACGCACATCTATCGCGCTATTCTGAGACGCAAGATGTGCTGCGATCATTCTCTGGGTGCCGCCTCTTCATAACTCCCCTTTTGCCGCACAGCCTGTAGTTGACCCCCTCCGTTGCCAGATATAGAGGTGAGCAGGACCGGACCGATGGTCCTCAGGCGTGCAGTCCAGCCAAGGAGACCTCAGGTGGAAGACCTGCTCAGAGACTATGCCCCGATCCTGATTTTTCTGGCTCTGGCCATCGGCTTGGGGATTGTGTTGATCCTGGCCGCCGTGGTTTTGGCGGTGCGCAACCCGGACCCTGAAAAGGTCTCGGCTTATGAATGCGGGTTCAACGCGTTTGACGATGCGCGGATGAAATTCGACGTGCGCTTCTACCTCGTCGCGATCCTGTTCATCATCTTTGACCTGGAAGTTGCGTTCCTCTTCCCCTGGGCGGTGGCGTTTTCCGACATATCTATGGTGGGGTTCTGGTCGATGATGGTCTTCCTGGCCGTCCTGACGATCGGCTTCGCCTATGAGTGGAAAAAGGGAGCGTTGGAATGGCAGTAATGACTGGCGCGAACACCGCGGGCGCGGACCGCGAAGTGGCCACGCAAGAGTTGAACCGCGAGTTGCAGGATAAGGGGTTCCTGCTGACTTCGACCGAAGACATCATCAACTGGGCACGTACCGGTTCGCTGCATTGGATGACCTTCGGCTTGGCCTGTTGCGCGGTCGAGATGATGCACACCTCGATGCCGCGCTATGATGCCGAACGTTTCGGGATTGCGCCCCGCGCCTCCCCGCGGCAGTCGGATGTGATGATTGTGGCTGGCACGCTGACCAACAAGATGGCACCCGCGCTGCGCAAAGTGTACGACCAGATGCCCGAGCCGCGTTATGTGATCTCGATGGGGTCCTGCGCCAATGGCGGTGGCTATTACCACTACAGCTATTCCGTGGTGCGCGGCTGCGACCGGATTGTGCCGGTCGACATTTACGTGCCGGGCTGCCCGCCGACCGCCGAAGCCCTGCTTTACGGTATTTTGCAGCTTCAGCGGAAAATCCGCCGGACCGGGACGATCACCCGCTAAGGGCCGCAACGCCCGCGAGGAGAGACGAGAATGAGCGACGAGAGCCTGCGCGAACTGGCCGAGCATATCGCCGAAAAGCAAGCCGATGCGGTTGTCGGCACCGAGATCGCTTTTGGCGAGCTGACCGTGGAAATCACGGCGACCGAGGTCGACGATTTTGTCGAGTTCCTGAAAATGGACCGGAATTGCGCGTTTTCGACCCTGATCGACATCACGGCGGTAGATTACCCGACTCGGGACAAACGCTTCGATGTCGTTTGGCATTTCCTGTCGATGTACCAAAACCACCGCATTCGCGTGAAAGCGCAGGTCCGCGTGGATCAGATTGTGGCCTCGATCAGCGGCCTCTATCCGTCGGCCAATTGGTATGAGCGCGAAGTGTTCGACATGTTCGGCATTCTCTTCTCGGGCCACCCCGATTTGCGTCGTATCCTCACCGATTACGGGTTCCGCGGGCATCCGCTCCGCAAAGATTTCCCGACGACGGGCTATACCGAGGTCCGCTATGACGAGAAGCTGAAGCGCGTGGTCTATGAGCCGGTGAGCTTGGTGCAAGAATACCGGCAGTTCGACTTCATGTCGCCGTGGGAAGGGGCGGAATACATCCTGCCCGGGGATGAGAAATCCGAGGAGGCGGCGAAATGATGGACGGCGGCACAGATACCGGGCGCGGCTTCGAAGACGCGCAAACCGGCGAACAGCAAATCCGCAATTTCAACATCAATTTCGGGCCGCAGCACCCGGCGGCGCATGGCGTGTTGCGTCTGGTTCTGGAGTTGGACGGCGAGATTTGTGAGCGCTGCGACCCGCATATCGGCCTCCTGCATCGCGGCACCGAGAAGTTGATGGAGAGCCGGACCTACCTGCAAAACCTGCCTTACTTCGACCGGCTGGATTATGTCGGCACGATGAACCAGGAACATGCCTGGTGCCTGGCGATCGAGAAACTGACCGGTACCGAGGTGCCGCGCCGGGCCCAGTTGATCCGCGTGCTCTATTGCGAGATCGGACGCATCCTGAACCATATCCTCAATGTGACGACGCAGGCCTTGGATGTGGGCGCGCTGACCCCGCCGCTTTGGGGGTTCGAAGAGCGCGAGAAGCTGATGATCTTTTATGAGCGCGCTTGCGGGGCACGGCTCCACGCCGCCTATTTCCGCCCAGGTGGGGTGCATCAGGATCTGCCGCCCGATCTGATCGAGGATATCGATAGCTGGGCCAAGGGGTTCCCGAAAGTTCTGGACGATATCGACGGGCTTCTGACGGAGAACCGGATCTTCAAACAGCGCAATGCCGATATCGGCATCGTCACGGAAGAAGACATTCAGAACTGGGGCTATTCCGGTGTGATGGTGCGCGGCTCGGGCCTCGCCTGGGATCTGCGGCGCGCGCAGCCGTACGAATGCTATGACGAGTTCGAATTCATGATCCCGGTTGGCAAGAATGGCGATTGTTATGACCGCTATCTCTGCCGCATGGCCGAGATGCGCGAAAGCGCCAAGATCATCATCCAGGCCTGCGAGAAACTGCGGAATGAGCCGGGCGAGATCATGGCGCGTGGCAAGATCACACCCCCAAGCCGGGGTGACATGAAAACCTCGATGGAAGCGCTCATCCACCACTTCAAGCTTTACACCGAAGGTTTCCACGTGCCGGCAGGCGAGGTTTATGCAGCGGTGGAAGCGCCGAAAGGTGAATTCGGCGTCTATCTGGTCGCCGACGGGACCAACAAACCCTATCGGTCAAAAATCCGCGCCCCCGGCTACCCGCATCTGCAATCGATGGATCACCTTTGCAAGGGGCACCAACTGGCGGATGTCTCGGCTATCTTGGGCTCACTCGACATCGTGTTTGGCGAGGTGGATCGGTAATGCCGACAGTGCATGTACGCATCACCGAAGGCGCGAATCGCGCGCAGAAAGCCCAGATTGTACGGGACATGACCGCGTCACTTGTCGATGCCCTCGGAAAACGCCCCGAGCATATTCACGTGACCATTGAAGAGATTGCTGAAGAGAACTGGGGCTATTCCGGCATGTTGACGGATGATTTTCGTGCCCAGTCTCGACCTTTAGAAAGCTGACCAGAATGCTCCGCCGTCTTCACCCCGACCAACCCGACAGTTTCGCCTTCACGCCCGCCAATCAGGCCTGGGCCGAGGCGCAGATCACCAAATACCCCGAAGGCCGCCAAGCCAGCGCGATCATTCCGCTGCTTTGGCGGGCGCAGGAGCAGGAAGGATGGCTGAGCCGCCCCGCTATTGAGTATGTCTGCGATATGCTGGGCATGGCGCATATCCGAGGTCTCGAAGTCGCAACCTTCTATTTCATGTTTCAGCTTCAGCCGGTTGGCTCCGTGGCCCATATCCAGGTTTGCGGCACGACCTCCTGCATGATCTGCGGCGCAGAAGACCTGATCGGGGTGTGTCAGGAAAAGATCGCCAAGCGGCCGCATCAACTCGCTGCCGATGGCAAGTTTTCCTGGGAAGAGGTGGAATGCCTCGGCTCTTGCGCGAACGCACCAATGGCTCAGATCGGCAAGGATTACTACGAAGACCTGACAGCGGAGAAGCTCGGCTGGATCATCGACGAGATGGCCGCTGGTCGGGTGCCGACACCCGGGCCGCAAAACGGGCGCTATGCCTCGGAACCGGCGGGCGGGCTGACCTCGCTGAAAGACTACGAAGCGGGCAAAGACGATCTGAACATCTCGGCCCGTCTAGCGACCGATATTGGCGACACGATCAAACGGATCGACGGGACCGAAGTGCCGCTGATCGCCAATTGGGGTCGCCAATCGGGCGGCGATGTCGCCGAGGCGCCCGCGAAACCCAAAGCGACGCCTGCGCCTGCCGCCAAAGCCGCGCCGACACCAGAACCGGCAGCTACGCCTGTCTCTGAGCCGGCGGTGGCTGAGGTGGAACCAGAAACGCTGAGCGCCCCGCGCGATGGTGGGGCCGACGATCTGAAACGGATCAGCGGTGTTGGGCCGAAGCTTGAGGGTGTGTTGAACGAGTTGGGCTTCTGGCATTTCGACCAGATCGCGGCCTGGACCGAGGCCGAGATCGCTTGGGTCGATGCCCGGTTGAAGTTTAAAGGCCGCATTGAACGCGATGATTGGGTCGCTCAGGCGCGCAGTTTCGCTTCAGAATAAGGCAAGACAGGGCCGATTTCTCACGCTAGCTTGTGACCGCGAAAACGCATCACAAGTCTAGGGGAGATGTCGGATGAACGAGACGTCGGGCGCGCCGAGCTGCGCAACGATCTGTTGGATTGCAGGTGGCGTTTTGGGCCTGCTGCTGATGATCATTTTGATCTCAACGGCAGGTTGGGGATTTTTCGGGGCACTGATCGTCGGCGCTTTGGTCGGCATCGGTGCGGCCTATCTGCTGAAGATGCTCTTCTGCGACAGGGCGCAAACGGCGGGTGAGACGATGGCGCGCCCCGCATCAACCGCCGCAAGCGCGCCACCAGCGCCTGTGGTGACGCCGGCGCCTGAGGCAGAATCCGAGACATCCGCGCCGACAGAGGTCGTAGAGCCAAAGCCAGTATCGACGCCCGCGCCAACGTCTGTTTCCGATGCGGGCACACAACCTCAAGGGCTCACTTCTGCGCGTGAAGGTGGCGCGGATGATCTCAAGAAGATCAAAGGCGTTGGGCCGAAGCTTGAGCAGATGCTCAACGAGATGGGCTATTACCATTTCGATCAGATCGCCGCGTGGACTGCTGATGAGGTGGCTTGGGTCGATGCCAATCTCAAAGGGTTCAAGGGCCGGGTCAGCCGCGACACCTGGGTCGAGCAGGCGAAGCTATTGGCCGCAGGGGGTGAGACCGATTTTTCCAAGAAAGTTGACGACGGCGATGTATATTGACCCTCGGGAGGACGTTGTGACTGCCGCTTAGGAGAGCAAAATGAAACTGGCAGAGAATCTCTGGCTTGGGTCCGTCGCGGCCCAGCAAAACCTTCTTCACATGGTCAACTATTCCACCGCGTTCTATGGCGCCGCCGCGCTGCAAGGGGCGCATCTGGGTCTCACGGCTCCGGTGACGTTTTGGTCGGCCCTTTCACGCGTGGGCCACGGGGCGATCCCGGCCAATCTGGATGTCACCCCGCCCGCACCGGCTGACGCGCCAAAGGCCGAGGCGTCGAAACCGCAGCCCGCCGAGGCGGCGCCCATCGCCGCCGAGCCGGACGTGGTGCCGGATACCAAGCCGGTCACCGCGAGCCCGCATTTGTTGGACGCGCCGCGTGGCGGCAAAGCGGATGATCTGACCGTCATTTCGGGGATCGGGCCAAAGCTGGCGGAGACCTTGGGCGAATTTGGTATCTACCACTATGACCAAATCGCGTCGCTGGACACGGTTGGCATTGATTGGCTGAACGAACAGCAACCGGGTTTCAAAGCTCTGCTGGCTCGGTTCGACATGGTTGGGCAGGCGAAAGTGCTGGCGACCGGGTAAGTCACGGCAAAACGGGCGGTGTGCATTGTGCGCCGCCCGCGATCTGGGATAGACCCACCAGGCCAGGACCAATGTGATCGCGACCCATGCCTCAACCCACCGATCCCGACCACCGCAATGTGCGCCAGATTCGTCTGGCCGCGATTGTTATGGCGGCGACGATGGTGATCTGGATGGGGGCGCAACTCTTAGGCGGCCAGTTGGGATTGCCCGTCCGGTTTGTGTTTTTGTTCGACCTTGCGGCAATCGCGGCTCTGGTCTGGGCGCTTTTTGTGACGTATCAGGTGCATAAGGCGCGGCGCGACCGTCGGGCGCGCGGCACGGAGGATAAGGACGGATAAATGCTCCAGGATAAAGATCGGATTTTCACCAATCTCTACGGCATGCATGACCGGACATTGGCCGGTGCGAAGAGCCGTGGCCATTGGGATGGCACTGACAAGCTGGTGCAGTTGGGCCGCGATAAGATTGTGGAGATCATGAAGGGGTCTGGCCTGCGCGGACGCGGCGGGGCGGGTTTTCCCACCGGGTTGAAATGGTCGTTCATGCCGAAAGAAAGCGATGGCCGCCCGTCCTATCTGGTGGTGAATGCGGACGAATCCGAACCCGGCACCTGCAAAGACCGCGAGATTATGCGGAATGACCCGCATACGTTGATCGAAGGGTGTTTGATCGCGAGCTTCGCGATGGGCGCGAATGTCAGCTACATCTACATCCGTGGCGAATATATCCGCGAGCGCGAGGCGTTGCAGGCCGCGATTGATGAATGCTATGACAATGGCTTGCTTGGCAAAAACGCGGCCGGGTCGGGGTGGGATTTCGATCTCTACCTTGCTCATGGCGCAGGCGCGTATATCTGCGGCGAAGAAACCGCTTTGCTTGAGAGCCTTGAAGGCAAAAAGGGCATGCCGCGGATGAAGCCACCCTTCCCGGCAGGCGCGGGGCTCTATGGCTGCCCGACCACTGTGAACAACGTGGAATCCATCGCTGTGGTGCCAACGATCCTGCGGCGGGGGGCGGATTGGTTCGCTGGGTTTGGCCGCCCGAACAACTCCGGCACCAAGCTTTTCGCGATCTCAGGCCACGTGAACAACCCTTGTGTCGTCGAAGAAGAGATGTCGATCCCGTTTGACGAGCTGATTGAGCGTCATTGCGGTGGCATTCGTGGCGGCTGGGACAATCTTAAAGCGGTGATCCCGGGCGGCTCCTCGGTGCCCTGTCTGCCCGGCTCGGTGATGCGCGAAGACGCGATTATGGATTTCGATTGGCTACGGGAACAGCAATCCGGCCTCGGAACGGCGGCGGTGATCGTGATGGACAACTCCACCGACATCATCAAAGCGATCTGGCGGCTCTCGAAATTCTATAAGCATGAAAGCTGCGGCCAATGTACACCCTGCCGCGAAGGCACTGGCTGGATGATGCGGGTGATGGACCGTTTGGTGAAGGGCGACGCGGATGTCGAAGAGATCGACATGCTGCTCGACGTCACCAAACAGGTGGAAGGCCACACGATCTGCGCCCTTGGTGATGCCGCCGCTTGGCCGATCCAAGGCCTGATCCGGCATTTCCGTGACGAGATTGAAGACCGGATCAAACATAAACGCGGCGCGGCCATCGCGGCGGAGTGACGCCAGCGTTTTTTTTAAGGCCGTCGAGATCATCGGTATCCTGGCATCACGCCTTGCAGGTCCGGCTGTTTCACAGATCGCTCACCGGCCCAGGCGCTCCAAGATGGCGCGGCTGGGTCGTTAGCTGGGTGGCCTGCTCCTCTCCATAACGCTTTTGCTGAGAGCCCCATTAAGTGGATAGGGGGCCGTCCACATCGGACCCATCACGGGGAGTCTGGGCCATTGTGCGCCTCGTCAGATCCAGACTGGTGACGAGAGATACGCGCCCCCCTGTGGCACAGCGGACTCAGCCAAGTTGCCACATACGCAGTCTGATCTTGCCGAAAATCTGATTTTTTCTATTCTGGCAACAATCAAAAATACCGGCCCGCAGTGTATGACGGGCCGACATGCATGACGAGGGGCAGTTTCATGGCGAGCGTTTATCGCGTTGGTTTGACATTGATTTTTCTCTGCTGCTGCGTGGCGGGGATGGTCTTGGGCTATACTTGGGGTATTGGCGGCTCGATCCTGGGCGTGGTTCTGGGAGCCATGCTGGCCTCGGTCATTACGCTGATGTTGAACACGCCGGAGCGGATGGAGACGGCGTTTTACTCGATCTTGACGCTCATATTCATTGCGACGACGATCTACCTCATCATCACATTTTGGGGCGTGCGGCTTTAGGGCCAAGACCTCTCGAACTGCTCTACCCGCGGACCGAAAGACTCGAGCGCGGTGCGTGATAGATCGGCGTGAAATCCCATATTCGAGGGGAAAAGCGCAGGAAATCGCCCATAGTGACGCCGTGTTATTGAATATCAAATGTCGCAAACCCCAGATCATCCTGATGGCAGGACGGATCTCGTGAAGGATTTGAGATGAGACATTATGCGAAAGTGCTGGGCCTCTGCGTGCTGGTCTCGGGCTTCGGTTTATTAACGTCGATGGCGATGGCCCAAGAGGACAGATGGCAGGGGTTGCGCGATGACCCGCAGATCGCGAGCGGCGTGTTGGTCGCCGCGATCGGGCGGCTGATTGAGGACAATTGCCCGACGATCGAAAGGCGGCGCGGTCCGGCGCGGTTGGCGGCGCTTCCGTTGTTCAACCGGGCCTTGTCGCTCGGCTATTCTCAAAGTGAGATCGCGGCCTATATTGATGACGACATCGAAAAAGAGCGGGTGCGGGGCCTGGCGCGCCGATGGTTGGCGCAGCAAGGTGCCTCGGAGGACGTGCCGGAAACCATCTGTCAGGTGGGCCGCGACGAAATTTCCGCCGGTTCTACAATTGGCAGATTGCTCCGAGAGGGTTAGAAGGCGGGGAACGGCACACCTGGGGCTGATTTGACCTGGGCCAGTGAGGACCCGCACCGATGAGCGAGCTGCGCACAATCGTCATTGACGACAAAGAGATTGAAGTGGATCCGGCGATGACGCTGATCCAGGCCTGTGAGCAAGCCGGGGTCGAAATCCCGCGCTTCTGTTATCACGAACGGCTGTCGATCGCGGGCAATTGCCGGATGTGTTTGGTGGAGGTCGTGGGCGGCCCGCCAAAACCCGCCGCGTCCTGCGCCATGCAAGTGCGCGATTTGCGCCCCGGCCCAGAAGGGCAGCCGCCAGTGGTGAAGACCAACTCTCCAATGGTCAAGAAGGCCCGCGAGGGCGTGATGGAGTTCCTGCTCATCAACCACCCGCTGGATTGCCCGATCTGCGACCAGGGCGGGGAATGTGATCTGCAAGATCAGGCGATGGCCTATGGTGTCGATTTCTCCCGCTTCCGGGAGCCGAAACGCGCCGTGGATAATATGGATCTCGGCCCGCTGGTGGGCACTGCGATGACGCGCTGTATCTCCTGCACTCGCTGCGTGCGGTTTATCACCGAGGTCGCGGGCATGCCGGAACTGGGCCAGACCGGTCGGGGCGAGGATGCGGAGATCACCTCTTATCTGGGCCAGACGCTCGATTCTGAATTGCAGGGCAATATCGTTGACCTCTGCCCGGTGGGCGCGCTGACCTCGAAACCCTACGCCTTCACCGCCCGGCCTTGGGAGCTGACCAAGACCGAGACCATCGATGTGATGGATGCGCTTGGTTCCAACATCCGGGTGGATACCAAGGGCCGCGAAGTGATGCGGATTTTGCCGCGCAACCATGATGGCGTGAACGAGGAATGGCTGTCCGACAAGTCGCGCTATGTCTGGGACGGGCTGCGTCGCCAACGGCTCGACACGCCTTATATCCGTGAAAACGGTAAGCTTCGACCCGCCGGATGGGGCGAGGCCCTGAAAGCGGCTGCCGAAGCTATGAAAGGCAAGAAACTGGCCGGTTTGGTCGGCGATCTCGTCCCGGTCGAGGCTGCCTTCGCACTGAAACAGCTTGTTGAAGGGCAGGGCGGCAGTGCCGAATGCCGCACCGATGGGGCGAAACTGCCGGCGGGCAACCGCTCGGCCTATGTTGGCACGGCGACGATTGAGGATATCGATGACGCGCAGGCGATCATGCTGGTCGGCACCAATCCACGCGCCGAAGCGCCGGTCTTGAACGCGCGTATCCGCAAAGCCTGGACCAAAGGCGCAGTTGTCGGCCTGATCGGCGAGGCTGTGGACCTGACCTATGACTATGTTCAACTGGGCACGGGCCGCAAAGACCTGAGCGCGCAGCTTGGCAAAGAGCATCCGTCTGTTCAGGGCAAGAAGAGCCTGGTGATCGTGGGCCAGGGCGCGCTGCGCGAGGCCGATGGCGAGGCGGTTCTGAGCCAAGTCATGCAATTCTGCGAAGAAACCGACTCGCGACTGCTCGTCTTACACACCGCCGCGTCCCGTGTGGGCGCGATGGATGCGGGCTGCGTGACCGAAGGCGGCATGGCCGCCGCCGTGGATGGGGCCGAAGTGGTCTATAACTTGGGTGCCGATGAGGTGGAGATCGCCGCCGGGGCCTTTGTGATTTACCAAGGGTCGCATGGCGATCGGGGGGCGCATCGCGCTGACATCATTTTGCCTGCCGCGGCCTATACCGAGGAACAAGGCCTCTTCGTCAACACCGAGGGTCGCCCGCAATTGGCGCTTCGCGCGAGCTTTGCCCCTGGCGAAGCGAAGGAGAATTGGGCAATCCTGCGCGCCCTTTCGGCGGAGATGGGGGCAACCTTGCCCTACGACTCGCTGGTGCAATTGCGCCAAGCGCTGGTGGCCGTGGCATCGCATCTGGCGATGATCGACGAGGTGCCGGCCAATGAGTGGCAAAAGCTGGCGCTGAAAGCCCCGGGCGATGCGGATTTCGTCAATGCCGTGGCCGATCATTACCTGACCAACCCGATCACCCGCGCAAGCCAGTTGATGGCCGAACTCAGCGCCAACGCGAAGGCCCGCGCCGCGACCAAAATCGCGGCGGAGTAACGCCGCTTGGCGGGGCTGGGTTTCTCTCCTGTCGTCACCGGGTTTGCCGCGCTCTGCCTGCTGGCGGCCTGTGTCGATGGTCGACCGGTGGACAGCCCAAATCGCGCGGCGTTTTATGATGGAGTCGAGACCCGGCTTCTCGATGACGAGCTTGTTAATTTTCAGGTGCAAATGACGGGTATGGCCACACAGGCGGATGTGGAGGACTATGCCAAATGCGCGGCGGCGCAATATACGTTAATCCGGGGCTATGGCTTTGCGCGACATGTCCGCACAAATGTGCAGGAAGAGGGTGGCGTTTGGCGCGGAGATGCGGTTTACACCATCTCACCGGCGCTCCCGCGAGGGTTGCAGACGCTTGACGCCGAAGTGGTGGCGGCGGCATGTGCTGAGCAAGGCATACCGACGGTGTGAGGACTGATGGACGGCTTCTTTACAACAACCCCTGGCATCATCTTGATCATGGCCGCGCAGAGCCTGTTGATCATCGGTTTCGTGATGATCTCGCTTCTGTTCCTGGTTTATGGCGACCGCAAGATCTGGGCCGCGGTTCAGATGCGCCGCGGGCCCAATGTGGTGGGGGCCTTCGGCCTACTGCAATCGGTGGCCGACGCGCTGAAATACATCGTGAAAGAGGTGGTCGTGCCTGCGGGCGCCGACAAACCGGTTTTCATGCTCGCGCCGATGACCTCGTTCGTGCTGGCGATCATCGCCTGGGCGGTCATTCCGTTTAATGACACTTGGGTTCTGGCCGATCTGAACGTGGCCATCCTCTATGTTTTCGCCATGTCGTCCTTGGAGGTTTATGGCGTGATCATGGGGGGGTGGGCATCGAACTCGAAATACCCGTTCCTTGGTTCGCTCCGCTCGGCGGCGCAGATGATTTCTTATGAGGTCTCGATTGGCCTCATCATCATCGGGGTGATCATCACCACGGGCAGCATGAATTTCGGCGATATCGTGCGGGCGCAGGATGGGTCTTACGGGCTCTTTAGCTGGTACTGGCTGCCACATTTGCCGATGGTGTTCCTGTTCTTTATCAGCTCGCTGGCCGAGACGAACCGGCCACCCTTCGACTTGCCCGAGGCGGAATCCGAACTCGTAGCGGGCTATCAGGTGGAGTATTCCGCGACGCCGTTCCTGCTTTTCATGGCAGGTGAATATATCGCGATCTTCTTGATGTGCGCGCTGATTACGCTGCTCTTCTTTGGCGGTTGGCTCTCCCCGATCCCGGGCATCGCGGATGGCGCGCTCTGGATGATCGCCAAAATGGCGTTCTTCTTCTTCCTCTTCGCGATGGTGAAAGCCATCACGCCGCGTTATCGCTACGATCAGTTGATGCGGCTTGGCTGGAAAGTGTTCCTGCCGTTCTCCCTCGCTTGGGTTGTTATCGTGTCTTTCCTTGCGAAATTCGAACTCTTTGGCGGCGCCTATGCCCGTTGGGCGATTGGAGGCTAACCGATGACTCAGATCGACTATAATCGCGCCGCGAAATACTTTCTGCTGGCCGATTTCTTCAAAGGCTTCGGGCTTGGGATGAAGTATTTCTTCGCGCCGAAAGCCACCGTGAACTACCCGCATGAAAAGGGCCCACTTTCGCCCCGGTTCCGGGGAGAGCATGCGCTTCGCCGCTATCCGAATGGCGAAGAACGCTGCATTGCCTGCAAGCTGTGCGAGGCGATCTGCCCTGCCCAGGCCATCACCATTGATGCCGAGCCGCGCGAAGACGGCAGCCGCCGGACGACGCGCTATGATATCGACATGACGAAATGCATCTATTGCGGCTTCTGCCAAGAAGCCTGCCCGGTGGATGCGATCGTCGAGGGGCCGAATTTCGAATTCGCGACCGAAACCCGCGAAGAGCTGTTCTATGACAAGGCCAAGCTCTTGGAAAACGGCGAGCGCTGGGAGGCGGAGATCGCCCGCAACCTCGAATTGGATGCGCCCTACCGATGAATGACGCCCCGCAGAACCCCTTTGCCGCGATGCTGGCGCAGACCCAGGAGATGACCCAGGATTGGGTGAAGGCTCTGAACCCTGCGATGGCGAGTTTCACGCCGCAAGGCTTTGACAAGATGTGGCCGACCATCCCATCGGAGGTGCTGGAGACCTTTTGGGGTAAGCAGTTCAACCCCGAAGGGCTGGACGCGAAAACTCGGCTGTTGCTGACCTTGCAGGGGTTGACCATTCAGGGCGCTGTGGCCGAGCCGCAAATCCGGCTGACCGTGCGCCACGCCATTGAGGCCGGTGCCACGCCGCAAGAGATTGCCGAGACCATCGGTCAGGCCGCGATGTTTGCCGGGGTTCCGGCAATGAACAAAGCCATGGAACTGGCCAAAGACGCCATTGACGGGGCGGGGGAGTAAGCGATGGGTATCGCGGATTTCACATTTTACCTCTTTGCGATCACGGTCGTGACGGCGGCGCTTTTCGTGGTTGTGGCGCGCAACCCGGTGCATTCGGTGCTCTGGCTGATCCTGGCCTTCCTGTCGTCGGCGGGCCTGTTCGTGATGCTGGGCGCAGAATTTGTCGCGATGCTCTTGATCATTGTCTATGTCGGCGCGGTGGCGGTGCTGTTCCTCTTTGTGGTGATGATGCTGGATGTGGATTTTGCCGAGTTGAAGGCGGAGATGGCGAAATACGTCCCCGTCGCGGGGCTGATCGGTATCGTGTTGCTCATGCAACTGGGGCTGGCGCTTGGCACTTGGCAGTTCTCCGAAGGGATTGATCAGCGCCTGGGCAACCCCACGCCGCCGCTGGATGAGGTCCACAACACGCGAGCCCTGGGCCTGCTGATCTATGATCAATACATCCTGCTCTTCCAACTGGCAGGTTTGATCCTATTGGTGGCGATGATCGGTGCCATCGTGCTGACGCTACGCCATCGCCAGGACATAAAACGCCAGGACGTGGTGGCCCAGATGATGCGCGATCCAGCCAAGGCGATGGAGTTGAAAGACGTGAAACCGGGGCAGGGGCTCTAAGCCCGCTCCAGCCGCATTCCGGCGGCGAAGAAGAACGACAGATGGGGACGTGCAACGGCGCCCCGGAGGGACGAGATGAGTATTGGACTGGAACATTACCTGACGGTGGCAGCGGCGCTGTTCGTCATTGGGATTTTCGGGATTTTCCTGAACCGGAAGAATGTGATCGTCATTCTGATGTCGATCGAGTTGATGTTGCTCGCGGTCAATATCAACCTCGTGGCCTTCTCCAGCTTCCTAGGTGATCTGACGGGTCAGGTCTTCACGATGTTCGTTCTGACCGTTGCTGCCGCCGAGGCGGCGATCGGTCTGGCCATTCTGGTCTGTTTCTTCCGCAACCGCGGCACGATCGCGGTGGAAGATGTCAATGTGATGAAGGGCTAGCGCGCCATGGAAACGATCCTCCTCTTCGCGCCGCTGGTTGGCGCCCTCATTTGCGGATTTTCCTGGCGGTTGATCGGGGAACAGGCGGCCTGCGCCACGGCGACCGGGTTCTTATTCCTGTCGATGCTCCTGAGCTGGATCATCTTCCTGAGCTTCGACCCAAGTGCGCATGAGAATGGCTATTACACCGAGCCGCTCTTCACCTGGATCGCCTCGGGCACGCTCGACACGTCCTGGGGCATTCGCATCGACCGGCTGACAGCGATCATGTTGATCGTGATCACCACAGTTTCGGCGCTCGTGCATCTCTATTCCTTCGGCTACATGGCCCATGACGACAATTTCAAAGAGGGTGAGAGCTATCGCCCGCGTTTCTTTGCCTATCTGTCGTTCTTCACCTTCACCATGTTGGTGCTGGTCACTGCCGATAACCTCTTGCAGCTGTTCTTCGGTTGGGAGGGCGTGGGTGTCGCGTCCTACCTGTTGATCGGCTTTTACTACCGCAAACCCTCGGCTGGGGCTGCGGCGATGAAAGCTTTCATCGTCAACCGGGTTGGCGATTTCGGCTTCCTTCTTGGGATCTTCGCGCTCTTCTGGATGTCGGACAGCATCAATTTCGATGTGGTCTTGGCCATGGGCCCGGAACTGGCGGAGGCGACGTTTAATTTCCTCGGCTATGAGGTGAATGCGGTCAACACCATCGCCATGTTGCTCTTCATCGGTGCGATGGGGAAGTCGGCGCAGCTTTTCCTGCACACCTGGTTGCCAGACGCGATGGAAGGCCCGACGCCGGTCTCCGCGCTGATCCACGCCGCCACCATGGTAACGGCGGGTGTCTTCCTGGTTTGCCGGATGTCGCCGATCATGGAATACGCGCCGTTTGCGACCAATTTCATCATCCTGATCGGCGCGGCCACGGCGTTTTTCGCCGCCACTGTGGGGCTGGTGCAGAACGATATCAAACGGGTCATCGCCTATTCGACCTGTTCGCAGCTTGGCTACATGTTCGTGGCGGCAGGCGTCGGCGTCTACTCGGTTGCCATGTTCCACCTCTTCACTCACGCCTTCTTCAAGGCGATGCTCTTCCTGGGCGCCGGTTCCGTTATCCATGCCATGCATCATGAGCAGGACATGCGGAACTATGGCGGCCTTCGGAAGAAGATCCCCTACACCTTCTGGGCGATGATGATCGGCACGCTGGCGATTACCGGGGTCGGTATCCCGACCACCTATTTCGGGTTCGCCGGGTTCTTCTCAAAAGACGCAGTGGTGGAAAGCGCCTTTGCCTTCGGCGGCGGGCTGGGTCAATACGCCTTCTGGATGCTGATCATCGCGGCGGTATTCACCAGTTTCTATTCCTGGCGTTTGATGTTCCTGACCTTCTTCGGGGAGCCGCGGGGCGACAAGCACACTCATGATCATGCGCATGAGAGCCCTTGGACCATGCTGGTGCCACTTGGGGCGCTCGCCATCGGCGCGATCTTCTCGGGCGTCGTTTGGTATAACAGCTTCTTCGGCAAAACCGATCAGGTGGCCGAATTCTTTGGCGTCGAATACGCGGTGGCCGGTGAGCATGGTGATGCGGCCCATGGCGATGACAGCCACGGGGCTGACGAAAGCCATGGCGACGAGAGCGCTGCCGAGGAGAGCCATGGCGGCGACGCCTATGCCTCAGACACGGCGCATGGGGATGAGGGTGGCCATGGCTATGCCCATTACGTCTTCACCAGCGCGCCAGGCGAAGGTGCGATCCATGCCGGCCCCGACAACGATATATTGAACGAGGCGCATGAGGTGCCGACTTGGGTGAAATGGTCGCCCGCCGTGGCGATGCTGCTCGGGCTGTTCGTCGCTTACATGTTCTATGTTGCGGTGCCGAGCCTGCCGCGCCGGTGGGCGGAGACGAACCCTGTCCTTTACCGGTTCCTGCTCAACAAATGGTATTTCGATGAGATTTACGAGGCGGTCTTTGTGCGGCCCGCGGTGGCGCTTGGCCGGTTCCTCTGGAAACGCGGCGATGGCGATGTGATCGACGGGGGCATCAACGGTCTGGCGATGGGGATCATCCCTTTCCTCACCCGGCTCGCGGGGCGGGCGCAGTCCGGCTACATCTTCCATTACGCCTTTGCGATGGTGCTGGGGATCGTGCTTTTGATCACCTGGGTCACCCTCTCGGTCGGGGGTTAAGAGACAAGACATGGACCAACTTCTTTCCATCGTAACCTTCCTTCCGCTGGTCGCCGCGCTGATCATGGCGCTTTTGCTGCGGGGCAATGACGCGGCCGCACAGCTCAACGCCAAACGCTTGGCGCTGGCGGCGACGACGGCAACCTTTGTGATCTCGCTTTTTGTTCTGCTGGAATTCGATCCGCAGAATACCGGCTTCCAGATGGTCGAAGAGTACGAGTGGCTTCTAGGCCTGACCTACAAGGTCGGTGTGGACGGGATCAGTGTGCTGTTTGTGCTCTTGACCACCTTCCTGATGCCGCTGGTCATCGCCGCTTGTTGGGACGTCACCCATCGGGTCAAGGAATACATGATCGCGCTTTTGATCCTCGAGACCTTGATGATCGGGGTTTTCGTCGCGCTTGATCTGGTGCTCTTCTACCTGTTCTTTGAGGCAGGCCTTATCCCGATGTTCCTGATCATCGGTATCTGGGGTGGCAAGAACCGCATCTATGCCAGCTTCAAGTTCTTCCTCTACACCTTCCTCGGCTCGGTCCTCATGCTGGTCGCGATGGTGGGCATGTATGTTGATGCGGGCACGACCGACATTCCGAGCCTGTTGCAGCATCAATTCAGCGCCGGACCGATCACGCTCCTGGGCTGGCAGATTGCGGGCGGCATGCAGATGCTGATGTGGATCGCGTTCTTCGCCAGTTTTGCGGTGAAGATGCCGATGTGGCCGGTCCATACCTGGCTGCCGGATGCCCACGTGCAAGCGCCCACGGCGGGCTCGGTCGTTCTGGCCGCGATCCTGTTGAAAATGGGCGGCTATGGCTTCCTGCGTTTCTCGATCCCGATGTTCCCGGTCGCCTCCGACATCATGGCGCCGCTGGTGATGTGGCTCAGCGTGATTGCGATCATCTACACTTCGCTGGTCGCGATGGTGCAGGAGGATATGAAGAAGCTGATCGCCTATTCCTCGGTTGCCCATATGGGTTTTGTGACCATGGGCATTTTCGCTGCCAACCAACAAGGTGTGGATGGTGCGATTTTCCAGATGATCAGCCACGGCTTCATCTCGGGCGCGCTCTTCCTCTGCGTCGGCGTGATCTATGACCGGATGCACACGCGCGATATCGACGCCTATGGCGGGCTGGTGACCCGGATGCCGGCTTATGCGGCGGTGTTCATGCTCTTCACGATGGCCAATGTCGGCCTGCCCGGCACCTCCGGCTTTGTCGGCGAGTTCCTGACGCTTATCGGCGTGTTCCAGGTCAACACCTGGATCGGTGTGCTGGCCGCAACCGGTGTGATCCTCTCGGCCGGTTATGCGCTGTGGCTCTACCGCCGGGTCGTCTTTGGCGATCTGATCAAGGAGAGCCTGAAATCCATCACCGACATGACGGGCCGCGAGCGGGCGATCTTTGCGCCGCTCATCGTCATGACCCTGCTTTTGGGCGTCTATCCGAGCCTGGTGACCGATGTGATCGGCCCCTCGGTCGAGGCGCTTTTGACCCAATACGATCTCGCGTTGGAGCACTATGTGCCCGACACGTTGATCGCGAGCCATTGAGGTAACGTCATGATCGGCACGGATCTGTCCATCCTGATCCCTGAGATCGTTCTCGCCATCTACGCCATGGTGGGGTTGATCGGGGCGGTCTACACCTCGAAAGACGGTATGGCCTCGACGCTGACCTATGCCACGGCGGCGCTTTTCGTGGTGATGGCCTTCTATACTGGCGTCACTGCTGAGGGCACGCGTATCGCCTTTGGTGGTATGTTCATCGATGACGGCTTTGCGCGGTTTGCTAAGATCACGATTCTGCTCTCCGCCGCGGCGATCCTCTTGGTCAGCCATGACTATATGGAGAAGTCCGACCTGCTAAGGTTCGAATATCCGATGCTGATCACGCTGGCGACGGTCGGCATGATGATGATGGTGTCCGCTGGCGATCTGATGGCGCTCTATATGGGGCTCGAGCTGCAATCGCTGTCGCTTTACGTGATTGCCTCGCTCCGACGTGACAGTGTGCGCTCGACCGAGGCTGGCCTGAAATACTTCATCCTGGGCGCGCTCTCCTCGGGCCTGCTGCTTTATGGCGCGTCGCTGGTGTATGGCTTTGCGGGCACCACGCTCTTCTCCGGCATCATCGAGGCGGCAACCGGCGGTGAGGCGTCGCTTGGCCTGCTCTTTGGCCTGGCCTTCCTCATCGCGGGCATGGCCTTCAAAGTGTCTGCCGCGCCGTTCCACATGTGGACGCCAGATGTTTATGAAGGTTCGCCGACGCCGGTCACCGCTTTCTTCGCCACGGCCCCGAAAGTTGCCGCGATGGCGCTGTTCGCGCGCGTTGTGCATGACGCCTTTGGCGGCGTCGTGGGCGACTGGCAGCAGATCGTGGCGTTCCTCGCCGTCTTCTCGATGTTCCTTGGCGCCATCGCCGCGATTGGGCAGACCGACATCAAACGGCTGATGGCCTATTCCTCGATCAGCCATATGGGCTTTGCCCTGATGGGCCTCTCCGCGGGGACCGAGCAGGGCGTGACCGCGATGCTGATCTATATGGCGATCTATGTGACGATGAACATTGGCACTTTCGCCTTCATCCTGTCGATGGAGAAAGATGGGCGGCATGTGACGGAAATCTCATCGCTGAACAGTTTTGCGTCGAAAGAGCCGCTAAAGGCACTGGCGATCCTGGTCTTGATGTTCAGCCTCGCCGGGGTTCCGCCGCTGGTCGGTTTCTTCGGCAAATATGCGGTGCTTCTGGCGGCGGTCGATGCAGGCCTGGTTTGGCTGGCGGTCGCAGGCGTGATCGCCTCGGTGATCGGCGCGTTCTATTATCTGCGTATCGTCTATTTCATGTATTTCGGGGCCGACGAAGACGGGCTGGATGGTCAGATGGGGATGGCGCCTTGGGTGGGTCTCATGGCCTCTGCCGCGATCATGCTCTTTGGGGTGATCAACCTTTTTGGCGTGGACGGCCTGGCCGAAGCGGCCGCCGCGACGCTTGTCCGCTAACCCACCCATTTGGCCCGATGGCGTTGCCCGTCGGGTCTTCGCCGAAACCGATAGCACGATGCTAGAGGCCGCCCGGGTTGCGCCGACATTGGCCGGGCCCGAATGGATTTTGGCCTTGAGACAAACCGCGGCGCGCGGGCGGCGCGGGCGCGCATGGGTGCAACCCAAAGGCAACTTTTCGGCCTCCTTGGTGATGCGCCCCGAAGGCGGGCCAGGGCAGGCCGCGCTTCGGTCATTTGTCGCGTCCCTCGCGCTTCGCGATGCATTTTTGGCGGTGGGTGTGCCGAAACACATGATCTCGCTGAAATGGCCCAATGACGTGTTGCTGAATGGCGGTAAAGTGGCTGGCATTCTGCTGGAAAGCCTTGGTGCGGGCGCGGCCGTCTCACATCTGGCGATCGGGATCGGCGTCAATCTGGCCGCTGCTCCGAAACCGGCGGAGGTCGACGCCCACGCGCTGCCGCCGGTCAGTGTTTTCGGCGAGACGGGGCTCCAGATCACGCCGCAAGATTTCCTCGATTTTCTTGCCGCGGCCTTTGCGCGTTATGAGGCGCAATTCACGACCTATGGGTTTGCACCGATCCGCACCGAATGGTTGGCCCATGCGGCGCGTCTGGGTGAAACGATTACGGCGCGAACTGCGCAAGACGAGACGACTGGCGTGTTCGAGACGGTGGACGAAGACGGTAACTTGGTTCTAGAGACGCCGAAAGGCCGCCGATCCATCCCGGCGGCGGAGATCCATTTCTGACAGGAGCGAGCGCATGCTTCTCTGCATCGATTGCGGCAATACAAACACGGTTTTCTCGGTTTGGAACGGGACCGAATTTCTCGCGACGTTCCGCACCTCGACCGAGCATCAACGCACGGCGGACCAATATTTCGTCTGGTTCTCAACCCTGATGGAGAACCAAAAGCTTGATGTGGAGATCACCGACTGCATCATCTCATCGACCGTGCCGCGTGTGGTTTTCAACCTGCGTGTGCTTTGCGACCGCTATTTTGATACACGGCCGCTGGTGGTTGGAAAACCGGAATGCCTGTTGCCGACCGCGCCGCGGGTCGATGAAGGTACGCAGGTTGGGCCGGACCGGTTGGTCAACACAGCCGGAGCCCATGATCGCCATGGCGGCGATCTGATCGTCGTCGATTTTGGCACCGCGACCACCTTCGATGTGGTTGCCGAGGATGGCGCCTATGTGGGCGGGGTGATCGCGCCAGGCGTGAACCTGAGTCTGGAGGCGCTGCACCACGCCGCCGCCGCGCTCCCCCATGTGGACGTGACCAAACCGCAAGCGGTGATTGGCACCAACACCGTGGCCTGCATGCAATCTGGCGTCTTCTGGGGCTATGTGGGCCTGGTGCGCGGCATCACGGACCGGATTCGCGGCGAATATGACAAGCCGATGCGGATTGTCGGCACTGGTGGGCTTGCGCCGTTGTTCTCAACCGGTGATGTGTTATTTGACCTGATCGAAGATGATCTGACGATGCATGGCCTCACGGTCATCTATTCGCATAACAAGGAAAACGGCAGCTTATGAGTGATCGCGCACGGCTGATCTATCTCCCTCTCGGTGGCGCGGGGGAAATCGGGATGAATTGCTATCTCTATGGTTATGGACCGGAAGGGAAAGAGCGTTTCATACTGGTCGATATCGGCGTCAGTTTCCCCGATATGGATGGGCAGCCTGGGGTTGACCTGATCCTGCCGGATGTATCTTGGCTGGCGGCGCGCGCGGACCGGCTTGATGGGATTTTCATCACGCATGCACATGAAGATCATGTGGGTGCGGTCGGGCATCTTTGGAGCCAGTTGAAAGCGCCAGTCTATACCCGCGCCTTCACCGCGATCCACGCGCGGCGCAAATTGGAGGACGCGGGCCAAGATCCCGAGATCGTACAGGTCGTCGAGGCCTATCCTGAGGTGGTAGAGGCCGGCCCATTTCGCGTGCAATTCGCGCCGATTTCGCACTCGATTCCGGAGGCGTCTGCATTGGTGATCGACACGCCAGAGGGCCGGGTCGTGCATTCGGGTGATTTCAAGATTGACCATGAGCCGGTCGTGGGCGAGCCCTTTGATGAAGATTTGTGGAAACAGGTCGCGCAGGATGGGGTCTTGGCGCTGATTTGCGATTCCACCAATGTCTTTTCCGGCCATCCGGGACGGAGTGAGAGCCAATTGCCGGAACCGATTGGCAAGCTGATCGCGGGTGCCAAGGGTATGGTGGTTGCCACGACTTTCGCCTCCAACATTGCGCGGCTGAAAACGCTGGCTGATGCCGGCAAGGCCAATGGCCGCTCGATCTGTCTGATGGGCCGGGCGATGAAACGCATGGTGGCCGCAGGTGTCGAAAGCGGCGTTCTGACCGACTTCCCCGCAACGGTCAGTCCGGAGGAAGCGTCTGATATTCCCCGTGAAAACCTGATGCTGATCGTGACCGGAAGCCAGGGTGAGCGTCGGGCGGCCTCGGCTGCGCTATCACGGGGCAAATATCTCGGGATGGAACTGGCCGAGGGGGATATGTTCCTCTTCTCCTCGAAAACCATCCCCGGCAATGAGGTGTCCGTCGGCCATATCCAAAATGCGTTGGCCGAAAAGGGCGTCCGCGTCGTGGATGAAAGCGCCGGGTTTTACCATGTCTCCGGCCATGCCAATCGACCCGATCTGGAGGCGATGCATGATTTGGTCCGGCCGCAGATATTGCTGCCCAACCATGGCGAGTTCCGGCATTTGCGCGAACATGCACGGGTGGCGATGGAGAAAGGCTTGCTTGGTATTGTTGCGCCGAATGGGGCGATGGTCGAGCTGTCGGGCAATCAACCGGGAGTCGTCGAGCATATCGAGGTGACGAAGACCTATCTTGATGGCACGGCCCATGTGGGAGCCTTTGATGGCGTGATCCGGGATCGGATGAAGATCGCGATCAACGGCTTGGTCATTGTGGCCCTGGTCGTCGATGAAGATGACCAGATTCTCGAAGACAGTTGGGTAGAACTGCGCGGCTTACCGGAAATGGTTGGGAATGGCGCTGATCTGGCTGAGATGATCGAGGATGATCTGGCCGAGCTTCTACCGCGTTTGAATGATCAGACGGTCGGCGATGATGACAAGCTTGACGAAGTGGTCAAACGCGCTGTGCGGCAGGTCTGCGTTAGTGAGATCGGCAAGAAGCCCGAAGTCAGCGTGCTGGTGAGCCGGTTAATGGCCAGCTAAGCACACCGTCTTCGCGGTGTTCGGGCGACACGGAGCCGTGTCGCCCCGATCCGTTCAGGCGGCGTCTTCGTTTGTCGGTTCCGTTGGCGTTTCGGCCTCTTTCACCTTCTTTGCCCGGCGACGCTTTGGTTTCGGAGCCTCCTCCGTCACCGGTTCGGCGGTGGTCTCGGCAACTTGCCCCTCGGGCGCCTCGGTTTTAGCGGTCTTTGATTTGGCGGGCTTTGATTTTTTGGGCGCGTCGTCGGAGGCGGCGGGGCCACCCCGGCGTTCGTCAAAGCTCAGCGAGATGAAATCGGGCATGTGATCGCCCATCCCTACCACCTGGTTGCCGCCCCGATCATTGCGGTCGCGACCACCACGGGACCGCCCGCTTCGGTCGGTCCGGTCCGACGTATCCTTGCCCCGTTGCCGGGCCGGGCGCGGGGCCTCTGTGGCGGCCTCTTCTGGAACAGCGTCTGTCGCTTTCGGCGACGCGGTGTCCTGAGAGTCGTCACGGCGGCTTCGGCTACGGCGGGGTTTGCGCTCGCGAGGCGCGTCTTCGGTGCCCGTCTCATCTGCTTTGCGGCCGCTTTCGATCTGCATCGGCGGATCAATCCGGGGGATTGGAATGCCGATCAAGCTTTCAATGGCACCCAAATACTTATCATCCGCCGGCACGTGCAGCATCACCGTTTTACCTTTGCGGCCAGCACGGCCCGTGCGCCCGATCCGGTGGACGTAATCCTCGGCATGGGACGGCACGTCGTAGTTCAGAACATGGCTCACATTCGGAATATCGAGCCCGCGTGCGGCCACATCGGAGGCGACGAGGAACTTGATCGTCCCGTCTCGGAACCCGTCCAAGGTCCGCATCCGTTGTGACTGATCCAGGTCGCCATGGATTGGCTCCGCATTGAACCCATGTCTCTTCAAGGACTTCGCGACGATATCCACATCGATCTTGCGGTTGCAGAAGATGATCGCGTTGGTGCAGGCCTCACCCTCGGCCTCAATCACGGAACGCAGCATGTTGCGTTTCTGTTTTGCGGCCATATCGCGGCGGGTTGGTTTGAAACTGACCAGGGCCTGTTCGATTGTGTCCGAGGTTGTCGATTGCCGGGCCACTTCGATCTTGGCGGGGGCACTGAGGAAAGTGTTTGTGATTCGCTCGATCTCGGGCGCCATCGTGGCAGAGAAAAACAGCGTTTGCCGGGTGAACGGGGTCAGCGAGAAGATTTTTTCGATATCCGGGATGAAGCCCATGTCGAGCATCCGGTCGGCCTCATCAACCACCATGATTTGCACGCCGGTAAGCAGGAGCTTACCGCGCTCAAAATGGTCGAGCAGGCGGCCCGGCGTGGCGATCAAGACATCCACGCCACGGTCAATCAGCACGTCTTGTTCTTTGAACGAGACACCGCCGATCAGCAGGGCCTTGGTCAGTTTGACATGTTTGGCATAGGTGTCGAAATTCTCCGCGACCTGAGCAGCCAACTCGCGTGTCGGGCACAGTACCAAGCTTCGCGGCATGCGCGCGCGGGCGCGGCCACGCGCCAGCATGGTGATCATCGGGAGGGTGAAACTGGCGGTTTTGCCGGTTCCGGTTTGGGCAATGCCCAGAACATCGCGGCCTTCCAGCGCGGGCGGGATCGCCCCTTCCTGGATCGGGGTGGGGGTTTCGTAGCCCGCTTCATCAATGGCTTTGAGAACCTTGGGGCTAAGGCTGAGATCGGAAAATTTTGTCATATGCGTCCAGTCAGGCCGGGATTGCCCGGCGGTGATATATAGAGCGCATATCTTCGCGCTCTGCGGCGAGGTCTCGCGCCTGTCGCAAAACCCGCCGGAGACATAGGGCAATTGGGCGCGGAGGTCAAATTTTACCCGCGATGCGGCGTGGTTACACGGGAGGACGCGATGTGTTGGACAGCCAAAAGGGGGTTTCGATCACCCCATCGGCACCAGCGCGGTCCGCCGCATCCACGAACAATTCGGGTGGGAGGTAGATGTCGATTACGGCATCGGGCCCGATCAGATGGGCGCGGAACCCGTCTTCGACCGCCTCTGCAAATGTCTCGGGGGTGAAGGCAAACGTGCCAGTGCGGAAGCCCTGGCAATTGCTCAAGCCGATGCAAAACCGCTCGGTCCGTCTGAGGCCGCGAAACGGCAATACATCCCCATCGCGCCAGGCGCTATCCATCCGCAACCGACGATGCACGCCGTCCGAGACCTGACCGATTTCGGCCAGATAGTGCACTTCGCCGCGTCGGTTCAGGATCATCACCTGGCCGACCAGGACATGATGTCTGTCGTCTGAAACAACTGCTTGCCGCGAGACCGCGCCGGCGATGTCCGTGTGGGGGCTATGCCATGTCTCGCCGTCGAGGAGCGGCGTGCAGGCCATCAACAGAAGAAAGACCCAAACAAGATTGCGACCCAACATGTCGAGACCATGCGGGAAGATGGTTAACTCGCCGTTAAACCTCGACCGACGGATGACGCACCGGCACATATCCCGCCGCGAGCACATTGACCGTGGGTGCCGGTGTTAAGACGGTGACCTTTCCCTTTGGCCTTGGCACCGGCGTGCCGTAGCCATCGGGCGTATAAGGGTGAAGCGCATCAGTGTGCACCATATGCGCGCGGTCGTTCCACAAGACGAAGCTGTAATCCGGTAGGGTGTCACACTTGGCCTCATGTCGGACCTGTTGGCGCGTCCGCGTCACACGCGCGTGGTGGAGGGCGCTGTCCATCGCCATCCGCTCTGGTGGGGCACTGGTGGCGCGGGCCCATGCCGCCGTCCAGGCTCGATAAGCATCGCGGCGGCAATAATGGCATGGTCGATGGCCCGCCGTCAGTGCCACGGCCTCATCCAGGAAAAACAGGGCTGACCACCCCCGGTCAGGCATGGGGCCATGATAGCGGCCCTTTGGGTGTGTCAGGGTGCAGACGAGCCAGTGCTTGTGGCTCCACCGGGAGGTGCCGAGCGTCCCATTGGGGCGATGAATAATGCCACGATTGCCCGTAAAGAGGCCGCGCGCCGGCATGGCGGCAATCTCCCCAGTTGGCTGAACGCGGTTTTGCAGGGTCAGACCATCAACTCCTTCGTCGCGCTGAGCGTAATGTCGGGATAATCCCGCTCCACTCGATCAATGTCCCACTGCAGGCGGGTCAGATAGACCGGATCGCCATCATTATCCGTGGCGATATGCTGCTTGTTGGCATTGGCGAAAGCGTCGACCTTGTCTTTCGGGCCGTGGACCCATCGCGCAGAGGTGAACTGCGACGCTTCAAACCGGACAGGAAGGCCGTATTCCAGCTCGATCCGGCTGGCCAGAACCTCGAACTGCAAGGCACCAACGACGCCGACGATGAAGCCCGAGCCGAAGGTGGGCTTGAAGATCTTTGCTGCGCCTTCCTCGGCGAATTGCATCAACGCTTTGTCGAGATGTTTTGCCTTCATCGGATCGCCCGCGCGGCAGGTTTGGAGCAGTTCCGGCGCAAAGGACGGGATGCCCGTGAAGCGCAGGCCTTCACCCTCGGTCAGTGCATCGCCGATGCGCAGCTGGCCATGGTTCGGGATGCCGATGATGTCGCCAGCCCAAGCCTCCTCGGCCAACTCCCGGTCCGAGGCGAGAAACAGCACCGGGTTGGAGATCGCCATCGGCTTTTTCGACCGCACATGGGTGAGCTTCATGCCGCGTTTGAAATGGCCCGACGCGACGCGGAGAAAGGCCACGCGGTCACGGTGCTTGGGGTCCATGTTAGCCTGCACTTTGAAGACGAAGCCCGCGACCTTGGTTTCTTCCGGCGCGACTTGGCGCGGTTCGGCAGATTGGACTTGCGGCTGCGGCCCGTAACCTGCGATGCCGTCCATCAGTTCCTTGACACCGAACGAGTTGATTGCGGAGCCAAACCAGATTGGTGTGAGCGTCCCATCAAGAAAGGCTTGATGGTCCAGCGGCGGCAACAATTCGCGCGCCATCTCCACCTCTTCGCGGAGCTTCTCCAGCAAAACCTCCGGGATGTGATCCGCAAGTTTCGGGTCATCGAGACCTTCGATCGAGATGCTTTCAGCCACCACATTCCGATCGGCCCGATCCATCAGTTCCAGCCGGTCACGGATCAGATCATAACACCCCAGGAACTCCCGACCTGTGCCGATGGGCCAAGAGGCGGGCGTCACGTCGATGGCGAGATTTTCCTGAATTTCGTCAATAATATCAAACGTATCGCGGCTTTCCCTGTCCATCTTGTTACAGAAAGTCAAGATCGGCAAATCGCGGAGGCGGCACACTTCGAAGAGCTTTTGGGTCTGACTCTCCACACCTTTCGCACCGTCGATTACCATGATTGCCGCATCCACGGCGGTCAGCGTCCGATAGGTGTCTTCGGAAAAGTCCGAGTGGCCGGGGGTGTCCACCAGATTGAACCGGTATTCGCCAAAATCGAAGGACATGGCGGAAGCGGAGACCGAAATCCCCCGGTCCTTTTCCATTTGCATGAAGTCGGACCGCGTTCTGCGCGCCTCGCCCTTCGCCCGGACCTGGCCCGCCATCTGAATCGCGCCGCCATAGAGCAGGAATTTCTCCGTCAACGTGGTTTTGCCCGCATCCGGGTGCGAAATGATCGCAAAGGTCCGGCGGCGGGCGATTTCGGGCGGCAGGGTGGGGCGATTGTCCAACATGGGCGCGGATATAGTCGGCTTACCACGTCGGCGCAATTGATACCCCTTGCTTGAGAGAGAGAAACCGGTCGGCCGTATCTCAGCCGACCAGTCTATCGCCATATCGAGCTGGCACTATTGAAAAACGCAATGCCATGCGATTGTCGATGGGATCGGATGCCCATCATCATCGGCTTCCCAGTTGACCCGTGTTTCACCACCGGGGCAGCGGTTATTGCCGCTTCTTTGGCTAATCCCCGCGCCATCGGCCTGGCTTGCGCTCGCGCCGCCGCCGTTGCCGCTCGGGCCAACATACTCCATCTCGGGCGGATCATCCGGACCGTCGTCATCATTGGGCGCGTCGAAATCGTCTGGGCCATCAAAGCCGCCACCGCCACCGCCGCCGATTCCGTCATGCACATCGAGATCTAGTGCGAGGATCGGGGCTGGGGTCAAGGCCAGCAGTGAAATGGTTAACACCGCGCGAAGGGTGGTTGGAAAAAGGGTCATCTTGTTCTCCAAAAATGGTCAAGTTCTGTTCAATCTCAGACACGGCTCCCGCATCCTGGACATGCGTCGACGCAAGCGCACCGGCGGTTCAAATTCTTTTTCTGGAGGGTTTCGGTATCGTCGTCGGACATATTGCAAAGCGCGCAAAACCACCTGTTATTTCTGTCAGGCTTGAAATCTATTGGGAGCAAATCTGGAGCTAAGTCCGTGACGCCATCAAGGCGTTGCCAATGCACAGATTGAGACCTGCTGCAAAAACAACGAAGCAACAAATCTCGAACAGAACACTGCGCCCAATGCCGCTTCGGCTCGCGTCAGGGATCGTCTTTGGCAAGGCCCTTGCTGGCCCGGGTCAGTCTTTCGGCCGCATCATCGCTCCCATCAAGCACCGTGCGGGAGACTTCGATCTCGGCGGCGTTCAGGCGGTCGGCCTCTGACGGATCAATGTCCAACTCTTCGGGCAGGGCCGCCCGCGTCTGGCTAGTGACCAAGAGGCTTTCGACCGCGATCCCCTCGGCATAGATGATTTCATGGCCGTCGAAGACAATCTGATAGCTGTCCACATGGCCGCCTTCTTCGCGCAGCACGGTCTGACCGTTCACCAGATATCCGGCCTTCACCATGAGTTCCGCGCGGCCTGTTCCGACCTCGTCATTGCGTTGCCAGATGAACAGGCGGTGATGCGGTGAGAGGCGAAGGTCGCGGGCGACGTTCAATGTCCCCTCCGCAATACGGATTGGCGCAAGCGCGCCGATGGCCCGCGTCGTCTGTTGCCCGATCCAACGGATTTCCTGCGCGCCATTGTCTCGGGTCAGAACGCGGTCGCCCGGAGCCAGGTCTTCCACCATTTTTTGGCTGCCATCGGCCATCGTCAGATGGGTGCCCGCGAGGAAACTGACGCAGGCGATATCTGCAAAACGCCGCGGCGCGCTTTCGGTCTCAGACGTAACCAACTCGTAGTCGATGGCCACCTGCAGCGGCGTCAGGGGCAAGATGTGGCGGGACATTTTTGCGTCGGACCAGATGGTGAGAACCAAAAGCTCCACCATCGATCCGTCGGGCGCCATCAGTGTATGGCAGAGGTCCAAGTTGACGCTGTCGCCCGGAAACCCGACATCCGATCCATCGGCCACCTCTTGCCCGCTTTCCCCATCGCAGATCGCTAGATTTGCCGGGTGCGCTTGGCGCGACAATCGATAGTAATCGCCCGCCACGACATCCTTCATCAGACCAATCGGGTCTTTCTCATTGGCCCCGGTCGTGACGATTAGGTCTTGGACCGGATAGGTGGAAAAGGTGAATTGGGCGGTGCGTCGGGTCATAGGGTCTCCTCTGGCCCCTATGCCTAGGCAGGGGCGGCAGACCGGTCAAGCCGGACTGGTGATCGCGAAGGTGGCCTGCTAGGTCTTGGGCAACAGAATTGGAGGATGTCATGGATCTTGGAATTTCGGGTAAACGCGCACTGGTTTGCGCCTCGTCCAAAGGTTTGGGGCGCGGTTGTGCCGAGGCTTTGGCGGCGGCGGGTTGCGATTTGGTGATGAATGCGCGGGGCACCGAAGCGTTGGAGGCCACGGCCGAAGCAATCCGGGCCACGCATGGCGTCTCGGTAACGACTGTCGCGGCGGATGTGACCAGCGAGGAGGGGCGTGCGACGCTGCTGGAAGCGGCGGGCGAGATCGACATCCTGGTCACCAATGCGGGCGGCCCGCCTCCCGGCATGTGGCATGATTGGGGGCGTGACGAGTTTATCGCCGCGCTGGATGCCAATATGCTGGCCCCCATTGCCCTCATGACGGCGCTGATGCCGAAGATGATTGATCGGGGATGGGGCCGGGTGGTCAATATCACCTCGCAATCGGTGAAAGCGCCGATCCCGCAGCTTGGCCTGTCGAATGCGGCGCGCACCGGGCTGACCGGATATGTCGCGGGCACCGCGCGGCAGGTGGCGCAGTATGGCGTGACGATCAACAACCTATTACCCGGTATTCATGCCACCGACCGTGCCGATGCACTGGATGGCGGCGTGGTTAAGGCAGAGGGGATCACGCTGGAAGAAGCTCGCGCCAAACGTGCGGCGACGATCCCGGCGCGGCGCTATGGCACGGCGGAAGAGTTTGGTCAGATGTGCGCCTATCTCTGCTCGGCGCAGGCCGGGTTTATTGTGGGGCAGAACATTCTCTTGGATGGCGGCGGTACCAATTTCACGATATGACCGAAAAATTTTCTCTCAAAGATCATCTGTTTAACCCGGAGTCTCTGGGCGATCTGGCAGCGGAATACGCCGCCGGGTTGCCCGATTTCGATGCCAGCGGCTTTCTGGCCGAAGTGGTGCCAGGGTTGGAAGGCCGCGAGCTTCTGGAGCGGCTTGAGTGGATCGCCGATTGCGTCGAGATACGGCTGCCCGGCGATTTCCCGGCGATGGCCGATGCGCTGGAAGCCGCGATGCCAGCGGAACTGGACCCAAGTAAAACCGATGATGATTTTGGCCGTTTCATCCATGCAGTCCCAGGGATTCTGGCCGTGCGGCATGGGTTGGAGGATCATCGGGACCGGGCCTTTGATCTGCTTGAAGCTGCCACCAAGCGGTTTTCGATGGAGTTCTATATCCGCCCATTCCTGAACCGCTGGCCGGAGGAAACACTGGCGCGGTTGGGGCGATGGGCCGAAGACGGCAACTATCACGTACGCCGGTTGGTCAGCGAGGGGACCCGACCGAAATTGCCCTGGGCCAAGGCCATTACCCTTGATCCGCTGGTGCCGCTGGAGTTTCTTGACACGCTTCATGCCGATCCCACGCGTTATGTGACGCGATCGGTCGCCAACCATCTGAACGATATCAGCAAAATCGATGCCGACCGCGTTCTGGATACACTCGGGCGCTGGCACAAAGCCGGCAGGCAGGATGCCAAAGAACTCGCCTGGATGACGCGTCACGCGCTTAGAACCCTGATAAAACAGGGTCATCCGGGCGCAATGGAGATGTTGGGCTTTCGTGCAGATGCACCGGTCACGCTCGACGCATTGACGATCTCCCCCGACCCGGTTGCGATTAACGATCAGGCCACGATCACTGTGACCCTTTCCGCAACGGAGCCGGTGCCCGTTCTGGTCGACTATCTGCTTTGGTTTCACAAACCGAACGGGGCGGAGAGCTTCAAGGTTTTCAAGATCAAGCAAGCCAAGATTGCGCCTGACGCACCACTCACCTTGACCAAAACCCATGTGTTCAAGGGCAATGCGACCACCTTCACCCTGCATCCAGGCCCGCATCGGATTGGAGTGCAGGTCAATGGGCGCGTGTTGGGCGAGGTGCAGTTCGATCTGACAGCAAGCGACGGCGGGTAGGCTTGAAACCCAAGGATCGCCCTGTTACCTGCGAAACCCGATGGAATTGATCGGGTTTTTGCTGCCGTGCCACATGCCTCCCGCCTGAAGGTTGATAATATCTCGTGTCATTTCGATGGGCGCGCGGTGGTGCGTGATGTGTCTCTTGCCGTTGCGGCGGGGGAGATCATGTGTCTGCTTGGCCCCTCAGGCTGCGGCAAATCCACGACGCTTCGGGTGATTGCTGGCGTCGAGCGTCAGACCGCCGGGACAATCTGGGTCGATGGTCAGGTGATGTCGGATGACACCAACCATTTGCCTCCAGAAGGGCGTGGGATCGGCTTGATGTTCCAGGATTTTGCGCTGTTTCCGCATCTGAGTGTGGCGCAGAATATCGCGTTCGGGTTGATCGGGACTAAAGCTGAAAAAGCCGCGCGGGTTGGCGAGTTGCTCGAACGGGTCGATCTGATCGGGTACGGCGATAAATCCCCGCATATGCTGTCAGGCGGGGAGCAACAGCGCGTGGCCCTTGCGCGCGCCTTGGCCCCTCGGCCTTGCGTCATGCTGATGGATGAGCCGTTTTCCGGCCTCGACAACCGTCTGCGCGACGGCATTCGCGACGAGACGCTCCAGCTTCTGAAAGAGGAGGGCACTGCCGTCCTTCTGGTCACGCATGAGCCCGAAGAGGCGATGCGTATGGCCGATCAAATCGCGCTGATGCGCGACGGCAAGATCGTCCAGCAGGGTGCACCTTACAACATCTACAACGCGCCCTGCGATCAGGCGGCGGCGGCGTTTTTCTCGGATGTGAATGTCATCCGCGGGCGGGTCGAAGGCGCGCTGACCGACACGGCCTTTGGTCAGTTTCTGGCCCCGGGGTTTCCCGATGGATCAGATGTCGAGATTATCTTCCGCCCGCAGCATGTGAAGATTGATTTCGATCGCGGCGGGCGCGGCCCGAACCCGACACCCGCCGACGGTGTTCCCGCGCGCGGTGTGGTCGAACGGGCGCGATTTATGGGCCATGAAAGCCTTGTGGAGTTCCGGATGGACTTCAATCACGAGGTCTTGCGAGCGACGGTCCCGGCGGTTTTTCTGCCGAAACCGGGCACAGCGCTTTGGCTAACCGTGCGGCGCGACAGGTGTTTTGTCTTCCCGCATCACGGCTGATCAGTCGGGAATCTCCTTGCTCCGCCGCGCGATTCGGCCCAAAACCCCTGATGAACCTGCCTTTGGGGCTTTGATCCTGCCCCAGATGATCTTACGTATGGATCGTAGATGTATTGCGCGGCGCGGGTCCCAACGGGCCTGCCAGACGCCAAGGGAGATAACCCATGCTCAACAATATCGGACCTGCTGGTCTGCTTTTGATCGCCGTTGTGGTGCTTGTGCTCTTCGGGCGCGGCAAAATTGCCGGGCTTATGGGCGAGGTCGGCAAGGGCATCACCGCGTTCAAGCGTGGTGTGAAAGATTCGACTGAAGAGATCGAAAATACCTCCGCCGCAGAAGATGCTGGCGAGACCGCCCGCGATGTGACGCCGGAACCCCGCGAACGCGACAACGCCTAAGCGGCTGCGATCCAGGGATAGGGCAGGGCTATGCCAGACATCGGCATGATGGAGCTATTGGTGGTTGGGATCGTGGCGTTGATCGTCGTCGGTCCCAAAGACTTGCCCAAAATGTTCCGCACCTTTGGTCAGGTCACCGGCCGGGTCCGAGGCATGGCGAAGGATTTCACCCGCGCCATGGATGACGCAGCCGGTGACAGCGGATTGAAAGATATCAGCAAAGACATGCGCAACCTGACCAACCCCAAGAAGATGGGGCTGGACGCGGTGAGCAAAGCTTTCGACGATATCGACCCGACGAAGTTCGACGAAGGCAGTGAAACGCGCAATTTGGCGGAGAAACGCGCGGCGGATAACAAAGCCGCACGCGAGACAGCCGACGCCAAACGCAAAGCGCGCGAGGACGAAATTCGCAACGCGAAGCTGGCCGCGATGCCAGAGACGGATACGCCGCCGGCGGTGTCTCCACCAAGCTCCACGCCTGTGGAAAGTGCCGAGATCGCTGATGACGTCCCCGCGCCGCGGACCGGAACCGACCAAGCATGAGCAGCGAAGACCAAATCGAAGACAGCGCGGCGCCGCTGATCGAACATCTGGCGGAGCTGAGAACCCGGCTGATCCGATCGGTTCTGGCCTTTGTCATCGCGATGGTGGCCTGTTTTACAGTTGCGCAACCGCTCTTGAACTTCATCCAGCAGCCGTTGATCGCCGTGCTGGTCGCGCGTGGGCAAAGCCCGGAACTGATTTTCACCGCGCCACAGGAGCAGTTTTTCGTTTTGGTGCGGATTTCGGTGATCGGCGGGTTTGCGATCGCGTTTCCGGTGATCGGGCATCAGCTCTGGCGTTTTGTGGCACCTGGCCTCTACCGTTCTGAGCAAAACGCGTTCTTGCCGTTTCTAATTGCCTCGCCGCTTTTGTTCCTTTTGGGCGCATCCTTCGCGCATTTCGTTGTCACGCCGCTGGCGATGAATTTCTTCATTGGCTTTGCCGATGCGATCCCGCTTCTGACCGCCTATATCACCGGGGCAGAGACACCGACGGTTTCGGATGACACAACCGAATTGCGTACGGTCTTTTTGGGCTCGATCCGCGAGTCTACCGATCTGGCGCTGAAGTTCATCTTCGCCTTCGGCCTGTGTTTCCAACTTCCTGTGCTCCTGACGCTGATGGGCAAGGCAGGTTTGGTCAGTGCCGAGGGGTTGGGCAATGTGCGGAAATGGGCCGTGGTGGGCATTCTCGTTCTGGCCGCCTTGGTCACGCCGCCCGATGTCATCACGCAGTTGATCCTCTTTGTCGTCGTCTACGGCCTCTATGAGATTTCCATCCAACTGGTGCGTTTGGTGGAGAGACAGCGGGACGCGCGGCTCCGGGCCGAGGGGCTGTTGGACGATGAAGATGACGAAGAAGACGCCAAAGTATGAGTGACGCGACCCTGACGCGGATCGCGGAGGCGTTGGAACGGCTCCGCCCCGCACCAGCTCAACCCCCCGATTGGGCCGCGGCGGAGGCCTTTGTCTGGCATGCGGATCCCGACAGGTTAGCGCCCGTGGCGCAAGTGAACCGTGTGGATTTGCCGTTGCTTCTCGGCATCGACCGGGCGCGCGACACGCTGCTGGAAAACACACTGCAATTCGCCCGGGGTCTGCCGGCCAATAACGCACTGCTTTGGGGCGCGCGGGGGATGGGAAAGTCCTCGCTTGTCAAAGCCGTGCATGCCGAGGTTTTGGCACAGAACTTGCCCGCGAAATTGGTCGAGGTGCAGCGCGAAGACTTGCCCTCTATCGGGCGGCTGCTGTCGTTGTTGCGCGTGGCCCCAGTGCGGGTTTTGCTGTTTTGCGATGACCTATCCTTTTCCCATGATGACCAGCATTACAAATCTCTGAAAGCCGTCCTGGATGGTGGGATCGAGGGGCGCCCGGAGAATGTGATTTTCTATGCCACCTCGAACCGCCGGCACCTCATGCCCCGCGATATGATCGAGAATGAGCGCTCTAGCGCGATCAACCCCTCCGAAGCCGTCGAGGAGAAAGTGTCGCTCTCCGATCGCTTTGGCCTTTGGCTGGGCTTCCACCCGTGCTCTCAGGATGAGTATCTCGCGATGATACAGGGCTATTGCGCGGCCTACGGGGTCAAGATCGACGCTGATACTCTGCGGGCCGAGGCCATCGAATGGCAGGCGACACGCGGCGCGCGCTCAGGCCGAGTCGCCTGGCAGTATTTCACTGATTTGGCGGGGCGACGGGGCGTGAAGCTCTAACGCGTCACGTGCCGGGTTCTGCCGTCACCCGCGCGATGAGAGCGTCGACCTCGTCTTCCTCCGTGACCTGCGCGCTTGCCGCGGGCGTCTGAGGACCGGGTTGTGCCTCTCTGGCAGGCATCTGGCTGATGCGATCTTGCGCGGCCTGCATCACTTTCATCGCGCGTTTGTCCATCACTCGGTGCCAGACACCGGGGACCGCGGCGAGCATCGCCATGATCGGCACGGAATAGGGCAGGGTCGGAACCTTGGCCGTGGTGTCGAGCTGATCGTAATGCCGGTCGGGATGCATGTGATGCTCCGAATGGCTGGGCGCATTCAACATGAGGTAGCTGGAGAACCCCTTTGGGGCATTCCAACTGTGATGCGGCGCGACGGGTTCCAGGCGTCCACCCGGCAATTCCAGCCGTTGGAGCCCGTAATGTTGAATATAGTCGCTCAACAAGATCTGCAGATGGGTCAGTGCAGCGAGCGCCAGAAAGACCAGCAGGCCGAGCAACCCGGCCAGATCGATGGCCAGAAACAGCATCAACACGCCTCCCCCGACCCAAAACCAATAGGGATTGCTGGGATGCCATTCCGATTTGCCGCGCCGATTCAGACGGCTGATCTCTTGCTCAAGACCGGCCAGGAAACTGCCACGCCAGGCTCTCGGGGCGAATTCCCAGAAGTCTTCTGACGGAAGGGGGGTGTTTGGGTCATCCTCGGTGCCGACATAGCGGTGATGCACCAGCCGATGCGCTGAGGTATGGTGGCCAAAGAGCATCGTGGTATAGACCAGCGCGCCGAGGCTGCTCAGCCAGCGCTTGTGCCGGTGGATCAACTCATGCGCGTTCGGATGGCTGACTTGGCCGAAGAACGAGGCCGTCGCAAAAAATAGTGCGAGTTTCTGGCCGAAGTCGAGCGTCGGCCCCGCCAGAGCGGTCAAAACCAGCGGGATCAGGGCCAAATGCCCAATGGCGAGCACAGCGGAGAGGCGATCAGACCAGGGTTCGTGGCTTTCCGGATCATAGACGGGCGGGGCCAGGACCTTATCCAAAAACGCCGCGATGAGGGTGAGCCAGAGCAGCGCGACCAGGCCGAAAGGCAAGGCGAAGAAGGCCCCTAGGATCAAGAGGATCAGGGGGGTGAGCGTGGCCACGGCATAACGGGCGATCACTGGCATGAGGCCTCCAAACGGTTGGCGCTAAGTGATTCCACGACGGGCGCGTAGGGTGCCTGCGTTTTGGGGCAAAACGATGTCGGTTTTGGCGCGCTTTGGCAAGTCATGCGCGCTAAGACAGAAAGCAGAGCTTTTTGGAGGGCCAAGGTATGGCGTTGGATGAAAAACCGGGGTCCGGCAAAGGAGTTTGGAAATCGGGGCGCGGCAAGGGCCGCAAAACGCCTAAAGGCCGTCAATACGAAGATGCCGCGCTGAGCGAGGTTCAGACGCTGCTGGGCGATAAGCCCCGACGGCGGGATTTGCTGATCGAGCATTTGCATCTGATCCAGGACGCATATGGCCATCTCTCAGCCCGGCACATGCGCGCCTTGGGTGAAGAGATGCGTTTGCCGATGGCAGAGATTTGGGAAGTGGCGAGCTTCTATGCCCATTTCGATTTGGTAAAAGAAGATGAGACCCCGCCGCCCGCACTGACGATCCGGGTCTGCGACTCGCTGTCATGCGAATTGGCGGGGGCAGAGGCGCTAAAGGCCGCGCTTGAGGGCGGGTTGGATGCGTCCGAGGTTCGCGTGGTCAATGCGCCCTGCATGGGCCGGTGCGACACTGCGCCGGTTTTGGAACTGGGCCACAACCATATCGATCATGCCGATCTGGCAAAGGTCGAGGCGGCGATTGCAGCAGACGACATCCATGCGCATGTGCCCGCGTATCAGAGCTATGAGGCTTATGCCGCTGCCGGCGGTTATGAGGCGTTGAAACACCTGCGCGCCGACGGTGATTGGGAGGCGGTGCAGGAACAGGTTTTGGCCTCTGGCCTGCGCGGATTGGGCGGGGCAGGGTTCCCGTCAGGGCGAAAATGGGGCTTTGTGCGCGCCAATGACGGCCCGCGCTATCTGGCGGTGAATGGCGACGAGGGGGAACCCGGCACTTTCAAAGATCGGTATTACCTGGAACGTGAGCCGCATCTGTTTCTGGAAGGCATGTTGATCGCGGCCTGGGCGGTGGAGGCCGAAACCTGCTTCATCTACATGCGCGATGAGTATCCGGCGGTGCTGGAGATTTTGCGGCGCGAAATCAAAGCTCTGGAAGACGCAGGGCTTGTTGAGGAAGGCTATATCGACCTCCGCCGCGGGGCGGGCGCTTATATCTGCGGTGAAGAATCCGCGATGATCGAGTCGATTGAGGGGAAGCGCGGCTTGCCGCGTCACCGGCCGCCCTTTGTGGCGCAAGTTGGCGTCTTTGGGCGGCCCACGCTGGTCCACAATGTCGAAACGCTGCATTGGGTGGCTAAGGTCTGCCGCGAGGGGCCAGAGGTGCTGAACAGCACCGAGAAAAACGGGCGCAAAGGGTTGCGCAGCTATTCCGTCTCGGGGCGGGTCGCGGCGCCCGGTGTTTACGTGCTCCCGGCGGGTTCGACGATTTTGGACGTGATCGAGGCCGCGGGCGGCATGGCCGAGGGCCATGTTTTCAAAGCTTATCAACCAGGCGGGCCGTCTTCCGGCCTGTTGCCTGCCTCAATCGACGATGTGCCGCTCGATTTTGACACGTTGCAGCCGCTCGGGACCTTTATCGGCTCCGCGGCGGTGGTGGTCTTGAGTGATCAAGACAGTGCCAAAGCGGCGGCGTTGAACATGCTGCGTTTCTTCGAGGCGGAAAGCTGTGGCCAATGCACGCCCTGCCGCGTCGGGTGCGAGAAGGCGGTGAAGCTGATGCAGGCCGATCGTTGGGATCAGCCGCTGTTGGAGGAGCTCTGTGAGGCGATGGGTGACGCCTCGATCTGCGGCTTAGGGCAGGCGGCGCCGAACCCGATCCGATTGGTGATGAAACACTTCCCCGAGGAGGTGTAGACCGGTTTGCCCCTTGGATTTGGCTTCTTTGGTGCGCTCCTTGCCCTGATCTATCTCTATCTGGTGCCATCTCCGCCGGGCATCTGGCGGTCGCTCGCCAAAACCGGCAGCGTCTTGGTTCTGGCGGTCGCCGTGTGGTGGGGAGGTGGGGCCAGTTGGGCTGTGGTCGGGCTGCTGGCGGCCTCATTGGGCGATCTCGCACTGTCGCGTGCTGGAGAGCGCGCGTTTCAGGCAGGCGTGGCAGCATTCGCGGTGGCACAGATCTGTTTTGTGCTCGGGTTCGACGTGGATGTCGGGTCTGTCCTGGGCCTTGGCGGCGGTCTTCCCTCGCCGCTTATTGCGCTTTTGACTGCGGGTGCTTTGGTCGCTTTGGGGCTAGGGTCGGGCGGGACTCTAACGCGCGGCCTCGTTGCCATATATGTGCCGCTTCTGCTGGGCATCGGGCTTATGGCCTTGGCCAGTGGCAACCTCTGGTGGATCGCGGGCGCCGCTCTTTTCATCATTTCGGATGCCTTGATTGCGGTATCACTGTTTGAGCGTGTTCCGGCATTGGCAAAGCAACGGTTGGCCTATCTGGTCTGGGCCAGCTATTGGCCCGCTGTCACCTGTCTGAGTGTTGGATTTCTGGTGACGTGATCCAAAGGCGCGCTACCGCGCATTCCTTTTCAAGCCGGTTTCTGGCGTGACGGTGGTATTGAGGCCGACGCTTGGGGCGGGCTTGGGGTTTTCAGCGCTTGGCTTGCGTATTAGGTGGAATGGGTCAGGTGGAAGGGGCTGAGACGATGTCGTTTTTCAAGAAGCTCAAGGATCGGATGTTCAAATCCTCGTCGAAGATTGATGAGGGGCTGGATGCGATTATTGAGGACGGGGCGGAAGAGACGCCGGAGGAGATTGAAAAGGTCTTGCCCGAGCCGGTAAGCGCGGCGATTTCTGAGCCTGAGCCTGAGCCTGAGCCTGAGCCTGAGCCTGAGCCTGAGGCCGAGCCGGAGCCTGAGACAGCGCCGGGGCGGGCGGCGGTGCCGACGGCCGCACGAGGAGCTCAGGCTCAGGGGCAGGCGCTGGCTCAGGCTCAGGCTCAGGCTCAGGCTCAGGCTCAGGCGCTGGCTCAGGCGCAGGCTCAGGCTCAGGCTCAGGCTCAGGCTCAGGCTCAGGCTCAGGCTCAGGCTCAGGCTCAGGCTCAGGCTCAGGCTCAGGCTCA
>Ga0160421_1000029_pt1 | contig 192682 bp, 174 predicted proteins | sample TAMARWmetagpilot_FD_108195 | JGI IMG/M metagenome (GOLD analysis project Ga0160421, IMG submission 108195) | Phycosphere-associated microbial communities from TAMU algal ponds, Corpus Christi, Texas, USA - TAMU ARW-7 10/27 metagenome pilot | ecosystem: Engineered > Artificial ecosystem >...
CCCCGTCGCCGCGGACTCTTCACTCCACAAATTGCCCATTGTGTCCGCTGTCATGGCGGGAGCAGGCGCGATAGTCCTGATTGTCTCAGAGATTTGGCTAGCGGCAGCGGCGTCCATATGGGCATTTCATGGTTTGCTTGATGCCAACCTTATCGTCGACATCATCCTATGCATTGCCATCCTACCGTTGTCTGTATGGGCAACCTGGAAGACGGTCGTGCTGACGATCGAAGCTGAACGCAATCCCGACAACTGGGTGGATTGAGGCAAGACTGTCCATCCTTAGAGCATTTCGCCGGATTATCAGCCCAGAGCAGCTACGATTTGCCTCGCCAGATGCTTGATGAGGCCCAGCGAAACTTTGGTCATTCGAAATCCGATATTCAGCCTGTGGATGATCCGTTCCCGTTGCTTGTTGATGGTCTCTACTTTGCCCGCAATCGAATTGAGAGTGTGGAATGAATTCACTAGTTCCTGGACTTGGACTGCACCAGACTGCGGCTGAGCCTGTCATTAAGCTATCGGACGTCCTACGCGAAATTGATCGGAATCTGGGTGAGCGTATCTCGTTGCGCGATTTGATCAGTGCATTGGGCGACAGAAGTTTTGTGCCTCTGATGATTCTGTTCGCTTTACCCAATGTGTTGTCTTTTGTCCCAGGTGCATCGGTGATATCAGGACTGCCGCTTTTGTTTGTTGCCGTTCAGCTGCTCTTCCGACAGCCGTCAGTCTGGCTGCCAAACATTCTTGCAGATCGATCGATCGATCATGGTGTGTTCACGCGGGTTATCACCCACGCACTGCCCTGGATCGAATGGGTCGAGCGAATGGCCCGACCGCGTTACTGGCCGTTTTCTCGCGCATCAGGCGAGCGGCTGATCGGCGCTGCCAGCCTTTTGATGGCGATATTCTTGTTCTTACCAATCCCCTTTGCCAACTCATTGCCTGCGATATCGGTTATCATGCTAGCACTCGGTCTCGGAGAACGTGACGGTCTTTGGCTTGCCGGAGGTATAATAACAAGCCTCACCTCGACTGCATTGGTGTTTGCAATCTTTGCTGCAGGCACTTTTGCTATTTCCAGCTTCCTTTAATTCGAAATGAGCAATCGCCAGCCTGCATTAAATCGTGAGCTTGCGTGTCCTTTTGCGGGTTTTCCAGTCGGAGGCACACCGCATAATTCGCTTGCGAAGCAGGGTGATGTTCTCAGCATCAACTTCCCGTTAAGAGTGATGCGGCAAATCGTATAGCGATAAAAAGCGCGGAGGCCGCTGTAGCCAGTGCGGCGCGGCGGTTCAGAATTGCGCTTCTATTCATCGCCACAACCAAGCGATTTATGTCAGCAGCATCAAGAAGTTCGTGGCGGGAAATCCGACGCACCGATCGGCTGCCAGCCATGTACCAGAGCCATGACGCAAGAATGGCAGAGAGGATCGTGAGACTGTCAAGGAAGTAGAAAATAACTGGCATGGCTCTCGTGCACGCGGTGTTGTGTTGAAAAGAGGCTCGGATTCGTAATCCTTGCTGTTAGCCAAAGAGCAATAACCAGCTGGAAGCGTGTACGCTGCCGCTTCCGAAATTAGCTGGAAGGCCCTGGTTTATGACTGCCGACGGGATTTCCTTCCGCCTCGCTCTCGTTTTCACGATGTCGTTCGACATGCTTGTGAAGGTACGACATCACCGCGCATGTGATGTCATTTTCAAGAGATTCTGCCTGTTGAGTGGAACAAAACACCGCAATTTCGATCCTGTATTTTCCGAGATCAGACGTGCGGAAATCGATTCTGGACAGATCATCCATGAGATCAACGGAATGCCGACGCTCGATCGTCCGATTTGCTCTCGCTGCCTCGGCACGGAAAGGTTCATATCGATCCGCGACGATGGCCTCGATTTCTTGGCGAAACTTGAAAATGTCCATAAAAGGATCAATGGTCAGCGAGAACAAGTTATAGGCAAATTCCCGGGTCTGGCTATCATTCCGCATCGGCTGGCTGAGAAACATGCTGTTGGGCAGCACTGCCGTTCTTCCGGTATAGTTGAACGAGCCGGGAGCGAATTCGTGAATGGTGGTGGTGAAGATGTTGTGATCAACCACCTCGCCGCGAATTCCAGCCACCTCAATCCAGTCGCCCACGGTGAAGGCTCTTGAGGATGCCCGCATGAAGGCTCCCGAAAAACACAGGATAAGCTCCTTCGTTGCGACCACAATTGCCACTGCGACTGCCGTCAACGAGATCGCGAAAGTTCGCAGCTGTGGTGCCCAAATCAGCACCAGTCCGATCAGTCCGAGAAAAAAGAGAAGGTTCCTGATCGTTGCAATCCAACGCCGTTGGAGGTGAGGCGCAGCGTCGCTCCTCCGCCTTATCGCGTGCCCGGCCAAGAATCTTATCACCAGAAGGACGACAACAAGTGCGAACGAAGCCGTCAAGTCATTGAGGGGCATCTGGTTCAGGTAAGGTCGCAATTCATCAAGCAAGCGCAGTTTCCTTCCGGGCCTAATGGTACGAGGGTATAAAGCGCCAGGTGTGGATCGATCAAGTTTCGGGATCGAGAAGGTCCGGACTCGATTTTTGCTGTTGCGAGAAGTGGTTCGGCACGGGTTGATCGTAACACTTCGGGATTCCTGAAGAATTTCCAGCGCTGCACTTGAACGGCATCGAGTCTGCTCCCAGATAAGAACTGTCCGGGCCCCTCTGGCAGTGCTTCAGCGCTGCGATGTCGGACTTCGAGTGAGTTGCGCAATGCGCATCTGGCTTGTTGTGCGACCCCTTTCTGTCCCGCGTCGTCCTCCATGTCCAATGTATGCATCGCAGCCAAACTTCCCGCATTGTGCCGGAACATGGAGAGAAATTATGAAATGCCCAATTGACCAGACAGAACTTGTTATGACGGACCGCCAAGGGATCGAGATTGATTACTGCCCCAAGTGCCGCGGAGTCTGGCTGGACCGAGGAGAACTCGACAAGATCATTGAACGAAGTGCATCAACCGCAGCTCCGGCATCAATGCCAGCGCCGTCGACTGATCCACGCGGGAACTTCGGTCGAGAAAACGATCAAGGCTATGGCCACAAGGGATATCAGAAGCGGAAAAAGTCGTTCCTGCAGGAACTGTTCGATTGACAAAGCGCCAGAATACAGGCGGGGCAGATGCTTCCCGCCTGTATCCCCATAGCTAACTCGCTTCCATTAATTTGGACCATTTGAAGCTGGAGTTTTTCATCCTACTGATCCACGCTGACCCAAAATTGGCTGGTATGTTATTCGGCTCATAAGCCATAAATTTAGCATCACTGCGGTGCTAACGGCAGCAATGGGCCGAATGGGACACTAGACAGGGCATTAATCACCGTCCGCTTTGCGATTTGGCTATTCAGAAACGGCATAAGGATGCGCTGCTGCTCCCTGCAAAGGGACAAGCCCGCCTCATTGAATCGTGAGCCGTTTGCTGCTCAATTGAACCTAGCCGTTTTCGGAGATTTTAGCATCTTTGCTAAGGCGCTGTCTTAATGCAGATATTCTTACAAGCCTCTGTGTAATCAGGCCCCCTTAGCCGCGGACCCCCACTACAAGCTCCTCTGATAAATGGTCGTCTTCCAGGAGGGCGGGTGAAGTCGTAGGTGACGCAGCGACGACCCGATTGCGGCCTGAGGTTTTCGCCGAATACAGCGCTCGGTCGGCGCGTTCTATGGCCGGCAGTACCGAGGTCTCCTGATCTTCGATTGCTGATACGCCGAAACTTGCTGTGACCCCATGGTCCATTCCAATGTGATTCCAGGAACGCTCAGAAAGGCTGACCCGCAGGAGTTGGGCAATGGCAGCTGCATCTCGCAGCGTCGCCGCGGGAAAGAAAACTACAAACTCCTCGCCGCCAAATCGCGCAGCATGTCCAGATGAACTCGTCGCCTGCTGCAGCTCCTGAGCGACCGATAAGATGACCTGGTCCCCGACGGTGTGGCCGTACCGATCATTGACCTGTTTGAAGTGATCAATGTCGCAAACCAGGACTGCGCCTCGTAGTTCTCTTGTCTCGAACATCCTGTTCAACGACTTGTGAAAACCCCTGCGATTGAGAAGCCCAGTCAAAGGGTCTCTTTCGGCTGCATCACGGTGACGATCTATCGCCGCAGATGCCATCGCGCCCAAGGCGGCAAACGGGAACATAATGCAGATGGTAATGGTCGTGATGTGAACAGCGAGATTATAATCCGACGTCACAAAATCTGCCAGTTTGTCGCTGGTGTTCATAAAGAAGTAGAAGAAGATGGCCCGCGCGAGCGTATCGAGAAAAACAATCGAAACCGAGAAAACCAGGATTTTATCGGCGGGACGCGAAGTTTTCGGCGTGACAACGTATAGAGCCAAGCCAAGCAGACAGGCAAAGGAGACGTCCGTAAGAAACAGTTCGTCCCTGAGGTCCGCCGTGACAAACACGATATAGGTGTGAACCAGTGTATAGGCGAGGACAAACAACCGCCGTTCCAGGCGACGCATTGGCGCATTGAAATGCAGCAGGATGGCGCTGGAGTAGCAGTAGGCTGCCCCGATAAAAATCATGCCGGAGACGAATGCATCGAATCCAGGTGATATCGGGAACGCCGAAAATCCGAATCCCGCCCCCGTTTGCGCAAACCCGGCGCTCCATTGCCATGAGGTTGCTATTTTCAAACGCCAAAGCACGAAAAATGCGATTGCCATAACGCCGAAAAGGGCGGGAGGAACGTAGACGAGAATATCCATATTCGGCAAACCACGGGCTGAATGCAACTTTCAGTCTTCATGAGTAGTCATGCCATGATTAAGACTTGCTAAATTCAACGATGAATTTCGTCCTGCCGTCGTCAATCATTCCTTAACCGCTTTTGTGTCGGGAACCAGTGGCTTGAAGTGCCGCTATGGCTGCCACGTCCGGCATGGCACAAGTTCATCCTAATTCAATTCGAAGTGGTACGGTTGAGTGCCAATTCCAAAGCCAAGCTCTGGCAGGCCAGATAGCTGTTGAGAAAAATTTGGACGCCTTAGGGTGTCACGCTGCGTCGCATCACCCAGCATCGGCGCAATCTAAAAATGGAAGTACGAACTTTGTAGAGCGGAAATAATTTCCGCGTTCCGCATCGAGCCCGTTCGATTTTCAGCTTGTGATCAGTATCCATCCGGTGTATCAGCTGTCGTATCGCTAACGTGCGGTCAGCTTAGAAACAGTCATTACTGTCAATATACTAGGGACTTTGAGGGAGAATCCCTCTCTCTTTTGCGCGTGGATTTTCGCGCCTTCTTGACCGCCTGTTTGCGTCTTCCGTGCCAGTCGGGGATGATGACAACGAATTCTTTCGGCGCCTTTACTATAAATCTTGCCCGAAACGGTGAGGAATTCGACGCGGCCGACGGTACCGGCTTGCTGCCCGAAACCGAAAGACAGCTTTCCATCGTCGAACTGATTGAGAAACGTTTTGGCGGAAAACCCGACCACCCCGACAGGGTCAAGGTTGGACGGATCGTCCTCATCGTGCGCGACACCCACGAGAACGTTATCGAGACGGTTGGCATCTGGCTGGAACCGGTGACTTCGGCGACACGCCTGCCTCTGTTCCTCAATCTGAGGGAACTCATCCGGATATGCCGGGATTTCATCCACATGCGGCGTCACTGAATTTTGCGCAAGCGTATTTCCGGGCCGTCTTGCGTCATGGCGCATCCGGTGTAATCTCCGCGCCAAATCCGCCTGGCACCAACGCGACGAATGGAATGTGAAATGACCGCCTTCAAGACACTTGACGATCTGACCGACCTTTCCGGCAAACGCGTTCTCTTGCGCGTCGATCTCAATGTGCCCGTGAAAGATGGAAAGGTCACCGACACCACCCGCATCGAGCGGGTCGCTCCGACCATCCTCGAGCTTTCCGGCAAGGGCGCGCGGGTGATCCTTCTGGCCCATTTCGGCCGCCCCAAGGGCGAGGTCGTGCCCTCCATGTCACTCGAACCGATCGCCGGGATCGTCGAAAGCGTGCTCGATCATCGGGTCCATTTCGCGGCAGACTGCATCGGCGAGACAGCCCGCGATGCCGTGGGCAAGATGGTGGACGGCGATGTCCTGCTTCTCGAGAACACCCGCTTTCATCCGGGTGAGGAGAAAAATGATCCGTCATTCGTGACCGAGCTGGCGGAGAACGGGGACATCTTCGTCAATGACGCATTCTCCGCTGCCCATCGCGCTCATGCGTCAACCGAAGGCTTGGCGCACCATATGCCCGCTTACGCTGGCCGCACAATGCAGGCCGAGCTGGTGGCGCTGGAGAAAGGTCTCGGCAATCCGGACCGGCCGGTTGTGGCGATCGTCGGCGGGGCAAAGGTGTCCACCAAGATCGACCTGTTGAAGAACCTGGTTGGCAAGGTCGATGCCCTGGTGATCGGTGGCGGAATGGCCAACACGTTCATCGCAGCGCGGGGAAATGACGTCGGCAAGTCACTGTGCGAGCACGATCTGGCAGAAACAGCCAAGCAAATCGAGGCGGAAGCCGCAATTGCAGGCTGTGAAATCGTGCTTCCGACCGATGCGGTGGTGGCACGGGAATTCAAGGCCGGCGCGGACAACGAGTCCGTGCCGGTCACCGCCATTCCGGCCGACGCGATGATGCTCGATGTCGGGCCTAAATCGGTCGAAGCAATCAATGCTTGGATCAGCAAGGCCGATACGCTGGTCTGGAACGGGCCGCTGGGAGCCTTCGAGATCGAACCATTCGACGCAGCAACCGTATCAGCGGCCCGGCACGCCGCGCAACGCACCCGCGAAGGCCTTCTGGTCTCCGTGGCAGGCGGCGGCGACACCGTCTCGGCGCTCAACCATGCCGATGTGCTGGATGCCTTCACCTATGTCTCGACCGCGGGCGGCGCTTTCCTGGAGTGGATGGAAGGCAAGCCGCTGCCGGGCGTCAAGGTTCTCATGAACTGAAGCAGATCCGGCCGTCCGGCCGGTTAACCCTCGTGCCATTTCTCCAAGCCTTTTAAACGATTGAATATTTTTCAATCGATTCAAGCTTCTTATCGCCTATTTTCCCCCGCCGATCCAATCTGGTAAAGCCTCTTCCAACGCTATGGATGAACGGGAACGAAACATGATGAATGCGACGATGACAAAGCAGATGGCGGAGAAGGACGGTTTCATCGCCGCCCTCGATCAATCGGGCGGCTCGACGCCAAAGGCGCTGGGTCTCTACGGCGTCAGGGAGGACGCCTACGCGAACGAGGAAGAGATGTTCGCACTCATTCACGCCATGCGGTCCCGGATCATCAAGTCCCCCGCCTTTACCGGCGAAAAGGTGATCGGTGCGATCCTGTTTGAACGGACCATGGACGGTGAGATCGACGGCATCCCGACCGCCGAATACCTTTGGGAGAAGCGCGGGATCGTCCCCTTCCTCAAGGTGGATAAGGGACTGATGGACGAAGCAAACGGCGTTCAGTTGATGAAGCCTATGGACGGTCTGGACGCCTTGCTCAAACGGGCCGTGGAAAAGTCCGTTTTTGGCACAAAGATGCGCTCCGTCATCAATGCCGCGAACAAGGAAGGGATCGAAGCCGTCGTCGCTCAGCAGTTCGAGGTCGGCAAGCAGATCCTTTCTCATGACCTGATGCCGATCATCGAGCCCGAGGTGAACATCAAGATCAAAGACAAGCAGGAGGCGGAAGCGCTTCTGTTGGCCGCGATAAAATCGCATCTCGATACGCTTCCTGCAGGCAGCCAGGTCATGCTGAAACTCTCGCTGCCGACACTGGCCGACCTCTACAAGCCATTGGTGGACGATCCTAGAGTGATGCGGGTGGTGGCGCTCTCCGGAGGCTATTCCCGCGACGAGGCCAACAGCCTGCTGGCCAAGAATGCCGGGATGATCGCCTCGTTTTCACGCGCCCTGACGGAGGGGCTGTCGCAGGATCAGACGGATGACGAATTCGACGCGAAGCTGGCAGCCACGATCAACAGCATTTTCGAGGCTTCCCGCAAGCCCTGAGCAGTCGACCATGAAGTGACTGCAAAACCCGCCGTGGCGACACGGCGGGTTTCATTTTGCCGCGACCCGGCCTATTCAGTTCCCATCATTTCAACCAGTTCGGTGAACGGGCATGAACAATTTCCTTGCAGGCCTGACGAGTTGGATGCTGCTGCCCGTCGCAGTGTATTACGGTCTCGGCGTCCGCAGGATCGCACCCCGGATGCCGCCGCCGGCGGGCTCTCCGAGAGGCCAGATCGGCCAGGGCGCCCCCGGCCTGCGCCTGCTGATCATCGGCGATTCCTCGGCTGCAGGCGTCGGAGCGGACAGGATCGAGCACACGCTCGGGCCGCAACTTTCCAGTGTCCTCCACAAGGCAACCGGCAAAACCGTGGCGTGGCGCAATGCCGGGGCGAATTCCGCCGTGTCGGCCCAGGTGCGCGATCACGTCGTTCCTCATATCGAACAACGCGACTTTACCCATGTGGTGGTGGCGATCGGCACCAACGACGCCAAGAATTTCAACAGTCGGATGCGGTTCAAGAAGGGCTTTGGAGGTTTGCTGTACGCGGTCCACGCGCGCTGGCCCGAGGCCCGGGTCTACTGGTCACCGGTTATCGACCTTAACGATGTTCCCGCCTTGCCGCATGCGCTGGGTTTCATCCTGGGGCTGAGGGCGCAAATCATCAACGACATGGGGTTCCAGCTATGCCGGGAACGGTATGCCACGGCACTCGAGCCGCTGCCGGTGGAAGGCCCTGAAGGCTTTGCCCCGGACGGCTTCCATGCAAATCATCTTGGATACAGGCATTGGGCCGAGCACATAGCCCGCGTCATTCTGGCCGAAACACCAGCGCCATCATCACCGCAACCACAAGAATCATAGCAATTTTCCATGCATCCTTCCGCCGCCTGAGGCCGGGAAGCCCGAAGGGCTTGATCAGATGCAGGCCCATCGCCGCGAGAACCAGTATCAGTAGAACTTTTATCACAATCCATCACGCCTGTTTTGCAAACCAGCCATACACTTGTCATGATCAGGGTCAATCACCCCGACTGGAATGCCCCCCGCAGTCACGTTGAGCACCGGCTTTTGCCGCCCTCCGACGGACAAAAACTGGAAAAGCCATGCACCGCAACCTCCTCCCTGTCCTGTCCCTGCTGCTTGGCACCGCATTTTTGCTGGCTGGCAACGGGCTCCACGGCCTTCTGTTGCCCATGCGCGGATCGGAGGAAGGCTTCTCTCCAACCTCGCTCGGCCTTCTCGGCACTGCGTGGGCCAGCGGCTTCGTGCTGGGCTGCATCTTCTCGCAGCGCCTTGTCCGCCGCATCGGGCATGTACGCGCATTCTCCGCCTTTTCGGCGCTGATCGCGATCATCGCCCTTCTCACCGGCCTTCTGGTCGACCCAGTAAGCTGGGTCCTGCTGCGCGTGATCACGGGCTTCTCTCTGGCGGCGGCGTTCATGATCATTGAAAGCTGGCTTAACGAGCGCGCCACCAACGAAACGCGCGGGCTGATCTTCTCGCTCTACATGACGGTAACCTATGTCGCCATTGTTGCGGGTCAGATGAGCATTGTGCTGGGCGATGTGACCCAGACCACGTTCTTCATGATTGCCGGTATCCTGTACTGCCTGGCGCTGCTGCCGACCGCGGTTTCCACCGCCACCAGCCCGGCGCCGCTCAAGGAGGTCAAGCTTGACCTCAAGCTGATCTACCGCAATTCGCCGGTGTCCTTCGTGGCAATGCTGCTAATCGGGATCGCCAATGGCGCCTTCGGCACCCTGGCCCCCGTCTTCGGCACCAATGTCGGGCTCGCTACGATAACCATCGCGACCATGATGTCGGTGACGATTTTCTCCGGCGCAGTGATGCAGCTTCCGGCCGGGCGCATGTCGGACCGCATGGACCGCCGTTACGTGCTTGCGGGACTGGGCGCGATTGCCGGCATCTCCGGGTGCCTGATCGTGCTCCTCAAACCGGACAACATCGGCATCCTTTTCGGTCTTATCGCCCTTTATGGCGCGATGTCCTACACGCTTTACCCAATCATCGTCGCCCATGCGAACGACTTTGCAACCAGTGACCAGTTCGTCACGGTCTCAAGCGGCCTGCTTCTGCTTTATGGCATCGGCACCATCGTCGGCCCTCTTATCGCCGGCGTCACCATGGCCTACAGCCCTTACCTGCTCTTTGCAGTCACTGCCGCGGCCCACTTGGGCGTTGCGGCTTATGCCATAGCCCGGAGCCGGATCCGCGCGGCCGTGCCGGATGAGGAAAAGGAGAGCTTCGCCTCAACCCCGTCGGCCCGGGCCGCTACACCGGAATCGATCAATCTCGACCCGCGTGCGGCGGCTGAGGACTGATCATCCGCATTGGACGCCGGTTCAACCTGCGTCGAGCACGATCTTGCCGATGTGCTCGCCATCTTCCATCCGTTGATGGGCGGCAGAGGCCTGCTCGAGCGGGAAGATCGAGTCCATCACCGGCAGCACCTTGCGCTCATTGAGAAGCGGCCAGACCTGCTGACGCAGCTCGTTTGCGATCTGCGCCTTGAAGGCAACGTCGCGCGCGCGCAGGGTCGAGCCCGTGTGGGTCAGACGCTTCGTCATCAGCAATGAGAAGTCCGCCTCGGCCTTCCGCCCGTTGAGGAAGGCGATCTGCACGATCCGGCCGTCCACAGAAGCGGCCTGGTAATTGCGACTTATGTAGTCCCCGCCAACCATGTCGAGAATCAGATTGACGCCCTTGCCCCCGGTCTCCTTCTCCACCGCTTCGACGAAGTCGGTCTCCTTGTAATTGATCGACAGATCCGCACCGAGCTCGCGCATCGCCTCACACTTGGCATCCGAACCCGCAGTGGCAAAAACACGCGCACCGAACGCCTTTGCCAGCTGGATTGCCGTGGTGCCAATACCCGACGTGCCGCCATGCACCAGAAAGCTCTCGCCGGCTTTCAATCCGCCCCGCTGAAAAACATTGTGCCAGACCGTGAAATAGGTCTCTGGCAGCGCTGCCGCTTCCATCATCGTTAGCCCTTTGGGCGCGGGCAGGGCGTTGGTTTCATCGACAACGCAGTACTCCGCGTAGCCTCCTCCCGCCACCAGCGCACAGACCTTGTCGCCGCGCTTGAAGCGGCTCGCGGTTTCACCGACATCGACAACCTCACCGGCGATTTCCAGCCCGGGGATGTCCGAAGCACCCTTTGGTGGCGGATAAGCGCCTTGCCGCTGAAAACAGTCAGGACGATTGACGCCGGCTGCAGCCACCCTGACAAGGATCTCACTGCCGCTCGGCGCCGGTTTGTCGCGGGTGGCCGCAACGAGCACTTCCGGCCCGCCCGGCTTGCTGATTTCGATCGCGCGCATCCTGTCATTCTCCTTCAACTGCTTTTCCAAGACATAGGGTTGGCTCCTTCAACTGCTTTTCCAAGACATAGGGTTGGGCTAAACTGCGAACAAGGCGTCAATGAGCGAGCCCGTTCTCCGGGTACCGAACCCGCAAATGCAGAAAGGCCAGATCATGTTTGCAGAGGATGACCGTCCCAGCCCCAAGAACGGCCACGAGATCGGTTGCGATCTGAGTTTGCTGTCGGCAGACGAACTGGATGTGCGAATCGCTCTCCTGAAACAGGAAATAGAACGGCTTGAAGCCGACAAGGTGACGAAAACATCAAGCCGTGCAGCTGCGGAAAGCTTTTTTCGCTAGAATTACTCAAGCAATGACAATTGCTTACTGACATTCGTGCTCCTGTTAAGCTTCAGTTAAGCTTTACAAGTGTTTACTGTACTCAGTCCAGCGATGCTGGATTTGACGATTTGGCCCCGGTCGAATCGTTTGACGCCTCCCTGTTAAACTCTTGAGAGCCGCACATGCGGCTCTTTTTTTGTCTCAGTCCGCCGCTACAGGTGGTCGGCACGGGGTTTTTTCCTATATCTTGTTCATAAGCCGCGCTTGAACGGGTGTTTCCAAGCGACGGTGCCCATGAATTGTCCCAAAGTACTACAGCGTACTTTGGGGACTGGAGCGGATGCGTGGCATCTGCACACGCCGGAAAAGGCAAAACAATGTCGCCGTAAGACGTATCATTGCGGCGATTTTGACATTAACCTTTTCTTAACAATGCGCTTGCCGCTGAGGCCGCAACTGGGCAAGGTGTCCTCATTCGATGGCGACAGCGACGTCAGCAGACGACGCACGTTGAACCGCCGACCGGCAATTGTATTTTGTAATCAGGATCTCGCGGCATGACTGAAACAAGCCTCAACACCGTCAATCTCGCAGACCGGATGGCCAATTCCGCTCAGTTCAAGGCGCTTTACGCCGAGGGTATGGCGCTGGTTGAGGAAACCGCGAATTATCTCGACGGTCCGGGCCGCACGGCATCGAAGGCGCTGCCACGGTTGGCTGCTGTCCTCTACGCTGCGGAATCGATGCGCCTGACGACACGGCTGATGCAGATCGCCTCCTGGCTCCTGTTGCAGCGCGCGGTCAACAATGGCGAGATGAACCGCGATCAGGTTCTCGCGGAGAAAAACAAGGTCCGGCTCGACAGCTTCAATTGCGATCGCAGCGCTCCGGGCTGGGCAGATCTTCCTGAGGAATTCCGCGATCTCGTCGAGCATTCGCTCCGGATCCAGAACCGTGTCTCCATCCTTGACCGGGAGATCTACCGTCCGAACGAGGCCGCATCCCTGCGCCCGGACAATGAGAACTCCGTTCAGGCCCAACAGAACCTGCTGCAGACGGTCTTCAACAAGCGCTGAGGCATCTGTCGGGACCATGACTGCTCGTTCCCCCTGTGCGACGGGCATTGCCAGAGGTTCAGCATCAAAGCCCGCTTCGGATCTCCGAGGCGGGCTTTTTTCATGGTTCCCCGAAGAGAGGGCGCACCGCAATTGGCTCGGAGACTGCCGCTGCCAGTTCTACGGCATGGAAGTGGCCTGGCACACAAGCGGCAACAAAAAAACCCGCCGGAATGATCCCGGCGGGTTTTGTCCGTTCCGGCGTGCCCGGAAAAATTACATGCTGAGACCTTCGAAGCGCTTCTTGAACTTCGACAGCCGGCCGCCGCGGTCCATCAGCTGCTGGTTGCCGCCGGTCCAGGCCGGGTGCGACTTCGGGTCGATCTCGAGGTTCATGGTGTCACCTTCGGCGCCCCAGGTGGACTGGGTCATGTATTCGGTGCCGTCGGTCATCACCACCTTGATCATGTGGTAGTCGGGATGGATGTCAGCCTTCATCTTATTCGTCCTGCCGTTTGAGGGCCCTGCACAGCAAATCATGCGGCATTTTGGCCAAACACATGAATGAAGCCGATGTCCTTTCGGGCAACGGCTTCCCAATTCGATGGCGAGCCTATACATGAAGGCACAGCCGATAACAAGGGCCGCAACCGTTTTTGCGGCCCCGGCTCAAGACAGCATGCGCATGATTCAGGAGCAGACGTGGCCGACCGATCCAAGACACCTGTGGCGACCCGGCGTTCGGTGCGTCCTCTCTCCCGCCTTCTGCCTTACATCAAGCGTTACCCGCAGCTGGTTTTCGGTGCCCTCGCCTTCCTTTTGATGGCAGCTGTCACCACACTCAGCCTGCCAACGGCCGTCCGCCGGATGATCGACCACGGTTTTTCGGCCCAGGACGCCGGCTTCATCAACAGCTATTTCTCGATGCTCGCCGGCATCGCCGCCCTGCTCGCAATCGCATCCGCGTGCCGCTACTATTTCGTTATCACACTGGGCGAACGGGTGGTCTCGGACATTCGCCGCGACGTCTTCGACCATGTCACCCGGCTATCGGCCTCCTTCTATGACGCCAACCGCTCCGGCGAGATTGTTTCCCGGCTAACAGCGGATACGACGCTGATCAAATCCACAGTCGGCGCCACCGCGTCGCTTGCGCTGCGCAATACGATCCTGTGCCTGGGCGCCGGCGGCATGATGTTCATCACCTCGCCGAAACTCTCGAGCCTGGTGTTGGGCGCGATCCCGCTGATCGTCTTTCCACTGGTCGGGTTTGGCAGGAAGGTGCGCAAGCGCTCCCGTGAAGCTCAGGACACGCTTGCCGAGGCCATGACATTCGCCGGAGAAGCCATCGGCGCCACCCGCACGGTTCAGGCCTTCAACACCGAGGCGGCGGCACAGGCGAATTTCAGCGGCGCCGTCGAGACGGCCTTCGGCGCGGCACGGCGTTCTATTCTTGCGCGCTCGGTCCTGACCGGTTTCGCAATCGCCATGGCGTTCGGATCGGTGGTGGCGGTTCTCTGGTATGGCGCGCAGTCGGTTCTCACGGGCGAGATGTCTCCGGGCACCCTGGGTCAGTTCCTGCTCTATTCGGTGTTTGCGGCAGGCAGCCTCGGCGCACTCTCGGAGGTCTGGGGCGAACTGTCCCAGGCTGCGGGCGCAGCCGAGCGGTTGAGCGAACTGCTCGACGAGGTGCCCGAGATCCGTGCGCCGAAAAACCCCACGGCACTGCCCCAACCGCCAATCGGCGACATCCGCTTCGACAATGTCGAATTCGCCTATCCAGCCCGTCCGGACACCCCGGCGCTGGCGGGAACCAGCTTCCATGTCCGTCCTGGCGAAACCGTCGCCGTGGTCGGCGCCTCCGGCGCCGGAAAATCGACCCTGTTCTCGCTCATCCTCCGCTTCTATGACGCCACCCGGGGCGCTGTCCTCGTCGACACTGTGGATGTGCGCAAGGCCGACCCTGCCGACATCCGCGCACGGATCGCTCTGGTGCCGCAAGACGTGACGATCTTCGCAGGCAGCGTCGGCGACAACATAGCTTTCGGCAAACCGGGCGCCAGCCAGTACGAGATCGAGGCCGCTGCCCGTGCAGCACAGGCGCACGATTTCATCACTGCGCTCGACAAAGGCTATGCCACCCCCGTGGGCGAGCGGGGGATTACTCTTTCCGGCGGTCAGCGCCAGCGCGTCGCCATTGCCCGCGCGATCCTGCGCGATGCGCCTATCCTGCTGCTTGACGAGGCCACCTCGGCGCTGGACGCCGAAAGCGAAACACTGGTGCAGAAGGCCCTGGAGGGCCTGATGCAAAATCGCACCACCATAGTCATTGCCCACAGGCTCGCCACCGTCCTCAGGGCCGATCGCATTCTGGTGTTGGACAAGGGCCGGATTGTCGAGGAAGGGACGCATACCGAACTGGTGGGGCGCGGAGGGCTCTATGCCCGGCTGGCACGGCTTCAGTTCGAACATGGCGCCGAAGCGCTTTCGCTCGGTTCGTCCCCGGCCGATGGCCTTGCCGCCGAGAAAAACGCCTGACCGTTCTCCGGCTAATATTTCCATGGAATAGTCTTGTGAAGGCTGGAAAACTGGTATAATTTCAGCGTGTTCGTCTGGAAGCCACGCGCGGGGTGGGACCTAATCGCGGGCTATAACGGGAACATTCAGAAGGTGTATCCACTATGCGGAATAACGCGGAGTGGCGAACCCTGCTTCTTGCGGGCGTTTGCTATGCTGTGTGGTTTTTGCTGGCGTTTGGATGGGCTGAGCTCCCGGACACACTCCGTGTCCTGTTTTTGATTCCTGTCATCACGCTGCACTCCTCGCTTCAACACGAGTTCTTGCACGGTCACCCATTTCGGAACCAGAAACTCAACGACTTCATCATATCACCACCAATTGGAGTGCTGGTGCCTTACCTGCGCTTCAAATCCTGCCATCTTACCCATCACATCAACGAAAACATCACCGATCCCTACGACGATCCGGAAAGCTATTACCTTGATCGGGACGTCTGGGCATCGATACCGGGGTGGCTGAAGCATGTGCTCACAGCCAACAACACACTTGTCGGCCGGATCACGCTTGGACCGGCGCTTGCCGCAGTCGGCTTTGCCAGAAGTGAATGGCGCCGCAGCCGCGCCGGTGATCCTGCGATTGCGGGAACATGGTTTCGGCATGGGCTCGCCGTGGCGGCGCTGTTCTATCTGATCACCCGCTACGGCAGCCTCCATCCCGCAGCCTATCTGCTCGCTGCCTATTTCGGCATGGGCTTGCTGATGGTTCGATCCTTCATCGAACACCAGGCAACGGAGAAGGCCAACCAGCGCTCCGTGATCGTGGAGACCAGGGGACCCTTGAGTCTCCTGTTTCTCAACAACAACTACCACTCGGTCCATCACGCCTATCCATCGCTGGCCTGGTACAGGATTCCTGCGTTCTTCCGCGAGAACCGGGCACGGTTCCTGCGCATGAATGGCGGCTATCGCTACGAAAGCTATTGGGAAGTGTTCAAGCGTCACGGCCTGCGTGCCAAGGAACCGGTCGCGTACCCGATGGAACCCCGGCGCAAGCGCCGTCCGGACCCAACTTGAGACGATGGTATTTGACTTGACAAATTACGGCCAGCGCGGCGACGCCCTGGCCTCCCCGCCCTTCGCATCGCTTCCGATGTACGACTGGCCGGAAGTCCGCGATCAGACCGACGCGCTCTGGAGTGCGATCCGGCTCCAGCTGGAAAAGCGGGGGATGGAAGCTCCGGCAGCGCTTGAGCGTGGTCTCGACATGGAGGCGTTATGGGCCGCACCCGGCCTCATTCTTTCGCAGACCTGCGGCTTTCCCTATGCCAACGGACTAGCAGTCAGGGTAACGCTGATTGGAACGCCGGACTATGCCCTACCGGGCGCAGCACCCGGCCGCTATTTCAGCGTCCTTGTCGCCAGAAAATCGGAGCTGCCATCGAGCCTCGCCGCTCTTAGGGACCTGCGCATGGCCTTCAACATGTCCCATTCCCAATCGGGGTTTGCCGCGCCGATACGCCTGCTCTCCACCAACAGAGTGGTCTGCGAGGCCGCCCCCATTGAGACCGGCGCGCATCGGGCGTCAGTGTGTATGGTGGCGAACGGGCAGGCAGATTGGGCGGCGGTGGACGCAGTGGCATGGGAGTTTGCCAAGCGTCATGAACCGGCCGCTCGGGAGTTGGAAGTTTTTGCGCGGACGCCGGAGACCCCGGGTCTGCCACTCATCGCCAGTGCCGATATGGCGAACCGGGCCGAGGCAATCGCGGACGCAGTGGACACGGCCATCTGCAATCTCGACACGGCGGTCGCAAGGGCGCTGAACCTCACCGGCCTCGTGCGAACGAAACCCGAAGACTATGCAGCCCTGGCCGCGCCTCTGCCGATCACGGAAACGCTGCCCGCACTGACCAGCCGTTGAAATAAGTTGCTGCCGGCTGCAGATCAGCGCTCGGTGAGCTTGAGTTCGATACGTCGGTTTGTCGCCCGTGCTTCGTCGCTGTCGCCATCTGCGATCGGCTGGAACTCGCCGAAACCAGCGGCAACCAGACGGTTGGCCGGTACACCCTGGTCGATGAGATACTTGACCACCGAGGTCGCGCGCGCGGTGGAGAGCTCCCAGTTGTCCGCATACCGTCCCGTGCCCGAAAGCGGCACGTTGTCGGTGTGACCGTCCACGCGCAGAACCCAATTGATCTCCTCGGGAATCTCGCGCGACAATTCGTTGATCGCGTCGGCGAGTTTTGCCATCTGATCCTGGCCGGCCGGGTTGAGTTCGTTTCCGCCAGACGGGAAAAGCACCTCGGACTGGAACACGAAGCGGTCGCCGACAACGCGAACGTCTTCACGGCTGGCGAGAATTTCACGCAGCCGACCAAAGAAATCCGACCGGTAACGGTTGAGTTCCTGAACGCGCTGCGCCAGCGCCACGTTCAGCCGGCGGCCGAGATCAGCGATCTTGGCCTGAGTGGCACGGTCCTTGGCTTCGGAGACTTCCAGCGCATCTTCGAGTGCAGCCAGTTGCGACCTGAGCGCCGAGATCTGCTGGTTGAGCAGTTCCACCTGGTTGAGAGCGCGCTGCGAGACCTTCTTCTCCGCATCGAGAGTTTCGGAAAGCTCCCCGATACGCTCTTCCGCGGCTTCCGTGGCACCCGAACCGCTGTCGAGCAGCTGCTGCAGCCGTGACCGGTCGGCTTCCGATTCGGACAGGGAAGCCTGCAGATTGGCCAGCGTGTCCTCAAGATCCTGCCTGCCCGATCGCTCCAGCGCGAGAAGCTGGGTCAGTTCATTGATCTGACTGTTGAGGCGGTTGAGCACCTGGTCGCGCCCGGAAATCTCCCGGGAGAGAAAAAACTGGGCAAGCACGAACACCGTAAGCAGGAACATGATTGCCAGAAGCAATGTCGAAAGCGCGTCGACAAAGCCTGGCCAGTAATCGACCGAACGGTCGCGCCGCCGGTTTCGCGCCAGAGCCATGGCCTATTTTTCCCCGATCTTTTCGGCGAGCTTGTCCAGTGTTTCGCGCAAGCGCAACGATTCCGCCTGCTGTGCCTCGATCCAGTCTCTCAACATCTGCTGCTCGCCGCGCATGTTCTTGACGAGACCCTGAATGCCTTCCGCAAGGCTCGCCATCGCGGCCGTGGTACGGGGAGTCATGCCCGAATCCTGGGACATCTTCTGCATCCGCTCGGTCAGCATGCGAATTTCTTCCGCAGCACCGGCACTTCCGGCTTCCGCCTGAACCGTGACGCCGGAATCGAGATCGGTCATCGTCGACAGCCAGTTTTCAAGCTCGGTGTAAAAACGGTTCTGTGCGCGCCCCGCCTGAAGGTCGAGGAAACCGAGGATCAGCGACCCGGCAAGACCGAAGAGCGAGGAGGAAAATGCAGTGCCCATGCCATCGAGCGGCGCGGACAATCCGGTCTTCAGGGTCGAGAGCACATCCTCGGTGCCGCCGCTGCCCGGATTGAGCGATTGGATCACCTGATTGATCGAACCGATGGTGCCAAGCAGGCCCCAGAACGTGCCGAGCAGTCCGAGAAACACCAAAAGCCCGATCAGATACCGAGAGGTGTCCCTGGATTCATCAAGCCGTGTTGCAATCGAATCGAGAATGGAGCGGAGCGAAGAGGTCGAAAGCGCCATTTCCTGACGGCGGCCGATCAACGCCCGCATCGGCGCAAGCAGCACAGGATCGCGGCCGACCTTCTCGGCGTCCCCGGTGGCGCGCAGCGAATTCACCCATCGCACTTCGGGCCTGAGCCTCAGCACATGCGTGAAGACCAGCAGGACGCCCACGGCCAGCACGCCGACGATCAGCCCGTTGAGCCCGGGATTGGCCATGAAGGCCGTCTGGATCTGACGATACAGGATCGCCGCGACAAATCCGGACAAGATCAGAAAGATCGCCATGCTCCAGAAGAACACCAGCGGGCTGGACAATTTATGCGGGTCCGCGCCGCTGCCGTCTTCAGAGATGCCCCATCCAGACAATGTCAGTTTCGCCATGCCCTGTCCGTCCCGGCCTTTGTCCCAAATCACTGTTCGGGCAGACACTAGCCGATATTGTGGCGGAATTGAAAGCGAGCATGTGAAACAGGGTTAGCCCGTCCGACTCAACGCGCCGGAGCCGGCCTTTGCACAAGATCGAGAACGCTCTTGAGCATGTATTCATTGCCGGCGGCAATCGATCGGGTGCCGAACATGTCGGTTCCGCCGGACGTGTCGGCGACGAACCCGCCCGCCTCGCGGATCAGGACGATGCCGGCCGCCATGTCCCAGGCTTCCAGCGGCTTTTCCCAGAAACCATCGAGCCGGCCAGCGGCCACATAGGCAAGATCGAGAGCCGCTGCCCCCATCCGCCGGATGCCTGCGCATTCACCCATCACGTGGCGAAGCTCGACAAGGAAGTTGCCGTGATGTCCACGTCCCAGATGCGGAACGCCAGTGCCGATGACGGCATCCGAAATCGCCTTGCGGCCGGCCACGCGCAACCGCCGGTCGTTCAGGAACGCCCCGCCGCCGCGCTCGGCCGTGTAAAGCTCGTCGGTCGATGGATTGTAGATCACACCGGCAACGATCTCTTTGTTTCGCTCAAGTGCCACGGAGACGGCAAAGTGCGGAATGCCGTGAAGAAAATTGGTGGTTCCATCAAGAGGGTCGACGATCCAGCGGTGCGCACCGTCGGTTCCCTCCATTTCCAGGCTCTCTTCGCCCAGGAACCCGTAGGTTGGGCGGGCGCGGAGCAATTCCGTCTTGATGATCTGTTCTGCCTTGCGGTCGGCCTGGCTGACGTAATCACCCGGCCCCTTGAGCGAGACCTGAAGGTTCTGGACTTCGCCAAAATCGCGCGCCAGAGACCGTCCGGCCTTGAGCGCGGATTGCACCATCACATTGAGCAGGGCGGAACGCGCCATCTAGATCATTTCCTGGTTTCAGGCTCCGGTCGGTCGATCCCGCCCTTGGGGCAGGCAGACCGTCTCGGCCCGGATTTAAGGGGTCAATCGGCGCGGCGAAGATAGGTCAATTCGTTGGTGTCAACCACGACGCGCTCGCCCGACGAGATGAAAGGCGGCACCAGAATTCGGACGCCGTTTTCGAGCACCGCCGGCTTGTAGGACGATGTGGCTGTCTGTCCCTTCACCACCGGATCGGCCTCGGCGATTTCGAGGGTGACATGGTCCGGAAGAGCAATCCCGATCGGCCGCTCGTCATAGAGCTCCACAGTCACCATCATGCCGTCCTGCAGGAACGCGCGGCGATCGCCGACGAATTCCTTCTGAAGTTCCAGCTGTTCGTAGCTCTCCAGATCCATGAACACCAGAGCTTCGCCCTGCTCGTAGAGAAACTGGAAGTCCTTCTGTTCAAGCCGGATCCGCTCGACGGTTTCCGACGCCCGGAACCGCTCGTTGAGCTTGGTGCCGTCGATCAGGTTCTTCATTTCAACCTGGTTGAACGCACCGCCCTTGCCGGGTTTGACCGCATTGGTTTTCACCACTGCCCAGAGGCCGCCATTGTGCTCAAGCACGTTGCCGGGACGAATTTCATTGCCGTTGATTTTCATGGGAACATTCCGCGTCAATCATTGCCCGGGCCGACATCCGGCGCGGTTTTGCGGCTTCAAGACCACAATTGGCGCTGGTTTTCAAGCCCGGCCGGTTTCGGTCCTCAAAAAGCGCTGTTCTCAACGCTTGCCAAACGCGTTGGCCGCCTCGATTGCCTGACGTTTCTCGTCGTCGGTCAATCCCTGATAGAAGTCGTCGAGCGCACGGTCATCGTAACCGGCGCGGCGGGAGAGGATGTACCACTTCCCTGCTTCCACCGGATCACCTTTCGTGCCTATGGCATTGATGTGAAGCACTGCCATCCGGTTCTGCGCCACTACATTTCCGCCATTGGCCGCGACCTGCATCCAGCGAAAGCCGTTCTCGTAGTCTTTTGCCCCGCCGATCCCGTCGATCAGCCAGATCGCATAGTCAAGCTGCGCAGTGTCGAACCCGGCGCGCGCGGCCTTTTCCATCCATTCCCGGGCGCGGGCGCGTTTGTCGTCCGGGATGCCGGTTGTGTTGGCGTAGATCTGTGCCAGCGCATACTGGGCGTCGGGCACCCCTTTCTCCGCGGCCCGTTCGAAATAGGGCAGAGCCTCCAGAACACCGGCCTCGCCCGGCTTCGCCGAAACCAGGATCTGGGCATGGTTGAACTGGGCAAAGGCATTGCCTGCATCTGCCGCCTGTTTCATGAGGTCTTCGGCCCGTTCGCGATCGGCTTTGACATAGCGCCCTTCAAGCAGCATGACGCCGAACTTGAACTGCGCCGCAGCATCCCCATTGTTTGCCGCCTGCTCATACCAGAAAGCCGCATCGTCCATGCTCCGCGGAACACCCAGACCTCCCGCGAAGAGTTCCGCCAGCAGGGTCTGTGCCGCCGGATCCCCCAGCTGGGCGCGGGGCAGCGCCAGTTCCATGGCCGTAAGATAGTATCCCCGCTGAAACGCCCCGAAAGCGCTGTCCATTGCATCCACATCGGACGGGGCCAGGCCTGCCGCCGGGCTTGTCACCGGCGAAGGCAAGGTCGGCTCGCTTTGCGGATCTCCCGATTGAGATGTCTGCGCTGGCGCTTCCGGGGCCGCCTCTTGCGCCCGGGCCGGGCCGGCAGCAAGTGTCGCGGTCATCAACAGCATGAGCGGCATGGACCACCAGGAAAGCGATGCCCGCAAACGGGCATGCGATCGTCCTCTAAGTATGAAAGATAATCTGAAAACGTCAGCCATGGCGGCCATTATGAACCAAACCGTGGCGCTTTTTCGTCAAGAACAGCGTTGATTTCCGCAACGATCCGAGGAGCTTCGGTGGGTTCGGCAAACACCGCTTTCCCGAAAGCGATGAATTCGGCGCCCGTTGAGGCCATGGCCTCGACGAAGGCAGTGCTGGTGCCGCCCATCAGCACGCAGGGGATCTCGATCATGTCGGCCCACCATTCCGCCAGCGCCAAGTTCTTCGGATGCGGCTCCGGCTTGATGTCGCCGCTTACCGAGCCGAAAATCACATAATCCGGCTGTGCCTCTCCGATCGCCAGCGCCGCATGGCGTTCGCGCGCATTGCCACCACCGACGATCAGCGCCGGAGCGTGCCGTGCCACCGCTTCACCCATTGCCTCGATACCGGCCTCCAGATGCAGCCCATCGGCGCGAACACGTCCGGCAACCCTCGTGTCTCCGGCGACCAGCGCTGCCGCGCCGGCTGCCTGAACCAATGGGATGAGGGCCTCGCAGCGCCGCTGGAAGCTTTTGTCATCGAGACCGTGTTGCGGGATGATCACCGAGGCCACGTCACCGCCACGCAGCGCGTCGGCGACCATGGCACCGAGCTCGCCCGGATCGGCAATGTCGGGCGTCACGAGAACAAGTCGGCAGCGGTTGGCGGCATCAGTCATGAAGCATCCTGTCGGAGTGGCGCAAGGGTCATGTTTGACCATATGGCCAAACAACTGCAAACGGGATAGACCGGCGCGACGGAAGGATCAACTGCACCAATGATGACAGACCCCATCTTCTACGCCGCCGCCATTCCGGCTGTCTTCCTGGTGGGTTTGTCAAAAGGCGGGTTCGGTGGCGCCATGGCTCTGCTCGGCGTGCCGCTGATGGCGCTGACCATACCGCCCGTGCAGGCAGCCGCAATCCTGTTGCCGATCCTGATCGTCATGGACGCCGTGACGCTCTGGACCTGGCGCAAGCACTGGGATCCAGCGACCCTCAAGATCATGGTTCCCGGCGGGGTCATCGGCATCGCCATCGGCTGGGCGACAGCAGCCTGGATCACCGATCCGGTAATCCGCCTGATCGTTGGCTGCGTGGCGCTGTGGTTTGTGGTCCGGTATGTACAGGTCACTCTCGCCGCCAGACGGCGCGCCGAACCGCCGGCGCCGCAGGGGCATCAACCGGTCAAGGGCGTGCTCTGGAGCACGCTGGCAGGCTTCACCAGTTTCGTCTCCCACGCCGGGGGACCGCCCTACCAAATCTACACACTGCCGCTCAGGCAGGATCCGAAGACCTACACCGGCACCAGCGTAAGGTTCTTCGCCATCGTCAATGCCATCAAGCTCATCCCCTATTTCGCGTTGGGGCAGTTCGACGCGACGAACCTGTCCACCTCATTGACCCTTGCTCCCATAGCCCCGATTGCCACGCTGACAGGCGCCTATTTCGTCAGGCGCATGAAGCCCGAAGTGTTCTATCCGTTCATGTATGTGATGGTTTTCCTGACATCGCTGAAGCTGATCTGGGACGGGCTGCAGCACCTGATGGCATGATGACAGCCGGCCCGGGAGATGATTTGATGCCCGGCACGACATTGCAAGGTGAGAGGGGACCAGAATCTTGAGCGCCAACCCTTATGAGACGGACCTTGACCCGAACGCGGCAAATTATCAGCCGCTGACACCCCTGGCGCATCTCGAGCGCGCAGCCCTTGTTCATCCGGATCATGTCGCGGTGATCCATGGCCGGCTGAGGATGACTTATGCCACTTTTCTTTCGCGCTCCAGGCAGCTGGCGAATGCGCTTGCAGGCGAAGGTATCGGCAAGGGCGATACGGTCTCGGTGATGTTGTCGAACACGCCTGCCATGCTGGAAGCCCATCACGGCGTTCCGATGACGGGCGCTGTCCTGCATTCGATCAACACCCGGCTCGATGCTGCGGCCATCGCCTTCCAGCTGGATCACGCGGAGACAAAGGTCCTGATCGTGGACCGGGAATTTTCCCCGGTCGTGTCGGAAGCCCTCGCGCTGGCGCAGGTGAAGCCTTTGGTCATCGATTATGACGACAGCGAATATCCCGACGACGCGCCGTTTCCGAAGGGCGACCGCATCGGCACCGCCGATTATGAGGGCTTCGTCAGTTCCGCATCCGCGGCCTTCACCCGAACCGGGCCTGACAATGAGTGGGATTCGATCTCGCTCAACTACACCTCCGGGACCACCGGAAACCCGAAGGGCGTGGTCTATCACCATCGAGGCGCAGCATTGATGGGATATTCCAATGTCATCGCCTCGGGAATGGGCCGGCATCCGGTCTACCTTTGGACGCTGCCGATGTTTCACTGCAATGGCTGGTGCTTTCCCTGGACCTTGAGTGTCGTGAGCGGAACCCATGTCTGCCTGCGCTGGGTGCGCGCGAAGGCCATGTATGAAGCAATTGCCGACCATGGCGTCACCCATCTGTGTGGCGCACCGGTGGTCATGTCGACATTGCTGAATGCGCCCGAAACGGAAAAGCGCGCGTTTGAGCAGACCGTCAGCTTCAACACCGCAGCCGCCCCACCACCCGAGACAGTGCTTGCGGGCATGGCCGACGCGGGCTTTGAGGTCGTTCACCTCTACGGCCTGACCGAAACCTACGGTCCGGCCGTGGTCAATGAATGGAAGGCCGAATGGTCGGATCTGGACCGCGCCGCCCGTTCGACAAAAAAAGCCCGCCAAGGCGTTCGGTACCCGGCGCTCGAGGATCTTTGTGTGATGGACCCGGAAACCATGGAAGCCGTGCCCGCGGATGCGGAAACCATCGGCGAAGTCATGTTCCGCGGCAACATCGTCATGAAGGGGTATCTGAAGAACCCGGATGCCAGTGCGGAAGCTTTCCGCGGGGGGTGGTTCCACTCCGGCGATCTCGGCGTGATGCATCCCGATGGCTACATTCAGCTCAAGGACAGATCCAAGGACATCATCATCTCAGGCGGCGAGAACATTTCGTCGATCGAGGTCGAGGATGCACTTTACAAGCACCCCTCGATCACGGCTGCGGCCGTGGTGGCCCGACCCGATGAAAAGTGGGGCGAAACGCCCTGCGCCTTTGTCGAACTCCGCCAGGGCGCGTCGCTGACGGAAGCGGAGGTCATTACCCACTGCCGCAGCCTGCTTGCCCACTTCAAGTGTCCGAAAACAGTCATCTTTCAGGAGGTTCCGAAAACCTCGACAGGGAAGATCCAGAAGTTTGTTCTCCGCGATCAGGCCAAATCCCTTCGGTAGTCAAGAATTCGGACAGGTCGACCGGGGGATCACGCCATCTGAAATCTTTGCGGAGGCCGCATGAGAGGCGCGCCTCCGCAAATATCAAAGACTTGCCGGGGAAATCTGTTTCACATAACTTGATCCGATGACCATTGACACTTTCCAAGCCATCGCCGATCCGAACCGGCGACACCTTCTGGAAGAATTGCGGCGCAGGCCGCAGACGGTCAATGAACTGGCTGCAGGTCTGCCGATCAGCCGCCCGGCCGTAAGTCAGCACCTCAAGGCACTCCTGGACAGCGGTCTTGTGACCGCGGAAAGCCGCGGAACCAGCCGGATTTATGCTGTCCGGACGGACGGCTTCATGCACATCAATCTGTGGGTCGACCAGTTCTGGTCATGACACGGCAGAAACGCCTGCAACCAATGCGCGGCATGAAAAGGAAGCCGGTGATCCAAAAAGCTCCGCTCAACTGGTAAGGCGCGGGAAAAAATCCCGCACCTTGTCACGAGCCGGTCATGTGGAAATGATCAGTGTCGGGTGTCCGACTTGAGACGATTGATCTCATCCTTGAGGCGAAGTTTGCGGCGCTTGATGTTCACAATTGTCTGGTCGCGGGCTGAGGGTTGGCCGAGCGCAGTACGGAGTTCGGCTTCCAGTTCACCGTGCTTCTTTTCGAGCGATGCAAGATGAGCGTCAATCGACATGGGCGACTCCTTTTGTAGGACGCGCCGACGCCGAAACGCCGGAGCGTTGGGTTCTAGACACCCGGAAGTGTGCCACGGCTTTTTCCGTTTGTCGAAGGTGATTCTTGAATGGGGATAACTTCCCGTTACCATCTTTTCTGTGATACTAGGCCCGAAACGACAAGAAGGTCGGGCAGGTGCGCCGACAGATGGTTTAGACGGGGTAACTGCATGTCCGACCAGGAACAGGCTGAGCTTCGCATGCTGGTGGCGCGGCTGCGGCACGAGCACGAAGACTTCGATGTGGCCATTAATGCAATGATCCAAACCGGATGCGATCAACTTCGGATTCAGCGCATGAAGAAGAAGAAGCTGGCTATAAAGGACAAGATCACCGAATTCGAGGACCAGATCATACCCGATATCATCGCGTGAACGGCGGGAGCGGAGCATGACCCTGACCCAGACACCGAAGGTGGCCGTGATCATGGGCAGCCAGTCCGACTGGCCGACGATGAAACACGCAGCCGACACGCTCAAGGAACTCAATGTCGCCTGTGAGCCGCGAATCATTTCCGCGCACCGCACGCCGGACCGGCTGGTGTCGTTCGCCAAGGGAGCGAAAGACGAAGGCTTCCAGGTTATCATCGCGGGCGCCGGCGGCGCTGCCCATCTTCCCGGCATGACCGCAGCCTTCACGGCATTGCCGGTTTTCGGCGTTCCGGTGCAATCCCAGGCCCTTTCGGGCCAGGACAGCCTGCTCTCGATTGTCCAGATGCCCGCCGGCATTCCCGTCGGCACGCTTGCCATCGGCAAGGCGGGCGCGGTCAATGCTGCCCTTCTCGCCGCGGCCGTGCTTGCCTTGTCGGACGCAGACCTTGCGCAACGGCTCGACGCGTGGCGACAGGCGCGCACAGACGCGGTCGCCGAACACCCGACTGAACAATTATGACACAGGCACCGCTCAAACCCGGCTCGACAATTGGTATCATCGGCGGCGGCCAGCTTGGCCGGATGCTGGCGATGGCGGCCGCCCGTCTGGGCTACAGGACCGTGATTCTGGAGCCCCAGCCTGACGCGCCGGCGGCACAAGTGGCAAACAGCCAGATCGTTTCCGCCTATGACGACCCGACGGCGCTTGAAACGCTGGTCAAGCTTTGCGACGTGGTCACCTACGAATTCGAAAATGTGCCGGTTGCGGCAGTCGAGTGGCTGGAAGAAAGGGTTCCTGTTCGTCCGGGCTCCAAGGCTTTGAAGGTGGCGCAGGACAGGCTTCTGGAGAAATCCATGGCTCGCGACCTCGGTGCCGAAACCGCGGCCTTCGCATCCGTTTCAAGACGCTCCGAGCTTGATGCGGCCATGGAGGCCACCGGTCTGCCGGCCGTGCTCAAGACAACCCGGCTCGGATATGACGGCAAGGGCCAGGCAAACATCACCCATCACGACGAGGCCGAGGTCGCCTTCGAAAGCATGAACGGCCAGATGGCCATTCTCGAATCCTTCGTGCATTTCCAGTGTGAGGTCTCCGTGATTGCCGCACGGAGCCTGTCCGGAGACGTCGTCGCCTATGATGTCGCGGAAAATGTGCACCGCAATCATATGCTTCATACGTCCAGCGTGCCGTCGTCCCTGGGTCCCGAAGCGCAGTCTCGTGCACTGGAGATCGCATCCGCGATCGCCGCGCATCTTGATTATGTCGGCGTCCTGGCAGTTGAATTCTTCGCCGTGCGCGATGGTGAGCAACATCGCTTGCTGGTCAACGAGATCGCTCCGCGGGTTCACAATTCGGGCCACTGGACTGAGGCCGCCTGCGCGGTTTCCCAGTTCGAGCAGCATATCCGCGCGATTGCGGGACTGCCGCTCGGCAATGGCTTCCGGCACTCCGATTGCGTGATGGAAAACCTCATCGGCAGTGACATAGATGCCATCGGACAGATCGCCAAAGAACCCGATGCAATGATCCATCACTACGGCAAAGCCGAAGCGCGTCCGGGCCGCAAGATGGGTCATGTCACGCGAATACACCGCAAGACACACTGAACCGGCCCGCAATTCGCGGGAAAGCCGCCCACCGCGGTTGACAAGATTTTCGCAAGCCGGTACATGCCTGCCAACCGATGCGCGCCCCCGGCTGGCGCGCTTTTGATTGACTGGGCTTTGCCCAAACAACCCGCGGATCAGAACAATGAAGATCAAGAATTCGCTCAAGGCGCTCAAGACCCGTCACCGTGACAACCGTCTGGTCCGTCGCAAGGGACGCGTTTACATCATCAACAAGCAGAACCCGCGCTTCAAGGCTCGTCAGGGCTGAAGCGTGCGGCCGCTTGGCCCGATCACCGAAATTTGCATTTGATCTTTGGCGCTGACGGACTAACTTCCCGTCATGCGCCATTTCATGTTTAAAGTCCTGACCGTACCAGCAGCCTCGGTTCTCGCCGCCACGCTGGCTTTCACGATCCCCGCCCCGGCACAGGATCAGGCGGCCGAACCCGCCAAGACCATGCCGGACGAGACCGTCGACCCCATTGACCGTCTGTTTGCCGAACTCAAGCGCGAAAGCGACGCAGACGAGGCAGAGCGGATAAGCCGGCGGATCTGGGCCCTCTGGCGGGATTCCGGCAGCGCCACGGCCAATCTCCTGATGCAATGGGCCGACAAGGCCGTGGCCGACAAGAACAACAGTCTTGCGCTCGACCTGCTGGATCAGGTTGTGGTGCTGATGCCCGACTTCGCCGAAGGCTGGAACCGCCGCGCCACCCTCCATTACGCGATGGGAAATCACGCCAAATCGATGGCTGACATCAACCGCGTGCTTTCGCTCGAACCCCGACACTTCGGCGCCATGGCCGGGATGGCCGCAATTCTGGACGCAGCCGGAAACGATGCGCTTGCCCTGCGCGCATGGGAACAGATGCTGCGGGTCTATCCCGCCAATCACCAGGCGCAGGACAAGGTCGGGGAACTGGCGGACAAGCTCGCCGGCAGCAAGACCTGATCGACAACAAAACCAATTCTTCAAGCCACGGATCAGCACAACAGTGAAGACCGGGTCCAATTCGAGGTTGTGCTTCCGATGCCCCCGTTCAGTATTCGCGTCGTCGTTCTGATTGCGTTTGCCCTGATTGTCTTCCTTCTGATTGGTCTTGCGCTTTGGACGTATGTCAAAGCCGCGGAGATCGAGAAGAGGTTTCCGCCGGCCGGCGAAATGATCGACGTCGGCGGCTACGCGCTTCACGCGGTTCATGTCCCGCGTCCGGCCGGCGCCGACATGCCAGCTCTGGTCTTCATTCATGGAGCCAGCGGCAACCTGCTCGATCAGATGAAACCTTTCCGGCCGGCGCTCGAAGGAAGAGCGGAGATGCTCTTCATCGACCGGCCAGGCCACGGCTGGTCACAACGGGGTGGCGCGGCCAACGCGACGCCGGATGGACAAGCCGCGGCAATCGCACGCGCAATGGAGATCAAGGGGATCTCGCAGGCGATTGTAATCGGGCACTCCTTTGGTGGCGCCATCGCGGCGAGCTTTGCGCTTGAATATCCGCAGATGACGGCCGGACTGGTGTTTCTGGCGCCGGCGACGCATCCCTGGCCCGGGGGCGTGAGTTGGTACTACGATCTTGCGGCAATGCCTGTCATCGGCTCTGTGTTCGCACATACCCTTGCTCTTCCCGCGGGCATGACACGGCTTGAAAGCGGATCGGCCTGTGTGTTCGCGCCCAATCCGAATCCGGATGACTACATCACGGCGACCGCGCCGGCGCTCGTGCTCAGGCCGGCTGCGTTTCGCAACAACGCAATCGACGTCGCCAACTTGAAGCCCTACGTAACGACGGTCTCCTCCCGCTACAGCGAGATAAAGGTGCCGACGGTGATCATCACCGGAGACAGCGATTCCGTGGTGCTCGCCCACATTCACTCGGAAGGTCTCGCCCGCGACATTGAGGATGCAAAGTTGCTGTGGCTGAAAAATCTCGGCCACAAGCCGGATCACGTCACGACCGAACTCGCAGTTCGGGCTATCGAACGCGTTGCGGGTCTTGATGTGGATCTTGATGCGGCGGCACGAAAGGCCGAAGCCGCCATCGCCGACGACCATGCCACATGCCCGTAGAAGCCGGGAGACAGCGAAATGTCCCACCGGCAACCGCAGTCAACCATTGAACTTGGGATCAGTGGCCGGTCATCCCGTCTGACCCGATATAGGCGATCCGCAACATGTTTGTGGATCCAGGCGTTCCCAGCGGGAAGCCGGCCGAAATGATCAGCCGGTCGCCGGGTTTGCCGAACTCCTCCGTATAGGCAATGCGGCAGGCCCGATTGACCATGTCGTCCATATCCGTGGCATCCTCCGTCACCACGCAGTGCAGACCCCAGACAACCGAAAGCCTCCGCGCGGTCTGGATCACGGGCGACAACGCAATGACCGCCACCTGTGGCCGTTCCCGCGCCGCACGAAGCCCTGTGCTTCCTGAAGATGTGTAGCAAACGATAGCGGACAGATTGAGGGTTTCGGCAATCTGGCGCGCCGCCAGCGATATCGCGTCGGCCCCGGTGGCGTCGGGCTGCGGGCGCTGCGAGTAGATGATGCCGGGATAGTTGGGATCGATCTCGACCTTGCGCGCGATCGCAGCCATGGTTGAAACCGCTTCAACCGGATAATCGCCGGCAGCCGATTCAGCCGACAGCATCACCGCATCGGCGCCTTCGAAGACCGCCGTCGCAACATCGGAAACTTCCGCGCGAGTCGGGACCGGTGCAGAGATCATTGATTCGAGCATCTGAGTCGCGACCACCACGGGCTTTCCGGCCTTGCGGCATGCTCTCGTCAGTTGCTTCTGGATGCCGGGGACCGATTCGATCGGCATCTCGACACCGAGATCGCCGCGGGCAACCATCAGCGCATCGGACAGTTCGATGATCTCGTCGATTCGTTCGAGCGCCTGCGGCTTTTCAATCTTCGACATGAGGCCGACACGGCCGCGCGCGATTTTCCGCACTTCGGCAAGGTCCTCTGGACGCTGGATGAAGGAAAGAGCCACCCAGTCGACATCATTGACCTCAAGCACCGCGTCGAGATCGGAGCGGTCCTTTTCCGTCAGCGCGCTGACGCCGAGCGTGGTGTCAGGCAGGCTGACGCCTTTGCGGTCCGAAATCTTGGTTCCGCTGACGACCTTGCAGACAATCGATGTCTTGTCGGATTCGACCGCAAGCAATTGCAGCCGCCCGTCGTCGATCAGCAACCGGTGCCCCGGCTGCACCGCTTCGAGAATCTCCGGATGAGGCAGGTAAACCCGTTCAGAGTTGCCCGGCTCGTCACGGTCATCGAGCGTAAATGTCTGGTCCGGCTTAAGAGTGACCGTGCCTTCGGCAAATTTTCCGACCCTGAGCTTGGGGCCCTGAAGGTCGGCAAGAATGCCGATCGGCCGCCCGCACATCTTTTCCACCGATCTGATGCGCCCGACCAGTGTTCGCATGAGCTCATGGCTCGAATGGCTCATGTTGATACGAAAAAGATCCGCTCCTGCCTCATGCAGTTTCTTGATCATTGCCTCGTCGGACGACGCCGGTCCGAGAGTTGCGAGGATCTTCACCTTGCGATGCCGCTTCATCAATTATTGCTTTCCTGAACTTCCGGGGCGTCCGAAAGCTGGACCATCCAGCTGCCTTGTCGCCCGGTGTCGTATTCCTTGAAGCCGACCCGCTGAAACCCGCGCGCAAAGCAATCCTCGACGCCGACGATGCGGAACTCGTTGTCAGCCACGCACATGTTGATGTCACCAGCCCAGCGGCCACCCCCGCCTGCATCCTCGGCATAAAGGTAATAGTAGCGCGATCCCAGTTGCCCCTCGATCAGGGTTGCGCAGGAATTGGCCGGAATCTGCCACCAGCCTTCCGTGACCCAGCCCTCGGCAGTCCTGTATCCGATCGCACCGCCAACAAGCGACTGGGTTCCGTTGCAAACCCGGAAATCGGCCTTCGCCTCATTCGCCGAGACAAGCAGAAGCGCAGCCGTGGCCAAGGCCGGCAGGACGAAGAGTCTCGAAATGGATGGATAGGCTCTTGGCAACTTTCGAAACATCGATTCCGGTCAGTCTCCGCTCAGAAGGTCTGCGTTGGTTTTTGCGCCGGAGACCGGTGAAAGTCAACGAAGGACGACGTACTAAAGTCAAACGACGCAACGGTTGCCGAGCATACAGAATGCCACACGTGTGTGAAGCCCGCCGGAGCAGTTGCCCGCGGCACTTCACTGTGCGAATGATCCCGCTCGTTTCTTTCACCAGTTCCGGAAACCGCCATGTCCGGCTTCAATCCCTTCGAGATCATTCCCGGCGACCCGCATACCGCGCTTGTCATTCTCGCCGACCACGCCATGAACCTGGTCCCGCCAGAGTATGAAAACCTGGGCCTGCCGGACGAAGCCTTCGCACGCCATATCGCCTACGACATCGGAATCGAGCCGCTGACGCGCGGCCTTTGCGAACGGCTCGGCGTTCCCGGAGTACTGGGGTGTTTCTCAAGGCTGCTGATCGATCCCAATCGCGGTGAGGATGATCCGACGCTGATCATGAAACTGTCGGATGGAATGGTTATTCCGGCAAATCATCCCCTTTCGCGTGAGGAACGCGAGCGGAGATTGGCAAGATTTCATCGCCCCTACCACGATGCCGTCGCGACGGTGATCGCCGAGACCGGCCGCAAGGCCGGAAAGGCGCCCCTGGTCATTTCGATGCATTCCTTCACGCATGCATGGAAATCTGTCCCCCGCCCATGGCATGCAGGAGTGCTCTGGGACACCGACCCGCGTGCGGCGCAGGCGCTCATCGAGCGGCTTCGTGCCGATCCTGCCCTGATCGTGGGGGACAACGAACCCTATGACGGCGCCTTGCGCGGCGACACCATGCACCGGCATTGCTCCACAACCGGTCTCGCCCACGGCCTGATCGAGGTCCGGCAGGACCTGATCCGCGATGACGCGGGCGTCGAGGCCTGGATCAACCGGCTGGCGCCGATTCTCTCGGAAGTCACCGGCCTGCCTGAGATGCACGAGATCGAACTGCATGGTTCGCGGGTGGTTTGAACCCGGGCGACGCAGATTGGGATAATCGAATTGAATTCCGCAATCGCCCTTGACCGCGCCGCAGGCTTTGGGCACTTGAAGCGCTTACGCAAATCACCCCACACCATTGGTCCAGGAGTGTCCCATGTCTGATGCCGGCGCAGTCGCCCGCGACCAGCTACGTTCCTTCGTTGAACGCATCGAACGGCTGGAAGAAGAGAAGAAAACCATCGCCGACGACATCAAGGATGTCTACGGCGAGGCCAAGGCGATGGGATTTGACGCCAAGGTCCTGCGCAAGGTGATTGCCATCCGCAAGCAGGACGAGAACGACCGTCTTGAACAGGAAGCGATTCTCGACACCTATCTGCATGCGCTGGGAATGGCGCCCGAGCCCGAAGGCGCAAGCTGAACAGGCATTGGCGGCGCTCCCTGACCCGACCCGGGAATTGGAGCGCCTGCGGCCTGATCGTTGATATCAGGCAGGCACGAGGCCTTAGTTGCCGAAGCGGGCCACCGAAATGAAGTTCACCGCCGAGCCCGTGAACTGATTGTGCGGCAATTCACCGCCATCGCGTGCAAAACCGTCGGCATAGACCACTTTCGGCGCGGCCCTGAGCTGAGAAGACACAAAATGCTTCGCACTGGTTTCCGGCGTCGGCATGGTCTTGACCCGCTCGCGTGCAAGCGCCCATTTCGAGATAATGGTTTCAGTCAGTTTCGGCTCGGTCCGTATCGACGAGCGCTGGGGCTGTCCTGCTACAGACTCGGCATTCGGACGGTTGCCCTTTCGCGTCGTGACCGGGTTTGCCGGTGCTGGGCGACCGCCGCGCTGGGCCGGAGCAAGTGAAGCAACCTCGACCGCGGGGGGCGTATCCTCGGCAATCCGGTCACCCGGACGGGATCCGGGTCGCCTGATCGGCAACGGAACGAAGTCATCGCCGCTCGGCAGCAAGGCAACTTCCGTGCCCGAGGTGACCGCATCGGCCCGAACGAGTGTCCGGCTCGCAGCCTCACCATTCCCCTCCGGCTCCGGCTGCTCGGCGGCTGCCGGTGCGGCGCCAGCCTGCAGTCTGCTCCGGATCGAGTCCGGTTGATCAAGCGCGGCAACTTCGACCGGTGCCGCGATCTCCTCTTGGCGTGAAATGGCCCGCTCAGCCAGCAATTGGGGCACGGGTGCGCGAATGTCCGATAGGTCGACGATCTCGGTCCCTGTTTCCGCCACCTCTGCATTCGCCGCCGCGGCAAACGCATTCACCTCTTCCTGACCGGGCAGGACAGCTTCGGGTGGAGCGAGTGCGGCGACAACAGAAGGCTGTTCGATGACAGGACGAGCAGTCGGGATCGGGGCACGGGCGGGCAGTTGAGGAACACTGGGCTCGGGTGCAGCGGTATCGAAAGTCCCGGGCAGCGCCGCGACCTCGGTACGCGGCGGAGCCGGCACCGGTTTCGGCGCCGCCGAGATTACGTCTGGTTCTTCATCCTCATCGCCACCACCGAACAGGGCCGCAAGCAAGCCGCCGCCGGAGCGTCCCGAACTCGAACCGCCGCCCGCCGAGGACACGATGGCGCCGCCACGAGCCTTGTATTCGGCCATTGCCACCTTGTAGCCCGGCAAGGGCTTGCCGTCAGGCGGCAGGTGAAGTGTCTTGCCGTCCGGAAAGAGGCGGGTGAGTTCCTGCCGGCTCATGCGCGGCCAGGCGCGCACGCTGGCAACGTCGAGGTGGATGAACGGCGAGCCTGACTTCGGATAGTAGCCGACACCGCCGCCCTGCAGCTTCATGCCAACATCCCGAAGCTTGGAAAGCTTGACGCCCGGAATGTAGAAATCCATCGCCGTGCCCAGCATGTGCTGGCTTTTCTTGGCCTGACCACCCCGTGTCCGGCGCAGCATATCGTTGGTCGCCGGCGACCGGTAGGCGGACACGACATGAATGTAGTCACGTGCATTCGTGCGCTGGTAAACTTCCCAGATCAGATCGAACAACCTCGGATCCATCTTGGTGGGCTCGTTGCGCCGCCAGTCCCGGAGGAATCGGTTGAGCTTTTTGAGTCCGGCCTGATCGTAGCGTCCATTGCGCTTGTAGACGATCTCGGCCCGTTCCTTTGTATGAATATAGTACAGTTTGAGCGAGCGGGTTTCCGCGGACGCGGCCATGGACGTGGCCATTACGCCTGCAAGTGTCAGAAAAACGGCCAACAACACACGGGACACCGTCCGGACGTGAAGTCCGCACCAGATGCCGGTTGCTGCACTGTTTGCTGCCAAATCCTGACCTGAAACTGCTCTCACTGTCGCCAATGCTGTCCCCAGACGCCGAAAAAGCGATAATCCATCACCATTTGATAGGCAATTGCGGTAACACAATGGCATCTGCGCCATTGATCGCCGCTTGCTACCTTATAGTGAACAAACGCTTAACAAGGAATGAAGCAGATCAAATCAACAACGAAACTCGTCAGGCATGCTGGGACTTGCCGTATCGGCCCGTCAGTTCAGACTCATGCAGCCTCCCGGACAGGATCATCGGGATCGATGGCGTAGTCCTTGAGCTTGCGATAGAGCGTTGATCGCCCGATCCCGAGACGCCTCGCCACTTCGCTCATCTGTCCGCGGTAGAATGAGAGCGCGAACCGGATGAGTTCCTCCTCGATTTCCGCGATGGTCCGCACTTCACCGTCCAGCGAAACCGCGTCCACCGCTGGTCGAGCCGGCTCCGTGGACGGGCTTTCCGCAGAAACCACCGTCTCTCCTTCTGAAGAGTGGCCCTTTGACTTCTGGCGGGCGGGGGCTTCCTCCCCGGTCAGGTCGGGAGAACAGGCAGCAGCCTCTTCCAAATCATCCAGTTGGAAGCCGGGCATCTGGGCCTCTATCTGGGGAAACAGTTCACGGCCCAGCATTCCGCCGTCACTGAGCACGACGGCCCGATGAATGGCGTTTTCAAGTTCGCGGATGTTGCCTGGCCAGTCATGTGCGGTCAACAGCGCCATTGCGTCGGGAGCAATGCCGGCAATCTTGCGGTTGAGAGCCGCCGAAGAGAACCGTGCAATGAAGTGACGAACCAACTGCGGAATGTCCTCCTTGCGCTTGCGCAATGCGGGAACATGGATCGGAAAGACATTCAGGCGATAGTAGAGATCCTCGCGGAACCGTCCGGCTTTCACTTCCGCGATCAGGTCCTTGTTGGTTGCCGAGATCAGACGCACGTCAACATTTCGCGCATGGCGCGCGCCGATCGTCTCGATTTCGCCGGTCTGCACCGCTCTGAGCAATTTGACCTGGATATCGGGCGCCAGTTCGCCGATTTCATCGAGAAACAAGGTGCCACCGTCTGCTTCCGCGAATTTTCCCGCATGACGTTCGGACGCTCCGGTGAACGCACCCTTTTCGTGGCCAAACAGAATGCTCTCAACCAGATTGTCCGGGATGGCGCCACAATTCACGGTTACAAACGGCTTGCTTCGGCGGGCGCTCTCAGCCTGGACGGCGCGCGCGATCATCTCCTTGCCGACACCGGATTCACCTTCGAGAACCACCGGAATGCCCGAGGCCGCCGCGCGGCGTGCGAGCGAGAGGACCCGGTCCATCGCCGGGCTCGCAGCGACAATTCCACCGAAACCAGCGCCACGTCCTCCCAGACGGGGAGCGACCGGATTGCGTGTGGCCTTCATCGCATTTTCCAGCGAGAGCTTGAGCCGCTCCGGAGACACCGGCTTGACCACGAAATCGAAGGCGCCCGCACGCATCGCCTTGACCACCATCTCGATCCCGCCATGGCTGGTCTGAACCACCACCGGGATCGATGACTTGGCGATACTGAGACGGTCCAGCACCTCCAGACCGTTCATCCCCGGCATCATCAGATCGAGTACGACCGCGTCGATCGTGGGGCCGTTCCCCATCAGACGGTCGAGCGCATCACGCCCGTTGTCGAACAATTCACACACATGGCCGGCGGCTTCTCCCGCCGCCTTGAGCAACCGGCGCTGGACCGGATCGTCTTCAACAATCACAATTCGACTGGACACGGAATAATTCCTTGTTTTCGGCAAAGCGGATGGTTCGATATCGCCGGAAAGCCACACTGCCTGCGAAACCTGAAAATCGGATTTCGGTAAAAGATTGCATTTTAACCGCTGCTGCCCCAAAACCCGGATGGTTTTCCAAACCGCCGGAATTTGAAAGCGAGAGCCCCATGCCAATGACTTATCCGGACGTTTCGCCCGTTCATTCAGCAGTGGCTGCCCGGAGCCCGAGCTCCGGCCTGGGAGAGCTGCCCGACTGGAACCTCACCGATCTCTATCCGGGTCGGGAATCGCCGGAATTCAAATCAGACATGGCTGCTGCGCGGGAGCGCGCCGCAAAGTTTGAAACTGTCTGGAAGGGCCGCCTGCAGGAAGCGGCGGGCAAAACAGGCGAGGAAGGTCTGGGGGCGGCCATCGAAGCCTACGAGCAGCTTGAGGAACTGATGGGGCGGATCATTTCCTATGCCGGCCTGACCTACTTCTCCGATACCTCCGATCCGGCGAACGCGAAGTTTTATGGCGATGTTCAAAGCGCGATAACCGACATCAGCGCGCATCTGCTTTTCTTCGCGCTCGAGCTCAACCGCATTGACGACGCCGCTGTAGACGCCTGCCTAAAACAGGATCCGCGCGCCTCACACTATGAACCGTGGATCCGCGACCTCAGGCTCGACAAGCCCTATCAGCTTGAAGACCGGGTCGAGCAGCTGTTTCACGAAAAGTCGGTAACCGGGCGCACGGCCTGGAACCGCCTGTTCGACGAAACCATGAGCGACCTGACATTCGAGATCGACGACAAGAGGCTCTCTCTGGAAGTCACTCTGTCGCTTCTGCAGGACGCGGACGGCGAGCAGCGGAAGAAGGCCGGCAAAGCGCTGGCCGCCACCTTCAAGGACAACCTGCGCATCTTCACGCTGATTACCAATACCCTGGCCAAGGACAAGGAAATCTCCGATCGCTGGCGCGGTTTCGAGGACATTGCCGACAGTCGCCACCTTGCCAACCGGGTGGAACGCCCGGTGGTCGACGCCCTCGCCCAGGCCGTCCGCGAAGCATGCCCGCGGCTGTCGCACCGCTACTACGCCATGAAGGCACGCTGGCTTGGCCTCGACAAACTGCAGTTCTGGGACCGCAATGCGCCGTTGCCGGAAACACCGCGTGAAACCATCCCTTGGGATGACGCCAAGAATACAGTGCTTTCGGCCTATCATGGCTTTGCGCCGGAGATGGCGGATATCTCCCGGCGCTTCTTCGACCGGAGCTGGATCGACGCTGCGAACCGGCCGGGCAAGATGTCGGGCGCATTCGCTCACCCCACGGTCCCCTCCGTCCATCCGTACGTCATGGTCAATTATCTCGGCAAGCCCCGCGATGTCATGACGCTGGCGCATGAGCTTGGCCACGGGGTTCATCAGGTTCTGGCCGGGGCGCAAGGAGCGCTTATGGCCTCGACACCCCTGACACTGGCCGAAACAGCATCCGTGTTCGGCGAGATGCTCACCTTCCGGGCATTGCTCGAGCGAACCACGGACCGCCGCGAGCGCAAGGCCATGCTGGCGCAGAAGGTCGAGGACATGATCAACACGGTCGTTCGTCAGATCGCGTTCTACGAGTTCGAGCGCCGGGTTCACACGGCGCGCCGCGAAGGCGAATTGACATCCGAACAGCTTGGTGCGCTGTGGCTCGATGTCCAGACGGAAAGCCTGGGCCCCGCCGTCGAACTATCCGAAGGATACGAGACCTTCTGGGCCTATATCCCGCACTTCATTCACTCACCGTTTTACGTCTACGCCTATGCGTTCGGCGATTGCCTCGTCAATTCTCTCTACGCGGTCTACGAAAAAGCACCCGAGGGATTCCAGGATCGTTACTTCGACATGCTCAAGGCCGGTGGCACCAAGCACCATTCGGAACTGCTCAAGCCTTTCGGTCTCGACGCCTCCGACCCAGGCTTCTGGAACCAGGGCCTCGGAATGATCGAGGGCCTGATCGACGAGCTGGAAGCGATGGAGGCCTGATGCATCAAAGTGGTACTGCTCCCTTGACGCATCCCATTGGATGCGCGGCGCTGTAGTCCGCCGTTTTTGCTTTATTGTAACAGGGAAGTATGATTAAGCCGCGCAAACCTCGGCATGTGTCACACGGGTGACAAAGCCAACAGCGAACGGAGAATTGCGATGGCTGATCAGGACTATCCGGTTTATGGCGAAATCACCGGCCCCATCGTGATGATCGGGTTTGGCTCGATTGGCCGCGGGACGCTTCCGCTGATCGAGCGCCACTTCAAGTTCGACAAGAGCCGCCTCGTCGTCATAGATCCGCGGGACACGGACCGCGAACTGCTCGACAGTCACGGCGTCCGCTTCATTCAGGAAGCCGTCACCATTGAGAATTACCGGGACTTGCTCACGCCGCTGCTGACCGAAGGCGACGGACAGGGCTTTTGCGTCAATCTGTCGGTGGATACGGGATCGCTGGATCTCATTCGCCTTTGCCGCGAAATCGACGTTCCCTACATCGACACGGTCGTCGAACCCTGGCTCGGCTTCTATTTTGACACCGAAGCCTCGAACGCCTCGCGCACCAACTACGCACTGCGCGAGACAGTCCGCAAGGAAAAGCGCAAGAAGCCCGGCGGAACCACGGCAGTATCTTGCTGCGGCGCCAATCCCGGAATGGTTTCCTGGTTCGTCAAGCAGGCTCTGGTCAATCTGGCAAAGGATACCGGTGCGTCCTTCGAGGAGCCTGCGCAGAATGATCGCGAAGGCTGGGCGAAACTGATGAGCAGCCTCGGCGTGAAGGGGATCCACATCGCCGAACGCGACACCCAGCGCGCCAAATCGCCCAAGCCGATGGATGTGTTCTGGAACACCTGGTCAGTGGAAGGTTTCATTTCGGAAGGACTGCAGCCATCCGAACTGGGCTGGGGCACTCACGAGACATGGAAGCCAAAGAACGCCAAGAAGCACAAGAATGGCTGCAAGGCGGCGATCTATCTAGAGCAGCCGGGCGCCAACACCAGAGTGCGCACGTGGTGTCCGACCCCCGGACCTCAATACGGCTTCCTCGTTACCCACAACGAGTCGATCTCGATCGCTGACTTTTTCACGGTCACCAGCAAGAAGGGGAAGGTGAAGTACCGCCCGACCTGCCACTACGCCTACCATCCGGCCAATGACGCTGTGCTGTCCCTGCACGAAATGTTCGGAAATGGCGGAAAGGCGCAATCGCAACTGCACGTGCTGGACGAGAACGAACTCGTGGACGGCGTCGACGAACTCGGCGTTCTGCTCTACGGCCACAAGAAGAATGCCTACTGGTTCGGCTCACGCCTCTCGCTGGAGGAAACCCGAAGCATTGCGCCCTACCAGAATGCCACCGGGCTTCAGGTTACCTCGGCGGTGCTCGCCGGCATGGTTTGGGCGCTCGAAAACCCCAATGCCGGAATCGTCGAAGCCGATGAGATGGACTACAGGCGCTGTCTGGAAGTTCAGATGCCCTACCTCGGCCCGGTCGAAGGTCACTACACCGACTGGACGCCCCTGGACGGCCGTCCCGGCCTGTTCCCTGAAGATATCGATGAAAGCGATCCCTGGCAGTTCCGCAACATCCTTGTTCACTGATCGCGGGCCGAAAGGCTCCGGCGGTCTCGATGCCCGGGGACAAAAGCAAGCAAGGCGTGCGAGCGCCTTGCTTTCGCCGTGACGGCGCGGCATGTTTGACACTCATCAATTGCTTGACGACGGCTCGAGGGGAATCCGCGCCATGAACAAACTTCGCATTATCGCAGTCAGCGCCCTGGTCGCCCTTCTGGCCGCCTGTCAGTCGGCAACCTACACGCCACGCCCTATCCAGCCGCAAACGCAGGGAATTGAGGGGCAGTGGACGGACCCCAACGGCATCATCTCCAGCTTTATCAACGGCCGCTTCGAAACGCGGACGACCGACACCAATTCGCTCCTCGCCGAAGGGACCTACCGTTATGTCTCGGACCGGATGGTTGAGATCGAACTGACATCCCTGCTCAGACAGACAAATTCGCGGGTCAACTGTGCAATGGCCAGCCTCTCGCAGCTCAACTGCACATCCTCCACCGGCTCCCAGTTCACTCTGGTGCGCCGCATCTGACGGGCACACCACTGCGACGATTGAAGGTTCGGGAGGAGCCGGAAACGATGGCAAGGTACTTTGATGAGCAGGAGACGCGCGCCCCCGCGGATCGCGAGCGGGAAACCTTTGATGCGCTTCAGTCATTGCTCGCGCAAAGCCTGACCAGGCTGCCTGTGCTTTCAGAATGGCTCGGCAATCCGGATCCGGGCGCAATCATCAACCGCCAAGCGTTGGCAAACCTGCCGGTCTTGCGCAAACCCGACCTGATGGAAATGCAGTCCGCCAATCCGCCATTCGGCGGACTGGCCACTGTCGATGCCTTGAAGGGCAACCGGGTCTTCATGTCGCCGGGCCCGGTGTGGGAGCCGCAGGGTCTCGGCGCCGATCCGTGGCAGGCCGCACGCGCATTGTTTGCCGCGGGCTTCCGTGCCGGGGACGTCGTCCACAACAGCCTCGCCTATCACATGACCCCGGGCGGCTTTATTCTCGACGAGGGCGCGCGCGCACTTGGATGCCTCGTCCTTCCCGCCGGCATCGGCAACACCGAGGCCCAGATCGAAGCCGCCAAGTGGCTCAAGCCTTCCGGCTTTACGGGGACTCCGGATTACCTGAAGGTCATTCTCGAAAAAGCCGACGAAATGGGTGTCGATCTTTCGTCGATTACGCGCGCCCTGGTGTCCGGCGGCGCGCTGTTCCCGTCGCTCAGGCAATATTACACTGATCGCGGCGTAAACGTTCTGCAGTCCTATGCCACTGCCGATCTCGGTGTGATTGCCTATGAGAGTGCCGACGCCCAAGGCGCGCCGCATCCCGGCATGATCCTGAGTGAAAACCTGATCGTGGAGATTGTCAGGCCCGGAACCGGAGACCCCGTGCCCGAAGGCGAGGTTGGCGAACTCGTGGTCACCACCCTCAATCCGGGTTATCCCCTGATCCGCTTCGGGACAGGCGATTTGTCGGCGGTTCTGCCCGGCACATCACCCTGCGGCCGCACAGGAATGCGCATCAAGGGATGGATGGGACGCGCGGACCAGCGCACCAAGATCAAGGGAATGTTCGTCGATCCGAAGCAAGTCGCGCAATTGATCAAGCTCCATCCGGAAATTCAGCGCGCCCGGCTGGTGGTCAGCCGTTCAAATGAACTCGATGAGATGGTCTTGATGATCGAGCCAGCGCACGGTGCAGAGCCGAACGCGGCAGAAATCGAAAAATCGCTCGTCTCGACGACCAATTTGCGCGGCAGTGTGCAGATCGCCACCCCCGGAAGCCTTCCCAACGACGGCAAGGTTATCGCGGACGAACGGGACTATTCCGCCTGAAACATTCCGAATTTCAATCCGGAAATACCCCGGCTATTGAAGTTCCGCGCCGATAATGAAACCATCTGATCGACTGCCGAGATGCCCTGGCAAAAAGGGTGCCGGCGCTTAACGAGCACCGAAACAGGGAGCTGTCCATGACTACATTCATCAAGCGCGCACTCTTGTCCGCGTCGGCACTGGGATTGAGCTCAGGCGTCGCGCTGGCGGACTTTACGCTCGACATTCTGCACATCAACGATCTGCACTCGCGGATTGAATCGATCAACAAGTATGATTCAACCTGCTCCGCCGAAGACGAAGCCGAGGACAAGTGTTTTGGCGGTGTCGCGCGGGTCAAGACCAAGATCGACGAACGCCGGGCTGCGCTCAACGACGCCGACGCCAATGTGCTGGTCCTTGATGCCGGAGACCAGTTTCAGGGATCGCTGTTCTATTCGACCTACAAGGGCGAAGCCGCTGCGGAATTCATGAACGGGATCGGCTTCGACGCGATGGCTGTCGGCAACCATGAATTCGATGACGGCCCCGAGGTCTTGCGCGACTTTATCGACATGGTGGAGTTCCCGGTCATTTCCGGCAACACCATCAGCGGCGCCAATTCGGTTCTTGGCGACCGCATCAAACCCTATCTGATCAAGGAAATCGGCGGCGAGCAGGTCGCAATCCTTTCGGTGCTTGCCGCTGACACGGTTGAGACTTCGTCGCCCGGGCCGTCGGTGCTCATTCTTGAGGAGATCGATTATCTCAAGGGAGCTGTCGCGGAAATCGAGGCAGAGGGCGTCAACAAGATCATCCTGCTCTCGCATGTCGGACTGCCGATGGATGAGAGAATCGCCGCCGAGGTCGACGGGATCGACGTGATTGTCGGGGGACACAGCCACACGCTGCTCTCCAACACCCAGGAAGGCGCTGCCGGCCCCTACCCGACAATGGTGCAAAACCCCTCGGGAACCGATGTCCCGATCGTTCAGGCCTATGCCTATTCGAAATATGTTGGCGAGGTTCAAGTCACCTTCGATGACGAAGGCAAGGTGATCAGTGCCGAAGGCGAGCCGCATCTGCTCGATGCCTCGGTAACGCCCGACGAGGCCTTCCTGGCGCGCGTCGCCGAATTGGGCGCGCCCATCGAGGAACTCAAGACCAAGGTCGTGTCGGAAACCACCGACATGATCGAGGGCTCGCGCGATGTCTGCCGGGCCATGGAATGCTCCATGGGTAATCTGGTGACGGATGCGATGCTCGACCGCGTGAAGGATCAGGGTGTCAGCATCGTCATCCAGAACGGCGGCGGTCTCCGCGCCTCCATTGATGCGGGCGAGATCACCATGGGCGAAGTCCTGACGGTGCTTCCGTTCCAGAACACGCTTGCAACCTTCGAGCTCAAGGGCTCGGACGTGATCGCAGCGCTCGAGAACGGCGTGGGCCAGATCGAGGAAGGCGCAGGCCGGTTCCCGCAGGTTGCGGGCATGCGCTACACCTTCGACAAGGACGCAGAGCCGGGCTCGCGCATCGTCTCCGCCGAGGTCAAGACCGAGGACGGGTTCGAGCCGATCGACCCTGAGGCAACCTATTCGGTCGCCACAAACAACTATATGCGCGGCGGCGGGGACGGCTACTCCGTTTTCCGCACGGAGGGAATGAACGCCTATGACTACGGTCCGGGCCTTGAGCAGGTCGTGGCTGATTATCTGGCGGAAAATGCACCCTACACGCCTTACACTGACGGGCGCATCACGATGGCTTCGGCCGAAGCACCGGCTGAGACCGAGGAACCGATGGCAACCGAAGAATCGGCTCCCGCCGAGGAAATGACGGAAGCGGAAGAGGCGCCGGCCGAGGAAGCCGCTGCCGCTGAGGAAACCACCGAACCGGCAGAAACGGCGGTTCAGGTCCCTGAACCGCTCCCCGGGGTGACCGAACTGACCACGACCGCGCCGATGATCGAAGAGGAAGCGCCGGCGGCAACCGAGGAACCTGCGCCAGCTGAGGACATGACCGCGACGGAAGAGGCTCCAGCTGCCACCGAGACGGAAATGGCCGGCAAGGAGCACGTGGTCGCAGCCGGTGACACCTTGTGGGACCTCGCCAAGACCTACTACGGCGATGCGACAATGTGGTCCAAGATTGCCGAGGCCAACCCATCGGCGAATGCATCCAATCTTGAGGTTGGCTCCACGCTTTCAATCCCCGAGATGTGATCGCCATTGCATCAAACTGAGGGGACCCGGCTTGCCGGGTCCTTTCTTTTTGGCCATGGACGACGATCAATCTGCACCGTTGTTTGATTTGACGTCCGAGGCCCCTATGTTGCAGTACATCCGCAATCGCCGCCAGAGCCCGAACATTGCATCGGTGATGGATCCAACGGGTCAAGGATTGCGTAGCTGAGGCAAGCCCCGGCACGTCGCGATAACCGAGTGCAAAAACGGGTATCATGCGCGCTGATGCCTCGATGAACCGAACGCAAGCGCCGCAGAGACAGTGAAATGGATGCGACTTTGAACACCCATGTAATGTTGTCCGACGAGACAAGCCGAATTGTCGGAGACCTTCCGCCCGAACACCCGCCGGTCCGAATTCAGAAGGTGGGCGTCTTGCTCGTCAATCTGGGCACTCCGGATGGAACGGACTATCGCTCGATGCGGCGCTACCTGAAGGAATTTCTTACCGACAAGCGCGTCATCGAATGGCCACGCGCGCTTTGGTATCCGATCCTTTTCGGCATTGTCCTGAACACCCGTCCAAAACGGGTCGGCAAGGCGTATGAAGAGATCTGGAACAACGATCTCGACGAAAGCTATCTCCGGACATACACCCGCAACCAGTCCGACATGCTCGGCGAGGCCCTCTCATCGCATTCCTCCGTCATGGTGGATTGGGCGATGCGCTACGGGCAACCCTCCATCCCGGACAAGCTGCAGGCATTGAAGGACGCAGGATGTGACCGCATCGTGCTGTTCCCGCTCTACCCGCAATATGCGGCCGCGACCACAGCCACCGTCAATGACAAGGCCTTCCAGGCGATGATGGACATGCGCTGGCAGCCGGCCTTGAGAACGGTTCCGCCCTATCACGACGATCCGGCCTATATCGAAGCCATCGCCCACTCGATCGAGACCCATCTCGCAAGCCTCGACTGGGAGCCGGAAATGGTGCTGGCATCCTTCCACGGAATACCGCAATCCTATTTCCTGAAGGGGGACCCCTATCACTGCCAGTGCCTCAAGACCGCGCGGCTCGTGCGCGAGCGTCTGGGATGGCCTAAGGAAAAGTTCATGCCGACGTTCCAGTCCCGCTTCGGCCCCGAAGAGTGGCTTCAGCCCTACACCGACAAGACGGTGGAAAAGCTGGCGCAGGACGGGGTCAAGCGGATCGCGGTGATCAATCCCGGCTTTGTTTCGGACTGCCTTGAGACCCTTGAGGAGATTGCCGGAGAAGCGGGCGAGCTGTTCCACGAGAATGGCGGGGAACACTTCACCCATATTCCGTGCCTCAATGACAGCCCGGCCGGTGTGAATGTGATCGAAACCATCGTAAGGCGGGAACTTCAGGGCTGGATCTAATCTTCGTCCTTCGAAGGCAAGTGGTTCCCCAATGAAACTGCGAAGCATGTGAAACAGGCCGCCTCCGGGCGGCCTTTCCTTTGACTGCAGTCGACCAGACAATGCCGGCAAGATAATCGACAAAGGCAATTGCAAGCCTGAGCGGAATTACCTACCTCTTGTACCGGGCCAGCCAAACGCGCGAACCCCTACCGGATCTGAGGAGGTTGCCTGTGCTGGGATTTGATATCACCATCATCGTCGTTTTGGTTGTCGTACTTCTGGTGCTGGTCTCCGGGATCAAGACCGTTCCGCAAGGTTATGCCTTCACCATCGAGCGCTTCGGCCGCTACACCAGAACCCTCACACCCGGCCTTAATCTGATTGTTCCTTTCGTCGACCGCGTAGGGCGCAAGATCAACATCATGGAACAGGTTCTTGACATCCCCACCCAGGAAGTCATCACCAAGGACAATGCGTCGGTGGCCGCTGACGCGGTTTCCTTCTATCAGGTGCTCAATGCGGCTGAAGCCGCCTATCAGGTCTCGGATCTGGAGCAGGCACTGCTGAACCTGACAATGACCAACATCCGTTCCGTCATGGGATCGATGGACCTTGATGAACTCCTTTCCAACCGCGACGCCATCAACGACCGGCTCCTCAAAGTGGTCGATCAGGCCGCCGCGCCATGGGGCATCAAGATCACCCGTATCGAAATCAAGGATATCGCACCACCCCGGGATCTGGTCGAGGCGATGGGACGGCAGATGAAGGCCGAGCGCGAAAAGCGCGCAGAGGTGCTTGAGGCGGAAGGTGCGAGAAACGCCCAGATCCTGCGCGCGGAAGGCGCCAAGCAATCCGCAATCCTCGAGGCGGAAGGCCGGCGCGATGCAGCCTATCGCGACGCCGAAGCCCGTGAACGTCTGGCCGAAGCCGAAGCCAAGGCTACGGTTCTGGTTTCGGATGCGATTGCCGACGGCGACACTGCGGCGATCAACTATTTCGTGGCCCAGAAATACACCGAGGCGCTCGGCAAGATCGCATCCGCCAACAACCAGAAGGTCATTCTGATGCCTCTGGAAGCGTCGTCACTGATCGGCACCCTCGGCGGCATAGGCGCGATATCCAAGGAAGTCTTCGGCCCCGATGCCGGAACCGGAACATCGAGGCGCGGCAGCGTTCCCGCCCAGCCGCGAACCTCCCCGTCCGGGTCATCCGCCATCACTCCGCCTTCATCCGGCATTCCGTTCGGCAGCGATCCGGAGTCGAACCCGTGATCCGCGCAATCGTGCTCGAACTCGGCCCCTGGACATGGTGGATCCTCGGCCTCGTCTTTCTCGGGCTTGAAATCCTCGTTCCGGGCGTTTTCCTGCTCTGGATCGGCCTTGCCGCGATCGCTCTCGGCGCCGCGTCACTCATGCTGTGGGACATGGCCCTGTGGGGATGGCAACTCCAGTTGCTGGTCTTCGCCGTGCTTTCCGTCGTGTTTGCAATCATCGGCCGCAGGGTATCGAGTGCCGCGGGCGAAAGCGATCAGCCGATGCTCAACCGGCGTGCCGAGGGCCTTGTGGGCCGCACCGCAACGCTCGAGGAGCCGATTACCAACGGCCAGGGCCGGATAAGGCTCGGTGATACGACCTGGATTGTCCGCGGTCCGGAGCTTCCGGTGGGCGCAAGGGTCCGCATTGTCACCGCACAGTCGGGCAGCCTGACGGTCGAACCGGCCTGATTTCGAGATCGCCTGTCAGGCGACGCCGATCCTGAGAAGATCGTGGAAATGCACGATCCCGATCGGTGTCTGGTCCGCATCCGTCACAATCAATGCACCAATCGAGTTCTTGTTCAGGATCCCCATCGCCGTGCTTGCCAGGGCGGTCGGCGCGATCGTCTTCGGGTTGCGGGTCATGATCGCATCGATCGGCTCGTTGATCAGGTTCCGACCCAGATTGCGAGCAACGTCGCCATCGGTCACGATGCCGGCAAGCTTGCCATCCGAATCTGTAACGCCCACGCAGCCGAACTTGCGCAGGGACAGGGTCATGATCGCGTCGGGCGCCGAAGTTCCGGTTGGAACCAGCGGCACGGAATCGCCGGTGTGCATGACGTCGCCAACATGGGCGAGGTTGGCCCCCAGTTGCCCGCCCGGATGGAAGGTGTGAAAATCGCCTGCCGTAAACCCCCGGGCTTCCAGAAGCGCGACAGCCAGCGCATCGCCCAGAGCCAGTTGCATCAGCGTTGAAGTCGTCGGCGCCAGCCCGTGCGGACAGGCCTCCTGTTCGCGCGGCAGGGCGAGAACGATGTCCGCCTCGCGTGCCAAGGTCGAGCTTACTCCCGACGTAAAGGCGATCAGCGGGATCTGGAACCTGCGCGAATAGGCGAGAATACCCTTGAGCTCCGCCGTTTCTCCCGACCAGGACAAGACGATGATCGCATCATTGCGCGTGATCATACCGAGATCGCCATGATTGGCTTCGGCGGGATGAACGAACTGCGCCGGGGTCCCGGTGGAGGCCAGTGTCGCAGCCACCTTGGCGCCCACATGCCCGCTCTTTCCGACCCCCGTAACAATCACGCGGCCCGAAATCGAATCGAGCGTTTCAACCGCGCGCGTGAAAGGCTCGGAAAGCCCGTTTTCGAGAGCGGCGGCCAGAGCATCGAGCCCTGCCCTTTCGGTCTTTATCGTGCGTCCTGCCGAACGAAGGATCTCCGCGGCGGGGTAATCCGGAAGTATTTTCTTCATGCGCTGGCCATATCGCTTTGCGCCAACCCTGTCCATCTCGGACATGCATGCCCGAACAGGCGCTGTCCGGAAACCTTACGTTAACCACATGTGTTTACGGTTTGAAAAGATTTGGACCGGTCCGGACACACATACGCATGCGCCATCTCGACACAAGAAAGCGGTTTTCCTGGACGGCCAGCCACGCTGGGCGTTGCGCCGGCGCGACCGCTCTGTGTCTTCTGGCAGGGATTGTCTCCGTCCAGGCGCAAAGCGCAGGTGACCGCGAAGTTCCGACGGTCGAGCGGCTCCCGTTGCGCGGCACCACCACGCAAGCGGAGCCGTCGGGTCCCTACAGGCCGGACACGCTCTACGGTGCTCTGCCGGGTGCAACCCGGGCGGATCGAAACGGCATTGCCCCGGCCGACCGCGATGATGCCGGAGGCGGCGCGGCCTTGTCAGAGATCACAACCGGGACCATCCGCGACAGTGAAGCAATAGACGAAGCGGACGCCGAGTATTCCGCCAGCCTTGCCCGGCAGAACCGTCGCGCAGAAACCGTTGACGAACTGCCGGTCTCCGCAAACAGCGATTCCGGCGGTGTCCCCGGCTTCATGATCGGAACCCTGACGCTTCGGCCGACCTTGAGTGAGCGGATTGTGCGGGAATCGGTCAAGGGGACGGGCTTCTCGACCAGCCGCGTCTACAGCGAAACCACACTATCCGGCACGCTCGATTCCAACTGGTCGCGCCATCAACTCTCGGTCACCGGTTCAGGGACATGGCAGGAAAACCTCTCGGGCACTGGCACGGAATCGCCCAACGCCAACCTCGACGCCGCACTGCGCCTTGACCTGTTCAACGATCTCTCGGCAACAATCGGCGCAGGTTACACCTACACGCAGGAGAGCCGCACCGATCCGAACGCGATCTTCGGCGCCACCACCCAATCGGGCATTCACGAGGCGCGCGCGAGCCTCGGTCTGCAAAAGGATCTCGGTGTCCTTCGCGGAACCTCGACGCTCGAACTGACCCGCACCATGTATGGCGATGCGACACTGACAAGCGGAAATGTTGTGTCCGTCGATGATCGCGATACGCTCGGCACGGAACTGACGGCACGCCTCGGCTATGCGATTTCACCGGCGCTGGTGCCGTTCCTGGAAGCCTCGGTGGAACGGGAGAAATACGACCAGAAGGTCGATTCGACCGGCGCACAGCGCTCGTCCTCCACCTACGGCCTGCGGGCGGGTGCTGAAGTCGATCTCGGCGAGAAGCTCTCCGGTGAAATCGCCGCCGGCTATCTCCGGCGCTCGCTCGACGATCCGAACCTGAGTGACATCTCCGGTTTGACGCTGGACGGGCGCCTGGCCTGGTCGCCCCAGCGCGGCACCAACCTGGATCTTGGGGTGGCGACAACGGTGGAAGCGGCAACAACGGCCGGCGAATCCGGCGCCGTGCTCTACGAATTCGACAGCACGCTGACGCATGAACTCAATAGCGCGCTGCTGGCGCGGCTGGGCACGACCCTCCAGTACCGGGCCTATGACAGCGGATCGAACCGCAGCAACCAGCGCGGCTACGGCGCATCGGCAGGTCTGACCTGGAGCATCAACCGCTATCTCGACCTCGAGGCCGACGCCAGCTACGAGCGGACCGAGGAACCCGGGAGCGCGAACGAGGAAACCACCCGCGTGGGGATTGGCCTGCGGGCGCGGCGTTAGCGGATTGAGCCCGTGGAAACGGCCTCGACGCTGTGTTGCAAGCGTCGAGGTCCGGCAATGTCCGTTTCTCGCGCGAACTGTTCAGGCGCGGCCGATCAGCCGCTTCAGTTCATCCGCAACGAGCGGCTTGATGTCGGAGCGGTCGAGCGCATAGGCAACATTGGCGAGAATGAAGCCATCCTTCGAGCCACAGTCATAGGTTTCGCCATCAAACGGATAGGCCGCAAAGGGTTGGGCGTCCGCGAGCTTCAGCATCGCGTCCGTCACCTGGATCTCGTTGCCCGCACCGCGCTCGTGCCTCGACAGGATCTCGAAGATATCGGGCTGCAGGATGTAACGTCCGTTCATGAAGTAGTTTGACGGCGCGGTGCCCTTTTCAGGTTTCTCCACCATCTCGGTGACGCGAAACCCGCCCTCGACATCCTCGCCCTTGCCGACGATCCCGTATTTGTGCGCCAGATCCGGATCGCACTGGCCAACGGAAACGATATTGCCGCCGACTTTCTCATAGAGCTTCACCATTCCGGACATGCATCCGGTTTCCGCACGCATGATCATGTCCGGCAGCAGCAATGCGAAAGGCTCGTCGCCCACGATGTCGCGCGCGCACCACACCGCGTGACCGAGACCGAGCGGCGCCTGCTGACGGGTGAAACTGGCAGCGCCTGCCGTTGGCAGCATGTCTTCCAGTGTCTTCAGCTCGGCAGTCTTTCCACGCGAACGAAGCGTGTCCTCAAGCTCCGGCTGGATATCGAAGTGATCCTCGATAACCCCCTTGTTCCGTCCGGTTACGAAAACAAAATGATCGATGCCGGCATCCATTGCCTCTTCGACGACATACTGAACCACGGGTTTGTCGACCACAGTCAGCATTTCCTTGGGAACTGCCTTGGTGGCCGGCAAAAACCGCGTCCCTAGGCCGGCAACCGGAAGAACTGCTTTTCTGATTTTTTTCGTCATCGTCATCTATTTTCCCTATTCCTAATAAATGGTCAGGTCTCACGGTGATGTGGTTGGAAAGGTTGTCCAACCGCTCCACGCGGAAAACCGGCGAAATTCGTGCTTACCAAATTCAATATGGTAAACGATTTGTTGACGGCTAGAGGCTACGGTTACAGGTCAGCCACCTAACACGGTCCCAACAGCAGGATGTTTGGAACATGCTCCGATCACCCCTTCGATTCGTTTGCGCCGCGGCTTTGAGCCTTGCGGCCGGTATGTCAGCGCCGCATCAGGCGTATGCCGATGCCGGTTTCCGTCAATGGGTCGCCGATTTCTACGGCACCGCTGCCAAGTCCGGCATCACCCGGGAAACCTACAACATGGCGTTCCAGGGCGTAACCTCTCCTGACCCGAGCGTGCTTGAAAAAGCACGCTATCAGCCCGAATTCACCACCAAGATCTGGGATTATCTCGATTCCCGCGTCAATCCCTATACCATCGCCAAAGGCCGGGAGATGGGAGCCCGTCATGCGAGGACCCTTGCCGCCATCGAAAACCACTTCGGTATCGATGCCTCGGTCCTTCTTGCAATCTGGTCGATGGAATCCAACTACGGTGAGATCCTGACCAAGACCGACCGTCTCCATTACGTCCCGCAGGCGCTGGCAACTCTGGGTTATGCAGACCGCAGGCGCGCCAAGTTCGCCCGTCAGCAACTCGTGGCAGCTCTGAAAATCCTCCAGTCCGGTGACATCAGCACCCGCGAAATGACGGGCTCCTGGGCAGGAGCCATGGGCCACACCCAGTTCATCCCGACGAGCTACCTGGCCTTTGCGGTCGATGCCGACGGAAACGGACATCGCGATATCTGGAACTCCATACCCGATGCTCTGGCAACGGCCGCCAACCTCCTGAAGAAGAACGGTTGGCGCACCGGGGAGACCTGGGGCTATGAGGCGGTCGCCCCGAGCAATGGATCTCGGTACGAAGGTCAGACCAAGACTCTTTCGCAATGGGCGGCGCTCGGCTTCACCCGGCCCGGCGGCAAGGGCTTTCCGGTCGGCTCGCGCCGCGCCGAGTTGAAAATGCCCGCTGGCGCCTCCGGCCCGGCATTCCTGATGACCCGGAATTTCTTCATCATCAAGCGCTACAACAATTCGGACAGCTACGCGCTCGCCGTCGGTGTGCTCGCCGACGAGATCGCGGGCTATGGCGGAGTCGATCAGCGCTGGCCGCGCCCCGCAGGTGCGCTGGATGTCAAGGAGAAGTTCGAACTGCAGACGCGATTGAAGCAGCTCGGCTTCTATGACGGCGAGATCGACGGCAATATCGGCTCCGGATCCAAGGCGGCGATTGCCGCGTTCCAGGCTCGGGCAGGGTTGACTGGAGAGCCCGTTCCATCGCAAAACATACTCGAAGCGATCCGCCGCTACAGGTAGTTCGGGAGCGGCGGGATCCCCAGGTGCCGGACCAGTGACAACCGGAACCGGAACGGAGATTGCAGATCTTGCCTGCGCGACCAATTGCATTTGTTCTCCTTGCCGTCATGCTGCTTGGCGTGGCGCCTGTGATCGTGTCTGTCCAGACAGCCACACCCGCTTTCGCACAGGAGCGAAAGTCCCTTTTGCAGTTGCTGTTCGGCGGCGGAAACAAGCGCGAGGCCAAGCCGGAACCCAAGCGCACGAGCCGGGTCACGCAGACCCAGCGCAGCACTGCCCCCGCGCCACCTCCGACCCCCAAGGTCGAAAAACTGGAAAACGCGCGCAAAATCCTCGTGTTGGGTGATTTTATCGCCAATGGTGCGGCAGACGGATTGCGTGAGGCCTTTGCCGAGGCGCCTGGAGTCGTCATCGTCGACCGCACCAACGGCTCATCCGGTCTGGTTCGGGACGATTATTATGACTGGATCGCCGAGGCCCCGGCGATTCTGGAAGAGGTCCAGCCATCGATCATCGTCGTCCAGATCGGCTCCAACGACCGCCAGCAGCTCGTCGTCGACGGTGAGCGTGAAGCGGTTCGCTCCACCAAATGGCAGGCTGAATACGAACGGCGCACACGGGAGTTCATGTCGCGCCTGCGCGCGACAAACGCACCGGTTCTGTGGGTCGGCCTGCCGGCCTTTCAGTCGCCGTCAATGACCACCGATATCTTGGCGCTGAACGGGATCTACCGGAAACAGGTAACGATGGCCGGAGGTGAATTCATCGACATCTGGGATGGTTTTGTCGATGAGGACGGCAAATTCATCTTCACCGGATCGGACATCAATGGCCGGCAGGTTCGCCTGCGGGGATCCGACGGCATCAACGTCACCCAGGCAGGGCGCCGAAAGATCGCATTCTACATCGAAAAATCCGCCCGCCGCCTGTTGGGCGACGCCGCTGCAGCCGGTGTCGCCACACTCGGCCCGGAAAGCCTGCCGGAGATTTTCATGCCGGCCGCGCCGGGCGATACGCCCGCGGCAATCATGCGGACGCGTCCGGTTGCCATGACCGATCCAGACCTCGACGGGGGATCGGCGCTCTTGAACGAGATGCCAACAACCGCGAGCCTGGTTCGCTCGCCGCGAGATCAGCTTGTGATTGACGGAACCCTTCCCGCAGCTCCGGAAGGCCGGGCTGACAATTTCGCGTGGCCGCGATCCGATCCATGATCTACGCTCATGAGTTCGGCGCAGAAGCGGATTCAGCCGAGCAATAGCCTGCATTCCTCATCCCGGAGAGCGTCATTGCGCATCCGGTTGGATGACAGATAGTCTCCGGCGTTCTGACAAAGACCCTTTTGGCGGCCGGGAAAGGCCGCCAGTTTCACTTGTCAGCGGGGCAGATCCGTCTCCCCCATTAGGGTCAGATCGATGGCGCGCGCGGCCTGACGGCCCTCACGGATCGCCCAGACCACCAGGCTTTGACCGCGGCGCACGTCACCCGCCACCCAGAGCTTGTCGACGGAGGTCTGATAATCTTCCTCGTTGGCGGCAACATTGGTCGAGCCGCGGCGATCCTGATTGATCGTCAACTTATCGCCAAGTTCGCTGATCACGCCTGTATCGTAGGCGCCGCGGAAACCGATGGCGACGAAGACCAGATCGGCCTTGATCAGAAACTCGGTCCCGGCGATCGGCTTGCGCTTCTCGTCGACCTGGCAGCACTTGACGGCATTGAGGATTCCGTTCTCGCCGACCAGTTCCAGGGTTCCGACCTGGAATTCCCGCACGGCGCCCTCGGCCTGCGAAGACGAGGTGCGCATCTTGGTCGCCCAATAGGGCCAGACCGCAAGCTTGTCTTCCTTCTCGGGCGGCTGCGGGCGAATGTCGAGCTGGGTCACCCGGACGGCGCCCTGCCGGAACGCGGTCCCGACGCAGTCGGACGCGGTATCACCGCCGCCGATCACCACCACATGCTTGCCGCCGGCAAGCACCGGCTCGGATGGCCAGCCGACATTGTCGATGCTCTCGCGGGCCACCCGCTTGTTCTGCTGGACCAGATAAGGCATCGCATCGTGAACGCCGATCAGGTCCGCCCCGGGAATACCCGCATCACGCGGCTTTTCGGAACCACCGCAATAAAGCACGGCATCATAGGTCGAGAGCAGCTCTTCGACGCTCTTGTCGACGCCGACATTGACGTTGCAGAAGAACGTCACACCCTCGCCTTCCATCTGCTCGACACGCCGGTCGATAAAGTGCTTCTCCATCTTGAAGTCGGGGATCCCGAAACGCAGCAATCCGCCCGGACGGCTCTCGCGCTCATAGACATGCACGTCATGTCCGGCCCGGCCGAGCTGTTGTGCGGCAGCCATGCCCGCAGGCCCCGATCCGATGATCGCAACCTTCTTGCCGGTCTTGGAGGTCACCGGCTGAGGCACGATGAAACCCATCTCGTAAGCCTTGTCGGCGATTGCCTGCTCCACGGTCTTGATCGCGACCGGCGCATCCTCGAGGTTGAGCGTGCAGGCCTCCTCGCAAGGCGCCGGACAGATGCGTCCGGTGAATTCGGGGAAATTGTTGGTCGAATGCAGGTTGCGGATCGCCTCTTCCCAGTTGCCGTTGTAGACCAGATCGTTCCAGTCGGGGATCTGGTTATGGACCGGACAACCGGTCGGACCATGGCAGTAGGGAATGCCGCAATCCATGCAGCGAGCAGCCTGCTTGGCCACTTCCTGGTCGCTCATCCGGATCGTGAACTCGCGGAAATGCCGGATGCGATCAGACGCCGGCTGATACTTCGCCGTCTGCCGGTCGATTTCGAGGAAACCCGTTACCTTGCCCATGTCGCTGTCCTGTCTACCTGAGTACCACGGCCGTTCCCGACGCTGACACCATCAGCATCGAGGAATTCCCGCCAGCGGAAATGTTTTCATAATCGAGGTCCACGCCGATGACCGCATTTGCGCCCAGCTTCGCCGCCTCGTCCTGCATCTCGGCAAGCGCAATCTCGCGCGCCTGACGCAGGGCTTTTTCATAGGAACCGGAGCGTCCGCCGACGATATCGCGAATCCCGGCGAAGATATCCCGGAAGATATTGGTTCCGAGAATTGCCTCGCCGGTCACAATACCCCTGTAGGCGGTGATTTCGCGCCCCTCGATCGTGTTCGTGGTTGACGTGATCACTCCGCTCATTCGGCAGCCACTCCCACACGCATGCGTTCCATTTCCTCAAGCGCACGGCGATACTCGACCGGCATTACCTTCCGGAACTTGGGACGGTAGTCCGCCCAGTCGTCGAGGATTTCCTTGGCGCGGGTCGACCCCGTGTAGTGCATGTGGTTCGAAATAAGCTGGAACAAGCGTTCCTCATCATGCCTGGTCATGTCACCGGAGACATCGACGCGGCCCTTGTGCGCCAGGTCGCCACCATGATGGTGCAGCTTCTCGAGAATGTCGTCCTCTTCGGGAACCGGCTCCAGTTCGACCATCGCCATGTTGCAGCGGCTGGCGAAGTCACCGGCCTCGTCGAGCACATAGGCCACGCCGCCCGACATGCCGGCAGCGAAGTTGCGTCCGGTTTCACCGATGACGACCACAAGTCCACCCGTCATGTATTCGCAGCCATGGTCGCCCACGCCTTCGACGACCGCGATGGCGCCGGAGTTGCGGACTGCGAAGCGTTCCCCGGCAACGCCGCGGAAATAGCATTCGCCCTCGATGGCGCCGTAAAGAACCGTGTTGCCGACTATGATCGACTTTTCGGCAACGATCGGGGAGTTCTCCGGCGGACGCACGATGATGCAGCCGCCCGACAGGCCCTTGCCGACATAGTCGTTGGCATCACCGGTCAGATCGAAGGTGATGCCGTGCGAGAGAAACGCGCCGAAGGACTGACCCGCCGTTCCGGTCAGCTTCACCGAGATCGTATCCTCGGGCAGCCCCTTGTGGCCGTAGCGCTTCGCAACCTCACCCGACAGCATCGCGCCGGTCGACCGGTCGACGTTCTTGATTTCAACGTCGAATTCAACCTTCTCGCGGCTTTCGAGCGCCGGCATCGACTTTTCGATGAGCTGGCGATCAAGCACGTCCGCGATCGGGTGCACCTGCCGCTCTGTCCAGTAAGTCGCTTCCTTAATGGCTTCCGGCTTGTAGAAGATGCGGCTGAAGTCCAGGCCCTTGGCCTTCCAGTGTTCGATCATCTCTTCCTTGGCGAGAAGTTCCGACTGCCCGACGATATCGTCGAGCTTGCGATAGCCCATGGCCGCAAGCCACTCGCGCACTTCCTCCGCAATGAAGAAGAAGTAATTGACGACATGCTCAGGCGTCCCCTTGAAGCGCTTGCGCAGGACGGGGTCCTGGGTTGCGACGCCGACAGGGCAGGTGTTGAGGTGACATTTGCGCATCATGATGCAACCCGCAGCGATCAGCGGCGCGGTCGAGAAGCCGAACTCATCGGCGCCGAGCAACGCACCGACGATCACGTCACGCCCGGTCTTGAGGCCGCCATCGACCTGCAGCGCCACCCGCGAGCGCAGCCCGTTGAGAACGAGTGTCTGGTGGGTTTCAGCGAGACCGATCTCCCAGGGGCTGCCGGCATGCTTGAGCGATGTCAGCGGCGATGCGCCCGTACCGCCGTCATAGCCGGAGATCGTGATGTGGTCGGCACGCGCCTTGGCCACGCCTGCAGCAACCGTGCCGACGCCCACTTCGGACACCAGCTTGACCGAGATATCGGCGGAGGTGTTGACGTTCTTCAGATCGAAGATCAGCTGCGCCAGATCCTCGATTGAATAGATGTCGTGGTGCGGCGGTGGCGAGATAAGTCCCACGCCCGGGGTCGAATGCCGGGTCTTGGCGATCGTCGCGTCAACCTTGTGTCCAGGCAGCTGCCCGCCCTCACCGGGTTTCGCGCCCTGCGCCACCTTGATCTGAATCATGTCGGCGTTGACCAGATATTCCGTGGTGACGCCGAAGCGTCCGGATGCAACCTGCTTGATCGCGGAGCGTTCAGGGTTGCTGTCCCCATTGAGCAGCGGAAGATAGCGGTCCGGCTCTTCGCCGCCTTCGCCGGTGTTGGATTTCCCGCCGATCCTGTTCATCGCGACCGCCAGCGTGGTGTGCGCTTCGCGGCTGATCGAACCGAACGACATGGCGCCGGTCGAAAACCGCCGAACGATGTTGGCTGCCGGCTCCACCTCGTCGAGCGGCACCGGCTGACGGCCGGTGGCTTCGGCGGTTCTGACCTTGAACAACCCGCGGATCGCGTTCATCCGCAAGGTCGACTGGTTGACCATCTCGGCGAATTCCCGGTAGCGGTCCTCGGCATTGCCGCGAACTGCGTGTTGCAGCGTCGCCACGGCATCTGGCGTCCAGGCATGCTCTTCTCCGCGGATGCGGTAGACATATTCGCCGCCCACTTCCAACGATGTTGCAAGCACCGGGTCATTGGAGAATGCCAGCCGGTGCCGGTTGGTGGTCTCCATCGCAACTTCATCGAGGCCCACGCCTTCGATCATGGTCGCCGTACCGGTGAAATAGGTGTCGATGAAATCGCTCGACAGGCCGACGGCGTCGAAGATCTGGGCGCCGCAATAGGACTGGTAGGTCGAAATGCCCATCTTGGACATCACCTTCAGGATGCCCTTGCCGATCGCCTTGATATAGCGTGTGACGACTTCGTAAGGGTCGACTTCCGGCGGAAACTCGCCACGGCTGTGCATGTCGAGCAGCGTATCGAAAGCCAAGTACGGATTGATCGCTTCTGCGCCATACCCGGCAAGGCAGGCGAAGTGATGCACTTCGCGCGGTTCGCCGGATTCGACGACGAGGCCCACGGATGTTCGCAATCCCTTGCGAATGAGGTGATGGTGCACCGCGGCCGTCGCTAGAAGCGCCGGCATCGCGATCCGGTCCGGCCCGATCTGCCGGTCGGACAGGATGATGATGTTGTAGCCGCCTGTCACCGCCTCTTCGGCCCGGTCGCAAAGCCGCTCGAGAGCGCCTTTCATGCCGTCGGCGCCCTTGTCGCTCGAATAGGTGAAATCGAGCGTCTTGGTGTCGAAGCGATCTTCGGTATGCCCAATCGAACGGATCTTCTCCAGATCTCCGTTGGTAAGGATTGGCTGACGAACCTCAAGCCGCTTCTTCTTTGCCGCCCCCTTGTGATCGAGAAGGTTGGGGCGCGGGCCGATGAACGACACCAGGCTCATGACCAGCTCTTCGCGGATCGGGTCAATGGGCGGATTGGTCACCTGGGCAAAGTTCTGCTTGAAATAGGTGTATAGCAGCTTCGACTTCCCCGACATGGCCGAAATCGGCGTATCGGTGCCCATCGAACCGATGGCTTCCTGGCCCGTGGTCGCCATTGGCGCCATCAGTATCTTTGTGTCTTCCTGCGAATAGCCGAAGGCCTGCTGGCGATCGAGAAGCGAAACGTCACGCCGAAGGGCGCGGGGCTCCACGGGCTTGAGATCCTCCAGGATGAGCTGTGTACGCTCGAGCCATTCGCGATAGGGATGCTTCGCGGCAAGCCGGGACTTCACTTCCTCGTCCGAGATGATCCGGCCCTCTTCCATGTCGATGAGCAGCATCTTGCCCGGCTGCAGCCGCCACTTGGCGATGATGTCGCTTTCATCGACAGGAAGGACGCCTGCTTCCGATGCCATGATCACGCGGTCATCATTGGTGACGATGTATCGTGCCGGACGAAGCCCGTTCCGGTCGAGCGTGGCGCCGATCTGCCGGCCATCGGTGAACGCCACGGCGGCCGGGCCGTCCCACGGCTCCATCAGGGCCGCATGGTATTCATAATAGGCCTTCCGGTCCTCGCTCATCAGCATGTTGCCGGCCCAGGCTTCCGGGATCAGCATCATCACCGCATGGGCCATGGAATAGCCGCCGCGGATCAGGAATTCGAGCGCATTGTCAAAGCACGCCGTATCCGACTGGCCTTCGTAAGAAATTGGCCAGAGCTTCGAGATATCATCGCCGAACAGCGGGGAGGAAACCGAAGCCTGACGCGCGGCCATCCAGTTCACATTGCCGCGCAGGGTGTTGATTTCGCCGTTGTGGGCCACCATCCGATAGGGGTGGGCCAGCTTCCATGAAGGGAATGTGTTGGTGGAAAAACGCTGGTGCACGAGGGCGACCGCGGATTCAAAACGCGGATCCTTCAGATCCTTGTAGTAGGCATCGACCTGGTAGGCGAGGAACATGCCCTTGTAGACAATGGTCTGCGTCGACAGCGATACAAAATAGAAGCCGTCGTCCTGTCCGTTGGTTTCACCGTAGATCCTGTTCGAGATCACCTTGCGCAATACGAACAGTCGCCGCTCAAGATCATCCTGGCTCTCGACGCCCTCACCGGCGCCGATAAACACCTGAACGTGTGAAGGCTCTGTCGCGGCAATCTCTTCGGCCTTGGACAGCGATGAATTGTCGACCGGAACGTCACGGAAGCCGAGCAGGACCTGCCCTTCCGCCGCGACGACTTCGGCAATGATGTCCTTTTGATGCTGGCGAACGGTCTCGTCGCGCGGCATGAACAGAAAACCGACCGCGTACTTGCCCGCTTCAGGCAGTTTTACGCCCAAGTCTGCCATTTCCTCGCGGAAGAATCGGTCCGGGATCTGCACCAGAATGCCCGCGCCATCACCCATCAGGGGATCGGCGCCGACAGCGCCGCGATGGGTCAGGTTTTCGAGCATGAACAGACCGTCGCGGACGATCTTGTGAGACTTCTGGCCCTTCATGTGGGCCACGAATCCGACGCCGCAGGCATCGTGCTCGTTGCGGGGATCATAAAGGCCCTGCTTTGCGGGCAATCCGAAGGCATGTGCCGAGGTCTGCCTGGTTTTGGCGTGAGCCTTGCCAGCTACCTGTGCCATCGCAGATGGTGCTTTTCCTGCCATCTTCATTCCTCCTTCATGGCCGCCACAGCGGTCGATTTCCGGCGCATCGTGTTGCAACCGCCGCCGCTGGCCGCGCTTGCATTCCCGATCGGTATGTCATCTGGCTTCGCGCACCGTTTTGACCGCCCCCGCAGGCCTGCCGGACGCGGCGCGCATTTGTATCATGCAGAGGCGATACGGTCACGTGGGTGCAATGGATCGCCCATCGCCGGTTTCCCTGTCTCAGCCTCCGGCGCCTGCCCCGGTCCCAGCCAGATGACCGAGTCAGACACAAATAGGACAGTAAGGCTGTCCTATTTCGCGTACTCTATGGCAGAATGTGTCGGTCGACGCAAGCCGGAGGGGTTAAAAAACACCCCTCATGCGACTGATAATTCCTCATGGAGCCCAACTCGCGTAATATTATTGCTCGGAGACCGGGATCTGAAGTGTATTGCTGTCTGGGCAGGCATACCGCGATCAGGACTCACGATCAGCGAAAAACTGTAGCCGAAGCCCTTCGCCCCACTCCGCTTTGAATCTCCCCTGAAATCATGCCATAGCCGGGCGGACTGAATTTCCGGAGATTTCACAATGATTTTCACCTCGGACAATTGGGCCGGCGCCCATCCCGCAATTGCCGCATCTTTGAACGCTCATGCGGCAGCTTATGCGCCCGCTTATGGCACGAGCGAACTCGACAGGAAGGTCGAAGCAACTTTCAACGAGACTTTCGGACGTGACGTCGCCGTTTTCTTCGTCGGAACGGGCACTGCGGCAAACTCGCTCGCCCTGTCCTCGGTCAACCGGCCAGGCGGGGTCGTCTTTTGTCATCACGATGCCCATGTCATCGCCGATGAATGCGGCGCTCCGGAGTTTTTCAGCCAGGGCGCACGCCTTGCTCCGGTTTCCGGAACGGACGGCAAGATCGATCCGGCGGCGCTGGAAGCTGAAATTGCCAGATATCCGAAAGAGTTTGTCCATGCCGGCCAGCCAATGGCGATCACCCTGACTCAGGCGACAGAAGCAGGCACGGTGTATCAGCCGGACGAAATTCGCGCGATTTCAAACATTGCCAAGGCTCACGGCCTGCCTTTGCACATGGACGGCGCGCGCTTCGCCAATGCCCTTGTTTCCCTCGACATCTCTCCGGCCGAGATGACAGCCGATCTGGGTGTCGACATTCTTTCCTTCGGCGGCACAAAGAATGGATGCTGGTGCGCAGAAGCGCTGGTCTTCCTTGACCCTGAAATGGCGTCCCAGGCTCCGTTCATCCGCAAACGGGCAGCCCAACTGTTCTCGAAAAGCCGTTTCATAGCCGCACAGTTCGACGCCTATTTCGAAAATGACCTGTGGCTCGACATCGCGCGCCATGCAAACCGGATGGCTGCACGGCTGCAAGACGGCCTCCTTGCAAGTCAGAATGCCCGGCTGGCCTGGAAATGCGACGCCAACGAAATCTTCCCGATCATATCCCAGACGAAGGCGGCAAGTCTTCGAAACGAAGGCGCCATGTTCTATGATTGGAACCCGCCCCGTCCACACGGGAATCTGGTTGCTGAAGACGAGGGCATGTTCAGGCTTGTTACCAGCTTCGCCACCACGGAAGCCGATGTCGATCGCTTCATCGAGGTTCTTGGCTGAACTGAAAAAGTAACAATCGATCCTTCAGGACCAACTCCTGATCAGATGCGCGTTCACTTACGCCTCACGGCCAAGTGATGCTCGATAACGCGCGCTTGATTTCCAAGTGATGCGGCATTTTGTCATGGTTTTCCTGCCGGAACGAAATCAATGACCGGCGATGATTTGAAAACACCTTCAAGGAGAACAGCATGTCGCAAAAATCACTCATCGGCGCATCCGCGCTCGCCGGCGCAGTCGCCATGGCTATTTCCGGCGCAAGCTTCGTTGCCTCCACGGGTGACGCCGCCGCAGCCACCGAAAAATGCTACGGCATTGCTCTTGCCGGCAAGAACGATTGCGCCGCAGGCCCGGGCACCACGTGCGCCGGAACCTCCAAGGTCGACTATCAGGGCAATGCCTGGAAGAGCGTCGATGCAGGAACCTGCACTTCCATGAGCGTCGAAGGCGACCGCATGGGTTCGCTTGAGCCGCTCGACCGCGATCTTCCGGCCTGATCCGCAACTCTTCGAAACGGGACCATCGGCATGACACAGTTTGCCTCAAGCACACCGACTTCCGGTGTTTCCCGTTTCCCAAGCAAGCCGCTTCCGCCTCGCGCGGGAGCGGGTCTGAAAACCGGGCATATCGATGCGATCCTGGCTGACGATTATCGCATCGGATTCCTCGAGGTTCATGCGGAAAACTATATGGGTGACGGCGGGCCCGCCCACCGAGCGCTGGCGGCCATTCGCGCCGAGTTCCCGCTTTCAGTTCATGGCGTCGGTTTGTCGATCGGCTCCAGGACCGGCCTTGATCCTGATCACCTTGACCGGTTGGCGCGCGTCGTCGAACGCTATGAGCCCGGCATGGTTTCCGAGCACCTTGCGTGGTCAAGCCACGATGCGGGCTATTTCAACGACCTTTTGCCCCTCCCCTATGATCAGGCGACCCTGGACCTGGTCGCCGGACATATCGGCCGGGTGCAAGATCGCCTCAAACGCCCGATCCTCCTCGAGAATCCCTCCACATACGTCGCGTTCGAACAATCGACCATGAGCGAGACCGACTTCATTCGCGAAGTCGCCCGCAAATCGGGTTGCGGGTTGCTGCTCGACATCAACAACGTGTTTGTGTCCGCCACCAACCACGGCTGGAAGCCCCTGCAATATCTGAGGGATTTCCCTCTCGAACTGGTTGAGGAAATCCACCTTGCCGGACACGCGGAGGACACCGATGATGAGGGCGACCTTCTGCTTATCGACGCTCATGACCGCCCTGTCGCAGATCCGGTCTGGAAACTCTACGAAATCGTTATCAGCCAGGCTGGCCCGCTCCCAACGCTGATCGAATGGGACAATGACGTACCGGAATGGCCCGTTCTGCGTCATGAGGCCAAGCTCGCAGAAGCGATCCTTGATCGGTTGGGCCCGGCATCCATGCTCGGATCACGTCATGCAGCCGAGTAATCAGATGCATGACAGCGATCAATCCGAATTCGGAGCAGCGCTTCTCGACCCTGATCTGCCGGTGCCTGCGGGGATTGTCGGTCCCCGTGGAAAAGCTGCGACAAGGAGGTTTGCCGTCTACCGGAACAATGTGACTGTCAGTCTGGTGAATGCGCTTGCGGACATATTCCCCGCTGTCGCGCGACTCGTCGGGATCGACTTCTTCCGGAACATGGCCCGGATCTACATCGCCGAAGAGCCGCCTGAATCGGCGTTGCTGTTTCAATACGGCAAGGGTTTCCCGGATTTTCTCGCGCGCTTCGAACCGGTGGGGAAGCTTCCTTACCTGCCAGATGTCGCCCGGCTCGAACGCCGATGGCTGGACGCAACCCACGCCGCAGATATGGAACCCTTGCCCCCCGCATCACTGGCTGCTTTGTCGCCCCAAGATCTTGAAAGGGTGTGTTTCACGCCGCATCCTGCAGCCCGCATTGTGGAAAGCCGGTTTGCAGCCGTGTCAATCTTCTCCGCGAGCCGGGCCGAGCAGCCGCTCGACGCGATCAAGGTCATGAAACCGGAAACGGGGCTGATAACGCGGCCACACCATGAGGTTCAGATCAGGCTGTTGCCCGAGGGCGCAGCTTCGTTCTTTCAGGACCTGCTTCAGGGCAGGTCTCTCGGCCAAGCGGCAAACCGCACACATGAGCAGAATCCGGAGTTCGATCTTGCGGGCGCAATTTCGGCCCTTCTGGAATCCGGCGCAATGACAACGCTCCGGCTCGACGAAACGACCATCGGGGAGGCGCAGATATGAGCGCAGCAATCAACAGCTTGACGACGGTTTACCATCGCATCTTTGGCACCGTAGAGCGCATCGCGGATGCATGGTTGCTGGGACTGCTCGCACGCTTTGCCTTTGCCGCCGTGCTTTGGGGATATTTCCTCAATTCGGCCCAAACCAAGGTCGGCGAAGGATTTTTCGGCTTCTTTTCGATCCAGCCCGGAGCTTATTACCAGATTGCCTACCCGGCGGTGGAAGCCGCCGGCGGCGACATCGGCGCGGTCTCGTTTTTTCCGTGGGGTCTGATGGTGGTTCTCGGGACCTACGCCGAATTCATTCTGCCATTGTTGATCGTCATCGGACTGTTTTCGCGATTGGCGGCCTTGGGGATGATCGGTTTTATCCTGGTCCAGACCTTTGTTGACATCACGGTCCACCAGATCGGCGCCGAAGCGGTGGGCAGCCTGTTCGACAGGTTCCCCGATGCAGTGATTACGGACCAGCGGCTCTTGTGGGTGATACCGCTGGCGGTGGTCGTACTCAAAGGTCCGGGGCTTCTGTCCGTCGACGCCGTTCTCGGCAGGCGGCGTGTCAACAGGGCTACACCGTTGCACGCCCAAGCTTGAGCGGCAGCAAGCATCGCGATCCACACATTTGGGCATTCACATACAGAAATGGCGCCCGGTCTCCCGAGCGCCAAATGGGTCAGCCGGAAAAGCGAATGCTGATCAGGCCTGACTGGCTTCGATCTGCTTCGGCTTCGATCCGGTTTCGTTGGAAATCGCGATCTTGCGGGGCTTCATCGCCTCGGGAATCTCGCGAACCAGATCGATGTGCAGAAGACCGTTGCGCAGGGAGGCACCGCTTACCTCGACGTGTTCGGCAAGCTGGAAGCGGCGCTCGAATGCGCGCTTGGCGATGCCGCGGTAGAGAAACTCACTGTTTCCGGCATCGTCCTCTTCGGCCTTCTCGCCCTTCACGGTCAGGGCATGTTCCCGCGCCTCGATCGAGATTTCGGTTTCGTCAAAACCCGCGATCGCCATGGTGATGCGATAGGTGGTCTCGCCGGTACGTTCGATGTTGTAGGGCGGGTAGGACTGGGTCTGATCGGGCTGTGCCAGGCTGTCGAGCATGGTCAGGAGCCGGTCAAAACCGACAGTGGAACGGTACAGTGGTGAAAAATCAACGTGACGCATAAGGGGTCCTCCTTCAGAGCGACATTCAGTTTTGCGTTTTGGTCAATGGCATGCCCCGCAACGGGCGGCATCCCGACCAGCGGACCCGTCTATCGGCGTCCGCACAGATGATGTGGGAACTGGATTGACCCAGTTCAAGAGCTTTTTCGGCAGCACGCTTCAGAGGCGACCGGCCTGGACAATTCAGGCTCCAGGTGGCGGAGCGACAACCCGGGAACGGACATTTATCTTCCGGATTTGCTACGCCACTCTGAACTCTGCCTGATGCAGCAATGCAAATGCCGGCTCAGCTGCAGTTCCATGAACAGATCAGCCGAAGATCTCCCCATGTATGTTTTTCCTTTTGACCTGTGCCCGGCGAAGCCCTAATCGATGCGGCATGAAACAAGATGCGGCTTTGCTGATCGAAACCGAGGGGAACCCGGCTCCGGACAATCATGTCACGGGCTGGTTCGAAAGCGCGGGCGGAAAACGGCTGCGTTATGCGATCTTCAAATCCCGCGCCGTGCGTGCGCGTGGAACCGTGGTTCTCCTTCAGGGCCGCAACGAATGCATCGAGAAATACTATGAGACCATCCGGCATTTCACCGCTCGCGGACTTTGGGTGGCAACCTTCGACTGGCGCGGCCAGGGGCTTTCGGACAGATTGACCAAAAACCCGCTTCGCGGGCACGTGCGTGGGTTCGAGGATCTTCAGTCGGATCTCTCCATCTTCCTGGAGACCATCGTATTGCCTGAAACGCGGCTGCCATTTTGCATGCTCGCACACTCGATGGGCTCGCTCGTGGCACTTTCGATGGCGCCCCAACTCACCAACCGGATCGAGCGCATGGTGCTTCTGGCGCCGTTTATCGAGTTGTCCAACCAGCGGCTTCCGAGCTGGGTGATCCGTGCGATCGCGAGCATGTTCCGCATGGTTGGCCTGGGCTGGGTGGGCACCGGCAGGGATCGGTTTCCGCGCGAGTTCGAGAACAACGCGCTGACGACGGACCGCGCCCGATATGCACGCAACATCGGCCTTTACACGCAACATCCCGAATTGCGCCTTGGCCCTCCGAGCGCCTCCTGGGTTTCACAGATGCTGCGCACGATGAACAAGGTGACCCGCTTCGAGCACTTGCACAGCATTCAGGTGCCGACGCTCATGATTGGGGCGGGAAACGACCCGATCGTCTCCGCACGCGCTGTCGAGGAATTGGGCAACCGTTTTCGCGCCGGGCGGTCGATCATCATCGACGGCGCACGCCACGAGCTGCTTCAGGAGGCCGACCGGTACCGCCTGGCGACGCTCTCGGCAATCGACGCCTTCATTCCGCCCGATCAGGAGACTGAGCCGGATGAATCTCCACTCAACCAGGCCGGTTGAGCAACTCCATGGCCTCGGCATGCAATTCTGCCGAACCTGCGGCGATGATATTTCCGCCGCTTTCCGGCGACCCGCCGCTCCAGGTCGTCATCTTGCCGCCGGCCTGTTCGACCAGCGGGATCAATCCGCCAACATCATAGGGTTTGAGATCGCTTTCCACCACCAGATCGACATGCCCTGAAGCCAGCATTGCATAGGCGTAGCAATCACAGCCGTAACGAGCGAGCCGAACGGATTGCTCGACCCTTCTGTAGGATGAAGCGAGATCGTCGGAGAAGATGAACGGTGAGGTGGTCATCAGGATCGCCTGATCGAGCGCGACGCCAGTCCGGGTGCGCATCAGAGACAGCTGCCCGTTGCGCCGGACCATCGCATTGCCCGGCTCGGCAACAAACCGTTCACCGGTAAATGGCTGGTCCATCATGCCCATGACGGCCTTGCCGTCATGATACAGGCCGACAAGGGTGCCCCAAACCGGCAGTCCGGAGATAAAGGCCCTGGTTCCGTCGATGGGATCGATGACCCATACGAATTCCCGGTCGAGACCGACATCGCCATGCTCCTCGCCGAGAATGCCATGCTCCGGGAAGCGTTCGGAGATCAGGACTCTTATGGCGTGCTCGGCAGCACGATCGGCCTCGGTGACAGGGTCAAAGCCGGCGGCTTCCTTGTTGTCGATGGTTACAGGCATCCTGAAGCGCGGAAGGGTTTCCGCGGCTGCAGCCTCGGCGACCGCTTCAAAGAAGGACAAATCGGGAAGCACCGCAAACTCCGTGGACAAGAGGAAGTTGTTCATTCTTGTTTCAGGCGAGCAACCCGGTCACCGCGACCGATCCCCGGGCAAACCCATCTCCGTCGTGACCCGGCCACCCCAAAAAAGCAAGAGTGAAAGGCACAAGGAAGCCGACCTTCGCAGTCGCACAAATTCTTGCAACCATCGCTTGACAATTGTGCAGCGCAACATTAGTGTTTTCATCACAGTCCTAGACTGTAAATGCCCTCCTTGGGCGTTTCCTCCCTAGACTTTGCCGCGCCTCGAGCGCGGTTTTTTTGTTCATTGTTCATGCCTAAGGAAGTTGGAATCGGCGAAACCTGCCGAAAACAGGGCGCTATTCTGCGGCCAGGCGGCCGTCCGCCAGATCGTCGCGCACATATGCCATCATCTTGGCTGCGAAATCATTCAAGTCGGCCTTGAGCAGATCAAACCCGGCCGTTCTTTCAAGCGTGCTTTCATTTACATAAAGACCACGATTGATCTCGATCTGCAGTGCATGCAGCCCTCGCCCGGGACGGCCGTAATGCTCGGTGATAAAACCGCCGGCGTAAGGCTTGTTGCGGACGACATGATACCCAAGCGCCGAGAGCAAGGAGACCGCCACGCGGGAGAGATCATGTGAGGCGCTGGCGCCATATCTGTCGCCGATGATGATATCCGGCCTGCGCGCGCCACCGGCGATCCTGACGCTGGCCGGCATCGAATGACAGTCGATGAGGACCGCCCTGCCGAACAGCGCATGTGTCTGCGCGATCAACTTGCGAAGGCTGACATGATAGGGGCGATAGACCTGCTCGATCCGTGAAAGCCCTTCTTCGACACTGAGTCTGCCCTTGTAGATATCCATGTTTTCGGCCACGAGCCGCGGGATCGTCCCCAGGCCGCCGGCCACCCGCAACGAGCCGATATTGGCATGGGACGGCAATGGACCGTCAAACATTCTCGGATCGAGTTCATACGGTTCCCGGTTCACATCGAGCCAGGCACGAGGGAAATTGGCGACCAGCATCGGCGCGCCCTGCTGGACCACCCCGGAGAACAACTCGTCAACATAGTGATCCTCGGACCGCCGGATCGACTTCGGGTCAAGCCTGGACTGGTCCAGGAACACATCGGGATAGACCCGCCCGGAATGCGGCGAGTTGAAAACAAATGGCTGGGTCTGCTGTGCCGGGCGGAGGGTTTCGAACGGAACGGTTGCTTGCGAGAGTCCGGCTACGCCTCCGCGATTTGCCCCGTCCCCTTCAAGCATGTCTGTTCCTTCGTCCCGTGCCCTATGGTGCAACACATTGCCAGTTGCCCCCGTGGCTGTCCAGTCGGGCAGGATGCCAACCGCAAAAGTGCCATCATTCACTGGATGTTTACTGGGATACTCCATATAGGATCGATACAGAGTTCCATGTGCATGATGACAGGTTTGGAAACACGATGACTCCCAAGATTCTTCTCGCGGAAGACGACAACGATATGCGCCGCTTTCTGGTCAAGGCTCTCGAAAAGGCCGGCTACGAGGTCCGCTCGTTCGACAATGGCGCCAGCGCCTATGACCGTCTGCGCGAAGAACCCTTCTCCCTATTGCTGACCGATATCGTCATGCCGGAGATGGATGGAATCGAGCTGGCACGCCGGGCAACCGAGCTGGACCCGGATCTCAAGGTGATGTTCATCACAGGATTTGCCGCGGTTGCCCTCAACCCCGATTCCAAGGCCCCTCGCGACGCCAAGGTGCTTTCGAAGCCCTTCCACCTTCGCGATCTGGTCGACGAGGTCAACAAGATGATTGTTGCGGCCTGATAGCATAGCCCACCCGGCTGCAGCCGCTGGCAAGGTCTGTATTCACACGAACAAGCCGGCACTGTGCCGGTCCGAGCGGGACCGCTGCATGGCTGTCAAACCGTATTTTTGCGGCGTTTGACGGCAAAATCTGCAAAGCGGAAAAACACGTTCTTTTCGTGTTGACGCCAGTGGGCTTTTTGTGGTGTATGCGCCCCATCAGATGGGCGTGTAGCTCAGCGGGAGAGCACTACATTGACATTGTAGGGGTCACAGGTTCAATCCCTGTCACGCCCACCATCTTTTAAGCCTCAGACAGCGCAAACGCGGTGGACCAAAGGTGCACTGAACTTCCGCAGCGCTGTCGAGGACGACAGACAGATCCTCCAGTCCGCATCTCGAACGCCAAGCAGTCGTGGGTTCCATCTCTTGGCCGAGCCTCGAATGCGCGGCCGGTTCCGGATGGCTTGCCGCCAGTTCGGCTTTCCCGGTCCCAGGCTCCACAGGTGCAAGTTGACCGACCAACCATGAGTGAGCATCCAGGCGGGGTGTAAATGCTCATCGCATAACGAACGTGATGGCAGCCTTGCAATACGGATGAAATCGATCATCTCGTTGTCACTGCAACGGCCCGGTCACAGGATCATTGATCGGGATGCGCCATAGTCCTGGCCGACGTGACCGCGCGGCAGGCTGAATGCCATCAGCGCCAGTCCAGCGACCACGCCAGCAAGAATCTGGATCAACGTGCCGCCGAGAATGAGGGGCATCAGAACCGCCGCCAGCCCCAACGGCACATTGAGAAACCTCACGATACGCCCGATTTCCGCTGTAGCGACGACGCTGACCGTGAGCACAAGCGCTCCGATGAGATGGTCGGCATGAGCCAGTTGACCGTCGGTTCCCAATGTCAGGCGGGTCAGCATCAGCCACACGCCGATTGCCATACAGACGCCAAGACCGGGCGGCAGGCTGACCCCGCCCCGCCAGCAATCGGCAAGGATCTGGCGCGCTGGCCGGTCGAACTCGTCCTTTAGGGCCGGACTGTCGCCTTCGTCGGTTCCGCCCCGGAAGAATACCCACAACAGCGGATCGCCCTTTTTCCACCGCCGCCACAGATATTCGACACCGGCCACCAATTCGTCCAGCGAATAGGGGATCTGCACCAGCATCGCCGCGGCCCCGATCAGAGCCAGCGTGGACCATGTACCGATGACCATCGGCTGGATGATGATGAAAGTGATTGAAACCGCGCCCAGCGGAACGATCATGATGCCGAACAGCAGCACCAGCCAAGGCATTGTCCGCCAACGCCGGACAGAGCCGACCAGACCGACAATGATCTCCAGCATGTAGACAATTGCCCCTGCCCCTGCGTCGGGCACCGGCCAGGCCTGCGAGACCGATGACGTGATGATTTCTTCGGTTCCATTTTGCGGATCCGCGGCGGACCCGGCGAAAAACGGCTCCCACACGCCGTCGATAAGCTCCAGCTGATAGGCACAGAGGTAGAGCGAGACATAAAGGCCGATGAAGGCCAGAATGACCACCGGCGCACGCTGGGTCCATTCCGAGGGGTTGAAGCTCCACCCGGGCGGTACATCGGGGCCGGTTTGCGCAGCCGCCGCCGAAACGCCGGGTATCGGTTTCAGGCCGACCGCCAGCCCCGCGACCAGCGAGCCGACGAGGAACATGTTGATGTAGGCTCCGATGCTGTCCGCCCAGAGCACGATGGGCGCTGCCATGACCAGCGTTCCCAGCCCCGCCAGAAGCCAGCGTGCCATGCCTGCTCGCCAACTTGTGGAGATGATGGCCAGAACCATGATGCCCAAACCCGCGATCACGCTGACCGACGTCATGCGCACCGTGCCGTAGCCAAGGATCGGTGGGGTCACAACCAGCCAACTGCCAAGCGCGGCGCAGGTCAGGTAGACCCAACGATTGGCGGCATGATCGATCTGCATTTGCGTTTCGTGGCAATCGCGCAACGCTTCGGGATCGCTGCTTGCCTCCGCCAGAGCATCGAGTGCGCGCGGCGTGACCACACCGTTGGCCTTGTGCCAGCCGACCGGGTCCTGCTTTAGATTCGCAATCATTGCCGGCAGCGTGTCGAGAATGAAATGGTCGGGTGACCAGTCCAGCAACTCACGGGCACGGCCAATGTCCAGGGCGTAATGATCGCGCGACAGGTCGATCATGAATGGCCGCAGGAACGGTTTTTCTCCCTGGTCGAGATGATCCGGGACGACCGGTTCGCTCATGACTTCGGCCTTGGCACCGAGCTTGGCGACTGGTTGCGGAAGTGTCAGGGTCTCCCAAGCCTCTTCGCCGTGCACGAGCTGTCCGATACGGTCCTGCAGCCGCCGGAAGCTCACCGCCTCCTCCTCGCCCGCAAGGATTACGGTGTTTTGCGGCAGCTCATCCCGGCGGTCGATGGCGGCTCTGAACAGACGCATCATGTCGTCCTTGTGGATGAATGCCTGGCCAGCATCCATATCGCCGGAATGAAGGTGGCTCTTCAATCCGCGCGCATAAATCCGTGCGATCTGATGCGATAATGTGGGCACAGCGGTGTGTTCGTCGTAGAGCCCCGCGAGACGCAAAATCAGTGTCGGAATCTCCCCGCGCGCCTCTCTTATCGCCTGTTCGGCCCGCTCCTTTGATGCGGGATAGGCCCATCCCGGATCGAGTGGCGTGTCTTCGTTGATCCGTTCACCCGGGCTTCCCGGACGGTGCACCAGCATGGTCGACGAATAGATGAAGCGGCCCACATCAAAATCCTGCAGCGCCTCGATCAGATGCCTGGTGCCATCAACATTTACAGCCGTGTAGAGCGGGCTGTCCGAGCCTGAAAAATCGAAAAAGGCCGCAAGGTGAAGAACGGCCGCAATCTTGCTGCCGTGGTCTCCTCGCACCGTTTCAAGCGCATCACGCACCGATTGCGCATCAGTCAGATCAACGGAAACGAGCGGACAGGGAGCCTCCGTTCCTTCAAGATCCAGACCAATTACCTGAAAGTCGTCACGCAGTCGTTCGGCCAGTTCGGAACCGATGGAGCCGGCCGCTCCGGTGATCAGGACGAGCGGTTTTGTGGCGGAAGATTTCCGGGCGGGCGGTGTCATGGGAACCTCAACAGGTAGTCACACTTTCCTGTCCTTAATGCCCGCCGGTAGATGCGGTTCCACCAGAACGGTCGGCGGTAAAGCCGGCATGCTGCTGACAGGCAGGCACTGAGACGGCGTCACCTGAATGTTCCGAAACGCACTCCGAACGGAGGCGACGGGCTTCCGCTCCGCATGTCGGGCCATCTGGGGGATTGAAGCGGTCCGGCGAATCCAACTTGTTCGGGAGCCGCTGCCGCCCAGTCGCCGGTCAGTCCGAATTGTTCTGAAGTCGCAGGCGCGGCGCCATCCACCAGCTCACGATTGGCGTGGCGATGAATGCCGCAACAATGACCGCCGGAAGAAGATAGGGCGCATAGGCACGGAGACTTTCGATGCTCAGCACGATGATCGCACCGGTTCCGAAAATGACGGCGTTGACCATGAAGGAAAGCATCAGGGTCATGTGGGAACGGGTTTTCATGGTTCTCTCTCCTTGATGTTGTACGATTCAACGGAAACCCGCTTTGAAGGTTCCGTATCGGGAGATTCTCGGGAGCGCCCGGACGCGATTGCAGATGAAACTCAAAGCCGGAGACTTCAAGCAGGCTTGACGACCGTCTCTTCAACGATAGCTTTCCCACGACGAGAGCCTCTGACGACAAGGCCTGAAATCTTAATCTAATGGATTTAATTGCTGGAAATCGGCGCGAAAATCATTCATTGCTTGAACTCTGAACCAAGACACAGCGTACAGGTGTCGCGCCCCCTCACAGCGTTTAATCATCCTGGAACCGAACGATGATCACGAAGTCCGCCATTGCCGACCTCCCCTCCCCGGCGCCACGCAGTGCTGATCCCGACGCGCTTGCTGCGGAAATTATCGAGCGTCTGACCTATTCCATCGGCAAGGATGCCAAGGTTGCCAAGCCGCATGACTGGCTGACCGCAACAATCCTCGTTATCCGGGACCGGGTCATTGACCGCTGGATGGAATCAACACGCCAGACCTACGAAACAGGCGGGAAGCGGGTGTATTACCTGTCGCTCGAGTTTCTGATCGGCCGGCTCACCCGCGATGCTGTTTCCAATCTGGAGATGCTTGACGAGGTGCGGGCAGCACTTCAGTCGCTCGGCGTCGATTTCGATGCGGTCGCGGCGCTCGAGCCCGATGCAGCCCTCGGCAATGGCGGCCTCGGACGGCTGGCCGCCTGCTTCATGGAATCCATGGCAACCGTGGATGTGCCGGCCTATGGCTACGGGATCCGTTATGTCCACGGACTCTTCAGGCAACAGATGAGCGATGGCTGGCAGGTCGAGTTGCCGGAAAACTGGCTCGCCAATGGAAATGCATGGGAGTTTCATCGCCGGGAAAGTGCCTACGAAATCGGGTTCGGCGGATCGGTCGACAGCATCGGTGCCGACAGCGCAGGCACGCAGCGCTGCGTCTGGAAGCCACAGGAACGCATGATGGCGGTCGCCTACGATACGCCCGTCGTCGGCTGGCGCGCCAAGCGGGTCAACACGCTCCGGCTCTGGACCGCACAGCCGATCGATCCGATTCTGCTCGATGCGTTCAACGCCGGTGATCACATCGGCGCGCTGCGCGAGAGCAACAAGGCGGAAGCCCTTGCCCGTGTTCTCTATCCGGCCGACCAGACACCGGCCGGACAGGAACTCAGGTTGCGGCAGGAATATTTCTTTTCATCCGCCTCGCTTCAGGACATCCTGAGGCGGCATCTGCAGGAATATGGTGATCTGCGCTCCCTGCCGGACAAGGCAGCCATCCAACTCAACGACACCCATCCTGCCGTCTCGGTGGCCGAATTGATGCGACTGCTCATCGACGTCCATCGCATTGACTTCGAAGATGCCTGGGACATCACACAGAAGACGTTCAGCTATACCAATCACACATTGCTGCCAGAGGCGCTTGAAAGCTGGCCCGTTCCCCTGTTCGAGCGGCTTTTGCCGCGGCATATGCAGCTTGTCTACGCCATCAATGCAAAGATCCTGCGCCAGGCGCGCAAGGAGCGCAACTATGACGACGAGCAGATTCGTGCCGTTTCGCTGATTGACGAAGGCGGCGATCGCCGCGTGCGCATGGGAAATCTCGCCTTCGTCGGGTCCCACTCGATCAACGGCGTCTCAGCACTCCACACGGACCTGATGAAGCAGACCGTGTTCTCCAATCTGCACGGTCTCTACCCCGACAGGATCAACAACAAGACCAACGGCATCACCCCGCGCCGCTGGTTGATGCAATGCAACCCGGGCCTCTTCGGACTGATCCGCGAAACCATCGGCGACAGCTTCATGGATGATGCCGAAGCCCTTTCTGCGCTCGACGCCTTCGCGACAGATGCCGGTTTCCGTGCGCGTTTCGCCGAAATCAAACGCGACAACAAGATCAAGCTCGCAAATCTGGTCTCCCGGCGCATGGGGATCAAGCTCGACCCCTCGGCCATGTTCGATATCCAGATCAAGCGCATTCACGAGTACAAGCGGCAATTGCTGAACATCATCGAGGCCGTGGCCCTGTATGACCAGATCCGATCGCACCCCGAGCGTGACTGGGTGCCGCGGGTGAAGTTCCTCGCCGGCAAGGCCGCGCCGAGCTATCACAACGCCAAAGTCATCATCAAGCTTGCCAATGATGTCGCAAGGGTCATCAACAACGACCCTGCAGTGCGCGGCCTTTTGAAGATTGCCTTCATTCCGAATTACAACGTCTCGCTTGCGGAGATCATGGTGCCCGCCGCCGATCTTTCCGAGCAGATTTCGACTGCAGGAATGGAAGCGTCGGGAACAGGCAACATGAAGTTTGCGCTGAACGGCGCGCTGACGATTGGAACCCTTGATGGCGCCAATGTGGAAATCCGCGAATGCGTCGGCGAGGACAATATCATCATCTTCGGCATGACCGCCGACGAAGTCACCGCGCGTCGTGAAAACGGTTACGAGCCTCGCGCCATCATCGAGGCAGCCCGGGAGCTTTCCCAGGCGCTGACCGCAATTTCATCGGGCGTCTTCAGCCCGGATGACCGCGACCGCTACTCCGATCTCATCGCCGGACTGTATGACCATGACTGGTTCATGGTGGCCGCCGATTTCGAGGCCTATGCCGAAGCCCAGCGCCGGGTTGACGCTTTGTGGGTTGACGAGGAGGCATGGTATGGCCGTACTATCCTGAACACCGCGCGGGTGGGATGGTTCTCCTCGGACCGGACCATCCGGCAGTACGCAAAGGAAATCTGGAAAGCCGGCCCATGAACTCAAAGGGAACCGCGCGCGACGCCGATCAAGCGGGAATAGCTCTGCCGGCGGACCAAGCTGAGGCGATCGCTTCCGGAGCGCATGGTGACCCCTTTGCCGTTTTGGGCCTGCATGAAACCGGCGACGGCTTTCTTGCCCGCACCTTTGTTCCCGGCGCCGAAACCATCGCCGCGCTGACGCTTGATGGAGCCGCAATCGGAGAATTGGGACAGGGCGCAGTGCCTGGACTTTTCGAAGGCAGGGTGGAGATTGCCGAACGCCGTCCCTTGCGCTACCGGGCCTCCCGCGGCACCGACACCTGGTTGGTCGACGATCCCTACAGCTTCGGGCCGGTGCTCGGTCCGGTGGACGATTATCTGATTGCCGAGGGATCTCACCGGCGCCTGTTCGATCGCCTCGGTGCGCACGTGATCGAACATGAAGGTGCGGAAGGTGTCCATTTTGCGGTCTGGGCGCCGAATGCCCGCCGGGTATCCGTGGTGGGGGATTTCAACGCCTGGGATGGACGCCGGCACGTGATGCGCCGGCGCACCGACGTCGGCGTATGGGAGATTTTCGCTCCCGGCGTGAAACCGGGCGCCGCCTACAAGTTCGAGATCATCGGCCCCGATGGTGAGAGACTGCCGCTCAAAGCGGATCCGTTCGCTCGCAGATCCGAATTCAGACCGGCAACCGCCTCCATTGTCGCCTCCAATCCGGATCGTGAATGGGGAGATCAGGCGCACCGCGACCACTGGGCAAATGTTGATGCCCGGCGGCAACCCATGTCGATCTATGAGGTTCATCCGGGATCGTGGCAGCGCCATCCCGACGGCGCCTTTTTGTCGTGGGACGAACTCGCCGACCGGTTGATCCCCTATTGCACTGAAATGGGTTTCACCCACATCGAATTCCTGCCCGTTTCCGAACATCCCTACGACCCCTCATGGGGCTACCAGACCACTGGGCTCTACGCGCCATCGGCCCGGTTCGGGGAGCCGGAGGGTTTCGCCCGCTTCGTCGACGGCGCACATCAGGTCGGCATGGGAGTCATTCTCGACTGGGTTCCCGCGCATTTCCCCACCGATGCGCACGGGCTTGCGAAATTCGATGGGACGGCCCTTTACGAGCATGCCGATCCGCGCCAGGGGTTTCACCCCGACTGGAACACGGCAATCTACAATTTCGGGCGCCGGGAAGTCTCTTCGTTTCTCGTCAACAATGCCCTTTTCTGGGCAGAGACCTATCACGTGGACGGCCTGCGCGTGGATGCAGTGGCCTCTATGCTCTATCTCGACTACTCGCGAAAGGACGGTGAATGGGTCCCCAACAAGGACGGGGGCCGGGAAAACCTCGAGGCCGTCGAATTTCTGCGGTCGATGAACAAGGCGGTCTATGGCAGCCATCCAGGCATCATCACCATCGCCGAGGAATCGACCTCATGGCCAAAGGTGTCTGCTCCGGTGCATGACGGGGGCCTTGGCTTCGGCTTCAAGTGGAACATGGGTTTCATGCACGATACGCTCAGCTACATGGCCCGTGATCCGATCTACAGAAAGCATCACCACAACGAGCTGACATTCGGGCTTGTTTATGCGTTCTCGGAAAATTTCGTGCTGCCGATTTCCCATGACGAGGTTGTGCATGGCAAGGGTTCGATGCTTGCCAAGATGCCTGGTGACGAGTGGCAGAAGTTTGCCAACCTGCGCGCCTATTATGGCTTCATGTGGGGCTATCCGGGCAAGAAACTTCTGTTCATGGGACAGGAGTTCGCCCAGCGCGGCGAGTGGGCCGAATCGCGCCAACTGGATTGGGATCACCTTGATGATCCGCGCCATCATGGCATGCAGGATCTGGTTCGCGATCTCAACCGGCTTTACGCCGGAACCCCGGCACTGCATGCACGCGATTGCGAGCCGGAAGGGTTCGAATGGCTGATCGCCGATGATGCGGTGAACTCGGTCTTTGCATGGGCGCGCCATGCTCCGGGCGAAAAGCCCGTCGTGGTGATCACGAATTTCACGCCCAATCAGCGAACCGGTTACCGCCTGCCATTGCCGCAAGACGGGCCATGGCGGGAGATATTCAATTCGGATGCGACAAATTACGGCGGCTCCGGTCAAGGCAACATGGGAGTGGTGAACGCGCGCTTGGAGGACGGACGCGCGATCGCAGACATAACGCTGCCGCCCTTGGCCACGCTGATGCTAACGCCGGGATGATCCGGTGTTAGATCCGGAAACGGGAGGAAGACATGGAGCAGAAACGAGTTCAGCCCCTGGCGCGTGACGCCATGGCCTATGTTCTGGCCGGTGGTCGCGGCAGCCGGCTGAAGGAACTCACGGACCGGCGCGCAAAGCCCGCCGTCTATTTCGGCGGCAAGACGCGGATCATCGATTTCGCGCTGTCCAATGCGCTCAATTCCGGGATCCGGCGTATCGGTGTGGCAACCCAGTACAAGGCCCACTCTCTGATCCGGCATCTCCAGCGCGGCTGGAACTTTCTGCGTCCGGAACGCAATGAGAGCTTTGACATCCTTCCGGCAAGTCAGCGCGTGTCGGAAACGCAGTGGTACGATGGCACGGCCGACGCGGTGTTCCAGAACATCGACATCATCGAGAGCTACGAGCCCAAATACATGGTGATCCTCGCCGGGGATCACATCTACAAGATGGACTACGAATTGATGCTGCAGCAGCACGTCAATTCCGGCGCTGACGTCACCGTCGGCTGCCTCGAAGTGCCGCGCATGGAGGCGACCGGTTTCGGCGTCATGCATGTCGACGAAACCGACAGGATCGTCGACTTCATAGAAAAGCCCGCCGATCCCCCCGCCATGCCGGACAAGCCTGACATGGCCTTGGCCTCGATGGGGATTTACGTCTTCAGCACGGACTTTCTGATGGACGAATTGCGGCGTGATGCGGAAACGCCCGGATCGAGTCGCGACTTCGGCAAGGACATCATTCCCCACATCGTCAACAACGGCAAAGCCGTGGCCCACCGCTTCACGGAATCCTGTGTCCGCGAAACGCCGGAGCACGACGCCTATTGGCGGGACGTCGGGACGGTGGATGCCTATTGGCAGGCCAATATCGATCTGACCGACATCCTGCCGGATCTCGACCTCTATGACCGCTCCTGGCCCATCTGGACCTATGCGGAAATCCGCCCGCCCGCAAAATTCGTGCACAACGAGGATGGCCGCCGCGGAATGGCGCTTTCATCGCTTGTGTCGGGCGACTGCATCATCTCGGGCGCCGAGTTGAACCGGTCTCTGATCTTTTCCGGCGTGCTCTGCAGGTCCTATTCGAAGCTCAACGAAGCAGTCGTGCTGCCCGAATGCGTTATCGGCCGGCATGCGGATCTGTCGCGTGTCGTCATCGACCGCGGGGTGAAGATCCCGGCGGGTCTCGTCGTCGGCCAGGACCCTGAACTCGATGCGAGCCGGTTCCGGAGAACCGAGTCCGGCGTCTGCCTGATCACACAGGACATGCTTGATCGCGCGGGACTGATTTACGAATGAAGATCCTGTCCGTCGCCTCCGAGGTCTACCCGCTGATCAAGACCGGCGGCCTTGCCGATGTGGCAGGTGCGCTTCCTGCGGCGCTTGCAGCAATTGGGGTCGACATGCATGTGCTTTTGCCGGGCTACAGTCCGGTCATGGCAAAGCTGGTCAATCCGGTACGACTTCTGGAGTTCGACGATCTGATCGGGGTCAGGGCTGCCATCCTCGCCTGCAGGCTCGACGGCATCCAGTATCTCGTTCTCGATGCTCCGGAACTCTTCGACCGCGAAGGGGGACCGTATACCGACGCATCCGGCAAGGACCATCCCGACAACTGGCGCCGGTTCGCAGCCCTTTGCCGTGCGGCCGCATTGATCACGGAGACAGGCCTCGATGACTGGTTTCCCGACATCGTCCACGCCCATGACTGGCAGGCGGGCCTCGTTCCCGTCTACATAAAGCATACGACCGCTTCTCCTGTCCCCACCGTGATGACCGTTCACAATCTGGCGTTTCAGGGACAGTTCAGCCCGGCCATTTTCGCCGAGCTCGGGCTTCCCCAATCGGTATTCACGATGGACGGCGTCGAGTACTACGGCGATGTCAGCTACCTCAAAGGCGGCCTGCAACTGGCTTCGGCAATCACCACAGTGAGCCCGACCTATGCACAAGAGATCCGGACGCCCGAATTCGGCATGGGACTGGAAGGCCTCATCAACGCGCGCTCCGCCGATCTCCACGGCATCGTCAACGGCATCGACACCGATGTCTGGGACCCGGCTGCCGACCCGATGATTGCCGCAGGCTATTCCCACGGCAAACTCAAGCAACGACAGATCAATCGGAAAGCGCTGGCCGAGCGATTCGGACTGGATAATGCTCCCGGCCCGGTCTTCACCGTGGTCAGCAGACTGACCTGGCAGAAGGGCATGGACGTGCTTGCCGAAGCCGCCGACGAGATCGTCGGGATGGGAGGGCGCCTGGCCATTCTAGGGGCCGGGGATCCTGCACTCGAAGCGGCCCTTGCCGAGGCTGCCGAACGCCATCCTGGCAAGATCGGCGTGATCATTGGCTATGACGAAGCTCTTTCCCATCTCATCCAGGCCGGAGGCGATGCGCTTCTGGTGCCATCGCGCTTTGAACCCTGCGGCCTGACGCAACTTTGCGGTCTTCGCTACGGCAATGTCCCGATCGTCGCCCGGACCGGCGGACTGGCCGATACGATCATCGACGCCAATGAGGCAGCAAGTGCAGCGCGCGTGGCAACGGGCTTTCAGTTCTCCCCGGTGACCACGGATGCGTTGTTGCAGGCCGTGCGTTCCGCTATCAGGGCGTTCGCAGAGCCGAAGACCTGGAACCGGCTGCAGGACCGTGGCATGAAATCGGACGTCTCATGGGAACGCAGCGCCGCTCGCTACGTTGAACTCTATTCCCGCCTCCTTGCAGCGCGCTCCGACAAACAACCGAGTGATGATTGATGATCAAGACCGTAGAAATCAGCCCCTTCAAGGATCAGAAGCCAGGAACCTCGGGGCTAAGAAAGAAGGTTCCGGTGTTCCAGGCCCCCGGATACACCGAGGCCTTCATTCAATCTATTTTCGACAGCCTTGAAGGGTTCAAGGGCCAGACCCTGGTCGTTGGCGGCGATGGCCGCTTTTACAATCGCGAGGTGATCCAGACCGTTCTTCGCATGGCCGCGGCAAATGGTTTCGGCCGCGTGCTGGTCGGAAAAGGGGGCATCCTGTCCACTCCCGCCGCCTCCCATATCATTCGCAAATATGGCGCTTTCGGAGGGCTAATCCTGTCGGCCAGCCACAATCCCGGGGGTCCGGATGGCGATTTCGGGATCAAGTACAATGTCGGAAACGGCGGGCCCGCACCCGAAAGGATCACGGATGCGATCTATGCGCGGACCCAGGAAATCGACCGCTACAAGATCGCCATGTTCAATGACGTCGACCTGGATGAGACAGGGACATTCGATGCGGGCGGGCTGACGATCGAAGTGATCGATCCGGTTGCCGACTATGCCGACCTCATGGAAAGCCTGTTTGATTTCGATGCGATCCGGGCAATGATTGCATCCGGTTTCAAGGTCACCTTTGACGCCATGCATGCGGTGACCGGCCCCTATGCCAAGGAGATTCTGGTGCAGCGCTTGGGCGTCGATCCCCAGCTTGTGCTGAATGCCGAGCCGCTCGAGGATTTTGGCGGGCACCATCCCGACCCCAATCTTGTGCATGCAAAAACCCTCTATGACACCATGATGGGGGACGATGCGCCGGATTTCGGCGCCGCTTCCGATGGAGACGGCGACCGAAACCTCATCATCGGCAAGGGCATCTTCATCAACCCCTCGGATTCACTCGCAATGCTCGCGGCGAACGCGCATCTGGCGCCAGCATACAAGACCGGCCTCAGGGGCATCGCCCGCTCGATGCCGACCAGTGCAGCGGCTGATCGGGTTGCGGACAAACTGGGTGTCGAAATGCACGAAACGCCCACCGGTTGGAAATTCTTCGGCAATCTGCTGGATGCCGGACGCTGCACAATCTGCGGCGAGGAAAGCGCGGGAACCGGCTCGGATCATGTGAGGGAAAAGGACGGCTTGTGGGCCGTGCTGCTATGGCTCAACATTCTGGCCGCACGCGACCAGAGCGTTAAGGAAGTGGTGCACGATCACTGGGCGACCTACGGACGCACCTTCTACTCCCGCCATGACTACGAGGGCATTGAAACGGAGCAGGCTCAGGGATTGATGTCGGCGCTTGAAGACAAGCTTGGCAGCCTGTCGGGAACGTCACTCAACTCCCTGACGGTGGAGCGCGCGGACAGCTTTTCCTACCACGATCCCATTGATGCCTCGATCAGCAGCAACCAAGGGCTCCGGATCTTTTTCGAAGGCGGCGCGCGCCTCGTGTTCAGGCTGTCTGGCACCGGCACCTCAGGGGCAACGCTCAGAGTCTACATGGAGCGCCACGAACCAGATCCCGCGTTGCATGATCAGGAGACACAGGAAGCGCTGGAGCCCGTCATTGCGGCGGCCGAAACCATTGCCGAAATCAGCAAGCGTACCGGCCGCGACGCACCGACTGTCATCACCTGATGGGCAATACCAAAGAGAATTTGCCGCCAACCAGGCTTGGCGCTTCCCTCATGTCGTCCGGCGCGCGCTTTGCCGTTCATGCCCCGGGAGCCGAAAGCGTTAGCGTGTGTATCTTCGACGCGGCGGATGCCGAGACGTCCCGGCACCAACTGGACGCCGGCAATGACAGCGTTTTTTCCGGCACCATTGACGGTCTCAAGCCCGGCAACCGCTACGGGCTTCGTGCCCACGGACCATGGTCGCCTGAATCCGGTGACCGTTTCGATCCGTCAAAGCTGCTGGTGGATCCCTACGCGATCCGGATCGATCGCCCCTTTGCATTCGACCCGCGGCTTGCTGTCTTTGGAGAAGATACGGCATCGCTGATGCCGAAGGCCGTGCTGGAAGCTCCCCTGCCTCCTCTCAATCCGGGCCGCCCTCTCTTTGCTCCCGGCGGGTTGATCTACGAACTTCCGGTACGGGCATTCACAATGCTCCATCCCGAAGTGCCCGAGGAGGACCGCGGCACGCTGAGAGCCTTGGCGCATCCTGCAATCCTGGATCATCTCGTTTCGCTCAATGTCGGCGCGGTTGAACTGCTTCCCATTGTCGCCTGGATTGACGAACGTCATCTGCCGCCATTGGGGCTCACGAATGCCTGGGGATACAACCCTGTTACCATGCTGGCGCTCGACCCGCGGCTGGCACCGGGTGGTATCGCCGATTTGCGGTTCGCAGTAGAGGCTCTGCACGGGGTGGGCATCGGCGTCATGCTCGATGTGGTTTACAACCACACCGGAGAGAGCGACAACAACGGTCCGACCCTGTCGCTCCGGGGTTTGGGAAACTCCACCTACTATCGCCATGAAAACGACAATCCCGGACAACCGGTCAACGATACCGGTTGCGGCAACACGCTTGCCTGCGAGCGGCCGGCGGTTCAGGAGCTTGTCCTGACAGCATTACGGCACTTTGTGGTTCAGGCCGGTATCGATGGGTTCCGCTTCGATCTTGCCCCGATCCTTGGCCGCAACGGCGATGGCTTTTCACCCGATGCCGATCTGTTGAAGGAAATCATCGAAGATCCCGTTCTCCATGACAGGATCATGATCGCCGAACCCTGGGACATCGGACCGGGCGGCTATCAGCTCGGCAACTTTCAGCCACCCTGGCTTGAGTGGAACGACCGCGCCCGCGACGATATCCGTCAATTCTGGCGTGGCGATAAAGGCATGACCGGCGCACTTGCCACTCGCCTGTCAGGATCATCGGATGTTTTCGGCCACGATCGCGCGCGCAAGACGCGCAGTGTCAACTTCGTCGCCGCCCATGACGGATTTCCGCTTGGTGACCTGGTGACCTATGCGCACAAGCACAATGAGGCCAATGGCGAGGACAATCGGGACGGCCACGACGCCAACCACTCATGGAACAACGGCGTCGAAGGGCCCAGCGACGACCCGGCAATCCGCGAAGCCAGGAATGCCGATGCCAAGGCCCTGATTGCCACCCTTCTTGCATCCAGGGGAACGGTGATGCTGACTGCAGGCGACGAGTTTGGTCACTCCCAGAAGGGCAACAACAATGCTTATGCCCAGGACAATGAGATCGCCTGGCGCGACTGGTCGGCAATAGACCGGGAACGGCTCGACTTCACCAAAGCCTGGTCCGCCCTCCGGGCCCGGAGTCCCTCTCTCTCCGGCACCGCTTTCTTGCAGGATGCCGACGGGTCCGAGCTCCCCGACCAGGTAGAGTGGATGACATCTGGCGGACAAAGCATGACGCCAGGCGACTGGGAAAATCCGGAGCTCAATGCGTTCCTGATGGTGCTGGGCGCTCCGGGGCAACGCATTGCCGTTCTGTTCAACCGCGGCCATGATGCCGTCAAACCGCAGCTTCCGTCTGAATCTGATCAATGGACACCCGCGTCTCCTGGACTGTTTGAGGACGGATCGGCGCCGGGCCGCTCGGTGATTGCCTGGGAAGAAACCACGCCCGATCGCTGAGCCGGCCCGCAATGAACTCACATCGGGACAACTCGGCATTTGACATAAATTGGCAATGGACTGGCTGCTTGTTGGCACTATGGTTCGCCAAAGGATCAATCAGCTGGAGACCAATGTGCCGCTTGAGATTTCTATTGCAGACGTGGATGGCCTGGTGGGCACCGAACTCGGCGTGTCCAAATGGATCGATGTCCCGCAATCGCGCATCGACGCTTTCGCTGAAGCCACCGACGACCATCAGTTCATCCATGTGGATCCTGAACGCGCCGCTGAATCGGCCTTCGGCGGAACCATAGCCCACGGCTTCCTGACCGTGTCCCTGCTGTCGGCCATGCATGCGGACTGTGTTCCACGGCTGCGCGAGCCGAATGTCGGCATCAATTTCGGCTTCAAAAAGCTGCGCTTCATGGCCCCGGTCCCCTCGGGAGGGCGGGTGCGAGGACGTTTCGTCCTCAAGGAAGCCCGGATGCGCGGACCCGGATTGCTGATGACCACCTATGACGTCACGGTTCAGATCGAGGGCGGCAAGAAACCTGCCCTGACTGCAAGCTGGCTGACGGTCATACAGTTCGATCCCAAGGACCTGCCTGCGAAGCCGGACTGAACCGGAACCTCGCCCGCTCGAAGTGAAATCAGGCCAGGCAATCCTTTGCGGCTTCATTGAGAAAGCCGAACGCATAGGCAGAAAACGACCGCCAGAATTCGACCCGGTACTCGGTCTCGCTGCCGCGATAGATCACGACCTCGATCTTGCCGAGAATTGTCCGCGACACCGCACCGACCGGGAACACGGTTTCGCCGAGATCCTGGGGGCACCCGGCTTCGAGCGTCGCCCGCGCACCCTTTCCGCTGACGAGAAGGGCTGCATTCCTGTGCGAAATGTCGACGGCGCTGTGCAGGGCCTTGCACTTGGCCAGATCGGCCATCGGGTCCGCAGCCTCGTCTATGATCAGCCACTCATCGGGTCCGAGCCAGAAGGCCAGTTGCCCCTTTGCAGTCTTCGCCGAAGTCTTGGCGTCGAGCGGCAATTGGAGCCCCAGCGCTTTTGAAAGCGCCGCCGCATCGGCGGCATTGGCGCGCAGCGACACCCGAAATGCCGGTTTTGCCGGGGTTACCATCGCACCCGCTGCGCCTCCGGTACGGCCGGCGAGCGGTTCGACGCGGGCGGCTGTTGCTGTTTGAGCGGATTTAGCCATTTACGCGCCCTCCTTCCTTGTCGAAAAACACCGTGTCCGTCACTTCAACCTCGATGGTTCGGTCCGGCATCGGCACATAGAGCGTCTTGCCCTTGAGCGCACGGCCATCGGCAACCAGCGCCATGGCGATCGAGCGGCCGCAATTTTCCGACCAGTAGGAAGATGTCACGTGCCCGATCATGGTCATCGGCACGCTCTGGTTTGGGTCAGCGACGATCTGCGCACCTTCTTCCAGTACGGTTTTTGCATCCTTCGTCTTCAGTCCCACGAGCTGTTTCCGGCCTGAGGCAACCAGGTCCGGCCGCTTCATACCGCGAATGCCGACAAAGTCGGTCTTGCTCTTGGCGACGGCCCAGTTGAGACCGGCATCATCCGGCGTCACCGTGCCGTCGGTGTCCTGACCGACAATGATGTATCCCTTTTCGGCGCGCAGGACATGCATTGTCTCTGTGCCATAGGCACAGGCGCCGAGCGCTTCTGCCCGCTCCCAAAGCACCTCCCACACGGCCTCGCCGTAATCGGAGGGCACATTGACCTCATAGCCGGCTTCACCGGTGAACGACATCCGGAACAGCCGCGTGGGCACACCACAGATCTTGCCCTCGCGCACGCTCATGTGCGGCATTGCCTCATTGGAAAGATCGATCTCTTCCACCAGCGGCGCAACGATCTCGCGCGCCTTCGGCCCCTGAACCGCGATCACGGCCCATTGCTCCGTCGTCGAGGTGAGCCAGACCTTGAGGTCGGGAAACTCGGTCTGCAGATAGTCTTCCATATGATGCATCACACGCGGCGCCCCACCGGTGGTGGTGGTCACATGAAACCGGTCCTCGGCAAGCCGCCCGACCACGCCATCATCATAGATAAAGCCGTCCTCGCGAAGCATGATGCCGTATTTGCAACGCCCCGGCGCCAGCTTCTGCCAGCCATTGGTGTACATCAGGTCGAGGAACTTCGCCGCATCCGGTCCGACGACTTCGATCTTGCCGAGCGTCGAGGCGTCGAACAGGCCCGCCGCTTCTCGAACGGTGCGGCACTCACGGTTGACGGCTTCGTGCATATCCTCGCCTGCGCGCGGATAATACCAGGCCCGTTTCCAGTGTCCGACATCCTCGAACACCGCGCCATGTTTCTCTTCCCAGGCATGTATCGGCGTACGCCTCGCGGGATCGAACAGGTCCCCCCGCGAGTGATTGACGATCGCACCGAACGTCACAGGCGTATAAGGCGAACGGAATGTCGTAAGCCCCACCTGCGGCAGCGGCTTTCCGAGCATCTCGGCGGCAATCGCAAGACCATGGATATTCGACGTCTTGCCCTGATCTGTTGCCATGCCGTTGGTGGTGAAGCGTTTGACATGCTCGATGGAATGCATGCCCTCGCGAACGGCAAGCCGAATATCCTTCGCCGTCACATCGTTCTGAAAGTCGACGAAAGCCTTGACGGTGGTATCCGGACCTGCACCGCCGGCTGATCCCATCATGCTGCCCGACCATGACGTGCCCGCCTCGGCCTCGGGTGCCTTCCAGCGAAATTTTGCCTTGATCCCCGTGACCTTGGCCGCATCCAGCCCTGCCTTCGCAGCCCCCTCGATCGCATCGTCCAGGTCATCGACGCCATTGCAGGCGCCAACGCTGACGCAGTCCTGCACGTTCTTGCCGGGCAGGAACCGCTGAGTGTCCTCGTCCCAGACCACCTTGCCGCGCGATTGCGAATACATGTGTACGGAAGGTGTCCAGCCCGCCGACATGATCAGCGCGTCAATGGGGATCGTACGCGCCGATCCGCCCGATGGCCTCGCGACCTTCATCGATTTCACCCGCAAGGCGCCCGAGGTGTCGAGCACGGACTGCCCCGCCAGAACTTCGATGCCGAGGTCCTTTGCCCGGGCCACCAGTGCCGGATCGGGATCGGGCCGTACATCCACGATCGCAGGCACGGAAACACCCGCAGCCTTCAAATCGAATGCGGCAGCCCAGGCGGAATCGCAAGCCGTGTAGACCCCGACCTTCGCGCCGACGGCGACGCCGAAATGATTGAGATAGGTGCGCGCGGCCGAAGCCAGCATGATGCCCGGCCGGTCGTTATTGGCAAACACCATGTGCCGCTCGATCGCCCCGGTGGCAATGACAACCCGCTTTGCACGCACCTGCCAAAGCCGCTCGCGCGGCAGTGACGTATCAGGACGGGCGAGATGCTCCGTCACCCGTTCGATAAGAGCGACGTGGTTCTGCGCTTGGTAGCCGAAGGCTGTGGTGCGGGTGAGAACCCGTGCATTCGGCATGGCTTCCAATTCGCGTGTCGCCGCCTGCGCCCAATCCCATCCGGGCTTGCCATCCACGACAGCGTCGGTCTCGTGGTGAAAGGCGCCACCGGTTTCAGGCTGCTCGTCGCACAGGATCACCTGCGCACCGGCATGTGCGGCCGCTAGGGCCGCGGACAGTCCGGCGGCACCGCCGCCGATCACCAGCACGTCGCAATGGACGAAGTGATTGGCGTAGTGGTCTGGATCCGGTTCGCTCGGAGAAACGCCTAGACCGGCGGCGGCCCTGATGACGGGTTCATACACCTTTTCCCAGGCGGCTTTCGGCCACATGAACGTCTTGTAGTAGAAGCCGGCAGCGAACAACGGCGAGGCGTAATTATTGATCCCGCCCACATCGAAGCCGAGCGAAGGCCAGCGATTCTGCGACTTCGCCTGGAGACCGTCGAACACCTCCTGTACCGTCGCCCGCACATTGGGCGTCCGCCGCGCCGTGTCACGCGCGACATCCATCAACGCGTTGGGCTCTTCCGGTCCCGCAGAAAGCATGCCGCGCGGCCGGTGATACTTGAAGGAACGGCCGGTCAGGTGAATGCCGTTGGCAAGCAGCGCGGAGGCAAGAGTATCGCCCTCGACCGCTGTCAGGCTCCTGCCGTCGAATTTGAAGCGAACTGTCTTGGCAGGCGTCAGCCGGCCCTTGCCCTTGATCCGGTTTGCGCCCGTCATTTTGCTGCTCCCGCCACGCGCACCACGCCATCATCCGTGCGGGCAACTTCCACCCGCGGCTCACCCGCCTTGTAGGTCGTCACGAACCTGTCGCTCACCGTGTCCCGCACCGCGTTGAAGAACCGGGCACAGCCGTGAATGTGCCGCCAGCGCTCATAGGCGACACCCTTCGGGTTGTCCCGAATGAAGAAGAACGCCTCGAAATCCTCATCACTGATCGCGGCGATGTCTTTCGGACGCTCGATATGTGCCTCGCCGGCATTCCGGAATTCCAGTTCGGGCCGGTCTTCCCGGCAATAGGGACAATGGATCAGAAGCATGGCTTGGTCCTTGGTCAGATCTTGGTCTTGATCGCAGCGGTTTCGGCGTCGCCCGTATTTGGCGTGCCTTCCGGTTCGATAATGATGAGATGGGTTTCCACGTCAGCCCGGGGACAATGTTCAACACCTTTTGGAACAACGAACATCTCACCCGGCCCAAGCACGACATCGCCATCGCGCATCTGGATGGTCAGCCGTCCCGAGAGCACAAAGAACAGGTCATCCGTATCCGGGTGTGAGTGCCAGTTGAACTCGCCCTTGACCTTCACCACCATCACATCGTGGCCATTGAAGCCCGCGACGATCCTCGGAGACCAGAATTCGTTGAAAGTCGCGAGCTTTTCGCTGAGCTTGATTGGCTGGTTCGACATCCGCGTAATCCTAGTGCGCCACAGCCGCTGCCGCCGCTTCATCGATCAGTCGTCCGGTCTTGAAGCGCTCGAGCGTAAACGGCGCATTGATCCGGTGCGGTTCGTCGCGCGCAATGGTATGGGCGAAAACATGGGCGGATCCCGGAGTCGCCTTGAAGCCGCCGGTGCCCCAGCCGCAATTGACGTAAAGGCCCTTCACCGGCGTCTTGGCGAGAATCGGCGAACGGTCCGGCGTCACATCGACAATGCCGCCCCATGACCGCAGCATCTTCATGCGGGTAAACATCGGGAACATCTCGCAGATCGCGTCGAGCGTATGGCTCAGAATGTGCAGTCCGCCGGTCTGCGAATAAGAAGTGTACTGGTCGGTGCCGGCGCCAATCACCAGCTCTCCCTTGTCGGATTGCGAGATGTAGGCGTGCACGGTGTTGGACATCACCACGCAGGGGAAGACCGGTTTGACCGGTTCGGAAACCAGCGCCTGCAGAGGATAGCTCTCCAGCGGCATCCTGACGCCGGCCATCTCCATGATCACGGAAGTATGCCCTGCCGCCACGATACCCACCTTCTTGGCGCCGATAAAGCCGCGGCTGGTATCGACACCGGAAACGGACCCGTCATTTGCCCGGCGCACGCCGGTCACTTCACAATTCTGGATGATATGCACGCCCATATCGGCTGCGGCACGGGCATAGCCCCAAGCCACGGCATCGTGCCTTGCAGTACCGCCACGGCGCTGGAGTGCGGCGCCCATCACCGGATAGCGGGCGGATTGCTCGATGTTGAGCGGCGGGCAATAATCCTTGGCCTCTTCCGGCGTCAGCCATTCATTGTCAATTCCGTTGAGGCGGTTGGCGTGGATATGCCTCTTGAACACCTGCACGTCATGCACATTGTGCGCCAGCATCATCACGCCGCGCGCCGAATACATCACATTGTAATTGAGATCCTGCGACAACCCATCCCACAGCTTGAGTGCGTGATCATACAGGCCCGCACTTTCATCATAGAGGTAATTCGAGCGGATGATGGTGGTGTTGCGGCCGGTATTGCCGCCGCCGAGCCAACCCTTTTCGATCACGGCAATGTTGGTGATCCCGTGCTCTTTGGCCAGATAATATGCCGTCCCCAGCCCATGCCCTCCGGCGCCGACGATGATCACGTCATATTCTTTGCGTGGCTCGGGAGAGGTCCATTGTGCCGGCCAGCCCTTGTGGCCGCGGAGGGCCTCCCGGGCGACGGCAAAAGCGGAATATTTGCGCATGGCGATGTGGCTCCGGATGGTTGCCATGGAATTCAGGCATTGGGTTTCAGGAACGTCGTTGCCGACAAGCAAGAGCAAATTTGCTTGTCCCGCATCGGCTGCTTTGCGACTTCCAAGCGGCATTCAGTGTCGCACTGGGCAATGGCCACTCGGGCGATCCGGACCTTGCGATCCAGGCCGACGGAACTCCAACCATGGCCCTCCCGACGGTGAGCAAGTCCGAAAAAAATACGCCGCCCCTTCCGGTGTCAAGCGGCAAGGGGACTGGACTTGCGGCGCCGAAACTGGTATTGCCCCTCTCAATCGTAAAGCCGTCGGCCGAACGAACGTGAATTGTTTGTTCTGAACAGACTGCTTCAGCCAACCGAAAAACTCTAAGGAACGGGATTAACGTGCAGGTACTTGTCCGCGATAACAATGTCGATCAGGCGCTCCGCGCTCTCAAGAAGAAAATGCAGCGCGAAGGCATTTTCCGTGAAATGAAGATGCGTGATTTTTACGAGAAGCCGTCGCAGAAGCGCGCGAGAGAGAAGGCCGAAGCCGTTCGTCGCGTCCGCAAGCTGGCCCGCAAGCGCGCACAGCGCGAAGGCCTTATTGGCGGCGGCCGTCCGGCATCGCGCTGATCCAGCCGTTTTTTCGCCCCACTGGGGTTGCATGAATGCGAGGCGGGGACGAAAATTCGTCTCCGCCTTTTTTTCGCACGCGGCTCCAGATCTTTGGAACATAATGCAAAGATGGCGCTTGAATCGGGCTTGGCACGAACCGTGCGAAGACAGGCGCGGGAACGCATTTTGAAACGGTACGGACCTTTCCGGCCGGTTGCATGGGACACAGGTGATGCGGTTGACTTCGGCATTCAGGACAAGTGAGCGAACAGCCGTGGGAAAACATGCTTGGATAATGGCTGCCGCCCTTTCGATGGCTCTGGCAGGCTGCAACACCACATCTCCTGTCGATGCAATCCAGATTGACCGCTCCCAGGGCACCGAGGAAAACATCGCCTCGCTGACAGAGGTGATCCGCCGAAACCCGAGTGATCCCGAAGGATACAATGTCCGCGGCGCGGCCTATGGCCGTTCCGGTCAGTTCCGCAACGCCATGGATGACTTCAACCGCGCGATCCAGCTCAATCCTTCATTCTATCAGGCCTATGCCAACCGCGCGCTCATAAACCGTTCCATGGGCAACGTGGCGGAAGCCGCAAACGACTACAACCGCGCGCTGCAGATCAATCCGCGCTATGACGTGGCCTATATCGGTCGTGGAAATCTTTATCGACAGGCTGGCCGCAACTCCGAGGCGATGAACGATTACAATCGCGCCATCAACCTCGAAACCACAGATCCCCGGGCGTTCCACAATCGTGGCCTGATCAAGCAGCTGCAGGGTCAGCATACCCAGGCGATCGAGGATTTCTCGACGGCCATTTCTTTGGCCCCGAATTCGCCGGAGCCCTACAACGGCCGAGGCATATCCTATGTCGCGCTCAATGACGACGAGAACGCATTCAGCGATTTCAACCGCGCCATCGAGCTTGATCAGCAGGTCGCTGAATCCTGGGCAAACCAGGCTTTGATCTATGAGCGCCGGGGCGACAAGGCCAAGGCCAGACGCTCCTATGCCCGGGCGGCGCAACTCGATCCGAAGTACCGTCCGGCAATCGATGGGCTGGCCCGCGTTCGCTGACTCTGCCGCGCCTGGCTTCAGCTCGATGTTCAAGGCACCCCATCGCTTTGAGCCGCACGAAGGACCTTTGCTCGCAAAGCTCCGGATACGATGCAGCACCCTTTTGGAAGCCTGCTTTCGCAACACATTCTGCACCCGCCGACATCGGCAGAAAGCGTCCTCGCTATCAATGATGGCCGCAACGCCGGAACCGATGGACCCCATAACCGTTGTGGACGGAACCCATACAGCAGAAAAATCGGAAAGTGAGGCCATCATGATCATCAACAAGAAAATCGCCGCCACCGCATGTGTCGCCACAGTCCTGGCCTTCGGCGCACAGACGCAGACAGCCAGCGCCGACAGTGTCGAAGCCGGATTGCTGGAATGCGTCGTTGAAGGTGGAACCGGTTTCGTGTTCGGCTCTTCCAAGGACTTGGCCTGCGAATTCATTCCCGCAGACGACAGCGAGGCAAGGGAACCCTATTTCGGTGTCATCAACAAGTTCGGTGTCGATATCGGCTTCACCGACGCGACATTGATCCAGTGGCTGGTTCTGGCCCCCACAACCGATTACGAATACACGCTCGGTTCGCTTGCCGGCGATTATCGCGGGGTCTCTGCCGAGGCCAGCGCAACGGCCGGCGCGGGTGTCAACGTTCTTGTCGGCGGATCCAACAACACGGTCTCCCTGCAGCCCGTAAGCGTACAGGCACAGGAAGGCGTGAACATCGCACTCGGTGTCGCGGAACTCGAACTTCGTTCCGTTGCCAACTGATCTCCCGTAGACCGAACTCAACGAAAGAAGGCCCGGCTTTACGCCGGGCCTTCCTGTTTCAAGTCCAGGGGCATCGTGCCTGTCAGTCCTCGATGGCCTTGACGATATCGTCGGTCATCTTCTTGGCGTCGCCCAACAGCATCATGGTGCCGTCCTTGTAGAACAACGTGTTGTCGATGCCGGCATATCCTGATCCGAGCGAGCGTTTGACGAACAGGCATGTCTGCGCCTTGTCGACGTCCAGGATCGGCATTCCGTAAATCGGAGAGGACTTGTCATCCCGCGCTGCAGGGTTCGTCACGTCATTGGCGCCGATGACATAGGCCACATCAGCCTGCGCAAACTCGGAATTGATGTCTTCCAGTTCGAAAACCTCGTCATAGGGAACGTTGGCTTCCGCCAGCAGCACGTTCATGTGACCGGGCATGCGTCCGGCCACCGGATGGATGGCGTACTTCACTTCAACACCGTGTTCCTTCAGCTTGTCGGCCAGTTCCCGGGTGGCGTGCTGGGCCTGGGCCACAGCCATGCCGTAACCGGGGACGATGATGACCTTCGAGGCATTCGCCATCAGGAAGGCAGCGTCATCGGCCGATCCCATCTTGACCGTGCGATCGATATCATCGCCTCCCGCAGCCGCGGTTTCGCCGCCAAAGCCACCGAGAATGACCGAGATGAAGGAACGGTTCATGCCCTTGCACATGATGTAGGACAGGATCGCACCCGAAGAGCCGACCAGCGCCCCTGTGATGATGAGCGCGAGATTGCCAAGCGTAAAGCCGATGCCGGCAGCGGCCCAGCCCGAGTAGGAATTGAGCATGGACACCACTACGGGCATATCCGCGCCACCGATCGGCACGATGATCAAAACCCCGAGCACCAGCGACAGCACGACGATCAGCCAGAAGACCGTGTAGCTTTCCGTGACCACCAGCGCACCGATGAGCACCACGATACCGATCCCGAGCGCCGCGTTGATGAAGTGACGCATGGGCAGCATGATCGGCTTGCCCGACATGCGGCCATCGAGCTTCAAGAAAGCGATGATGGAGCCGGTAAACGTGACTGCGCCAATCGCCACGCCAAGTGACATCTCGATAAGCGCCTGCGCATGGATTTCACCCACCTCGCCAATGCCGAAGGCATGCGGGGAGTAAAGCGCGGCCGCCGCCACCAACACGGCAGCCAGGCCCACAAGACTGTGAAAGCCTGCCACGAGTTGCGGCATCGACGTCATCGCGATCTTGCGGGCGATATAGGCACCCGCGCCACCGCCGATGGCAAGACCTGCAATGATCATCACGAAACCGCCGAACGACGGTTGCGCGAGAAGCAACGTGGTGACGATGGCGATCGCCATACCGACCATGCCGTACATGTTGCCTTGACGGGAGGTCGTGGGATGCGAAAGCCCGCGGAGCGCCATGATGAACAGCACACCCGAGACGAGGTAGGCGAATGCGGCGAAATTCTCAGACATCAGCCGGCCCTCACTTCTCTTTTTTCTTGTACATGGCCAGCATGCGCTGGGTCACCAGGAACCCGCCAAAGATGTTGACCGAAGCCAGCACCAGCGCAACGAACCCGAACCCCGTCGCCCAGCCCGAAAGCGATGCGCCAACGGCCAGAAGAGCACCGACCACGATCACCGAGGAAATCGCATTGGTGACCGCCATTAGCGGCGTGTGCAGCGCCGGCGTCACCGACCAGACCACGTAGTAGCCGACAAAGATCGCCAGCACGAAGATCGCAAGGCGAAACACGAAAGGATCGATTGCTCCGCCGCTTGCCGCATGGACCGCAGCTGCCACACCGTCCCCGGCAGGGCCGGCATTCTCCGCCGCGGTTCTAACGGCGTCTACCGCCTGCTCGAGATTTTCAAGAGCGGTGTCAAGTGCGGAACCCGCCATCACGCTTCCCCCTTGTTTGTGTCACCGCCGAAGGCGGGATGAATCACTGCGCCGTCGTGAGTAAGCGCTGTTGCCTTGACCAGTTCGTCATCGAAATTGACCGAAACCGACTTGCTTTCCTTGTCAATCATGGTGTCGAGGAACGTCAGCAGGTTCTTGGCGTACAAGAGCGACGCACTTGCAGCGATCCGGCCCGGCATGTTGAGCACGCCGATCACGGTCACACCGTCGATCGTCACGGTTTCTCCGGCTTTCGAGCCTTCAATGTTGCCGCCACGTTCCACTGCCAGATCGACCGCGACCGATCCGAGGCGCATGCTCTTTATCATGTCGCGCGAAATCAGCTTCGGCGCCGGACGTCCCGGAATGAGTGCGGTGGTGATCACGATGTCCTGCTTGGAAATGTGGTCCGCAACGAGCTTGGCCTGTTTGGCCTGATACTCCTTCGACATTTCCTTGGCATAGCCGCCTGCAGTCTCGGCTGCCTTGAACTCTTCGTCCTCCACGGCGACGAACTTTGCTCCGAGCGAGGCAACCTGCTCCTTTGCCGCAGGGCGAACGTCGGTGGCCGAAACCGCCGCACCGAGCCGGCGCGCGGTCGCAATTGCCTGAAGTCCGGCGACGCCCGCACCCATGACGAAAACCTTGGCCGCCGGAACGGTTCCCGCGGCAGTCATCATCATCGGCATTGCGCGATCGAAGGCATGGGATGCCTCAATCACAGCCTGGTAACCTGCGAGGTTTGCCTGTGAGGACAGCACGTCCATCGACTGCGCACGGGTGATCCGTGGCATCAGTTCCATCGCGAACGCGGTAACACCCGCCTTCGCGAGAGCCGCCAGGGCCTTCTCGTTGCCGTAGGGATCCATTTGCGCCAGAACAATCGCTCCTTTTTTGAGCGATTTCATTTCTGTCTCCGACGGACGGCGCACCCTGAGAACCACATCCGCCGTCTTGGCTTCAGTCGCGGTTCCCGCCTTGGCGCCTGCGGCGACAAAATCATCATCCGAGATCCGCGACTGCTCTCCGGCGCCTTTTTGCACAACGACCTCAAGCCCAAGCGCAACCATCTTCTTCACGGTCTCAGGCGAAGCAGCGACTCTCGGTTCGAGCGGATCTGATTCTTTGGCTACAAAAATAGTGGCGCCCACGCGAGCCCCTCCTCTGGCATTCGTGATGGGACGAACCGGATCAGGTTACCCGGATCCGAATTCGCTTGTAAGGGGTCAGCGTGCGAGAAAGCTACCGCCGATGCTGAGCACCAGGAATAAGAGGAAGCTGGTAATGCCTCCGGCCGCTGTGAAGAAGAACGCAGCCATTGAGATCAGTAACGCGATGATGACAATCGAGCCGTATTTCGCGCCGGCCAGAAAGACCGCATAGGTTTTTTCGTGTTCGGAATAGTCCATTTCAGCGCCGGTCTCGACGGGACCGCTCATCTGCTCAGCCATGCTGTAACTCCCAAAGTGACATTTGAACGAGGGATTACACAAACCACCGTGAATGTGCAATGGACAACACACGGGTGTGTGGCAGCAATCAAGGCCTGTTTGTGCCGGAATTGCCCCGCTTTAAGGCAAAACCACGGATAGGAAACCGGTTATCCGGCTCGCTGAAGCGCGTATCTGGCGGTTGGCCGGATTGTCAGCGGAGGCATCATCAATTCGCTGCGCGGCGCGAACATCATCTTGCGTTCGCTGGGCTGCGAGCTGAAGAAGGGAAACCGCTTGAACAGGGTGCGCTTGAGTTCGTGTGCATCGGCGCCGTGCAACTCGATATTGCTGTTGTAGCGCTCGAAGAAACGCGGCTCGGTCAGTTCGATCGATTGGAAGATTCGCTTGTAGAATGCCCTGTGGTTGGGCTTGATCACGGACAGGCAATAATCGACATCGAAATAGATTGTCGCCATGGTGGCGACCCGCAGCGTGAGGTAGGGCAACGCCGGATAATCGCGCATCAGTTCCGGGTCGGCTGCAAACCTGACCGGATCGATGAACGTTTTTCCCGCATCCAGAAGGGGGTTCATGACATCGGGGAAATGAGACACAGCCACGCTGTCGCGTTGGGCGGCTGTCACGTGATGAACACGGATCGTCGATACAAGTTGCTCATCGAAGAAGATGCCAAGCACATGTGCGTTGGGTTTAAAGTCGAGTTCATCGATCAAGAGCGGCCCGGACTGCGGAGCCAGGCCTACTGCGGTGAAGGCCTTGAAGCGCAAGCGGGCGACGTCTTCGAGGTCATCGGCATTGTCGATCCGACGATACTCGATGTTCTCGAGGAAGCGAATCACGCTGTCGCTGAACCCCGTCAACTTCTTGCTGTCCGCGACAGTCATCAGTTTCGCATCCCCGCAGTTGAACTCGGGAAAACTTTATCGTTAAAATTCGGTTAATCAATCAAATAGCGCTCTAACGACCTTATTAACCTGCCGTTATGGTTAATAAAATCTCAAGAGAGCCCTATCGGGCGATACAATGCCAGAAAAGCACCCGCAACAAATAATGGCCGAATGATCGGGACAGCAGGCCTCGCAGCCCGCCGGTTTGATGAGGCGTGTTGTGCAGGTTGTCAGGCCCGGGCAAGAGCGGCCTGTGGCCTGGCCCGCTTTGCCGAGCGTGAAAGCCGCTTTGCCAGTTCGGCAAACACGCCTTCGCGGATCGGCGCGCCGAAGATATAGCCTTGGATTATGTCCGCGCAGTTGTTGTCCCGGATCGTGGTCAGCTGATCCTCGGTCTCAACGCCCTCGACAATGATTTCGAGGCCGAGTTCCCGGGACAGATTGACGACGCCGCGCAGCAGTTTGAGCTTTTTGGAATCTTCGGTGAGGTTGCTGACGAAGGAGCGATCAATCTTGACCTTGTTGAGCGGCAGTAGATTGAGATAGCTCAGGCTCGAGTAGCCGGTCCCGAAATCGTCGATGGCGATGGGCATGCCCATTCCACGCAGTTCAGAGAGAATGTCTCGCGCCTTGTCGATGTCATCCATCAGTCCACTCTCTGTCACTTCAAGCTGCAGACGCTCAGGCGCCAGGGCGTTGCGGTCGAGGGCGTCGGCAATAACGGAAACGATCGTGCGATCCCCAAGATCGTGCGCGGAAAGATTTATCGAGACAAACATCTCCTCGGGCCAGGTGGCGCAAACCTTCACCGCCTGCGCAACGACGCTGTGCGTCAGTTCGCTGATGATGCCCATCTCTTCGGCAAGCGGAATATAGACCGCGGGCGAAACCGGGCCGAACTCCGGATGCTCCCAGCGGGACAGAGCTTCGGCACCGACGATCCGTGTCCCCTCGGGATTGAACATCGGCTGATAGACGAGGCTCATTGAGTGGGTTCTGATCGCGTCGCGAAGATCGGACTTGAGACGCTGTCGACGGACATATTCCTGATCCATCGATTTCTCGAAGAGGCACCAGCGGTCCTTGTCACGGCGCTTTGCTTCATAAAGCGCCAGATCCGCCTGAATGTGCATGTCCTCGATCTGCGCATCGGAGGTCCTAGCCATGACAACGCCAGCGGACAGACTGATATACAGCTTGTGACGATCAATCACATAGGTTCCACCCAGCGTATCGACGACCTCATTCATTGTCTTCCGGAGATCAGCCTCGTCCGCAATGTCCGGGAGGAACAGAACGAACTCATCGCCGCCAAACCGCGAAACGAGAATTTTTTTGTTGGCCACGGACCTCAGCCGCGCAGCAAGGGAACTGAGCAGCTTGTCGCCACTGATGTGGCCCATCGTATCGTTGACATGCTTGAAATCGTTGATGTCAATAACTGCGAGAGCCGAATTCTGGTCAGGCCGGGCCTTGGCGATTTTCTTGGCGACAAGCTCACGGAACCATGACCGGTTCGGCAATCCCGTCAGATTGTCAAATCGTGCCAGTTGCAGGATGCGCTTTTCCGATTCAATTCGCGCGGACACATCTTCAAACGTCAGCACGACGCCCTTTTCGCCACGATGTCTGGCGCTGAATTCAAGCCATGTGTTGGCGTCTGTTCGCATCAGCGCCCTATGCTCACGCCCGGCGATCAGATCGGAGAGAGTTGCACGGATATCGGCGAAATACTCACGAGGGATCAGACCGTTTCGAGTTCCGAGCCGCAGCGCAGCCTTGAGGGCACGGCCGCTCAGATTGACGTTCCGGTCAATATGGAAAAACTCGCGGGCCTTGAGGTTGGCGACCTCGATCCGGCCTTCCCCGTCAAGCATGAACAGGCCATGCGACATGTTGTTGAGTGCCGTATCGAACCGCTCCGCGAGGATTGCAGTCTTTCTTTCCGCGGTCACGGAGTTGAAAAGAAAATCGCGGACCCCGTTGGCCATGGACCGCGTTGTCAAGAACAGCGGCAGGAGAAGGAACCCCATCAGGATCATGTAGGGGTCATGCGCCATCACGAAGCCTGCCATCATCGGCAGGCAGGCGGCCAGAATGATCATGTCCACATTCAGACGGGAGCCGAAATTCCGGCCAACGACCGAGATCATGGTGGCAAGCGTCACCGAAACCGTAACCATCTCCGCAAACGGGTCCTTCGCCACGACCAGCGAATGCGCACAAACTGTTCCCAGCGTGAATGCCGCGACGAGCGAGCCGACGACATAGCGCTTCTCCCAGCGCAAGGTGTCCTGAAGCTTGAAGTGCGTCTTGTCGAGGCGGTCGAACCGCATCATGTCAAGGTTGCGGCACAGCCATATCACGAACAAAGCCAAGCTGGCGTAGAGATAAAACGGGTCGTCGATACGAAAAAAGACGGAAGTCGTCGTCACCACATGCGCAATCATGCCGGCGAAGAGCGTGCCCCGCTGCTGATACAACGAAGCCACGAACGAGAGCCGGACATCGTCTGCAAATGCTGTGCTGTTTGACGAATGCATGAACGCCGCCTTGATTGGTTAGCATCATGACATATCGGAAGGAGATTAAGATTGGATTTAACAGTGATCCGAATTCATACATCCAAGAACGACTGGTGCGGCGCCGACACCCTCCGGCCAGCATGCTCAGCGCCCGGGTGCCCGCTACTCAGCCGCGGCAACAGACACGTTATCGCCGGAATCCGTTATTAACTGCTTAATGCCATCCTTTTTCTGAATTTGATCTTCAATGTTTCCTTGCTTTACGTGTCCATACCCTCGAATACTGAGTGGGTAAGAGAGAAATTTGACTATCAGGTCAGTATTTTCAGCAAGCAACCGCTGCCGGGCAAAATCCAGATCGTCAATGAACCCGGAAATGAGTTGCCTCTCCGTTCGCCGTTCGGCGGAATAGCCGAACAGATCGAACGGTGTTCCCCTGAGCACCCGGAGCCTGGACAGAGCGGGAAACAAAGCCGACATTCCACGACCGAATGAGGATTTGACGGGATGGCCCTGGCGGTCTTTGCGGCCCAGCACCGGTGGCGCCATATGGTATTCCAGCCGCTCGAAACTCTCGAACTGACCTGCCAACTGTCGCCGGAAGCTCCCATCGCTGTATAGGCGCGCAACTTCGTACTCGTCCTTGTACGACATCAGCTTGAACAGAGACCGCGCCGCAGCTTCCGACACCGCACCCGGAGCGCCTGTGACCCGGGTCTCCGCCTCGATCAGAGGTTTTAGGCTGTCACGGTATTTCTGCGCCCATTTCCGATTCTGGTATTCCGCGAGAAACTCGGCCCGCCGATCGATCAACCCAGTGACGCTTTCTTCGGCGGCGTTCTCGGCGCCTTTATCCTGGTTCGTCACAAGCTCCAGCACGGACTGCGGATCGTGGCCTGCCCTTCGTCCCCAGCGAAACGCTTCCAAGTTCATCGCCACGGCAGCGCCGTTCAGACGGATGGCTTCCTCAACGGTTTCGGGGGCCAGCGGCAATGCACCTTTCTGAGAGGCCATGCCCAGCATGAACATGTTTGCGGCGATTGCATTTCCAAACAATGCGGTGGCAACGCGTGTCGCATCAAAGAACGTCGATTGTTCGGCTCCGGCGGCCTTTACGATCGCCCGCTTGAGGCGCTCTGTCGGGAGGGAAAAGTCGACGTCGCGGGTAAATTCACCTGGCATCACCTCATTGGTATTGACCAGAACCGACGTCTCGCCTTCACGCACTGCCGTGAGCACCTTTTTCGACCCGGAAACCACCAGGTCACACCCCAGAATCAGGTCGGCCTTGCCGGCAGAAATCCGGATGGCGTGAATGTCGGCAGGGGTGCTGGCAATTCGCACATGGGAGAACACGGCCCCACCCTTCTGCGCCAGACCGGCCATGTCGATCATTCCGCAGCCCTTGCCTTCCAGATGCGCGGCCATGCCGAGGATGGCGCCGATGGTGACAACTCCGGTTCCACCGACGCCGTCGATGATCGAGGCCCAGCCATGGTCAAGCGACGCAATACGTGGCGCAGGCAAGCCCTCCCGGGGATCCCCGAGAGTGACCCGGGAATTGCTCCCGGCCTTTTTGAGCCGGGCGCCATGAACCGTGACAAAGGAAGGACAGAATCCCTCGATGCAAGAGAAATCCTTGTTGCAGCCGGATTGATCGATCCTGCGCTTGCGGCCGAACTCGGTCTCGACCGGCTGGATGGAAACGCAATTGGATTTCACGCCGCAATCGCCACAGCCCTCGCAAACAAGCTCGTTGATAATGACGCGCTTGTCAGGATCCGGGTATGCGCCGCGCTTGCGTCGCCGCCGTTTCTCCGCCGCACAGGTCTGGTCGTAGATGAGAACCGAAACGCCGGGGACATCGCGCAATTCGCGTTGCACGGCATCCATTTCCGACCGGTGATGCATGCTGATCGCCGAGGGCCAATCGGTCCCGGCCGGATACCGGTCCGGATCATCACTGACGAGAGCAATCCTGTCCACGCCCTCTGCGCGCACCTGGCGCGCGATTGCGTCGGCGGTCAGACCGCCTTCATGGGTCTGGCCGCCGGTCATGGCGACGGCGTCGTTGTAGAGGATCTTGTAGGTGATGTTGGCGCCCGAAGCGATCGCGAACCTGAGCGCCAAAACGCCGGAGTGATTGTAGGTGCCATCACCCAGGTTCTGGAAAATGTGGTTCCGGGTGCTGAAGGGCGCCTGCCCAACCCATTGTGCCCCCTCGCCGCCCATCTGGGTAAAGCCGGACGTGTCCCGGTCCATCCAAAGCGCCATGAAATGACAACCGATGCCGGCCGCTGCAACGGAACCTTCGGGAACCCTCGTCGATGAATTGTGCGGGCAACCGGAGCAGAAATAGGGCGTCCGGCCGGCGACGTCGGTGCTTTCCGCGAGCATGCTCTGAAACTGGCGGATGCGCTTGACCTTTGCATCAATGTCCTCGGCGGGGCCGATGACCCGGAGGACCCGCTCGCCCACCGCAACCGCAATATCATTAGGGTCGAGCGCGCCCTTGACCGGGAACAGCCAGTCGCCACGTTCGTCGCGCTTTCCGACGACAACCGGTTGATGCGCCTGACCGTAAAGCGCTTCGCGAAGCTGGCTTTCCAGGAGCGAGCGCTTTTCCTCGACCACGATCACCATGTCCAGACCATCTACGAAGTCGGCCATGTCTTCGCGATCGAATGGCCACGGGCAGGCCACCTTGAACAACCGCACACCAATCTGGTTGGCCCTTGCCTCGTCGATTCCGAGGTCATCCAGCGCCTGGCGAACGTCGAGATAGTTCTTGCCGACCGTGAGAATTCCGATCCTGGCCTTCGCCCCGCCTGAATAAATGATCCGGTTGAGCCCGTTGGCGCGGATATAGGCGCTGGCGGCATCCCGCTTGAATTCGTGGAGCCGCATTTCCTGCCCCAAGAAATCCAGGTCATTGGCGCGAATGTTCAGGCCACCTGGAGGCATCGGGAAATCCGGAACCACGACCTTGATCCGGTCAAGCCCGGCCTCTACCGAGGCCGTCGACTCGACATTGTCCTTCACGCATTTGAGCGCCGCCCATGTTCCGGCAAATCGGGACATGGCAAATCCGTGAAGACCGTAGTCGATCATCTCCTGCACGCCAGCGGGATTGAGAATCGGAATCATCGCATCGACGAAGTTGAATTCCGTCTGATGCGCATTGGTCGAGCTTTCGGCGGTATGGTCGTCGCCCATCAACGCCAGAACGCCGCCATGGCGGGAAGAACCGGCAAGGTTTGCGTGCCGGAAAACATCGCCGGAACGGTCGACGCCGGGGCCCTTGCCGTACCAGAGCGAGAAGACGCCGTCATACTTGCCGGAACCGTCAAGGCCGCTTTGCTGTGTCCCCCAGCAGGCGGTCGCCGCGAGCTCCTCGTTCAGCCCCGGTTGGAAGATGATGTTGCGGCTTTGCAGGTGTCTCTGAGCCCGGGCTATCTGCTGGTCCAGCCCGCCGAGCGGTGAACCGCGATACCCGGAGATAAAGCCGGCGGTATTCAGGCCCGCAAGTCGGTCGCGCTCGTGTTGCATCATCAGCAGCCGGACCACAGCCTGGGATCCGGTTACGAAGATCCTCTGCTTGTCGAGGTCGAACTTGTCATCGAGCGATACGTCGTGAACGGTCATCAAATGGCTCCTCCGCATGGACCGCCTTGGGGCATCCGCCGACGCTGAGCGTTTGTGCTTCGCGTCAGTCAGTCAGCACCGGGATCTAATCCACTACAATGATATTTGAAGTCTTGGCGGCGGCGGTCAATCGAATTCGTGTGCCGGGGCAAAGTGCGCAACGCCGTGCCGGGCCGTGAACTCTGGCCGCAACAAACTGTCGCACCCCTGCCCCGGATCGACAGATTACTTTCCTATCGAGTGCCCGCCATCAACGGTGATCGTGCTCCCGGTCATGTACCTGCTCGCCTTTGAAGCCAGCAGCAACACAGCACCGGCCAGATCAAGCCCGTCGCCAAGCCGTCCCAACGGCGTTTGTGCCGCCATGATCTTCGCACCGGGTCCCTTCAGAAAGGGATCGGTCAACCCGGTCTCGAACCAGCCGGGCCGGATCTCGTTGACGCGAATATCGTGCTTCGCCCATTCGAGGGCCAGCGAGCCGGTCATGTGGCTCAACGCCGCCTTGGACGCGCTGTAGGCGGCTATCTGGCGTATCGGCCGGTCGGCGAGAATGCTGGAAATGTTGATGATCGAGCCCGTACGCCGGTCACGAATCATGCGGCGCGCCGCTTCCTGAGCGACTGCAAAAGCGCCGTCGACATTGACTTCCATCACCGATCGCCACGCCTTCGGCGACAGTGCGACAGCCTTGTCGCGATGGGCGATTCCGGCATTGTTGACCAAAACGCCAACCTTCCCCAGTTCCGCTTCCGTACGGTCAAATGCAGAGCCGATCATTTCCTCGTTGCGCACATCAAGGCCGACGGCAAGCGCTGTGCCGCCTTCCGAACGGATCTCGGCAGCTGAGACTTCCGCGCGCTCAAGCGCGATATCCGCCAGCACCACCTTGGCGCCGTTGCGGGCGAGGGTTCGCGCCATCGCCAGGCCGATACCGCATCCCCCGCCGGTGACCATAACCACTTCGCTGGAAACATCGAACAATTCACTTGCCAGCACAGCGCACTCCCATTGGCTCAAACCCGTTGCGCAACGGTATAGACAGATGGTTCGCCGGACGCCACCAAAGGCTGAGAGAAGAACTGGTAAAATAAGTGCACCACTCGTTGCCTTGCCCGCAATTTTGCTGATATGGGCTTTTCCGGCGCGGCATTGGTGATAATGATGCCCACAAGGGAACGGTGATTGTTCGCACTCCGAAAAATCGGAGGCGGATTGACCGGGAGGACACTATGGGAAGTCTTTTGATGTTGAGCCGGTTGATTGACCGGATCAATGGGTTTGTTGGCCGCAACGTGTCTTGGCTGGTGCTTGCGGCAGTGCTGATCAGCGCAGGCAATGCGACGATCCGCAAGGCGTTCGACATGTCGTCAAATGCCTGGCTCGAAGTGCAATGGTATCTCTTCGGCGCTGTGTTCATGCTCGCCGCGGGTTATACGCTGCGCAAGAACGAACATGTCAGGATTGACGTGATCGCAGGCAATCTCTCCAAGCGCACCCGCGACTGGATCGACTTGCTGGGCCATTTTTTCTTCCTGCTTCCGTTCTGCTTCATGATGACCTATCTGGCCTGGCCGTTTTTTTGGCGCTCTTTCCAGTCCGGAGAGATGTCCAGCAATGCGGGCGGCCTGATCATCTGGCCCGCCAAGCTGAGCATTCTCGTCGGCTTCATTCTTCTTACTGCGCAAGCCTTCTCTGAAATCATCAAGCGCATCGCCATCATCCGAGGCGATATTGAAGAAGAGCCCGGGCATGACCATGACATGCCTCCCCAGGTAGAGGCCGCGTCCGAAATGAAGGATGGCACCAATGCTTGATCTCATAGCTCACAATCTCGCGCCGATCATGTTCATCACCGTGATGGCCATGCTCCTCCTCGGCTATCCGGTCGCCTTCACGCTTGCGGCGGGCGGCATGTATTTCTTCGTTGTCGGCGTTGAATTGAGCCACATTTCGCCGGAGATCCGGCTTTTCTGGCCACTGGCGCAGGCCAACATGAACCGTGTCTTTGACATCATGCGAAACGACACGCTTCTCGCGATTCCGTTCTTCACCTTCATGGGGCTCCTGCTTGAGCGCTCCCGTATGGCCGAGGATCTGCTGGACACGGTCGGACAGCTGTTCGGCACCATGCGTGGCGGGCTTGCTTTTGCCGTTGTGGTGGTTGGCGCGCTGCTCGCCGCGACGACGGGCGTTGTGGCCGCCTCGGTGATCGCCATGGGTCTGATCTCGCTGCCGATCATGATGCGCTACAACTATCACCCGGGTCTTGCGGCAGGCACGATTGCGGCTTCGGGAACCCTCGCCCAAATCATTCCTCCCTCTCTGGTTCTGATCGTCATGGCCGACCAGTTGGGCCGTTCGGTCGGTGACATGTATGTCGGCGCCTTCTTCCCGGCATTGATTGTCGTCGGGATGTACTGTGCCTACATTCTTGCAATCACGATCCTGAAGCCGGAATGGGCTCCGGCCTTGCCACCTGAGGCCAGGCCGCTGGGCGACGGTGGTCCGTCGCTCTATCTCATTCTCGGCATTGCCGTGCTGCTGTTCGTGGGCTGCTACTATCTTGTCTTCGATGATTTGCGCTACGAAACACGCGTGGTGTGGTCGGCTTTGGTTGCCACGATTCTGCCCTATGCATTTGCGCTTCTGAACAGGTCGATGAGTCTCGGCTATCTGTCGAAGATGGCAGAGCAGGTGGTGATCGTTCTGATTCCGCCGCTTGCGCTGATCTTCCTGGTGCTCGGCACGATCTTCCTCGGGATCGCGACACCGACCGAAGGTGGCGCGATGGGTGCAACCGGCGCGCTGGCGATGGCGCTGATGAAGCGCCGGCTCGACCTTAAGACACTCCTGCAGGCGCTCGACTCGACCGCCAAGCTTGCGACCTTCGTCATGTTCATCCTCATTGGTGCGCGCGTCTTCGCGCTCACCTTTTATGGAATCTCGGGAGATATCTGGGTCGAGGAACTGATGCTCGCGCTCCCCGGCGGCGAGAATGGGTTCCTCATCACGGTTTCCATCATCGTTTTCATTCTGGGCTGTTTCCTCGATTTCTTCGAGATCGCGTTCATCATGGTGCCGCTACTTGCGCCCGTGGCAGAAAAACTCGGCATCGACCTGATCTGGTTCGGCGTGCTTCTGGGTTTCAACCTTCAGGCAAGCTTCCTGACGCCACCGTTCGGATTTGCCTTGTTCTATCTGCGCTCCGTCGCACCGATCAAAGCCTGGTACGACAAGACCACTGACCGCATGGTGGAACCGATTTCAACCAGGGCGATCTACACCGGAACGCTGCCTTTCATTGTCATTCAGGTGATAATGCTCGGCCTTCTCATTGCCTTCCCCGGCCTGGTCACCCACTACAAGACGCCTCCTGTGATCATGGATCAAAGTGACATCGATCAGGAGATCAACAACATCGGCGGTGGTGGCTTCGGTCTGCCGGGGTCAGGTCTCAGCCTGCCGGGAGCACCCAATCTCGGCGGACCTCCGGATCTCGGAACCTCGGACGAAGCGGCGACCGATGGCGCCATTCCCGCGCCGGGCGGTCTGCCAGCACCCGGTGGCGGGAGCGGGCTGCCGAACTTCGATTGAAGCCAGCTCACGGCTCGTAAAAACAAGCGAAACCCCGGCGGTTGTGATCGCCGGGTTTTCTTTTTTCTGTCTCATGCTGACCTACCGCGCGGTGTCTTGTCTTCGTTCCGATCGTCAGACTGCCGGTCAGAAAAGTCGCAACGTGTGGCGAAGACGCGCGACGACACACATACCCGCCGAGTGTCACCGCACGATACACGATACACGATACACGATACATGGACGAACAAGCCATTTGGTCCCGGCAACCCTGTAATTGCCGCATGCCCGTGCGGCTTTAACATCCCCACGAAACGAAAAACCCCCGATGTTCCTGCGAACACCGGGGGCCTTGAGTGCCTGAGTTGATGCGAGTTGGCTTAGAGCTTGCCGCCCCGCTGCTGGATCATCATGAACGTGTCCATGTTGTACTCGGCCAGCTGGAACCAGAGGTAACCGTCGCCGCGGTAGCCCATGTAGCTGTCATGGATCTTCTTGAAGGTCGGGTTCTCGGCGCCGATCTCGGCATAGACCTTGTTGGCTGCATTGAAGCAGGCTTCAAGGATCTCGAGGCTGTAGGGACGGAGCTTGGTGCCTTCCGAAACGAGCTTCTTGAGAGCCGGCGGGTTCAGGGTGTCGTAACGCGCCATCATCACGCTGTTGGCAAGCGCCGAAGCGTTCTTGATCACGCCCTTGTAGGCGCTCGGAAGCTCATTCCATTTGTCGAGATTGATGAGGTTCATCAGCGTCACGCCGCCTTCCCACCAACCGGGATAATAGAAATAAGGTGCAACCTTGTTGAAGCCGAGCTTCGAGTCATCATACGGACCCACGAATTCGGCCGCGTCAATGGTGCCCTTTTCCAGCGCCGCATAGATATCGCCGCCAGGAATGTTCTGCGGAACGACGCCCACTTCCTGGATGATCCGGCCGCCAAAACCGCCGATGCGGAACTTGAGGCCCTGCATGTCTGCAACGGTGTTGATTTCCTTGCGGAACCAGCCACCCATCTGGGCGCCGGTGTTGCCTGCCGGGAAAGCAATCATGTTGTTGCCGGCATAGAAGTCGTTGTTGAGCAGGTCCAGACCGCCGCCCTCGTAGAGCCAGCCATTGGTCATGCGCTGGTTCAGGCCGAAGGGAACGCCCGTGCCGAACGCCCAGGTCGGATCCTTGCCGAAGAAGTAGTAGGATGCGGTGTGCGCCATTTCGATGGTGGCGTCGCGAACGGCATCGGCGCCTTCAAGCGCGCCAACAATTTCACCCGCTCCATAGACCTGGATTTCAAAATTGCCGTCAGTGGCTTCGGCCACGGCCGCGGCGAACACTTCTGCTGCGCCGTAAATGGTGTCCAGCGCCTTCGGGAAACCCGAGGAGCAGCGCCAGGTAATTTTCGGCATTGTCTGTGCGATGGCCGGAGCGGCCAGAGTGGTCGCTGCAGCAGCGCCCGCACCCGCAACACCAGCCTTCTTGATAAAGGAACGACGGTCCATAAATACCTCCCAGTTGAACTTCAGTCCCGAGGCGCTGGATGTTCCCATATTGCGCCCTGGCGACATGTGAAGACATAACCATGTTGCGATATGGCTTTCAAGCAAAAGCCGGGGATATGAAGTGCAATGGTCAATTTTTTTTGCCAGTTGTTAACGCGCGCTGATTGACCTTGCGGCAGTGCCCGACAAACAGGCATTTTTTGCGGGTTGAATTGACAAAACCGGAGACAGTCGCGACAAACTGACGACCAGGTGAAGAGGCGCGAGCGCCCCGAATTCAAAGGATTTCAGCCATGCATCATGGTATTGTGGCTATACCTGCCGATATTCGTACTTTCGACGGATACACTTGGCACGCATCTCCGGACCAGTATATCCGGGCAGCCGTCGACGGATCGGGAGTGCTGCCGCTGGTGGTCCCGGCGCTGGAGAATGAAACCGACATCGACATGGTCCTCGATCGGGTCGACGGCGTTCTCATCAGCGGTTCGCGAACCAATGTCCATCCGTCACTGTATGGCGAGACCGAAACCGAAAGTCATGGGCCGTTTGATCCCGCGCGCGACAAACTGTCGATGGCGCTCATTCGCCGGACCATAGAACGCGGAATCCCGCTCTTGGCCATCTGCCGCGGCATTCAGGAACTCAACGTGGCTCTGGGCGGTTCGTTAGCCACTGAGATCCAGGAACTGCCGGGCCGGATGGACCATCGCAAGCCCCAGACCGAAAACTGGGACGAGGCATTTGCGATCCGGCATTCGATCAAGGTCAAGGAAGGCAGCTGTCTCGCAGCAATTCTCGGAGACGGAGAAGCGCAGGTGAACTCGCTTCACCGGCAGGCGATCTCGCGTCTTGCTCCACGGCTTGCGGTCGAAGCCGTCGCAGAAGACGGAACCATTGAAGCTGTCAGCGTCATCGACGCGCCGGGTTTTGCCATCGGCGTCCAATGGCATCCCGAATACTGGGTCGGCAGCGATGATGTGTCCGACCGGATTTTCGGGGCTTTCGGCCAGGCCGTGCGCGACCATCGGAGGCAACCCGCCGAAGCCGCCGAATAGGCCAGACCTGACAGCCTGACAGGCTTCCCGGTCAGTCTCTGCTGTTCAGTTCCGCGCATTCCGGAACAGGGGTTATGGCCGGGCGGCCATCGAACCATGCGGCAAGATTGTCGACCACCAGATCGGCCATGGCGTTTCGCGTAAAAACAGATGCCGATGCGACGTGCGGCAGCAGACACGCATTGGGAAGATCGATGAGCGCCTTCGGCACGTTGGGTTCGTCTGCGAACACATCGAGCCCGGCCGCAGCGATCCGCTTCTGCTCCAGCGCCGCGATCAGCGCGGGCTCGTCGATTGTCGAGCCGCGCCCCACGCTGATCAGTACGCCATCGGTTCCGAGCGCGTCCAGCACATCGGCGTCCACCGCCTTGTCGGTGGCTGCCCCACCCGGCACCACGACGATGAGGAGATCGACCGCGGTTGCAAGCGACAGCAAGGTTTCATGCCAGGGATAATCGACATCCTCCCGCTTGTTGCGGGTATGATAGTGGATGCCAACCCCGAACGCCTCGAGCCGCTTGGCGATCGCGAGCCCGATCCGCCCGAGGCCGAAGATGCCCGCCGTACGGCCTCTCAAAGTCAATGAAGTCAGGGGATAGGCACCCTCAGCGGCCCAGCGACCCGCTCTTAGGTAAGCTTCAGCTTTCGGAAGCTCCCGGAGCGTATTCAGCAGCAACCCAATCGTGGTATCAGCAACTTCGTCGGTAAGCACATCCGGGGTGTTTGTGACCATAACGCCCGCCGATGCCGCATGCGCCGCATCAACTGCATCATACCCGACGCCGAAATTGGCGATGATCTCCAGGTTGGGGAACGCATCAATGAAAGATGCGGATATTGCGGTCATCGCGGCCATGCCGCGAATGCCTGCCCGCGCGGTTTCATCCATCAATTCGGGATCAGCCTTGTCGATGAAAACCGGCTCGAATTCATGCTCCAGCCGTTCGCGGACCCGGGGGTTGACCTTGCCCGGAACCAGGACAGATCTTGAATTGCCGGCGTTCATTGCGCCACCCCCTGCCGTCCGGCGCCGGGGTTGAGAGGAGATGTGGATTGACGAATCCGCATTTCAGGCTTGATCAGATGAAGGCCATCGGCCTCGCTTGAGCCGTTGAGTTTGTCGAGCAGCGCCCGCGCCGCGAATCTGCCGACATCCGATTGCCCGTTCCAGACTGTGGTCAGAGCAGGAGTGGCGATCGCCGCCTCCTCAAGATCATCGTAACCTGTCACGGAGATATCCTTTCCTGGTGCAAGCCCCGCCCGTGCGATGCCGTTCATCAGCCCGATCGCGACCAGATCGTTCCAGCAAACGGCGGCTGTTGGCTTGAGCGGATTGGCGAGAAAATTCACTGCGGCCTCGAAGCCGCTGTGCTTGGTTCGGGGTCCTGGAATCCGAAGTGCGGGGTCGACGTCTAGCCCGGCCTTGCGCAAGGCGTCCGCATAACCCGCATACCGGTCACGTCCCGTCGAGGTGTGGTCGGTGCCGCCAATCATCGCAATACGGGTGTGCCCGATGCTGATCAGATGATTTGTTGCAAGCGCGGTGCCATAGGCATCGTCGCCGCGGAATGTGGGAACGTCGATCTCGGGGACCGATCGTGCAATCAGGATCGCGGGCATGCCATTGTCTTCGGCGAGCCGGATATCCGAAGCCGGCGTTCCGATGGCCGGCGACATGATCACTCCGTCGCCTCCCAGTTGCAGCAGGGTCTCGATGAAATTCCGCTGCTTCTCGACCGAGTCGTAGTGGTTTGACAGGATGAAGGTCTGCCGGCTCCGGTCCAGTTCGGTTTCGATGGCCCTAAGGATCTCGGCGTAGAACGGATTCATGATGTCATGAACGACGACACCGACAATGCCGGAACGGGAGGTTCGAAGCGAGGCCGCACGGCGGTTGTAGATGTAGCCCAGGCTGATCGCCTTGTCCTTGATCCGGTCCCGCGTGGCGTCGGCCACCAGCGGGCTGTCACGCAATGCCAGCGACACGGTCGCCGTCGACAACCCGAGTGCTTCCGCGATCGTGGAAAGTTTTACCTTTTGCGCCAAATACCGTTCCCCCGTGGCGGAGCGTTAAACTCCAATTCAAACTTTTAAACAAGGCTAAAAGCTTTAAAGGGAACTGGCAATCAATCTGTGGGCGGCAGCACCAAGTCTTCGGGGCCCAGGTCGCCGTCCTCGTCCATTGCATCAACCCGGCCTTGGTCCGTCTCGTTATCAACCGGGAGCGCCGTTGCGCTCAGCGTCGTCGCGATGTTCGCATCCATTTTTGAAAGCAGGTTCAGAAGATCGACTGTGTCTCGTTTCTTCAATCCGGCAAACGCGGCTTTCTCCGTGCGGCGTTGTGCCTTCCGCACTGCCTTGATCTTGTCGCGACCGGCGTCGGTCAAAAACACCAGCAGCATCCTGCCATCATCCGGTGACGTTTCGCGGCGCACGAATCCCTGCGCGGCGAGCCGGCCGATTGTCTTCGTGATCGTGGGCGCCTTCACGCCGAGCCTTGCGGCAATCGCACCCGGAGTCTGCCCGTCACCATCATCAAGGATCAGCATCACGCTGTCCTGGCCGGCATAGAGGCCGAGATCGAGAAGATGGCGTGAGAGCGCGGTCCGCGCGTTGCGCGCAACTTGGTTGATCAGGGCGAGCGCCTCAGCCTGGTTTTCCCGCTTCGTCATCCTGGATTTCTGCTTCTTCTTGGAGGACATGGACAACTCCCTGTTGCAGCCTCTACTCCGGGTTTCCCCAACAACACGTGACATGCCACATCCATATCACTAGAAAAGTGACAATACGGACTCAAACCCTTGTTCAAACTCTAAACAAGCTCTGCCGGGAAAGCCACCATATGACATCACAATCGGAAGTGATCGCGATCCTTCCCCTTGGCGCCCACGAGCAGCACGGGCCGCACCTTCCCTTCGAGACGGATTCGGTGATCGCTGGCGCGATCGCCCGACGGCTGGCAGCCGCGGCACCGTCGCATATCCATATTGAACTGTTGCCGGTCGAGACGGTGGGCTATTCCGTCGAACACATGGATGTCGATGGAACCCGGAGCCTGCGGTTTGACGAGGCCATAAACCGCTGGATCGGCATCGCTCAGGACTGCGCCGACCGGGGCATCCGCAGGCTCATGCTGCTCAATGCCCATGGCGGCAACTCGCCGCTCATGACCATCGTTGCCACAGAGGCGCGCATTCGTTTCAACATGCTGGTGGTCGCGACAAGCTGGACCCGTTTTGGGGTGCCCGACGGTGTGATTTCACCGGAAGACAAGGCTTTCGACATTCATGCCGGCGAAATCGAGACATCGGTGATGTTGGCACTCCGACCGGATCTTGTCCGTGCTGAAACGGTACGTGACTTTCATTCCCGACAGGTCGAGTTTCTTCAAAGCTTTAAGCATCTGCGCGCCTACGGGCCACATGCTTTCGGCTGGAAAATGTCCGACCTCAACCCTGATGGAGCCGCCGGCAATGCTTCACGGGCAACCGTTGAAAAGGGAGAAGCGTTGCTGTCTCACGCGGTCAGCGGACTCTGCGAATTGCTCCAGGATATGTCCCGTTTCGATCCCGGCGAGTTGCGCTGACCCGCGCCTGCAAACAGCCTCCCGCACTCCTGGACGGGCATTCATGGGCCTGTGGTTGATTTTCACCCACCACGCCTATTTGATCGGTTCAGTCTTCTTGGGGCTGATAGATGCAACGCGAGGAATACTTGGGCATGGACAGACCCCGCATACTTGTCATCGGCGCAGGCCTAGCGGGGCTGACCGCAGCACGATACCTTGCCGATGCCGGCCAAGACGTTGTGATCATCGAGAAATCCCGCGCGCCCGGTGGCCGGATTTCGACCCGCCGCAGCGATGGCGGTGAGTTCGACCATGGCGCGCAATACATGACGAGCCGCACACCGGAGCTGAATGCCGTGGTGAACCGTCTTGCCCAAAGCGGGATCCTCGCTCCGTGGCGCCCTGGCGGCAAGGACAGTTCCAGGCCCTGGTGGGTCGGGCAACCCGGAATGTCAGCATTGGGAAAGGCGCTCGCCGAAGGCCTCGACATCCGCCTGCGCAACCGCGTGGTCACCATCGCCACGACAGATGGCGGCTACAGGGTTGAGGTGGAGACCGCAGAGGAGGAAACCTACTCGATCTCGGCAAAAAGGATCGTCGTCGCAATACCCGCATCGCAGGCCCATGCGCTCCTGTCCCCGTTGGATCCCTCGTTCTCAAAGATTACCGACGTGGAAATGGCGCCGTGCTGGTGCGCAATGATTGCATTCAACGCCAAGCTGGACCCGATCCCGGATCTGATCCGCGGCGGGCCGTCCGACATCTTGTCATTTATCAGCCGGAACAGTTCAAAGCCGGGCCGAACAGGCGAGACATTTGTACTGCACGCATCTCCCGAATGGAGCCGCACGCATCTGGAGGATGAGAAGCCGTCGGTTACGGAAGAGATGTTGCGCGCGATGCAGGCCATGATAGGCGATGCCTTCAAGTTGCCCCAGCCTGTCCACGTTAGCGTTCACCGCTGGCGCTACGCCCAGACCCAGACACCCTTGGGTGTGCCTTTCATTGCAAATGCGGACTCGAGCCTGCTGGCTTGCGGCGACTGGTGCATCGGCGCGCGCATAGAGGCCGCCCATCAGTCCGGTTTGGCGGCAGCGCGGCACATTACGTCGGTGTGAAGACGCTCACGTGAGTAGCGCAATCGGCGTAAACAACCTATATGACCGTTTCGAGACCCAATCCCGACAAGGCCATATGACCATGAGCGAAACCGCTGCCCCCATCCCCGTAACCGTGCTGACCGGCTATCTCGGCGCGGGCAAGACCACCTTGCTCAACCGCATCCTGACCGAAGCCCATGGCAAGCGCTATGCGGTGATCGTCAACGAGTTCGGAGAAATCGGCATCGACAATGATCTAATCGTCGAGTCCGACGAGGAAATCTACGAGATGAACAATGGCTGCGTCTGCTGCACGGTTCGGGGCGACCTTATCCGCGTTGTGGAAGGGCTCATGCGGCGTCCGGGCCGGTTCGATGCCATCATTGTCGAGACCACCGGTCTTGCCGACCCCGCACCGGTGGCCCAAACCTTCTTCATGGACGAGGATGTGCGCGCCAAGACGAAGCTCGACGCAGTGGTCGCGCTCGTGGACGCGCGCCATCTTCCCGCACGCCTCAAGGACAGCCGCGAGGCCGAAGACCAGATCGCCTTCGCCGATGTTGTGCTGCTCAACAAGACCGACCTCGTGTCGCCAGAGGAGCTCGAAGCGGTCGAACGCACCGTGCGCGCCATCAATCCCTCCGCCCGCATTCACCGCACCGAACGGGCAGCCGTGGCGCTTGATGCGGTCCTGGACCGTGGCGCGTTCGATCTTACGCGCGCTCTCGACAATGATCCCCATTTCCTGGATCACGATGATCCCGATCATGTCTGCGGCCCCGATTGCGACCATGATCATCATCACCACGGTCACGATCATCACCACCACCATCATGATCACGAGCACGCCGCTCCGGCTGCCATCCATGACCTGACAGTCGAGTCGATCTCCCTGCGTGCCGGTCCGCTCAACCCCAAGCGGTTCTTCCCATGGATCGAAAAGATCACCCAGATCGACGGACCCAACATTCTCAGGCTCAAGGGCATTATCGCCTTCGAGGGCGACGAAGACCGCTACGTTGTCCAGGGGGTCCACATGATCGTCGAGGGTGACCACCAGCGTGCCTGGAAAGAGGGCGAAAAGCGTGAAAGCCGCATCGTCTTCATCGGCCGCGATCTCGATCGCGAGAAGCTCGAGCGCACCTTCCTCGCCTGCCAGGCCTGAGGCTCCCAATCATGCCGACAGTCGCCCCCGTCGATCTCGATGATCATTGCCTTGCGGTAACCTTTCTCGAAGAAGTGCCGGTCTTTGCTCTTGCCTCCGGTCTGGTGGTCCGGCTTGACCACGGCACGCACCGTCATGAAGTTCATGACGGATTGCTCGCTGCAACACGCTCCTGGGATGGCCAATCGCTGATCTCGGGAGGAGAAGACGGCAAGGTCGTGCAATTGCGGGCAGACGGAACCGAAGTTGAATTGCGCGGCCCGGGCCGGAAATGGGTATCCGCAGTCGCATCAGGTCCTCAGGGCGCGGTCGCGTTTTCCGAGGGCCGCACAGTAACCGTTCTTCTCGCGGACAAGACCGAGCGCACGTTCGAGGAAGCCCGGACCGTCGAAGGTCTCGCCTTCGCGCCGAAAGGCCTCAGGATTGCCATGGCGCGTTACAACGGCGTCTCCCTCGCCTTTGTGAACGGCAATGCGCCCGCCCTCGATTTCGAATGGAAAGGCGCCCACAATCAGGTGACATTTAGCCCTGATGGCCGGTTTCTGGTTACCGCCATGCAGGAAAACGCTCTGCACGGCTGGAAGCTTGACGGAAAGCCCGGTGGCGAACAGCGGCATATGCGCATGACCGGCTACCCGGCGAAGGTGAAATCCCTGTCCTGGTCGAACAAGGGCAAGTGGCTTGCATCTTCGGGAGCCCCTTCGGCCATTGTCTGGCCCTTTTCCGGCAAGGACGGCCCAATGGGCAAGGCTCCACTCGAACTCGGCCAGCGCGCCGACACTATGGTCACCTGCGTCGCCTGCCATCCCGTCGAGGAACTGGTGGCCATCGGCTTCGGCGACGGAATGGTGCTTGCTGTCCGCATAGCGGACAGCAAGGAGGCGCTGCTGCGGCGCCCAGGCAAGGGCGCCGTCACGTCACTGGCCTGGGACAAGCCGGGCCGCCTGCTTGCGTTCGGGACACAGGCAGGCGACTGCGGTGTGGTTGATATCGCCGGGTGAAGCGAGGCTTCGTCAGGACCATGAAAGCTCGAGCTGCGGCCGCCCGTTCGACGTCCGCTCACGGCTGGCACCGGTTTCCCCGATCACGCCGTTCACTCGCTTTCTGAAAGACGAGAAGCTGTCGAACGTGACCACATCCACCGCTTCATCGAGATCGAGCGACACCCGGTAGTTCCCCGGCGCCGAGGTAAGCGCCTGAACTCCCAGCACACGCGCGCTGAAAGGCTGGCCGAGATAGGCACCGGTCACTCGCGCCCCGGGCTTCAATCGCTCCGGACCCGCCCTGTTTCCGAGGGCTGCGTGCAACGTGTTCCAGTCCTTGAAACCGTGCTGTGCGGCAACAAGTTCGAGTGCTTTCGAATGGCTGATCGTGTCTCCGTTGGCGCCAAGCCGCGTGCGAAGACGGCGGGCCTGATCCTTCAGGGAATTCAAGTCGGGCAATAGCGTGGTATCACGCATGGCAGGTCTCCTGTCATGACATGCAGATATTGAAGCGGTGCCCGCATTCCACTGTTCGGCATGTCATCGAAAAAGGTGACTGCTTGAAAGCTGGAGACTTCACCATGGCATTTCTGCCTGCGGACGGCCGGGGCTCCAGACCCGAGAGAGTCCAAATAGGCATGCCACGACGGATTGTCAATTTGCTTCGCGGGACGCAATCGCACATCAGGTTCCCAGAGGCGAAATCAAACCCGTTCGAATCCTATTCGTCACGCGCTGGTCAATGCGTGACAGATGCACCCAGCGCGGTTTCCCGGAATTCGGTCGGGCTCACACCGACCCGCTCGCGAAAAGCCCTGTTGAACGGTGCAAGCGAGGCATAACCGAGGCTGAAGGCGTGCTGTATGATCTGTTCGCGTGCGAGCTCCGGATCCGAGAGCCGGCGCTTTGCCTCCGCAATGCGGTAGTCGTTCACGAAGGCTGCAAAATTGCGATAGCCGAGACCCCGATTGATGAGCTTTCTGAGCCTGTGCTCGGGAATCCGGAGCTTCCCCGCAAGACTGCCGATGGTCAGCCCCGGTTCGAGATAGAGCCCCCCGTCCATTGCCTTGATCACCCGCTCGAGTTCCAGCCGGTCGGCCCCTGATAACTCGCTCGAGGCCGGCCGCGAGCGCAGTCCGTTATCCGTCCGTTCGAACAGGCCCTCCTTCAGGCTGGTGAGCCAGTAGGAGAACCCGAGCGCGAGCAGGAAATAAACCGAGGAGTAGACAAGACAAAGAGTTGAGACCATTGGCGCATCAAGACTGATGAGACCCGTGGCGAAAACAAACAATGTGAACGGCGGCACCGTGAAGGCGAGCGCCAGGCTGAAGTTTCGCCGGTCATCGATCAGGTCACTCGAACGGTGCCGGAGGGCGGTATGAATGATGAGCCCCAACAGCGCCACGTTCAGCCCGACCAGCGCCACGGTGAACCACCAGCGCGCATCACCCGGTGCAAAGGACGCCCCCGCAATCAGCGGGATCGATGCCGTCAGCGGCAGAAAGCTGGTCAGCCGCCATCTGAACCGGTCATCGAACAAGGCCTGGATGAACCACCAGAGCGCTATGAAGTGAAACTGCTGAAATCCGATGGCCACGAAATCCGCTGGCGCGAGAACCTTAAGCATCGGCGGAGAATTCAGAATGATCTCCACAAGTCCGGTGATTCCGAACAGGATACCGGTTGCACATAAAGACCCGAATTCCGGTCGCTGCACGAAACGGATGATGATCAGCAGCAGGATGCCGAAGGTTCCGCCGCGCAATATGAGATCGATAAATCCGGCGGTGGTCAGTTCGATGGCCATGTCGAGATCCGCAAAGTCGCCGTGACCGCTACGAGGGCCCAGCCAGGTTCTTCTCAAATAGGGATCTCGCGCGTTTCAGTCCAATCGATTTCGGAAAATTCCCGCCAGAACTGAAATCGATGCTCCATTTTTCAAAGCTGAGCGGAACGTCGGAGGCGCAATCGCCATGTTCACCTCATCGCCGGAACCGCTCTGCCCCCGGAGCGGACAGATAAAGCCGGACATGCAATCTCAACAGCCTCCAAGGAGACGATCATGACCAGACTGACCCTCGCCGCCGCCCTCGCCGCAACCGCATTGCTGCCGCTTCACGCTTCCACCGCGCTTGCACAGGATGCAAATACCCAAATCGAGCTTTGCGACGAAGCCCCTGCCAAGGCCGCAAAGGCGGGCATCGACTGCACCGCAACCTCGGATATCGGAACGGCTCGCGGCGATGCGGGCAAGTCCTACCCTGATGGACCGGTCACTTTCAGCAGCGGCGTCGTATTCTGATCCAGCCCCCCGCAGCGCGCCGCGCCTCCCTCCGGCGCGGCGCTGAATGCGTGTCGCGCTCAACTGGATTCAATTGAGCGCGGCATGCATCACATCAAAATGTTGAAGCGAACTTTCCCAAGCCAATCGCGTGCACGGGGGAAGTCCGCTGCAGTCCATGAGGGCATTCCTCGCTAAACTGTGTGGCAATCCTCAGGCCACCTGCTCCAAGCGGAAGGTGCCGAGATCGTGCTCGATGGGCTCGCGCTCTCCCGCTGCCGCCAGCAGGCCGGATGCGTCGCCAAGATAGCCTTCGACCAGCTCAAGCCCGAGAAAGCGTTCCCGCTCCACCGGCCCGGGCATCAACAGGCCAGCGGCCTTTTCAGCCGCAAACCCGAACCTCTTGTAGTAGGGCGCATCGCCGACAAGCACGATCGCGCCGTGACCCTTTGCTGCGGCCAAGCTGATTGCGCGGCGCATCAACGCCGAGCCGATCCCCGAACCTGCCATTGACGGGTCCGCGGACAGCGGCCCGAGAAGAAGCAGAGACTTCGCACCGGCAGTGACGTCCCACAGCCGCACCGTGCCGATCAGGTTCCCGGCCATGTCACGTGCGACCAGCGCCAGTCCTTCGGAAGGAAGCCTGCCGCAACGAAGCTTCTCCGAGGATTTGCGCTTGCGCTCCAGCCCCATCGCGCGGTCGAGCAGTGCCTCGCGCGGGGCAAGATCCGCCGGCACCTCGGCATCAAGGATGAAATTCTGCGACGATGAGGCAAGATCGATGAAACTCATCGGAGGATCCCCCGCTGCTGCTTGGCATGAAATCTTGACGTGAGGGCGATCCCCGGCCGCCTGACGGCGTCCGGGGAACTCCCGTGCAATAATCGGGAAAGATCAGATGACGTAGGATCGCAACGGCTCGAAGCCGTTGAACGCGACCGCCGAATAGGTGGTGGTGTAAGCGCCCGCGCCTTCGATGAGGATCTCGTCGCCGATGGTCAGCGAAACCGGCATCGGATAGGGCGTCTTCTCGTAGAGCACGTCGGCGGAATCGCAGGTCGGACCGGCCAGCACGCACGGCTCCATCACATCATTGTCACGCGGGGTGACGATCGAGTACCGGATTGCCTCGTCCATGGTCTCGGCCAGACCGCCGAACTTGCCGATGTCGAGAAAGACCCAGCGGACCTCATCCTCGTCGGACTTGCGCGACACCAGAACGACCTCGGCCTTGATCGCGCCGGCGTTGCCGACCATGCCACGGCCCGGCTCGATGATGGTTTCGGGAATCTGGTTGCCGAAATGCTTGCGCAGCGAACCGTTGATCGCCTGGCCATAGGCCTGCGCGGTCGGGATGTCCTTGAGATAGCGGGTCGGGAAGCCGCCGCCCATGTTCACCATCTTCAGATGAATGCCCTGCTGCGCGAGCTTGTCGAACACCCGGCGCGCGTCCGAAAGTGCCGAATCCCAAGCGTCGAGCTTGGTCATCTGGGAACCGACATGGAACGAGACGCCGTGGGAGACGAGCCCGAGCTGGTGCGCGTAGACCAGCACATCGACAGCCATCTGCGGCACGCAGCCGAACTTGCGCGACAGCGGCCATTCAGCGCCTTCGCCATCGGTCAGCACGCGACAGAACACGCGCGCGCCGGGAGCCGCACGGGCGATTTTTTCGACCTCCTCGTGGCTGTCGACGGCGAAGAGCGAAACACCGAGTGCATGAGCACGCGCGATATCGCGCTCCTTCTTGATGGTGTTGCCGTAAGATAGGCGGGCCGAGGTGGCGCCCGCCTGCAATGCCATTTCGATTTCTGCAACCGAAGCACAATCGAAGTTGGAGCCGAGACCGGCAAGCAGACGGAGAATTTCCGGAGCGGGATTTGCTTTTACAGCATAATAGATCGAGCTGTCGGGCAGCGCCTTACGGAACGACACGAAATTGTCGCGCACGACATCGAGGTCCACCACAAGGCAGGGACCATCGGGACGGCGGGTGCGAAGAAAGTCGAGAATGCGTGCAGTCGTCATCGGGTGCTCCGTTCCCGGCCCGCTTCCGGGCCATATCTAGACAGAGCATCGTACGGCCACAGCCCGAATCCGGCCTTTGGAGGCACCGGATACCGGCATGGACGCTTGATGCGTCGTTGACCCGCGCCTTGGAGGACGAAGATCCGCTCTTGTCTGCCTTGGATTGGAGGGAGAACCCGACCGCACTTCCGGCAATGAAGGTGTGCCTCTTCAGTAACCCCGGCGGTTGGAATGCCGGCAGACACCAGAAAGGCCCGCACCGTCGTTGCTTCAAGATGTCCTCGCTCATCCGGATGGTCGGACAAACGACTGGAGGGGTTAGTTCCAGGTACCTTACCGAGACCTCACCATATCGAGGGTCGGCGGACACCCACAGGCACGTGCGACTTTGGGCAAGACGCATGTAGATTCTTCTACTGTCGCAATCAAGTGTTTTCTGCTGCAGCCCTTGAAAAAACAGGTTCCTGAACGAATATCGGAGTGTCGTTCGATTTCTTGAGACAGCCCCCAGCCGCGCTCCGCCGCGGCGCCCATCCGAGAGAGCCGCCAGATGGATACACTCACACGCATTCGCGCCTTCATCGACGTCGTGGAAGCCGAGGGGTTCTCTGCAGCCGCACGCAAGGTGGGCCGCTCCAAGGCGCTCCTATCAAAGTATGTCCGTGAACTCGAGGACGATCTCGGCGCGCTTCTTCTCAACCGCACGACACGGCAATTCTCGCTGACAGAAGCCGGACATACCTATTATCGAACCGCCTCCGACATCCTCAAGGAGATCGACAATCTCGCGGATCTCGTACGCGAGGGGTCGAAGGACCTCAAGGGCCGGATCCGGGTCTCGGCCCCGCGGACTTTCGCCGACGCGGCCGTTGGAGCATCGCTGATCGATTTTGCGGTCGCACATCCGGATGTGACACTTGAGATCATCTCGGATGATCGCTTTGTCGACCTTGTCGAGGAAGGCTATGACGTTGCGATTCGAATCACACGGCTTGAAGATTCAGGTCTGATTGCACGCAAGCTCTCTCCCTTCACCCTGGTTGCCTGCGCCTCTCCGCAATTTCTCGAGCGCCACGGGCCCATCAAGCACCCTTCACAGCTGGCTGACGTACCTTGCGTCGTCGATACCAACGGACGCTTTCTCAACAACTGGCGTTTCGACGATAAGGATGGATCATCCTACACGGTCTCTGTCTCCGGACGGCTGGAGGTCAACAGCCCGCTGACCGCGATGCGGGCGGCGGAAGCCGGGCTCGGCGTCGCGTTCCTGCCGGATTTCGTCTACAGACAACGCGCGGACACCGGCACCCTGGTTCCCATTCTCGAGAATTACATGCCGACCGATCGTGGCATATACGCGATCTATCCGCACAGACGCTATCTTCCGGCCAAGGTACGCGCCTTTGTCGATTACCTCACCCAATGGTTCAAGACCCGCCAGTGAGGTAATTTCCTCTGAAACTTGCCGGTGCCAAAATAATGTCCATATTGGGTGCAACTCCGTGTCAAACGAATCCACCTGACAGGTCGGACAGGATCATGAAAGCCTCTACAAGAAGCCTGCCGGCGCTCGCAGTTCTCGCAGCACTGACGATACCTGCGACGGCATTCGCCCATCCGCATATTTTCGCCGAAGCGCGGCTGGAACTGGAAACATCCGCAGATGGTCAGATCACTGAGTTACGTCATGTCTGGCGTTTCGACGAGGTGTTCTCCTCGAGCGTGATGCTTGATTTCGATCGCAATGGCGACTTCGTTCTCGACAACTCGGAACTTGCGAGCATCAGCGAGGTCGTCACGGATTCGCTTTCGGATTTCGATTACTATACGTCGCTGACGATTGATGGCGCGGATGGCTCCATCTCCCTGCCGGATCCGATCAAGGTCTCGTTCCAGGACGGGCAATTGCTGATGTTCTTCGCGGTCTTGCCGAAGGAGCCGCTGCCGCTCGACGGCACCATCGCCGTCGGCGTCTTCGATCCCACCATGTATGCCGCAATCGAATTTGTGACCGATGACGACATGGTGGTCACCGGCGCTTCCGCGGACAGATGCTCAAGCCGCGTAATCCGCCCCGACCCGGACGAGGTCATCGCCCAGAATCAGGGCAGCCTGACCGAAGCCTTTTTCAGCGACCCAACGGGCAACGACATTTCCAAGCTTTTCGCCACCCGGCTCGAACTGGATTGCAAATGAAACCTTTGAGAATGCCCGCCAGACGCGCGGTTCTGCTTGGCCCGGCAGTGCTTGCAGGGCTCATTCTTGCCGCAACCGCTGCCCATGCGCAGTCATCGCTGGGTATCGGCGCCGCCGAGCCGTCCATTGCGCCCTCGGGTTTTGGCGGCGGCCTGATCCAGTGGGTCAATCAACAGCAGCAAGATTTCTTTCGCGCGCTGACAGGGTCCCTGAAGGCCATGAAGACCGATTCCTGGCAGATATGGTGGCTGGTCACCATCTCGTTTCTCTACGGCGTGTTTCACGCCGCAGGGCCCGGCCATGGCAAGGCGGTGATCTCCTCCTACATGATCGCAAATGAAGTCGCGCTCCGGCGCGGCGTGATATTGTCGTTCATGTCCTCGTTCCTGCAGGCGATAACCGCAGTCATCGTCATTGCAGCGGCCTATTTTGTTCTGCGTGGCCTTTCGGTCACCATGACCGAGACCACCCGGTTTCTCGAGATTGCGAGCTATGCACTCATCGCCGCTTTCGGCTTCTGGCTCTTAACCCGCAAACTGTTGTCGTTGCGGATTGAAAGACCCGTCATGCTTGCCGCGGCGGGTCACCGGCATAATGCCCATCACCACCATGATCATCATCACCACAACGATGGCCATGCGCATGACCATGGGCACCAACACCACGTCCACGATCATGCACATTCCCACGAGTGTGGTGTTTGTTCGACTTGCGGCCATTCCCACATGCCGGATCCGAAACATCTTTCAGGTGATGATTTCAGCCTGCGTGAAGCCTGGAGCGCCGTCATAGCCGTGGGGCTGCGCCCGTGCTCGGGCGCCTTGATCGTTCTGACGTTTTCAATGCTGAACGGGCTGTGGCTGGCGGGCGTTGCTTCGGCATTCGCAATGGCGGTCGGAACCGCCATCACCGTTTCTGCGCTCGCCACACTCGCTGTCAGTGCCAAAGGCGCTGCGGTCCGCTTTGCCGGGGCATCGATGGGAAACCGCGTCGGCACAACGATCGAGATCCTCGGCGCTGTCCTGGTTCTGGCGCTTGGACTTGTGCTTCTCGCAGCGGCCCTGCAGTCCTGATCCGCACCGCTATTCGTTCGCGTCTGAATCCCTGCTTTGCCGTTTGCTTCTGAGCCAGAACACGGCGAAGAAGGCGAGCACGAAGGCGATGGCCAGAGCATAGGACAGCCACGGCGAGATTTCCGACAATGCCATCATCATGGCCGGCATGAAGTAAAACACCAGTCCGGTGCCACCGAGGATGATAGCTGCCGCAATCGCGGCTGACCGGCCGGATGAGGACGGCTCGCTCACAACGACCATCCGCCGTCGATGGCGATGGCCTGTCCAGTGGTAAAGCCACTTTCCTCCGACGCAAGATAGACCGCCAGCGCCGCAATTTCCTCTGGCGTGCCGATCCGCCCCATCGGCTGGCGCGACACGAACTGCGCCTTCGCGGCTTCCGCCCCGCCATCCATCGTCGCTCCAAGCGCCGAGACCCGCTCCTCCCAGGATGGAGAGTGCACCGTGCCCGGGCAGATTGCATTGGCGCGAATCCGCTTGGACACGAAATCGAGTGCCACCGACTTCGTCAGCCCGATCGTCGCCGCCTTGGTCGTCCCGTAGGCATAGCGGGCCGGGGCGGATTTCAGAGACGATGCCACGGAGGACAGGTTGACGATCGATCCCGAGCTGCCTTGCCGGTCTGCCCGCGCAACCATGCCCGGCAGGAACGCCTGAACCGTCCGGTGCATGGATTTGACGTTCAGATCCCAGGAAAAATCCATATCCTTCTCGGAAGCATCGAGTACCGTGCCATGGTGCACATAGCCGGCCACATTGACGAGAATGTCGATCTCCCCGATCCGCTCGGCATAGGCGTTGACGGCGTCGGTCGACAGCACATCCAGACTGGCGAGATCATGAACGCTCAACCCCTCAAGCTTTGCCTTGTCGAGATCCGTTGCGTAGACCTTGGCGCCCTCTGCGACGAAAGCTTCGGCGATGGCGCGTCCAATCCCCTGCCCCGCAGCGGTAATTACCGCGATTTTCCCTTCAAGCCGTCCAGTCATCGTTTTCTCCCTTACTGTCGCCCGGCGCGCTGTCGATGTTCATCGACATGTGTAGCACGGTCCGGCTGTCCTCGATCTCTTCGTGATCAATCACAAAACCCAGCTTTCTGTACCAGTCTGCCGCCGGATTGCGACTGTTGGTTATCAGCCCGATCCTGCTTTTGCCCAGTGCTGAGGCCCGTTCCAGCGTCGCCTGCATCAGCATCGAACCGACGCCCGAACCTGCAACTGCAGGATCGCTGGCAATGGATTCCAGGAACAGATCATTCTCGCGCAGTCGCAGGATCAGTACGCCCGCGATCCGGCCATCCCGCTCGTCAAGCCAGACCTCGCATTCCCGCATGATGACCTTATAGTCCCATGTTAGCGGGATGGCCTGCGCTCCGATCACCTCTTGAGTGCGCGCATAGGCAGCATGCTGAAACGCCTCGATCCGGGCCTGGTCCTTGTCGCTCGCTCTTTTCAGGCCCTTCATGCAGGCTCACCGCGAAGCGCTTCAAGGCGCATGACCTGGTTCCCATCCGGACCGAAATTGGACGGATCGAGCCAGGTCTTGAATGCCCGCTTCAGTTCAGGCCATTCCCCGTCGATCATGGAAAACCAGGCGGTATCGCGATTGGCGCCCTTGGAAACGATGTGCTGGCGGAAAACACCTTCGAAGTGGAAGCCGAGCCGATTTGCGGCGATCTTCGAGGCCTCATTGAGATTGTGGCATTTCCACTCGTAGCGCCGGTAGTCTAGATCCTCGAAAACATGCCGCGCCAAAAGATAATGGGCCTCGGTCGCAATCGGCGTTCGCGCCATTGCCGCGCCATGTGCGACCGACCCGACCTCGACCACGCCATTGGCGGGATCCGGCCGCATCAGAGATGCCATGCCGACGATATCGCCCGTCCGGCGGCTGCGGAAAATGCAGGGAACCCAGCCAAGCTTCTGCACAGAACCTTCGAGCCAGTCGCTCAACTCAGAAGGTTGCCGGTAGGGGCCGTTGGGAAAGAACCGGATCAGGTCGCTGACGCCTTGGCCTCCGAGCGCATCCCACAGCGTGGTCTCGTGGATCTGGCGGCGAAACGGCTCGATCATCACATACCGTCCGGTCACGGCAAAGTCCGCCGGAGCCTGACGGGGTGTCCATTGAGTCAAATCGCGCATGAAAAGGCCTGAATTGAATTTCGCGCCGGGATAGGACATGACTTCAACTCACAAGACAACCACCCGCACAGGAAAATTAACGCATGATACATCCCGTCGCAGCCTTCGACCGGATCGGAGAGGAAAATGCCTTCGCCGTTCTCGCCCGCGCAACCCAGCTTTCGGCTGAAGGCAGGGATATCATCAACCTCGGTATCGGCCAGCCGGACTTCAAGACGCCGGAGCATATCGTCGAGGCGGCAATCAAGGCGTTGAGGGATGGCCATCACGGCTATACGCCTGCCGCGGGCATTCTCGAGACCCGGGAAGCGGTTTGCCGGCGCACACATGTTATGACCGGTGTCGAGGTTTCGCCCGACAACGTCATGATCATGCCGGGCGGCAAGCCGACCATGTATGCGGCAATCCGGATGCTGGGCGAACCGGGCGCGGACATTCTGTATCCCGATCCGGGCTTTCCGATCTACCGGTCGATGATCGAACATGTGGGGGCAAACCCTGTTCCCGTTCCGGTGCGCGAAGAGAACGGCTTCGCTTTTTCGGCTGAGGAAACACTTTCGCTGATCACGCCGCAGACGCGGTTGCTCATCCTCAACTCGCCCGCCAACCCGACCGGCGGCGTGACGCCCAAATCCGAGATCGACAGGCTGGTCGCGGGTCTCGCCGACCATCCCCAAGTCGTGATCATGTCGGATGAAATCTACGACGTGATGACCTATGACGGTGAGCGCCACACCTCGCTCCTCACCTACCCTGAAATCCGCGACCGGCTGATCGTCCTCAATGGATGGTCGAAGACCTGGGCGATGACCGGATGGCGCATGGGCTGGTCGATCTGGCCCAAGGACCTGATCGGATATGTGCGCAAGCTTGCGGTCAATTGCTGGTCCTGTGTCAATGCACCGTCGCAATTCGCAGGCATTGCGGCCATCGACGGACCGCAGGATTCCGTCAACGACATGCTGGCTGCTTTCGATCGCCGTCGAATACTCGTCACCGACCGGCTCAACACTTTGCCGGGCATCTCCTGCGTGCTGCCGAAGGGCGCTTTCTATGCTTTCCCGAACATTTCCGGAACCGGCTGGAAAGCGAAGCCGCTCGCCAGCGCGCTTCTCGAAAAGGCCGGCGTGGCGCTGATCGGCGGACCGGATTTCGGCATTCTTGGTGAGGGATATATCCGCGTTTCCTGCGCAAATTCCGAAGCCAACATCGATGCGGCGATCACAAGGCTGGGTGAATTCCTGCAAGCGGAAAAGGGCTGAAGAAGGCGACCCGAATCCACAAAAGACAGGGGCGTCACAAAAGATAAGGGCGGCTCTCGCCGCCCTTCTCGTCATGCCGTTCTTGGGAGGAGTGAAGAGGCATGTCTGATGATCAAGATGCCGGTTCTGGGTTAACCAAACCTTAATTTCATGTAATCGACTCTCACCGGTATGTTTAACTATCCTGCGCTCAAATAAAGGGCCTTCCGGCCAGCGCCTGTATGAAAACACCGATGACAAAAACCACGTAAAGAACGGCGAACACCGCGACCGGACGGCGATTGTACGCACCGAATACGGAAGCCGACACAAGAGCAAACGCGGGAATCGCATGCATGGCGTGCGTGGCAAAGAAATGCGCCACCCTCAAGTCACCGCCGTCACGCGCCCAGCCCATCAGCGTGAGGCCGCCCGCATCACTGGCCGCGCCGCCGACCCAGTGGCTGCCGACCGACGACATGAATCCCGCCGAAATCAGTGTCAATGGCAGTGTGAGCGCAAGCCCCAGAACGATACCGGCTTTAAGCGCTGGCGACAGGCCGGTTTCCTGATTGCCCCGAATTGCAAAGGCCTGCACCGCGGTCGCAGATGTCAGGATCGTCGCCATCAGGCCCATCACCGGATACAGAAGCACAAAGAATGTCTCCTGAGTGTTGAAATGCGAGGCAACACCCAGATAGGCGGCCGCCCCGATCCATAGCATTTCACTGACGATGGCCAAAGCGACGACGATCTCGAAGATCCGGTTTGACCGGGAACCCCGCACGGATACGGGGACGAAACGCGCAAAGAAAGCAAGGGTCAGAAGGTAGACGCCAAGGGCAAATTCGAACTTGAGCGGCTTCTGCCAGACGCTGACGCCATGGAACAGGCGATCGTCCAGGGATGCCGCAGCGAAGGTTGGCGCCATGGCAAGAAACATCAACAATCCGAGGCGGGCATAGAGCGGGGAATCCGTGGCCAGCCTCGAAAGGCCGAACGAACGCCGGAACGACGGCGACGAAAGGTTCGGAACAACAGGCGTGTAGTCGATCGAAGCCATCTGACGGCATCCTTTCAGATTGTGGAGGAAGCGGAACGGGGAAATGACCGGACGAGGCGAAGCGCCTGAAAGACAAGAAAGCCCACGGGTCCGAAGAGGAATGTCAGGATCAGGCAGGGGACGACGAACAAGAACCTGATCTTCTCCGCCCGTGCGGTGCGAACCTCCCAGGCTCCGACAAACAGATCAAACGCGAGATAGTGGATCCATCCGGCAAGCAGCAATTCGCGCGACTGAAACAACAACGCCACATTGTCGAGCGAGTCGAAGCCGCCCTCGGCGGACGACCAGTTCGCCAGCACCAGTCCGGCATAGGCAACCGAAAGGGCAAGCGGCACGGCAACTGCGGCAATCCCATCCGAAAGCCGCGGTGCGAAAGGACTTGCAAGAAGGGCGAGCCAGCCGGTCATCGCCATGGCTCCCGCGATGGAGAATGAGGTTTCGAGCATCTGCAAAACTCCGTCTTGACACTGTAAAGATTACACTGATGAAGTATCTTGCCATTGTCAAGTTTGCTTTGACATTTTTTTCGGCCGGCAGTACTCCTCGGCCATGAATGACGCGACCAAACCGGATTCGACCGCACAGCAAGCGCCTCGGACGCCCTATCATCACGGCGACCTGCGCGCGTCACTTCTCGATGCAAGCGAGGCGGAACTGAGCGAGAAGGGCATAGAGAAGTTTTCCCTCCGCGGCGTCGCCAAGCGGGCCGGTGTGTCCCATGCGGCGCCGGCACACCACTTCGGTGATTCCAACGGGCTTCTCAGCGCACTCGCCGCGCGCGGCTTCAACATGTTTCTGGAGCGACAACAGGATTTCAAGAGCCAGGCCAGCGCCAGTCCGGACGAACAGATCAAGGCCGCCACCCTGGGCTACGTCAACTTTGCGCTTGAGAACCCTGCCCTGTTCCGGCTGATGTTTTCATCCGATCGGCCGGATTTTGGTTCGGAAGAACTCGAGGATGCCGCGACCGCAGGCTTCATGTCGCTGGTTGCCGATATCGAACGCCTGACCGGCGCCAATCCGCTGGAGGACGCGGAATCCATGCTGAAGGTTTCAGCCACCTGGGCCTTGGCCCACGGAATGGCGGATCTCTTGTGTTCCGGACGATTGAAAAACATCGGCCAGCTGGAGCCGGATGCCCGCAATGCCCAGATTGCGGCCATCATGGCGCGATTGCTTGATTTGGGGGATGGCTGAGCTCCTGCCTGCAGCCAGTCACGCAGGGACCGAACAGGCGCCTACACCAGCCGGGCGGTCAGCAGCTTTATTCCCGCAAAACCGAAAGCCAGCGCGAAAGCGGACTCGAACCAGCGCGTCAGCCGCACATAGACTGCGGCAATCCGAGGCCGGGAGAACAAGAGCGCGTAGGCGGAGAAAACCACCATGCTCTGCACCCCGACGACCAGCACCACCGAGGCAATTTCAAACGGCGTTGCGCTCGCCGGAACACCGACGGAATAGAGCGAACCGAAAAAGAGGATCGCCTTCGGATTGGTCAGATGCATCGCCAATCCCTTGCCATATGCCCGCCCCGGGCTGGCCGAGGAGACCGAGCGGAAGGTTGTCTCAGTCCGTCCCGTTGCTTTGCGTGCGCTCAGATATCCGAGATAAAGAAGATAGCCCGCGCCGAGATAGCGCAACACCTCGAAGACCCACGCATTGGCCTGCATAAGGGCGCTCAGCCCGAGGGCTGCAGCGATCGACCAGGTCCAGGATCCGGTGCTGATCCCCGCCACAAGCGCCAACGCCTGCGCACGGCCCTGCGCCATAGCCGTGCCGGCGATTGCGAGTGTCGAGGGCCCCGGACTGGCGACCGCCAGCAAGGCGGCACCGAGAATGAGCAGGTAGTTGATCTGATCGGTCATAGCCCACCGACAATGTCACCGGTTCAGCGGTCGCACAACGCCAGGGACCATGACTTTTGCTGACATCAGTCATCACTGAAAGGAATGTGAGCGCCCCTCCCTGAACGAAAACGGGCCGGGATACGTCTCGCGTCCCGGCCCGGAATCAGAGCGGTTTTGACCAGCTAGCGCGTGACGATCTCCGGCCCCATCAGGCTGTAGGGCAGCCAGGTGGACAGCATCGGCACGTAGGTGACCAGGATGAGGAAGGCAAACAGCACAGCCACGAACGGAAGCGCTGCGCGCACAACCTGCACGAGGCTCATGCCGGTGATGCCGGAGGTGACGAACAAGTTGAGCCCGATCGGCGGTGTGATCATGCCGATCTCCATGTTGACCACCATGATGATGCCCAGATGCACCGGATCCACGCCAAGTTCCATGGCAATCGGAAACACCACAGGCGCCACGATCAACAGCAGGCCCGATGGCTCCATGAACTGCCCGCCGATCAGGAGCAGGATGTTGACCGCGATCAGGAAGGTGAACCAGGTGAAGCCGTAGCCGAGCATCAGGTCGGTGATCGCGTCCGGAATGCGCTCAGAGGTCAGCACATGCGCAAACAGCAGCGCGTTGACGATGATGAACATCAGCATGATCGTCGTCTTGGAGGCATCGACCATCACCTTGCGGGTGTCCTCGTTGAAGAACGCACGGCCGAAATTCCGCCCCATCAGCTTGAGGTTCCGCCCCCAGATCGGCAGGCCGGCCATGAGTGCCGACGGAACACCTGCGATCCCCTTCTCGCCGCGCCAGGTAGTGTAGGCAATCAACAGCACCAGCGCGATGACGAGGCCGAGATTCGAACGGTCCGCGAAGGTGATCGTCTCGGACTCGTTGGTCGCGAAGAACGACAGAATCATCCAGACGAAATAGAATGCCAGCGCATAGACGATACCGGAAAAGCCGGCGCGGGCTGCCCGCGAGTCCCCGTCGTTGATCCAGCTCACTCCGGCCATCGGCCCCATGTCGCGATAGATGAACACGGCGATGAAGAACGAATAGACCGCTGCGACGGCCGCAGCCTCGGTCGGGGTGAACACCCCGCCATAGATGCCGCCGATGATGATGATGATCAGGAACAGCCCCCACCCGGCTTCCTTGCCGCCATTGAGGATTTCTGAGACCCCGCGCCAGGGTTCTGCCGGCAGGTCCTTGATCCGCGCCACGATGTAGATCGCCGTCATCAACATCAGACCGGCGACGATTCCGGGGATCACGCCCGCCAGAAACATGCGCCCGACGGACACGTCGGTGGCCGCCGAATAGACGACCATCACGATCGACGGCGGGATGAGAATGCCCAGCGTACCGGCATTGGCAATGATGCCGGCTGCAAAATCCTTCGAGTAGCCGACTTGCCGCATCCCGGCGATGGCGATGGTGCCGATGGCGACTACGGTCGCCGGCGAGGACCCGGACAAGGCCGCAAACAGCATGCAGGCGAGCACGCTCGCCATGGCAAGCCCGCCCCGGAAATGACCCACGGTGGCGATCGCAAACCGGATGATCCGCTTGGCCACGCCGCCGGTTGACATGAAGGCGGAAGCCAGCACGAAAAACGGGATGGCGAGAAGCGTGTAGTTCTGTGATGCCGTGAACAGCTGGATCGCCACCGACGACATCGAGTCGTTGGAGAAGAATGCGATCAGCAGGATCGACGAAAGACCCAGCGACACCGCCACGGGTACGCCGACAAAAAGGAGCCCGAGAACGAGCACAAACAGGATAGCGGTTTCCATGACGGATCAGTCCTTCAAAATGCCGCGGTTTTCGGCAACCAGATCTTCGGCCTCATGCCCGGCGATGACCATTTCACGCTCGCCGCGCCAGATCGCCACCATGGCCTGCAGCGCACGGAAGCCGAAAAGGCCCAATCCAATCGGCAGGATGAGATAGGCGATCCAGCGCTGCACCCGCTCTTTCAGGCCAAACGTGTCCTGCATCCATTCCGGATAGCGCAGGTCATCAAGCCCGATACCCACCTGGTACATCTTCGACCAGTAGACCATCGCGCCGCCGCTTGTATCCGCGCCGAACACTCCGAGCCATGCAGACTCGATCAGGATAGCCGCATAGAGAAAGGCGCAGAATGCGCCGAAGATCGCGAAGAACCGGAACACCTTCGCGGGAAACAGCCGAAGAAGCGCATCCACACCAAGGTGCATTCCCTGCTTGAGGCCGTAGCTCATGCCGAAAAGAATCAGCCATGCAAACAGGATGCGGGTGAATTCGAGCGCACCCGACCATCCGCTGTTGAAACCGTAACGCGCCACCACTTGGGAAAAGGAGACCAGGGTGATCAACGCCAGAATGACGGCCAACGCCGATTCCTCGAAACGGGTGACGGAGTCCGGATTGCGCCGTTCGGCGATCCAGAACAACGCGATCACCGCTCCCATGATGAGATAGGGAAGTATTGCAGTCATGTGATCCCCCAGAATGCGGCTACCGTCGGCATCAAGCCCTTGCTGATAGACCCGCTTCAAGACCCGAAGTGAAAACCTGCCAGGTCCGTCACCCCATTGCACCGTCGCCGGCGCTCCGCGGTATCACCGGCACTGAGTGTTCGGACCCCGAGACGAACACGCCCCGGGGTCCGGTGATTTCTGCAGGTCAGTTCGTCGCGTTCGAACCTTCCGCTGCGGCGATCAGGTCAGCTCCGATATCGTCCTCGAACTTGGACCAGACCGGTTTCATCACGTCGACCCAGGCCTTGCGCTGCTCGGCCGTGAGTTCTCGGATTTCGCCGCCTGCATCCAGAATGTTCTGGCGGTTTGCCGCTTCCTGTGCAGCCACCGAAGCATTGGCTTCTGCAGTGACCTCGTCAACGATGGTTATGAACTGCGTGCGCACGTCATCATCCAGGCTGTTGAGCCATTCGGTCGAGGTGACGAGCAGGTAAGCGAGGAGCTGGTGGTTGGTTTCGGTAATGCCGTCCTGCACCTCGAAGAACTTCTGAGTGTAGATGTTCGACCAGGTGTTTTCCTGACCGTCGACAACGCCGGTCTGCAGGGCGCCATAGACTTCCTTGAAGGCAAGCTTCTGGGCCGAAGCGCCGATGGCCTCGATCATCGCCACGGCGACATCGGAGGTCTGAACGCGGAACTTGAGGCCGTCTGCGTCACTGGGCAGAATCAGGGGCTTGTTGGCCGAGAACTGCTTCAGGCCAGACGACCAGTAGCCGAGACCGGTGTAGCCGACATCTTCCATCACGGTCAGCAACTGCTTACCATCTTCCGAAGTGGTGAAGGTATCGACCGCCTTCAGGCTGGCGAACAGGAACGGAAGATCGAACAGCCGGTACTTCAGCGTGTAGGCTTCGAACTTCGACAGCGACGGTGCTGCAAGCTGCACATCGCCGAGAAGCAGGGCTTCAAGCACCTTGTCGTCATCGAAAAGGGTGGAGTTGGCGAAGACTTCCATGCAGGCCTTGCCGTTCATTTCCTCGTTGACGCGGTCGGCGAGCAGTGTCGCGGCGTCACCTTTCGGATGGCCGCTTGCGGCCACGACGTGGCTGAACTTGATGACCATTTCGCCATCATCGCAATTGGCCGACGCAGCGTTTGCGCTGAAGACGAGGGCGGCGGCGGATACGGCGCCGAGAAGATACTTTTTCATAGGGTGTCCTCCACTGGGCATAGGGCCCGAAACAGAATGATGAAGCGGAGACGAGAGAAAATCTGGATCGGGATGCTCGTTGCAAGCCCCCTCCCGGCGATGACCTCCCGTCCACCGCATTCAAGCTAAGAGTTAGGCAACATGCGTGCCAACCTGAATTTATCGAGGGTTTCAGACACAAATGCAGGCCTCGGCGGCCAATGCCGTCATCGAACGCCATCCGGATTCGGTCAGCATGGGCGGAGGAGTACCCATCCACGGGCCGGCAATGTGTCGCCTACGACCCATTGGATGGTTCGTCGGTCGAAATGCCCAGACGCCGCATCTTCTCATAGAGCCCCTTGCGCGAGATCCCGAGATTCTCATAGGTCGATTTCAGAACACCGTCGTTTCTTGCGATCTCGGCGGCAATCACCGCACGCTCAAAGGTATCCATCCTTTCGGAAAGGCTTCCCGATCCCGGGTCGACCACCACCTCGGAAACGCCGCCGAAGCCGGACCACATGCCAAGAACGAAGCGGTCGGCAACATTGCGCAGTTCACGCACATTGCCCGGCCACTCGTGTGATAGCAGCCCCGCTTCGATCTGCGGCGTGATCTCCGGAATTTCACGCCGGTAACGTGCACGCGCTTCACGCGCGAGGTGGAAGAACAGCAGCGGAATGTCATCCTTCCGCTCGCGCAAGGCGGGGATCGCAAGCGTTATGACATTCAGACGGTAGTAAAGATCGGAGCGGAAGGACTGCGTATTGGCGAGATCCGTCTTGGTTGCCGCAACAAAGCGAACGTCAAGCGATACCTCCCGGTTCGACCCCAACCTTTCGATCGTCCGGGTTTCGATGGCGCGCAGCAGCTTTGCCTGCAGGTCAAGCGGCATGGATTCGATCTCATCGAGAAAGATCGTTCCCCCGTCGGCATGTTCCAGCTTGCCGATCCTGAGCTTCTGGGCACCGGTGAAAGCGCCGGCTTCATGGCCGAACAGTTCGGACTCAAAAATATCGGCAGGCAGTGATGCGCAATTGATGGCCACGAAGTTGGCTTTGCGTCGCGGACCGAAATCATGCAGGGCCCGCGCCACGACCTCCTTGCCGGTTCCGGTTTCTCCGGTGATCAGCACATCCGCATTTGTGTCGGCCACTGCAGAGAGCTGGGCGCGCAATTTCTGGATTGCGGGATTGCGTCCGACCATTCGCGCCGAGAGATCGTCACCGCCTTCAAGTGCATTGCGCAGCGACCTGTTCTCGAGCACCAGGCGGCGCTTTTCCAAAGCCCGCTCGACCACGGAAAACAGGCGGCTTGCGGGGAACGGCTTCTCGATGAAATCATAAGCGCCCGCGCGCATTGCCTCGACCGCAAGCTGGACGTCTCCGTGACCTGTAATCAGCACCACCGGCATTGTCGGATCGATCGCCAGAACCTGGCGCATCATGGCCATGCCGTCCATGCCCGGCATCCGGATATCGGAAACCAACACCCCGTACAGGCTTCGCAGCGGCAGATCCGCCACCGAAGCGGCGGAGGCATGGCAAACCACATCCAGCCCTTCAAGTTCGAATGACTGCTTGAGCGCGTGACGCAGATCCGCATCATCGTCGATCAAATGGATGACGCGATCCTGCTCTCTCAACGAGACATTGTCCTTCAAGACTGTCCTCCCTCGCCACCCGGGATTGACGAAACGCCGGGCCGGACCGCCTGTTCACAAATTCTCAGCACATCGCCAACTGAAAATCACGCGGCGTCAAGCTTGTCCAGCATCAAACCGTTTCATCAGTAACCACATCCTCGGCCTTGCTCTTCATGGGCCCGAGGTTTTCGGATCTGAGTCTGATCGTGAAAACGGCACCACCTTCCGGCCGGTTTCCGGCCTGAATCGATCCGCCGAAATCGCGGACGATGTTGTCGACAATGGACAGCCCGATCCCGATGCCTTCTCCCACCCCCTTGGTTGTGAAGAATGGATCGAAGATCCGGGACACTTCGTCCGGCGCAATCCCCGGACCGTTGTCGATCACCGAGACGACCACGAAATTATCCTGCCGCTCGGCCGAGATCTCGATTACGGCGTCGGCGGTTCCCGACAATGCATCGATCGCGTTGTTGATGAGATTGACAAACACCTGACCAAGCCGGATCCGACCGCCCAGCACTTCGAGCCCCTCCAGTTCCGCTCCGACCTGTATGGTCACCCCTTCAGCGCGGGCCCGCGGACGCGCAAGCAGCAGCGCCTCCTCCACGATCGTGCCAAGTGGCACCGGGCCGACCGTGGTGTTCGGCCTGCGCGAAAACGACAGCAGCGTGCGGGACAGTTCAGCCATCCGCTCCACCAGCGCGTTGATGCGCGTCAGATTCCCCGAGACCTCGGCCGTGTTGCCACGTTCGAGAAAGCGCCCGGCATTGTCGGCATAGGACCGGATCGCGGTAAGTGGCTGATTGAACTCATGGCTCAATGCCGCTGACATCTGCCCAAGTGCTGCCAGCTTTGCCGCCTGCACCAGTTCCGCCTGGGCACGGCGGAGCTGCTCCTCGGCCGCCCGCCGCACATCCACCTCATGGCTCAGCGACCGGTTGGTAACGGAGAGCGCCCGCGTGCGGTCGCGCACCACTCGCTCGAGCCGGAGTGCCGTGGCCCTGTCGCGGCGGGCGCGCACGGTCGCAATTTCACTTCTTCTGAGTGCGAGAAGCGCAAGGACCCCGACAAGCAGCGCGGCAAGGGTGGCGATCGCCGCAGCATTCAGGCGTGCAGCGCCGACCGGCGCCGGATCCGCCAAGACGTGGAGATCCCAGCCAAGCAAAGGGAGACGGCGTGTCAGGTCGAGACGCTCGTTCCAACTGCCGTTTATCAGGTAACGGTCTTCGCCATCGTGGATCTCGTCCATCTGCCTGAGCCGCCAATTTTCGTCATTGGCGAGAAACACCGTACCGGCGGCATCGCTGACAAAAATCCGCCGCGCCGACAGCGCCCATGCGGCCTCCACACGGTAGAAGTCTACATAGACGACCACCACGCCTGCGAACTCGCCGAAACGGCGCACGCCCGATGAGAAGGCATAGGTCCTTCGTGCTTCGCCAATCGAAAGCGCAGCTCTCCCCAGACGCCCCTGACGTGCAGCCTCGATGAGTTGAGGCAGCCCCTCGCCGCTTTCCACGAAGTCTCCGCGCGCGTGGGCCAGAACCTCCCCGTCGGGAAACAGAAAAGCCACATCCAGCGCAGCCGACATTCCGGCAATTTCATCAGCAGCGCGCCGTGCCTCCAGCGAGCGCGGATTGCCATTCGCATCCCTGAGGAAGAGGGCGCCGATCGAGGACTGGCGCGAGAGCAGAGGCGGCATCAGCCGATACTTGTCGAGAACACCGGAGAGCGTCTCCGCCTGGACCGCAAGCGTTTCGCCGGCTTTCTGCATGACATCTGTGAGGGCACGTTCGCCGGCGGCCTTCACCGACCAGAACACGGTCACGGCAGCGATCACCGCCCAGGCAAGAAACAGCCCGGTCCGGATCCGTCGAAAACGTCGTTCAATTGCCGGGCGCGATCGCATGGCCCGACATTAGCTGCTTTGAAAACACGGGCAAGCGCCGACTATCAGAGGTGACCGGCAGTCCCGGCCCGCCTCACCCCTTTGCGGCGGCAACTGTCGCGTCGATATGATCGACCAGAGGGTCGGCAAGGCCAAGCCGCCCGGCCAACAGGTCGAGAAAGCCGCGTTCGGCGCGGGTGTCGGGATCTATAGCCAGCCGGGCGGCGGTGAACATTTCCACCTTCTGCGCTTCTGTCTTGGCGGAAGCTATGAGGGAATCCATATCGACGGGCTCAGCAAGCGCCCTGTCGAGAAATGCCACAGCATCGTCAGCCAGACCCGACAGCGCCAGCTTGTCATGGATCCGCGCGCGCTCGGCATCATCGACGTGACCGTCGGCGCGTGCAGCCGCGATCATGACCCGGACCAGCGAAAGCGCGAAATTGCTGTCGACGGCCGCCGGTTCGGCTGAAAACTCTGAATCGGATGGAGGCGCAAGCAGGTCAGGTTCGCTGGTTGCACTGTCAGCCGGCGCCTTGCCGGCCTGGTAGTTTTTCCACGCCTGATAACCGAGGCCGGCAATCGCAGCCATGCCGCCCAGTTTCAGCGCCGAACCACCGAGCGAGCGACCCGTCTTGGTCCCCAACAGCACGGCGACAATGGCGCCCGTGGCAAGCGGATTGTTCTTCGCAAGTTGGCTCGCCTGCCCTGCCTTGTCACGCACGGTGCCCTGCGTTCCGGGGACGCTTGACCCCAGAAACTGGTCGAGAAGGGTTTTCGGATCGAACATAGGACAACTCCACCTCAGCTCATTGGCAGGCGCGTAATTCGCCTTCAACAAACAGATAGGAATGCCGCCCCGGGCTTTCAAACCTCACGACGCGTGTTACGCGGAAAAACCGATGACCTCTCGGTGCGGCAGATCTGATTCCGGACGAAACCGCGAGGCTTTAACCTGCCAGCATGCAGGCTTCCGAGGCAAGCCGGGCAATGCCGTCCCAGTCCTGGGCTTCGACCAGGGCCGAAGGCGTGACCCAGGAGCCGCCCACGCAGATCACATTGGGAAGCGACAGGTAGTCGTGCGCATTCGCTGGGCTGATACCGCCGGTTGGGCAGAACTTCATTCCTGCCAGCGGTGAGGAAAGGGACTTGAGATACGCTGCGCCGCCGGCCTGTTCGGCGGGGAAAAACTTCAAGAGCTCGTACCCCTCTTCGCGCAGCGACATGACTTCACTTGCCGTGACCGCGCCGGGCAGGAGCGGCACCTTCGACTTACGCGCCACATCGAGAAGCTCCATCGTCGTGCCAGGCGAAACGATGAATTTCGATCCGGCATCCTCGGCCTCACGGAACTGCCGTGCGTTGAGGATGGTGCCGGCGCCGGGAATAGCGCCTTCGACCTCATTTGCCACTGCACGTATGGCTTCGAGTGCAACAGGGGTCCGCAAGGTGATCTCGATCGCCTTCAGGCCACCCTCTACGAGCGCGCGCGCGATCGGTACCGCGGTGGCGACATCATGTATGACCAGAACCGGAACGACCGGCTGCTGCTCGAGAATGGAAGTGAGGACTTGGGTTTTGTCACCCATGACGCTTGTCCTTTCGCATCAACAAAATGGTGTCATCGCATAGCCTTTCGAGGCATGCTTGTCCACGTTTCAGGCCCGCTCCGGCCCGAACGACCTCTGTCGCAGGAGATTGCCTGCGCCTTACGGACGCGCTATTCCCGCAGCCAATGACGATCAGGACAACAAGCACCACCACCATGACCGGTTCAGACAGATCCACCGAGGCAAACTCCCGGCCCTCCAATCAGCCTGTGATTGTCGCGGCATTGTATCATTTCGCCCGGCTCCCCGATCACGAGGCATTGCGGACCCCGCTGGCGGACCTCTGTGACAGATCCGGCGTGCGCGGGACACTGCTGCTCGCGCGAGAGGGTGTAAACGGAACGATCGCAGGCTCCCGTGCGGGCATCGATGCGGTGCTTGCGCATTTGCGCGCGATTCCGGAACTGGCTCAACTCGAGCACAAGGAAAGCACAGCCCACAAGATGCCCTTCAGGCGCATGAAGGTTCGACTCAAGAGCGAAATCGTGACTATGGGCGTGCCTGACATCGATCCTCTTGAGGGTGTGGGCGCCTATGTGTATCCGAAGGACTGGAATGCGCTGATCTCGGACCCGGACACCATCGTCATCGACACGCGCAATGACTACGAGGTGGGGATCGGAACCTTCAAGGGCGCGGTGAACCCTCAGACCAGCACGTTTCGCGAGTTTCCCGGCTGGGTCGAAAATGCCGGCATTGAGGACAAGAGCAAACCGATCGCCATGTTTTGCACGGGCGGTATCCGCTGCGAGAAGGCAACGGCATTCATGCGGTCCCAGGGCTACGAGAATGTCTACCATCTCAAGGGCGGAATTCTGAAGTATCTCGAGAAAGTCCCCGAGGAGGAAAGCCTCTGGGAAGGATCCTGCTTCGTCTTCGACGAGCGTGTCGCTGTAACACATGGTCTTCGCGAGGGTGACGAGATCCTTTGCCGCGCCTGCCGCAATCCGGTAACTCCGGAGGAGCAGGCCTCCCCGCTTTATGAAGAAGGCGCCTCTTGTCCACACTGCTACAACAGCCGAACGGATGAAGACAGGAAACGCTTCCGCATGCGCCACCGCCAGATGCTTGCCGAACGCGCCGCACAAACTGACAAAGACCAATCATGACCAGCCCGCGCTTCTCGGTCACGATTGTCGGAGCAGGCATTGTCGGCATCGCCACGGCGGCACTGCTCTCGGAAGCCGGACACGCGGTCACGGTCATTGACAGGTCCGGCATCGCAGAGGAGACCAGCAAGGGCAATGCCGCCGCCTTTGCATTCTCTGACATCATGCCGCTGGCCTCGCCGAAGATCATGACGAAAGCACCGAAGTGGCTGCTCGATCCCCTGGGCCCGCTGTCGATCAGGCCATCCTACCTGCCACGCCTCACGCCCTGGCTTTGGCAGTTCTGGAAGGCAAGCATGCCGTCGCGTTTCGAGGCGTCCATATCGGCGCAAAGCGCCCTGATGCGCCTCGCCGAGGCCGAGATGATGGCGCTCGTCGAGCGCGCCGGAATTGAAACCATGGTCCGCCACGACGGATCGTTGGAACTTTATGAATCCGAGGCAGAGTTGAAGGCGGCCGAGCCGGGATGGCGCAGACGCGCGGACGCCGGAATCGCTTTCGAACATGTGCGCGGCGACCGGCTGGCCGAACTGCAGCCCGGACTCTCTCGCCAGTTTGCGGCCGGCACCTTCGTGCCGGGCTGGAAGACCGTTTCCGACCCGCAATCCTTCGCTCTTGCGCTTTGGGCCTATGCCGAGCGTCTCGGTGCTGTCTTCGTCAGGGACGAGGTTTCAGCGATCGAAACCGGTGGCGGCAGCCCCTCAGTCAGACTACGCAACAGCATGACCCGGCAATCAGACCGTCTGGTTCTCTGCGCCGGCGCCTGGTCGACACGCCTGCTGGAGCCGGTTACCCGCCTTCGCATCCCGCTCGAGACCGAACGCGGCTACAACACCACGCTGCCGCCCGGCGCCTTCCCGCTCAACCGGCAACTGATCTTCGGAAACCACGGATTTGTCATCACACCGCTGGAGACCGGCATCCGGGTTGGTGGAGCCGTCGAACTGGCAGGCCTTGATCTGCCGCCAAATTATGCCCGATCAAAAACCATGCTCGAAAAGGCAGCCGGGTTCCTGCCGGGGCTCAAGACCGACGGTGGCACCGAGTGGATGGGATTTCGGCCGTCCATGCCTGACGGCCTGCCGGTTGTCGGCGCCTTGCCCGAGAATCCCGCGATCCTGCTCGGCTTCGGCAATGGTCATCTTGGGCTTACACAATCCGCGGCCATGGGCCGTTTGCTCGCCGACCTGGCGGAGCAAACACCGCCCGCCATTGACATCGCAGCCCTCCGCCCCGACCGTTTCTGATCCATTCCGTTTGGGAGTTTGTCATGTCCCGCAACCGCTTCTTCTGCATCGACGGCCACACCTGCGGCAACCCGGTCCGGCTTGTCGCCGGAGGCGGCCCGCAACTCGACGGCGCAACCATGCTTGAGCGCCGGGCGCACTTTCTTGCCGAGTATGACTGGATCCGCACCGGATTGATGTTCGAGCCGCGCGGTCACGACATGATGTCCGGCTCAATTCTCTACCCGTCCACGCGCGAGGACTGCGATATCGCGATCCTCTTCATCGAGACGTCCGGATGCTTGCCGATGTGCGGTCATGGCACCATCGGCACGGTGACGATGGCAATCGAGAACGGACTGATTACGCCGGAGCAAGACGGGGTCGTCAATCTCGATACGCCGGCGGGCAAGGTGGTGGCGCACTACAAGCGGAACGGCCGGAAGGTCACCGAAGTCAGGCTCACAAACGTCCCCGCCTACCTCCATGCCGAAAGCCTGACGGCAGAATGTCCCGGCCTCGGCGAAATCACCGTCGACGTGGCCTATGGCGGGAATTTTTACGCGATCGTCGAAAGCCAGCGGAATTTCCGCGACATTGGCGATGTCTCAGCAGTCGATCTCGTTCGGTGGAGCCCTGCGCTCCGCGCCGCATTGAATGCAAAATACGAGTTTGTTCACCCAGAACAGTCCGACATCAAGGGTCTGAGCCACATCCTCTGGACCGGCGCGCCGACGGTCGAGGGTGCAACTGCGCGCAATGCTGTGTTCTACGGCGACAAGGCAATCGACCGCTCGCCCTGCGGCACTGGCACCTCGGCACGAATGGCACAATGGGCAGCCAAGGGCAGACTGTCCACCGGAGATGATTTCGTCCATGAGAGCATCATCGGATCTCTTTTTCACGGCCGCGTGGAAGCCGCGGCCGAGGTTGCAGGCAAGCCTGCGATCATCCCCTCGATTGCCGGCTGGGCCGTCGAAACCGGCCTGAACACCATCACCATCGACGACGAGGAAGACCCGTTCGCCCATGGCTTCGTGGTTCGCTAGAGCCCGCGATGCGCCGAAACAAGCGATTTGTACCAGTGGCCTGATTGCTTGATGGTCCGCTTCTGTGTCTCGTAATCCACATGAACAATGCCGAAGCGTTGTGAATAACCTTCTGCCCACTCGTAATTGTCCATCAGGCTCCAGGCGAAATACCCTTTGAGCGGATAGCCTTCGTCGATCAGGTCCGCGGCCGTATTCAGATGGTCCGACAGATAGTTGAGCCGCATCGTGTCGCTGACAGCGCCGTTCTCGACTCCGGTGTTATCTGCTGCTCCGTTCTCTGTGATGTAGAATTCCGGCATTTGGTAACGCCCATAAAGGTAGCGGACCACATGAGACAGCCCGGCCGGCTCGATCTCCCAGCCGATATCGGTTTTCTCCGGCTTGACCGCAGGTGCCGTCGCAACGCCCGGAAACGCCTCCCCCGGCGTATCGGCCACCCGCATCGGCGTATAATAGTTCAGTCCCCAGAAATCGATCGGCTGATGAATGGTCTCGAGATCGCCGGGCTCGATCCGCGAAGCGAGATCCGGGCAGTTCTCAAGGACCGAAGCCGGGTAGGCGCCTTCGAAGACAGGGCCATAAAAAACGCCGTTGTGAAAATCATTGGCTCTTTCGACGGCTCTTGCGTCGGCGTCGCTGTCGCTCGCCGGCATCACGCTCATCGGATTGAAGACGATACCGGCCTCGAGATCCGGCCGTTCGGTACGGATTGCCTGCATCGCCGTGCCATGCGCCAGATTGGTGGTGTGGACCGCCGCCATCGCCGCCGCCATCGACCGTTCACCCGGCGCATGAACACCCATCAGATGGCCCATATAGACCATGCACCAGGGTTCGTTGAAGGTGACAACCGTGTCGAGACGATCACCCAGGCGCGCCATCACCAGACGCGCATAATCGGCGAAGGCGCTCGCCGTGTCGCGATCTGTCCAGCCGCCGCGTCCGGCGAGTGCGATCGGCAGATCCCAGTGATAGAGCGTCGCGAAAGCCTTGATGCCGCGCTTGTTCAAACCATCGAGGAGACGGGAATAGAAATCGATCCCCGGCTCATTCGTTGCTCCCCGGCCATCGGGCAGAATTCGCGGCCAGGCGATCGAGAACCGGTAAGCGTTGATCCCGAGTTCCACCATGAGATCGAGATCGGCATCGAGCCTGTGGTAGTGATCGCAAGCCACGTCGCCGGTATCACCACCCTTCACTCGTCCGGGCATATGCGAGAAGGCATCCCAGATGGAAGGCTTGCGGCCATCTTCCATGACGGCGCCCTCGATCTGGTATGAGGCGGTTGCCGTTCCGAAGATGAAGGATTTCGGAAAGCGATTTGCAAGCGACTGAGTTGAGGTTTCGATGCTCATATTTTTGTCCGTCTTGATTTTGCGATGCGGCAACTGCCGCAACTCTCACCCGAGGCGGGCGATGAAGCTCTTGATTACGTCGGCGAGAATGACCGGCTGCTCGATGCAGGGCAGATGCGCTGCACCGGGAATTTCCTGATACATTGCACCGGGGATCAGCCGCGCAAGATCGCCGACCAGAGAGGGCGGGGTCGAGCCGTCCTTGTCGCCCACAACGCAGATCGTCGGCACGTCGAGCGCAGCGCTTGATGCGGTGAAATCCGCGTCACGTATCGCAGCACATGTACCAGTGTAACCCTCCACAGGCGTACGCTCGAGCATCAGCCGGTAGCCGCAGAAATCCGCATTGTCCGCACTCCGGTACTCGGGCGTGAACCAGCGCTCCAGGATCATGTCGGAAATGCCGGCGATCCCCTGTTCGTTGATTGCCGCAATCCGCGCATCCCACATGTCCGGGGTCCCGATCTTGTGGCCGGTATCGCAAAGGATCAGTGCGCGCACGAGATCGGGTCGCTTCGCCGCCAGACCCTGGGCAATCATGCCGCCGACGGAAAGACCGCAGATGATGGCGTTGCGGCTTTCGAAATGGTCGAGCAGCGCCGCAAGGTCATCAATGTGATCATCCATCGTGATCGGCCCGGCGCCGGCTTCGGAAAGCCCGTGGCCACGCTTGTCGTACATCAGCAGTCCGAAGTCTCCGACCATGCGCACGATCACATCGCGCCAAATCCGGAAATCACTTCCCAGCGAATTGGCGAACACGATGGTGGGCTTGTCCGGCGCAGCACCAATTACCTGGTGATGAATGACAACGCCGTTCAGGCGGGCAAATTGCATGTTTCGAATTCCTTCAGGGCTTGGATGTCAGGTCGCGGCCTGATTTACGCCACTGAAGCCCGGCACGCAAATACAGCGCCGCCGGGATGGTAGCGGCCCACTCTCATGCGCCGCCACCTGCTTTCACAACTGTCCGTCACACATAGCGGTTGACGATGTTCTCCAGATACTCCTGCCGGCCCGACTTCGGCTCGGGATTGATATCGGCCTTGCGGACCCATTCCTCAATCTCTTCCAGCGAGTAGCCGCCCTCGAGCATCTTCTTGGCTTCCGGGACCGACCAGCCCTTGTAGCGGTCTTCGACGAAACTGGTGAGCACACCGTCCTCGACCATGCGCGCGGCGGCCTTGAGGCCACGGGCGCAGGTGTCCATTCCACCGATGTGACCATGGAGCAGGTCCTCGGCGTCGAGCGACTGACGGCGAAGCTTTGCGTCGAAGTTGGTCCCCCCGGTGGTGAATCCGCCACCCTTGAGGATCGCGTAATAGGCAAGGGCAACCTCTGGCACAGAGTTCGGGAACTGGTCGGTGTCCCAGCCGGACTGGTAATCGTTGCGGTTCATGTCGATGGAGCCGAAGATTCCGAGCGCCTGCGCCAGTTCCAGTTCATGCTCGAAGGAATGGCCCGCGAGGATCGCATGGCCCTGCTCGATATTGACCTTCACCTCGTTTTCGAGGCCGTGACGCCTAAGGAACCCGTAAACGGTGGCGACATCGTAGTCATATTGGTGCTTTGTCGGTTCCTGCGGCTTGGGCTCGATCAGGATCGTGCCTTCAAAGCCGATCTTGTGCTTGTACTCGACAACGAGGTTCAGCATCCGGCCGAGCTGCGCATCCTCGCGCTTCAAGTCAGTGTTGAGCAGCGTTTCGTACCCTTCGCGGCCACCCCAGAGCACATAATTTGCGCCGCCAAGCTTCTTTGTCGCATCCATACAGGTCTTGATCGTAGCAGCGGCGAAGGCAAACACATCGGGATCGGGATTGGTCGCGGCACCCGACATGAAGCGGCGGTTGGAAAACAGGTTCGCCGTTCCCCACAAGAGCTTGAGACCGGTGGCCTCTTGTTTCTGAGCGAAATAATCCACGATCTCTTCGAGGTTTCTTGTGTTCTCCGCGAAATTCGAGCCTTCCGGCCGTACATCGGCATCATGGAAACAGTAGAAAGGCACGCCGAGTGCCGAGAACAATTCGAAAGCGACATCGGCCTTCAGTTTTGCCCGTCCCATCTCGTCCTGCGGATACCACGGCCTGTCGAATGTCCGGCCGCCGAACGGGTCGCCGCCCTCCCAGGCCAGCGAGTGCCAGTAGGCGACGGCAAAGCGCAGATGGTCTTCCATCCGCTTGCCCATAACCATCTCGTCGGGGTTGTAGTGACGGAAGGCGAGCGGGTTTTCGCTCTCCGGGCCCTCATACTTGATTTTCGTAACGTCTCCGAAAAAGCCGGTGCTCATGACAATGCTCCTTTGATTGCGGGGTAGAGAGCGCGGTACTTGCCGTAGGCCTCGTCGAAGGCTGCGGAAAGGTCGCGATTGGGTTGAATGGTCTGCTCGGTTTCGGGCGGTGTGCACACATCGAGCGGTTCGGCATTCTCGGCGGCAATGAGGCCAAGCCGCGCCGCCCCGAAAGCAGCTCCGAAATCGCCACTTTCGGGAATATCGACCGGCAGGCCCAGCACGGTGGAAAGCACTTCCAGCCAGTAGTGCGACCGGGAACCTCCACCGATAGCAGTTACCCGCTCAAGCCGGGTTCCGGCATGGGCAAGCGCTTCGAGACTGTCGCGGAACGCGAAGGCCACACCCTCGACAACCGCCCGCGTCAGCGCCGCCCGATCGGATTCGTGTCCGAGCCCGACGAAACTGCCGCGAATGGATGCATCGTTGTGCGGCGTGCGCTCGCCCGAGAGATAAGGCAGGAACAGAACAGAACCGGGAGCCGAGAGGCTGTCGCCAAGTTCCGCCGTCAGATGGGCCGGGTCGGTCCCGGTAACCCCGGAAAGCCAGTTCAGCGAATCCGTTGCCGAAAGGATGACGCCCATCTGGTGCCAGGTACCCGGCAGCGCGTGGCAGAAGGCATGCACGGCGCTGTCCGGATTGGGAAGATAGCGGTTGTTGGCGGCAAACAGCACGCCGGAGGTCCCGAGAGAGGCGAACGCCCGCCCATCCGCAATCGTGCCCATCCCGCAGGCCGATGCCGCATTGTCGCCCGCTCCGCCGGCAATGGGGATACCCTGAGGCAGACCGAGTTCGTCGGCGACCTCCGCACGCAGGCTTCCGCCACGCTCCGATCCTTCCACCAGCGCCGGCATCTGTGACCGGTCGAGCCCTGTGGCTGCCAGCAATTCGTCGTTCCAGGCACGCGCGCCGACATCAAGCCATGACGTGCCCGCCGAATCCGACATCTCCGAAATCGCCTCGCCACACAGCCAGAGCCTGAGATAGTCCTTCGGCAGAAGCACCTTGGCGACGCGGGCGAAATTTTCAGGTTCGTGCTCGGCCATCCATTTCAGCTTTGGCGCCGTGAAGCCGGGAAACACGATGTTGCCGGTCAGCTTCCTGAAGCGCGGATCATGATCGAGTGCGGCCGCTTCGATATGGCTTCGCGTGTCGTTCCAAAGGATGCAGGGCCGGATCGGTTGCCCGGCGCGATCGAGCGCGGTGGCACCGTGCATGTGTCCGGACAGACCGATGCCGCGAACCCTGGATAGCTCGCTGGCATGGGTCCTGGCGAGTGAACCGACGGCTGTCCGTGTTGCCGAAATCCACGAGTCGGGATCCTGCTCCGACCAGCCGGGATGCGGGCGCTGCACTGTCAGCTCCGCGCTTGCGGAACCGACAGCGGTCTGCTTGTCGTCGATGAGCAGAGCCTTGACGGAGGATGTTCCGAGATCAAGTCCGAGATACATGGGAAACGGTCCTTTCATTGAATTGACCAGGAGACAGCCTGATGATGATGCTGGTGGCGGCAATGGTCACGGCAGATTGTCCTTCAGGAATACGTCGATACGGATGCGCTCCTGGGCGCTGAGCGGATCGACGCCATCGGCTCTGGCCTTGAGGACCCTGATGGCGCTGCGCACTTCGTGACCGCAATCCTGGTTTATGATCGCGTCGAACACGCCATCGCTGAGCGCCTGCCGCGAATGGGCGGTCAACTCGTGACCGACCACCGAAAGCCGCCTTGCGCGATGCCTCGAAAGGGTTTCGATCAACCCGCGATTGCCCGCGCCGAGATTGTAGACCGCAACGATGTCTTTTTCCTGCTCGAGCGCGCGCTCGACTTCCTGTTCGACCCGCGCCCCATCGTCATTTGTCTCTACAGGGCCCACAATCTTCAAGTGTCCAAACTCGGATTCGAGCACCTCGGCAAAACCCCGCGCGCGATGCATGTGATCCGACAGCGTCATCGAGCCGGCAACAACCAGGACCTTGCCGTTTCGTTGACCGCAGAACCGTCCGATCAGGCTCCCTGCGGTCCGGCCGGCGGCAACATTGTCTATGCCGGAGAAATGCGTGCGCTTGGAGCCCGGCAGGTCCGAGACCAGCGTCACCACGCCAACCCCGGCTGCGATCAGTCGGTCAACGGCAGCCCGGACACCGGGCGTGTCGGTCGCAACCAGCGCGACACCGCATACAGTCTCAGGGTCGATCTTCGAAAGCATTCGCTCAAGCGCCGATGGATCGAATGGCGGCACCCGCTCGATCCGGATCGAGGTCCGGTCAATGAGGGATCTGGCTCCGGCGGCGCGGATTTGGGCCTGAAGGTTGCGCATGAAGGAATTGGGGCCACCAGGCACGATGAAGACCAGCGGATAGATCCTGCGCTTTGCGAGGTTGGCCGCAGCGACGTCGCGCACATAGCCGAGGCGCTTGATCGCGTCCTCCACCTTCTCGATGGTCTGGCGGCGCACACCCGGTCGGCCATTGAGCACACGGTCCACGGTTGCCAGGCTCACGCCGGCTTCACTGGCAATATCATGCACTGTCGGCCGCATCGGCTCCTCCCGGGGGCACCTCTTAAATCAGTTTTTGAGGTACGTAAATCAAAAATACCCAAAGATTTGGACATCGTCTGCCCGAAGGGAGCCGGCCTCAATCCATTGCCAACTGGTCCAATACTTGACGCCATCGGCGCAATATGGCCTAAGGCAGCGCTTGCCGGTTAAAGCCCGCGCCGCTTCAGGCTGCGCCGTGACCGGCGGATTGCCCCCGCGCCTTGGTGCGTTCGGGCACATCACCCAACAGGACCTGAAAGCAGGCAGACAAATCATGGCCAACACTGCACCGCGGGTGCGCATCGCACCGTCTCCGACCGGCGAACCGCATGTGGGCACAGCCTATATCGCGCTGTTCAACTACCTGTTCGCCAAGAAGCACGGAGGCACCTTCGTTCTGCGCATCGAGGACACGGACACCACGCGCTCGACCCGGGAATACGAAGAGAAAGTGCTCGACGCCTTGAAATGGTGCGGCGTCGATTGGTCAGAAGGCCCGGATGTGGGTGGCGACTATGGCCCCTACCGCCAGAGCGAGCGCAAGGACATCTATCGGCCCTACGTCGAAAAGATCGTCGAGAACGGTCATGGGTTTCGCTGCTTCTGCACGCCCCAGCGGCTTGAGGAAATGCGCGAAGCGCAGCGCGCCGCCGGAAAGCCGCCTAAATATGACGGTCACTGTCTGAATCTCAAGGCCGAGGAAGTCACCGCCCGGGTCGAGGCCGGCGAACCGCACGTCGTCAGGATGAAGATCCCGTCGGAAGGGACATGCCGGTTTGTCGACGGCGTCTATGGGGAAGTCGAGATCCCGTGGGACGCGGTCGACATGCAGGTGCTGCTCAAGGCAGACGGAATGCCGACCTATCACATGGCCAATGTGGTCGACGACCACCTGATGAAGATCACCCATGTCGCCCGTGGCGAGGAATGGCTCGCCTCGGTGCCGAAGCACATCCTGATCTACCAGTATCTCGGCCTCGAGCCACCGGTATTCATGCATCTTTCGCTGATGCGCAACGCAGACAAATCCAAACTGTCCAAGCGCAAGAACCCGACATCGATCCCCTATTACGCTGCTCTTGGCTACCTGCCCGAGGCACTGATGAATTTCCTGGGGCTATTCTTCATCCAGATCGCCGAAGGCGAGGAACTGCTGGATATGGATGAACTGGCGGCCAAGTTCGATCCGGAGAACCTTTCCAAGGCGGGCGCGATCTTCGACATTCAGAAGCTCGATTGGCTCAATGGCCGCTGGCTGCGCGAGAAGCTTTCCGAGGACGACTTCCTTGCCCGCGTCCAGGCCTGGGCAATGCAGGGTGATCGGCTGGTCTCCGGACTGAAGCTCGCGCAAAGCCGTGTGCAGACTTTTGGCGAACTGCCGGACCTGACCGGCTTCCTGCTGAAATCCGATCTTGGCCTCAGGGCGGCAAATTTCGACGGCCTGAAAAAGCTAGACCACGCCGCATGCCTCGAGATCATCCGCGAGGTTGCGCCGGCACTCGAGGCATTGCCCGACTGGACCGCCGAAGCCATCGAGGCCGAGCTCAGAGATCTTTCCGAGAGTTCGGGACGCAAGCTCAGGGTGATGCTGCCGCCGCTCTTTGTCGCCATGAGCGGCTCGGCGCGATCACTGCCCCTGTTTGATTCCATGGCCATCCTCGGACGCGCCATGGTGCGGCAGCGCCTCAAGGTCGCAGACCAGGTACTGACTGCAGCTACGGCAGCTTGACCCGACAAAAAATCAAATCGACCCATCAGAGCGGAAACGACCAGACATGAGCCAGACCCCTGAAGAAACAGGCCTCTCCTCCGATCAGGCGGAAGTCCGCGCTCAGAAACTTGCAAGGCTTCGCCAGACCGTGGCCGAAGTCTATCCGGCACATTTCCACCGCAGCCTGACCAATCAGGAACTGAGCGAGAAATACGCGGACATCGAACCCGATACGCTGACCGGCGATATCGTCACCGTCGCCGGCCGGGTCTATTCATCGCGCAACTCCGGAATGTTCATGGACATCCATGACGCCTCGGGAAAGGTGCAAATCTTTAGCCACAAGGACACGACACCGGAAGCAGCACGTGATCTCCTGCCCTTGATCGATCTTGGCGACATCATCGGCGTGACCGGGGAAGTGCGCCGGACCAAGCGCGGCGAACTGACCGTCAACGCGCATGAAATCACCATGCTCACCAAGTCGCTGCTGCCGATGCCGGAAAAATGGCACGGGCTGTCCGACATCGAGCTGAGGTACCGCAAGCGGCACCTCGATATCCTGTCCAACCCGGATTCCAAGCTGCGGTTCCAGCAGCGTTCGCAAATCGTCTCGGGCATCCGCCGCTTCATGGAAGATGACGGCTTCATGGAGATCGAGACGCCGATGCTGCACTCCGTCTATGGTGGCGCCACCGCGGAGCCGTTCAAGACCCATCACAACACACTCAAGCTCGACATGTATCTCAGGATCGCGCCTGAGCTCTACCTCAAGCGGGCGCTGGTGTCCGGCCTCACCGACAAGGTCTTCGAGGTCAACCGCAACTTCCGCAACGAAGGCGTGTCGACCCGCCACAATCCCGAATTCACCATGCTTGAGTGCTATTGGGCCTATGCCGATTACGAGGACGTCATGGATCTGGTCGAGCGGCTGTTCGCCAGACTGGCCGTGCAGGTCCACGGCAAGACCGAATTCATGTATGGCGAGACCGAAATTTCCTTCAAGGGACCGTTCCGCCGGGTGCCGATGCCCGACGCGGTCAAGCAGGTCACCGGCATCGACTTCCTCGCCATGACCACCGACGAGGAAGCCCGCGCCGCCGCCAAGAGCGCCGGCTTCACGGAAATCGAGGACGACTGGACCTGGGGCGAATGCCTGGCTTTCGTTTTCGAGGAAAAGGTCGAGCCGACGCTTATCCAGCCGGCCCATGTGACGCATTTCCCCAAGGACATTTCGCCCTTTGCCAAGGAAGTCCCGGGCGAGCCGCGCCTTGTTGAGCGGTTCGAAACCTATTGCAACACCTGGGAACTGGGCAACGCCTTCTCGGAACTCAACGATCCCGAGGAACAGCGCAGGCGCATGGTCGAGCAACTTGAGCAGGCCCATGCCCGCGGCGAGATCGAAAAGCAGCTGGATGACGAATTCCTTGATGCCATCGATCAGGGCATGCCGCCGGCAGGTGGCCTGGGTATCGGCGTCGACCGGCTGGTGATGCTGCTGACGGATGCACCGTCGATCCGTGACGTTATTCTCTTTCCCGCGCGCAAGGGACGGGTCGAGTAGTTCGGGCTGCTTTTCAGCCACTCACGGTTCATCCAGCAACAACGCAGACACTTTGCTCCGGTCGTATTTTACCGGCGGGGACGGCGTTGACCTTCAAAGGTTAGAGGATGGCGTCAGTGACCCGATGACTTGGCTGGTTCCTTGTGGGAGACGGTCTCAGCCTCTTCATCCACGATGTCCCCGTCACAGCCTTCAACCAGTTCGATCTCGTGGTTGATCGCTTCAAGATCAATGAGACGCATGTCGACGCGATTGCCGAAGAACAGACCCGCACCGGTCGGCAGAGCCTGAACATAACGGACTTCCCAGGGCCGGGCGGTCGCCATTGTCTTGGAGGGATTGGGCGCATGCACGATTTCCGCGCCGATTGCCGCGCCGCGCAACTCGGAGCGTTCAGAAGGACCATGCGCATCCATCACCTGAACAATCACAAGGTCGGGATGTTTCGTCTTGGCGAGATGTCGCGCAATCCGCATTCCGGTGCGGACCCTGTCGTTCGGGTTCGCGTCCGGTGTGGAGATGATGGAGATCAACCGCTTCTCTTTTCCGCGCCGGAAGTCGGACTGATAGACGGTCCTGCAGGAGCCGGTGATCTCCTCCTTGTAGCCGGGAATGAGGTGAGCCGGTGCGAAGACCAGCGCTGCGGTACCCGAGACGCCGAGGACCAGCAGGAACCCGCCGGACAGCAACGCAAGCTTTCGCGAAATCCGGAACGCATGGAAAAGACGGTGCTTCTTAGCAGCCATACTCACAACACCCTTGACGCAGAACAATGAGGAAGAGCCTACTCTGATAGGCTTTCCCAAGTGTTAACTATGATCCTCGCATTTGTTGCATCGGCAAAATGCTTCGCACTGCAGCATGAGGAAGGCGCTGAGCTCAGCGTTCGGTCGGCACCGTAAAACGGCGATCGATCTCGCCTTCGCGCCCGGGCATCCTGAGCTGCATCGGCGATCTTTCGCGCCGCGCGATAACCTTTCCGCGCGCCATCACCAGAAGCCGCGTGGCACGCAGCCGGATCGCCTCGATCGGGGTTCCCGCATCAAGCACAACCAGATCGGCGCGCTTGCCGGCCGCAAGACCATAATCGAAAAGTCCCATGATGGCGGCACTTTCAGTGGTCACCATGTCGTAGCATCGCCGCATGTCGGCCGGGCTCGTCATCTGCCCCACATGCAGGCCCATGAAGGCAACATCGAGCATGTCCGCAGTCCCCAGTGAGTACCAGGGGTCCAGCACGCAATCCTGACCGAAGCCGACGCGGATCCCGTACCCCAGCATCTCCCGGACGCGCGTCATGCCCCGCCGCTTGGGATAGGTATCATGCCGGCCCTGCAGTGTGATGTTGATAAGCGGATTGGGAATGGCGGCGACCTCGGCCTCAGCAATCAGCGGAAGCAGTTTCGAAACATAGTAATTGTCCATCGAATGCATTGATGTCAGGTGCGACCCGGCCACCCGCCCCTGCAGGCCGAGGCGCTGCGTCTCATAGGCCAGTTGTTCGATATGCCGTGACATCGGATCGTCGGTCTCGTCGCAATGCATGTCCACCATCAGGCCGCGGTCCGCGGCCATCTCGCAAAGCTCCGTCACCGAAGTGCGCCCGTCAGCCATGGTGCGCTCGAAATGCGGGATGCCTCCGACCACATCGACCCCGAGATCGAGCGCCCTGAGCGTGTTTTCGCGAGCCCCCGGCGAACGGTAGAGTCCATCCTGGGGAAACGCGACAAGCTGCAGGTCGATGTAGCCGGCCACCTTCTTGCGAACCTCGAGCAGCGCCTCAACCGCAAGCAGCCGGTCGTCGCAGACATCCACGTGGGTCCGGATCGCCAACAGGCCCATCGAGGCCGCCCAGTCGCAATAGGCAAGCGCCCGTTCGATCACCGCGTCGTGGGTAAGAAGCGGCTTGAGCTCGCCCCACAGGGCGATCCCCTCAAGCAGGGTCCCCGATGCGTTGATGCGCGGCTGACCGTAGGACAGGGTTGCATCCATGTGAAAATGCGGATCAACGAAGGGTGGAGACACCAGATGACCTGCAACGTCGATGGTTTCGCCCGCTTCGGTGTCAATGGAAGGTTCAATGGCTGCAATGCGGCCGTCTTGTATGCCGATGTCGGCGTGGGATCCGTCCGGCAGAACGCCGCCCTTGAGCAGTGTGTCGAAACTCATCTCTCGCCTTTCTGATAGGGGATCATCAACGCCTTGGGATAGGTCGCACGGCGAGCGACCACCACCAGCGCGACGATTGAGAGAACGAACGGCATCATCAGGAAGATCTGATAGGGAATGACGCCACCGGTGATCTGCTGCAGCCGGACCTGATAGGCGTCGAATGCCGCAAACAGGATCGCGCCGATGAGCGCCTTGCCCGGGCGCCAGGAACCGAAGACCACCAGCGCAATGGCGATCCAGCCACGACCGTTGATCATCTCGAAGAAGAACGAATTGAACGCCGACATGGTGAGGAACGCGCCACCGATTGCCATCAACGCCGACCCGGCCATGACCGCGCCGATGCGGATCGCACTGACTGAAATGCCCTGTGCCTCGACCGCCGATGGATTCTCGCCAACGGCGCGGACCGCTACGCCCACCGGTGTCCGGTATAGAGTGAAGGCGACGACTGCGACCGTGAGATAGGCAAGATAGGTGAGCGGTGTCTGATTGAACAGCGCCGGACCGAGCACCGGAATATCTGACAGCACCGGAATCGCCAGCGGCTGGAACGCCTCGATCTTGGGTGGCGACGTCACTTCGGGCAGCAGGATCCGGTAGGTGAAGTAGGTCAGGCTGGTCGCCAGAAGCGTGATTCCGATCCCGGTGACATGCTGGGAAAGTCCTAGCGGCACGGTCAGAAAGCCGTGCAGAAGACCGAACATCGCACCGGCCATGGCTGCCACGAATACGCCGGTCCACAGATCGCCGCCCATATAGACGGTGAACCAGCCTGTGAACGCTCCTGCCACCATGATGCCTTCGATGCCGAGGTTAAGCACCCCGGCACGCTCGCAGATCAGTTCACCCATCGTGGCGAAGATCAGGGGCGAGGCGATCCGGATGGCGGCGACCCAGAAGCTTGCGGTAAACAGGATTTCGATGGCCTCGTTCATGTCACCTCCAGCGCACGCGATAGCGCATCAGCATGATCGCCGTGACCATGGTCAGGAGCGAGGTCGCCACCATCACATCGGCGATATAGCTGGGCACGTTGGCGCTGCGGCTCATTGCGTCGGCGCCGACGAATATTCCGGCCACGAAGATGGCCGCGGCGATCACCCCGAGAGGGTTGAGAAGTGCGAGCATGGCAACCACAATGCCGGTATAGCCATAGCCGGGAGACAGATCGAGCGTCAGGTTGCCCTTCAGCCCCGCCACCTCCGAAAAGCCCGCAAGGGCCGCTAGACCACCCGAAAGAAGCGCTGTCTTGACGATCACCCGGTTGACCGGAATTCCCGCGAAACGGGCGGCTTCCGCGTTGTGACCGACCGCCCGCATCTCGTAGCCGAGCACGGTCTTTTTCATGATCACCCAGACCACGATGGCTGAGACGATCGCCAGCACAAAGCCGAAGTGCAGCCGCTTGCCCTGGATCAGCCGCGGCAATTGCGCCTCGCTGACGACCCGGCGGGACTGCGGCCATCCCAGTCCCATCGGGTCCTTGAGGACACCCTCGAGCAGCATCGAGACGAACAGAAGCACGATGAAATTCAAAAGCAGCGTGGTGACCACCTCATCGACCCCGAAACGGGTCTTGAGAATGGCAGGACCGAGAAGCGCCAGCGCTCCGGTCAGCATAGCGGCCACCATCACGAGCGGGATAAGCCCGGCCGACGGCAGCGCCACCGCACCGGTTCCCAGAACCACGGTCATAACCGCGCCCAGATAGAGCTGGGCCTCCGCGCCGATGTTCCAAAGCCGCGCCCTGAAGGCGACCGCGACCGCAAGCCCCGTGAAGATCAGCGGCGTGGCGCGTGTCAGCGTCTCGACGAGCGCGAACTGGGATCCTGCGGCGCCCTTGAAAACCAGATAGAAGACCGTGAAGGGCGATGCCCCGGCAATCATCACGAGAACGGAGGATATGAGGATTGTCGCCGCGATCGCCGCGACCGGCCAGACCACCGTTGCTGTCGCAGAGGATGCCGCCCTTGGCTCAAGCCGCATGGTCGTGATCTCCGTCCATCCCGTGGCCCGCCATCAGTTCACCAAGCTCCATGACCGAGAGTTCTCCTCGTTCCGACGGAGCCGACAATTGGCCGCGATGCATCACGACAATCCGATCCGAGAGCGTCTGTATCTCGTCGAGATCCTCGGAAATCAGAAGCACCGCCGCGCCACGGTCACGGGCTTCGATAAGGCGGGCGTGGACATAGGCAACCGCGCCGACATCGAGACCGCGCGTCGGCTGGCTGGCTAGGATGATGTCGGGATCGCCGTCCAAGGCCCGTCCAAGAATGAGTTTTTGCATGTTCCCGCCCGAAAGCAGCCGAACCCGTGCGTCGGGAGACGGGCACTTGACGTCATAGGCCTTGATGATGCCGCTGGCGAAATCTTCGGCCGCCTTCCAGTCGAGGAACCCGAAGCGCGAGAAACGCGGGCTCCGGTAGGCTTCAGAGATGACGTTCTCGGCCACGCTCATGTCCCCGATCATACCGGTGGCATGCCGGTCCTCCGGTATCCGGCCTAGACCATTGTCGAGCGCTGCGCGCGGCGACCACGTCCGGGCCGCAGCCCCGTGAACGACGATCTCCCCCTCGCGCGCATCGAGCGTTCCGGCCATCAGCGCGGCAAGGGCTGCCTGCCCGTTTCCTGAGATGCCTGCAAGCCCTGTGATTTCACCGCCGCGAAGCTGCATGGAAACCTTGTTCAGAGCGGAACCGCCGACTCCGCGAGCCGAAACATTCCTCAGTTCGAAAAGCACGTCGCCCGGGCTCGGTGGCCCGATCTCGTTGACCGGCAGTTGCCCGCCCACCATCAGTTCCGCAAGTTCCCGCCGCGTGGCCTCGCTGGTGACGCGCTCGCCGGCGAGTTTGCCTCCGCGCAGCACCACGACACGATCCGCAACCGACTGCACCTCGCCGAGCTTGTGCGAGATGAAAATCACCGACAGTCCCGCAGCCACCAGCTTTTTCAGCGTGGCAAACAGCGCTTCGGTTTCCATCGGCGTCAACACCGCGGTCGGTTCGTCGAGAATGAGAATGCGCGCCTCGCGATACAACGCCTTGAGAATTTCCACACGTTGCCGCTCGCCGACCGACAAGTCGGAAATCTGGCGGTCCGGGTCGACTTCAAGTCCGTAATCGGCCGACAGCGCCCGGATCCTTTCCCGTGCCGCGGCCTTGCCGAGATTGAACGACCAGAGCGGCCGAGTGCCGAGCACGATGTTCTCGACGACGCTCATCTGATCGGCAAGCGTGAAATGCTGGTGCACCATGCCGATGCCCGCTGCCAGGGCGGCATTCGGGTCACCTGGTGACAACGGCGCACCGAAAGCCTCGATACGCCCCTCATCGGCCGTGTAGTGGCCGAAAAGGATGTTCATCAGCGTTGTCTTGCCCGCGCCGTTCTCTCCGAGAAGCGCCACGACCTCACCACGCCTGAGCGACAACGTGATCGCATCATTGGCAACGAGCGCGCCAAATCGCTTTGTAATGCCATCGAGGCGGAGAACATACTCCGCCTCGGGCTTGGCCTTTGGCTCCATCAGCTGGACTTGGGCTCTTCGTCGTTGATCTCGACCACGAATTCACCCGCCTTGATGGCGGCTTCCCGCTCGGCGACCAGCGCCATTGCCTCTTCGGGCACCTTGCCCTCGAAGGTGCCAAGCGGTGCCAGCGAGCATCCGCCTTCCTTCATGAAGGAATAGACACCGTAATTGTCGGCCTTGAACGTACCGGCCTTGACCATCTCGATGGCGTGATCGAGCGTCGGCTCGAAGTGCCAGATTGCCGAGGCCACCACCGTGTCGGGATAATCCGACTGGGTGTCGATCACATTGCCGATTGCAAGGATGTCGCGTTCCTGCGCGGCGTCCGAAACGCCGAAACGCTCCGCATACATGATGTCCGCGCCCGCATCGATCTGGGCAAAGGCCGTTTCCTTTGCCTTAGGCGGGTCGAACCAGGAGCCGATGAAGGCGACCTGGAACTCAGCCTCGGGCGCGGTCTCGCGGACACCGGCCATGAAGGCATGCATGAGGCGGTTGACCTCCGGAATCGGGAAACCGCCAACCATGCCTATATTGTTGGTCTTGGTCATCGAGCCGGCGATGATGCCGGAGAGGTAGGAGGCATCCTGAATGTAGTTGTCGAAGACCGCAAAGTTCGGCGTGTCGTCCTGCGGCAGGAAGCTCGATCCCATCAGATAGGCCGTTTCCGGATAATCGCGCGCCACCTGACGTGCAGCCTCTTCAACAGCGAAGACCTCGCCGATGATCAGGTCATGTCCGGCTTCGGAATATTCGCGCATGACGCGCTCGTAATCGTTGTTGGACGTGTTTTCGGAGAACACATACTCGATGTCGCCGCGCTCGACCGCCGCATTTGCAGCCTTGTGGATGCGGCTCACCCACTGCTGTTCCACCGGGACGGTGTAGATCGCGGCAACCTTCAGCGGCCCCTCGGCGCGTGCGCGTCCGATGAAGCCGGGAAGTGTGAGGGCGGTCGCGCCGGCTGCCGCACCGGCGAGCAACTGGCGGCGATTGAGATGGTTGGCAATGCTTGAAGAGACGATTTTGGGCATGGCTGACGCTCCTGTTGGACTATGATTTTGGCTGTACCCGTCATTATTTTTGACCAAACGATAAAACGCCCTTGCCGGCTTGGCAAGTCAAAGCCGTGACCAATTGTCACTGCGTCCCGACATTGGCGTCCCTCCCGGAAATTGACCGCATCCGGGTGGAGAAGGGCGGGGAATGCTAACGGCCCTGAATCTCGACCGGTCAACGGCGGGAACAGACGATCAACCGCCATCCTTTCACCCTCAGCTTGCCGCGCAATGCCAATTTAGCGATCAGGGTCAGGCCAGTGTCCGATTGGGGTTGCGCAATCTAGCCTCAACGGCACAGGTTATGACAAGCGCAAGCCACGCCAGGCCTGAATGCCATCATGACCGATCAGGGCAAACCGGAAGGATCCAGCCTCATGTCCGCTGACGAAACCCCCAGCCTTCTGGCGCTCAATTGCGGGTCTTCCTCCATCAAGTTCGCCCTTTTCACGCTCGGCCTCGAAAAAACCTCCCATGGCTTGATCGAAGCCATCGGCGGCCGCGAGGCCCCCCGGTTGAATGTGGCGGGCGAGGATACGATGACTTTCGGCGAGCCGGGCCAGGGGCACGCCGATCTGCTCCCGCGGCTCATCGATGAGGTGATCGTTCCACGCGGCGAACGCATAACCGGGGTCGGGCACCGGATTGTCCATGGCGGCGAGGATTTCGATACGCCGGTTCGTATTGATCCGGTGACCCGCCAGGCCATTGCCCGTCTTTCGCCTCTCGCGCCCGCACACCAGCCCCATAATCTGGCCGGCATCGATGCAGTGGCGGAAAAACTTCCAGGTGTGACCCAGTTTGCCTGTTTCGACACCGCTTTTCACGCAACGGTTTCAAGGGTCCGGCGCGAGATGCCGCTGCCGCGCGCATACGCCCGCCAAGGGCTGCTGCGCTATGGCTTTCACGGATTGTCCTACCAGCATGTGGCAGCCACCCTGCCCACGCTCGGTCTGGCCGAGGGACGCGTGATCGCCTGCCATCTCGGCAACGGTGCCTCGATCTGCGGCATGATCAACGGACGTAGCGCCTGGACATCAATGGGATTTACCCCGCTCGACGGACTGATGATGGGCCAGCGGCCGGGACGGCTCGATCCCGGCGCGGTTTTGTGGCTGATCGAGCAGCATCTGGGCGATGTCGCCGCCGTCAATACGCTGCTCAACAAGAACTCCGGTCTGGCCGGTGTCTCGGGCATTTCCGGTGACATGCGAGTGCTGATGGAGAGCGGCACCGATGAAGCACGATTTGCCATCGGCATGTATGTTGACCGGCTTGTCGAGGAAATCGGCTCGGCAGCAGCGGCGATCGATGGCTGCGACGCGCTGGTCTTCTCCGGCGGTGTGGGTGAAAATGCCAGCGCGATACGCGCCGCGGCGATCGAGCGGCTGAAATGGCTCGGTTTCGACCTCGATCCGGAGGCAAACATGGCCTCCGCGCAGTGCATCACCCGCAACGCAAGCAGCCCGAAAGCCTTCATCGTCAACGCGGACGAGGAAATTGTCATCGCGCGCGCTATGGCGGAAACCATCGGAGCCTGAGGCGTCTGGAAAGACCCCGTCGCAGTGCCGGGCCTTGCACGGCATTCGGTTTCGGGGTCAAATCCGGTTATGAGTTACCATCGTCCCAGTTTCACTCTCGGCGTCGAGGAAGAGTATCTTCTTGTCGATCAGGAAAGCCTCGACCTTACAGCGGCACCCGAGGAAATGATGCGGCAATGCACCAGGGAGCTCGAAGGACAGGTCAGTCCCGAGTTCCTGCAATGCCAGATCGAGGTCGGCACAAAGGTCTGCAGGACGGTGGCGGAAGCCGGCGCGGACCTCGCCCACCTGCGCACGGAGATCGCTCGCATTGCCGGTCAGTACGGACTCGCACCGCTGGCGGTGTCCTGCCATCCCTTCGCCGACTGGCACCAGCAGCACTATACCGACAAGCAGCGCTACCACGAGCTTGAACGTGACATGGGTGGTGTCGCGCGCCGGATGCTGATCTGCGGAATGCACGTTCACATCGGGATAGATGACGATGAGGCCCGCATCGACCTGATGTCGCAGCTTCCCTATTTTCTCCCGCACATGCTCGCGCTGTCTACCTCCTCTCCTTTTTGGAAGGGAGACGACACGGGCCTGAATGCCTACCGGCTCACGGTGTTCGACAACCTGCCCCGCACCGGATTGCCCCCGCGCTTTGCCTCGTGGTCGGAATACAAGCGCTCCGTTCAGATCATCATCGACAGCGGCCTGATCGAGGATTGCACCAAGATCTGGTGGGACCTGCGGCCTTCGGACCGGTTTCCGACCCTCGAATCACGGATCTGCGATATCTCGCCCCGGCTCGATGATACCCTCGCCATCGTGGCGCTGACCCAGTCGATCACACACATGTTGTGGCGGTTGCGCACCAAGAACCAGCGATGGCGGATCTATGACCGTTTCCTGATCGGAGAGAACCGCTGGCGGGCGCAGCGCTACGGCGTCTCCAATGGACTGATCGACTATGCCAAGGGCGAAGTCATCCATTTCTCCGAATTGCTCGAGGAGATCATCGAACTGGTTCGCGAGGACGCGGAAGCGCTGGGATGCTGGGACGAGGTTCAGTCGGCCCGCAGGATCGTGAAACAGGGAACCAGCGCCGACCGGCAGCGCTCGGTCCACGCTCGCGCGATTGCCGGAGGCGCAAGTGCGAAGGAAGCACAGAGGGAAGTCGTCCGATCCCTGATCGCGGAATACGCCGAGGACCTGGAAAACCATCTGCCCCAGGCCCAACCCGCCGATCAGGAAAACTGAACCCGGTGACAGGTTTTCTCTGTCGCAAGCACGAAGACGGGATGCCCTGAACGGGAAACGAGGGCGCACTCAGGTCGCGGTCTGGCCTTCCACTGTGCCCTTTCCGGACTTATCCGCCGGCATCTCGTCGTCCTTCTTTACCCGGAAAACCGCGAGATAAAGGGCTGGCGCGAAGAAAAGGGTGATCACGGTCCCGGCAATGATGCCGCCCATCATCGCATAGGCCATCGGTCCCCAGAAGATCTGCCGAGAGATCGGGATCAGCGCCAGGCTGGCGGCGGCCGCGGTCAGAACGATAGGTCGCGCCCGCGCATCCGAAGCTTCGAAAACCGCAGTCCATGCCGATTTTCCCTTGGCGCGCAGAACCTCGATCTCGTCAATCAGAATGATCGAGTTGCGGATCAGGATTCCGATCAGGGCGAGAACACCCAGTATAGCCACGAAGCCCAGTGGTGCGCCCGAAGGCAGCAGCGCCGCAACCACGCCGATCAGCCCAAGAGGCGCAACGCACAACACGACGAAGGTCAGCCGGAAGCTCTGAACCTGTATCATGATCAATGTCAGCATGATCAGGATCATCAACGGAACCACCGCCGCAATCGGCGCCTGGCTCTTGGCACTCTCCGCAACCGCGCCACCGACTTCAACCTGGTAGCCGAGCGGCAAGGATTCGCTAAACGCCGCAACATCATCGGCCAGCGCGGCAACGATGGTCGCGGGCTGATCCTTGCCGGAAATCGCCGCCTTGATTGTGATCGTCGGCATCCTGCCACGCTGGTGGATAACGGGTTGTTCGGTACCGTAACTGAAGCTCGCGACCGTACCGAGCGGAATGGTCACCGCCCCCTTGCCCGACAGCTGCAGCTCCGATAGCGCCTCCACCGACTGACGCGACGCCGCGTCTCCGCGCGCGGCAATATCGATGAGGTAAGCCTCATCCCGGAGCTGCGTGATGGTCGAGCCGTCGTAAATCGCGTTCAGGGCCGAGGCGATATCGCGCTGGGTGATCCCCAACTGCCGGGCCTTGTCCTGCAAAATCTCGACCCGGACCACGCGGGCCGGCTCGTTCCAGTCCATCAGAATCGCATTGAGTCTTTCATCCCCGGCGATGACGGCCGTGAGGTCGCGCGCCCTGTCCCGAAGTTCCTCGATGTCCGGCCCGGAAATTCGGTATTGAACCGGACGTCCGACCGGCGGCCCGATCTCGAGCAGCTTCACGAAGATGTCGACTCCTGGGAAGCGGTTCTCCGCGACCTCGGTCAGTTGGGCCCTGAGCGCATCGCGCGCCTCGATCGACGGCGTCTGGATGACGATCTGGCCGACATTCGGCCCCGGCGTCTCCACGTTGTACGACAGCAGGAACCTCGGGGCGCTGCCCCCGACATAGGTTGACCAGAACGACACGTTTTCATTGCCCTCGAGATAGCCTTCCATCCGCCGCATCTCGGCCGAAGTCAGGGAGATCGAGGCATTTTGCGGCAGTGTGAAGTCGAGAATGAGTTCCGGGCGATCCGAATTCGGGAAGAACTGCTGTTCGACGAACCGCATCCCGAAGACTGAAACACAGAAGACCAGGATGGTCGCGACAATGGTGAGCCATCGGTGGCTCATGGACAGCTTCAGCAAGGATCGGAAACCACGCCGCACCCTTCCCGCCTCGACATTCTCATGCTTCATCTTCGCAGGCAGAAATGTCACCCCGAGCAGCGGCGCGAACAAAACCGCCACCACCCAGGACACCAGCAGCGAAACCGCAATCACCACGAACAGTGAAAATGTGAACTCTCCGGCCGCAGACGAATTGAGCCCGATCGGTATGAATCCGGCAACTGTGACCAGTGTCCCCGTCAGCATGGGAAAGGCGATGGAAGTCCACGCATAGGAAGCGGCCTTGCTCAGGTTTTCGCCCTTCTCAAGCCGCGTGATCATGGTTTCGATGGCGATCATTGCATCGTCGACAAGCAGTCCCAGCGCAATGATAAGCGCACCCAGCGATATCCTTTGCAGCGTGAAGCCGGCGTAGTCCATGAACACGAATGTGATCGCGAGAACGAGCGGAATGGTCATCGTGACCACCAGGCCAGCCCGGAGCCCGAGCGAAATGAAACTGACGGCTAGAACGATCAGCACTGCTTCAAGCAATGCTGTCAGGAACCGTCCGACGGCTTCTTCGACCACGGCGGGCTGATCAGCCACCTGGTGGATTTCCACCCCGATAGGCAATCCGGCCTGAGCTTTGGTGATCACTTCACTGAGCTCTTCACCGAAGTCGATGATATTGGCGCCTTCGCGCATGCCCACGGCCAGCCCAATCGCCTCCTCGCCATTGTAGCGGAACAGGCGGCTCGGAGGTTCCTCATAGGTGCGGCGGATGTCGGCCACATCGGCAAGCCGGAAGAACCGGTCGCCCACCCGTAGATTGATGTCCTCCAGGCTTCGCGTTCCGGAAAACTGTCCGCCGATCCGCACCAGCACGCGCTCCGCGCCGGCATCGATCACGCCTGAAGGTATGATCGCGTTCTGCTCGGCCAGGGTCGCCTGAACCGCCTGCTGGTTGAGGCCGAGAGCGGCAAGGCGCTCGGTCGAGAATTCGAGATAGATCACCTCTTCACGCGTGCCGAACAGCTCGATCTTGCCGGCATCGGGCAGCGCCTGAACGGCACGCCGGACCGTTTCCGCGTAGTCCCGCACCTCGCGGGGGGAGAAACCGTCAAATGTGAAGGCGTAGAGATTGCCGAACACATCCCCGAAATTGTCGTTGAACTGGAACCCGGCGAACTCGGCGGGAAACTCCGGCCGGATATCCGCCATCATGTTGCGCACACGCTGCCAGACCTGAGAAAGATGTTCGCCACGGGTGGTCGGCAGAAGTTCCAGATAGACGATGCTCTGGCCGGGCCGGGTCACCGAACGGGTAAAGTCCAGCTCGTCCAGATCCTCGAGCTTCTTTTCGATCCGGTCCGTGACCTGGGTCAGGGTCTCGCGGGTATCGGCGCCCGGAAGCGAGGCACTGATGATCATGGTCTTGATGTCGAAGTTCGGATCTTCCTCACGTCCGATCGAGACATAGGAGATCACGCCCGCAACCATCGAGATGATCATCAGGAACCAGACAAAAGACCGGTGATTGAGCGCCCAGTCCGAAAGGTTGAACTTGTTCATTGAGATACCCGCGGACCAACAACCTGGCCTTGCTCAAGTGATTGGACGCCCTTGATGATAACCTCGTCTCCAACCTTGAGGCCGGATGCGATGATTGCGAGCTCATCGTTGGATTCTTCTACAGTGACCGAACGCCTTTCGACCGTGTTTCCGGTCCGATCGACAACCCAGACAGCGGGAGGATCGAGCAATGCGGAAACGGGAACGGCAAACCTTTCGTCAATGCCGCGAGCGGGTTCCACCCGCGCCAGAGCACCCAGCCTGAAGGCGGCAGAGGGATCCTCGAGCTCCAGATGCAGTCTCTGTGTCCGGGTGTTGCGTTCCGCCACCGGATCGATGCGGGTCAGGACAGCCTCAGCCGCAACGGTCTCGTTGGCCAGCAGCCGGACGCTGAACCTGTCCCCTCTGGCCAAAAGGCCTGCATCCTCGTCGGAAACATCAATGACAACCTCACGCTCGCCCACATCTGCAAGCCGAAGCACTGTTTGACCGGCGGAAAGCGTCGCTCCGGCTTCCGCCAGAGTCTCCGTGACGACCCCATCGAAAGGTGCCGTCAGCGTTGCCAGATCAAGCATGTCCTGTGCGCTGGCCTTGGAAGCCTGAGCCTGCTCGAGCCGGGCCTCAGCCGATACCAGCGCGCGTTCCACATCTTCCAGCTGGCTGGCGCTTGCAACGCCCTTTTCGGCCAGCTGCTTGATCCGGTCGCGCGCACTGGATGCCGAGCGGAGCTGAGCTTTGGCGACGATGACGCCGGCTTCCGCGCTGCGCAGATCGGAACTCAAATCTTCATTGCTCAGTTGCGCAAGTTCATCGCCGCGCGCCACAACGGCGCCCACATCCACCGGCCGCGCCGCGACAGTGCCGATCATCGGAAAACCGAGATTGACCTCCGTCTTGGCCACCACAATGCCTGTGTAGCTCAGCGGAATTCCATCCGCCGTGTCGACAATCACGGAAACAACCGGGCGCGCCGCCTCCTGAGCCAGTGAGGCGGTCGAAAAACACATCGCCAAGGCAACAACCAGGTTTCTCATTGCTCCGCCTCCGCGCGGCGCACGATCCGCCCGGGATAAAGCAACTGCGCGCCCCTGGTTACGATCCATTCTCCGTCCTCGACACCTCCGGCCAGCAAGACCTCACCGGTCGCATATCGCTCGACCTCCACATTGTGCAGCGAAACCTGCATGGTTTGCTGGTCGACCTTCCAGACGGCCGGGCCGTCCGCCGAGGCAGTCATCGCATCGAACGGCAGGTTGATCAGTTGACCCTGGCTAAGTGTAGCGGTCCCGCGCACCGGATCGCCATAGGTTATCCTGTCGGGCGGATTGGGTATTGCCACCTTGACGGCAACAGTACCGGTCACGGCGTCGACCAGCGGCGAAATCTGGGAAACCACGCCCTCGAAAGTATCCTGCGGCAATGAAAGCCGCGATAGCTCGATCACCGAAGGCGCTCCTTCGATCAGCATCGCCTCGGAAACCTCGAAGACCGCCTGCAGGCCATTGTCCAGCGCCAGCTCCAAAGCCGGCTGTGCAGCGCCGATGATCTGCCCCGGCTCGATCATTCGCTGAATCACGGTGGACGGCGACGGAGCGCGCAGCACGGTGTCGAGCAACGCCTTTTTGGCACGATCGAGTTCGGCTTCGGCCTGAGCCAGTGCGCCTTCGGCGGCTCGCAACTGGTCTTCCGCCGCATCTCTTACCGCACGGGTACCCGCCCCGCTCGTAAGCAACGCTTCGGCACGGTCGAACTCTTCTTTGGCCTGAACATGATCGGCGCGCGCCGTGACAAGGCCGGCTTCGGCCGCACGTACCGCGAGCTCCTGCTGAATGGAGTCCAGTTGGGCCAGCGCCTCCCCCTGCTCCACCATTTCGCCCAGCTCGACCATCACTTCGGTCACACGCCCGCCAATGGGAAATGCGGCCATCAGCGATTGGCTTGCCTGAATCTCACCGGTGAGCGAAGAGCGGCGCGGCTCGGAAGTTGCCTGTGCCTCGACGATTTCCACCGCCAGCGGTTCCTGCGCCAGGGTCGGAGCCGGCGTCGCGCCGAACAGCGCAGCCAAAAAGACCACCAGGCCGATCCGTGATTTGGCCATGACATACCACCCCGGTTATGATTTCACGAACCCATACAACGTCACGAGGCCGGAAACCACCACCAAAAGGCGCAAGCTGAATCATGTCCTGAACCACGTCCAGTCCCATCCACCTACCAATCAGAGGAGTTCGGACGTAAGACGCCCGAAACAGAAAAGGGCGCCAGATCCTGGCGCCCTTTCATGCATAAGGGTCCGAAAACCGGTAATCCGGAACCTTACTGCATTGATGCCTTGACGTCCGCCACGTCGTCAGCCGTCATCTGGCCATTGGTGACCACCTCGCCATCCTTGATCTGCCAAAGGCGGAACGGGCCGGAAATGTCACCATACTGGTCGAAGCTGACATTGCCGATGACCCCTTGGTAGTTGATCGCCTTGCCCTCATTGATGAGCGCGAGAGCCTTCTTGAACTCTTCCGGACCGGCATAGATTGTCTCGCCTTCCGGATCGACCACCGAGCGGATGGCGTCGCGGATCGCGTCCGATTCCGCCTTGCCTGCCTTTGCCACGGCCAGCCCGACGATCGCACCGGCATCGTAGGACCGGTCGGCCGCCGGAGCCGATGGCGCGATACCGCCGGAGAACTCTTCGTAGTTCTCGTAGAAGTACTTGGTCGACTCTGTTTCGGTCGTGCCCGAGGAGGTGCCGTAAGCGCCCTCGAGATACTGGGCGCCCACCGCCTCGATGAAGTCGGTCGAATTCATACCGTCATTGAGCAGGAACTTCTGCGGGCCACCCTGGCTGACCCAGGCGCGGGCGATGGTGGCGCCGTCGACCGGATAGGAGATCAGGTAAAGCGCCTCCGGATCCCCGCTCATGGCCGAGGTGACTTCGGCGGAATAGTTCGGCTGGTTTTCATTGTAGGGTGTGACCGAGGTCAGTTCCCCGCCAAGCGCCTCGTAGGAAGCGGAGAATTCGCGCATCAGATTGACGCCGAAATCATTGTTGACGTGGATGATCGCGAGCTTGGTCAGGCCCGAATCCATCGCGTATTTTGCCGCCGCGATACCCTGAAGCGCATCGGATGTGATGGTACGGAAGAAATAGCCGTCGGTCTTTCCGTCACGCGAAAGCTGGGTCAGCGTCGGGCTCGATGAGGCAGGCGACACCTGAACAACGCCGGCCGCAGCCGTGACCGATGTCAGGATCGGGATCGAAACCGAAGAAATGATGCCACCGATGACGACCGGCACTTCCTTGATGTTGACGAGCTGCGTGGCCTGGTCGACTGCGACGTTGCCCTGGCTCTGGCTGTCGCGGGTGTCGGTCACAAGATCGCAATCCAGCACGCCGCCGGCTTCGTTGATGTCGCGGAATGCCATCTCCACAGATTTCGCTCCGGCCTGGCCATAGGCCCCGGCAGGCCCGGTCAGCTCCATCACCATGCCGATGGTGATTTCGCAGGCATGGGCGCTGAGCGCACTGGCGCAAAGCAGGGCGGCAGCGACGCCCGATGTCTTGATCATGTTCATTCTCGCTCTCCTTGTTATCGGGCCTCTCTCGCCCTTTTTGTTCAGTCTTCCGTGATCCAGGTTTCCTGCAGGTGGCGCCAGACAACGCCCTCCGGCGCGTCCTTGTCTGCGCTGAACAGCGCGGACGAACGACGCGCGGTCTTCGCTCCGTCGATCACCTGATGTTCGTCGTAAACCACCAGCGCGGCATCGGATCCGACAAGCCGCGCCTCGATGAGTTCCACCCGGATTTCGAAGTCCTCCGAACGCTTGCCGCGCGCGCCCCGGAGCATGGCCTTGACCTGGCTTGCATCAATCATGCTGCCATCGGGCTCGACCATGCGCATATCGGCGGCAAAAGCCCGCGCCGAAGCCTCCATCTCGGCTTCGGGCGCACGCCCTGTGAACCACTCGACAAAAAAACTGTGTCGGTTGACGACCTCGGCTTTGGCTTTCTCGATCAGATCCACGTCTCAATGCCCCGCCGTGTTGAGATTGTACTTCATCACCGAACCGTGCTTGCCATTGCGGTCCCGCTCAAGCGTATAGACATCGCCCGGCACCGGGTTCGACCGCGCCAGCACGGTATTGATCCGGCCGAACTCCTCGCTGGTCAGAGCCAGGTCCGGAATGGCAAGGTTCCGGTCCATATGATTTCGATTGCGGGCGCCCACGATCACGGCAGCAACGCCGGGCCGTTCCAGAACCGCGCGGCTTGCCACCGAGGCGATGTCGCTGCCGTGGGCCTTGGCGATCGAATCGAGCACCTTGAGCAAATCCTGAAACAGCGCCCAACCACCGAATTCGTCGACGATCAGCTTGTACTTGTTGATCGACCGGTTCTCGAAAGGCGGCTGCGGCTCAGGGACCCCGAGCATGCGATCCGAAAACAACCCGCCGGCAACAGACCCGTAGCACAGGAGCTGCACACCGGCCTTTTGGGCAGCTGCGGCAAGCGAGCGCCGCGGCCGATCATCAACAAGCGAGTATTGAACCTGCATCGACACCAGAGGCACGCCGGCATCCAGTATCCGCTGCATCTGGACCGTATCGAAATTGGTGCCGCCGATATTGGCAATCTTGCCCTGTTCACGCAGCTCCGCAAGCCAGCCTGCGACCTCGACCTGACGGTCGATTTCATAGTCCCACCAGTGGAACTGGACGAGATCGAGCCGCTCCATCTTGAGGCGGCCCAGAGACGTCTCGATCGCCTTGGCAACGTCTTCACGCGTCAGCGTGGCGAGACTTCCCAGATCGGGGACGAACTTGGTGTGCACCTTGATCCCGGACAGGGCTTCCGCGCCGCGAACGCGCTCATATTCGGCACGGAAGTCGCCGATCATCGCCTCTACACCGGTGTATATGTCAGCGCAGTCGAAGGTGGTGATCCCGGCATCGGCGAAAGCGATCATGTCCTTGATGCCTGCATCGCGGTCGACGGCCCCGTGGCCGCCGGCCAGTTGCCAGCCGCCTTTGATCACCCGTGTAATGCGGTGTCCCGGAGCCAGTTCAATTTTGTCCATCATTGTCTCCCAGTGGCACCGCGGTCGTGTCCGAATGTTTGAATTTGCGCAGCTTCGTTCGGGTGATCTTCAGCCGCGACGGGCAGTTCGGATCCGGACAGGCGATCTCGGCGTCCGTGGTCATCCAGTCATTCTCGCTGGTCGGACGCTGCTTCGCCGCAAGCAGCGGCAACACGGAGGCGAGCGAATATATCGAGATGCCCTGACCGGGCGGCAGATGCAGCATCTCGCCACGCAGCTCGAAATAGTCGCCGATACTGGCTCCGCACCAGATCTTGGTGCCTTCGGGCGAAACCACCTCGACCCTGAGGTCCCAGAGCTCGAAACCCTCGTCTTTGATCTCTTCGCTGCTCATGCGGCGTCCCTGTTCTGGCGTTCCCAGAATTCAGGCCCCGCCCGTTCGAGAATGGCGAAAGCCTGGTTGATGTCCGCCCTCAATTCGAACGAGACCCGCTCCGGGTCCCGCTTCTCGATCGCGGACAGAATGCCGCGGTGATAGAGCGTTGCCGAGAGATCGATTTCCGGGCTGTGCAGCCGGGCTGCGGCGCGGACGTAAGGGCCCGCCTGCATCCACAGACTTTCGACGATCGGCAGCAGCACCGGCGAACCGGCGGCATTGTAAAGCTGAAAATGAAAGGCGTGGTTGAGGGATGCGATTTCCCGCGGGTCGCGGGTCGCTTCATACGCATCGGTGAGCTTCTCGAGCTGCGAGATGTCCCCGGGCGCAAGGTTTGAAAGCGCCCGCGCCGCCAGTTCGCCCTCGATCAGGGCCCGCGCCTGTGAAATGTCGTGCGCCCGCTCAAGCGTGATCAGCGGCACCCGCACCCTTCGGTTCGGCATCGCCTCAAGCGCCCGTTCGGAGACCAGCCGCGCAAGCGTTTCACGCACGGGCATGGAACTCACCGACATGCGTCGCGCGATATCACCCGGAAGAAAAACCTCTCCCGCGTCGAAACTTCCCTGAATTAATGAAAGCCGGAGTTGCCCGTAGATACGATCCTGCACGGTTTCGCGTTCAACCGGCTCGAGTTGATCGAGACCAGGACCATCAGTCCCTGGGCCGGTTCGAATGCTCATCTCCCGTGCACTCCCTTGTCCGTTGACGTCTTTACAATAGACGCCGGTCATGATCATGTAAATGATAATTGATAGTTGATCAACTTTGGCTGAGCTTATGTCAGAACAGGAGCCATCCCCGATCCTCGTCGCGAAGGATGTCACGAAATCCTTCGGGGGCCTGCGTGTCGTCAATTCGATGTCGCTCGATCTGGGTGCGCGGGAAATCCTTGGCGTGATCGGCCCGAACGGCGCCGGCAAATCAACGCTCTTCAACCTGCTGGCCGGCGCGATTCCGCTCGACGGCGGAACCATCCGGCTTGGCGAAAAGGACCTTACAAATGCCCGGCCGGAAGCACGGATCGGCGCAGGTCTCGGCAGAACGTTTCAAATCCCGCGGCCCTTCGCACGCATGTCGGTGCTCGAAAACGTGATGACCGCGGCCCAGAAGCAGGACGGCGAACGTATGTTCGCCGTCCTGGCCACACCCTGGCGCGTTGCCAGCCAGGAGCGCGCCAATGCGGCGCGCGCGCGTGAACTTCTCGATTTCGTATCCCTGTCTCATCTCGAAGATCAACCGGCCTCGGTTCTGTCGGGAGGCCAGCGCAAGCTGCTTGAACTGGCACGCGTGCTGATGGCCGAGCCGCGTGTGATCCTGCTCGACGAACCGGCGGCGGGGGTCAACCCGGCATTGCTCGACCTGATCATCGAGCGTATCGCAGACATCAATGCGCTCGGCATTGCCGTTCTGCTTATCGAGCACAACATGGAAATGATCGCGCGGCTCTGCCCCAGGGTCATCGTGATGGCGGCCGGAAAAGCCCTGGCGGACGGCTCGCCCGCGGAAGTGACCAAGCGCGCCGACGTGGTCGATGTCTATCTCGAAGGAATGCCGGCATGAGCGCCCTTTCCGTCGAAGGGCTGAAGGCTGGGTACGACCCAGATCTCGCCATTGTCAAAAGCGTAAGCTTTTCCGTCGACTACGGCGAAGCCGTCTGCATCCTCGGCCCCAACGGCGCGGGGAAATCCACCATGATCAAGGCCATCGCCGGATTGGTGCCGATTCTTGCCGGGTCGGTGCATCTGGGCAAGAAGACCGTGGCCGGGCTTCCGCCGCATGCGCTTGTTCGCCAGGGGCTCGGCTTCGTGCCGCAGACCGACAACATCTTCACCAGACTGACCATCCTCGAAAACCTGCAGATTGCCGCTCAACTTCTTCCCGCATCCGACCGCCAGTCGCGGATCGACGCGATGCTGGACATGTTCCCCGATCTGGGCGGACGTCCGGGCGAACTCGCCGGCGCGCTGTCAGGCGGACAACGGCAGATGCTCGCAGCCGCCCGTGCGCTGCTGACGGAGCCCGAAGTGCTGGTCCTTGACGAACCGTCCGCAGGCCTCTCGCCGAAACTGGTCGGACAGGTGTTCGAGACCCTGCGGCAGATTTCGGATGCCGGTGTCACCCTGGTTCTTGTCGAGCAGAACGTGCGCGCCGCGCTGGCGCTGACCGGTCGCGCCCTCGTTCTCGTGGATGGTCAACTCGCCCATGACGGATCGACCGACGATCTGCACGACAACAAGCTTCTGGGAGAACTATTTCTGGGTCATCGGGCGAAAGGGGCTCCGGTATGAATCCACAGGCCTTCATCGACGGACTGATCGCCGGCTCCACCATCGGTCTCGGTGCGATAGGTCTGACACTCGCCTATTCGATCCTCAGATTTGCCAATTTCACCCACGGCGACTTTCTCGCCTGGGGCGCCTATTTAACGCTGACGGTTTCGGGTCTGCTGGGCGGACTGGCCGCAGGTCTCGGCGCCCCCGTCCATCCGTTCAGTTTCGGCTGGGGACTGCCGCTGGCCCTTCTCGGCGGCGCCGCACTCACGATTCTGCTTGCACTCGGGCTCGACCGCATCCTCTTCGGGCGGCTCCGGGCCCGAGGTGCAGACGTGATCATTATCGTGATGGCCAGCTTCGGCGCCTCGATGGCCTTGCGCTCATTGCTCGAGTTCATCTTCACCGCAAAACCAGTCTATTTCACCAACGCGCTTCAGATCGCAAAGCCGCTGGGTCTCGGCATGCGTGCCACGCCTGACCAGTTGCTGGTCATCGGCATGACTGCCGTTCTGGTGCTTGGCCTCCATCTCCTGGTAACACGAACAGCCACAGGCCGTGCCATGCGGGCTGTTTCCGAAAACCCGGCGCTCGCCGGGGTCTACGGCATCGACGTCGCCCAGATCGTTCGCATCACATGGGTCATCGGCGCGGGCCTTGCCTGCATTGCCGGGGTCATGGCCGGGCTGTTGGTGCAGATCCGCCCCTATATGGGCTTCGACCTGCTTCTGCCGCTGTTCGCAGCCGCCATTCTCGGCGGCATAGGGTCCATCCCCGGCGCAATGCTGGGCGGCCTGATCATCGGACTGGCCGAGGCGTTCACCGTACAGATCATCGGAGCGGAGTGGCGCGCGGCGGTCTCCTTCATCATTCTGGTTCTGGTGCTCATGCTCCGGCCACAGGGCCTTTTCGGCCGCAAGGAGGCGTGATGGAACTGATCGCCTATGCCGCCTTCTTTCTCACCGTGGCAATGACCTATGCCATCATCTGCCTGGGGCTCAACGTCCAGTGGGGCCAGACCGGGCTTTTCAACGTTGGTGTGGCGGGCTTCGTCGGCATGGGAGCCTATGTCTCGGGGGCGCTGACAACGCCGGAAACCATCGATCGCATCGGCGGCTTCGACCTTCCGATCGTCGTTGGATGGGCGGTGGCGATGGCAGCCGGCGCGGTGCTTTCTTTGGCCGTCGGACTTCTGACACTCAGAATGCGCGCGGATTATCTGGCGATCACCACCTTCGGCATTGCCGTTGCGCTTCAACTGGTGTTTCAGAACGCCGAAAGCCTGACTGGCGGCGCGTTCGGCATGGCCTTCATTCCGCGTCCGTTCGCAAGCATGCAGGGAGAGGCGATCGTCTTCAATCTCGCCAATCTCGGGGTCACCTGCGCCGTGGTTCTGGTGCTTTATCTGCTGCTCGAACACCTTGCCCGCAGCCCCTGGGGCCGGGCCCTTCGTGCCGTCCGCGAAGATGAGGTGGCGGCCCAGGCGCTGGGCAAGAACCCGGTCTTTCTCAGGCTTCAGGCCTTCGCGCTCGGTGGCGCGATCATGGCGCTGGCAGGCGCGGTCCAGGCGCACTTCATCGGCTTCATCGCCCCCAACAACTATCTGCCGATGATGACCTTCCAGGTCTGGGCGATGCTGATCGTTGGCGGCTCGGGCAACAATCGCGGTGCAATCCTCGGCGCCGTGCTGGTGTGGGCAATATGGGCGTTGTCAGCTGCCCTGATCTCGGAATTGTTCCCCGCCGGACAACAGGCCCGCGCCGCGTCTCTGCAGATTGTCATCATCGGTGTCATGCTGTGCATCATTCTTCTTTGGCGGCCGCAGGGCATTCTGCCCGAAATCCGCACCGTTTCGCGTCATCTGGGACGCCGCAACAAGGACCAGTAACCATGCAACCCGACCGCAAGGATCTCGCCCCCGGACTTTCCATCAGCCGCATTCTGACAGGCCTCTGGCAGGTGGCAGACCAGGAACGCGACGGCAAGCAGATGGACCCCGTCGCTGGCGCGGCTTCGCTCACCGACTACGCCAATGCCGGCTTCGACACTTTTGACATGGCCGACCACTATGGCAGCGCCGAGTTGATTACCGGCGAGATGCTTAGACGCTGGAAAGGTCAAACCCGGCCACGGGCCTTCACCAAATGGTGCCCCGAGCCCGGGCCGATGACCGCTGAGATCGTGCGCGCAGGTGTTCAGGAACGCCTCGATCGGTTGGGTGTGGAACGCGTGGATCTTCTGCAGTTTCACTGGTGGAGTTTCGAGCACCCGGCCTGGCTCGACGCATTGCACGAGATGACAAAGCTTCGCGCCGAAGGACTGATCGGGGAAATCGGCGTCACCAATTTCGATGCGGCCCATCTGGATCTGGCGCTCGCTGATGGCATTCCGCTGGTCTCCAACCAGGTTTCGTTTTCGCTGATCGACAGACGTGCGGCCGGGCGACTTGCAGAGACCTGCCGCAAACACAATGTCCAGCTTCTGGCTTATGGAACCCTGTGCGGCGGCTTCCTCTCGGACCGCTGGCTCGGCAAGCCCGAGCCCGATGAAGTTGCAGACTGGAGCCGCTCGAAATATCTGCGCTTCATCCAGACCGCAGGCGGTTGGGACGTGCTGCAGACGATTCTCCGCGCCGCCGGCGGCATTGCCCGAAAGCACAACGTATCGATCTCCAATGTCGCCACCCGCTGGGTGCTCGAACACGCCCACGTCGCGGGCGTCATCGTCGGCGCGCGCCTTGGCGAGAACCAGCACCGCGACGACAATCTCAAGCTCTTCCAGTTTGAACTGGACGCCGACGACCACGCGATGCTCGACCGGGCTTTCGCCACATCCAGCCCGATCCCGGGCGATTGCGGCGACGAATATCGTGAACCGCCGTTCCTCACGGCCTCCGGTGACCTCAGCCATCATCTGGCGAGCATGCCCACGGCGATGGAGGCGGTCGAAGACCCTGAAGTTCCCGGACGCGCCCGGGTGTTCTCCGGTTCGCTTTGGGAGCCGATCGCAGGCTATTGCCGCGCATTGCGCGACGGGGACAGGATCGTTGTTTCAGGCACCACAGCCACCCACGGTGTTGACCGGACGGTGGCCCTCGACGATGCAGGCGCCCAGACAACCTACATTCTCGACAAGATCGCAGCCTCAGTCCGTGCGCTCGGCGGGGATCCGAAGGACATTCTGAGAACCCGCATGTATCTGCGCGGCGACGAGGATGTCGAAGCCGCCGCTCGCGCCCACGGATTCCGCTTCACCACCAACCCGCCCGCCAACACGACCTTTCTCGTCGGCAACCTCGTCGGGGATTTCCGCGTCGAGATCGAGGCCGAGGCAACGGTCAGACCTTCGCGGGGAGAGTGAAAGGCGTAACGCGCTGCGTCCACCATGGGCGCGGTGCATTTGGTGGAGCATGAATCGTAGCCGCCGTTCACACGCATCCGCATGAACGGCGGCTCATTCGCCTTGGTCTGAAAGAGCGGGCAATTATGTAAGCCCCAACGCGTTCCGGCGCTGCCGAAAGCAGCGCTCAGCCCTGGTCAGCCCGGTTCAGCACAAAATCGAAACTTGATTTCCACTGCGTGTCGCCATCATCCCCGGGGACATAATCGGTCAGCAGCGATCCCTTGACCCCAAAGACCGCATCGGAGGTCAGCCACGGATCGTCCGCCACGAAAGTGTGGGTGACCACCGTCTCGTAGCCGTCAGCCGAAACAATGAAATGCATGTGTGCGGGCCGGTTCGGATGGCGTCCGAGCGCCCCAAGCATTTGTCCGACGGGCCCGTCGTCAGGGATCGGATAGGAAACCGGGCGAATGCCGCGAAACGCGTAGCGTCCGTCGTCACCAGTTATGAACACGCCGCGATTGTTCCATTTCGGCTGGATGTCGGGTTGCTGGACATCATAGTAGCCATCCGAATTGTCGCACCACACATCCAGCTTGGCACCGGAGACCGGCTTTCCGTCGAGATCGATGATGCGGCCTTCGAAAAGACAGCTCTCACCCTTGCCGTCGAGCGAGATGTTGTCTCCCATGGCGCGCACCGGCGCGTTCGCGACATGGAACGGGCCCAGAACCGTGTTCTCGGTCGCTCCCGATGGTCTGCGGTTGTTGATGGCATCGACAAGCATCGACATCCCGAGCACATCAGACAGCAGGATGAATTCCTGTCGGTTGCCGTCGCACATCTGGCCCGTGCGGGTCAGAAAATCGATGGCGATACCCCATTCTTCCTGGGTGAGTTCCACATCCTTCGCAAAGGCATGAAGATGCCGGACCAGCGACCCCATCACCTTGCTCAGACGCGGATTGACGTCTTCGCCGACACGGGCATTGACGGCCTCGACCGAGGCGGCCTCTGTAAAATAGTCGATACCCTTCGCGTTGCTCATGCCATCTCCTCCTTTGCCTGCGCGGCGCTCGCCGCGTCCCGGTCAAGAACCGAACTCAGCGCACGCATCAACTCCCCGGCCGGATCTTCGGGGAAAGTGTTTGCGCGCCACGCCACATGATGGTCCGGACGCACAAGGACGCAGCCGCTCTCCTCCGTTTCGCGCGATGTGGCCCAGTCGCCATGATGATCGACCCAGTTTCTGCGCGGACCGATGACATGAACCTCGACGGGAACGCCGAGTGCGTCACCTACGGTCTTCGCTGCCTCGACCCAACCCTCGCCGGAAATTCCGGTGAACAGGGTGAAGCGGCCCTTGCCGGCAAGGTCCAGGGTCGAATGCCGCTTGCCGTCTTCGTCATAGACCCAGGCATGGGGAAGACGCGCGCCCGGCCACGTGGTCGGCTGATAGTGCAGTTCCGGATCCTTGGAGAATTCCGGCTCGGGCTCGCCGTCTGTGACTGCCGCCGCCGATTTGTAGCGCTGGTTCATCTCCACGCCGTGAGCGTCGAATTCATACTTCTTGAAGGCCAGCGCCTTGCGCAGCGTTTCGCGCTGTTTCTCCGCCGCATCGGTCGCATCGCAACGCGCATCCATGGATGCCTGGATCTTCTCGATGTCGGTGCCGCCATCCATGCCGAGTGCTTCGAAAATGGGGCCGAATTCGCCGATCGACTGGTTGGCCCGGGTTACGATCTGCTTGGCAATGGGCGCGCGCTCCTGCGAATAGGTTTCCAGAAGGCCCGGCCCCGCCTGGCCCTTGATGACCGCCGCCAGTTTCCAGGCCAGGTTGAACCCGTCCTGGATGGAGGTATTGGACCCGAGGCCGTTGGACGGCGGATGACGGTGCGCAGCGTCGCCCATGATGAAGACGCGATCCTTCTGCATGTGCGTAGCGTACATGTTGTTGACGGTCCACGTGTTGGCCGACAGCAGCTCGATCTCCAGATCGGGATCGCCGACCAACTGCCGCGCCACACCGGTGGCAATCTCCTCGGTCACTTCAGGCGCGGGTTCGTTGATGTCGTATCCCCACACGATCAGCCATTCGTTCCAAGGCCTAACCATGCGCACCAGTCCCATGCCGATGCCGCCCACATCCGCGCCGGGCTGCATCACCCAGTAGAGCACCGACGGGCGGTGGGCGACATATTTGGAGAGGTCGGCACGGAACAGGATGTTCATCGATCCGCCGACACCCATCTGCCCCTCGAAAGGCAGACCCAGATGTTCCGCCACTTTCGAGTTTCCGCCGTCCGCGCCAATGAGATATTTCGAGCGGATGGTGAATTCCTTGCCGGTCAAACGGTCGAGGCAGGTTGTCGTCACGCCTTCAGCGTCCTGCACATGCGACCGGTATTCCGTCGACATCCGGGCCTGTGTGCCCCGCGAGCAGGCTGTCTTGAACAGCAGCGGCTCCATGAGGGTCTGTGGAAGATCGTTCATCATCGTCGGCGAAGACATGTGATGCTCGGCCCGCGAAAGAGGGTGACTGCCCCAGCTTTTCATCCGGCCGATTTCCTCACCGGCCAGACTTTCGCAAAAGACGTTCTCGCCCATCAGGTCCTGCTCGGTGCAGTGCATGTAGGCTTCGGCCTCGACCTCGGGACCGAGATCCCGCAGGACTTCCATCGTGCGCTGGTTGGTGATGTGCGCCCGGGGTGTGTTGGCAAGCCAGCGGTAGCGGTTGATCACCATGTTCTCGACACCGTAGGAAGACAACAGTGCCGCGGTGGCGGAACCGGCCGGCCCGGTTCCGATGATCAATACATCCGTTGTGATGTCCGCCATGATTATTCCTCCATTGATGAACTGGACGGCCCGGCGCGCTCTACGCCTGAAAGGCGCCGCCGGATCGGAAACAACTGTATGCCGCTCTTGTCGCTGATCAGCCCCCACAGCCCTCGTGGAGCAAACAGCATGATGACGATGCCAGTGAGACCCAGAACGATCAGATACCAGGACCCGTAATCGGCAAAGAGCGTCTGCAGGGCGAAGAAGACCAATACCCCGATGATTGGGCCCTCGATGGTGCCGATCCCGCCGATCACGACGATGAAAATCACGAAGGCGGTCCAGTCAATCACCGAGAATGCGCCGTCCGGGCTGATCCGCCCGTTCTGAAGAAAGATCAGGCCTCCGGCGAGCCCGGTTCCGAAGGCGGCGATCAGAAACACGGCCCACTTCATTCGCGCGGCATCGACGCCGACGGATTGTGCCGCTTCCATGTTGTCGCGAACGGCTGCCAGCGCCAGGCCGCGCTTGGTTCGCAGCAACCAGTAGATCCCGCCGATGGTGGCAACAACCAGCGCCAGCGCCAGCCAATAGGCAAGGATGTCCCGGGCTGCCGAAGCGCGCACGTCGAAAACCGTCTCGATCCACTCGACGCCCCACATCGCATCCCGGGCATCGCGTGGAAGCGATGTGCCCGTGCCGCCGCCGACGGCCCGCCACTGCGCCACGATCAGCCGCACGACCTCCGCCACCACCCATGTTCCGATGGCGAAATAGGCGCCCTGTAGCCTGAACGCGAAGAATGCGGTGGGGATTGCGAGCACGAACGCCCCGACCCCGGACAGGAGCAGCGCGGCAATCGGGTTCCAGCCTGCCAGAATGACAGCTCCGAAAAGCATATAGGCGCCGAAGCCGACGAAGGCCTGCTGTCCGACACTCACCAATCCGCCATAGCCCGCGAGCAGGTTCCAGAACTGGGCCAGCACCAGCATGGTGAAGATGAAGAACAGGTCCTGGATCAGTCCGCGATCGGCGAAGGCCGGGAGAATGGCTGCCGCAATCACCAGGCAGACCGCAACGATCGCGGCATAGGTGGAGGTTCGTGTGCGTGTCGAGACGGTGTAGGAATGTGCGCGCATCAGTCAGTCGCCCTCGGAAACAGTCCCCGCGGGCGAACCAGAAGGACCAGCAGGAATGCCAGGTGTCCGGCAAGGATTTGCCATTCGGGATTGATGGCGGCGCCCAGCGTCTGGGCCACACCGATGATGATCCCGCCGGCGAGCGTCCCCCAGAGCGAGCCAAGCCCGCCGATGATGACGGCTTCGAAGGCGTAGATCAGCCGGGCCGGCCCGATGGATGGATCGAAATTCGAGCGTGTCCCCAGATACAGTGCCGCAATGGTCACCACGATCATTGCAATGCCGGTGGCCTGCGCGAAGACCCGTTGCGGCTTGATGCCCATGAGGCTCGCCGTCACAGGATCATCGGAGGTGGCGCGGAAGGCGCGCCCCAGCGAGGTCCGATAAAACAGCCATTGCAGCGCAAGGATCACCCCGATGGCCGTAAACAATGTGAGGAGCGGCATTACCCCGACCGTTACCGGCCCGATAGGCAGCGAGGCGGTTTCAAGCGAGCCTGCAGGCATGCGGCGGCTGTCCGCCGAAAAGCCTTCCTGGAGCGCATTCTGGATCACCACCGAAAGGCCGAAGGTAACAAGCAGCGGCGGCAGAATATCCGGACCGATCACCCTGTTGAGCACATGGCGCTGAAGGCCGTAGCCAACGGCAAACATGATCGGTGTTGCGACGAGAGCGGCAACAAACGGATGCAGGCCGAGCATGGTGACGATCACAAGCAGAAGGTAGGCCGCAAGCACGATCAGATCACCGTGGGCCAGGTTGACCAGCCGCATGATCCCGAACACCAGCGAAAGGCCGGCGGCAAACAGCGCGTAGAGGCCTCCCAGCAGGATTCCCTGCACGATTGTGTCCACCCAGATCATTCGCCGACTCCGAAATAGGCCTTGTGAATCGCCTCCCGGCTCAAGTCGCCGGGCTTTCCTTGAAGGGTCACCCTGCCTTCCATCATGCAATACACACGGTCGGCGACCTTGAGCGCCTGGCCGATGTCCTGCTCGACAACGATGACGGAAGCACCAGCCTTCCGGATTTCGGGGAGCGCCGCATAGATGTCTCGAATGATGACGGGCGCCAGACCGAGGGAAAGTTCGTCACACAACAGAACCCGCGGGTTGCTCATCAGCGCACGGCCGATGGCGACCATCTGCTGCTGACCGCCCGAGAGCGCATTTCCGGGCGTCTTGCGGCGCTCCTTGAGCATCGGAAACATGGCGTAGACCGAATCGAGGTCCCAACTGCCGCTACCGTTGCTGCGATAGGCGCCGATCTGGAGGTTCTCTTCGACGCTGAGCGAAGGGAAGAGGCGACGCCCCTCGGGCACCATCGAGATGCCACGTGCGACAATGTCATCGGCATGGAGCGACCCGATCGGCTGACCGTCCAGCACAACCATCTCCGGATCCTGACGCAGGACACCTGCAAGCGAGCGCATGAGCGAGGATTTACCGGCACCGTTCGCACCGATGATGGCGATGCATTCTCCCTCCTCAAGCGTGATATCCACACCGAAGAGGGCCTGGAAGTCGCCGTAATGGGCGGTCAGGCCATTGGTTTGAAGAAGTGCCATCAGACCTCGATCCCGAGATAGATTTCCTGAACGTCGCTCGAAGCCATGATGGCCTCCGGCTCACCCAGACCAATTATCTTGCCGAAATCGAGCACCAGCAGCCGCTCGACCACACGGTTGAGCGCATGCAGCACATGCTCGATCCAGATGATTGTCACGCCTTCGCCATGAAGGGAGCGGATCGTGTCCACCAGCGCGATACACTCCCCCTCTGTCAGCCCGCCGGCGATTTCATCGAGCAAAAGGAGCTTGGGACTGGTCGCCATGGCGCGGGCAAGTTCAAGCCGCTTGCGCTGCAGGAGCGACAGGCTGCCTGCAAGGACATTGGCCGACCCGATCAGTTCAGTGCGTTCGAGAATCTCCACGCATCCGTGCTCAGCCTCGCGTTCGCTGCAGGGACGGCCGTGGGTGGCCGCCACCAGAAGGTTTTCGAACACGGTCAAATTGTCAAAGGGCTGCGGGATCTGGAAAGACCGTCCAACCCCTGCGATGCAGCGCTGCATCGCAGGCACCTTTGTGACGTCTTCGCCCATGAAGCGGATCGAACCGCTGTCAGCGCGAAGGTTGCCGGTGATGAGGTTGAACAGGGTTGATTTGCCTGCGCCGTTGGGACCGATGATCCCAAGGGCCTCACCCGGCGAAACCTCGAATGTCACGTTGTCCGTCACCGTGAGCGCGCCGAAACTCTTCGACACGCCCTCAAGTTTCAGGATCGGTTCCGCCGGTTTGCTCATGGGGCTGCCTTCAGGCCAGTTTCGCTGTCATTTCGACCAGCCGCTTTGCCTGGTGCGAAACCGATGCCTTGCCCTTGTCGCTGATGGCGCCCGGCTCCATCGAAAAACCGTAAGGATTGCCACCGGTTTCGAAGAGACTGCCATCGGTATACCCGGGCGCAACGATGATGGCGCCCCAGTGCATGACCGTGGTGTAGAGCCCGATCAACGTAGTTTCCTGGCCGCCATGCGGGTTTTGTGCGCTGGTGGTTGCGGTGACGGTCTTGTTGGCAAGCTTGCCTTCCATCCACAGCGGACCGAGCGTATCGATGAACGCGCGAACCTGGCTCGGCGCCGATCCGTAACGTGTCGGCACGCAGAAGAAATAGCCGTCGGCCCAAAGCATGTCGTCATGGCTGATCTCTTCGATCGACGAGGCACGTTCCACTTGTTCCTTCCAGGCATCCTGGCCTTCCACCACCGATTTGGGTGCGGTTTCGGCAAACTTGCGGAGCCGGACTTCCGCACCCGCAGCCTTTGCTGCCGCCTCCGCGACTTCAGCGACACCCTGGTTCGTGCCGTAGGTGCTGTAGAACGCGACCAGAATTTTCGCAGTTGTCATGCCTGTCTCCTTTGAGAACGTTGCCGAGGCGGATGCCGCCGGTGGAAATGTGCCACCCCGCTATCGCGGAGCGGCACGGTTCATGCTCAGGACAGTGCTTCCATCACACCCTGTGTCGGAATGTTCGGAGCTGTCTTGTTGTCGACGACCACAAGTTCGAAGGTACCGTCGTCCTTGCGGCGCCACTGCCCGCCGACCAGCGGCGTCTTGCAGACGTTCTTGGCAGCGAATGGCGGAACGCCCTCGCCATTCCAGGCAACGCGGCCGACAATTGTATTGACGTCGCTCGATGCGATCGTCTCGGCGACGCCTTCGGGATCAGTCGGATCTTCGGCGCGCTTGATCACGTCCGCCGCCATCTCGAACAGCGAATGGACAAAGCCGATCGGCTGGGTCCAGGGCCGCCCGGTCGCCTCGGTAAAGGCAGCGGCAAGTTCGCCGCAGCTCTGACCGGTCAGCGACGACGTGAACGGATGGTTTGCCGACCACCAGACCTCGGATGAGAGGTTGTGACCCGACTCGCCGAGCGTTTCCACCGATTGCGGGAACAGGATTGCCTTGGCGACGGTGATCGCCTTGGGCGAGAAGCCCTGCTGGATGGCCTGGTTCCGGAACGTCGTGAAATCGGGCGGAATGACGACGCCGGTAACGATGTCGACATCGGCCTGCTTGAAGGCGTTGATCTGTGCGGTGAAATCATCGGTCAGGTTCTGGAAGCGTCCCGGATCGACTGTTTCGTAACCGGCGGCGGCAAAGCCCGGGGCCACACCGACATTCGGATCGCCCCATGCATTGCCATCGGCATCATTGGGGAACAGGCCGCCGACCTTCTTGTTGGTGTCGAGCTGGTTCCACATGTTGGTGAACACCGCGATGACGTCCTCAAGACCCCAGAAATAGTGATAGGTGAAATCGAAGGGCCTCCAGCTTTCCGGATCGCCCGGATTTCCCTGCTGGCCGATGAACCATGGCTGCCAGGGCGCCTTCGTCGAAATCGTCGGCACGCCCTCGCTTTCACACACCGTCGAGACCGGGTTGGTGGTTTCCGGCGTCGAGGCCACCAGCATCAGGTTGATCTCGTCGTCGATGATCAGTTCCTGCGCCACGTCGGCGGCACGGTTGGGATTGGACTGGCTGTCCTTGACGATGACTTCCACATCCATGCCCTGTTCGGCCGCATAGCGGTTGAACATGTCGATGGTGAAAGCGTCGGCCTCTGCGAACCCGGCCAGAGGGCCGGTCTGCGGGCTCACATAGCCAATACGAACCTTCCTGTTTTGCGCGATGGCCGGCATGGCCAACCCGCCCGCTGCGACAACGAGTCCGCCGGCGGCGGCTGTCTTGAGAATGCGTCTGCGTGAAATCATCTGCTTATCCTCCCATGAACGTTTGCTTCAGTCTTCGGGCCTCTGCCCCTCCCAGGCGGCCTGCAGCAGGGCGCGGATGTCGTCCTGCGTGAATGGCCTCGGATTCTCGTAGGAATTCTGCACGGCTATCTCGGCCGCCTTGTCGAGGTCTGCCTCGCTCAATCCGAGATCGGAAAGCCGCAAGGGTGCACCCGCCGCCTTTGCGAAGTCCCAAAGCCCCCCACCGGGAGTGGAACCGAAAATCTCCCGCATCGGCTCCAGCGCGTCGGTTCCCCCGGCGTTGAAATTCGTAGTGTGCGGCACAAGAATGGCATGGGTCTCGGCATGGGGCGTGTTGAAACTCCCGCCGATCGTATGGGCAAGCTTGTGGTGAAGCGACATCGCCACATATCCCAGTGCCGTCGAGCACAGCCACGCACCGTAAAGCACCAGCGAACGCGCCTCCGCGTCGCGTGGCGCATCGCGCAAGACCGGCAGTCCGGACTTAAAAGCTCTCATGGCTTCCACGGCCATCAGGCTTGTCACCGGATTGGCATCCGGCGCATAGAGCGCTTCGACCGCGTGTGCGATCGCGTTGAGCGACGAGGTCACGGTCATGTCCGCGGGCAGCGTCAGGGTCAGATCGACATCATAGATGACTGTCTCGGGCCGGATCGAGGCATCGCGGCGCGTGGTCTTCCGCCCATCCTTGGTCTCGCCCAGAATGTCGGTCATTTCCGAGCCGGCATAGGTCGTGGGGATGGCGATCTGGTTGACGCCGGTGCGTGTCGCAATCGCCTTGCCGAGCCCGATCGTCGAGCCGCCCCCAATGGACACCACGCAATCGGCATTGCTCTGTGTGAAAGCTTCCAAGGCTTTTTCGGTCACCTCGACCGGCGTATGCATCGCGGCTTCGCAGAACGTCCCCGCCGAAAGCCTGCCAAGACGTTTGGCGAGCGCCTCGGCGTCATCGGACTGGTTCGGCGTCGAAAGCACCATGGCCTTCTTGCCACCCAGACGTTCCACCTCATCGGCCGTGCTCGCAACTGTGCCCGCCCCGAACACGACACGGGTCGAAATGCCTGGAAATGTGAAGCCATCCGTTGGCAGTTTCATGTCGTGTACTCCGGAATTTCGCGGCCTTCGGCAACCGCTGACAGCAGCTCTGAAAAGGCCTTGATTTCATCATCGCAAACCAGATGCTCGCGGCCGGAGAAAATTTCCGAATGCACCCGAGCGCCCTGACGAATGAACGCGTCCCGCACTTTGTTCCAGGCCCAGAGCGGCACCCAGGGATCTTCATCCCCGTTGGAGGCATAAACCGGGATCGAAGCCGCGAGACTTTCCGGAAGTCCGGTGTCGGACGCTCCGACCCTGCACCCGGTCAGAAGGGCCGCGGCATCCGCCCTGCCGCCACGCAGCAGATATTCGGCGGCAAGGCAGGCGCCCTGCGAAAACCCGGCAATGACAAGCGGCTTTCCGGAGAGCTTTCCGGCCACCGACGCGACCTCGGTCCGGACCAGCGACAATGCCTTGTCCAGTTGTGCGGCGGTGGCCGGGGTCATTCCGTCCACCGCCTTGGCGTCATACCAGGCTGACCCCGGCGCATCAGGCAGGACAAAATGCACGTCTGGTGCATCGAGCCTCGAGATCACGTCCTGAACCATCTGCGCGGCGCTCTGCCCGCGACCGTGCAGGAAGATACAGGCCGCGCGCGCGGACTCGATCGAAGGCCCTGATGTCATGCTCTGCGCCATCATTCAGCCTCAGGCGTTCTGGAAGCTGGCGGGTTCAAGTCCGGCCATCAGTTCTTCGCGGCGGTCCTCGAACCATGGCGGGAAGACGAGGGTGGTGCCGATCGCATCTGCCGGCTCATCCTTGGCCCAACCCTCAGGCACCGTCCAGGCAATTTCGAACAGTGCCCCGCCCGGCGAACGGACATAGCAGGACTTGAAATAGTTGCGGTCCTTCTGCTCGGAGATGTCGGTGAAGCCCAGGCCTTCAATATGGGCCCTGAGCTTGAGCTGATTCTCTTCATTGCCGGTGTTGAGCGCGAAATGGTGAATCGTGCCACCCGAAAGTGTCCAGGTGCCCTGTGGCTGATCCCTGATCTCGGTGACTTCCACAACGCTTGTGGGGCCATTGGCGTTGGGCACCTCATAGGCCATGCCGTCCGCGTCATCCGCCATCTTCTTGAGCGGCAGCGCAATGGTCAGAAAATCGTCCATGGCATTGCGATCAGTCACTGCGATCACGCCGCCATAAATCCCCTTGATCGCATGCTCGGCCGAAAGGCCCTGCGCCTCGTTGACGATGGGTGCGCGGTTGTCCGCGGGGTTCTCCACCAGCTGCAATTCGATGCCGCAAGGATGCGTGAACTCGACCCGGTCAATGCCGAAGCGGGTGGTCTTGCGCGCGGTGATGCCGCGCTCGCCAAGACGATTGACCCAGAAGTCCGACGCGCCAACCGGGATCGACTGCTGGACCACCTTCGACTGGTTCGTGCCCCGCCGTCCGTAAATTCCCGGCTTGCGGAACGGAAACGTGGTGATGATCGTCGATTCATCCCCGTTCTTTGCGCCGTAATAGAGGTGGTAGACCGGAATCGTGCCATCAAAAAGCACTGTCCGCTTTACCGAGTACAGGCCCAGATCCTTCGTGAAAAAATCATAGTCTTCCTGTGCACCGTCGGTGCTCATGGTCAGGTGATGATATCCGCTGATTTGCGACACTGTCTCTCTCCCAGGTTTCAGGTCTATCGATGATGATGCTGGTCTTTGGCCAGCGTGAAGGTGAAATGGCAGACAAGCCCCCCATCCTTCGAACCGTCAAAATCGGCCAGAAGCGCCGGATCGACCGCAAACAGGGGATCTGCGCCAATGGCCGAATCGCTCCGGTCGAAGACATGGGTGATCAGGGTCTGGTAGCCCGATGCGGAAATCCGGAACTGGAGATGGGCGGGTCGCACCGTCGGAAGCCCAAGCCTGCGCAGCAGCCGTCCGACCGGCCCGTCATCGGGGATGCGATAGCCGCGCGGGCGAACGGTAGCGATGCGCACGCTTCCGTCCGGACCCGAGGTAAAGGTTCCGCGCAAGTTGAATTCGGGCTGCACGTCCGGCGCCTGGTTCTCGTAGACCCCGTCGCCATTGGCATGCCAGACCTCGATGCAGGCGCTCGAAACCGGCTTTCCATTATCGTCCGAGAGCTGCGCCGTAAACACAAGCGGACACCCCTTGCCGTCAAGGCAGATGCTTTCACGATCAGCGCGGCGCGGCGCTCCCGGGCGGTAGAACGGTCCGGCAAGCGTGTTCGGCGTCGCATTTTCAGGAAGCTGTGCGTGACGCCGCTCGAAAGCGCTGGTGAGGCCGAGAACATCGGCAAGCAGTACCCATTCCTGGCGTCGCTCGGAACAGGTCTCGCCAACTTCGGTAAGAAAGCCGATAAGCGCCTGAAGCTCCGCGCGGCTCATGTCCGTTCTATCGACAAGATCCGCGAAACCATGCAGAAATTCGCTGATGAGCAAAGCCAACCGCTTGTCCGGAGCGTCGTGAAGCCGCTCGGCAAACGCATTTGCCGCGCTCTTCATGGTGGTGTCATTCGTGCGGACATCCATCCCAAATCTCCTCCTCACATACGAGTATAGGAGGCATGCCAGCAGTCTCTATTATTTCTTTCGGCCTTAGTATAACATTTTGATATGAAGTTTGACGAAAAGCACCTCACCCAACTGGCGGCAGTTGTCGAGACCGGCAGCGTGACCGAGGCATCCCAATTGCTCGGCTTGTCCCAGCCCGCCGTCTCCCGCACGCTGTCGACCCTGGAGAAGCGGGTCGGCGAGCCTCTTTTCAAGCCGGGAAAGCGGCCGCTCGAACCAACCGTGATCGGCCAGCAACTGGCCGAACATGGCCGCGTGATCCTCGAGGCGTCGCGCCGTGCATCGGAAACCATCCTTGGATTTCGGGCAGGCTCGAACGGAACCGTGCGCATCGCCGGTGTGCCGTTCTTCATGGATGCTTTCATCAGCCGCATGATCGGCGAATTCCAGGCCCGCGAACCGGACATCCGGGTCGATCAGTCCTACGGAAACCTGCCCGATCTCGGCACCGGTCTGGTGGCCAATCAGCTTGATCTGGCCATATGCCCGCTCGGCCTCGTGGATGCGGCCAAGGGCCTGACTTTCACGCCGATCCTGCCCGGCCGCAACATCGTGGCGTGCCGGGTCACCCATCCGCTGCTCAGCCGCCGTCGCCTGAGCACCAGCGACCTGATCGATTACCCCTGGATCGCGCCCCTGCCCGGATCGCCGCTCCTGGCCGACCTTCATGCCATCCTGCTGTCGATCGGCATGACCGAGATCAGCATACGCTACTCCGGCGGCTCACTGCTGTCGGTGTTCAATTACCTTGAGGAAACCGACGCGCTTACCGTGCTTCCCCATTCGGTGGTCTTCGCCCACCGCAGAGACCGCAAGGTCACCGTTCTCCCCGTGGAAATCCCCCAGCCGACACGAACCCTCGGCATCTTGCGCCTTGAAGGCCGCCCGAGAATTCCCGCGGCAGAGAAACTGGCCCGCCACATCTCGACCCGTTTCGACGATCTGCGCCAATTGATCAAACGCCACGAGGATGCCGTCGTATGGGGCAACAGTCCACCATGACGAAAGGCTGCCCTGTCCAAGGCGGGTAAGATTCGTCCAACTCACGGCATGAAAAACTTCGCACAAACACGGATCACAGGAGCCGCTGCAGATCCGTTCGACCATGTGATCGGGCAGACCATGGTGCTTGCCCAGTGGTCCGAAGCGACCAGCGACTCCCTGCCGGCATTCGTTGATGTCGCTGAAAGCGGAACACTGAGAGAGACCGCAGATCAGATGAACCGGACCCGGGACGAGAGACTACGCGGCATGAGCATCGATCCTGATGGCCGCGATCTTTTTGTTGGAAACCAGCGTCATGCGTCAAAAGCGCGAAACGCTGTGCGTCACCGGATAAACTGTTCGACATAGTCTTCCCCAAGGCCGACTTCGGCAAAGTGCTTCCGGCACAGATCAATCTTGGTGAAGACATCTTCGTAGCCGGTAACCGCACCCCAGGGATCGACGTAGCACATCACGCCATTAACCTGGAAAAAGGTGATCATTTCCTCGACATCCTCCGGCAAGACCAGCGTGTGGGTCTCGCCCGGCGGCTCATAGACATAGCCTCCCTCTTCGGCGACCCAGTCGTGTTCCAAATAGTGCCAGCGCCCTTTCAGAACAAAACCATGGACGGGCTGCGGGTGGCGGTGACGCGACAGGACGCCGGCCTTGCGCACCTTCAAAAGGTTCATCCAGTAGCCCTGCGATCGGTTCAGGCAGAGCGGGCGGAACCATACGTTCTCTGCCTGCGGCACCCAGAGTCTGTTATCGCAATCCGCTGCGTTGGGGATCACGATCTCCTCATCCGCGTCCTTCGGGAACGGAAGTTGGTAGGGCATCCGGCTGGTATCTTCGGTCATGTCTATCGCCTCATATTGCCAGGTAGCCGCCGTCGACCGGATAGACCGATCCGGTGACAAAGCTTGCATTCTCACTCAGAAGCCAGAGCACGAGCGCCCCGACTTCTTCGGGTTTTCCCCATCGTTTCATCGGCGTGCGCGCCATGATCGCTTCTGTTCGCACCGGATCTTCCCGAAGACCTTTGGTTATTTCCGTCTCGATCCATCCCGGCGCAATGGCATTGACCCTGATGCCCTCTTCGGCCCAGCGCCCTGCCAGCGCCTTGGTCAACTGAGCCACGCCACCCTTTGAAGCAGAATAGGCAGGGACCAACGGTCCGCCAAAGGTGCTGAGCATGGAGGCCGTATTTACGATTGCTCCGCCTTTTTCGGCCAAAAAGGGATGCGCAGCAAGACAGCAGCGCATCGTGCCGGTCAGGTTCACATCGATAACCTTGGCAAACACGTCGATGTCATATTCCTGACCTCTAAGCAGAATACCTGCGCAATTCACCAAAGCATCGAGGCGCGTCAGGCCGCCGAAGACCGCATCGACCGAATGCTGGTCAGTGACATCCAGAAGCTGCGTGGTAATCGCGTCTTGAGGCGCGAATGCGTCCAGTTCAGATTGAGACACGGATGCCGCGATGACGGACCAGCCTGCAGCTGCAAGCGACCGCACCACTCCGGCTCCGATCCCACGCGTACCGCCGGTTACAAGCACCTGTTTCATCCCGGATTCTCCAACGCATCGGTGAATGCCCGCGCGCGCTTGCGAATATCAGCCAATGTATAGCCCGGCTTGAATAGGGCAGAACCCAACCCGAACCCGTCCACGCCTGCGGCACGATACAGCGCCATGTTATCCGGGGAAATATACCCCCAACCGCCGCGACAACGTCATCTTTGGGCAAGACTGCGCGCATGGCGGCGATGGCGGTTGGCGGGATCATTTCAGCGGGGAAAAACTTGAGGACGGAAGCACCGATTTCCAGCGCCGCAAATGCTTCGGAAGGGGTCATGACTCCCGGACACCAAAATAATCCGCGCGCCACCGCCGCACGCCCAACATCCAGGTTCATGTTCGGCGAAACGATGATCCGCCCGCCTGCGTCTGCGACGGCTTCGACCTGCCCGGCGTTGAGCACTGTGCCTGCGCCAATGATGGCCCGAGCGCCATGCCGCTCCGCAATCCGGTGAATTGAAACCAGAGGCTCCGGCGAGTTGAGCGGCATGAAAAGCCCCGAGTTTTCTAGACACCCTCGGTCTTCATTTTCTGCTGCCGTTCGAACTCGACGGGTGACAGCATCCCGTTTCTGACATGCTTGCGCTTCGGGTTGTAGAACATCTCGTTTGCGCGGTTCATTCACGGAACTGTTGTTCCTGTGGATGGAGGATGGCTGGCGCGCTAGGCCATGGGGTTGTTTGGTCTGCTTGACGTCGTGACATTGAGGCGGGGGCGGAGCCGGGATGCAAAAAGCCCTGACCGGTCAGGATCAGGGCTTGTCGATATTTCGCAGTATTGCCGGGACGATATTTGGTTGCGGGGGCATGCAACACCTTTGGTAGACTGTGTAGTTTTTCCCAGAACATTTCCCTCGGCCGATCTTCGGCAGAGCAGGAGATTATTAGGTGTTCAGTCCCGGCATTTGATGGATCGGATTTAACCTGAACCGTTCTGGGTCTGAAGTCCAGACCTTGCAGATGTATTCGTATGGTGTGAGGCCCTTGAGGGTCTTCAATCGTCGCCCGAAATTGTAGGCGTCGATGAAGTCTGCGAGATGGGCTTCGAACTGGGCGTGATCATCGTAATGGAAGCGCTTTACGGTGGCCTCCTTGATGGTCCGGTTCATCCGCTCGACCTGCCCGTTCGTCCAGGGATGCTTCACCTTCGTCAGCCGATGCTCGATGCCATTTTCCCCCCATCGCATGTCGAACATGTGGGTCATGTATCGTGCGGTCGGTCCGTCAGCATAGCGCGGTGGAAAAGTGAACTGGATGCCGTTGTCCGTGAGAACCGTATGGATCTTGTACGGAACGGCCTCGATAAGCGCCATGAGGAAGGCTGAAGCCGATGTCCGGCCTGTCTTTCGCACGACCTGCACGAAGGAGAACTTGGACGTGCGGTCGATCGCCACATACAGGTAGAGCTTGCCCTCGGCCGTTTGCACCTCGGCAATATCGATATGGAAATAACCGATCGGATAGCGCTTGAACTTCTTCTTCTGCGGTTTGTCGCCTTCGACATCAGGCAGCCTGCTGATGCCGTGGCGCTGCAGGCATCGATGCAACGACGACCGAGTCAGATGCAGGATCGTCGGCTGGAGCGCGTAAAGGCAATCATCCAGCGGCAAAAGCGTGTGACGTCGAAATTCGACGATGATCGCTTCGTCTTCAGTGCTAAGAACCGTTGAGCTTGGCTCCTTTGGCCCTGTTGGCAGGTCGGCTGTTGATGTCCGCTTCTTCCATTTGGCGACAGTCTTCTGGTTGATCCCGTAACGCCTCGAAAGCGCTCTCAGGCTCTCTTGACTATTTTGTATTGCTCGACGGACCGCCTCTGTCGTCGTGGCGCTCCCGTGTAGAACCTGTCCCATAGCGCTTCCCTCCATTCCGGTGAAAAGAGTGCACCATCAAAACCTGGGATCAAACAATTTTTAGGCCCTGTTGACAAAGTGGATTCCCAAATCAGCCGATGCATGATTCAAGACTGCCTTTTAGGAGTCGGTTTTGGCTCGCGGCGACCTGACGGATATGGAATGGCGGATCATCGAGGGGCTTTTGCCCAGCGAACGTGGCAGGAAGTCTCGGCCTGCGCACGATAATCTGCAATATCTGAACGGGATGCTGCATGTTTTGCGGGTCGGATGCCCTTGGCGCGACATGCATGAGCGCTACGGAAAGTGGAATTCGGTCTATGTGCGCTTTCGCCGTTGGGCCGAGCAGGGCGTGTGGGACGCCCTCCTTGAGACCCTCGTCGAACTGGGGCTGACGGATGACTGGCAGCACATGATCGACAGCACCACGGTTCGCGGCCACTCGCAGGCGGCGGGCGCTAAAGGGGGACTTATCAGGAGGCTTTTGGTCGATCACGCGGCGGCTTTACGACGAAAATCCACGCCCGAGCAGACGGTCAGGGCCGCCCTCTTGGCTTCGTCCTGACAG